>Ga0207792_100018_pt1 | contig 250226 bp, 194 predicted proteins | sample CeladaPassaB1F06_FD_187483 | JGI IMG/M metagenome (GOLD analysis project Ga0207792, IMG submission 187483) | Cellulose-adapted microbial communities from the Joint BioEnergy Institute, USA - Passage B1F06 (SPAdes) (version 2) | ecosystem: Engineered > Bioreactor > Continuous culture >...
GGCAGGCCGGCCTCTTCTCCCACTCGCTCCCGCTCCCGGAGAAAGGAGGCCAAGCACCCGAATGAACACCGGCGGTGGGTCAGTTTTCCACCGTCAGCGGTGGGTCATTTTTCGAGCGACGTTGACAGCTTCGTGCCGTAGCGCACCACGACCGTCGAGTCCAGCACGAGCATGACGCGCCGCGGCACGCCCACCGCCCGCCAGCGCACCAGCAGCACGTGCCAGAGGAGCTCGTCCAGCACCGGCACCAGCACACCCGCCGCACGCCGCAGAAAGCGCCCGAACGTCGTCGCATCCGGCACCCGTGCCCAGCCGAACAGCCGGCTGACACCGCGCGAGCGCAAGAGGCGCAGGTCGTCCAGCCACCGGCCCCCGTAGAGGAGCAGCGCGACCCACACCTCCACCCACAGGCTCGGCCGATACACCCCCGGCACACCGCGCCCCTTCTCGTCGAGGCGCCGGCCGAGGCCGAGCTGGTCCCAGAGTCGGCGAAGAAGAACGAGCCCCGTCCCGTCCGTCAGCTCGCCCGCGCTGTGGCGCAGCCGGAGCGGAGCGGGATCGCCTTGCACATGCGGCCTGGAACGAATATGATGCGTGCGCACCGTCTGGGTGCCTCCGAATGCGAGGAATACTTCTTGCCAGAAGCCCCCGTATTCTAAGGCTCCAGACGGTGTTTCGCATCCTCACCTCAGCTCACTCGTGCAGGATTCGGGTTGAACTGACTCGGGCGTGTGGACAGCCGGCGAACGATCTCGCTGGAGCCGCGGAGACAGCGCACCCCATTCGGCCAGCGGGCGGCCTCGAGCCAGGTTCGGCAATCGGTCTCGGAGCGGAACTTGTCAAGCAAACCTGGCAGCGTCCAGTCGTTCATGATTACAATCTACCGGACAGCGCCAGCACACCAGAATCGAGTGCAGCAAGGCAATAATTCCGGCCGGCTGTATGAGATCCTCGCCCTCCTCACCCCTGAGTGCGAGCTTCCTGCCCTCGCCCAGGAGATGGCGCAATTCGCCCCCGAGACCCTGTTCGCCCTCGTGAGCGGCCGCCGCTCCGGTTGCACAGCGACGGTGGCGTGAAGGGGTACGCATGGCCTTCGAACCAGCGGCTCGATCCGGAGACGGTCGCGAAGTCGCTCAGGAACCTCGCCGCGCCCGACCGCGCGGCGCTTATCGCGAGCCTCCCCGATTTTCTCTCCGCAACGACTGCCGGGCACGACGTCCCCGATTCCGCCCGCCAGCAGCCCAGAAGCCTCTCCCGTCCGCTGCAGTAACGGGTCCGATCGGAACGTTCTCTGCGCTTTAGCCTGGTTCGGCGGAGACGACCTCGATCGTCGTTGCGACACCGTGTGCGTGCCGGTATCATGTCAATGGGATCATCTATCCAGCTGATCACGCGGGCTGTCTTACACTCATGCATCTTCCCTATCGAATCGAACTCAAGGGCACGGCCGATGCCTCGACCATGGACCTCCTCTACAGGATCCTGGAGGCACGCGTCCACCGCTGGTCGCTTCCGGACCTGCCCGAGATCATCGAGACGGCCAACGAGCTCGTGCTCTGGGAGCTCGTCGGTTTGCTCCGGGATGAATCCCCCGATCTCTACAACGTCGGCGCGTTCCCCAGCGCATTTTCCCGGCTTCGTCTCGTTGCTAAGCTGATCGACCGCGCGATTCGTGATGCGGACGCGGAAGGCGTCATCTGGACCCCGATTCTGGACGTTCTCGCCGAGACCCAGAGCTGGTTCGACATCACCGCCCAGCGACAACACCTCCAAGACGTCGCCGTCCCAACTCCGAAGGAGCGCGCGCAGCGCCTCGTGCCCTGGATCTCAAACGCCACGGACCCCGCGGCTCTTCGGGGACTCGCCCGGTTCCGTTCGAGCGTTATTCTTACACTCCTCGCCCAGCATGCGCCTGTCTTCGATGAGGAGACGCTCTCCTCCCTGCCGCACTTTCCGTGGCTTGCCAACGTGCTGGTGACCAACCCTGCTTTCGACGCCAAGGCCGCCCAGTTCCTGATCCGGCGAGCGTACGAGGCCTGGAAGGAGAGCCAGGCGGAGGCGACAAATCCGCACTCCGTCAATCAGCATGATCTGGTCCAGGGGCGCGGCAACTTCCTGCTGATGCTCCTCAAGGAGGGGCATCCACTTCCGCCCGACATCCGCGCCGACATCCTTGACCTCATCCAGCAACGTTCGAGCGATGGGGGTCTTTCGCTCACCCAGTTCCTGCTGCGTGATCCTTCGACGCCGATGGAGGTTCTGCGGCAAGTGCCGGATTCCCTACTGTCTGCTAGCGCTTCTTCCGCATTGGCGCATCCCAATTGTCCGCCTGAGACCTGGGAACGGCTAGCCGACGACCAACAAGCCCTGGATACCGCCCTCCAGTGGTATCAGCTCTCGCCCGATCGCGTTGCGCGGGCCTACGAGCGCTGCCTCCAGTCCGGGCGCAAGCCTCAGATCCTCGCCGGAATTGCGCGTCAGCAGAACGCCACTCCCGAGATGTGGCTGGCTGCCCTCGCGGACCAAGACCAGTCGAAGCGCGGAAAGATCTTGGCGGTCCTGGCTTCCAATCCGAAAGCCCGCCAGCAACCGGACATTCGGGCCGCGCTCCTCGCGAGCGTCGGTGCGGCGGCCCCCGCGGCGCGTGGCCACGCGAAGAGGTGCCCGGCGCTCGAGCGCGGCCCCGCGATCGAGGTCATCACCCAGCTTCTCGAGGACCGACGCCCCGAGGAGTTCGAGCCTCTCATGCTGAGCTACTACCGACGCGATTCGAACGCCGCGATTGATCATCTTCAGAAAGATGGCATTCCCGCCGGCGCGCCGTTCCCCACGAGGCTGTTCGCCCGGATCCTCGGCTCCAGGAACAACCAGCACCGTCTGAGCGCGATCACCATGCTTGCGGAGCTCAAGGCGGCTGGACAGATCTCCGATCATTTCGAGATCCCGGGAGCCATCGAAACAGCCGACGATCCGAACGCCAACCAGTCCGAGGAGCAGGCCGCCACGGCCCGCAACAGCCGTCAGCTTCCCGATTCCGTGCGCCCGACTCCATGACTCACACGAGCGAGTCGTCTCCTCCGGTCCCCTTCGCCGATCCCCCGTTCCGGCACGATCTCCACGGCGCTGTCGACGCCATCTGCGCAGGCGCAACTGTTCGACATCGTGGATTCTCCGGGGATGGGGATTATTGCCTTGCTGCACCATGAAGTGGTGCAGCCCTTGTTGGCAACATTGACGTCACCGAAGCGCACCAATCTTTGAAGTATGGATTGGTCCACCTCGGATCGGCGGGCCTCCCCTCGGGCCCGGATCTCCCCTGTCTCGGCCGGGGATATCGCTCCAGGAAGCGGCGTACCACCTCCTGAAGGACTCCTGCCTTCGTGACCGGCGCTTCGGACCCGATAGACGACGAACGTCGCCGTCCGATGATCCGGGCCGCGTTCACGTCGGCATGGATTCGCCGTTCACACCAGAGGCAACAGAAGCGCTCGCCGTCCCGGTTCTGGGCATCGACGTAGCCGCACGCGCTGCACTCCTGGCTGGAACAAGCCGCGTTTACGACTGTGGCCGCAACACCGTACTTCTCCTCGAGATCCTGCCCGGACAGCGCCAGCATACCAGAATCGAGTGCAGCAAGGCAATAATTCCGCAGCCTCTTCCCGCGACCGGGCCGGGGACACGGCTGCTCTGGTATTCGGAGCGAGGCGTCCTGCGCGCCGGCATGGTGGACGGTGACCAGTGGGATCTCAACAAGTTGGGGCTGTACTCCGTCGCGTTTGGCAACAATGTCGTCGCCAGCGGCGAGCACTCCGCCGCCCTCGGGTTTTCGGCGCAGGCAACCGGCACCAGTGCATTCGCGGTCGGAAGCCAGGCGACAGCCTCCGCGACCAACGCGATTGCCATCGGCAACTTGACGAAAGCCACGCAGGACATGTCTGTGGCGATCGGCAGCACATCCGAGGCGTCGCACAACTACGCCGTCGCTGTTGGGGGAGGAAAGGCCGGGGGATATCAGTCCATAGCCATCGGTCGTGAGACAAAAACGTTCGAGCAGCGGTCCGTGGCGATCGGATACCGGGCCCAGGCTCAAGATCAGTACGCGACCGCGCTCGGGTATGAAACCGTGGCGGCGGCCTTCAATGCCACTGCCATGGGCTACCAGACCCAGGCGCTGGGCAACTACTCCACGGCCATGGGGAACAGCACGGTGGCGGAGACCGTGGCTTCGATGGCCATCGGGCGGTTCAATACCATCCGCGGTGGCAGCCCGAATACATGGAATCCGTCCGACCCGCTCTTCGTCGCCGGCAACGGATCCAGCAGCGCCTCTCGCTCGGACGCGCTGGTGCTCTACAAGAACGGCAACCTGCAGATCGCCGGCACGCTCTCGCAGAGCTCCGATGCGCGGCTCAAGGAGGAGATCGAGCCGTTCGAGGGCGTGCTCGACCGCGTGCTCCAGCTCCAGCCGGTGACGTACCGGTTCAAGGAAGGCACGAACCGGAGCCGGGAGAAGCAGATCGGGCTCCTGGCGCAGGAGGTGGCCGAGCTGTTCCCGGAGCTGGTGAAGACAGAAGGGGACGGCTACCTCACGCTCTCCTACACGCAGCTCACGGCCGTGCTGCTGCAGGCGCTGCGCGAGCAGCAGGAGCGCTACGAAGCCGAGTTGGCGGCCCGGGATCAGGCCTACGAGGCGCGCGTGAGCGTACTCGAACGTCGCCTTGCGGAACTGGAACGTCGGCTCGCGGAGCCATCGGCGGTGGCCGTCGAGGCGTCGAATCCGCACAGCGGGCTCCCCGAACGGGCGCAGATCGAAACGGAAAGACGATGGTGCGCCGACGACCATCCGTCGATCGCCCATCGTGATCTGACCCCTCACGGCGTGGTCGCTCGCTGTCGCGGCGACCACACCGCTTTTCGTGGGATGGGCGAGCTGCTCCCACGAGATCGGGCGGATGAGGACAGGTGGCGTGGTCGAGGCGAGAGAGCGCGCCGGGCAGCCGAAGGCGATGGGCGTTCGAGCCGCGCCGCTCGCCGGCCACCGGCTGCCGGGGACGTGCGGACCCGAGGAGGCGTCGAGGCGCTGGAACGAGACGTGCCCGATCGCGCGGGGCCGGGCCGGGTCCGCCCTCCCGGCGGCGGAAGAGCGGGCGCCGCTTGACCCGGCCGCTTCCAGGGGCGTAGGATCCGGCCGGGTGCGCAATCCAGTTCGTCCGGCCGCGCAGTGGATCACGGCCATGTCCTGGGAGTCGAGCATGCGACGCCGGAGCGCGAGCCTGGCTGCCGCGATTCTCGCCTCTGCCATATCGCTCGCGGCGCCGGTGTCCGGCCAGTCGGGTCACGAGGTGCAGACGGGTTTCCTTGATCGGAGCATCACGATCGCGGGCCACACGTACCCGTACCAGGTGTACGTGCCGCGCGCGTACGCGCTCGATACGGAGCAGCGTTTCCCGGTGATCCTGTTCCTGCACGGCGCCGGCGAGCGTGGCGATGACGGCCTTGCCCAGACGGAGGTGGGGCTCGGCCCGACGCTGCGCCGTTACCCCTCGCGTTATCCTGCCATCGTCGTTTTCCCGCAGGCGCCGCGTGATTCCGCGTGGACGGGTCGGGTGGCGGAAGCCGCAATGGCGGCGCTCGAGCAGACGGAGCGGGAGTTCCGGACGGATCCGGAGCGGGTGTACCTCACCGGCATCTCGATGGGTGGGCACGGGACGTGGTACCTGGCGTACCGGCATCCGGACCGGTTCGCGGCGATCGCGCCGGTGTGCGGGTTCATTGATTGGAGGTTTGGTGGGCGCGACGTGACCGTGGTTCCACCAGCGGATGGAGACCCGTTCGAGGCGCTGGCCCGGCGTCTCGCGTCCGTGCCCACGTGGATCTTCCACGGCGAAGCCGATCCCGCGGTGCCCGTGGAGCAGTCGCGCCGTGCCGCGAAGGCGTTCGAGGCGGCGGGCGCCGCGGATGTCCGTTATTCGGAGTTGCCGGGCATCGGCCACAACGCGTGGGACCCGGCGTACGCCTCGCCCGGTTTCGCCGAGTGGTTGTTCGCGCAGCGCCGTGGCGCGAAGTCGCGCTGAGCGGCGTGGCTGCGTGGTATGACCACGGGCGCCGCGCCGCTGGATCCAACGACACGCGCCGGCTCTCTCTCGATTCGCCCCGCGGAGGCCTCGTGCGCACGCATGTCAAGATCCTCGGCTGGCTCCAGATCGCGTTGGGAACCCTCGACCTGCTCGCGGCGCTCGCGACCTTCGGAGTGATCGCCGGCTTCGGAGTGTTGAGTGGCCTGTCGGCCGAGACCCTGCTGCCGGTGGCCGCGGGCGGCGTGCTCGCCCTGGCGGTGAGTTTCCTGATCGTCATCACCGCGGTACCGAACCTGCTCGCCGGCGCCGGCCTCCTCGCGCACAGGAACTGGGCGCGGATCCTGGCGCTCATCCTTGCCGTGCTCAATGTGTTCAAGTTCCCGTGGGGCACGGCCCTGGCCGTGTACACGTTCTGGGTGCTGCTGCACCGGGACACGCGGGCTCTGTTCCGAGCCCGCTGACGGCGCGGCGTGGCGCCACGCCGGGTGATCCGGGCGGCAGCGTCGCCACGAGCACTGCGGGGGCTCTCAGATCGCAGCCCGACACGGCTCTCTCCGTCGCCTGTGACCGAGGGTCGAAAGCAGTAGGATCGGCTCCGGGTACGCCACCCACGTGCATCGGGCGAGGAGTCCGACGCCGTGCTGCCGCCGCCGCTGCTGCGATCCCGCTCCCAGGTGGCGCCCGACCCGCGACGGCCGCATGACCCGGCATGAGGCCTCCCGTGCGAGGTCCTGCGAGGTCTCGTGCTCGTTCGAGCTACCCCCAGCCCAATTCCCGCGCCACCGCCTCCACCTCCACGGGCAGCTCCGCCACGCGGAACGGCAGCCCCAACGCCGTGTCCGGGTCCTTGAGCCCGTGCCCGGTCAGCACGCACACGCACCGGCTGCCGCGCTCCACCTCGCCCGCCTGCACCGCCGCACGCAGCCCCGCCACCCCCGCCGCCGACGCCGGCTCGCAGAACACGCCCTCGCGGCGCGCGATCTCCCGGTACGCCTCGAGGATCTGCGCGTCGGACACCGCGCGGAACGAACCGGCCGATTCCCGAACCGCGGCGACCGCCGTGTCCCAGCTCGCGGGCCGGCCGATGCGGATCGCGGTCGCGACCGTCTCCGGCTGGGCGACGGGCTCGCCGCGCACCAGCGGCGCAGCGCCTTCCGCCTGGACGCCGAGCATCCGCGGCAGCCTCGTGCTCGAGCCGCGCTCCGCGTACCGTCGGAACCCCAGCCAGTACGCCGTGATGTTGCCGCCGTTGCCGACCGGCAGCGCGACCACGTCGGGCGCATCGCCCAGCTCATCGCAGATCTCGTACGCCGCGGTGGCCTGGCCTTCGACGCGGTACGGGTTCACCGAATTGACCAGCGCCGCCGGGTAACGCTCGGCGAGCGCCCGCGCCACGTCCAGCGCAGCGTCGAAGTTCCCGTCCAGCGACACGATGCGCGCTCCGTACGCCACCGCCTGCGCCAGCTTGCCGACGGCGACCTTGCCGCGCGGAAGCAGAACGCCCGCCGTGATCCCCGCCCGCGCGGCGTAGGCGGCCGCGCTGGCCGCGGTGTTGCCCGTGGATGCGCAGAGCACCGTCCTCGCGCCTTCCTCGATGGCCTTCGCCACCGCGACGACCATCCCCCGGTCCTTGAACGAGCCCGTGGGGTTGAGCCCTTCGAACTTGAGGAACAGCTCACTCACGCCGACCCACTCGGCGAGCCGCGGCGCCGAGAGCAGCGGCGTCGAGCCCTCGCCCAGTGTCAGCGCGGGCGTGGCCGGCGTGATCGGGAGGAATGAGGGGTAGCGGCGGAGAACGCCGCGCATTCCGTCGGGCGCCGTGTCCGGGGCGGCTGCGCCGGAACCAGACGCCGGCCCGTGCGATGAGCCCGCCATGTTCAGTTCCTCTCCCAGCGCGAACGGTGCAGCAGCGCCAGCTCGACCAGGTCCGCGAACACCGCGGAGCCAGTGGGCCGGCTGCCCGCGCCGCGGCCGATGAACGTGAGCGGGCCGGCGAAGTCGCCCTCGAGCGTGACGGCGTTGACCTCGTTCCGCACCTGGGCGAGTGCGTCCGTCGCCGGGATCTCGACTGGTGCGACGCGGAGCGAGACGGCCCCGTCGTCGTCACGCGTTGCTTCCGCGATCAGCTTGATGACACAGCCCCGGCGCAGTGCGTCGTCGACATCGCTGAGCGTGAGTCGTTCGATGCCCTCCACGCACACCGACTCGAGCGGCAGCCACCGGCCGAACGCGTGGCGGGCCAGGATCACCAGCTTCTGCGCAGTGTCCGTGCCGGAGATGTCTGCCGACGGGTCCGCCTCGGCGAAGCCCAGCTCCTGGGCCTGCGCCAGCGCGTCCTCGAGCGCCAGCCGATCCTCCGCCATGCGCGTGAGGATGTAGTTGCACGTGCCGTTGAGGATGCCGCGCACCCGCGTCAGGCGGTTGGCCACCAGCGCGCCGCGCAGCGCGTGGAGCACGGGGATCGCGCCGCCGACGGCCCCCTCGTAGCGCAGCTCGGCGCCTCTCGCCGACGCCAGCGCCTCCAGCTCCTCGCCCCTCGCGGCGATCAGCGCCTTGTTCGCCGTGACGACGTGCTTGCCCGCGCGGAGCGCACTCTCGACCACGACGCCCGCCGTGTCCAGCCCGCCCATCGCCTCCACGACGATGTGGACCTGTGCGTCCTCGAGCGGCGCGCGCCAGTCGCACGTGGGCTGCACGTGGCGAGGCTGCACGCGCCGAGGACGGGACGGGTCGCGGATGACGACGTGCCGCAGCTCGAGATCCAGGCCACGCGTGCTCCTCAGCTCCCCGCCGCGCGCATCCAGGATCTCGACCAGGCCGGAGCCGACGTTGCCCAGCCCGTACAGTGCGACGCCCACGGTCATGCCGGCCTCCGCTCGTTCATGGCTCGGGCCGGCAGCAGCGCGTCGTGGAGGAGCGCCGCGGCGGGGTCGGCCTGGTCGGGCCGCACGTACAGCGTGAGGCCCAGCTCGCTGATGCCCAGGCCTTCCGGCTCGATGCCCATGCGTGAGAGTCGCTGGAGCGCGCGGGCGATGGCGGCGCCGCACGCGGACAGCCCCGTGCCGACCACGGTGATGCGCGCGACCGGCCGCTCCACCGCGATGCGCGCCCCGTTGCCCAGCACGCGGGCGGCGGCGTGGTGCGCATCGTCGGCCCGGTCCGCCGGCACGATGGCGGTGAGCCGCCGTGCGCCGTCGTCGTCTCGCTTCTCCTCCAGCCATTCGACGCCGACGCCGGCCTCGGCCAGGGCGGCGAGCACGGCGGCAGCGCCGCCGGGCGGGTCATCCACGGTCAGGCGCGCCGAGCCCACGGCCGCGGCGACGCCCAGGATGCGGGGTCCTTCCACGGATGCGCCTCCATCGATGTAGGTGCCACACTCGGGCCCGTTGGTCAGGCTCGAAAGGATGCGCAGCGGCATGCGGTACGACTCCGCGAGCGCCGCCGCGCGCGGGTGGAGCACTGCCGCGCCGGCCAGCGCGAGCATCAGCGCCTCGCGGTGTGCGAGCCGGTCCCACCGCTGCGCGGTCGGGACGCGGCGCGGGTCCGCGCTGAAGATGCCGTCCACGTCCGTGTAGATGTCGCAGCGCGCGGCGCCCAGCGCGATGGCGATCGCGACCGCCGTGGTGTCCGAGCCACCGCGGCCGAGCGTCGTCAGCTCCTCTGCCGCGCTGAGCCCCTGGAACCCGGCGACCACGGGCACGCGCCCTTCTTCGAGCGCGCGGCGAACGCGGCTGGCACGGACCTCGGTGATCCGTGCAGCGCCATGCGCGCCGTCGGTCCAGATCTCGGCCTGCGGACCCGTGAACGACACAGCGGGCACGCCGCATTCCTCGAGGGCGAGCGCGACCAGCGCGATGGCGGCCTGCTCCCCCGTCGCCAGGAGCTGGTCCATCTCGCGGCGGCGCGTGGCGGCGGCCCCCGGCGCGACGGCAGATGCGAGCGCGAGCAGCTCGTCCGTCGTGTCTCCCATGGCGGAGACCACGAGAGCGACGCGCTCGCCCCGCGCCCGTGCTCGGGCCACGCGCTCCGCGACCGCGCGGATCCGCTCCGGCGAGCCAACGGACGTGCCGCCGAACTTCTTCACCACCAGCGTCATCGCTGCACCTCCACGCGGACGCCTACGAGCGCCGGCTGTGCGGGGAAGTAGACGACGCCGTCCGGGCCGGCCGCGCGGCGGAACGCGTCCGCCATGGCCGCGGCCACGTCCTCGGCCCGGGCGGGCTCGCAGGCGGCGATCAGGCCGGAGCCGCTGCCCGAGATGGTGACGGCCCATGCGCCCGCTTCGCGCGCCGCATCCATCGCCTCCTGCGCGCCGGGGATGAGCGGCAGGCGGTAGGGCACGTGCAATTCGTCATTGAAGCCGACGCGGATCAGCTCCGCGTCCGCGACGGCGAGACCGTGCAGCAGCGCGGCGAGCCGGCCGAGAGCGCGCGTGGCGACAGCGTGCGGCACCGATTCCGGCAGCGCGCGCCGCGCGGCGGCCGTCGAGACCTCGGCGCCCGGCGCCGCGTATGCGAAGCCGACGTCGGGCGAGAGCGGCAGCGGCACGACGCGCAGTGCGCCGTCCGCGGCCCGCGCCACGGCGACCAGCCCGCCGGAGATCGCGGGCGCAGCGTTGTCGGGGTGGCCTTCGAGTTCGGTGGCGAGGTCGAGCCAATCGGTGTGATGGGCCGGGGCGAGGGCGTGGGCGGGGGGATGGCCGGGAGCTTCGCCGGCACACTCCGGTGGTAGCTTCCCGGCCGCCGCATCCGCGAGGGCCAGCCCTGCCACCACGGCGGCAGCGGAGGAGCCCAGGCCGCGGCTCAGCGGGATGTCGGAACTCGCGCGGATCGTGCCGCGCGCGTCGCTCACGCCGTGCGCCGCGAGACGGGCGCGGAAGGCGCGGGCGAGGATGTCGTCGTCCGCCCCCACGGAGAGCGCGGCGAGGGTGCCTTCGCGCTCGACACGGAGCGGGGCGTCATCCGGCTCGTACGCGGCGTCGAGGTAGCGCGCGACCGCGAGCCCGATGCAGTCGAACCCCGATCCGAGGTTGGACGTGCTCGCCGGGACGCGCACGCGCGCTGCTCTGGGTTCGCTCGGTTCCGTGTCCATCCTGCTGCCGCTCGGTTCGAGGGTAAACGAAAACGCGGCCTCTCTGTTCGGAGAGGCCGCGTCTGTCTTGTTTCACCTTCTGTCCGTTCCCCTCAACGCACGAAGGCCAGCACGCCGCCTCTCCGAGAGAGCCGGGTGATAATGGTCATCGTGGTGGTAATCGGACAGAAGCGCATCATCGTCGTCTCGTTCCTGTGAACGCTCCGCCGCGTCCTGCACGGCGGGAAGCGTACTCTATGCGCAGGGCGTCGCGTCGTCAAGGGGGGCGCCGGCGCGCTCGGGGGACGCGCAGGCGGGGCCGTCGCTCGGCCGTCTTCAGCCCAGCGCCTCGAGCACCTCCGCCGCGTGGCCGGCCGGCTTGACGTTCTCGAACACCCGGGCGATGCGCCCCTCCTCGTCGATGAGGAAGGTGGTGCGCGCCACGCCCCAGTAGGTGCGGCCGTACATGGTCTTCTGCTGCCAGACGCCGTACGCCTCGGCCACCCGGTGGTCGGTGTCCGCCAGCAGCGGGAAGTCCAGCCCGTACTTTTCCTTGAAGCGCCTGTGCGACTCGACGGTGTCCGGGCTCACGCCCAGCACGACCGCGCCGTTCGCCGCCAGGTCCTTGCTGCGGTCCCGGAACTCGCACGCCTCGATGGTGCAGCCGGGGGTGTCGTCCTTGGGATAGAAGTAGAGGACGACCTTGCGGCCCCGCAGGTCGGAGAGACGGACGGTCGAGCCGTCGTCGGCCTGGAGCTCGAAGTCCGGGGCGATGTCGTTCGGCTTCAGCATGCGCGGGCTCCTCCTGGCTGTCGCCGCGGGCGGTCCGTGGGTGGCTGCGGAGTATGGGGCGGCCGCGGCGGCCCATCAAGGGGCCAGCGTGCGCCAGGTCGATCGCGACCCGGTTCTCGAATCTCGGGTACGCGGTGCCGTCGACCCCTGATCCTCGCCGTGTTCGCCCGTTGCGCCGGGATCGTGCCCCGACCCTCGTCCTCACCGGCGTCCTCGCCTGCCGTTGCGTCTCCATGGGGTGCGCCGGAGCGCCGGACGCTCCCCGTGCGGGGGCGTCTCCGTCCCCGACCTGCCGGCGGACGAGACCGTCCTGGCCGCCGCCGGCGACGTCCTGGTCACGCTCGCACTGGACGAATGGGATGTCCCACACATCATCGCACGGCATCGGCTGCAGGAACGAGCCGGGAGCCCCATCGTGACGACGGGGCTCCCCCGAGTGCGGTGAGAGCGTTTCGCCAGAGGTCCTGGGAGGGAGGGATGGGCGGGGACCCGCATCAGCCCCCGCCCGGGTGCTCGCCCATTAGAAGGGTTGGAAGCCGGGCGAGCCGAAGCGCTCCATGTTGATGAGGCTCCACAGCGGGTAGCCGTAGGCCGCGATGATCAGCAGCACCGCGATCGCGGTCCACAGCCCGAACCGATCCCAGACGGGCCGACGGCGCGGCAGCGGCTCGAGCGGCTCCGCGTAGAGGATCGGCTCCGCCTCCTGCCGCTCACGGCTCAGCCCCGTCGCCACCACCACGAGCACGAAGCTCATCGCGCTCACGAACAGGATCACGCCGCCCAGGGCCGAGAGGCCGGTCCAGGCCTGCCACGCCTGGGCGATGGGGTGCCCGCCGTAGCTCGCGTCGTAGATGCGGCGGGGCATGCCCGTGAGCCCGGTGGCGTGGTTCACGATGCTGAACGTCATCATGCCCACGAACCACAGGTAGGGCTGCACGGAGGCCAGGGACGGGAACTTGAGCGGCTTGCCGGTGAGCCGCGGCAGCAGGTAGTAGCTCGTGCCCATGAACGTGAGGGCGACGGCCGTCCCGACGGTCAGGTGGAAGTGCCCCTGCACCCACGCGGTGTTGTGGACCATCGAGTTCATGCCGAACGCCGCGTTGATGGCGCCTCCGAACCCGCCCAGCGCGAACGTCAGCATCGCGAGCGCGATGGACGAGAAGAACGGCTCACGCCAGGGCAGCTTGCCGATCCAGTCGAACCACCCCGTCGCGCCCTTCAGCCGCCCCGCGACCTCGAGCGAGGCGATGACGGTGAACGCCGTGATGAAGCTGGGCAGCAGGATCGCGTAGGTGTTCACCGTGTGGAACAGCTTCCACCCGGTCGGGATGCCCGGATCCATGAACTGGTGGTGGAACCCGACCGGCGTCGAGAAGAGGATGAACAGGATGAAGACGACGCGGGCCAGCGGGTCGCTGAACAGCTTGCCGCCCACCGCGCGCGGCAGGACCGAGTACCACAGCGCGTACGCCGGCAGCAGCCAGAAGTAGACGAGCGGGTGGCCGAACCACCAGAACAGCGTCCGGGCCAGCACCGGGTCCACCGTCTCCTTCAGGCCGAGCGACCACGGGATCAGCAGGAACAGCATCTCCGCGGCCACGCCGATCGTCGCGAGCAGCCAGACGATGACGGTCGCGACGATGCCGTGCATCGCCACGGGCACCGGCTCATCCGGATGCTCGCGCCGCCATGCGCGATAGCAGCGCAGCATCACGAGGCACCAGACCCACGAGCCCACGACGAGCAGCGTCGCGCCGATGTAGAAGAGCGGGTGCGCCTTCAGGGGCGGGTAGAACGTGTACAGCACGGTGGCCTCGCCCGCGAGGATCGTGCCCGCCGTGAGCACGGTGCCGACCAGCGCGATCACGAAGCCGATCCAGCCGAGCCGCTCGCTCAAGAGCTCCCGGCCCAGGGTGGTGCGGGCGATCACGTAGCCCAGCCCCATGATGAAGAAGGTGGTGAAGACCAGCGCCATCAGCACGCCGTGCGCGGTCACCGAGAGGTAGAAGATCTGCGGCGAACGGAACGGCAGTGCGGCGTTGGCGCGGGACAGCGCCTGCATGACCGCCATCATCGCGGCGACGCCGAACGACGCGAAGGCGACCCAGAAGTGCGCCATCGCGAGCCGCGACCAGCCCGAGCCCACGGCCACCGGCGGCGCGCTGGGCTCCTTCACGGCGGTCTGATTCACTGTGATGACGCTCACGCTCCCTCCCGCGTGACGATCAGCCTGCCTTGCATGTAGTGGTGCCCGAGTCCGCAGTACTCGTTGCACACGATGAGATACTCACCGGGCTCTTTGAACACCGTGGTGAACTGGCTGACGTAGCCGGGGATCACCATGGTGTTGCCGTTGGTGCCGACGATCTGGAAGCCGTGCACGACATCCGGGCTGGTCATCCGGAAGGTCACGGGCTTGCCGGCCGGGACGCGGATCTCGTTGGGCAGGAAGGAGAACATCTGCGCCAGCAGCACGACCTGGACGCTGCCGTCCGGCCTGACCGTGACGCCCGGCTGTGCGAACCGCTCATCGGTCCGCGCCGTCTTCGGATCGATCGTCTCGACGTGGCTGGGTGGATGGCCGGCGTACACCGCCGCGCCGTAGAAGATCGAGCCGATGAACACGGCGATCAACCCGATGGCGATCCCGATCCAGATCTTCTCGTAAAGGTCCACTTTCATGGGCGCCTCTTACGGTTGGACCCCGCCACGGGGTAGGTAGACGCCGAAGTACAGGGCGAGCCAGCCGAGCGCGAACAGCAGGCCGTAGAGGGCGACGATCGCCAGCGTGCCGCGCGGGTGCCCGCCGGGTCCGGACGCATCCTGCATCTGTTCCTCCTTCCCAAGGAGCAGGTTTGCACGGCAGGAAGGATGGGGGCCGCCCGGCGGGCGCTCTATCCGGGAAACGTCGGATCGTGTGTCGGGAAATTCCCGACCCGTCGTGCCGGTCGAGGGCGGGTCGAGCCGGCTGGGCAGGGGCAGTGGGGCGCTGCGAGGGGAGCCGGCGGCCGAGGCGCCGGTGCGAGCGGGCAGGGAGCCGCCGGGACCGGGGCGCCGCCGCCGGGGCGTCGCCGGGCGAGCGACCGGGGCGGCTCCCGGGCCCCTTCCCCGGGCGGTCCTCGTGCCGGGGGCGGGCGTGGCCGGGCGCGGACAAGCCGCCGGACGGAGCCCGGTTGCATGCCCGGAGCTCCATGCTATGTTTCCGCCGCGACGAACCCCCGAGTCCAAGGCGGATCGGAAATGGCGCGTCAGAACACGATCGCAGGCGAACTCCCCGTCCCGGATTTCTACGACCCCGAGAACGCGGCGCGCTGGAGCTACCGGCCGGACGAGCAGGCCGTCTTCGAGCGCGCGGTCAGGTGGCGCGAGCAGCACGGCATCCGGCCCGCGGCCGAGGACCGGCTGCGCGTCCACCTCCTGTTGATCGATCTCCAGAAGGATTTCTGCTTTCCCGAGGGCACGCTCTACGTGGCGGGCCGGAGCGGGCGCGGCGCGATCGAAGACAACGACCGCATCGCCCGCTTCATCTACCGCAACCTCGCCGTGATCAGCGAGATCACGTGCACGCTGGACACCCACTTCCCCCACCAGATCTTCTCGCCGGCGTTCTGGGTGGACGCGGACGGCAACCCGCCGCCCGCGAACCGGCAGATCATCGCCGAGCAGATCCGTTCGGGCGAGGTGCGGCCGAACCCGGCGCTGGCGGCGACGCTCGCGGGCGGGGATTACGACTGGCTCCTGAAGCAGGTGATCCACTACTGCGAGGAGCTGGAGCGACAGGGGAAGTACCGGCTCTACCTGTGGCCGCCCCACTGCCTGCTGGGCAGCGAGGGGCACGCGCTTGCGGGCGTGATCCAGGAGGCACGGCTGTTCCACGCCTACGCGCGCGCCGCGGCGGCTCCGGTCGAGATCAAGGGCCAGACCGCCCTCACCGAGTACTACTCCGTGCTCGGCCCCGAGGTGACCACGCGGTGGGACGGCGGCACGATCGCCGAGAAGAACACGCTGTTCGTCGAGAAGCTGATCCAGAACGACGTCATCGTCATCGCGGGCCAGGCGGCGAGCCACTGCGTGAAGAGCACCATCGAGGACCTGCTGGACCACATCGACCCGGACCTCACTCGCAAGGTCTACATCCTGCGGGACTGCATGTCCGCCGTCACGGTCCCGGATCCCGAGCGGCCCGGCGAGTTCCTCTTCGACTTCACCCCCAACGCCGAGGAGGCGCTGGAGCGGTTCGCGGAGGCGGGCATGCACGTCGTCGAATCGACGACGCCGATCCGGGAGTGGCCCGGAGTCGGAGCCTAGAGAGGTCGCGCAGTCGAACGGACCGATCGTGCGACGGGGCTCCTGCAAAGGGCCCCGTCGCCGTTTCGAGGCCGCCGCGTCGCCGCACGGCGATCGGCCAGGACCCGCGCGGAGGCGCAGAGAACGAGGAGGGGAGCACCCTATGGATGGGTACACACGTCCGGCCGCAGGGGAGTACGCGGATTACTTCGTGCCATACGTCCGCCTCGTGCCGCCGGGCCCGATCCTGACGATCCTGGAGCGCCAGCTCGAGGAGACGCTCGCGCTGCTCCGGCCGCTGGACGAGGAGCAGGCCGGCTTCCGCTACGCGCCCGGCAAGTGGAGCATCCGCGAGGTGGTCGGACACGTCATCGACACGGAGCGCATCTTCGGCGTGCGCGCGCTTTGGTTCGCGCGGGGCGAGCCGGGGCCGCTCCCCTCCTTCGAGCAGGACGATTTCGTGCGCACGGCCGGCTTCGACCGGCGCACCCTCGCCGACTTGCTGGAGGAGCTGCGCCTCGTGCGCTCTTCGACGATCGCGTTGTTCCGCGGGCTGCCGCCCGAGGCGCTCACGCGCGAGGGCATCGCCGCCGGCGAGCGTCTCGTGGTGCGCGCCGTTCCCTTCATCATCGCGGGCCACGAGTTGCACCATCGGGCGCTGTTGCTGGAACGGTATCTCGGCGCGATCGCGACGTGAGGGCGACGGGCATGGGCGAGGGCGGTCCCGCTCCCGTTCCCATCGACGTTCCCGGGCCCGGCTGTGCGATCCGGAACCGCCCCCGCCCGCCGCTTTCCGAAGTCCCCCGCCCGGGCGACGGCAGCAGGGCAGGGCGGCCTCCTGGGTGTGAGGGCCGAGCCGGAAGGACGGCCGCCCGCACCCGGAGGACACTACGTCCCCAGCACCTCCGCCCGCCCGATCGCCTCCAGGTCTCGCCTCAGCTTCAGCACCGCCAGGTCCTTCGCCTTGGCCTCGATCATCACGTCGAAGCACCGGTCGGCGAGCTGCGAGAGGAAATCCGCGAAGGTGAACGGGTCCACGTAGTCGGCGTGTTGGCGCAGGAGCGGCGGCTCGATGCGCTGCTGCTTGCCGCGGCCGACCACGCGGCCGTCCAGGCGGGGCGACGAGAAGTGGATCTTGGGCGTGACGCCCCGCGGCCACGTGTCCAGCGCGCGGCGGGCGGCGTCCACGGTCTCGAGGCCGCGGGGGTTGAGGCGGTGGTGCTGGTGGTCGAACACGACGGGCGTGCCCGTGCGCGCGTGGATCCAGAGACAGTCCTCGACGCCGAAGCACGCCTCGTCGTTCTCGACGACGAGGCGCCGCCGGGCGGGCTCGGGCAGACCTTCGAACCGCTCGGCGAACCGTGCGAGCGCGGCCTCGCGGTCGCCGTAGAGCCCGCCCACGTGCAGCACCACCACCGCCTCCGGACCCTGCCCGAGCGCATCGAGCAGCTCTGCCTGGAGCGTGAGGTCCGCCGCGGCCTTGGCCGCGACGGCGTCGTCTTCCGCATTCAGCACCACGAACTGCGACGGGTGCAGCGAGAGCCGGATGCCCAGCTCGCGCGCGAGGCGGCCGACCGCCTCGAGCGCGTCCGCGTTGCGCTCGATCTGCCCGTGGAACCGCGGCAGCTCGGGGTGCGTGCCGTACGGGACGAAGTCGGACGAGAGCCGGTACATGCGGATCCCGACGTCGTCCAGGTACTCGAGGATCGCGTGCAGCCGCTCGATGGACACGGCGAGATCCGGGTTGGACCGCCAGCGGCGCGTGTCGTGGCTCGGCAGGTCCGGCCGGCCCAGCACCTTCACCGCGAAACCGAGCCGGCGCCGGTGCGGCGGCTCGGGCTCGAGCCCGGCGTTCCGGCCCGCGACGTGCATCGCGCTCATGCCTCACTCCACCAGCGCACCGGACGGAGACCCGGCATGCCACGGGCCGCCGTGGCGTCCGGGTCAGAGACCACCGTGGACACCCTGATCCATGCACACGCGACTGACCCGTTCCGCCACCCTCCTCGCCTCCGTCGCCGGGATCTTCGCGGCCTCGTGGCTCGCTTCGCCCGTCGAGGCGCAGCACGCGGCCGGCCACGCGCCCACACGAAAGGCGAGGGACGGCGAGGCGCTCTATCGCGCCGCGTGCGCCGCGTGTCACGGCGCGGACGGGAGGGGGACCACGCAGGCGCTCGTCGGCTTCGATCTGCCGCTGCCCGACTTCACGGATTGCAACTTCGCGACCCGCGAGCCGGACGTGGACTGGCTCGCCGTCTCACACCAGGGCGGGCCGGCCCGCGGGTTCAGCCGGCTGATGCCCGCTTTCGGCGCCGCGCTCACGGTGGACGAGCTCCAGAGCGTGCTGGATTACATCCGCACGTTCTGCGGCAACGACGACTGGCCGCGCGGCGAGCTGAACCTGCCGCGGGCGCAGGTCACCGAGAAGGCGTACCCGGAGGACGAGCTCGTCCTCACGACCGTCTTCGCCGTCGAAGGCGCGGGCGCGTGGATGAACGAGTTCGTCTACGAGAAGCGGTTCGGCGCGCGCAACCAGTGGGAGATCGCGGTGCCGTTCGGCGTGCGCGAGCGCGACACGGGCGAGTGGACGGGCGGGATGGGTGACATCGCGCTCGGCGTGAAGCGCGCGCTGTACCACAGCCTGGCCCGCGGGACGATCTTCAGCGCCGCGGCCGAGATCATCGTGCCCACCGGAGACGAGGACGACGGCTTCGGCGCCGGTACCGCGATCTTCGAGCCGTTCGTCGCGCTGGGCCAGCTCCTGCCCGCGGACGCGTTCCTCCAGCTCCAGCTCGGCGCGGAGTTCCCGTTCGACCGGGACCGTGCCGACGACGAGGGCTTCTGGCGCGCCGTCCTCGGGAAGACGTGGACCGAGGGTCGGTGGGGCCGCGCGTGGTCGCCCATGGTGGAGCTGCTCGGCGCCCGCGAGCTCTCAGGCGGCGCGAGCGCCGAGTGGGACGTGCTGCCGCAGGTGCAGGTCACGCTGAGCCGGCGGCAGCACGTCATGGCCAACATCGGCGTCCGCGTGCCGCTGAACCGGAAGGACACGCGCCAGACCGAGCTGTGGATCTACCTGCTCTGGGACTGGTTCGACGGCGGCCTCTTCGAGGGGTGGTGACGACGATGCGCACACACGTCACGCGGGTCGTTGCGGCCTTCGCTGCACTGCTCCTGCTCGCCGCTGCGCCGCGGGCGGCGCGCCTGGCGCTCGAGGCCGCGGGCCATGCGGATCCGCCCGTCTTCCTCACCGGCGACCAGTGCATGGCTTGCCACAACCAGCTCGTCACGCCGAAGGGAGAGGACATCTCGATCGGCGCGGCCTGGCGCGCGTCCATCATGGCCAACTCCGCGCGAGACCCGTACTGGCAGGCGGGCGTGCGGCGCGAGGTCATGGACCACCCGGAATCCTCGGAGCTGATCCAGGACGAGTGCTCGCGCTGCCACATGCCGATGTCCAACGAGCTGGAGCGGCGGAGCGGCGGGCACGGGCGCGTCTTCGACCACTTGCCCGTCGGCAGGCTGGAGACGCGGCTCGACTCGCTGGCCGCGGACGGCGTCTCGTGCTCGCTGTGCCACCAGATCACAGCGGAGAAGTTCGGCACGCCCGAGAGCTTCACCGGCGGGTTCGTGGTGGACACGGCGCGCGTGAGCGGGCACGGCCGCATCTTCGGCCCGTTCGAGGTGGACACCGGCCGCATCACGATCATGCGCTCGGCCACCGGCTTCCGCCCGACCGAGGCCGCGCACATCCAGACCTCCGAGCACTGCGCGACGTGCCACGTGCTCTACACCACCGCGCTCGGGCCCGGAGGCGAGGTCATCGCCCGGCTTCCTGAGCAGACGCCGTATCAGGAGTGGCTGAACAGCGCGTATCGCGGCGTGCAGAGCTGCCAGGAGTGCCACATGCCGCCGGTCGCGGACAGCACCGCGATCACCGCCGTGCTCGGCCAGCCGCGGCCGGAGGTCTCGCGGCACACCTTCGTCGGCGGGAACTTCTTCCTGCTCCGCATGCTGAACCGCTACCGGGACGAGCTGGGCGTCGTGGCGCTGCCGCAGGAGCTGGACGCGCTCGCCCGCGCGACGGAGGAGTTCCTGCGCACCCAGAGCGCGCGCGTTGCCGTGGAGCGGGCGGACGTCGCCGATGGGTGGCTCGACGTCGTCGTGGCCGTCGAGAACCTGACCGGCCACAAGCTGCCGACGGCGTACCCGTCGCGGCGCGCGTGGCTGCACCTCACCGTGTACGACCGCGACGGCAACCGGATCTTCGAGTCGGGCGCGTTGCGGCCGGACGGCTCGATCGTCGGCAACGCCAACGACGATGACCCGGCGTTGTACGAGCCGCATCACGAGATCATCGACTCACCCGGCCAGGTCCAGGTCTACGAGTCCATCATGGTGGACACCGCGGGGGCGGTGACCACCGGTCTCCTCAGCGGCGTGCGCTACGTCAAGGACAACCGGCTGCTGCCCCACGGCTTCGACAAGGCCGGCGCGCACGAGGACATCGCCGTCTACGGCGGCGCCGCCGCAGATCCGGACTTCCGGGCCGGCGGCGACCGCGTCCGCTACCGCGTGAACCTTGCGGGCGCCGAGGGCCCGTTCCGCGTGGAGGCGAGGCTCTGGTACCAGCCGATCTCGTTCCGCTGGGCCAACAACCTCCGGTCCTACGACGCGTTCGAGACGCAGCGCTTCGTGCGCTACTACGAGGCGATGGCGGACGTGTCGGCGATCGTGCTGGCGGAGGCGATGGCGGTGGCGCGTTAGACCCATAGGGGCGTCGCTGCGCTCCCCGGCCCCCGGCCGGCTCCGTCCCGCTCGCGCCGCTGCGAGGTCCGAACTCCGCCGGCGCCGTCGTCCTCGCCGGCCGCCTGGAGCGCCGGGACCCCGCCGCGCTGGGCATGGGGGTGGATTCCCTCCTCGTGCTCGCCGTGTCCGCCGGCGGGCGGCCGCGGCGGTCGGGCCGGAGCCGGCCCACCGCTGGCGCGAGGGCTCCCGACCGGCTAGATAGAGGCCCGGAGCGGGCGGAAGCCCTCGCCCGCTGGGGGGTATCACGACAAGAGGGTGGACGGGCCGGCGCCGGCCGCCGGGCCCGGGATCGCGAGACCGAACAGAGCGAGATGAGCGGAGCGCGCAGGAAGACGGTCGTCGTCGACATCGGCGGCGTGAAGGTGGGCGGGACGCACCCGATCGTGGTGCAGTCGATGACGAACACGGACACGGCGGACGCCGCGGCGACCGCCGCGCAGGTCAAGGCCCTGGCCGCAGCGGGGAGCGAGCTGGTCCGCGTCACGGTGAACAACGAAGAAGCGGCGCAGGCCGTGCCGGAGATCGTGCGGCGGCTGCGCGACGACGGCGTCACCGTCCCGATCATCGGCGACTTCCACTACAACGGCCACCTCCTGCTCACGAAGTACCCGGCGTGCGCGGCGGCGCTGGACAAGTACCGGATCAATCCGGGCAACGTCGGCGCCAAGCATCGGGACGAGAACTTCCGCACGATCATCCAGGTCGCGCTGGAGTACGGCAAGCCGGTCCGCATCGGCGTGAACTGGGGCTCGCTGGACCAGCGTCTCCTCACGGAGCTGATGGACGAGAACGCGCGTCGGCCGGAGCCGCTCGACGCCCGGGACGTGATGATCGAGGCGATGATCGAGAGCGCGCTGCGCTCGGCCGCCCTCGCGGAGGAGACGGGGCTGCCGCACGACCGGATCGTCCTTTCGGCCAAGGTCTCCGGCGTGCCGGATCTCGTGGACGTGTACCGCCGGCTCGCGGCGCGGTGCGACTACCCGCTGCACCTCGGGCTGACCGAGGCGGGCATGGGGGCCAAGGGCGTCATCGCCACCACCGCGGGCCTGGCCATCCTGCTGCACGAAGGGATCGGCGACACGATCCGTGTCTCGCTCACGCCGCAGCCCGGCGGCGACCGTGCGGAAGAGGTGCGCGTGGCGCAGCAGATCCTCCAGTCGTTGGGGCTGAGGAGCTTCGAGCCGCAGGTCACGTCGTGCCCGGGCTGCGGCCGGACCACGAGCACGTTCTTCCAGCAGATGGCCGAGCAGATCCAGGGCTACATCCGGGAGCGCATGCCCGAGTGGCGCGTGCGCTACCCGGGCGTGGAGGAGATGCGGGTCGCGGTCATGGGGTGTGTGGTGAACGGCCCGGGCGAGTCCAAGCACGCGAACATCGGCATCTCCCTGCCCGGCACGTTCGAGGAGCCCAAGGCGCCGGTCTACATCGATGGCCAGCTCCACACCACCCTCAGGGGCGAGGGGCTGGTGGAGGAGTTCCTGCGGCTGCTGGACGGGTACGTGGAGGCGAAGTACGGGGCGGCGAAGCGGTGAACTGCGGGCGCGAGCGCCCGCGCTGGCCGAGTCCCGCAACCGCGCGCGAGGGCGTTCCGCAAAGCCGAGAATGAACACGGACGGGGGCGCTCGTGGCGGAATCATCCGTGCCGCGAGCGCCCCCGCGTCGAATGCGACCGCGCGACCGTCGCGCTACTTCTTCTCCTTCAACTCGATCGTCACCGGCTGCCCGGCGGGCTCCTGCTTGACCACGATGTGCGGCGCGGCCTTCGTGGCGTACAGTTTCATCGAGCCCGCGGCGCTGGTCACCTCGAGCTCGTAGACCTCGAACTCGCCCGCCGGCACCGTGACCTCGCCCTCGCCCACGACCTTGATCTCCAGGTTCGTCAGCGTGCCGCCCTGCGCGTTCACCACGGGCAACGTGAACGACGCGCCGGGCGCCAGATCGAGGACCATGATGGCGTAGTCGTCCATGCCGGGCAGGAGCAGTCCGGAGACGACGTCAATGGACACGTCCCGTGGCTCCGAGCCGGGCAGCGAGACCGTGCCCACGACCTCGTCGCCCTCGACGCGCAGGTCCACGGAGATCGTGTTCGACCCCACCTGCTGCTCCGTCTTCGAGAAGAGCGGGCGCAGGTCGGCGGCCGCGAACGCCACCTCCTGCCGGAGACTCGTCATGCCGCCCATCTCGCCGACCGAGCGGATCGCCTGCACGCCGCTGATCTCCTCCCGCGTCGTCGTCACCGTCAAGGATGCGATCGCGTTGCCCTGGAACATGACATCGTAGACGCGCGTGCCGGCCTCGATGGCGGAGCCGTCCAGGGCGAGGTCCGAGCCGCGCACCTCGAGGGCCGAGCGGTCGAGCGGGTTGCCGTCCGCGTCGAGCAGCCGGATCGGCCCGTAGCCGGACACGTTGTCCAGGATCTGCGTCGCATCGCCCACGACGACGACCACCGCGCGATCGGGCCGGATGTGCGTCTGCGCCGCGCGGCGCACGTCCGCCGCGGTGATGGCCGCGACCTTGTCACGGTACGTCGCGACGTAGTCGTCGGGCAGGCCGAGCAGCCGCGCACTCGCGATCTGGTTCGCGACCTGCTGCGGCGTCTCGATCTGGAGCGGGAACGAGCCCGTCATGAAGTCCTTCGCGGTCGTGAGGTCGGCGTCGGAGAAATCGCCCGCACGCAGCTTCTCGATCAACCGGAAGAACTCCGCGAGCGTGCTGTCCACGACCTCGTTGCGGACCTCGGCCCACGCCTGGAAGTAGCCGGGCTCGAGCCGCTGGGCGAGGGTCGCGTAGGCGGCGTACGTGTAGCCCTTCTCCTGGCGCAGGGTCTGGAAGAACCAGCCGGTCGTCCCGCCGCCCAGGATCTGGCCGACCACGTCCAGCGCGACCCAGTCCTGGTGCGTCGCGGGCGGGAGCAGGTGGCCGATCCGGATCACGGCCTGCACCGCGCCCGGCTTGTGGACGAAGACCACCTCGCGCGCGCTACGATCCGCGGGCGTGGGCAGGCTCGCCTTGGCCGGCGCCGCGCCCTGCCAGTCGCCGAAGTGGCGCTCGAGCCGCTGCACGATGTCGTTGGGATCCACGTCGCCGGCCACGACGAACAGCGCGTTGCCGGGCCGGAAGTGGGTGGCGTGGTAGGCGACCAGGTCGTCCCGCGTGATGGCACGCACCGACTCGGGCGAGGGCCGGGTGCCGTAGGGGTGCTCGCCGTAGACCTCGCGCAGGAACTGCCGCTCGGCCAGGTACTGCGGCTGCCCGAGGTTGGCCTGGAGCGCCGACAGCATGCGCTGGCGCTCGGTCTCCAGCTCGGACTCCGGGAACGTCGGGTTGCGCACGATGTCGCTCATGAGCACGAGCGCGGTGTCCAGGAACTCCGTCAGCACGCTCGCGCTCACGCTGATCGCGTCGTCGCCCGCGCTCGCGCTCAGGCTGCCGCCCACGAAATCGATGCTCTCCGCGATCGCGTCCGCGCTACGGGTCTTGGTCCCCTTGTCCAGCAGCATTGCGGTGAACGACGCGACGCCGGCCTTGCCCGCCGGGTCGTGCTTCGACCCGCTGCGCAGCCGCAGGTTCACCGAGACCACGGGCTGCTCGTGGTTCTCGACGATGATGACCTGGGCGCCGTTCTTCAGCGTACGCTCGTGGAACGCGGGGAACTCGACCGGCCGCAGCGGACCGGGCGCCGGCGGCTGCTCCTTCTTCTGGGCCGCCGCGGGCGCGGCGCCGAGACCGAACGCGAACGCGACGAACGCCGCGCCGCAGACAATCGTCCTGATCCTCGTCATCATCACCTCCTCACTCGGCGCCCGGCGTGGAGCCCGAACCCGCCGCATCCGTCCCGGAGGACGCACGCTGCGGCGGCACGACCGTCAGGACGGTCCGGTTCGCCTCGGTGAGATACTTGCGGGCGGCGGCGCGGATGTCCTCCGCGGTGACCGCCATGTACCGGTCCAGGTCTCGGTTGATCTCGGCCGGGTCGCCGTGGTAGCGGCGGAAATGGTGCAGCGCCTCCGTCTTCGCCATCACCGTCTGGCGCCCCATGATCTGACTCGCGCGGAGCTGGTTCTTCGCCTTCTGGAGCTCGCGCTCGGTCACGCCTTCATCCTTCAGCTTCTGGATCTCCTCGGCGATCAGCGCCTCGAGCCGCTCCGTGGGCACGCCCTGGTTCGGGAAGGCGTAGAAGATGAACGACCCCGGCCCGAGACGGCTGTTCAACCCCGAGAGCACCTGGAGCGCCGCCCGCTCCTCCTTGACCAGCCGGCGGTGCAGCCGGCTCGACTCACCCTCGCTGAAGATGGACGAGAGCAGTTGCAGCGCGTACGTGTCCGGGTGGTCGTGCGGCGGGATGTTGAAGCCCATCGCGAGGAGCGGCAGCGTCGCGAGCTTGTCTTCCACCGTGACGCGGCGCTCACCATCCGTCCGGGGCGTGGGCGTCGGCGGCGGCAGCGGCGGCAGGTCCGGGCCGCGCGGAATGTCGCCGAAGTACTGCTCGACCAGCTTCCGCACCTCGTCCACCGTCACGTCGCCCGCGATCACGATGGTCGCGTTGTTCGGCACGTAGTACCGCTCGTAGAACCGGCGCACGTCGTCCACCGTGGCCGCGTCCAGGTCGGCCATGCTGCCGATGACCGGGTGGTCGTACGGCGGCCAGTCGTTGAGCAGCGTGTCCAGCGTGATGGCGACGGCTTCCGCGTACGGCGAGTTCTCGTACGAGCGGCGCCGTTCCTCCTTCACCACCTCCCGCTCACGGGCGAAGTTGTCCGCGTTCACCCGGAGCTTCGCCATCCGCTCGCGGTGCGTCCACAGCGAGAGGTTCAGCCGGTTGGCGGGGAGGATCTCGAAGTAGTTGGTCCGGTCCGAGTTCGTCGTGCCGTTGAACGTCCCGCCCGCGGCCGGGATCAGGCGCATGATCTCGCCCGCGTCCAGGTTCTCCGTCTCCTGGAAGAGCATGTGCTCGAACAGGTGCGCGAAGCCCGACCGGCCGGGCTCCTCGTGCGCGCTCCCGACGTCGTACCACACGTTGACCGCGACGATGGGCGTGGAGTGGTCCTCGTGCACGATCACGCGCAGCCCGTTCGGCAGCGTGAACTCTGTGAACTCGATCGGCGGCGCGGTCTGTGCCGCGGCCGGGCCGGCGACCAGGCCCAGCAAGAGCCCCGCCGCGATGACGGATCGAACGGTCATCCGGTTCTCCTTTCCACGTTCGGAAGTTCCGGCTGACAAAGGGTATCCCGGGAGTCGGTCGGGGTCAACCGGCAGGCCCCGTGGGCCGCATCCACGGACTGCGGCCGGAGGTGGCCGGAGCATGACCGCCCCGGCGAGAGGAGTGGGATCACTGCATCGAACAGCCTTGGCATTCGGTATTTGTTCGGTTATCGTGGGCGCGTCGCGCGGTCCGCACCGAAGCTGCGGTCCAGGGACGTCACCCCGGCGAGAGAGGAGTCGGCGATGCCCATCAGCAAGACCTTCCTGCCCGAGTTCGATCAGGAGATGGCGACGACGCGCCGCTTGCTCGAGCGCGTGCCGAGCGAGAAAGGGACGTGGAAGCCCCACGAGAAGTCCTTCCCTCTCGGCCACCTCGCCCAGCTCATCTCCCGCATGCCGGGGGTGGATCACCCTGGCGCTCCACAATACGAGGCTCGACCTCAGCGGTTTCGTGCCGTACACCTACGAGCCGACGGAGAAGCTGGTCGCCGAGTTCGATCGCAACGTCCGCGAGGCGCGGGAGGCGCTGGCCGCCGCGACGGACGAGGACTTCGCGGTGCAGTGGTCGCTCACGCACGGCGACCGGGTCCTGATGACCCTCTCGCGGCGGGAGATCGTGCGGCAGAACATCAACCACCTGGTCCACCACCGTGGTCAACTGAGCGTGTACCTGCGGCTGCTGGACGTGCCGCTGCCGCCGATCTACGGCCCGACGGCGGACGAGCGGGTTCGTTCCGTCGGGCTTGCGGGACCGGCCTTGCCGCGGCGCGCAGCGCGGGCGCATTGTATCCGCCCACGGATACAAACCTCGGCCGCCGAGGCCGGCTGATCGGTTCCGGCGGGCCTCCCCCACGTCCCTGGCACGATCCGCCCGGAGGAGATCGCATGCGCACGGTCTGCGCTGCCACCGGGGCTCCGAACGCTCGCATGCGCGCCCGCGCCCGTTTCGCGTCCGCGTTCGTTCTCGCGGTGTCGCTCGCCGCGCCGTCGCCGTCGCGCGTCGCCGCGCAGCAACTGAAGCCCCGGTTCTCGATCGACGACGTCGTCTCGTACAACTTCCCGTACGATCTCGTGGCCGCGCGCAAGGCGGACCGCATCGCGTGGATCGAGTTCGAGCGCGGCATGCGGAACGTGTACACCGCGGCGGCGCCGGACTTCGAGCCGGTGCGGCTGACCTCGTTCACCGAGGACGACGGCGTGGACCTCTCCGACCTCCAGATCTCGGACGACGGCTCCATCGTCGCCTTCATCCGCGGCCACACGCGGAACCGGGAGGGGTGGGTCGCCAACCCGTCCAGCGACCCGCGCGGCGCGGAGCGCGCGGTCTGGGCGGTGAGCACGAGCGGCGGCAAGCCGTGGCGGGTGGTCCAGGCGGACGCCTTCCAGCTCTCGCCGGACGGGAAGTGGGTGGCGTACGTGCGGGACGGGCAGATCCACCGCGCGCCCGTCAACCCGGGACTCGCGGCGTCGCAGGACCTGGACGCCACGCCGCCGCTGTTCCGCGCGTACGGCATCAACGGCAGCCCCACGTGGTCGCCGGACGGGCGCAGGATCGCGTTCGTGAGCGACCGGGGCGACCACTCGTTCATCGGCGTCTACGACCTCGACAACCCGCGCATCGTCTACCTGGCGCCCAGTGTGGACCGGGATGCGAACCCCGTGTGGTCGCCCGACGGCAAGCGCATCGCGTTCCAGCGGCGGCCGGGCCTGAGCTTCGGCGAAATGGCGGCGCGTCAGCGGCAGGGGGGCGGCTTCGGCGGGCCGCAGCGCCGCGCCGCAGACGATGCGTTGCCCGGCATGTTCGAGGCGCGCTTCCGCGGAGGCCACACCCTCGAGCTGTGGGTCGCGGACGCGGAGACGGGGGAGGGCAGGAGGGCGTGGCACAACCAGCCGGGCGACACCGCCTTCACCAGTCTCGCCGGGCTCCGCTGGGCGGGCGAGCACCTGATCTTCCCTGCGGAGCCCGGGAACTGGCGGCACTGGTACAGCATCTCGCTGAAGGATCCGAAGCCCGAGCCCATCGAGCTCACGCCGGGTGAGGGCGAGGTGGAGTTCGTGGGGCTGTCGGCGGACGGGCGCTACCTGTACTACGCCGCGAACATCGGCGACATCGACCGTCGCCACATCTGGCGCGTCGAGACCTCCGGCGGCCGCCCGCGCCAGCTCACGAAGGGCGACGGCATCGAGACGTACCCTGCGCCGCTCGCGTCGGGCAAGTTCGTCGCGGTGCTGCACTCGACGGCGAAGCGGCCGCTGTCCGTGGCGCTGGTGCCGGCCGATGGCGGCGAACCGCGCGTGATCACGAAGCTCCCGGAGACGTTCCCGCTGGCGCAACAGGTGATACCGACCAACGTCACGCTCACGGCGGAAGACGGCGTCCGGTTCAACAACCAGCTCTTCCTGCCGCCGGACCTGCGGCCCGGCCAGAAGCGGCCGGCGCTGATCTTCATCCACGGCGGCCCGCGCCGGCAGATGCTGCTCGGCTACCACTACATGTACTTCTACCACATGGCCTACGCGATCAACCAGTACTTCGCGAACAAGGGCTATGTGGTGCTCTCGGTCAACTACCGCAGCGGCATCGGCTACGGCAAGCAGTTCCGCATGGCGCCGAACGTGGGGCGGAACGGGATGGAGGAGTACCGGGACATCCTCGCGGCGGGGAAGTACCTGGCGAGCCGGCCGGACGTGGATCCCACGCGCATCGGCGTCTGGGGGCTCTCCTACGGCGGGATCCTCACGGCGCAGGCGCTGGCGCGGAACTCGGACCTCTTCGCCGCGGGCGTGGACATCGCCGGTGTGCACATGTGGGGCGATCCGGCGGACACGGCGTCGGTGATGTACAAGTCATCGTCGGCGCCGCTCGTGGCGAACTGGCGTTCGCCGGTGCTGCTGGTGCACGGGGACGACGACCGCAACGTCTCGTTCTCGCAGACCGTGGGGCTGGTGCAGCTCCTGCGCGCGCACGACGTGCCGTTCGAGCTGATCGTCTTCCCCGACGAGGTGCACGATTTCCTCATCCACGAGCGCTGGATGAAGACGTTCAAGGCAGCGGACGACTTCTTCGACCGGACGCTGATCCGGAAGGAGCCGGTGCGGGACCTCACCACGGCCGCCGGGGGCGGCAGGTGATCCGCGCCTGCGCCGTCACCGATCGGGGCGGGCGCGCCGGGGCCGGCTGGTGAACGGCGCCCGGAGGCGTCCCCCCACGCCCGGACCGATCCGGCGCCGGCCCCGACGCGGCAGCGGCTGCCGCGTCGGGGCGTTGCCCGTCACAGCACGGGCTTCGCGACCATCGCCCAGACCGTCGAGAGCAGCAGGGCGATGTTGACGCCGCCCAGCACGACGATCCGGCGCCGCAGCCCCTGCAGCCGTGCCTCGTCGGCGCCGGACGCCGCGAGCCGCCCGAGCTCCCGCGCGGTGCGCCGCACCAGCCTGCCGATGCCGATCGAGCAGAAGACGCCGGCGAGTCCCCACAGCACCCACAACGGCGGCCGTCCGCCCACCGATCCCACCAGCGCCAGTCCGCTCACCAGCGTGGTGAGCGCCGCGGGCATCAACAGCCTCTGGCCGAAGAACGGTTGCTCCCGCGTGAGCGCCTGCGCGGCCGGGCCGCCGTGCACCCGGGCGATCCGCCGCGTCACGACCGTCAGCGTGATCACGCCGCCGACCCAGACGGTGGCCGCCGCGACGTGCACGAACTCCAGCAGGCTGTATGCAGTCATGCCTCCGCGCTCCGCGTTCGAGCGGTCCCGGGCGGGCGTGCCGCGGGGCCGCGTGTTACATTGCCGCCGGCCGTGCGCAGTCCGCTCGGCCGCTGTGCGGCGCCGGCCCGGGAACCGGCCCGGCGGGTGATTTATACAATATGTATAAACACGATGTCAAGACAGGGGCTACGAACCGGATGAGATCGAGGGGAGCGCGACCGGAGGGCGCTGGGTCGGCGGACGCCGGCACCCGGACCCGCATCCTCGAGGCGGCCCGCGAGCTCGTCATCGAGGCCGGCTTCCGGCGCTTCTCCATCGGCAAGGTCGCCGAGCGGGCCGGCGTCTCCCGGATGACGGTCTACTACCAGTTCGGCACCCGCGACGAGCTCCTCAGAGCGCTCTTCGACCACATGGCCACGCGAGGCCGGCTGGACCGCCTGCAGGACGTCTTCGAGCAGCCCGACCCGCTCGACGCGCTCGAGCAGTTCATTGACGTCTTCTGCGGCTTCTGGGCGACGGACCCGGCCGGCATGAGGCGCATGCGGGCGTGGGCGCGGGTGGAGGGGGGAGGCGACGAGGCGCGCGAGCGGGACCGCTGGCGGAGGCAGGTGCTGGACACGATCGTGCGGCGCATCCGCGAACGGCACGCCGTGCCCGCGGAGGAGGGGCAGGACGATGTCGTCTCGCTCCTCTACGCGCTGACCAGCTTCGAGAGCTACGAGTACCTGGCCGAGGGCGGGCGCAGCGCCGCGGAGGTCGCCGCGCTGATGAAGCGCGCGGCGCGCGAGATCACCGGGGTGGGCGGCTGAGCGGGCGCGCTCATGCGCGCGCCGGCCGGCGCGCCAGGGCCTTGCGGTTCGCCTCCAGCTCCGCCTCGAGACTGCTGCACACCAGCTCGCACAGCTCGAAGATGGTCGGGTCGGCGATCCGGTAGTAGACGTTGAGGCCCTCCTTGCGGCGGCCCACCATTCGGTGCCGATACAGGAGGTTGAGGTGCTTGGAGACGTTGGCCTGGCTCGCGCCCGTCTCCTCGACGAGCTCGGACACGGACTTCTCGCCGCTCCGGAGCGCGTCGAGGATCCGGAGCCGCATGGGCTCGGCGAGGACCTTGAAGCGGCCGGCCACGAGTTCGAGGGCCTCGTCGCTGAACCGACGCCGCATGGCTCACGTCTCCATCGCTGGATTCCTGTATCGAAATATAATCACGCCGGCGCACATGACCAACGGCGGGGCGCGGACGGCGACCTCGAACGCGGGCTCGAGGCCCGGGTCCGGGCGCAGCCGGCGAGGGCCTGGGCCACGAGGTGGTCGAACCGCGCCCGGCGCTGGACGAGGCGCGCGGGATCACGCCGCACGTGGACTCGCCGCGGCCTCGAAGTAGGAGCGAAGGTCTCGCCGGCCCCGAGGCGGCGCGACCACGTCGCTGGTGGACGCCGCCACCAGGAACCGCAGCAGCTCCGCGAGCCGCGGGTTGAACGGCCGCGCCGTCGCCGCCGCCGCGCCGAACACCGTGGGGGAGACACTCAGCAGCCGCGGCTGGCGGCCGAGCGCTTCGAACGCGAGCTCCACGGCGCGTCGGCGCGTGAGCACCTCGGGCCCGCCCGCATCGATCACCGTGCCCGGCTCCGCATCCAGCGCCTCGACGCACAGCTCGGCCTCGAGCAGGTTCGCGTTGCCCGTCAGGTCCGTCTCCCGGTACGGCGTCCTGTCCTTCGGGTCCCGCATGTCCAGCGAGCCGCCCGCGCACGAGATCACGGCGTCCACGCCGCGGCAGGCGCCCGCGCGGGTCTCCGGGCGCCGGAGGTCGGCCCGGACGACGTCGTCCACCTCGAGACCCTGCGCGTGGAGAGCCTCCGGCCGTTCGGATCAGCGCGCGCACGGCAACGCCTCTACTCCGCAGGATCTCCACGACCTCACGGCCGAGCCGGCCGCTGGCGCCCGCCACCAGGATCGTTCGCATCGGGTCACCGCCCCTTTCTGCACGCTCGCAGCGCTGAACGTTCGGGCTCGTGGGTTCTCCTCGGGGCTGCCGGGATCGACCGGCGCCACTGGGCCGGCACGCGGATCCGGTCGTGACGCGGCGCGTCCAGTCGGGATGAGGAACGTCCTCCGTGCGCCCGTCGCGACATCCGTCCGGAGGGCAGGCTGCGAGACGTCCGGGATCACCTGGGGGCGCCTGTCGGTCCGCGATCGTACAGCGCTCCCTGTGCGGTGGCGTCCCGGTGTCGGGCCAGCGGCTTGACGCATCGTTGCGCGAGACTATATTACCATGTAGTTATGTAGTTGCCCGGCGCGCGAGAGGCGCCGGGCGGTTCGTTCTCGCTCGGCAAACCACGAACGATGGAGGAGGACGCGGCTGCATGAGCGCTACACGCGACGGAACGCTGCCACCCCTGGTCCATCCCGCACGCATCAGCCAGCTCCTGGCCGAAGGCGCGGCGATCCGGCTGCTGGACGTGCGCACGCCCGCAGAGTTCGAGGCCGTCCACATCCGCGGCGCCTACAACGTGCCGCTGGACACCCTTGCGGAGCACCGCGAGGAGTTGCGGCGACACGTGCGGGAGCCGATCGTCCTGATCTGCCGCTCGGGCCAGCGGGCGCGACAGGCAGAGCAGGCGCTGCGGGAGATCGGGATGCAGAACCTGCACATCCTGGACGGAGGGATGAATGCGTGGGAGGCGGCCGAGCTGCCGGTCGAGCGGGGAAGGCAGCGGCTCTCGCTGGAGCGACAGGTGCGGATCGCGGCCGGGGCGCTGGCGGCCGTCGGCGCAATTCTGGCGCTGCTGGTGAACCCGCTGTTCGCGCTCGTGCCCGCGTTCATCGGGAGCGGGCTGGTGATGGCGGGTGTGACGGGCTTCTGCCCAATGGCGCTGCTGCTGGCCAAGCTGCCGTACAACCGCGTCGCCGCGTGTGACGTGAACGCAATGGTCGCCGCATTGAAGAACGGCGAGGCGGCGCCGGCGCTGGCCGCGACGAGCGGCGGCGTGCGGGCCCCACAGGGCAGGCCGGCGGCCTGCTGCCAGTGACGCGGGGATGGGCCTGCTCGGGGTGCTGCTCGGCTTGCCGGTCGGGCTCTCCCTCGGCATGCTGGGCGGCGGAGGCTCGATCCTGGCGGTGCCGATCTTCGTCTATGTGTTGGGGTTCGGCGCCAAGGAGGCCATTGCCATGAGCCTGGCCGTGGTGGGCGTGACGAGCTCGGTCGGCGCGGCGGGCCACTGGCGCGCAGGAAACGTGAACCTCCGCGTCGCGCTGGTCTTCGGCGCGGTCGCAATGCTGGGGGCGTACCTGGGCGCCCGTCTGGCAGCGTTCTTCAGCGCCGCCGCGCAGCTCGCGCTCTTCGCGGTCGTGATGCTGGTCGCGGCGGCGTTCATGTTCCGGCGTCGTTCTCCGGCAGCCGCCGCGGTGGACGACGTCGCGCCCGCCGCGGCCGGGATGCGATCCGGGCTCGTGGCACTCCAGGGGATCGCCGTCGGCGTGCTGACCGGGCTCGTCGGCGTGGGCGGAGGGTTCCTCATCGTTCCCGCGCTGGTGCTGCTCGGCAGGCTGCCGATGAAGCAGGCGGTGGGCACCTCGCTGGTGGTCATCGCGTTGAACGCGGCCGCGGGCTTCTCCGGCTACCTCGGGCAGGTCGAGGTGCAGTGGGCGTTCGTGGGGTTGTTCACGGCCGTGACGGTGACAGGGGTCCTGGTCGGTACGTCGCTCGTACGCTTCGTCCCGCAGGAAGCGTTGCGGCGCGCGTTCGCCGTGCTCCTCGTCATCATGGGCGGCCTGATCCTGTTTCAGAACCGGGGCGTGGTCCTTCCCGCAGGGGATGCGGGCGCCGCGGTTCCTGAGGCGGTGAGGGACTGAGCGGGCGGCGGATCACGGACCTCGACACGGAGAGGGATCATGTTCTTGAAGCGGTTCTACGACGAAAAGCTCGCGCAGGCGAGCTACCTGGTCGGCTGCCCCGCCACGGGTGAGGCGCTGGTGGTGGACGCCAACCGGGATGTCCAGCAATACATCGACGAAGCGGAGGCGCACGGCCTGCGCATCACGCACGTGACCGAGACCCACATCCACGCGGACTACGTCTCGGGCAGCCGGGAGCTGGCCGCGCGCACCGGCGCGAAGCTCTACCTCTCGGACCAGGGCGGCGAGGATTGGAAGTACGCGTTCGCCGAGGAAGCAGGCGCGGTGCTGCTGAAGGATGGCGACAGCTTCATGGTCGGCAACGTGCGCATCGATGTGATGCACACGCCCGGCCACACGCCGGAGCACATCGCGTTCCTGGTCACGGACACCGCGGGCGCGGACCGACCCATGGGCGTCTTCACGGGCGACTTCGTGTTCGTGGGCGATGTCGGCCGGCCCGACCTGCTGGAGCGGGCGGCCGGCTACGCGGGCACCATGGTGGCCGGCGCGCGCGCGCTGTTCCACAGCCTGCAGCGCTTCAAGGCGCTGCCGGACTACCTCCAGATCTGGCCCGCGCACGGCGCGGGCAGCGCGTGCGGCAAGGCGCTGGGCGCGGTGCCGCAGTCCACGCTCGGCTACGAGAAGCTGTTCAACTGGGCGTTCGCGATCGAGGACGAGGAGGAGTTCGTCCGACAGGTGCTGGCGGGGCAGCCCGAGCCGCCGCGCTACTTCGCCCAGATGAAGCGCATCAACAAGGAGGGACCGCCCATCCTCGGCGGCTTCCGCCGGCCGGAGCGGCTGCCCGGCGCGCGGATCACCGACGTGATGGACGCCGGCGCTCTGGTCGTCGACACGCGCCTGGAGCCGTCGTTCGCCGACGGCCACATCCCCGGCACCCTCGGCATCCCGCTCAACCGCAGCTTCAACACGTGGGCGGGGTGGTTCGTGCCGTACGACCGGCCGTTCTACCTGATCGTGGATGAGCAGCAGCGGCCCGCCGCCATCGACGAGGCCGTCCGCGACCTCGCCATGATCGGCCTCGATGGCATCGCTGGTTACTTCGGCACCGATGCGCTGGAGGCGTGGACCGCCGCGGGACGCTCGCTCCAGACCACCGCGCGGATCACCGTGGACGAGCTGGCGCGCCGCATGGAGGCGGGCGACGTTGCCGTGGTGGACGTGCGCGGCCAGGCCGAGTGGGAGGCCGGCCACATCCCGGGCGTCCCCAACATTCCCCTCGGCTACCTGACCGACCGGCTCGAGGAGATCCCCCGCGACCGGCCGGTCGTGCTCCAGTGCCAGGGCGGCGGCCGGTCCGCGATCGCGGCGGGCCTGCTCCAGGCGCGCGGCATCGAGAGGGTGCTGAACCTCGAGGGCGGGATCGAGGAGTGGCAGAGGCGCGGTCGGCCCGTCGAGCGCGCGCAGGCAGAAGCGGCGTGAGACGAAACAGGGGCAGGCGCCGTGTCCTGGCGCTTGCCCCTTCCCGTTCTCTCCGGCCTCAACCGCCCGCGACGCGATCCAGCACTCGCTGCAGCCGCGCGCGGACCTCCTCGCCGATCGACGCCAGCTCGGGGTTGTCCGCGATCCCGAGCTGCAGCGTGGGGTCCAGCGCCTCCACCACCGTCCGGCCCTCCTGCTCCGCCGCACGCACCACCACATTGCAGGGCAGGAGCAGCCCGACATCCGGCTCCGCCTGGAGCGCACGGTGCGCGAACTGCGGCGCGCACGCGCCCAGGATCTCGTAGGGCGGGACGTCCACGCCTAGCTTCGCTTTCAGCGTCGCCGACACGTCGATCTCCGTCAGGACGCCAAACCCTTCCTTCTGCAACTCCTCTCGCACGCGACGGTCCGCGTCCTCGAACCGGAGATCCACGGTGCGGGCCATCGCGTAGCGCGCAGTCCGCTCAGCCATGAGGCACGCTCCCCTTGCCGAAGCCATGACCTCGCCTGTCCGCGGCCTCGACCGGCATCGGTGCGACGACGAGACCCGCGCAAAGTTGCCGGCTCTACGCGCCCGCCTGCGCCAGCCAGGCCTCCAACTGCGTCCGGGGCAGGGCGCCCGTGTGCCGAGCCGCCTCCTTGCCGTCACGGAACAGGATCAGCGTCGGGATGCCCCGGATCCCGAACCGCTCCGACGCCGCAGGGTTCTGGTCCGTGTCCAACTTGGCCACCAGCAGCTCACCGGTGCGGGCGTTCGCCACCTCGTCCAGCACCGGCGCCATGATCTTGCACGGCGCGCACCAGTCGGCGTAGAAGTCCACCAGCACGGGCACGGTCGAGCCCGAGACCACCCGGTCCAGGTTCTGCTCCGTCAACTTGATCGGCCGGTCGAGCAGCAGCGGACGCCCGCACTCCCCGCACTTCGGCCGGTCCGCCAGCCGGTCCATGTTCACGCGGTTGAGCTTCCCGCAGAACGGGCAGGGCACCGTCGCGGCCCGCACGGTCTGCGCCTGACTCATCTCGCCTCCTCCAACGCTCCGGTCCACTCCGCGGGGGCCGTCGTGGCGCCCCGCCTGCCATCCGACTAATACCCAGCGTCGCTGCTCGGTTCGGCCACCCGGTTCGCGTTGCAACGGGCGAGGCCGTGGGCGTCCTTGCCACCCTCCGACCACGGGACCCCCATACGCGTACGCCGACGCGCACGGGGCCAGCGCGCCGCGAGCGTGCGACTCGCCGCCTCGCCGCCCGGGCGGAAGGGCCGGGGTCGTACGGCCTCCGCCCTCGCCCGCACATCTCCTCGTGCGGCCCCCTGCCCTTGCCCTCGCCCTCACAGCACTGTAATGTTTAGCAATGAACGAAAGGAGCCGCCCATGAGAGTCGAGATCTACTCCGACGTCGTCTGCCCCTGGTGCTACATCGGCGAGCGGCGGTTCGCCCGCGCGCTGGCGGCGTTCCCACAGGCGGACCGGGTGGACGTCGTCTACCGCTCGTACCAGCTCGATCCGGGTGCGCCGGAGAAGGCCGTGCCGCTGAAGCAGTACCTGGCGCGCAGGTTCGGCGGCGCGGTGGATGGCATGCTCGCGCGCGTGACGGAGAATGCGGCGGCCGAGGGGATCGTGATGGAGTGGGACCGCGCGCTGTCGGTCAACACGCTGACCGCGCACCGGCTGATCGGCCTGGCCGAGCGCGAGTACGGCGCGAAGGTCCAGCGCGCGCTGTTCGAGAAGCTCTTCGAGGCGCACTTCACGAACGGCGCGGACATCTCCGACCACGACCAGCTCGCTGATCTCGCCGAGTCGGTCGGGATGGATCGCGCGCGTGTGCAGGCGTACCTCGCCTCGGACGAGGGGCTGGCAGAGGTGCAGGAGGCGTTCGAGCATGCGCGCAGGATCGGCGTCCGCGCGGTGCCGACGTTCGTGTTCGACGGCGAGGTCGCGGTGGAGGGCGCGCAGCCGGCGTCGGTCTTCCTCCAGGTGCTGGAGGAGGTCGCGTCGCGGAGCGCTGCGCGCGGAGCGGCCGCAGCGGACGAGGCGTGCACTGACGGCGCGTGCGCGGTGTGAGCATGTCGTTCGCGCTCTCCGTCCTCGATCTGGCGCCGGTCGGCTCGGGTTCGACGTCGTCGCAGGCGCTGCGCAACACGGTCGAGCTGGCACGCCTCGCGGAGCGGCTCGGCTACACGCGGTTCTGGCTCGCGGAGCACCACGGCATGCCGAGCATCGCCAGCTCCTCGCCCGAGGTGCTCATCGCGCACGTGGCCGCGGCGACGGAGCGGATCCGCGTGGGCTCCGGCGGCATCATGCTGCCGAACCACGCGCCGCTACGCATCGCGGAGGCGTTCCACACGCTCGAGGCGCTGCATCCGGGCCGGATCGACCTGGGCATCGGCCGTGCGCCGGGGACGGACCCCGTCACGTCGAGTGCGCTGCGGCCGTTCGATCCGGAGCGGTTCCCGGAGCAGGTGATCGAGCTGCTCTCGCTCTCGCGGCAGGATTTCCCCGAAGGCCATCCGTTCCGTGGCGTGCGTGTCGTGCCGGGCGATGTACGGCTTCCGCCGGTGTGGCTGCTCGGCTCGAGCGGCGCCACGGCCCGGTTCGCCGGCTCCCTGGGGCTGGGCTATGGCTTCGCGAGTCACTTCAGCCCGACGGCGCCGGGCCCTGCGCTCCAGGCGTACCGCGCCGCGTTCCGGCCATCCGAGTGGTTCGAGCGGCCGCACGTGATCCTCGGCGTCGCGGTGGTGTGCGCGGAGACGGACGAGCGCGCGGACTATCTGGCCCGGAGCATGGACCTGGCCTGGGCGCGGCTCCAGCGTGGGGAGCTCGGTCCGTTGCCGAGCCCGGAGGAGGCGATCGCGCATGAGTACACGCCTGCGGATCGGCTCGCGGTGCAGAGGTACCGCGCGCTGCTGATCGCGGGCAGCCCGGACACCGTCCGCGCGCGGATCGAGGCGTTCGTGCAGGAGACCGGCGCGGACGAGGTCATGATCTCCTCGATGATCCACGACCACGCCGCGCGGCTTCGGTCGTACGAGCTGGTCGCACGGGCGTTCGGGCTGTCCGGCTGACGCGCGGCTCGCCGCGCGGCCCTCACGACTCCTCCTCCATCACCTCGCCGATCACGCGCCGCAGCCGGGTCACGATCTCCTCCCGCTGCTCCGGCTCCCATTCGGCGATCAGCTCGGCGAGGTGCGCGCGGCGGGCATCGGCAAGGCGGCGAAGCGCCTCGCGGCCGTCGTCGGCGATCTCGCGGCGCGGGCCACGGCCGTTGCCGCCCGGCCGCTCCAGCACCAGACCGCGCTCCCGCAGCTCAGCGGCCGCCGCCGCGAGTCGGCGCGGATCGATGCGGCGGCGGCGGGCGAGAGCGTCCACGTTCAGTTCCGGGTCCGCCCCGAGCCGCACCAGCAGCCATGCCGCTGCTGGGCTCAGGTCCAGGCCGGCACGGGCGACGACGGCCCGGACGTAGCCGCGCTTCGCTTCCCGGTCCGCGAGCAGCGAGAGGAACCGCTCGAGCTTGGAGAGCGAGTCATCGTCCTTGGGCATGGGGAAGACGTCCTCGGCCTCCTTGCCGAGGTCTCCCGCCGCGGCGGCGACGGTCTCGCGGAGCGGCCGCTCCGGCAGCCGCCAGGTCAAGAGGAAGCCCAGTAGCGCGATGACCATCGCGGTCGTGAACACGGTGGAGAGCGAGGCGGCGACGGCGTCGGCGTACACCGAACGCAGCGCGGGCGGCAGCGCCTCGAGCATCTGGGGGCCGATGCCTGCCGCCACGCCGCCGGCCGGCGCGACGTCGGGCGGGAGCACGTCCGCGAGGCGCGATGCGAGCCGCGCGGCGAAGATCGCGCCGAAGATCGCGGTGCCCAGCCCGCCGCCGATCATGCGGAACAGTGTGGCGCCGGACGTGGCCACGCCGAGGTCTCGGTAGTCCACCGCGTTCTGCACCGCGATCACCAGCACCTGCATCACCATCCCGATGCCGATGCCGACGACGGCCATGGACAGCGACGCACCGGCGACCGTGGTCTGCGGCGTCATGCGCGAGAGCAGGAACAGCCCCACGGTCGTCACCGCCGTGCCGGCGATGGGGAACACCTTGTAGCGGCCCGTGCGGCTGATGATCTGGCCGGACGTGATGGACGCGAAGAGCATCCCGCCCATCATGGGGACCATCTGGAGACCGGACCCCGTGGGGCTCGCGCCGTGCGCGATCTGGAGGAACAGCGGCAGGTAGGTCACGGAGCCGAACAGCGCGAAGCCCACGATCAGTCCGATGGCCGCCGCCACCCGGAACGTGCGGTTGGCGAACAGCCGCAGCGGGAGCACCGGCTCCTTCGCCTGGCGTTCCACCGCCAGGAACGCTGCGAGGGCGAGCAGCGCCACGGCGCCCAGGACCAGGATCTGGGGCGACGTCCACGCGTACGCGATGCCGCCCAGGTCCGTGAGCAGGATGAGGGCGCCGAGGGTGAGGGCGAGCAGCGCCGCGCCCGCGTAGTCCACCGTCCGCCGCACCCGCTCCTCGCGCCGCGGAAGCGTCGCCGCGATCACGCCCAGCGCCACCAGCCCGAGCGGCAGGTTGATGTAGAAGATCCAGCGCCACGAGAGGTGCGTGGTGAGGTAGCCCCCCACCAGCGGGCCCGCCACGCTCGCGAACCCGAACACGGCGCCGAAGATGCCCTGGTAGCGGCCGCGCTCGCGGGGCGAGACGATGTCCCCCACCACCGCCTGCGTGGTCACGATCAGGCCGCCGCCCCCGAGACCCTGGATCCCGCGGAACAGAATGAGCTGCTCCATGCTCGCGCTCAGCCCGCACAGCGCGGAGCCGAGGAGGAAGATCAGGACCGCGGCCTGGAGCACCACCTTGCGGCCGTAGAGGTCACCCAGCTTGCCATAGATCGGCGTGACCACCGTCTGCGCCAGCAGGTAGGCGGTCACCACCCACGCCAATCGCTCTACGCCGCCCAGCTCGCCGACGATGGTGGGCAGCGCCGTGGCCACGATGGTCTGGTCCAGCGCGCCCAGCAGCATCACCAGCAGCAGGCCGCCGAAGACGATCAGGACATCACGCCGTGAAAGCGGTTGCGGTGTGGACATCTGGCCGTGCATCGAGGTCGTCGCCACGGGCGGCCCGGCGGGTCCCTCACGTCCGCCGCGCATGAGGCGGCCGTCCGGGGCGCGTCCACGCAATTCCGGTGCTCCCGGTACCCCGTGCCGCCGCCGGCGTTGCGTGGTACCCGAACCTGCCTCTTCGGTGGCCGTGGACACGGGCCTCGGCGTGGACGACGTCGGCTCCGAGAATCCGGCGCCTGGAGCCGGCTTCCGGGCGAGGCCGGCTCCGCTTATCCTGCAGGGGGGAACGCAACCGCCGACGTGTAGTATGGAAGGTACCATGGTGCAGATCAGTGCCATCCTCCAGGCGACGGCGCAGGACTCGGCGGCCGGCTCCATCGCGCGGGCCGCTCTGGCAGAAACGGAGCCGGGCGGAGCGGTCCACCAGTGGTTGGAGCTCCACCCGGTCCTGGCAGCGCTCATCGGCCTCGCCGTGCTGGCGGGCGTCGCGTGGCTCTCGCTCGTGGTGGTGAGGCGCGTCGTGCTGCGGTTCCTGGCGCTGCTGGCGCGCAGGACGCCCACCTTCTGGGACGAGGTCGCGCTCGAGAGCCGGTTGTTCCGCCGCCTCGCGTGGATCGTCCCGGTCCTGATCATCCACCGGGGGATCCTGGCCGTCCCCAACCTGCCGGACGACCTGGTCCGCCTCGTCCAGCAGCTCGCGGTCGCGTCGTTCATCCTGGTCCTGGTCCGCGCGTTCAGCGCGCTGCTCACTGCGATCAACGAGATCTACCAGCGCTACCCGCGGGCGAAGGACCGGCCCATCAAGGGATACCTCCAGGTCGTCAACATCGTCGCGCACCTGGTCGCGGTGATCCTGATGATCGCCACGCTGCTCGACCGGTCGCCGGTCGTGCTGTTCAGCGGCCTGGGCGCGATGACCGCGATCCTGATGCTGGTCTTCCGGGACAGCATCCTCTCGCTGGTCGCGGGCGTACAGCTCACGACGAACGACCTGATCCGCGTCGGCGACTGGATCGAGATGCCGCAGTTCAACGCCGACGGCGACGTGATCGACATCGCGCTCAACTCGGTGAGCGTGCAGAACTGGGACAAGACGATCACGGTCATCCCGACGCACAAGTTCCTCGAGCACTCGTTCAAGAACTGGCGTGGGATGTTCGAGTCGGGCGGTCGGCGGATCAAGCGCGCGATCTACATCGACATGTCCACGATCCGGTTCCTGACCGAGGAAGAGATCGAGCACTTTGGCCGGTTCGCGCTGTTGCGCGATTACATCGCGCAGAAGAAGAAGGAGATCGAGGAGTACAACCGGGCGCAGCAGGTGGAGGAGGGCGTGATCGCGAACGCGCGGCGGCTGACGAACATCGGGACGCTGCGCGCCTACATCGTCCAGTATCTCCGGCAGCATCCGGGGATCCACCAGGACATGACGCTATTGGTGAGGCAACTCTCACCGACCCCCGAGGGGTTGCCGCTCGAGATCTACGCCTTCACCAACGACACGCGCTGGGTGGTCTACGAGGGCATCCAGTCCGACATCTTCGACCACATCCTCGCCATGGTCCCCCAGTTCGGGCTGCGGGTGTTCCAGAAGCCGGCCGGCCAGGACGTCATCAAGGCGGTGCGGGAGATGCGGCTCGAGCCGGTGTGACGCTCCTCACGTTCCCAGGGCTCGCTCCTTGCCGGAGCGTGGCCGGCGGCTCCCCGGCCCGTGGTCCGTGCCCCTGCGAACTCACCCGGCGCGACCCCGAGGCCGGACCCGAAACGAACCAGCACGGGGACGCGGAGGCGCGCCGCCCGCCGTCGAGCGGGACGAAGAGAGCCCGGGCCGCCAGGAGCACGCTCGCACAGCTCGACCTGCGAGGCCGCGCAGGCGCGATGGCGGTGGCTTTTCACGCCCGGGCACGCGGGTCCTGATCCACGACGCGGGCGAGCGGCTCCGGGCAGGGGACGTGCTCGCGCTCGCGGGGACGCAGGCCCCCCCGACGCGGCCGGGGCCGTGCTCCTGGGAGAACCGGAGGCGGGGTGAGGTCCGGGGCGGCCGCGCCCGCTGTAGCGGCCGCTACGACCGGCGCCCCGCCTCACTCGCGCCCAGCGCCTCCTCCCTGAACAGCGACCGCAAGAACAGGATCCCTGCGGCGACGAACAGGATGAGCATGCCGCCCACCTCCATCAGGAGGCCGGCGGCCTGCTGGTCCGCGCGCGCCGTGATGCCGAGGACGCGGGGCGCGAGCTCGTACGTCGCGTAACGCGGGTAGTGGGTGAACGTGAGGTAAACGAAGAGCGGCTTGCTGGCGATCAACTGGGCGCCCAGGTAGCCGAGCCGGGTCATGCCGCGGAACCACGGCCACTCCGGCACGGGCGCCACGACCGGCCACCAGAACTGCAGGCCGCCCGCGAGCCACGCCACATCGATGACGAAGGACCCGAGCTGCGAGGCCAGCAGTCGGTCGGCCACGACGGGCACGTGGGTGATGAACCAGATCAGGTTGGCCAGGACGATCGCGACCAGCGGGTGTGCGAGGGACCGCAGCACCCCGACGACCCTGGGTGGCAGCCGCCGGTACGCCTCCGGCGGCACGCCGTAGAGCAGCAGCGGCGGAGCCGCCAGGGTGATGACCAGGAACTGGACCATGTGGGCGCTGGCCAGGTACCCGGCACCGAGGGCGCCGATGGGCCAGTCGAGCACGAGCCAGAGACTGGCCACGCCCGCGCCGAAGGCGGCCGCGCGGGTCCCCCGGTCACGCGGCTCGCCCGCCGTCGCCGGCGTGCTGCGGAGCAGCAGGACGTAGGCCAGGATGCACAGCGCCACGAACGCCCAGACGCCCGGATACGGCCGCCACGTCCACTCCCAGGCCTCGCCCAGGGCGGCGCACCACCACTGAACCTTCAACTCTCACCACCCTCGCTGTCCGCGCGGTGGAGCGTCCCGGTCGCGGTGAACCGGAGCAGCCGGGGCAGGTCCTGTGCCCAGTCGGTCTGCCGTGTGCCGAAGGGGTACAGCGCGCGGAGCAGCCCGTCCGGGGTGAAGGCGAGGATCTGGGCCGGGTGCCCGACCACGTAGTTGCCCTTCTCGTCCGGCTCCCCGTGAATGACCGGGGCGAGCCGGAGCTCGGCGAGGATCGCGTTCACCTCGTCGAGGCTGCCGCGCAGGCCGATGAAGCGCTTGTCGAACGCGTTCAGCCACTCACGGAGCCGTTCCGGCGTGTCCCGTTCCGGGTCCGCGCTGATGAAGACGACCGCGATCCTGTCCCGTGTCTCGGGCGCGAGGTCGCTCAGCACCGCGGCGAGGTTCGCCATGTGCACCGGACAGACGTCCGGGCAGTGGGTGTAGCCGAAGAAGAGCAGCGTGAGCTTGCCCGCCGTCCGCTCGCGGAACGGGAACGGCCGCCCTTCGGTGTCCGGCAGCGTGAAGTCGGGCTTCGGAACGGGATCCGCGAGCACGACGCCGGTGAGGGACGCCTCGTCGGCACCGACGCCCCCTCGCGTCAGCCGCGCGGCCAGGCCGAGCGCGAGCACCAGGCCGGCGGCGATGATGAGCGCCGCCGCACGGCGGTGGGACGGTGACATCTATACCTCCTCTCGGCCGCCGGTCCCGGCCGCGGCAGGCTGTGCCTCCGGGTCGGGACCAACGCGTTGCGCCGATCAGGATCTCACGTTCGCGAACGTGCTATGACGTTGTGGTCCAATCATTACGGCGGGCTCCGCCCGTGTCAAGCGGGCCCGGCGGCGCCGTCGGCGCGCGCAGCGGCCCCAGCTACCGGCCGCCGGTGGCCGCGCAGCGCCGGGTGCAGCGCGAGGGCGGTGCCGATGAGGATCGCCGGCATCACGAGGAGCGCCGCCGTGCGCGGCCCCACGGCGTCGCCCAGCGCACCCGTTCCCAGCACGAAGACCGAGCCGGTCGCCCAGGCCAGGCCCATGGCGATGGAGGAGCCGAGCGCCGCACCTCCCGGCAGCATCTCCTGCGCCATGATCACCACCGGCGGCACGACCGCGAGGTTGAGCAGCCCGGCCACGGCCGCGGCGGCGAGCCCGGCCGGCGACCCGGGCGGGAGCCCGATGGCCAGCACGTGTGCAGGCAGCGAGCCCAGGGTCAGACCGAACAGCAGCGCGCGTCGGTCCATGCGGTCCGTGAGCAGCCCGCCGGCCAGGGAGCCGCCCGCCTGACCGATCAGGTACGCCGTCAGCACCAGCGCGCCCTCCGCCTCGGTGCCGCCGGCCTGCGCCACGACGATCGGCATCATCGTCTGGAACGAGCGCTGGACGAACGTCGCCGCGGCGCTGATGCCGAACACCACGCCCAGCGGGCCGGCGAGCAGTCGCAACACCGCCCCGGGCCGCGGCGGAGGCGTGGGCGCGTGCACGGGCGATTCCTCGGGCAGGAACGACGGCAGCACGAGAGCCGCCAGCAGCGCGGGCACCATGGCGAACGCGAGCCCGCCGAAGCCGAACGCCGAGACCAGCCCCACCGCCGCGAGCGGGCCCACGGCGTAGCCCGCCGAGCCGCCGAACGAGAAGATGGACATGCGTACGCCGCTGCCGCGGCCCTCCACCACCCGCGCAGCCATCGATGCCCCGGGCGGATGGAACGCCGCGCCGCCCATCCCGCCCAGCACTAGCAGCACGGCGAGCACCGCGAAGTTCGGCGCCACGCCGATCAGCGAGAGGAACACGCCCGATGCGAGCACGCCCCCGATCACGAACGGGCGGCGGCCGTAGCGGTCGGCCAGCCAGCCGAGCAGCGGCTGCGTCAGGGACGAGGCGAGGAAGAGCGTCGTCGCCAGCGTGGCGGCGAGCGTGATGGACAGCCCCAGCTTCTCCATCACCCGCGGCAACAGCGGGTGCAGGAACGCCGAGTATGCATCCGTCAGCGCATGCGCGACCGCGAGCGCGACCGCGCCACCGCCCACCGCGGTCGCGGCCGGCCGCGCCGCCGCGGCCCCTGCCCAGGTAGACGGTGTAGCGTCCTCCTCCCTATAATGTGCCTGGCCCATCGATCCTCCACCCTCGCGGAGCGTCTTCTATGCGACAGCTCGCGCCCCTCCTCGCGCTCGCCTTCGCGCTCGCGGCGCCCGGCGTGCTGCGCGCGCAGGAGCGACAGCAGCAAGAAGTACCCCCGCCGCTCGAGATCGGCGCCGTCGCGCCGGACTTCGAGCTGCCCGCCGCCACGCGCTGGGGGCTGTTGAAGGAGCCGATCCGGCTCAGCGATTACAGGGGAAAGATCGTCGTCCTGGCGTTCTTCCCCCGCGCCCGGACGAGCGGCTGCACGGTCCAGATGCGCGCGTACCGGGACCAGTACGAGGAGCTCTTCAACGGCGGCCGCAACGTGGTGCTGATCCCCATCAGCGCCGATGCGCCGGACGTGCTCGCCTCCTGGGCGAAGGACGAGGAGTTCCCCTTCGTCATGGCCAGCGACGTCGGGCTGGAGGTCGGCCGCACGTACGGCGCGCTCTCGCCGCGCGGCCCGGTGAACAGCCGGACGCTGTTCGTGGTGGGCCCGGACGGCAAGATCGCCTACCGCGCCGCGCCGTTCCGCGAGCTCGATCCGACCGCCTACGAGGAGCTGGGCGAGGCGATCCGGAAGCTGCTGCCGGCGGAGGAGGTGGGAGAGGAGGGCGAGCGGTGAGGTTCGGCCAGGGGGACTCGCGCCGTTCCGTGGCGGCGGCGCGCTCTGCCCTCGCTGTGCCTGACGGCGCGCCGCCCCACCCCTCGCTGGGCCTGACGGGGCGCCGCTGCGCCTCCACTGCGTCCTGGTGGCATGCGTGTCGCCCTGGTCGCGCCGGTGTGGCGCGTCCTTCGCACCCCGCCGGAGCGCGGCTCGCCGCGCGTGCTGCCGGCGGCATGGCCTGTGTGCCCTGGAACGGCGGGGCATGGGCGATCTGCCCTCCGCGGCGCGGCGAACTTCCACGGTCACGGAGCGGCGCGGCGTTGCGTTGGACGTTTGCCGCGGCCGACGCGGAGGATCTCCAGGACGCCGGGGCGCGAGCCGGCGTGTGTGGAACTTTGCCGCGTCGGGGGCGGCTTACTTCCACGGCGGCATCGCCTTCGGTGGCGAGTAAGGGATTTCGCCGGCCCCCGGCTCCGACCGCGCGAAGAGGACGCGATACGCTGGTCACCTCTTCCGATGGTCGACCACGACCACAGAACAAATGACCGTCACGATGGGCTCCGCAGCCGGGGAGACGAAGCGGATCGCCTTCGAGCCCGTTCCCGCCGACCCGGCCATCGCGGTACGGCGGGGGTCCGGGGGTGACGCGGCGGATCGCGAGGTCGTCACCGCTCATCAACGGACAGCCCAACGCCCTCCCTCCTGTCCAGCCGGGTTGCCGTTCACGCCGGGAGTGCGCGTTTACACGAACGAGTCCCCCGGTTCGGATCGCGGGCTGCGGGGCCGCTGAGTCGCGTTCGGCCGATCCGGGCGGCTCCTCCAGGAGGTCGGGCGCCAGAGTCTGGAAGACGGCTGGACGCCGGCCCCGACCATCACGCAACCGCGCATCGCGGGCGCGTCGAGACCCGTATTCCTCCGGCGCGGGGACCGGGTGTGGCGCGTCTCCGAGCACCCCATGGGCTGGCTCCGGACGCGCGTCGATCTCGAGCTGTGATGGCCGCTGAGCGCGTGCACGTCATCGCTGGCTCCCGACGCGCGTCGATCTCGAGGACGCTCCGGCACGGCACGTGGATCGCCGGGGGCCTGATCGTACTGGCCACGCCTGCGACACCCGGCGCTACCTCCCCGACGGTCCCCACCGCTCTCCCCTCGACCCACGCCGCGATGTGACCCCGCCTTGCCTCGACTGGGTTCGGTATGGCTGGTAGATAGGGCCGACGTCGCTCGGCGCTGGAGATCCGGGCCCGGACCATCGGAGGCCTTGACCCACGCGACCCGCCCTGCGCCGGAAGGCCCGGGTCCGGCGCGGAGAGCTCGGTCGAGCGGCTCGGCGGACAGCGCCGGGCACCGGCGAGCGATAGCGCCTGGCGCCAGCGAGTGACGGCGCCGGACGCCGGCAGGCGACGGAACCGGGCGTGCGGCTCCAGGAATGCGTCGCCTTCCCGCGCACGGCTCGTCGCGGCTCCGCCCGTTCGGGCGTTGTCGAGGTCGATGGCGCTCCTGCCGTGAGGTGGTCCGACGGTCGAAAGCGGCCTCCACGTAACGGAGTGCTGGCGGGGCGATGCAGGCCGCCGTGTGACCCGGCAGCGCCCGGGCGGATTGGGCATCGTGGAGAAGGCCGGACCGACGGTCCGCTTGGATAACGGGCACGGTGCAGCCATGGACCACTCTCGCCGGCTCGATCGACCTCCCTACGCCCGGGCGCGGCGGGATCCTCGCCTGCGTTGCCCTGCACGGGCCTCGCGCTCCTGGCCGCGTGCGGAGAGGACGGCGCCGGCCCGGAGGCGGGGCCGGGGTAGCCGGTCACGGCGAGAGCGTGTGCCGAGCTGCTCTTCGTCGAGCGTCTCGGGGCGGAGTCGGCGGCGGTCGACGCGATGTGGGCGCGGACGGCGGAGACGTACGGCGAGATCATGCTCGAAATCCGCCGTTTCGAGGTCGTGGACGAGCATGGCGACATGCCGGAGCCGAGGTGCTGCACGCTTTGCCTCGGGGGTGCGGAGACCGGGCATTTCGGGCCCGCGTCTCACGTGATCGAGACGGAAGGCGACTGGTTCGAGCTCCAGTGGTGTCCGGATGGACGCCGCCCAGCGGATGCCCGGACGTCAGGGCGCCTCGGGTCCGGTGGCTGGGCGCTCGTTCCCCAGGGCACCGGGGTGGGCTCAGTGACTCATCCCTGCGAGGGCCGATGCGATGATCAGACCACGACATCTCAAGCTGTTGGTGGCCGTCGCCCTCGGTGCCTGCGAGGGCACGGAGGAGAGTCTCGGCCCGGCGGCGACCGTGTTGTCCGACGACGGGCTGCGCGTGGCGCTCACGATCGAGCCGGAGGTGATCGATGCGCCGGGTACAGCCGTCGCCAGGCTCACGTACACGAACACCGGCACCGAAGAGCTGGTGTTCACGAGTACCGCCGGCTGCCTCTCGTTCGCCGCGGTCTATCGGCGTGAGAAGCGGATTCCGTTCCCAGCCACGGAGTACGCCTGCACGGCGGCTCTCACCGATTGGGCTCTCCAGCCCAGGGCCGAGCTCACGATGGAATGGCCGCTGACGGTCGGGGGCGAGGACGGGGTCGAGGTGCCTGCGGGCACGTACCGGTTCGTCGCGATGACGAACACCGGCCACGGAAACCTGAAAGCGACGTTCGTGGTCCGTTGACGGTGGAGACGGACCATTCGCCGGGGGAGCCCGGGCTGCCGCGTTCCCCCGGGCCGAACCGCCCCGTGGTGTCGCCGTCTCCAGCCGCAGCGCACGGACGCTCCCGCGCGGGCCGTCTCCAGCCACAGCCGCCCGGTGATCCTTCCCCGACCGTCTGGGTGGCCGGCGCGCTTGACATCAAATAAGTGGCAACTTATATGTTCGCCATGAGCGCCGTCGCGGCCGAGGACCGGATCTTCCACGCGCTGGCCGACCCCACCCGCAGGGCGATCTTCGAGTCGCTCAGCCGGGGCGAGGCGGCGGTCAAGGACCTGACGGCGCGCTTCCACGTCTCGCAGCCTGCCATCTCCCAACACCTCGCCGTGCTGAAGGACGCCGGCCTGGTGCGCGGCCGGCGCGAGGGGCGCTTCGTGTACTACCGGGCGGAGCCGCGCGGGCTGAAGCCGCTGATCGACTGGATCGCGCACTACCGAGCGTTCTGGCCGGAACACATCGCCCGCCTCGAGGACCTTCTGGACAGGATGGAAAAATGAACCCGACGGACCGGACGGCCCCCTCCCGGACCGAGACCCTCACCTTCGAGTTCGACCTGCACCATCCGCCCGAGAAGGGGTGGCGCGCACTCACGGACCCCGCACTGCTCGCAGAGTGGCTGCTGCCTTCAGTGGGCTTCGAGCTGGCGCCGGGCGCGACGTTCAGGTTCCAGGCGCCGCCGCAGCGCGGCTGGGACGGCACCGTGAACTGCCGGATCCTGGAGATCGAGGCGGGGCAGACGCTGACCTGGAGCTGGGTCGTCGGCGACATCGACACCGTGGTGACGTTCACCCTCGAGCCGACGACGATGGGGACGCGGCTCACGGTGGTGCATTCCGGGTTCAAGCCGGACCAGCGGCGGAACTTCGCCGGCGCCCGCTACGGCTGGCGGATGATGGGCGGCAAGCTGGTGGACCTGCTCGGGAGGATCGAATGACGTCGCAGCGGCACCCGGCGGACAGCCACGACGTGATCCGCGTGCAGGGCGCGCGCGTCAACAACCTGAAGAACATCAGCGTCGAGATCCCGAAGCGGCGGCTGACCGTGTTCACCGGCGTCTCGGGCTCGGGGAAGTCGTCGCTGGTGTTCGGCGCGGTCGCCGCCGAGTCGCAGCGGCTGATCAACGAGACGCACAGCGCGTTCGTGCAGGGCTTCATGCCGACCCTGGCGCGGCCGGACGTGGATGTGCTGGAAGGGCTGACGGCCGCGATCATCGTGGACCAGGAGCGGATCGGCGCCAACGCCCGCTCGACGGTCGGCACGGTCACGGATGCCAACGCGCTGCTGCGGATCCTCTTCAGCCGGCTGGGGGAGCCGCGCATCGGGCCGCCGGTCGCCTACTCGTTCAATGTCCCGACGCGGAAGGCCAGCGGCGCGATGACCGTCGAACGCGGGGAAGGGGAGCGCATCGTGGTGCGCGACGTCGTCTACCATGGCGGCATGTGTCCGCGCTGCGAAGGCATGGGTTCGGTCAGCGACATCGACCTCACCCAGATCTACGACGAGACCAAGTCGCTGAACGAAGGCGCGATCCTGGTCCCGGGCTACAAGGCGGGCGGCTGGTCGGTGCGGCTGTGCGCCGAATCGGGGTTCCTCGACCCGGATAAGCCGATCCGCAAATACACGGAGAAGGAGCTGCACGACTTCCTCTACAAGGAGCCCACGAAGGTCAGGGTCAACGGCGTCAACCTCACCTATGAGGGGCTGATCCCGCGGATCCAGAAGTCGTTCCTCTCGAAGGACGTGGACACGCTCCAGCCGCACATTCGGGCGTTCGTGGAGCGTGCGGTCACCTTCACGACCTGCCCCGAGTGCAACGGCACCCGCCTCAACGAAGCCGCCCGGTCTTCGAAGATCCGGGGGAAGAACATCGCGGACGTGTGCGCGATGCAGATCACGGATCTGGCCGAGTGGTTGCGGGCGCTGGAGGAGCCGTCGGTCGCGCCGCTGATCGAGAAACTGCTGCACACGCTGGACGCGTTCATCGAGATCGGGCTGGGCTACCTCTCGCTGGACCGGCCGACGGGCACGCTGTCGGGCGGCGAGGCGCAGCGGACGAAGATGGTGCGGCACATCGGGTCGCCGCTGACGGACGTGACCTACGTCTTCGATGAGCCGACGATCGGCTTGCACCCGCACGACATTCGGCGGCTGAACGAGCTGCTGCTGCGGCTGCGGGACAAGGGGAACACGGTCCTGGTGGTCGAGCACAAGCCGGAGGTGATCGCGATCGCCGACCACGTCATCGACCTCGGCCCTGGCGCCGGCGCCGCGGGCGGCGAGGTGGTCTACCAGGGCGGCGTGGAGGGGCTGCGGCAGAGCGGCACGCTGACCGGCCGTCACCTGAGCGATCGGCCGGTGCTCAAGCCATCGGTGCGGATGCCGTCGGGCGCGCTGGAGGTGCGTGGCGCTCGCACGAACAATCTGAAGAACGTGGACGTGGACATCCCACTCGGCGTGCTGGTGGTGGTGACGGGCGTGGCGGGGTCGGGGAAGAGCTCGTTGATCGAAGGTTCGGTGGTCGGCCGGGAGGGCGTGGTCGCGATCGACCAGACGCCGATCCGCGGCTCGCGGCGCAGCAACCCCGCGACGTACACCGGCCTTCTGGAGCCGATCCGGAAGGCGTTCGCGAAGGCGAACGGCGTGAAGCCAGCGCTCTTCAGCGCCAACTCCGAGGGCGCCTGCCCCGCGTGCAACGGCGCGGGTGTCGCCTACACGGACCTCGCGCTGGTGGCCGATGTGGCGACGATCTGCGAGGAGTGCGAGGGGCGTCGCTTCCAGGCGTCGGTGCTGGCGTACCGGCTCGGCGGACTGAACATCGCCGAGGTGCTCGATCTATCGGTCGATGACGCGGCGCGTTTCTTCGCCGAAGGCGAGGCGCGCACGCCGGCGGCGCATGCGATCCTCCAGCGCATGATCGATGTGGGGCTCGGCTACCTCCGGCTGGGTCAGCCGTTGCCGACGCTCTCGGGCGGGGAGCGCCAGCGGCTCAAGCTCGCGGTGCACATGGGCACGGAAGGCGGGATCTACGTGCTCGACGAGCCGACCATCGGTTTGCACCTGGCCGACCTCGGGCAGTTGCTCCGTCTACTGGACCGGCTGGTGGACTCCGGCAAGTCTGTGATCGTGATCGAGCATCACCCGGCAGTGATGGCGCACGCGGATTGGATCATCGATCTGGGGCCGGGCGCGGGGCACGACGGCGGGCGGATCGTCTTCGAGGGCACGCCCGCGGAGCTGGTCGCGGCGAGGTCCACGCTGACGGGCAGGTATCTGGCGGCTTACGTCGGCGCCGGCGGGGAGGCGGTGGCCGCCGGTCACTGATCGGCGGCTGCGTCCTCCGGCCCGCGCGGGTAGACCTTCACCGCTGTCCAGTTGCGGATCTCGACCTGCCCGGGCGGGGCGCCGCGCGGCTTGCGCACGTCGCCGGCGCGGCACACGTGCACTTCGACCTTGCCGCGCGCGTTGCGCGCCTTGGAGTACCACGCTGCGAGCTCCGCGGCGCGGTGTAGGACCTCCCGCGGCACCTCGTCCACGTCTTCCGGTACGGGGATGACGACGTGGCTGCCCGCGTGCCCGGCGGCGTGCAGCCACACGTCGCGCGGCGCCGCGATGCGGAACGTGAGCTCGTCGTTGTCGCGTGCGGCCTTGCCGACGAGGACGCGAAAGCCCCCGACGTCGAACTCGCGCCAGCCCCTACCCTTGCTCCCCATCGTCCTGCCGGCGTGCGTGCCCGAGCCGCGGAGCGGGGCGGTGGCTCAGGATCGTGCGCCGCCCGCCTCGCCCGTCGCGGGCTCGTAAGGGGGCAGCGGGCCGAACATGAAGTTGCCGGGCGCGTTCGGGTCCTCGCTGCTGAGGAACTCTTCCACCGCCTGGGACATCTCCTCGCGCGTGATGCAGCCGTCCCCGTCCTGGTCGGCGTGCTGGAAGAACACGTCGGCGGCGGATGCATCGACGCCGCACGCCTTGAGGTAGGCCCTGTATTCGTTGACGGTGATCGCGTTGTCGCCGTCCGTGTCCATCGCGTCGAAGAGGAGCTGCACGTCGCCGCGCGCGTAGGCGCTCACCGCGTCCGGATCGTCGAGATAGATGTCGGCGTAGCGCAGGAACTCATCCACGGTGACGGCGCCGCTGTCGTTGAGGTCCGCGCTGTCGCGCACGCTCTCCCACTCCTGCAGCACGTAGTGCAGGTTGCGCTCGTATTCCGGCGAGCCCTCGGCCCAGCCGCTCAGCTTGGCGAGCGCCTGGACGCGGCGTACGTAGTCGTTGCGGTCCACTCGTCCATCCCGGTTCACGTCCAGGACGGAGAACAGCCGGCGGATCTTGTGCTTCTGGAACGGCGTCAGCGGCATGCCTCATCCTCTCGGCGGTTCGGGTGGTCGCATCCGCATAATAGCCCCGGGGCCGGCAACGGGAAAGGCGATGTGACCGGCCGGGCGACGCACGGGTTATGCCTCCACGAGAAGGCCGGGCGTGGCGTGGCCGGAGGGGGCCGGGGCCATGGAGGCGGTTGCGTACGGGGGCGAGGCTGGCGCCGCGGCCGTCGTGAAGGAGGGGAACCAGGCGCTGGACCGGCAGTATCGTATGCGGTCCGGCCGGCCGACCGTGACCCGGGGTAAGCATACGCCGGGGCTGCGCCGAGCTGGGCACGGAGAGACGGAGCGATGCGAACGGGTCTCGCCGACGGGCTCGTCCAGGCGGGGCGTGGTGCCCCGCGAGCCGTGGCGGATCGGGCAACGAGCGTGGATCACTTTGGGGACGGGGCGATCTCCCCGGGGCCGATGCGGCAGCGCGGCGTGAGCGGTGGCCACCGCGCGATGAGCCGCCTGCCCGACTCGACGATCGCGCGCGCCAAGCTCGGCGACGACGAGGCGTTCGCGGAAATCGTGCGGCATTACTACGCGCGTTGTCTGCGCTTCGCGCGCAACATGCTGGGCGACCTCGCGGACGCGGAGGACGCCGTGCAGGAAGCGTTCCTCCGCGTGCACGCCGCATTGCCGCGCTACACCGAGTACGGCCGGTTCGAGCCCTGGCTGTTCCGCATCCTGGCCAACCAGTGCCGGACGATGCGGGCGCGTGAGCGGCGCCGCGGCGAGTGGCTGACCCCGTACGAGCCGCGGCACGATGCGGCCGCACCGGAGGCGCCTGATGATTCCGGCGGCTTGCTGCGGCGCGAGATCGAGCGGGCGCTGCGCGAGCTGCCCGCGCTACTCCGTGAGGCGTTCCTGCTGTACCACGTGGAAGGCATCGATTACGAGCAGATGACGGCCATCACGGGCGCGCGTATCTCTGCCCTGAAGATGCGCGTGAAACGCGCACGTGACATCTTACGGGCACGCCTCCAGGAGGTGCAGAGTGCGTGAGCCCACCGATGAGCTGATGGAGAAGGTGGTGCGCGAGCTGTCCGCGCTGCCGCCCGTGCGCGAGGAGGCCATCCAGCGCATCCTCGACCTGGCGGCGCAGCGGCGGGCAGCGGAGCGCCGCGCGCAGGAGCCGCCAGCCGCCGAGCCTCCGGTCCATGCACGTCGGCGTGTGGCGCCGCGGTGGTGGATCGGCGTCGCAGCCGCCGCGACCTTGGCCGCGCTGATCTGGGTGGGCATCGGGCGTGACGACGGCGTGCCGTCCGTGCCCGTGAATGCGCCGCTCGCCGCCGCGGATGCCGCGCCGCGTGCGGAAGCCGGTGCGCTCGCCGTGGCGGACCGCATCATCGCGGACGAAGCGCCGCGCGCCGTGCAGTTCGTCCTGGACGCGCCCGGCGCGCGTTCGGTGGCTGTCGTCGGCGGCTTCAACGGCTGGGATCCCCAGGCCACGCCGCTGGAGCGCGTGCCCGGGACCACGGTGTGGACGACGACGGTCCTGCTCACGCCCGGCCGCTACACGTACGCCTTCGTCGTGGACGATTCCACCTGGGTGCTCGACCCGCGCGCGCCGCGCGCGTCGGACCCGGATTACGGCGTGGACAGCTCCGTGCTGCTCGTGGGGCGGGAATGAGAACGTTGCCCTTCCTTCTCGGCTGCGCCGCGGTGACGGCGCTCGCGTCCGCCGCCGCTGCGCAGGACCCGCGGCTCGAAGAGAAGTTGGACCCGGCGACGCGGCGACAGGTCGCCGCGGTCATCGAGCGGGCGCGCGGCCGCGGCCTCCCCGTCGAGCCGCTCGTGGACAAGGCGCTCGAAGGCGTGGCCAAGCGGGCGCCAGGGCCGCGCATCGTCAGCGCGGTGGCGCGGCTGTCCGAGCGTCTCGAGGCCGCCCGCGAAGCGCTCGGTCCGAACGCGACGCCCGCCGAGGTCCGGGCCGGCGCCGAGGCCCTGGCCGTCGGAGTACCGGACAGCGCGCTGCGGGAGCTTCGCGCTGCCGCCCCCGGCGTGTCGCTCGCCGTGCCGCTCGGCGTGTTGACGCAGCTCGTCTCTCGCGGCGTCGCCGTGGACCGCGCCGCCGCGACCGTCCTCGACCTGCTGCGCCGCGGCGCGCGGCCGTCGCAGCTCATCGCCCTGGGCGAAGCGGTGCAGCAGGACATCGCGCAGGGGATGGCGCCCGCAACGGCACTGGATGTGCGTCTACGCGGCATCCTGGGCGCGCTCCCGCCCAGCGGCGGCGCGTCCATCACCACCATCGGCGTGGACAAGCCGCCCCGGTGAACTCGCCCTCACGGTCATCCCCGCGGCCGCCGCTCGCGGCCTGTCTGCTCGTGGCGCTGGGCGCGCTGCTGGCCCCCCGGCACGCCGCCGCCCAGCACCGCGCCACGCTGGATTTCGGCCTCGCCCGGATCTCGCAGGCGGACATCGTGGACGAGGCCGCGCTGACGTTCGCCTACTATCTGGAGTCCCGCTACTCGCGGCTCACCTTCGCCTCCAGCGGCATCGGCTCGCTGGCGACGGGCGGCCAGTCCGCCGCGCAGGGCGGCGTCGGCGCGTTCTGGCTGCTTCCCCGCTCGCCGCTCGGGATCCCCGAGCTCAGCGCGTCCCTCAGCGCCGCGCGCTTCCAGGACGGCGAGGGGGCGACCGCGCGGTCCGTCGCGCTGCGACAGATCTGGGGCGGCGTGCGACACGGCGTGTGGCTCGGCGGCCGCACCGGCGACGTTCTGAGTCAGGGCAACCGGTTCGGCACCCACAGCATCGAGGCCGGCTCGTGGATCGTGGGGCGCGGCGTCGAGCTGTCCGCGACGCTCTCCACCACCTGGACGCGCACGGCTACGTGGCACTTCGACCCGATCGGGCAGCAGAGCGTCATCACCGTGCCGGTGCGCTACGCCGATGCAGCGGTGCGGGCTCGCCTCGAGCGCCCGCGCTTCGAGCTCGAGGTGAGCGGCACCGCGCGTCGCGGTATCCTGAACGCGGAGGCGTTCGACTTCGCCGCGCACGGCGCCGCGACGTGGCACTTCAACCGGCGGCTCGCGCTCACGATCGCGGCGGGCGATCACCTCCGCGATCCCACGCGCGGCGTGCCCGCGACCGGCTTCGCGATGGTGGCGCTACGCATCACCGCGCTCGGTGAGCGGGGCAAGGCGCTCGCCGCCGGCAAGGGCGCCGGCGCCGCCGTCACCGTGTCGGCCGAGGCCGGCGGCGCGCTTCGCGTCCACGTCTACGGCGACGCCAAGGTGGTGGAGGTGATGGGCGCGTTCAGCGGCTGGCAGCCGCTCCGCCTCGAGCGCGACGGCGACGTCTGGCTCCTGCCTCGCCGCCTCCAGAGCGGTCTGCACCGCATCCTCGTCCGCGTTGATGGCGGCGAGTGGCGCACGCCGGACAACCTCCCCCGCGCCGAGGACGAGTTCGGGACGATGGTGGGGCTGCTGGTGGTGCCGTGAGACGCGCGACGCCTCTCAGGTCCGCCCTCCGAGCAGCGGCGCCAGCACGATGCCGGTGAAGTCCTGCACGAAATGCAGCACGACCGGCGCGACGATGCTCCCACGCCACAGGTAGATCACCGCCAGCAGGACGCCGATGGCGCCGACCGCGACCGTGCCGCCCACGCCCTGGTAGCCGTGACCCAGTCCGAAGATCACGGACGACAACACCACCGCCACCGGCACGCTGCCGGTCAGCGAGCGCAGCCGCAGCAGGAGGTAGCCGCGGAAGATGGTCTCCTCCGCGACGGCGATGACGGCGACCAGCACGACGCCCATGGCGAACTCCGCTCCGCCCGCCGGGAGCGTGAAGGGCGCGGCCGGCGCCCTCCTGCCCAGCAGCCCCAGGGCGTCCAGGACCACGGCCAGCACGCCCTGGAACACGATGAACGGGATCACCAGCGCGACACCGACCACGGCCTCTCGCGGCAGATCGCTCCGTCGCCACCCGATCCGGCCATACGGCTCGCCGTTCCGCCACACGAAGTAGAGGACCAGCGCGAGCAACGCGGCATCGCTCAGGATCGAGGCCAGCGCGAAGACTGCGAAGCCCGGCTGCGACTGCGGCGAAGTCAGCCGGCTCAGCAGCAGCGAGGGCAGCAGCAGGAGCAGGAAGGCGCCGAGCTCGCGTACCTGCACGGCGCTCGAGGGAGCGGCGCCGTCGTCGTCGCCACGGACCCGATCATCGATCACGGTGCCGCCGATCCAGCGCTGCAGTTCACTCCCGCCCGGGGCGCACCGGCGATCCACGGATGGATCGGCGCACGGCTGGCCCCCGCGTCCGGCCGAACGCCCTCCGCAGCATAGCGCGTTCCACCGGGCGGCTCACCGGCCTTGACCACCGACGCTCCCGGACCGAATCGTCCGCCGGTCCCGGCGGCCTCGGCGTTGAGGGATCGTTGCCGGGCTTCGTGACCCGAGATCGAGGCGGTGGGCGACATGCGATTCGGAGCGTTCCTCTCCCGCACGAGCCTCCTGGCTGCGCTGACCGTTGGTCCCGTCCTGACGCCGGTCCTCCCCCTCGCCGCCGTTGCGCAGCAGGCAAGCCCGGCGCGGCCGGTCTTCCGGGATGGACAGGCGCAGGTCGTGCCCGCGTTCCAGGACCCCGCGTCGTGGATCCGCGAGGAGCTGTGGGTCGAGACGGAGTTCGACTCCGACGGCGACGGCCGGCGGGACCGCGTGCACGTCTCCGTCGTGCGGCCGCGTCAGACGGAGACCGAGGGGCTCAAGGTCCCGGTCATCTACGAATCGAGCCCGTACTACTCGGGCACGTCGGCAGGCGCGCAGTACCTGTGGGACGTGCGGCAGGAACTGGGCGAGCCGCCGCCGCCGCGGAAGAACCAGCCGCCGGTCCAGCGTCGAGTGCGGCCGTACATCTCGGACTCGCACGTGGCGGACTGGGTCCCGCGTGGGTTCGCGGTGGTGCATTCGGAGGCGCCCGGAACGGGACTGTCCCAGGGCTGCCCGACGGTGGGCGGCGAGGTGGAGGCACTGGCCCCCAAGGCGGTGATCGACTGGCTGAACGGACGGGCGCGCGGCTTCACCACGCCCGACGGCGATGAGGAGGTCTTCGCCCACTGGTCCACGGGCAAGGTCGGGATGATCGGCACGTCGTACAACGGCACGCTGGCGGTCGCCGCGGCGTCCACGGGCGTGGAGGGGCTGGAAGCGATCATCCCCATCGCGCCCAACACCTCGTACTACCTCTACTACCGGCAGAACGGCCTCATCGTGCACCCCGGAGGGTGGCTGGGCGAGGACATTGATTTCCTGTACGACTTCATCAACAGCGGCGACCCCGAGCGGCGCGCGTACTGCAACGCGACGATCCGCGATGGCGAGTTCGCCGCCGGGATGGACCGGGTGACGGGAGACTTCAACGACTTCTGGGCGAGCCGTCACCTGCTCGGGCAGCTCGACCGCGTGCGGGCGGCGACGCTCATGGCCCACGCCTTCAACGACTGGAACGTGAAGCCCGAGCACAGCGTGCGCGCGGCCGAGATCCTGAAGGCCCGCGGCGTGCCGGTCCAGTACTACTTCCACCAGGGCGGCCACGGCGGCGCGCCGCCGTTCGAGCTCATGAACCGCTGGTTCACGCGCTACCTGTACGGGGTCGAGAACGGGGTGGAGAACGACCCGCGCGCATGGATCGTCCGTGAGGGCGATGATCGCCTGGATCCGACGCCGTACCCGGAGTACCCGCATCCCGATGCCGCGCCGGTCACGCTCCGCTTGACGCCGGGCGGCAAAGGGCAGGGCGGCCTGAACGGCATTGGAGGGCTGGTGGTGGGCGGCGGGCCCGAGATGGCGCCGGAAGGGAGAGCCGCAGGCGCCGGGCAGCGCACGGAGACGCTGGTCGACGACGTCTCTTACGACGGCCCAGCCCTCGCCAAAGCCGAGTGGTCGAATCACCGGCTGCTGTACGCGACGCCGCCGCTCACCGAGCCGGTGCACATCTCCGGCACGCCGCGCATCACGATCCGGCTCGCCTCGAGCAAGCCCGCGGCGAACCTGTCCGTCTGGCTGGTCGCGCTGCCGTGGACCGACAGCCCCCGCCTCACCGATGACCTCATCACCCGCGGCTGGGCCGACCCGCAGAACCACAGGTCCATCCGCGAGAGCGAGCCCCTGGGCCCCGGGCGCTTCTACGAGCTGACGTTCGACCTCCAGCCCGATGACCAGGTGATCCCCGTGGGCGAGCGGATCGCGCTGATGATCTTCTCGAGCGACCGCGACTTCACGCTCTGGCCGTCACCCGGGACGGAGCTGACGATCGACCTGGACGGCACGTGGCTGGAGCTGCCGGTGGTGGGCGGGGAAGAGGCGTGGCGAAGGGCGGTGGGGCGCGGAGGGGAGCGGCGCTAGCGCGCAGAGGGAGCCGCGCGCCCAGGACACAGGTGGGCTCCTCCCCTCCAGGCGCGCGGGTCGACGCGGACGCAGTGCAGTTGCGGATCTCGACCTGCCCCGTGCTGCGGACGATTTCGGCACGGCGGCGGAGCTGGTGGTGCTGCAATGACCGTTGGTCGGGAGCGCGGCCGCGCACCCGGTGCGTGACCCGGTCCTTGCCGGGCGGCCGGGCGGCTTGTAGGGATTCGCCGTCCGGCCGCGTCTTGCTTGGCGGAACGCCAGTCCACGAGGGCGTGCGGGCCCCCGCGCGACGCCGGCGGTCGTCGGCCGGCGGGTGGGGGCGTGCGCGCCCGTGTACACGAGGGAGCAGAGTGTCGATGGAGTCCGAGGGAGTGGCCGTCGCCAAGGCGGAGGAGGTCGTCCGGATCGTCCAGGACCTCCGGGCGGAGGTGGCCAAGCGCATCGTCGGGCAATCCGATGTCGTCGAGGACGTGCTGACGACGATCCTCGCGGGTGGCCACGCGCTGCTGATCGGCCCGCCCGGCCTGGCGAAGACGTTGCTCGTTCGTTCGCTGGCGCAGGCGATGGACCTCTCCTTCCGGCGCATCCAGTTCACGCCCGACCTCGTGCCCAGCGACATCATCGGGACCGAGCTGCTGGAGGAGGACCACGCGACCGGCCGCAGGACGTTCCGGTTCGTGCGCGGCCCCATCTTCGCCAACATCGTCCTGGCCGACGAGGTCAACCGGGCGCCGCCCCGCACCCAGGCGGCGCTGCTCGAGGCGATGCAGGAGCACACGGTGACGGCGGCGGGCCAGACGATGCCGCTCCCCGAGCCGTTCTTCGTCCTGGCGACGCAGAACCCGATCGAGCAGGAAGGGACGTATCCGCTCCCGGAAGCCCAGCTCGACCGGTTCCTCTTCGCGATCAACGTCGGCTACCCGTCGCTGGACGACGAGGTCACGATCCTTCGCACGACCACGGGGCGGCCGGGCGAGGAGGTCCGGCCCATCGTCGGCGCGGAAGACCTGATCGCGCTCCAGGGCATGGTGCGCGATGTGGTGGTCGCGGAGCCCGTGCTGCGCTACGTCGCCGAGCTGGTGCGCGCCACGCGCCCCGGCGAGCCGAACCTGCCGGAGCGCGTCCGGAAGTACGTGCGCTGGGGCGCCGGGCCCCGCGCCGGCCAGGCCCTGGTGCTCGGGGCCAAGGCCCGGGCGCTGCTGGACGGGCGAGCCGCCGTGGCGCCGGCCGATGTGCAGCGCGTTGCGGCGCCCGTCCTGCGCCATCGCATCCTGGTGAATTTCGCGGCCGAGGCCGAGGGCGTGACCGCCGAGGACCTCATCGGCGACATCCTCGCCCACGTTCCACCGCCGAAGAGCGGGATCCGGATCTGACCGTGCAGTCACTCAGCGACGGCACCTTGCTGGATGCGATCCGCGGGCTGCACTGGCCCGCCCGCCGCGCCACGCGTGGCGCCGCCCACGGCAGCCACCGGTCCCACAGGATCGGCTCGTCGCCCGAGTTCATGCAGTACCGCGAGTATCGGCCGGGCGATGACGCGTCCAAGATCGACTGGAAGCTGTACGGGCGCACGGAGCGGGTGAATGTTCGCCAGACCCGGGACGACTCGGAGCTGCGCACCACCATCCTGGTGGACGCCAGCGCGTCCATGGCCTACCCGCTTCCCGGCCTGGACAAGTGGACGATGGCCTCGGCCATCGCCATCGGCCTCGCCGCCGTGGCCATCGGCGACCGCGACCCCGTGGGACTCGCCGTCGTCGGCGGCACGGGCGTCGAGGTCCTCCCGCCGCGCTCCGCCACGAACACCGTGGCCAACATCCAGCGCGTCCTCGGGGGTGTCGTCCCCAGCGGGTCGCGGCCGCTCGCCCCCGTGCTCGCCATGCTGCGCACGAGCCGGCGGGTGGCGATCATCAGCGACTTCCTCGGCGATGCCGACGCGCTGCTCGAGCGGGCCGCCGAACTGGTAGCGGCCGGCCGCGAGGTCTTCGCCGTCCACATCGTCGCTCGCGAGGAGCTCGAGCCGCGAACGCTCGGGAGCCTCGTCGTCGATCCCGAAGAGGAGGCGATCCGCCGGCCCCTGGATGAGGACGGGCTCGAGGAGTACCGCAGCGCGTTCGCCCGGTGGCGGGAGGAGCTCGCTTCGAGTTGGCGGGCGAAGGGCATCGTCTACCACCTCGCCATCACCGACGAGCCGGCCGATCAGGTCATCCGGCGCATCGTCACGCCGGCCGCAACCGCTGCAGTCACTGGCGAACCGTCGTGACCGTCCTGGCTCCTGTTTACCTGCTCGCCGCGGGCCTGGTCGCTGCCGCGGTCGTCGCGATCCACTTCATCGTCACCGCCGAGCCGCGGACGGTGCCGCTGCCGACGGCGCGCTTCGCGCCCCTCCGGCCGGTACGGACCCAGGCCCGGTGGCTGAGGTTGCAGGACCTGCTGCTCATGGCGCTCCGCGTGCTCGCCATCCTCGCCGTCGGCGCCGGGCTCGCGCAGCCCGTGCTGGACCCGCCGCGCCGCGACCTCACGCGCATTCTGTTGGTCGACCGCTCGCGCGCGGTGGCCGATCCGGCAGAGGTGGCGGACAGCGCCCGGGCCCTCTACCGTGAGGGCGACGCCGTGGTGCTGTTCGACTCCACGGCCAGGCGCGTGCAGGCCGGCGCGCTGGACTCGCTCGCTGCGCTCACCCGCTCACCCGCCCGGGGACGGCTCTCCGCCGCGCTGATCGTGGCCTTGCGCACGGCCTCGGAGATGCGCGAGCGCGCCGACTCCTTCGAGCTGGCGATCATCTCACCCTTCGCCGCGGAGGAAGTCGACCGCGCCACCGACTCGATCCGGGCGCTGTGGCCGGGGGGCGTGCGGCTCGTGCGCGTCGCCGCACGCGCCGACTCCGCCGCGCCCGCGGTGGTGGCGTTCGACGGCGAGCCGGACGACCCGCTGCGCTTCGCCCTCGTGAACCCCCGATCCGCGGCGGACACGGCGTCGAGCAACGTGCTGGTCGTGCGCGGCACGCCCGACGGCGTGGACTCCGCGTGGGCGGCGAACGGCGACCGGGCGCTGGTCCACTGGCCCGCGACGCACACCCGCGCGGACGGTGCGCCCGCGCCCGCCGTGCCGCCGCCATGGACCGCCCGCGCCGCGCCCGATTCCGTCGGCGGCCTGGCCGCCGGCGACGCGGTGGTCGTCGCGCCGTTCGAGCGGTGGGCGGCGTACGAAGAGGCGGGCGGCAACGCCGCCGGGCGCGTCGTCGCCCGCTGGGTGGACGGCGAGCCCGCGGCGATCGAGGTGCCACACGGGGCCGGCTGCATCCGGACCGTGATGGTGGGGGTCCCCGCGCGCGGCGACCTGGTGCTCCAACCCCGCTTCGCGCGGCTCGCCGCCGTGCTCACCGCGCGTTGCGGCGGGCCGGTGCAGCCGGGCACGCTGGACAGCGCCCGGCTCGCCTCCCTGGCAGGTGAGCCCGCCACCGCGCACGCGGCCGGCAGCGCACTGCCGCAGCCGGAGGTCAGCCGCTCCGCGGTCGCACCCTGGCTCTTCGCGGCCGCGCTCGCATTCGCGCTCGCGGCCCTGGTGCTCCAGCGGCGCATGGCCCGCCTGGCGCGCCCGTCGGGCGCGGGGAGGGACGCGTGAACGCGGTCGCCCGCGTCCGCCGCGCGCGTAGGGTGCTGCTGTGCGCCATCGCCGCCTCGGCGATCCTCGGGGCGGCGGCTGTGGGCGTGGGGGTCCTCGTCCTCGCCTCGGCGGCCGACCTCCTGGTCCCGCTGCCGCTGGGCGCCCGACGGCTCGTGCTGCCCGCGGCGGCCGCGGCTGCCGCTGCGTCCCTCCTGGTCGCCGGCTGGCGAGGACGCAACGCGTGGTCGCTCGGCCGCGTGGCGCTCTACCTCGAGGAGCGGCTCCCGCAGCTCCGCTTCGCGCTGGCGACGGCCGTCGAGCCCGCCGTCCCGCCCACCGACGCGGCGCGGGAGGCGCTGGAACGCGCCGTCGCCAACGTGGACGCGCGGGGCGCGCTCTTGCGGCCCGTGGCCCGCGCGATCGCCGTGCGTGCGGCCGCCCTCGCCGCGGCCCTCCTCGCCCTCGCCGCCGTGCCCGCAGGCACCCTCGCGCGCATCCTGGACCCGCGCCCTGAGAACGTGCCGCTGCCCCCGGAGCCCGCAGCCGCCGTCGAGCCGGCGCCGAACCGCCTCGCCCCGATCAGCGTGCGCGTCGAGCCCCCGCGCTACGCAGGAAGGGAGCCGTTCGTGCTGGAGGACCCGGCCACCGTCGCCGCCCTCCCCGGCAGCCGGGTCGAGGTGCGGGGCCGCGGCGCGTCCCGCGGGGCGGCGGACAGCCTGGGCGCGAGCGTCGCGCCCGCCAGCGGCGGCCGCCAGCCGCGGGACCTGGCCGTGCGAGTGGATGGCGATGCGTGGAGCGCCGCCGTCGTCATGCCGCCCGAGCCCGCCATCCTCCGGCTGAGGGACCGTGCCCACGACCGGCTCGTGGTGCTCGAGCCGGTCCCGGACGAGCCGCCCATCCTCTCGCTCCTCTCCCCCATCCGCGACAGCACGTTCGCAGAGCCGAAGGGGAAGCTCGACATCGACCTGCAGATCCAGGATGACCTGGGGCTCGCGCGCGCGGAGATCGAGCTGCTGTACACCTCCGGCGGGGGCGAGCGGTTCGAGACGAAGCGAATGATCGTGGGCCGCGCGTCTTTCGACGGCACGCGCACGGGGCGGCTCCGGGCGGCCATCGTGCTCGACACCATGGGCCTCCGCCCGGGCGACGTGCTGCACATCCGCGCCGTCGCCTGGGACCGGAACGACGTCACCGGACCCGGCCAGGGCGAATCGGAGACGCGCACGATCCGCATCCGCGATCCCCGCGACCTGAGCGACGTGCGCATCACCGCGGCGGCCGCGGCCGCCGTCGACACCTCGATCATCAGCCAGCGGATGCTGATCATGCGGGCCGAGACGCTGCTGGTGCAGAAGCCGCAGCTCGAGGCCGAGGAGTACACCCGGCGGTCGGTGCGCCTGAGCGCCCAGCAGGGCGCGCTCCGGCAGCGTGTGCTGTCCATCATCAACGAGCTGGAGAACGTGGAGGGGGTCGGCTTCGTGGGGCACACGCCGAGCTCGCTCGTGCTCCGGGAGGCCGCCGAGGAGATGCGCGCGGCGGAGCAGGAGCTGAGCATCGCGCAAGTGCCTGTCGCCCTCGTCCACATGAGGAAGGCGCTCGCCCTGCTCGAGAAGATCCGCGACGCCAACCGCTACTGGCTCCGGGGCCTGCTGACGACGACGCCGGTCGAGATCGAGCGAGTCCGACTGACGGGGAGGGATCGGGCGAACGTGGGGCCGCGCGACCCGCGGGAGCGGCCGGAGGATCCGCGCAGGGAACTGCTCCAGCGGCTCAACCGGGCCATCGCGCTCCTGGAGAGCGATCCCCGCGCGGCCGGCGACTCGCTCCAGCTCGTCTTCGCCGCCTCACTGACGGAGGCACGCGATATCTCCGAGACCCTGGGCCAGGCGATCGAGGCCATGCAGCGCGGGGAGGACGTGAGGGCCGCGCTGATCGCGGCGCGTCGGCGGCTCGAACGAAAGGTCGGGCACGAGGGGACCCTTTCGAGCTGGTTCGGCATGCCATGAGCAAACCGTTCACCTTCGCGACGGGGATCTACGCCTCTGGCGATTGGGAGAGCGCATCGCTCGTCCCGCAGAACGTCATCGACGTGCTGGCCAAGTACACCTCGCTCGAGCTGAACCCGGAGGGGGTCAACGTCCGCATCGACTCGCCGGAGCTGTTCGAGTACCCGTTCCTGTTCATCACGGGGCACCTGCCCGTGTTCTTCACGCCGCGAGAGCGGGCCAACCTGAAGGAGTACGTGCGGCGAGGCGGGTTCCTGTTCGTAGATGATCACAACCACGACATCGACGGCGTCTTCCACAAGACGATGACGGCGGAGCTGGAGAGGATGTTCGGGAAGCTCAAGAAGATACCGAACGATCACCGGCTCTACCGAGCGTTCTTCGAGTTCCCGGACGGCCCGCCGACGACGAGCCACGAGCTGAACGGGTGGGGGGACAACCTGGTGCACGATTACCTGATGGGGATCATGGACGGCGACCGGATCGACGTCCTGTACAGCAACAAGGACTACAGCTCCGAGTGGCACGTGAAGTTGACGGAGAACCGGGACCGCAGGGAGGTGGACGACCCCGCCAAGATCGCGGTCAACATCGTGGTCTATGCCCTCACCCGCTGACGGCGCCGGGGGAGTGCGGGTGCGGGTCTGGCTGGAGCGCGGCGCGCACCTGCTCGGGATCGCGATCATCGCGTGGTTCCTGGTGGACTCGCTCCGCGCGCGACCGGGGACGGGCCTGCAGGTGGTCGAGGTGGAGGGGCTGGTGGCGGAGCTGAGGCGGTGGAGCACGGTGGCCGCGCCCGAGGAGGTCCACGTCACGGTGGACCGCGCCGTCTCGCCGGTGCAGCGGGAATGGCTGGCCGCGCTGGCGGCCGCAGGCACCCGGGTGAGGTGGGATGGCGACTCCGTTCTCCCGCTGGCGGTCGCCCTGGATCCCGTTCCCGACCCGGATGGCGGCACCCGCATCCGGGTCGCGGCTCCGCCGGGGAGAACGCTGGTGCTTGAGGACGACGCAGGCGCGATCGACTCCGTGGTCAGCGGGGGCACGGGCGCCCGCTTCAGCACCCGCTCCCCACTCCGGGGGGTGCGCGTGCGATCGGGCGGCTTCGTGGCGGAGAGCGCGCTGCGCGACTCCATCTCCTTCCGCCGCCTCCTGGTCATCGGCAAGGTGGGGTGGGAGAGCGGGATGGTGACGGGCGCGCTGGAGGAGAGGGGGTGGCAGGTGGACGCGCGGCTCGCCCTCTCGCCCCATGGCGACGTGGTGCAGGGCGCGCCGCCGGAGGAACTCGACCCCGCGCGCTACTCGGCCGTCGTCGTGCTCGACAGCGCGGCCCTCGTGGGCCCGGCGCGGCTCGTCCGCTACGTCCGCGACGGCGGCGGGCTCGTCATCACCACGCGGGCCGCTTCGGCCGCGGGGCTCGCGCGGCTCCGCGTGGGGCGGCCCGGCCGCGTCGTGCCGCCGGTGGAGCCGTTCGACACGAGCGCCGATCCGCGCGGGTCGCTCGGCCTCACCGCCATCGTGCCGGCCGAGGACGCGGTGCCCCTGGAGCTGCGGGACGATCTCGTCGCCGTCGCGGCGCGCCGCGTGGATCGCGGCCGCGTCGTCCTCGTGGGCTACGACGACACCTGGCGCTGGAGGATGGCCGGCGGAGCGAACGGCGTCGAGGAGCACCGCGCCTGGTGGGCAGGGCTCGTGGCCAGCGTGGCGCGCGTGGAGCACACGCCGCTCCCCGCCGTTGCGGACGAGGCGCCGCTCGCGGCCATTGTCCAGCTCCTCGGGCCCCCGTCGGCCCGACCTGCCGATATAGCCACAGCGGGCGCGTTCCCCCGTGGCTGGGCGTTCGCGGCCCTCGCCGCCGCTCTGCTCCTCCAGTGGCTCTCGCGCCGCCTGCGCGGCGCGCCGTAGCCCCGCTTCACCCGATCGTGACCGATCGGCCCGAGGCCGGGCGATGTAGGGGGATCACGATCCGTCGCGTCCACTCTCGACAGACCCTACGGGGATGACGGACGAGCGCGGTGGACTGCCGCCCCTCCACGGAACACGACGCAGCGCACTCCCCGCGCACCGGGCAGCTTCGAAGAGACGAATGGTCATGAATCGACTGCTTCGCCACTCGTGGATCCTCGCGGTCCTGCTCGCCGCGCCCGCCGCGGCCGGCGCCCAGGCCGTCGAGCAGGCCCAGGCCGATGTCGAGATCGCGCCGCTGCCGATCGACCCCGAGGTCACCATCGGGCAGCTCCCCAACGGCCTCACGTACTACATCCGGAAGAACGGCGAGCCCGAACGCCGTGTCGAGCTCCGCCTGGTCGTCAAGGCCGGCTCCCTCCAGGAGGACGACGACCAGCGCGGCCTCGCCCATTTCCTCGAGCACATGGCGTTCAACGGGACGAAGAACTTCGAGAAGCAGGAGTTGATCCGGTACCTCGAGTCGATCGGGATGCGGTTCGGCGCCGACCTGAACGCCTCCACCAGCTATGACCACACGGTCTACCAGCTCACCGTCCCGACCGATGCCGAGGGCGCGCTGGAGACGGCGTTCAGGATCCTCGACGACTGGGCGCGGGGCATCACCCTCGACCCCGAGGAGATCGAAGCGGAGCGCGGTGTCGTCCTCTCCGAGTGGCGCGCGCGCTTGGGCGTCGGCACGCGGGTGCGGGTCCGCACGGACAGCGTGCTGCTCGGCGTGTCCCGCTACCTGGATCGACACCCGATCGGCCTGCCGGAACGCATCCAGACCGCGACGCGCGACCAGATCGCCCGCTATTACAGGGATTGGTACCGTCCCGACCTGATGGCGGTGGTCGTGGTCGGCGACATCGACAAGGCCCAGGTCGAGAGCCTCATCCGCAAGCACTTCGGCAACCTCCAGGCGCCGCGCAGGAAGAGGCAGCGGGAGGAGTACACGATCCCCACCCACGAGGAGGTGCGGGTCGCCATCGTCACCGACCCGGAGCTCACCGGCTCGACGGTCGAGCTGATCCAGAAGTTCAGGCCGGCCCCGATCAACAGCGTTGAGCGGATCCGGGACGGCATCGTCCAGACCATCTACGCCGGGATCCTCAACGATCGGCTGCGTGAGATCGCGACGCGGTCGAACGCGCCGTTCCTCGGCGCGAGCACCGACTTCGAGAGCTACGTGGGCGGGATGAGCGTCCAGCGCGTCGTCAGGGTCATGACGCGGGACGACGCGCTGATCGAAGGGTTCCGCGCCGCCCTGATCGAGGTCGAACGGATCGCGCAGCACGGGGTCACCGCCGAAGAGCTGGACAGGCGGAAGAAGCTGCTGGAGAGCCAGTACCGGCAGGCGCTCATCACACGCTCGAAGATCCCGTCGGCGAGCTACGCCGCCGATTACGTCACGCATTTCGTGACGGGATGGACGCCCGCGTCGGTGGAGGCGATGGTCTCTCTCTCCCGTGCGCTCCTGAAGGGAATCACCGAGGAGGATGTGGCCGAGCTGGCGCGCCGGTGGAAGAGCCGGGAGAACCTCGTCGTCGTGGCGTTGGTGCCCGAGAAGGAGGGCGTCCAGCCGCCGACCGCGGAGGCGCTCCTCGGGGTGCTGGACGATGTGAGCGGCAGTCTGCTGGCCGCGGAGATGGGTGATACGATCGCCACCGGCTCCATCGAGTTGATGGCCGCGCTCCCGACGCCGGGGGCCGTGATCGAGGAGCGTTTCATCCGCGAGGTGGGGATCACCGAGTGGAAGTTCGCCAACGGCGCGCGCGTCCTGCTCAAGCCCACGGACTTCACGCCGGATCAGGTCCTCGTCACGGGCTACGGCTGGGGCGGGACCTCGGTCCTGGACGACGAGCGCCTGCACGATGCCGTGCTCGCGCGCAGCATGCCCGCGGTCTCGGGGCTCGGCTCGTTGAGCTCGAACGATCTGCGGAAGGCGGTGGTCGGCAAGCTCCTGAGCATCGGGGTGGACATCGGGGCCTACACGCAGTCCGTGTCGGGGCGGTCCACGGTCCGCGACCTCGAGACCTTCCTCCAGCTCCTGCACCTGCACTTCGTGGCGCCGCGGATCGACGAGGAGGCGATCCAGGCGTGGAAGAAGCGCCAGGTGGCGGCCATCGAGGGGCGCGCGGCCAGCCCGGAGGCCCACTTCGCGGACACGCTCCGGGCCGTCATGTCCCAGAACCATCCGCGCACCCGTCCGCTGACTGCGGAGGACATCGAGGCGCTGAATCCACAGCGCGCGCTCGAGGTCTACCGGGAGCGGTTCGCCGATCCCGGCGGCTTCACCTTCGTCTTCGTCGGATCGTTCGAGCCCGACTCGATCCGCCCCCTCATTGAGCGCTACATCGGCGGGCTGCCGGCCGGGCAGGGCAGCCGCGGCTGGCGCGACAACGGCGTGCGGCCCCCGTCGGGCGTGATCGAGAAGGCGTTCCGCTTCGGCCGTGAGCCGCGCGCTCGCATCGCGATCGTCTTCCACGGGCCGTACACCCACGCGGATGACGATCAGGTGGCGCTCGGGGCCATGGCCCGGCTGCTGAGCACGCGGCTGCGTGACCGCCTCCGCGAGGCCCTGGGCGGGACCTACACTGTCGACGTCCGGTCCGAGCTCCATTCCGTACCGGAGCGGATTTACGCGGTCCAGATCACGTTCGACGCCGCGCCCGACCGCGTGGAGGAGATGCAGCGCGCGGTGTTCGAAGAGATCGAGCGACTGAGGAACGGTGGACCGACCGAGGAGGAGATCGCCCAGCTCCGCGAAGAGGTCTCGCGCGAGCTCGAGTTGGCGCTGAAGAGCAACTCGTTTTGGCTCCGATTGATCACGACTCACGATCAGATGGAGCGGCCGCTGGCCGAGCTGGCCAACTACAGGGAGCACACAGCTGGCCGCGTGACGGCAAAGCTGGTCCACGAGATGAGCCGGCGGTACCTCGATTCGCGCCGGTATGTCCGCGTCACCCAGCTCCCGGCCGAGTGAGGGCAGGCCGTGCCGATCGATGACGCCATGTAGGGTTGCGACCGGCCGGCACGTCTATGACTCCGATGGCGCCGCTGCCGCCGCGGCGGAGGGGCGCGTCTCCGTCGCTGCGAGTGAGCACGTGACTGCCGGCCGGCCCGACAGCGGGGAGTCCAGTGACGTGGACCGAGAGCTCGCTTCCCGGGTCTGTGCGGGAGACGTCGGGGCGTTCGAAGCCCTCTACCGACGGTACGCCGGGGAGATGGTCCGCTTCGCATACTCCCAGCTCGGCTCACGGGAGGCGGCGGAAGACGTGGTCCAGGAGCTCTTCCTGGGCCTCTGGCGGCATCGCCACCGGTGGATCCTCAGCGACTCGGTCCGGGCCTACCTCTTCGGCGCTCTCCGCAATCGTATCGTGAGTCATCGCCGGGCGCTCGCGGTGCGCGAACGGCGGCAGCATGTGGGCCCGAGGGCCGCTGCTTCGCTCCCGTCTTCGTCGAGCGCCGATCATCGCATTCGCGAGGCCGAGTTGCTCGATGCCATCGAAAAGGCGGTCGAGGGGCTCTCACCACGCTGTCGAGAGACGTTTCGGCTGGTGAAGCAAGAGCATCTTTCGTACGCCCAGGCGGCCGAGGTCCTGGGTGTGTCCGTCAAGGCGGTGGAGATGAACATGGTTCGTGCCCTCGCGGCGCTCCGGAAGCAGCTCGCCGAGTGGTACGACTGAGTCGCCCCTGGCGGTCGGTTCGGGCTCGTCCGCCCGGGGATCGGCATGCCGGGACCGAAGGGGTCGCGGGCTCGAGGGCGGCGGTCACGACCGGGTGCATCTCTCCAGGTGGCCCGGCCACCTGGTGGATCCGGTGGAGGCGGCGGTGCTGTACGGGGACCTCGGAGGCCGCGAGCCCGGCGCGACGCGTGAGGCGGTGCAGCGCTGGTGCGCCGACGCGTGTAGGGGAAGGGCGAGGTGCCTCGTCATCTGCGATGATGGCCACCGGTCCGGGTGCCGGGGGAGCACTCCCGGGCTCGGCCGCGCCCTGAACGAACCATGCACGCAGGGTCATGTCACACAGTCGCCGTGAATTCCTGAAGGCCGCGTCGGCGGCGGCGGTCTCGCTGGCGTGGCCGGGTGGACTGCTGGCGGGGACGCCGCGGGGCGTGCTCCCGGGCTTCGACGTCTACCCCCATGCAGGCGAGTCGGACTTGAGGGAGCTCGCGGCCCGCGCGCTGGAGGCGGCCCGGACGGCCGGAGCGACCTACGCCGACGTGCGCTTCACGCTCACCCGGGTGGAGGACATCCGCTTCTACGGCCCCATGAGCTACGGAATCTTGCGGGACCACGAATTCGCCGGGGTGGGCGTCCGCTGCCTGGTGGACGGGGCGTGGGGGTTCGCCTCCAGCACCCTCTGGTCGGCAGACGAGATGGCTCGCCTGGCGCGGGAGGCCGCGGCACAGGCGCGCATGAACGCCCGGGGCCGCCGCCGCAAGATCGAGCTGGATCCGCCGCCCGCGCCGGCCAAGGGCGAGTGGCGAACGCCCATCGCACGCGACCCGTTCAATGTGCCGCTGCGCGAGAAGATCGACGTGGCGGGCGCGTTCATCGAGCACGCGCGCCGCTACAACATCGGCGCCCGGAACGCGACCGTCAGCGCCACAATGACCACCATCTGGGAACGGAAGGAGACGACCTTCGCCTCCACGGACGGCGCGTTCTTCTCCCAGACCACCTACTCGGCGCGGCCCTCGTTCTCGGTGGGCGTGCGGACGCCCAGGGGGTACGCCGGTCGGTCCTCCGACCTCATGCAACCCAGGGCCGGCGGATTCGAAGTGGTCAGCGAGGCGCGGTTGGTGGACGAGATCCCGCGCCTGGTCGAGGACGCGTTCCTGATGGTGGGCGCGGAGCGGATCACGCCGGACCGTTATGACGTCGTCGTGGACGCGCGCCTCATGGCGCAACTGGTCGCCCTGACGATCGGCACGGCGGCCGAGCTGGACCGGGTGCTCGGTTACGAGGCGAACAGCGTGGGGACGAGCTACCTCGCGCCGCCTGCGGAGATGCTGGGCACGTTCCAGCTCGGGCCGGAGCTGCTGAACGTGCGGGCGAACCGGTCGCGACCGGAGGGGTTGGCCACGGTCCGCTGGGACGACGAGGGCGTCGAGCCGGAGGAGTACGACGTCATCCGGCGCGGCGTGCTGGTGGATTACCACACCACGCGGGAACTGGCGGGCGAGCTGGCGGCGTGGCACGGCACGCAGGGCCGGCCGGCGCGGTCGCACGGCTGCGCGGCCAGCGAGAGCGCCCTCGGCGTGACGATGGTCCAGCCACCCAACCTGGAGATGGTGCCGGGCCCCGATCCCGTGACGCTCGATGACCTGGCATCGGGCCTCAAGAAGGGACTGGTGATCTGCGCCGGGCGGGTGACGGTGGACCGGCAACAGCTCAACGGCGAGATCAACCCCGAGATGATCTACGAGGTGAGGGACGGGAAGCGGACGAGGTTCCTGCACAGCGCCGAGGCGCTGTTCCGCGCGCCGGAGCTGTGGAAGAGCCTGAAGGCGATCGGGGGCGGCGGCACCCAGCTCTGGACGGGCGTGGAGGTGCGCAAGGGGCAGCCGAGCCAGGTGTTGCGGTTCGGTGTGGCGGCGGTCCCCGGCCTCTTCGAGCGGATGGCCGTCACCGACAGGATGAGGAAGGCGTGAGTCTCATGATGCGTCAGCGATTCGGCGGCGAGGGCGCCATCCAGGGCGAGCGCTTCCTGTCCCGGGAGGCATGCGAACGGCTGCTGGAGCGTGTCGTCCGCCTCGCCCCGGCGGGCTGGGAGATCTCCCTCCACATCCAGAGCCGGTGGTCGGGCAACGTGCGTTGGGCCCGCAACGAGATCACGACCGCTGGGGAGACGACGGAGCCTCGGGTCAGGATCTCGGCGACGCACCGGCTCCGGGGAGCAGCGTTCGAGATCAACCGGCTGGATGATGCGTCGATCGCGCGCGCGATCGAGCACATCCAGGCGCGGATGGAGCTCCAGTCGCCGCTCGATGAGCCCTGGCCCCGCATGCGCTCCGGGGAGGTGTACGAGGAAACGGATCTGTGGAGCGACGCGACGTACGCGCTGGATGCGGCGCAACGCGCCGCGCTCCAGCAGGAGCTCGTCGCGCCCGCCGTTGCCGAGGGGCTGCTTTCCGCGGGCTACATCGAGGTGTCGGCGATCGGGAACGGGGTGGTGAACACCGCCGGTCTGTTCGCGTACGTGCCGGAGACGCGGGCGGAGTTCAGCGTGACGGTGCGGAACGCGACGGGGACGGGCTCGGGCTGGGCGGGGGTGGCGAACAAGGACTGGCGGGAGATCGACGCGGCGCGCCTCTCGGCGATTGCGCTGGACAAGTGCAAGCGGTCGGCGGATCCGGTGGCGATCGAGCCGGGGCGCTACACGGTGATCCTGGAGCCGCAGGCGGTCTCGGATCTCATGCTGCCTCTGGTCCGCTCCCTCAACCGGATCGAGGCCGAGATGGGGATCGGGCCGTGGGCGGATCGACCGGAGCAGGCGGCCGGGGCGGACTTCATTGTGGGCGATCCCAGCGCGTTCGAGGCAAGGCCGGGCCTGGGGGACGTCGGCGGGGCCGGCAACTCGAAGATCGGGCAACTGGTGCTGGACCCGCGGATCACGATCAGCGCGGATCCCGGCGATCCGGAGGCCCCCTTCGTGCCGTTCGCGTGGGACGGCTCGCCGTATCGGCCGGTCACGTGGATCGAGAACGGCGTGCTGCGAGAACTCGCGTATCCGCGCGGGTACGCGAACCAGGTCCTCAACAAGCCGGATCCGCTGCTCAACAGCTACTCGTTCCGGATGAGCGGCGGGGACATGACCATCGAGGAGATGATCGCGCGGACGGAGCGAGGGCTGCTGGTGACCCGGCTGGCCAACGTTCGGGTGGTGGACTACAACAGCCTGCTGTGCACGGGGACGACGGCGGATGGGTTGTGGCTGATCGAGCGAGGGGAGATCACGAAGCCGGTGAAGAACTTCCGCTTCCGAGAGTCGCCGCTCTACGTCTTCAACAGTCTGGAGGCGCTGGGCAAGCCGGTGCGCGTGCTCCAGCAGATGCCGACGATCGTGCCTCCGGCCATGGTCCACGACTTCAGCATGACGAGCCTTGCCGATGCGGTGTGACGGAAAGAGGCTCCCCCGGCGAGTGGCCGCGTTGATCGCGATCGCCCTCGCGGGGCACCCGGCTCCAGCGGCGACGCAGTCGCCGGCAGGACAGCCGTTCGCCGGCTACAACCCGGGCCGCTGCGCCGTGGCAGCCCCGATGATCGACGCCATCAACCGTCACGACCGGCGGGACACGACGATGTTCACGCCCGCCCGGGACACGCTCTTCACGGCGACCGTCGAGAGCCTGCGGGAGTGCGAACGGGCGTACGGCGGCACCACGAGCGATCCGAGGGAACGGCTCAACGTGGCGCGCGTGCAGCTCTTCACTGGGCAGGACGAGGCCGCGGCCGCGACCCAGCGCGAGCACATGGCGAGCGTGGCGGACCGGCCCGCGGAGGAGCGCGCCTGGGAGCTGTACCTCATCATCAGCGACAACCTGGCGGGCAAGCCGGCGCGGCTGGAGCGGGCGCACGCGGCGCTCGCGGAGCTGGACGCGCTGGGAAGGCCGGCGGCCGGGCTGCGGGTGGTGGCGCATTACCTGATGATGCGCGCAGCGATCGAACGCTACGACGATGACGCGATGCGCCGGGAGGCCGCCGCCGCCCTCCAGGCCTGGCTCGAGCTCGACGAGGAGTCCCGGCTCTGGCGGGCGGACATCCTGGCCAACGTCTTCCTGCAGCGCGCAGCCGTCGAGGTGCTCGCCCGGGGAGGGGATGCGGCGCGTGCGGTGGTCGACAGCGCCCGCGGCATCGTGCCGGCGCGGGCCACCAGCGCCCGCATGCGGATCGAGAACGCGCGCAGGCTCTACAGCAACGTGGGGCGCAGCGCCGCCCCGCTCGAGGCACGGTTCTGGTACAACACCGGCGCGACGGGCACCCATCGTCCCGCCCCCGGGAGGGTGTCCCTCATCCTGCCCGCGCAACAGCCGTGCTTCCCGGCCTGCCTGGCAATGATCGATGCGGCGCGCCGCATCGAGGCGCGGTTCCGGGGCCAGGAGCTGGACATCACCTTCCGGACCCGGACGCACGGCTTCTACGCCGACACGGCGCCGGCCACGCCCCTGGCGGAGGCGCAGTACGACAGCGCGTACTTCCTGCACCACGTCAAGATCCCCGGCGCACTCGCGATCGCCGAGACCAAGTACGGCTTCAGGCCGGACGGGCGCCGGGTCGACGAGCCGACACCCGATGACCTGAACTATCCGGAAGCGCACGTCATCGTCGTGGACCGGAAGGGGATCATCCGCTACGCCGCCTCGGGTTGGGATCCGGTCCTCGAGGCGCGGGTGACAGAGTTGATCGAACGGCTCCTCCGCGAGGAGACGAACGGCGAAGGTCGGGCGCCCTCGGGGGCGGCGGCGCGCGCCGGCCCCGAGGGCCGGCAACCACCGCCGGACACTGGCCGCGATCACGCGCGGACGCCCACATGGCACGCCTCCGAGAGCCTCGTCCTGTGGCGAGGCTGACCACCGCCCAGCGCGCCGCGGCGCCGCGCGCTCCCGCCGCCGAAGGAGCGCGGCAGACCGCCGACGGACGATACTTTTTTCGAGGAAAGGGGAAGCCGATGGGAAAGATCGGAACGGTGCGGCGTCTGGTGACCGCGGGATGCGCGGCTGTCGTGCTCGCGGCGTGTGCGTCGAGCGGGGCCGGGGGCGACGCTGGTGGAACCGAACGGGGTCGAGCCCTCACGGTGCGGGTGACGAACGACCTGGTCCCTCCCGCGCAGATCACGGTCTGGATGTTGAGCGAGACAGGAGGCCGCCGGAAACTCGGCACGGTCCAGCCGAACCAAGAGCGCGAGTTCTCCTACGTGCCCGCTGGCCGTGGCCTGGAGCACCGGCTGAGTGCCGAAGCCATCGACGGGCGAGCGATCACCTCCGACCCGTTCACCCTGGTGGGCGTCACCGCGGTGAGCTGGGGGCCGGGGCTGAGCGCTGTGCTGCTCGAAACGGGCAGAACGGAGTCACGCTAGGTCGCGGCCGCAGCTCGCGGGACCGGGGGAGGCGCGCGCGAGGCACGGCCTGTCCGGGGCGTTCCCGTTGCCGCAGCCCGGATCCGCGCCACCAGCACACCGCCACGGGGGCGCCTGGTTCCCAGCCCGCGTTCGGCCGTCCCTGCCCGCGACACAGGTCCCGGCCCATTCCCGCGGCGTGTCTCGGGCGCGCTGCGATCTCGCGCCTCCGTCCGACGCATCTGGACCGGCGGTGGCGGGCCGGATATCTTGTAACGAATTCAACTCGACAGACCAGGCGAGGTCTGCGAACCTCGGGCCCGGAGCGCGGGACCAGCTCCAGCCGCGGCCACGGAGCCGCGGGCGGGCGCGGTGTCCGTGTCGGCGCCGCACACCGCCCACGCCGTTCGACAGCGGCGGCGCGCGGAGCCGATCGCGCGAGCCTCGCAGCGGCTTCAGGAACGGGAGAGTTGACCAGAGTCCCTCGCCCACCCTCGCCAACGGATCGAACTCCGCCCGGCGAGACACAACCGTCCGCCTGCAGCGACCGCGAGGTCGTGGCCCGCATTGGTGCGGGCGACGTGGCAGCGTTCGAAGCGCTCTACCGCGCACACGCTCCGGCCCTCCTTGCCTTCGCCCACTCCCAGGTCCGGTCGCGGGAGCTGGCCGAGGACCTGGTCCAGGACCTGTTCCTCGCCCTCTGGCGACACCGGAAGAAATGGGATCTGCGGACCTCGCTCAGGGCCTACCTCCTGGGAGCGCTCCGGAACCGCATCATCAGCTACCGCCGAAGCATGCAGGCGCGCGAGGGAGCGCTCCGGCGCGTCGAGACGGCGACGCTCGCCTCCGTTGCCGAGCCCTCCGGGGCTGACCATCGCGTGCGCGAGGCCGAGCTGGCGGAGGCGATCGAGAAGGCCATCGGAGCACTACCGCCCCGGTGCCGTGAGACCTTCCTACTGGTGCGGCAGCAGAACCTCACCTACACCGAAGCCGCCGAGGTTCTCGGCATCTCCGTGAAGGCGGTGGAGATGAACATGGTCCGCGCGCTCGCCGCGCTGCGCAAAGAGCTCGGCGCCTGGCGCACTTGAACGAACCCGCCTGCCGCATGCGCGGAGCCCCGTGCCCGCCCTTTCGCAACGGGATGTAGGGGACCGAGACCACAATGCGTCGATAAGGATCGGAGCATGGACCGCACGTCGGGGACCTGGGGGCCATGGACCCAGTGACACTCCTCCGCTACCTGGAGGGCCGGGCGTCGGCCGCAGAGCGAGAAGCGGTGGCCAAATGGCTCGAGCGCTCGGTGGCGAATCGCGAGGAGCTGGCAAGGCTCGAGGAGGCCTGGAGCCTGGCAGCGGCGTCGCCTCAGCCCGCATTCGACATCGACGGCCTCTGGGAGCGCATCCGCCGGGAGCTCGACGAGGCGCCCGTAGCAGCCGACGGCGCGAGCGCGCGGGCCGGCGCGGTCGGTCATCGGCGGCAGGGCGCGGGTACCCAGGGCTGGGCTGCAGCCGTCCGTCGGAGGCCGGTGCACATCGCGGTCCGCTGGGGGCTCGCGGCGGCGATCCTGGCGATCGGGGCGGCCCTCCTGCTCGAGCGCGGCTCCACCGGGGATGTGAGGCCGGAACAGCCGGCGCACGTCTATCGCACGCGGCCCGGCGAAGTCATGCGGCTGGCGTTCCCGGATGGATCCAGGGCGGTCCTGAGCGGCGCTTCCGCGCTCGAGGTGCCGCGGGACTACGGCCGGGATGCGCGCGAGGTCCGGCTCGATGGCCAGGCCTATTTCGAGGTGGCGCACGCGCCGTCGGTCCCGTTCCGGGTGCGGACGACTCGCATGGTCGTCGAGGACTTGGGGACGCGGTTCGGCATCACCGCCTATCCGGAGGATGAGCGCGCCGAGGTGGCCGTCGCGCAGGGGAGCGTGGCCATCACGACCGGTCGGGAGGCCGAGCCGGTGGTCCTCGACTCGGCCGACGTGGCGTACATCCCGGCCGCCGGCCCCGTGGAGACTCGGCGGGGCGTCGCGGTCGAGAGGCATCTCGGCTGGGTCGACGGCGTCCTCCACTTCGATCAGGAGTCGCTGGCGGACGCTGCCAGGTTGATCGAGCGGCGGTTCGGCGTCCCGGTCCGGATCACCGATCCGGCGCTGGCGCGGCGGCGGTTCACGGGCTCCATCGCCGCGGCGACGCTCGATCGGGATCTGCGCGCGCTCGCGTTGCTCCTCGACGCGCACTACGAGCGTCGGGGGACCGAGGTCGTGCTGTCGCCGGTGAGGTGAGTGCGTTGGGGCGCGGGCCCGGGGAGCGGCGCTGATCGGTTGAGAGGCGGCGACGGCTCCCCGGCCGGCTGTCCTTGGCGTTCGGCACAGCGTAGTCGCCCATCACGCGGTATCGATCCGGGCGCTACGGGATGAGCATACACATTCTCGTTTCCCCGATTCTGTACTCTGACGACGGAGTCCAAGCATGCGGCGAGTGACGCTCTCCAGCTTGGCCCTGCTCCTCCTCCTGGCCTCGCCCGGAGGCGCGCAGCAGGCGGGCCGCCCGCCGGCCGCGCTCCGGACGCGCCCCGATCCGACAGCGTTCCCCGGCGTGTCGCGCGAGGCGGCGGCCCCGCTCCTCCGCCAGCTCATCACGCTGGACCTGCGGGACGCCCCCTTCGCCGAGGCGCTGCAGGAAGTCTCGCACCAACTCGGCGTCCGGCTGATGTATGACGAGGCGGCCGCCTCCGTACAGCGCCGCGTGACCCTCCAGGCGAAGGAGATCCGCGCTGGAGAGGCGCTGGAGCGCATCCTCGCCGGGACGGGGCTCGAGGTCGTCACCTCCGACGGCGGGTCGGTGATCCTCGTGAAGCCGGCCCCGCGGCGCGCCGCCCAGGACTCCGCCACCGTGCGCGGGCGCGTGGTGGATGCCGCGAGCAGCGCGCCCGTCTCCCACGCCGTGGTGACGCTCCAGGGCCAGGGCCGTCAGGTGATCGCGGATGAGACCGGCGTCTTCGTGCTGAGAGGGATTCCCTCTGGCGAGCAGGTGCTCTCCTTCTCGCGAATCGGCTACCGGACGACGACGCTCACGCTCACGCTCGCGCCGGGCCAGGACACGACCGTCGTCGTCACCATGGCCTCCGAGCCCATCGCGCTCCGGGGCGTGGTCACCACGATCTCGGGCGAGCGCCGTCGTGCGGAGGTGGGCAACTCCATCGCCACCATCGATGCGGTGCGGGAGGTCGGGCTGCACGCGTTCCGCGACCTGAGTGACCTGCTGGCCGGCCGTGGGAACGGGCTGCTGAGTGTACCGGGTGGCGGCTCACCGAACGCACCGACGCGCTATCGGATCCGCGGGATCACCAGCATCAACGCGAGCAACGACCCCATCGTGATCATCGACGGGGTCCGAGCGCTCACGAGCTACGATCGCTGCATCGACGGCAACCTCACCGGCTGCTACAACGCGCCATCGCGCTACGACGACTTCAACCTCGAGGACATCGAGTCCATCGAGATCCTGAAGGGGCCGTCCGCCGCCGCCATGTGGGGTTCGGACGCGTCCGCCGGCGTGATCGTGATCAAGACGAAGCGCGGCAGGCCGGGCCCGGCCCGGTGGACGGTGCACTACGAAGAGGGATTCGCCACCGCACCTACGGACTTCCCGGTCCCAATGCAGGGGCTGGGGACGGCGCCGAACGGGACGGCGGTGATGCGGTGCACGCTGGCGGACCAGGCCAAGGGCTACTGTGTCCCGATCGATTCGGTGGCCGGCGGGTTCAACCGGTACGCCCACCCACGCATGACCTCCATGGCCACGGGCCGCACCCGGGACATTGGGCTGAGCGTCTCCGGCGGGAGCGAGAACGTCCAGTACCACTTCTCCGGCGGCTACCGGAGCGCCCTGGGCACCGCGAAGATGCCGGAGATCGACCAGAAACTGGTGCGGGAGGCTCTGGGCCGGCCGCTGCCGGAATGGATGGTTCGGCCGGATGCCAAGAACACCGCGAGCTTCACCGGCCGTGTGACCGGACGGTTCAACGATGCGCTGAATTACTCCCTCACGACCGGCTACGTCCAGGTCGAGGGCCGCACCGGCCCCGATGGAGTGATGAACGCATCGAACGACCTGCGCTCGGCGGCGGACACGTTCGAGCTGAGCAAGGGCTGGCAGCAGTTCTACGTGGAGCGGCCGAACCGGGTCAACCGCTTCACCGTCGGCCTCGCGCTGGACTGGCACCCGGTCCCCTGGCTCTCCGGCCGCGCCGCGTTCGGGCAGGACTACGCGTACTCCAACCGCGGCGAGATCCGCCGGCGGGGCTGGTGCCTGCCGTTCTGCACCCCGACGAGCTCGGACGCGCTCGGCAGGGTGGCGTACCAGGAGCGGCGTGAGGTGCTCCAGAGCGTGGACCTGGGTGGCTCGTTCCACTTCCCGGTGATGGACGGGCGCGTCCTGCTCCGCACGTCCTTCGGCGCGCAGCACACGCGGTACAAGACGTGGAGCATGACGGGCACCGCCTACGACATCCCGCCCGGGCGGGTGGACTTCATCTCCGCGCCGGTGGAGAACCGCGACGTGTCCCAGTGGGGCGACGAACGCGCCACGTTCGGGACCTACGTCGAGCAGTCGATCGGCCTGAACGACCGGCTCTTCCTCGGTGCCGCGCTGCGCCGCGACATCGGCAGCGCGCTGGGAGAGCGGGTCGCGCCGTTCTACCCCAAGTGGCACGTCTCTTGGCTCGCGACGGAGGAGCCCTGGCTCGCCGGGCTGCGCAGCCGTGGCATCGACCTACGCCTGCGGGCCGCCTACGGCCGCGCAGGCGTCCAGCCGTCCTCTACCGCGAAGTACCGTTCCTTGCAGCAGTCCTCGTCGTTCGTCGAGCCGGATGGCACGGTCGGGACGAACTACGCCTACATCACCGGCACAGGGAACGCCGACCTGCTCCCGGAACGCAGCCGCGAGATCGAGACGGGCTTCGAGCTGGGTCTCTGGGACGATCGCCTGATGGTCGACGTCACGTACTTCCACAAGTACACGCGTGAGGCGATCATCAGTCGCGAGCTCGCGCCCTCGCTGGGCCTGGACGCGTACGCGAGGCAGGCCTACAACGTGGGCAACGTGCGCAACACCGGGATGGAGGCGACGGTGATCGCGCGGCTCATCGACCGGCCCGGGCTCCAGGCGTCGGTCGAGGTCGGCTACGCCTCCCGCGAGAACAAGCTCGTCGAGCTGGGTGCCGGCGTCCAGCCCTTCACCATCACGGCGATCAATATCGACCTCGCCACGGTCATGGACGACGACGCCGTGGTCATGCCCGGCTACCCGCTCTTCAGCCGCTGGGCCCGGCCGATCCTGGGCTATGCCGACGCGAACGGCGACGGGATCATCACGCCGGACGAGGTGAAGCTGGCCGACACGCTGGTCTACGTGGGCTCGTCGCTGCCGAAAGCCGATGTCTCGATTCGGCCGATCATCGACCTGTGGAACGGCCGGGTGCGCGTCGCCGCGGCGCTCGATTACACCTACGACCTGACGCAGTACAACGTCTTCGCGGCGAACATGTGGAGCACCGCCCGCGGCGTCTACGATCCCAAGCAGTCGCTCCGCGTGCAGGCGTGTGAGGCCGCGAACGGCCCGCCGATCAACAACGACTTCTGCTTCTACGAGCGCGTCAACGTGCTGCGGCTCCGGAACCTCTCGCTGGCGTTCACGGTCCCCGAGCGGTTGGTGCGGTTGCTCGGCGCGAGCTCCGGGACGTTCCAGATCCTCGGCTCGAACCTCGGCGTCTGGTCGGACTACAGCGGTCTCGACCCGATGGTGAACACCGCGCCCGCCGATGGGAACCGGATGGTGAACGACATGGTCGTGCCACGCGGGAAGGAATGGGCCTTCCGACTCCGGCTCACGTACTGACGCGGCCCGGTCTGCACCATGTGGAGGAACTCTGTCATGAAGCCACGAGGCACCTTCGTCCGTTCGGGCTCCCTGGTGCTCCTCCTGTCCGCGGCTCTGCTCGGCTGCGATGACCTGATTTCGACCGAGCCGCCGACGGGCCTCGTCCAGTCGCCCGACCCGGACGCCTTCGACAACGAGCACGGCGTGCTCGAGCTCTACAGGGGCGTCATCGCCAAGTTCCGGGAGGCGACCAGCGGCAGGGTCACGAACGGCGGATACATCGTCATGTCCGGGTTGCTCGGCGACGAGCTGAGCGCCGGCAAGCTGAACACCCCCACCTCGGGCGCGTTCACCGCCACGACGGTGGTGGACAGCCGCGTGATGTCCTCGACCGACCCGGCCAGCCTCCAGGCCGGCTACGAGGGGGTGTGGCGCAACCTCCATGGCGTGCGCACGCGCGCCATGACGACCATCGAGGCAATGCGCAAGTTCGGGCCGAACCACCCCCAGGATCTGATCGGGCACATGTACGCCCTCTGGGGCATGGCGGAGGTGATGCTCGCCAACTTCTTCTGCTCGGGGATCCCGCTCAGCACGATGCGCTACGACGGGTCGTTCCAGTACGCGCCCGGCTCGACGACCGAAGAGGTCTACGAGCACGCCATCGCCATGTTCGACAGCGCGCTGGTCAACACGCCGGACAGCGTGGACGTCCGCAACCTGGCCAGGGTGGGGAAGGGCTGGGCGCTGCTCAACCTGGGACGGTTCGCGGAAGCGGCGGCCGCCGTGGCCGACGTGCCGACCACGTTCACGTACATGAACTATCACTCCACGGCGACGAATGCCAGCGGCGTGCCCAACTTTACGTCGACCGGCTCCGCCTCCGCGCAGCACGCGATCGCGGACATGGGGACCGTCGCGGACCGGGAGGGCGGGACCGGCCTGCCCTACCGCTCGAGCGGAGACCCGCGCACCCACTCGCCCCTGGTGCGTGGCGCCGTCCCCACCTCCGGCGATGCGGAGGTCTACAAGCCCGCTCGCTGGATGGTCCGCGGCGGCGACACGCCGATCATCATGGCGAGCGGCGTCGAGGCGCGGCTGATCGAGGCGGAGGCGGCGCTCCAGAGCGGCGATCCGCGCTGGCTCACCATCCTGAACTCCCTCCGCACCTCGGGCACGTTCACGACCAACCCGAACCCGGACAACCCTGCGGTCGAGGACACGACCTGGGCGCCGGGCGAGGGTGCGATCCTCTTCACCAGCATCGGCGGGTCGCTGCCGGGGCTGCCGCCGCTCGAGGACCCGGGCACGGACGAGGCGCGCGTGGACCTGCTCTTCCAGGAGCGGGCCTACTGGCTCTTCCTCACCGGGCGCCGACACGCGGACATGCGCCGCCTGATCCGCCAGTACGGGCGGTCCCAGGAGACGGTGTTCCCGCAGGGCGCCTACCCCGCCGGGCCCCTCGGGGCTTACGGCACCGACGTGAACGCGCCGGCACCGGGCGTCGAGCTGCTGTACAATCCTCGCTACCAGGGCTGCTTCCACCGGCAGGCGTGAGCTGGCGGGGAACCGCGACGGACGTGATGAGGACGAGGTCCGGCCAATGAGAACGACGACGCTCTTTTCGCTCGTGCTCCTGGCGCTCGGAATCGCCGCGTGCGGGGATGCGGAGGAGACGATCGCGCCGGTCGAGAACCCCCAGGACCTGTTCTGGGCGCTCAGGCTGAACGCGCACGCGATCAACCTGTCCCTGGACCAGAGCCGGCCGGAGTACTACACGTTCAAGCTCGAGGCGACGCCCCTGCGCCTCGACGGGACGCCGTTCGAGCCCGGGCCGGGCGACACGCTGATCTTCATCTCGAGCGACACCAACCGCGTCCGGGTGAGCCCCGACGGGCTGATCACGGCCAAGGCGGTGACGCCCAGCCCGGTGCGGGTCCTCGCGCGGATGCAGGCGGGGCGCGTGCCCGTGACCAACTTGGACAGCGCGTTCGTGACCGTGACGCCGGACGTGCGGCCGGTCAAGAGCTTCAGCATCCAGCCCGCGCGGACCACCTACGGGATCGGCTTCGACACGACCATGGCCGCACGCGTGCTCGGGCCGGACGACGAGCCTGTGACCGGGCTCGGCATCGCCTACAGGTCCAACCTGCCGAAGGTCGCCAACTACACGCCGACAGGCGTCTTCATGGCGATGACGCCCGGCAAGGCCATGCTGCGCGCGAGCATGGTCGCCTACGGCACGCCGTTCAGCGACAGCGTCGAGGTCACGGTGACGGAGCCGCCGGAAGTGCTCCACGTGGTCACGGAGTACACGACTCTGCCGGACCGTAGCAACGTGGTCTACTTCGTGCCGCGGGAGGTCACCATCAAGGTGGGGCAGGGCGTGTCCTGGGGGCCGGGCGCCGGGGGGTGCATGTACGGCATCGTGTTCGACGACCCGACCAACGTCGGGCCGAGCCCCGTGGATGGGGCAACCGGCGACCTGCCGTTGTTCTGCGGCGTCGGCACGCGGACGATCCGCAAGTTCTACGTGCCCGGGACCTACGAGTACCAGGCGTGGCTCCTCCCGACCCTGGAGAAGGGGAAGGTCATCGTGGTCCCGTAGCGCCGCGGCCCCGGCGCGCCCGGGCGCGCGTCGCACGGTGCTCGGCTCGCGCGCATCCCGGCCGCCTGCCCAGGACGCGGCCGGGATTTCGTGTGTCACGGGGCGAGGAGGATCGCTCGCGACGCCCGTCATCGCAGTCTACGCTGCTCTGCCGGCAGGGATGCCGCGCCGGCGTCGCACGGGACAGCGCCGCGCTCGCCATCGTGCCGTTCGAGCGCTTCATCCCGCCGAACGGGCTCGCCCTGATCGGGTACGAGGACGACGAGGCGTGCGCGCGCTGGGTGCGCATGTCCAACCACCGCGAGCGGTGCGTCCGCGGATTCCGGCGCCCACTCCAGCGCGGAGCCGCGCAGGGTAGCTCGCCCCGGCGGGCGGTTGCCACGCCGTCCCTCAGATGGACACGAACCGGTACATCAGGCGGATCAGCCGGTACGCGCGGTCCATCGAGTCGGCGGTGAACTCGACCGTGTAGCCGTCGACCTGCCGCACGCCCGGGATCGCCTCGAGGATCTGCGGTGTGGTGACGTCGGCAAGGCGCAGCCGGACCCGCACGGGCGAGCCAACGACGAACGGGCGGGCGCGGTCCAGGCGCTGGAGCGCGCGGCGCGTGGCCGCGGCGAGGTCGGCGCGCACGGCTTCCGGGTGCCGCAGCCGCGCCGATGCCGGCGTGACCGCCACCTTCGTCACGACCAGCTCTGCCGTGGGCACGTGGGCGCTGAACTGCGCGACGAAGGCGGAGTCGCCCGCGGCGAGGATGACCGGTACGCCGAGCGCACCGGCGTACGCCGCGTTCAGCTCGCCCTCGCCCACCTCGATGTCGTTCAGCCACAGCCCCTTGACCGCGCCGGAGCCGGTGTGCGCGAGGAAACCGCGCGCCGTGCCGGCGCGGGCGTGGTAGCCCAGGAAGATCGCGGCGTCGAACGTCGAGTCCAGGCCGGCCACCATGCCGACCGGCTTGACGGCTCCCTGGATGTACGTGACGCGCGGGTCGAGCTCCGTGTGCAGCAGGTTCTGCATGTCGCCGTGCGAGTCGTTGACCACGATCTCGGCCGGCCCGTGCTCGAAGATCGCGGCGACGACGGCGTTGACTTCCTCGGTCATCAACCGCCGGGCGGTCGCGTAGTCCTTGCCGTTGGGGCTGGTCATCGCGCCGGTGCCGATCCCGCCGATCCCTTCCATGTCGACGGAAATGAAGATGCGGAGCGGCCGCTGGGCCGCGGCCGGCGTGGCGAGCTGGGCGAGGGCGAAGAACGCGCCGACGAGCGCGACCACGCGGCGCGGCACCGGGCGGCGCGAGGAACCGGTCGACCGTGTCGTGAGGAGGCGACGTCGCCTGGGATCCATGGCTGCTGTCCTCGGAGTTCTCGATGGCAGTCGCAGCGTCAGCGAAGGGGCAGTGCAGGGCCGCAGTGTGCGGCCGGCGACGACCGCGCGCAAGGTTCACGGAGGGCGTCGGCCGTGCGGAGGAGAGGCGTGGCCGGGGTCGCCGGGCGGAAGACCGCGGCGCTGCGGGGTCGGTCGCGACGTCCGCGGGCTTCCGTGGAGTCTCCTGTCCCGACGGCGACGGTCTGCGGTGGAAAGGACGATCGTCGCAGGCTCCCCCTGATCGCACCAATTCGTTAAATTAGCGGAGGCTCAGGCCACCACCTGACCACCGCACGAGGGGCCCGGCTACCGCGCTCCACGCGCAACCACGGCCGCCGGGCCTTCGCGCTTCGGCGCACAAAGGCGATGATCCGGCCATCACCGGGGAGCCTCCGGAAGAACGGGCGGTGGGACCGCCGAGCGGGCCCCCGCCTCAGTAGAACCGGACGGGTGCGGCCCGTCACAGCCGCCAACGAGAGGCCCGTGTCGAGGTTTTGCCGACCCCTGGCCCGGACCGGCCGTCACGACGGCGCCGGCGGGGAGGGGAAGCGGCGAGACCGAGACGGCCGTGGCGCGGGCAAACGGGGTGGTACCGCGGTGCGCACGCGAGGGTCGTGCGCGTCGTCCCCGTGCAGGTGCTCCGGCGGGGGTCGCCGGGGCGAACGAGGATGACGAACCGCGAGGAACACCGTATGCCGTACCCGAAGGCTCGCGTCGGCGAGTCGGGCACCGCAGAGCAGGTCCCCGCCAGACCGTCGTTCCCCGAGCTCGAAAAGAAGGTCCTCGAGTACTGGGAGGCCGACGGCACGTTCGAGGCCAGCATCGAGCAGCGCCCGGCGGGCGAGAACGGCTCCAACGAGTTCGTGTTCTACGACGGTCCGCCGTTCGCCAACGGGCTGCCGCACTACGGCCACCTCTTGACCGGCTACGTCAAGGACGTCGTCCCGCGCTACCAGACCATGCGCGGCCGGCGCGTCGAGCGCCGCTTCGGCTGGGACTGCCACGGCCTGCCGGCCGAGGTCGAGGCCGAGCGGCAGCTCGGGATCTCGCACAAGAGCGAGATCGAGGAGATGGGCGTGGCGAAGTTCAACGAGGCCTGCCGCTCCTCGGTGCTCCGCTACACGCGCGAGTGGCGGGACTACGTCACGCGCCAGGCCCGCTGGGTGGACTTCGAGAACGACTACAAGACGCTCGACCTGGACTACATGGAGAGCGTCATGTGGGCGTTCAAGCGGCTCTGGGAGAAGGGGCTCATCTACCAGGGCTTCCGCGTGCTCTGGTACTGCTGGCGCTGCGAGACGCCGCTGTCCAACACCGAGACGCGGATGGACGACGTCTACCGCCAGCGCCAGGACCCTGCGGTCACGGTCGGGCTCCGGATCACGTCGCACAACCGCGACCTGGACGGCGTCGAGATGCTGGTCTGGACGACGACGCCGTGGACGCTGCCCTCGAACCTCGCCGCCGCCGTGCACCCGGAGGTGCAGTACGTCGTCGTCCAAAAGGATGACAGACGCTTCCTCCTCGCCGAGGCGTGCGTTCCGCGCTACGCCCGGGAGTTGGGCGAGAACCCGCCGGTGCTGGCGAGGTTCACCGGCGCGCAACTCATCGGCACGCGCTACGAGCCGCCGTTCCCGTTCTTCAAGGGCCGCGACCCGAACGCGCACCAGATCCTCGCCGCGGACTACGTCACCACCGAGGACGGCACGGGGATCGTGCACCTCGCGCCCGCGTTCGGTGAGGAGGACAAGGAGGTCACGGACGCGGCGGGGATCCAGCCGGTGACGCCCGTCGACTCGCGCGGCCGGTTCGACGCCCAGGTCCCGCCCTACCAGGGCATGCACGTCTTCGAGGCGAACAAGCAGATCATCCGAGACCTGGCCGCGGCGGGCAAGCTGCTGCGCCACGAGACGTACGACCACCCGTACCCGCACTGCTGGCGGTGCGACAACCCGCTGATCCAGCGCGCCGTGAACTCCTGGTTCGTGGCGGTCACGAAGATCAAGGACCGGATGGTCGAGCTGAACCAGCAGATCCAGTGGGTGCCCGAGCACATCCGGGACGGCCAGTTCGGCAAGTGGCTGGAGAACGCGCGGGACTGGGCCATCTCGCGGAACCGGTACTGGGGCTCGCCGATCCCGGTGTGGGTCTCGGACGACCCGCGCTACCCGCGGATCGATGTGTACGGCTCGCTGGACGAGCTGGAGCGCGACTTCGGCGTCCGGCCGAAGGACCTGCACCGGCCGTACATCGACGAGCTGGTGCGGCCGAACCCGGACGACCCGACCGGCAAGTCCATGATGCGCCGCGTGCCGGAGGTGCTGGACTGCTGGTTCGAGTCCGGCTCCATGCCGTTCGCGCAGGTGCACTACCCGTTCGAGAACCAGGAGTGGTTCGAGCACCACTTCCCGGGCGACTTCATCGTCGAGTACAACGGCCAGACGCGCGGCTGGTTCTACACGCTGCACGTGCTGGCGACGGCGCTGTTCGACCGGCCCGCGTTCCGCACCTGCGTCGCGCACGGCATCGTTCTGGGCAACGACGGCCAGAAGATGTCCAAGTCGCGGCGCAACTACCCGGACGTGAACGAGGTCTTCGAGCGCGACGGATCGGACGCGATGCGCTGGTTCCTCATGTCGGGCCCGGTCCTGCGCGGCGGCGACCTGATCGTCACGGAGCAGGGCATCCGCGAAGCGGTGCGGCACGCGATCCTGCCGCTGTGGAACTCCTACTACTTCCTCGCGCTGTACGCGAACGCGGAGGGTCTCGAGGGGCGTATTCGCACGGACTCGCCCCACGTCCTCGACCGCTACATCCTCGCCAAGACGCGGGAGCTGGTCCTGGATGTCCAGGACCGCATGGACCGCTACGACATCCCGGGCGCGTGCGCGAGCGTGCGCGAGTTCCTCGAGGTGCTGACCAACTGGTACATCCGCCGCTCACGCGACCGGTTCTGGGCTGGCGAGCAGGACGTGATCGACACGCTGCACACGGTGCTCGAGATCACCTGCCGGGTGGCGGCGCCGCTCCTGCCGCTCACCACCGAGGTCGTGTGGCGCGGGCTGACCGGCGGTCGGTCCGTGCACCTGACCGACTGGCCCGACGCGGAGGAGCTGCCGGCGGACGATGCGCTGGTCCGCACCATGGACCGGGTGCGGCAGGTCTGCTCGGCGGCGCTGGCGCTGCGCACGGCCCACGGGCTACGGGTGCGCCTGCCGCTGCCGTCGCTGCTCGTGGCCGCGGAGGACGCGGAGCAGCTCGAGGAGTTCGCGGACCTGATCCGCGATGAGGTGAACGTCAAGCGCCTGGAGCTGACGACCGACGTCGCCGCCCACGGCGAGTTCCAGATCACCGTGAACGCACGTGCGGCTGGGCCGCGTCTGGGCAAGGTCGTGCAGGACGTGATCCGGGCGGTGAAGGCGGGGCAGTGGCGGACCACGCCGTCGGGCACCGTCGAGGCCGCGGGCGTCGAACTGCTCGAGGGCGAGTACACGCGCCGGCTGGTCTCCAAGGATCCCGGCGCCGCGATGGAGCTGCCAGGCGGCACGGGGCTCGTGGTGCTGGACACACGGGTGACGCCGGAGCTGGCGGCCGAGGGCATGGCCCGCGACCTCGTGCGCATCGTGCAGCAGGCGCGGCGGGATGCGGGGCTGAACGTGACGGACCGCATCATCCTCACGGTCGACGCCCCCGAGGAGGTCCTGCAGGCCGCGCGGACGCACGAGGCGTTCATCGCGGGTGAGACACTCGCGCGCCAGGTCGTCTACGCGCCCGTGGCGGACGGCGCCGAGGGCACCGTGGGCGACGGCGCGAAGGTCCGGGTCAAGGTGGCCAAGGTGTAGCTGCGGGCGGCCCGCGGGCGTAGCGTTCGCTGGTCTCACCCGGTTGCAGGCGCTTGCCTTCGCTCCGGACCGGAGGCTCCGATGCCAGCGAACGCAGCCGCGGCGCCGCAGCGGCGCCGGCCGCTGGTCGTTACCGCGGCCACGGCCATCCTCTGCGCCGGCTGTGCCGCCGGTGACCGTGGCGGCGCGGCCGGCGTCTTCGACATCCACCTGCCGCAGCCCAGCGTCGGCCCGCAGTGGCGTCGGCGTACGCGACGGTCTACCCCAACGTCACACTCGATCCGACGGCACCCGTCAGCGTGACGAAAGGGTCCATATGGGGCCCCTTCCGTCACATTCCGCCCGCCGGCCCGACCGAGTGTGACGTTGGGCCGCGTCGCCGAGGCGCCAATGCCCGCACCGGGCCGATGCCCGCCCCCGCCGGTACGGAACCTGCGCCAGGGCGTGCCCGGGCAGGGGAGGAGGCACGGATGGCGGGAAAACCCGATCGTCGCCCGATCGCGGGGGGGCTGGTGCCGATCGCCGCGGTCATCGCGATCGTGATGACCGCGTGCCGGGAGCCGGGGCCGGACCGCTCGGCCACAGAGACCACGCCTGCAGCGGAGCAGGCGGAGGGCGCTGAACCGGGATCCGGCGCGCAGCCCGGCGGCCCGTCGGCGCCGCCGCCCGCGGACATCCCCACCGCAGGCCCCACGGAGCGCGATCTCCGGATCTTCGACGAGACCATGGCCTGGGCGCGCGCCGAGCGGCTGGACACGCTGCCGATCGGCGAGATCATGGTGCGGCTCGGCAGGCGCTTCGTCGGCGCGCCCTACCGGCCCGGCATCCTCGAGGTGCCCGGCCCCGAGCGGCTCGTGGTCAACCTCCGCGAGTACGACTGCGTCACCTACGTCGAGACCATGCTCGCCCTCGCCCGCATGATCCGCGCGGGGGAGGACGACTTCGACGCGTTCCAGCGCGAGCTCGCGCGCATCCGCTACCGCGGCGGCGTGATGGACGGCTACCCGAGCCGGCTGCACTACTTCAGCGAATGGATCAGCGACAACGAGGCGAAGGGGATCCTCAATGACATCACGCGTGAGCTGGGCGGCGTCGCCGACACGGAGCCGATCGACTTCATGTCGCGCAACGCGGAGTCGTACCCCAAGCTCGCCGACCCGGCCAACCTCGATGCGATCCGTGCGACCGAGCAGGCCCTCAGCGCGCGGACGCGCTACTTCATCCCCGAGGACCGCATCGAAGAGGTCGCGCCGCGGATCCAGGACGGCGACATCATCGCGGCCACGAGCAGCACGCGAGGACTCGACGTCGCGCACACCGGCATCGCCGTCTGGATCGACGGCCGGCTGCACCTGATGCACGCGCCGCTGGTGGGCAAGACGGTCGAGATCAGCGAGCTGCCGCTGGCCGAGCGGATCCAGCGGATCGAAGGACAGGACGGGATCATGGTGGCGCGGCCCAGGTAGGGGAAGGCCGCGCCACCGACGGGCTCAGCCGGCCGCGGGAGCGGGGGCGGTGCGCCGGGCCTCGCGCCGCTGCGCGGCGAACGAGCGGATCGCCTCCACGAGCGGCTCGGGGCCGAACCGCACCGGATCCGTCGCCGGCAGCCCCGTCTCGGCCTCCACCTTCAGGATCGCATCACGCGCCTCCGACTCCGACACGTCGTTCGTCTTCAACGCGATCGCGATCACCGGCGCCGGCCGTAGCCACGCCGCGACGGATTCGTAGATGCGGACCATCTCCGGCAACGGAGGCATCCGCACCCAGTCGTAGACCCCTTCGCTCCGGATCTTGGTGCGCGAGACGTCGTGGCAGAGGATCATCGCCTCTGGCAGTGAGCCGTGCAGCAGGCCCAGCGTCACGCCGGAATACCCCGGATGGATCAGCGAGCCCTGTCCTTCGACCACCACGATCCCATCCGGGCCCGCCCGCTCGGCGCCCTCGAGGACCAGGCGTTCCGCGGCGCCCGCCGTGAAATCCGAGATCACGGCATCAATGGCGATGCCCCAGCCCTCGATCAGGATGCCCGTCTGACCGGTCGGTACGAACACCACCCGCTCGCCGTGCTCTCGGAGACCCCGGCAGATCTCGAGGCCCGCCGTCATCTTCCCGAGGTTGCAGTCCGTCCCGACCATCAGCACGGTCAGCGCTTCCACGTTCCGCGCCTGGCCGGTGGAGACGGGGAGGTCCGCCGGCGGCCGCCGGAGATCCACGATCTCCGCGCCGGAGGCTTGCGCCGCTTCCCGCACTTCCGGGATGTCCGACAGGTACTCGTGCAGCCCCGAGACGATGTTCAACCCGCTCGACGCCGCCCGCACGATGGTTTCCAGTGCGCCGGCAGGGAGCCGGCCGCCGCGGGGGGCGACGCCCACCAGCAGCGCGTCGGGCCGCATGCGGCCCGTTTCCAGTCCCTCCTCCAGCGATGCGACGACCGGGATGTCACCACCGATGCCGAGGACCGCTTCCACGGTCTGGCCGGCCTTCGTCGAATCGATCACCGCAGCGACCCGCTCCGGGAAGTACCGGATCGCGCTGGTCGCGGTCTTCGAGCTCAGGATGCCGAGGGAGCCCTCGGCGTAGATCAGGTACTTCGCTTTCGAGAGATCCATGGACACTCCGTGCATGTGTGCCCTGCGGCCGACACCGGCCGTCGCTGTTGTTCAGGGGACCCTATGAAGCATGCCTCTGCCGCCCGATCGGCGGCCAGAGGCATGCACCACGGGTCCGTGCGAGCCGTCGGGAGCGGACCACGTCGAGTCCGCTCCCGGTGAGCCGTCACGCGTTGCGGTTCATGCAGAGCTGCCCGCGTGGCGCGTTCGGGTTGTTCTCCTCGGCCTGCGGGATGGGCAGCGTCACGTCCGTGCCGTAGTTGCCGCCCTTGTGCCACGCGCCGACGGGGAACACCGTCTCCGGCGAGCGGCCGTACTGGCGCACCAGGCGGCGCAGGTCGCCCACGCGGTGGCCGCGGCCGAAGAACCAGAACGCCCGCTCACGGAAAAGGAGATCCTGACGCGCGATCTCGTTGCCGGGGTCGGGGAGAGGCCCGAGACCCACCGTGGCACGCAGATCGTTGAGCGTCGTCAACCACGCGCTGTTCCCCGCGCGGAGCTGCGCCTCCGCCTCGATCAGCCGGGCCTCGATCCCGTCGACGACCACCACCGGGCTCGTCTCCGTGGTCCAGATCATCTGGACGTACAGCGGCTCGGCCGACCGGTCGTCACGCCGCGGATCCGTCACGCCGACCGCGGCGCACTCAGGAGTGCCGCCCTGGCACACCGGCACCCGCGGGTCGTTGGCCGTGGCGAAGTCGAGGCCGTTGATCCCCTCCCGGTCGCTGACGCTGTAGCGCCGGTCGCGGTTGTTGAGCTGCCAGATCGCGTTCGTGGTCGTGTTCGGCGAGTGCCGCACGAAGTACTTGAAGTCCGTGGGCACGCCGTTCACGGCCTGCGCAGCCTCGGCCGCGCGATCGAGGTTCAGCAAGATCCGCCCCTTGGTGACCTGGAGCGCGTAGCGGATCAGCGCCGCCTCCGCCGAGGTCTCGGAGATCCGGTCCAGGCCGGCGTTGGCGATCGAGAGCGCGCGCTCGTACGCCTCCACCGTCGTCATTGGATGGCCGAACTGCTCGCGCCCATCCACGACCGTGCTCAGGATGAGCCCGTCGCAGTAGTGCTCGGCCATCAGGTTGATGATGTACGCCTGGATGAACTCCATCTCGGCGATCTGCCACGTCGGCGCGTTCGGGCTGTACCGCTTCAGCAGGTCCGCCGCCTGCTCGGCGGAGAGCCGTGCGCGGTGCAGCGCACGGTTGGCGGTGGTCAGGAAGGAGTTCTCCGCGGTGATCGTCCGCTGATCGATCTCCTGGCGCGCAATGAACGAGTCGCCGTTGTTCCACTCGTCCGCGAACAGCCCGCCGAGGAGGAACAGGCTCTCGCCGCCGCTGGTGGCGACGTTGAACCGGGCGAGGGCGCCGTTGCGCGCGGCCTCGGCGCCCTGCGGCGACTGGATGTCGCTCGGGTTGATGATGTCCGGGTCCTCGACCGTGAGGAAGTCATCGCAGGCGGCGATCGGGAGCGCGACGGCGAGGACCGCCGCCAGCGCACCCGCCTTGGCAGCGCGCCGCGTCCGGGACCCGTCGGTAACTGCCCTGGTGATCCGATTCATGAGTCCACCGTCCTGTCAGAAGCCGAAGGTGAGCCGGAGCGTGAAGTAGGTCGGCGGCCCAAAGGCCTGGAACTCCGACGGCGCGTTGCCCGTGGTGCCGAACGCCTCGGGGTCGACGCCCGTGTACTCGGTCCAGAGGATCCCGAGGTTCCGGACCGCCAGCGTGGCCACGAGGCTCCGGGCCGGCAGCCTCCGGACGATCCAGCTATCCGACGAAGGCGTCAGCGTGAGCGACAGCTCGCGGAAGCGGATGAAGTCGCCCTTCTCGAAGTAGCCCGCCACCGTCCGGCTCGGGTGCACGCGCACCGCGATCGCCCGCGCCTGCTCCCAGAGCGGCGCGGTCGGGTCGATGAGCCCCCGGCAGTTGTCCCGGTTCTGACAGCGGATGCGTTCGGTGTTGTTGTAGATCAGGTGCCCGCCCTTGTAGTCGAACATGGCGCTGAGGCGCACCCGACCCTGCCAGAGCTCGAACGCGTTGATCAGCGAGACCTCGTGCCGCGGCACCGAGTAGCCGTGGTACATGGCCGTGTCGCTCACCACGATCTCGCTGACCGTGGGATCCGGGTCGTACTCGATGAGGCCGTTCCCGTTCTTGTCCTCGTAGCTGAGGATCTTGCGCGCCCACCAGCCGAACAGCGGGTAACCCTCGCGATGCTGCTGGGTGCTGCTCAGGACGATGTTGGGGAGGCCGCCGAGGCTGACGAGCTCGTTGCTGTTCGTCGCGCCGTTCAGCGTGACGTCCCACGCGAAGGACGGACGCTGCACGAGCCGCGCGCTGATGAGCCCTTCCCAACCCCAGTTCCGCACCTCACCCAGGTTCTCGAAGCGGGACGTGGCCCCGGTGCCGAGCGAGGGCGGGAGCACCCGCTCGATGAGAGCGTCCTTGGAGGACTTGTCGTAGTACGTCAGCTCGGCCGTCAGGCGGTTGTCCCAGAACGTGCCGTCCACGCCGAACTCGATCTCGGTGGACCGCTCGGGCTTGAGCTTGCTGTTGCCCAGTGCGCTGAACACCACGCCGGGTGCCTCGCCGCTCTCGCCCATGACCGAGGTCGGCACGAAGTACTGCACCGCGTCCGTCGTGCCCGGCTGGACGCCCGAGGCGCCGTACGCCGTGCGTAGACGGAGCTGGTTCAGCCAGCCGAGGTTCGGGAAGAAGTCCTCCTCCGAGATCACCCACGAAGCGGAGAACTTCGGATAGAAGGCCGTCCCGAAGTCGGCGCCGAACGCGCTGTTCCGGTCGGAGCGCAGCGCGCCCGTGAGGAAGAGACGGTCGCGGAACGCGAGCCTCTGCTCGAGGAACAGCCCGACCGTGCGGCTCTCGGTCGTGGTCTCGTCGGCCGAGTACTCGGCGCCCGCCGTGACCGTCGAGGCCGCCGGAGGCAGCTTCGCGCCGTAGGCGCCGTTACGGTTGAAGAGGTTGCGGTAGACCTGCATGCCCAGCGTCGTCTGGGACTCGACCTGGTCGCTCAGCCGACGGGTGCCGGTCGCGCTCACGTCGACCGTGTAGAGATAGAAGTTGGTCCGGTTGTCGATCTTGTAGCCCAGGTGGTAGTCGGCGACGGGCGGGCACTCGAGGAAGCGGCAGAGCTGCGTCTCGTGACGGTGGATGTAGTCCAGACCCACGTTGCCGCGCAGCGCCAGCCAATCCCACGGGCGCCAGTTCGCCGCGACGGAGCCGATCAGCCGCTCGATGGATTGCGTGGTCGTCCGGCGATAGATGTCGCGGGGCGTGTAGGCACGCCAGCCGTACAGCGTGTCGCCATTGGCGTTGATGTTGTACTTGAAGCCAGGGCCGCCGTACGTGTTGGTCGCGACGCCGGCCAGGCCCGAGTCATCGCTCGTCGGGAGTCGCAGGTCCTGCGAGGTGTACCCGACGTTCACGGCGACATCGGCGTTGTCCGCGAGGGCGATGTTGAGGTTCGCTCGGGAGGTGAACCGCTGGAGCCGGTTCGGGCTTTCCTCCTCCGGCCGCAGCGAGAGGCCGTTCCGGGCGAGGTAGCGGCGCTCGAACTCGGGGACCTTGGTGACGCCGTCCTCATCCTCCCACTCTGCGTGGAGGAAGTACCGGATCGCCTCGGACCCGCCGCGGACCTGGAGGCCGTGCTGGTAACGATAGCCGATGCCGTACGGCGTGGACTCCTTGTCCTTGTGCAGGTTGTAGACGGTCACGCTGTCCTGCGTACAGGTCCCCGCCGCCACCTGGTAGAGGAAGCACTGCACGGTGTTGTTCGGAGCCGAGCCGGCGGTCCAGCCCCAGTAGGCGTCCGGGTAGTTGTTCCGATCGGTGATCGCCGTCTGCTCGGTGTAGTACGTCCACTGCGGCCGGCCGGCGACGCCCTTCTTCGTGGTGATGACGATCACGCCGTTGGCCGCGTCCGTCCCGTAGAGCGTGGATGCCGACGGGCCACGGACGATCTCGATGGACTCGATCTCCTCCGGATTCAGGTCACTGATCCGGCTCGGGGTCGTGCCGCCCACGCTGACCGACGCGGAGCCCGTGGTCCCCTCGATCCGCACGCCGTCGACGATGTAGATCGGGTTGTTGCTCAGCGAGAGCGAGCTCAGCCCGCGGATGCGGACGCGGACCCCTGCGCCCGTCTGCGTCCCGGGGATGGTCAGCACGCCCGGCGCGCGCGCCGTCAGCAGGTCTGCGACGTTCGAGACCGGCGCGGTCTGCACCACCGAGGACGCGTTCACGCGCGCGATCGAGTTCCCCACCTCGATTCGGCGCTGCTCACCTGTCGCGGTGACGACGACCGGCGCCAGATCGATGGCCGTCGGCTGCAACTGGAAGTCCGCGGTCGCCGTCTCGCCCGCGACGACCGTGACCGTCTGGCTCTGTTCGGCGTAGCCGAGGACCAGAACGCGCAGGGTCACGGTTCCGGGTGTCAGCCCCCGGAGCGTGTAGACGCCTTCGCTGTTGGTCTGCGTCCCGAGGTTGGTTCCGACCACGTTCACCTGCGCCGCCGGCACCGGCTGACCGGTGCTGCGGTCGGTGATCCGGCCGGTGATGGCGCCCTGCTGCGGTTGCTGGGCGGGCGCCGTGCTCACCATGAGAGCCGAGAGGGCGGCTCCCAGTGCGAGCGGTCGAAGGGCCTGCAGTCTCATCATGTCCATCCCCTCTGGAGAGTGATTCCGCCGGGGCGGGCGCGCTGGACCTACGGGCGCGCCTGGCCACCGGCTCCGGTGAACGCCTCCGGCGCCGCCGTGTCGGGTCGCCGGCCCCCCTCGAGTGGGGGGCGAGCGGCGAGTCCCGGCGAGGCGGACCGGGGCCCCGTTGGCCCCTTCAGGAGAGAGTCGAGTTCGCGAAAGCCGGCCAGCGGCGGGAGAACCGACGCTTCGCCGCGCCAGCGCTCGATGGACATCGCAGAGAAGCCGGTGCGGCGCTGCGGGGCGGAACGCCCCGGGCGCAATTTCCGGATTCGGGAACCGGATTGTTAGAACTCGCAACCGCATCCTACGGCGGAACGCGCCTCCGCGCAAGGAGGTGGGGCGCGCGCGGGGGGCGCGGGCCCGGCGGCGCCCGGCGGGAACCGGAGGCGGGGGGCGGGGCAGCCTTGTAAGCCGCGGCCAGGGTGGCGTATTTTGGCCTGGCCTGCCGTGGAAAGACCCATCCGGATCGGAGGGGGATCGCGTGCTACGGAACGCCCGAGCGGTCCTCGACCTGTTCACGTTGGATCGCGCCGAGCTCGGCGTGGTCGAAGCGGCTGCACTCCTCAACCGCCACAAGAGCACGGTGTCCCGGTGGATGTCCGCGATGGAGGATGCCGGGTTCCTGGAGCGGGATCGGCAGACCGGGCGGTATCGGGTCTCGATGTGGCTGGCGGCGCTGGGGGAGGTGGCACGGCGAGGGACCTCGTTGCAGCGGATCGCCCATCCGATCCTGGAGGCGCTCGCGGCGGCCACCGGGGAGACGGCGAACCTGGCGGTGCTGGACGGCAATGAGGCGGTGAACATCGAGGTGGCGGAGAGCCCGCAGCCGATCATGCACGTGGGGTGGGTGGGGCGTCGCCTGCCGTTGCACGCGAGCGCTGCCGGCAAAGCGCTGGTGGCGTGGAAGGAGCCGCGGGAGGTGCGGGCGTTGCTGCCGTCGCCGCTCCCGGCGTACACCCGGTGGACGATCACGGACCCGGCGGCGTTCGAGAAGGAGCTGGCGTCGACGCGTCGCCGTGGTTATGCGACGACGTGGGCCGAGCTGGCGCCGGACCTGGTCGCGGTCGCGGCGCCGGTCCGGGATCATCGCGGCTGCGTGGCGGCGGCGGTGGCGATCTCGGTGCCGATCTCGCGGGCGGACCGGCGCCGGCTCCGGCAGTTGGCAGAGCCGGTGGTGCGGGCGGCGGAGGCGGTGTCGGAGCGGATGGGGTACCGGGCCGTGGTGGGCGCCGGTGGGGTGTAGGGGGCGGGGGGGCGCGCGCGGTGCGCGCTCAGCCCGAGGCGTGCTACAACCTCGGCGCTCGCCGCAGCCGAGAGCGGTCAATCGACAACCTCGGCGTACTCATCGATGATATCGGGCGAAGTGTACGCAAGATGCTGGAGCGCAGCGATGCTTCCTCACGCTCTCGTACGAGAGGTAGGAACACCGGTCAGCCAGGGGCCCACCCTCGAGCAGAGAGAATACCGGCCGCACGATCTCCTGGAAAAACTTGGCACGTCGGCTTGCAGGGGCGACAATGTGGAGCTTGATCGCGATGTTCGGCTGAAGCGCCAGGAGATCCGCCATACGTAGGAGACCCGAGTAGATCGATGTCGTGTGCTCCACCTCGAACGCCCTTGCGATGGATCGGCGGCGGATCCAGATGACGTCGATCTGCTCGACCGTCTTCAGTGTGGTCTCGTCGTAGCTGAACGGAAGTACGTCCAGGAGTTGTCCAGGCTCCGGGGTCCACTCGGTCGATACGGCCGCTCGGTCGTTCCGGGGAATCCATATCCGCAGGCCCATAGCGGCGCCGATCCGCGCAAGCAGCGCCTGGATTTGCACGGATTCCCGTGGCTGGGCTCGCTCGGCTTGAACCCGGCCGACTCTACGTCTGACTCGTCCGGTACGCTCACTTCTACCATCTTCGTTCCCGTGCTGACGGGGTGTCGGAGGTACCGTCGGTACTCCTTCTCGTCGACCTCGAAGACCCTGCGCTGTTCGGCTTGCTCACGAAGGATGCGTTCAAGCAGGAGGCCGTCCTCGGGATCGAGCTGGTTGAGGCTTCGCCGGACCGCCGCCGTCCACCGCGATGTGCGCCGATCCTGGCCCTTTGTGAACGACAGATTGTTCCACAGCTCGTCTTCGAATATCGGGACCGCGTGCTCCTTAGGGAGCCAGATCAGCGGTCGGACCCTGAACCGCACCACGAACGGATCATTCTCCGCGTAGAAGATGGGCGTATCGTCGCGGAAGGGCCCTTCCAGTACTTCGAGGAGTCCGACCCAGCGAGAGAGCCTGGTCATGTAACAAACGAAGATGTCTCCTTGCTTGATCCGACGAGCTGCCGACCACTGGCTCTCCTGAAAGCCTGAGATGGTGCGATCGGACTTGCTGAAGGCTTCGTAAGTTCCGGGGGAGAACAGATTCGTGTAATAGGCCATCGCCAGCCATACCGTCGGAGCGGGCGGCTACGCCGTGCACAGCGCCAATGATGGCACACGGACATGGCTAGGGCAATCTCCTCGCCGTCGTCCAATCAAGGTGTACCCTCCCGCGCGCAGTCCGCGGGGCGGTCTTGCGGTCATCTCCACATTGCCGCCTGACCCCTCTTGCGCCCTCGACCTCCGTGCCGTATCTTCTTCGTCACCATAAGCGAACGGGGCCTACCGGAAGTCCGGTGTGAGACCGGCGCGGCCCCGCCACTGTGAGAGGCCGGGAAGCAGGCGTTCCGCTTCCCGTGTGGCTCGCTCAACAAGCCACTGGCCAAGCGCCGCAACGCGGCGCGGCTGGGAAGGCGAGCGAAGCCGCCTCGAGCCAGGAGACCGGCCCTGTTCGCTCCCGAGTGAACGTCCTTCGCGGGAAGGATTCGGGGCAATGGGCCAGACGCTGCCGATCATCGGCGCGGCGCATCCCGTTTCTTCCCCGGCGGAGAAGCGGGATTTCTCGTTTCTGCGCCGGGTGATCGGGCCCACCGGCAACGCAGTCGCCGGTGGCATCGCCGCTCCTCCTGCCGCGCGAGATTCCAGCGCAACGCGACGGGGTGCGGATTCGCATCCGCAATCGGACAGCCCCACGCAACGCTGCGGCGCTCCGCACGACGCGCGTACACGAAGCATCGTCCATCGCACTGCGGTCCTTCTCGCCGCGTGGCTGACAGCCGCTGCTCCTAGCGCCGCAGCAACGCCGAGCGCGCCGAGCGCGATCACGGTAACGGAAGCGACGAGAGCGACAGCCGCCAGCCCGGCACCAAGCGCCGCGGCAGGCGTAGCGGCGGCTGCTTCCGTCGCGCGACGGATACCGCGCGCCGCTGCGCCGACCGCCGTCCAGCACCCTGCCACGCTCCTCGGCCGGGTCACCGACGCAGCCACCGGCGCGCCGCTCGAGGGGGCACACATCGAGCTGGATGGCGTCGACCAGGCCACCAGCACCGACGCATCCGGCTCGTTCCGTTTCCGCGCGCTCGAGCCGGGCCGCTACACCGTCCGTGTCACGCGCCTCGGCTACCGCACGCTCACCACCACCGTCGAGCTGGCGAACGGCCGCACCACGCGGCTGGACCTCGCCCTGGACGCGGAAGCGCTCCCGATCGCAGCCATCGACGTCGTCGCCCCCGACACGCGACGCGGGCAACAGCCCGGCGCCACCACCCTCACCCGCGCGGACATCGAACGCTCCGGCGCGCGCACGGCAGGCGAGCTCATCCGCGCGGTGCCGGGCGTCACCGTCCGCAGCACGACCACCGGCGGCCCCGAGACGGTCAGCATCCGCGGGAGTAGCGCAGGCGCCGTGCTGGTGCTGCTGGACGGCGTAGCCATCAACGATCCGGTGACGGGCGAGGCGGACCTGAGCGGGGTGCGCGCGAGCGCCATCGAGTCGGTGACCGTGCTGCCGGGCGCACGCTCGTCGCGCTACGGCCCGCGCGCGGAGGCGGGCGTGATCCTCATCGAGACGCGGCAGCCGGGCGGCGAGCGCACGCTCTCGACCGCGGTCGGCTCACTCGGCGGGCGCTCCGCGGCGCTGGAATGGGGCGGCGTCTCGCCGGCCTGGGGCGCGGGCGTCGCGTGGCGCACGGCGGACGGATCGTTCGACTACGCGATCCCGTCGGACGTCGGCGGTGGGCGGGCGAGGCGGCAGAACGCGGACGTGGAGTCGCTGGACGCGTGGGCGGGCGCGTCGTTCGACGTGCTCGGCGCGCCGCTCCGCGTGCGCGGCGGCGTCGAGCGCATGGAGCGCGGGCTGCCGGGCCGGAGCTTCGCTCCCTCGCCTCAGGCACGGCAGACGCTGGACCGGGCGCGGGCGTCGCTCGCGTGGCGGCACGCGGACGCGCGCAATGCGCTGAGCATCTCGCTCGCGGGCGTGCGCGACGCGCTGCGCTTCCGCGACCCGGCGCCGCCGTTCGGCCTGCCGTACGACGACACGGCCCAGGTCCGCGCCATCGAGCTGCGCGCGTCGGCGCAGCGGCGCCCCGAGCGCACGCTCCTCGACGACGTCGGCGTCGGAGTCGAGGCGCGCTGGCAGCACATCAGAGCAACGTCGCTCTCGAGCGACGCGCCGGAGCGCCGGCTCGACCTGGGCGTCTACGCCCACGCGGGCACGGAGACGAGCGCGCGCGGCATCGCGCTTTCGTTCGGTGCGGAGCTGCGCGCGGACCGGGACCCGCTGGACCACGGTTGGGTGTTCAGCCGTTCGGCGCACGCGCGCGCCGCCACGGACCGCGTCGAGCTGCGGCTCGCCAACCGCAGCAGCTACAGCCCGCCGACGCTGGGAGACCAGTTCTTCCGCGATGCGGTCGGCGTCGAGCCGAATCCCGACCTCCGGCCCGAGCGCGTGCCGTCCGAGTGGGAGGCGGGCGCGGGCGCCCGCGGCACGCTCGGCCGCGGCGTGGAGGCGTCGCTGGACGTCACGCTGTACCGCGGCGACGTGCGCGGGATGATCGTGTGGGCGCCGGACTTCCGGTTCATCTGGAGCCCGCGGAACTTCGACGTGAGGCGAGCGGGCGCGGACGTGCGGGCGGAGGCGACGGCGCTCGCGCGGCGGCTGACGTTCGCGGCGACGCACACCTATGCGCGCGTCGCATACACGACGCAGGGCCCGGCCAAGGGCGAGGGCTGGGGAGAGCAGGTGGTTTATCGTCCCCGGCATACCTCTGTCATCTCGGCGTCCTGGAACGATCATCCCCTCGCCCTGCACCTGGAGGCGCGCTACACGGGTGAGCGCAACACCGATCCCTCGGGCGTCAACGTGCTGCCCGGGTTCTGGACGGTGCACGCCCGTGCGTCGCGGGAGTGGCGCATCTTCGGCTGGTCCGCGAGGACGTCGCTCGACGTCGACCGGCTCCTCGATGAGAAGGACACGCTGATCTTCGGCTTCCCGGATCCGGGCCGCGTGCTGCGTTTCGGCGTCGAGCTGCGGCCCGCCCCCAAAGCTTCGACCACAGCTTCGACACGAGGTCTGCCATGAGAAAACGCGTTCGCGGCGCGCGCCGCGCGCTGCTCGTCCCCGTCGTCGCCGCCTTCATCGCTGCGTGCGGCGGCGACGATGATCTGTCCGGGCCCCCGTCCACGCCCGAGACCGAGCTCGGCGTCGTGCTCAACAGCGTGGAACGCTCGCTCACCGTGTTCGCGGTGGACAGCCCGGACGCGCGGTTCACCATCGGACTGGGGCCGGACGGCAGTCCGGTCGCGCTCGCGGTGCGCGGCGGGCGCGTCGTGGTGCCGATGGGCATCGTTCCCGCCGCGGTGGTCGTGGACCTGGAGCAGCGGGCGGTCGTGCACACGGTGGCGCTGCCGGCGAACTCCGGCGCCACGGGCGCGGCGTTCCTGAACGACACGCTCGCGCTGGTCGGGAACCCGAGCCGCAACAGCGTGTCGGTCGTCAACGCGCTGCGCGGCACGGCGGGCCCGGAGATCGAGGTGGGCGAGTACCCGCAAGCGATCGTCGTGGTGGGCGACACAGCGTACGTCATCAACGCGCGCCTCGGCCCGGACTTCCAGCCGACGGGGCCGGGCACCATCACGGTGCTCGCGGGCGTGCCGCCGGCGGTGATCGGCACCATCCAGCTCAGCGGGCTGAACCCCGGCGATGCCGGGGTCGGCGCGGACGGGCGTCTCTACGTGGTGCACTCGGGCCGCTTCGGTCAGGGTGACGGGTCGCTCTCCGTCGTCGATCGCGGCACGCAGGCGGAGCTCCAGCACCACACCGGCTTCGGCGAGTTCCCGGGGAGCATCGCGGTGGACAACGGCGGCCGCGTTTACGTCGGCTCCTTCGGCTACGGGATCGCGGTGTGGGATGCGGCGACGACGTCGTTCGTCCGCTCGCCGGCGAACGCGATCACGCCGGGCGGCGTCCCGTCCAGCGCGGGCGTGGGGCTGGACGGCGCTGGGCGCGTGTACGCGCTCGAGCCGGAATGCACGAAGGCCGCGCGGGTGTTCCGGCTGACTGCGTCGTACGAGGTCGAGGCGGAGGTGCCGGTGGGCGTGTGCCCGATCGCGATCGCGTTCACGACGGTGCGTTAGCGACGGCGCGACGGCTGAGGGGTGTTCGTCGGTGGAGTCGTACGGGGGACTCACTGGCCGCGGAGATCGAGAGGGGGGCCCGATTCGCTGCCCCGGGCGCCTGCGCCCGCCCTCCCGGCTCGCGTCTGAGCGCTTTGCCGGGGCCCGCGGCTGGCGTGCGGGCGAGAAAGTGGCCATCTTGGGGCGGCGTCGAGTGGACCGAGCCGCCCGGGTGGGCCGTGGACGCGGCTTCGGGGGTAGAAGGCGCGGCGACCAGGCGGTGCGCCGTGGCCGGACCGGGACCCCACGGCGCCCGGCGCGAGCACCAGGAGCAGAGAACGAATGGAAGTTGCGATAGAAGGGCGGGCGGTGGCGCGGGCGCAGCAGATCCGTGCGGCGATCACGCTGGGCAAGCCGGGGATCGCTGCGTTCATCACCATGGCCGCGGTGGCGGCGTACGTCGTCGCGGGCGGCGGCGTCCCGAGCGCGAGGTTCTTCCACGTGATCGTGGCGACGATGCTCGTGGCCTCGGGCGCGGCCGCGCTGAACCAGGTGCGTGAGGCCGAGGTCGACGGGCAGATGCGGCGCACCCGCCATCGGCCGATCCCGAGCGGCGCCCTTGCTCGGCAGCAGGCCGTGACCGTCGCGGTCGGGCTCACGGTGAGCGGGTTCGCCTACTCGGCGGTGACGCTGCCCTGGCTGACGACCGCGCTGCTGGCCCTGAGTCAGGCGAGCTACGTCGTCCTCTACACACCGCTCAAGCGGATCACCCCGCACAACACGCTGGTCGGCGGGATCCCCGGCTCGGTGCCGGTGCTGGCGGGCTGGGTCGCCGCAGGCGCCGCCATCGACGTCGTCGCGCTGGCGCTCACGTTCGTGCTGTTCCTCTGGCAGATCCCACACTTCCTGGCCATCGGCTGGATGTGCCGGGATGACTACCGCGTCGCGGGCTTCCGCATGCTCACCGTGGATGACGTGGACGGCACGGCGACGGCACTCGTCTCAACCGTCTACACGCTGGCGCTGGTGCCCGTCAGCCTCGTCCCGTTCCTGGCCGGCGCGGCGGGCTGGGTGTACGCCGTGGCTGCGGCCGCGGCAGGTGCATGGTACCTGCGGAGCGCGGCCTCCTTCCTGGCCAGCCGCACCGAAGCTCGCGCCCGGGCGATGTTCCTGGCCTCGCTGGCGTACCTGCCCACGGTGCTCGTGGTGCTGGTGGTGGAGAACCTGTTGGCCTGAGCCACGTCTGACCGCGATCCGCCGCCTCCATGGCTGCGGCGGATCGCGACTCCTGCGAGGAGCTCCTCCGCGGTTCGCGTGATCCGGCGTCCGGCCCGCCGGGCGCCAGGCGATCGCGCGTCTTCTCCCTTGCGCCCGACCGCGGCGCGCGGGATCCTGGGCGCGAGCAGGCGGCCATCGCCGATCACCCCGTGAAGGATGCGGCCGAGCCGGCGCTCGACGCGGCCACGACGGCTCCCTGTCCGAACTGCGGCAACGTGACGGCCGGCCGGCGCTACTGCGGCGAGTGCGGCCAGAGCCGCCGCGACCTCAACGGCTGCTCGTCGCCTACGACGCGAGCCTCGCCGGCTCCAACGTGCGGACCGTGATCGCGACCGCTGTGCTGGGGTGGGTGTTGGTCGTCGTGCCAAGCGTCATGGCGCTGCTCCGGGCATAGGCCGGTCGAGCGAGCGCGATGGTGCGCTGGCGGCGCGGACGCTCACACCCGCGCCACCCCGCTTGCCCGCGGATGCGGTCGTGAAGCGATTCTGGCGAACGCCCGCTCCCCGGCTCACCAGGCATCCGCCGTCGTGACTCCATGCGCTGGCTCGCGATCGCCTCGACGGTCCTCGTCGCCGGCTTCCTCACGGCTTCCCCTGGCCTTGCCCAGAACCCGTTCGACTCGATCGACACCCCCCGCGGCAAGTGCAGGCTCTGGGCGCCGATCCCCGGCGGCAGCGATCCGCGTCGGGATGCGGCCTACGACCGCTGCGCACTGGACCGCGCCCCCACGCTGCTCGACGGTGCGCCCATGCCGCCGGCGCCCCGGTGTGGCGCCGCGCTCGGCGACTTCACGGTCATCCTCGACCCGGACGGCACCGTGGACCCACGGCTGACGCGGGCGTGGACGAGAGGCACGGACACGGTTTCCCATCGCCAGGCGCTGGAAACGATCCGCCGCTGGCGGTTCGAGCCGGGGATGCGGGGCGGCACTCCGGTCCGCAGCGGGTTCGTGTTGCGCGTCGCGTCCGGTCCGCGGAACGACACGCTGCCCTCGCGGCCGGAGTGGACGTACAGGCAGGGCCTGGACGAGGATACGCTCTTCGGCACCTGGACCACCGAAGCGCCGCTGCCGCCGTTCCCCCCGGAGCGGGTCGACAGCATCTACATGGCCGTGCTCCGGCGTCTGGTCAGGATGAAGGTGATCGTGCCCGGCCCGCTGGAGCGGTACTGCCTGGTCCTCGAGAGCGGGGACTCGGCGACGCACGCGCGGTGCACGTCGCGGGCGTACGGCGTCCTGTACCCGTCGGACCTCCGCCACCCTCCTGCTGCGCTGGCTCCCTACGGCTGCGAGCGTTCCACGGATGCGGCGCGGATCGTCCTCCCGCGCGTGCACAGGACGGAGAACGACCGTGTGGTGCTCTATCCGAGCGGCGACCGGCTGCCGGACTGGCCACCGGGTTTCGAGGGCCGCACGTACCGCGCGTGGAGCGCACACTGCGTTGGAGATGTGCCCGACCACGGGGAGGTCTCGATCGACTGCTTCGTCACGCCGACGTTGTCGCAGCGGGATCTCGGACGCAGGGAGAGGGAGCACAAGGCCGCTGCCGTGAGCGCGGACGTTGCCGACGCCGACTCGCTTCGCGTCACGGTGATCGCGATGGCGCGGGGCGCTTACCAGGCGGACACGCTGCATGTGGTGGTGCGGCCCGTCCCGCGGCTGAACACGGCAGCGGTTCGCGACTCGATCCATCCGCGCGGCGGTTGGTCGGCCCACTCGCCCCAGGAGGGTTCCGAACTCTACGTTCTCCAGGGCAGTCCTTCGGGCACGGAGCTGCAGATCGTCGAGGTCGAGCCCGGGCCCGCGCCCCATGGCGAGCGCACGAGGTCGTCACGCTGCGGCCCGGGAGGGCTCGCGCGCGGCGATTTCGTGGCGTTCCTCCTGGGCGACGTCGGGGATCGGGCTCGGGCGCCGATCACGCTCTGCTTCTCTGACGGCGCGGCATGCAGCATGTCGTACGTCCTGGACCCGGATCGGCACACGCTGGTCGAGCGGTCGCACCTCACGTTCCGGCTGTCGGATCTACGCGAGGACAGGCGTAGAGGCGAGCAGCTCGTGTTCCGCATTTGCACGGACCCCGCGCCGCCGGGCCCGATGCCGCTGGCCCTGGTCCGGGCGAACGGCCGGTGGCAGGCCCGGGCATGGATCCCGCGGAGAGTCGGGCCCGATGCGTGGGAGTATGGCGCCATCTGGGAGGGAGGGTACCCGCCCGGCACCGGGGTTCGGTTGTACCTGATCGCGCGCTGACCGCAAAGCGCCGTGCTGCCGCGTACGCCGTACCCGGTCACTCGGCGGCCGGCCCCGCCGCCTCGTCGAGCTCCGCCATCAGAGCATCCAGGTCCAGCCCGTGCTTCCGCGCCACCTCCTCGATCGGCAACGCGCCGCCGCAGCACGAGTCGATGCCGTAGCGGTCGAAGACCGCGACGGTGCGTGGGTGCAGCAGCATCACGGTGTTCACCGTCATTGCCGGTGTGATCCGACTGTCCGTCTTCATGTGTCCTTCCCTTCGTGACCGGGGGCACGCGCGCCGTGCAGCACGCGCGGCCGCATGAGCGGTGACGGCGCCGCGTCCAGCGTGCGCCAGATGTTGTAGATGAAGATGCCCGCCGAGACCATGCTGAGCAGCGCGCCGCTGTGCAGGAACGGCGTTGCCAGCCGACCGATGAACGGCCGGAAGATCCAGCCGCCGACGAGCAGCCCCAGCCCGATGTTGGCGACCCAGACGTGCACGACGGCGAGTGCGCGGCTGGGCAGGGGCGAGCCGGCGAAGCGCGGCATCACGTGGTACGCGACGCCGAAGATCATCATGGTGACGAAGCCGAGCAAGTTCGCGTGCACATGCGCGGGTCGCACGACCAGGAGCCGGCCGCCGGGCCACACGGCCATGCCGAGACCGAGCAGCACGCCGACGCCGAACCACACCAGGCTGGCGCGGATGAAGTGACGGACGAACGGCTCCATCAACGTTCCCCCCGTGCCGCCTCATCCAAACGCGCTGCGTCGAGGATCTCGACCTGGCGGCCGGCCTGCGCGATGACGCCGTCCCTCCGCAACGCCGCGAGAGCCCGGGCGACGCCTTCGCGGGTGGTGGCCAGCTCGCGCGCCAACTCCTCCTGTGTCTTCGGCAGCGTGAAGCGGCCACCGTCCCGCAGCACGCCCCTGGCCTCGGCGATCTCCACGAGCGTGGCAGCGACCCGCGAGCGCACGTCCTTCAGCGTGACCTTCGCGATCAGCGCGACCATGCGGCGTAGCCGAGCGCCGAGGTTGCGGATCACGGCATCCGCGATCTCCGGGTTCTCCCGATAGAGCTGTTGGAAGGCGTCCTGCGGCAGGAAGAGCAGGCGGCTGTCCTCGAGCGCGCGGGCGGACGCGGGGTACGGGCCGCCGTCGAACAGCGGGACCTCCGCCACCGGCTCGCCCGGCCCCTGGATGTGCAGGACCTGCTCCCGCCCGGCCGGGCTCGCGCGATGAACCTGGATCCGCCCCTCGAGGACGACGTAGAGCCCATGGCACGGCTCGCCGCGGCGGAAGAGCGTCGCGTTCTTCGGCAGCCGCCGCGTGATGGTACGCGCCGCGACGGCGCGCAGCGCCTCATTGCTCAGTCCCGCGAAGAGCGGGAGGTCACGCAAGATCTCGGCTACGGGGCGAGCGGATGCATCTCCTGTCACCAGCGGCGCCTCCAGCAGCGTGAGAGGGCGAGGGTGAGCATGGCCGGCACGCGACGCACGGCGCGGGGCGCTCGCCGGCCATGCAGCCGCTGTCACGACTCCCCGCGCTTGGTGATCCGCACGCGCCACACCTCCGGGCCCTGCTCGAGGTACTCCCAGCCGAAGCGGCCCGACAGCTCGGCTTCGAACTGGTAGCGCAGCGGGCGAGGATCGTGGTCGTTGATCAGCACGAACGAGTCGCCCGGCGCGAGCGCCTCGAACGTGCGGAAGATCGTCGGGTGCTTCTCGCGCGGCGGAATGACGCGGACGTCCAGCGTCCGCTCCGTCGTCTCATGCATGATGCTCTCCTGATCGGGTGTGCGAAAGGCATCCGCCCTGCGGCGGATGAAAACGCGCACGAGGTCGGGCGCCTGCTCCCGCACCTCGTAGGTGAAGCCGCGCTCCTCGAGGCGCGGCAGGAGGAACCGCGGCACGCGGGCGTTGATCTGCACGAGCGTCGCGCCGGCAGGCAGCCGCTCCAGCGCCTCGAGCGTGCGTACCATCGGCTCGGGCGGCTCCAGGCCGCGGACATCGAGCACGACGACGTCGTCCTCTTGCCCCGTCGCGTCGTTCGCCTCGTCCGGCCCAGCAACGTCCGCGGCGTCCGCGCGCCGCGGCGCGGGTGGCGTGTGCGGACCATCGCGCGAGCCGCTGTCGTGCGCCTCCGCGGCGGCGGAGTTCGTGGCGTCCGCCGTCACCGCCAGCGCTTGCGCCTCGCCCTCGCGCCAGAACCACACGCGCCAGTCGTCCGCCGCTAGCTTCTCCGTCCAGTGCGCGAAGCCGTGACGCTGCATGACGCGGTAGAGCGGCACGGGTTCGAAGATCGCGCGCACGCGCAGCACGCCGCCGGCCGGCAGGGCCTCGCGGGCGGCCATGATGCGCGTGAACGGCTCGCGACCGGCGCGCAGGTCCTCGCGGACGTCCAGGTCCACGATGCACTCCGGCGCGATCGCGGCGAGGAACTCCGGCATCGGTTCGCGGAGGCCGGTGGGCGCGGGCGGCGTCCGTGGGATCTTCACCATGCTCCCTCCTGGATCATGCTCGGGTTCCAGCGCGGTTCCCACACGAGGTTCGGCCGCACCTCGGTCACGCCGGGCACGGCGGAGAGCGCGTTCAGGATCCCGTTCGTGATGTGCCGCTCGAGCGGGCAGCCGGGCGTGGTCAGTGTGTACGTCACGGTCACCACGCCGCCCTCTGCCGCGAGCTCATAGACGAGCCCGAGCGTCACGATGTCCAGCCCGATCTCCGGGTCGATCACCGTGCGCAGCGTATCCAGCGCGAGCTCGAGGTCCACGGTAGCGGGCGAGCCAGACCGCGCCGCGGGCGCGGCATCGCCAGCCGGCGTTCCCGGAGCGTGCGGTGCCTGGTCGGCGGCGACGGCGTCATGGACCGGGGGATCGGCGCTGCCCGCCAGTCGCTCCAGCGCGGCGTGGAAGCTCGCATCCATCGGGTTCATTCCGGCCTCCTCCGCAGAACTCGGATCATCTGCACGGTCAGCGTGCCGGCGCCCGCCGCGATCAGCGCGGTGGCGAAGCGCGTCCACGCCGCGGCGCCGGCCAGCACGCCGCCGACCAGCACGAACGTGCCGAGGGCGAGCAGCGCCGCCGCGATGTTCGCGGCGCGTGCGTCGAAGAGGTCGGCGACACGCGGCAGCGGGCGCGTGCCGATGAGCGGACCGTAGCGGTGGTTCCAGACCAGGAACGGCAGGATCTTGTAGAGGTGCCCGGCGACGAACAGGGCGAGGCCGAGGACGAGGGCGGCGCCGTAGGCGGTGGCGAGCCGCGGGGCGCCGAACCCGCGCGTGAGCGTGAACGGCGCGAGCACGAGCGCCAGCGCGAGTACGACGAGCGCTGCGGCGGTGAGCCGCATTCCCGCATCCAGCCGCGGCCGCTTGCGATGACGGAAGAACAGCGCGGCCTGCGCCAGGAACGCGGCCGTGCCGGTCGCAATGAGCAGCGCCGGCAGCGTGTAGCCCGCGATGTCACCCATGTGATACCCGGCGACGAGGAGCATCACGCCGGCGCCGATCAGCGCCGCCGCGGCCTTCGCCGGCCACAGCGGCGCGCCGTGGCTGACCAGGAACATGGGCAGGAGGTGGCGCGCGACGCCCACCACCACGAGCAGCACCCAGCCCGCAGCGGCGATGTGGGCGTGCACTCCGAGCACGAGCAGCCGCGAGCCGCCGAGATAGCCGTAGTGCCGATTGCCCGCGAGCGTGACGCCGAGCGCGACCGTCGCCGCGAGGAAGAAGGCAGCGCCGGCCAGGCACCACCAGGTGAGATCGCGGCGTGAGATGCGCGCGAGCGTGAGCGCGGCGTTGCCGACGAACAGCAGCAGCCCCGTCCCGAACAGAGCCGCGCCAGCGAACAGCGTGATGCGCTGCGCCGTGAGGAGTCCCGCGACGAACAGAAGGATGCCCGGGGCGTGGAGCGCGAGCGTCGCGTGCGCCGTGCGGGTGGAGCGGATCGGCTCCCCCAGCACGACCGGGAAGAGCTGGCACAGCGCTCCGAGAATGGACGTGGTGACCCAGCCGAGCGTGAACAGGTGCGTGACCGCGACGACGCGCGGCAGCGGGAACATCCCCTGCGCGAGCTCGGGCGAGATCCACACGAGCCCGGCCGCGCCGAGCGTCCAGAACAGCAGCGCCGCAACGAAGTGCGAGCCCGGCAACGCCAGCGGGGGCGAGGACGCGCCCGTGATGTCCGCACCGCGCGGCAGCGGCGCGCGAGGCGGGACGGTCGCGTACGCTCTCATCGTGCTCCCACCTCCTCCACGGGCCGCGCGCCGATCGCGTGCGCGACGCGCTCCGCGATCGCATGGAACGCCCGGGCCGTCGCGCCCTCGGGGCGTGCCACGACCGGCGCTGCGCCCGCATCCTCGTCCGTGACGACGTCTTCCTCGAACGGCACCACGCCGAGGAGCGGCACACGGGCTTGCCCAGCGAGCCACTCGCCGCCGCCGCGGCCGAACGGGTACGAGCGCCGGCCGCACTCGCACTGCGCCCAGCCCATGTTCTCGACGACGCCCAGGACGGGCACGTCCAGCTTGACGAACATCTCCGCGGCCTTCGCGGCTTCGAGCGCGGCGAGTCGCTGAGGTGTGGTGACGACGACGGCGCCGTTCACCACCACGGACTGCGCGAGGGAGAGCGGCACGTCGCCCGTGCCGGGCGGGAGGTCCACGACCAGCACGTCCAGCTCGGGCCACAGCACGCCGCGCGAGAACTGCTTCACCGCCTTGCCGACCATCGGCCCGCGCCACACCGCCGGCGACTGCGGGCCGAGGAAGAAGCCGAAGGAGACGACGGCGAGCCCGTGCGCCTCGAGCGGAAGGATGCGCCCGTCGCGCAGCTCGACGCGCTGCGCGCCGTCCTCGATCCCGAGGATCACGGGGATCGAAGGGCCGTAGATGTCCGCGTCCAGGAGACCGATGCGGAGCCCGAGCGCCTTCAGGGCGAGGGCGAGGGCGAGGTTGGCCGCGACCGTGCTCTTGCCGACGCCGCCCTTGCCCGCGCCGACGGCGACAATGCGCGCGACGTTCGGGAGCCGGCCTCGGTCGGCCCATGGGTCGCGGACCGCGGGCGCTGCGTGCCGTCCCGCGATCGGGAGCCGGCCGGGCGGCAGGATCTGCACCTCGGAGCGCACCGCGCCGGCGGCGGCAAGGCGCTCCCGGATCGCGGCGCGCAGGAGGTCCGGCACCTCCTCGCGCCTGGTCGAGAGCACGAGCGAGACGTGCACGTGCCCGTTCCGCACCGCCACGGAGCGGACCAGCCCGAGCGAGACGATGTCCCGGTTCAGTCCGGGGTAGGCCACCTCCGCGAGGGCGGCGCGGACCTCGGCCTCGGTGATGGGGTGGGTGGGCGTGCTCATGCTGCCTCCAGGCGCGCGGCGCCCGCCGCCTCAGCAGGCCAGTGCGGTGGTCCGCCGAGTGGCTGCGGGGAACGGCGGGGTGCGCCGATTGAGAACGTTTCTCAACTAGAGGAAGGTTGGCCCGGCCGGAGCCGGCGCGCTGTGACGGAAGTCACAGGACGGGAGCCGGGGCGCTCGCGTCGGGGAGAGGCGGGCCGGGCAAGGGCGAGGGGGTGGGAGAGCGGTGACGGCTGCCCCGCCCCCAGGGGGCCGGACGCCACAGCGTCGCACTCGACGCTGTTCGTCCGAATGAGGGGGCGTCATGACGGCTCGAGCAGCTCGAACCTGCCGTTGCGGAAGTCGAGGCGCAGGGCGCGGCCGGCGGCGATGTCGCTGCCGAGGACGCCGTCGAGGTCGAGCGAGCGGGTGGCGTTCTGCTCGTGGATGTCGATGTGGCGGAAACGGACGCGCCAGTGGTCGAGGATGAGGGAAGCAGAGTTCAGGATCTGAACAGTGACGGTATCGAAGCCGCCCGCGCCACCGACGCGGCGTGTGCGGCTGCCGTCGGCCCCAACCCCGGCGGCCTCGAGGAACGACGGTGTGAGGAAGGACCTGGCGGCGCCGGTGTCGAGGCCGAGGAGGAGAGGTCGGCCGTTCTCGGTGCGCGCCGCGACGACGGGATACCCGAGCCGGGAGAAGTTGCGCGGCATGACGGCACGTTCCGCGGGCCGCTGCACGGTGAGGCGCCGGGCGGCGAAGTCGATGGTTACGTCGAGCTCGCGGATGATGGGCCAGCCGAGGATGCCGTGGATCTCGAGCTCGCCGCCGGGGAGCTCGGGGTCTCGGAAACGCAGGTCGGCGGCGTCCAGGACAACCGCCGGATGGTTTCGGACGACGACGGGCCCGATCCGGAGCTCATCGCGATGATGGCGGGCGCGCGGCAACGTCGCGGCCCGTCGCCGTTCCAGCGCTGGCTCCCGGTTCTCCAATGGCGATGGCGGCGCCCGTCACCCGCATCGCAGTGCGCTCGCCGCGCACCATCACGCTGGTCGATGTGAAGGACATCTCACACGTCGAGGCGGAGGGCCGCTACGCGCGCAGCCACGCCGAGGGCAGGCAGTATCTCGCGCAGCACTCGCTGGCCGAGCTGGAGCGGATGCTGGATGGCGCCCGGTTCGTGCGCGTACACCGCTCGGCCATCGTGAACCTTGAGCGGATCCGTTTGCTTCGAACTGAGGCCTATCGGGACTTCGAGCTGCTGCTCGACGACGGCGCGGCGGTGCGCCTCTCGCGCGACTATCGCGCGCGGCTCGAGGCGGCGCTCGGGGTGCGGTTGGGAGGGGCGTTTACCCACCCGCCCCGCCCATCGCCTTCCCCACCGCCGCCACCAGATCCTGCTCCTCGCCCGCCCCGGTGTACACGACGCGACCGTCGGCGTCGAGCACGACGACGTACGACGTGGTGGGCGCCTGGAACGCGCGGGTGGCGCGGCCGCGGGTGTCCCACAGCACACGGCCGGGCAGCGGGTTGCGCTCCAGGTGGCGCTTGACCGCGCGCTGCGACTGGTTCACGGCGATCGCCATGATGATGAGCTCGACATCGTCGCCCCAACGCTCGTGGACCCTGTGGATCTCCGGCTCGAGCGCCTTGCACACGGGGCACCATGTCGCCCAGAACTCGATGACCACCGGCTTCTTGCCGATGAACTGCCCGAGGTCCACGGGGTTGCCGTCCAGGTCCTCGACCTGCACCGGCTCCGGCCTGGCGCCGATGGGCAGGCCGATGTCCTGCGCGCGGAGCGTGGCGGGCGCGAACGCGGTGAGCACGAGCATCGCGGCGGAAAGCGCGCCAGCGCGCACCGCGTGGCGCCGCGGGCGGGTGGAGCGTGAGGCGGCCATCACAGCACCTTCCACATCTGGAAGAAGTAGTACGCGGCCATCGCGAACATGATCGCGCCGCCGGCCTTCTTGATCCAGACCATCCACGGCCCGGAGCGGGGCAGTGCGGCCACGGCCCCGGAGAACAGGCCCACCACGACCAGCAGCGCCGTCATCCCGAGCGAGAAGACGAACAGATAGATGAAGCCCAGCACCGCGCTGCCGGTGGTGGAGACCCAGGTCAGCACGGCGGCGAACGCGGGCGCGCCGCACGGCGCGGCGACGAGGCCGGAGGTGGCGCCGAGCAGGAAGACCGCCGGGTAGGTCCCGCCGCCGAGGCTCCCGGCCCAGGCGGCGAGCCGGCGCGGCGCGTTGACCGGGATGACGTCCAGCATGGCCAGCCCGAAGACGACGAGCAGGCAGGCGATGGCGAAGAGCGCCCACGGGCTGGATGACACGGTGCCGAAGACCTGGCCGGAGAGGCCGGCGATGAGCCCGAGCAGGGCGTACAGCAGCGCGAGGCCGGAGACGTAGGTGAGCGTGAGGCCCGCGACCCGGAGCCGCGACGGCTCTTCGCCCTGCGCCCGCGCCGTGCTGGCGATGAGCCCGGCGGTGATCGGGATCATCGGGTAGATGCAGGGCGTGAGGCTGGTCAGCACGCCCGCGCCGAAGAGCGTGGCGATGGCGAGGAGCGGCTGGTCGTTGAGCGTCTGGCCCGACTGCAGCGCGGCGGCGAGCGTCGCGATCGGCATGGGCAGGTCCGGGCAGTGGAGCGTCGTTGCGCGCGCCCCGGGCCGGTCCGTGACTCCGGGCGTGTCGGGCCCGGGATCGGCGGCCGGCGGGCTCGGGGCGACGTCGGCCTCCTTTTGAACACGCGGGCGGCGGCCGAGGTTCGCGCCGCCGCGCCCGGCGCCCCTCGCTCTTGAAACCAGCGGGCGGGACGGTCCGTACGGTTGGGCGAGAGGGTGGTCGAGGTCGGGTCGGTGGGTGGCGTTGAAAACAAATGAACTCAGATGATAGAGCGATGGTCGAGCTGACGTTGATCGTGATCGCGGGGCTGGCGACGCTGGTCCTGCTCCGGCCGACGGAGCGCCAGCGGGCGTATGCGACGCGCCCGGTCTGGCGGCACCGGCCGCGAGGCTGGAGGCGGCTCGCGTGATGTAGGGCGGGCCGCGCCATTGGCTGTGTCCGTGTGATGTAGCGGGCCGCGCGAGCGGCGCCGCACCGGCGCGAAGGCGCGGGCAGTTCGCCGCGGATCCGGAGCGCCGGGCCGTCGGGGGCGGATCCTCTCTCCGGGCGGGGTCTCGCCCCCGCGGTGTTTTTCGGCCGGGGCAGGGGGGCGCCCCCGGCGGCCCGGCGGCGGCCGGCGGCCGCTGTCGAGGCCCCGGGACCCTCGGCCCGGCCGCCGGCCCCGGGCCGATCTTCGGCCGGAGGTCCGTCATATCCTCGCGGGCCGGGGCGTTTTTCGGTAAACCGAAGGGGAAGCCGGGCCGACGCGGTGGGCAGGGGTGGGATTGACTTTTCCACCCCAGGCGCAGCAGTATGGCCCCAGCTCTCCCCGGGCCGGGTCAGGGCCCGCTCCGGGCAGCGCTGACGCGGCCCGGATGAGCCCGGTGCCGGCGAGCAGGGTCGATACAGGTCTCCAACCGCAGAAATCCGAATGACGAGGGCAACCTCCACCCCGGGCGGTCGCCCGGTGGCGGCCGGTCGCATACCCGTTGCGAGCGGGTGTGCCGTGGCACCGGTCGAGCGTACGCTCCGGCTGAAGGATTTCCGTATCCGTGTGTACGGCGACGTCGCGGTGGCGATGGGCGAGGCGAGCGCCGCAGGGGCGGGCGAGGACGATGTCCGCTATCACGTGACGCGGGTGTACGAGTGGCGGCAGGGCCGCTGGCGACGCGTCGCGGCGGATGCGACGCCGCTGCTGCGGCGCGACGGGCGCTGACCGCACGACGAATGCGGCGCCGCGCGCGCACGACGCTGTGCGCGACGTCGACGCCGCAACGCCCCACGTGCGCCTCGCGGAGGCGGGCCTCAGCTCGCGTCCGCGGGCTCCAGCCGGACGACGGACGTGGCGCCCCCGCCGCGGTCGTCGAGGGCGAGGTAGATGAAGCCGTCGGGGCCCTGCCGGACGTCCCGGATCCTGCCGAACCCTTCGAGTAACACCTCCACGTTGGTCACGCGCCGCCCCTCGACGGTCAGGCGGGCGAGCTGCTGACCGGCCAGTCCGCCGACGAAGAAGCTCCCCCGCCACTGCGGGAACGCGTTGCCCGTGTAGATGAGCAGCCCCGACGTCGCGATGGACGGGACCCAGTAGTGCACGGGCTGCTCCATCCCCTCGCGGTGGGTGGAGACGTGGATCGTGTCCCCGTTGTAGTTGATGCCGTAGCCGATCACGGGCCAGCCGTAGTTGCGGCCGGGCCGGATGAGGTTGAGCTCGTCGCCGCCGCGCGGGCCGTGCTCGTTGGCCCACAGCTCGCCGGTCTCGGGATGGATTGCGAGACCCTGCGGGTTGCGGTGGCCGTAGCTCCAGATCTCGGGCAGCGCGCCCTCGCGGTTCACGAACGGGTTGTCCGCGGGAACGCGGCCGTCCTCGTGCAGGCGGATGATGGTGCCCTGGTGGTTCGAGAGCTGCTGCGCCGGGTGCTGCTCGGCCGTCGCGCGGACGGGCGGCGCGCCGCGGTCGCCGACGCTGAAGAAGATGTAGCCGCGGCCGTCGAACACGAGGCGGGACCCGAAGTGGAGGCCGGTGTTGCTCCACGCCTTCGCCACGAAGATGTCGTGCACGTCCACCAGGCGGTCGCCCTCGAGCCGGCCGCGGGCGACGGCGGTGGTGCCCTGGCTGCCGTCTTCGTTCGGTTTCGAGTAAGTGAGGTAGATCAGCCGGTTGTTGGCGAAGTCGGGGTGCGGCACGACGTCCAGCAACCCGCCCTGGCCCTGGGCGCGCACCGCCGGCACGCCCTCGACCGGGTCCGGCAGGAGCTCGCCGTTGCGGACGATGCGCAGCCGGCCCGGCCGCTCGGTGATGAGCATGTCGCCGTTGGGCAGGAACGCGATGGACCACGGGTTCACGAGCCCTTCGGCGACGGTGACGACGCGGAAGTCGTGGTGCTGCGACCTGTGGACCGCCGGCGCGGCGCCGGTGGACTGCCCGTGCGCATCGCCGCCCGGCAACGTGGCCGCGACGAGGAGAGCGGCCACACGGATGGAGAGGGTGCGAAGCATGTCGTCCCCCTGCGGTGTCTGACACGTATTCGGTGAACGCGTGAAAGCTAGGGGGAGCGGGCGGCGGGCACAACGCGGCGGGTGGTGCGGGCCGGCCTGCGCGTCGCTCAGGGCATGCCGCGGGCGCCGGCCAGCGGACGGGCCTGGGAGCGCGGCCCGGCCGCCGCAGCGCTGCAGATCGCCAGATGCGTTGCAGACTGCGGGACGCGTGGGGGACGCGTCTCGTCGGACAGGCGAGAGGGCAGGGGCGCGTCGCGCGCCGCGGCGGTCAACGGGGCACCGGGAACCGCACCAGCGCCATGCCGCCGCCGCCGCAGTCACGACAGCCGGGGAGCGGCTTGCCTCTGCGCTCGGTGCACCAGCAGAGCCGGAACGCGTCGCGGCCCGCAACGACGGACGCCCGGGCCGAGGGCTTGCGGTTCCGGCGGAGCTCGGTCGGTCGGACCGGCGGGGTCGGGGGCATCGTCATCGCTCGCATGGTTCGTTCTCGTCTCCGGAGAAGATCCACCGCGGCGACTTCTTCGGCAAGGGCCGGGCCGGAACGGCGGCGGGGAGGGGCGGCGAAGGTTGCCCGCGCCTCAGGCGAAGGGGAGCCGCGCCTCAGCCGGCGTACGCGATCCTGTAGATGACCCCGTTCGTGTCGTCGGACACCAGCAGCGCCCCGTCCCTCGCCACGGCGATGCCGGCGGGGCGCGCGAAGTAGGAGCGACCGTCGCCGAGGAGGAAGCCGCTGACGAAGTCCTCGATGGCGACGGGGCTGCCGTCGCGGAAGCGGATGCGGACGACCTTGTAGCCCGAGGCCGGAACGCGGTTCCACGAGCCGCGCATGGCGACGAACGCATCGCCGCGGTACTCGGCGGGGAACATCGCGCCGTCGTAGAACGCGAGCCCGATCGGCGCGCTGTGCGCGGTGTAGGTGAGCACCGCAGGCTGTGTGCGTGCGCAGTACGCCTCCCTGGTCATCCCCTCGGGCATGATGGCGAAGAGCTCGTCCACCTGCTGGCGCCCGTAGCAGAACGGCCAGCCGTAGTCGCCGCCCGCAACGATGCGGTTCAGCTCTTCGGGCGGCGTGTCATTGCCGCGCCAGTCCGTGCCGTGGTCCATGCCCCACAGCTCGCGGGTCTGCGGGTGGAAGGCGAAACCGATGGTGTTGCGCAGCCCCCGGGCGTAGAGGGTGCGAGCGGTGCCATCGAGCCTCGTCCTGATCAACGCTGCGTGCTCGGGGTTCGTCTCGACGCACGCGTTGCACGTGCTGCCGATGGAGATGTAGAGCATGCCGTCGGGGCCGATCGCGAGCGTGCGGTTGGGGTGCTGGCCGCCGTCCGGCAGGTCTGCGATGAGCGTGCGCGGCGTGCCGAGTCGGCCGTCGCCGCGCACGTCCGCAACGTAAACGGCTGTCGGCGCGGCGAGATACGCGCGGCCCTGGTGCAACGCGATGCCGTGTACGCCCTCGATGCCGGAGACGACGACGCTCTGCTCGTCCGCGCGGCCGTCGCCATCGCGGTCGCGGAGCAGCACGACATCGCCCGTGCGCGGCCGCGTGATGTACACACCCCCGTCCGGCGCAACGGCCATCATCCGCGGGTTGCCCATGCCCGTGGCGAACACATCCACGCGGAAACCGGCGGGCGTTTGCAGCCGGCCGAGCATCGTCATGTCGAACTCGCGGCGATGCGGCGTGAATGTGTAGCCGACGACGCGCTCGGCTTCGGGCGGTGGCGGCGCCGGCTGCGCGCCGGGCTCGCCGGGTTCGGGGGTGGGCCCGCACGCGAGCAGCAGGAGCATCGTGGCGCCGGTGGTGGATCGGAGCGTGGAGCGGTCCAAGACCATCGCCTGTCCTCACCGCGGCGGTTGCCTGCGCTTTCGGAGGCACCGCGGCGGGTGCAGGCGGTGTGCCGGCGTGCGGATGGACTCCACCACGCGGCAGGCGGCTGGAGAGCGTGGCGATGGGGCGTTGGTCGGCGTGGTGGAGGGTGTGCGCGGGCGGGTCGCCGCGTGCTCACGAAGGGTGCGGCGATCGGTGTGCGAAAGCGGCACGGCCACGGCGCGGGCACGTCGCACCCTGCCCGCTCACTCCTTGCGCTCCGGCCGCGTCAACGGTTTGATGCGGCGGCCGGCGGCAGAGTCCTCGATGAGCGTCTGGAGCCGCTTGCGCCTCGTCTCCTCGCGTTTGGCGCTGATGACCCACCACGTCGCGGCCTTTCGGTACGACGGCGGCTGCGCCTCGAAGAACGCCCAGGCCTCCTTCCGCTTGCGGAACTCCGTCTCCATCCACGGCTCGAACGCGACCGCGCCCTGCTCGAACGAGTAGCGACCCTGGAGGTCCTCGCGGCGGTTCTGGAACGCGGCGAGGCCGGCCGGCCGCATGCGGCCGGCCGCGATCAGTTCCTGCGCGGTGCGGATGTTGACCGCGCTCCAGATGCTGTTCGGCTTGCGCGGCGTGAAGCGGATGCGGTAACTGTGTTCGTCGATCGAGCGGCGCACGCCGTCGATCCAGCCGAAGCAGAGCGCCTCGGCCACGGCCTCGGGCCAGGTGATGCTCGGCTTGCCGGTCCCCTTCTTGTAGAAGCCGACCCACAGCTCCTTTGCCTCCGCGTGGTTGCGCTCGAGCCAGCGCCGGAACTCGGCGGCCGTGGCGAAGAACGTCGCGTCGCCTGTGGGAGCCATCGTCACTCGTGGTCCTCCATGGATCTGGCGCAGCAGCCGCCGAAGGATGGGCGCCGCGCGATCCTGCACCTGGATGTCGAACGCCTGCGCGGCTCCGCCCGGTCGACCGCTACGCGCCCGCGGCTGATCGTCATGGCCTGACCACCGGCGCGATGACGAGCCGCTCCACGTCCACCTCGTCGCGCTCGGCGAAGCCGATGCGGTCGCCGGGGAGGAACACGAGCGGGGACGGCGTCTCGGGCGGCAACGAGCCGGTGTAGTCGCCGGTCGCGTCGAACACGTCGATCGGGCCGGGCGAGCCGTCGAGCCCGCCCGAGCGCCGGACCCACAGCGAGCCGTCCGGCGCGAGCGCGACGGCGCGCACGATCTGGAGCTCCGGCGCGTAGCCGTGCTTCTCGATCCTGTCGGCGGCCGAGATGTTGCACGGCGCCAGGGGGCCGCCCGTTGCCTGGTCGCGCAGCACCGAACGCGCGTCGGACGCCGTGATCGGACGCGGCTCGATCGGGCGCCGGATGCTGCGCACCAGCCTGCCGCCCTCATAGAACTCCGCGACGTAGGCGGCGCCGGTCGCGACCGCGATGCGGCTCCCCCGGCGCGTCCAGCGGACCTGGGGTGCGAACAGCGTGGGCAGCGTCAAGTTCATCCCGCAGCTCGGAGAGTGTGCGGTCTTCGAGAGCGGAAGCACGCGGGTAAAGAGGACCGCCGTGTCCGCGCCTGCGATGTGCAGCAGTCTGACCGGCCGCTCGTCGGAGCCGCCGTAGCGCGCCCGGTCGAGTGCGGCGAGCCCGTCGGCCAGCGCGTGCACGATCGGCTGACCCCGCAGGGATCGGCGGGAACGGGAACGCGACCTGCGGTAGCACGGCGCCGTCCGGGCCGAAACGGACGAGGGCGCCCTTGATCAGGTCATGCACGTGTACGACGCCGTCCGCGCCGAGGGAGAGCGTGTGTGCGTCCCGAAACTCGCCGGGGCCGCCGCCCTCGCCGCCCGCCATCCAGCGCATGCGGCCTGTGGAATCGAATGAAACCACGCGCGCGTTCGTTGCGTCTAGGATGCAGAGGTTGCCGTCGTCGTCGGCCTCGACGAGGCCCTGGCGGACGCGGTAGAACGACTCGGGGCCGTCCGGCGCGCCGCCGAGCACGCGCTCGCGCTCGGAGCGCCACGTGAGCACGCGGTCCCGCGCCGGGCCGACGACGATCTCGACGCCGGCGGAATCCGCGCGGACGGTCGCGCCGGGTGCGCGCCCGCCGCCGCACGCGGCGTGGAGGGCGAGGCGGCAGGGGAGAGGCCTCATGGTGTCCTCCGCGAGGAGGTGGGTGGGGGTCGGGCGGTGGGCTGCCCGCGCCGTGGCGTCGGCGCTATGTTCGGGGCTCCGCCGCGCACGCGCAAGGCGGTCGGACCCGGGGCGGACCCGGCAACCCGTTGTGGACCGAACCGGCCGCCGGCTACGTTGGCTGGAGATGCGTCAGGAGCGGGAGATCGAACACGGAGCGTCCCCATGCGTACCCGGTTCCTCAACCTGGCACTCCTCGCGGCCCTGCTCGTCGGGAGCGCGCTGGTCTATCCGCGGTTGCCGGACCGGATCCCCGGGCACTTCGGCCTGGATGGCACGCCCACTCGCTGGGTGGAGACATCACCGGCCTCGTGGTTCTTGCTGCCGCTGATCGCGCTCGGGCTGAACCTGCTGCTCTACGCCATGGCGGCGCTTGCCACGCGCGACGCGCGGTTCGTGAACCTGCCGGGCAAGGAGCGCCTGCTCGCGCTGCCCATCGAGCGCCAACGCGAGGTGCTTCGCAGGGTGCGCGAGGGGATGGACGCGCTCATGGCGCCGACGACGCTCGCCTTCTGCCTGATCCAGCTCGCGATCTACCGCTCCGCCATCGGGATGGGCGGCCGGGTCGAGATCATCGCCGCCCTGCTCCTCGTGCTGCTCGGCTCGACCATCGGCACCATCAGCTTGCTGGTGCGGACCCAGGCCGAGCTGGACCGCCAGGTCCGGCTGGAGCACGAAGCGGCGATGTCCTGAGCCGGGGCCTCACGACCGTACCCTCGCCCCGCCCGCTTCCTGGCCCTCTCCTCGGGTCTATGCGCGGACCGGCGCGTGCTCGCGGTAGTACGCGATGAGGTCCGTGCTCACCGGTTCCGCGCCGAGCTGACGAAGCATGGTGATCACCTGGCCCCGGTGGTAGGTCGAGTGGTTGACCACGTGCCGGAGCATCTGGGCCATGGTGTTGGTGAACGGCTCGCCCTTGACGTTCCGGTACGACACCGCGCGGCGCAGGTCGTCCTCGCCCAGAGAATCGATGAACTCCTTTTGCTCGCGCTCGAACTCCGCCCAGCGCGCGCGGATCGCGTCGAGCGTGGACAGGTCCCAGGAGTCAGGGAGACCCGTGGGCGAGGTGCCTTTCCACCGGGACAGCCAGAGCCATTCGGCGCCGAGGATGTGCACGAGCGTCGCGCGGATGGAGGGGAAGCTGCTGCCGAGATCCTTGTCGAGCGCTTCGGGGCCGAGCTTCGCCGCGGCGTCGAGGATACGGCGGTTGGCCCAGCGGTTGTAGGCGAAGAGCTCGCGCAGTTCGTCGATCATTGTCATTCTCGATCCATCGTGTCGTTGTCGTTGGGCGTTCACCGGTTCTCCGATCCGGCCGCCGGGGCGAACTCGAGGAGCGCGACGCGGACCACGCCGAGCGAGTCGGTCGTGATGCCGAGCGCGCGGTCGAGGTCCACGAAGCCGTCGTCGAGCCAGATGCGCGCGGGCCAGGTCACGCGCGCGAAGAGCTTCCCATCAGCGGAGTAGACGTCTGCCTCGCTCGGCTGGCCCTGGGCGACGCTGCGTCGCACCCACAGGCGGCCGGCGCGGTCGAAGAACAAACCGGCGAGAGGCGGCTCTCGTTCCGGGACGCGGAAGCGGGCGCCGTCGGGGGCGGCGCCGATGCTCTGGAGTTGTGCAGCGATCCGCTTCTCGGCCCACTGCGCTTCCTCGGGGCTCAGAGGTGGAACCGGAAGAGAGTGGCTGCCTCGGCGGCGGGGTCGTAGCGGTGCCCGACGTCGATCAGGTGGCCGTCCGCGCTGAACGTGAGGGGCGCAGCGTAGTTCACGTCGCTGTGCGCCATTCGGAGCTGTCGGACGTCGGTCGCGCCGCCCGCGTCGATGCGGCACGCGGTGTAGCGGGCGTTGCCGACGTCGCGCATCCAGAGCAGGCCGGCGCGGTCGAACGCCAGACAGCAGGGCTGGCGCATCTCGCCGGGGCCGCTGCCTGCGCGGCCGAAGGAGAACGAGTGCGTGCCATCGGGCGCGAAGATGCGGACCTCGTTGGCCTGGCCGTCTGCGACGTAGATGCGGCCGCCAGCGTCCAGAGCGAGGCCGGACACCCGGCCGAACAGGTAGGCCGGCTCCCCTTCGGCCTCGCCGATTTGGAGCGTGACGGTGGCGCTGAGCGTTTCGATGTCGGCGTCGAGGGCTGCGCTGTCGGCGTCCCGCGGCCCAGCGCCGTACGCTGCGAGGACGGAGACGAGGAAGACAGTGGCGTAGGTCCGCGTGGTGGTTTCCATGATCGGATCTCCGGTCTGACGTACAGGTGAGGCGTGGGCCCGTGGACCACGCCGACTGCAGCCACACTGGAGTATCGCGACGCGTGCGCGCCGCGGCCCCTACCGCACGGTGATGCTGACCGAGTCGGCGCGGCCGCTGGGCCACTCCGCCCGGACCACGTGCGTGCCCGGCTCGAGCCGCCAGCGAGATCCCTCGATCGGCCGGCCGTCCACGAACCAGCGCACGGGCTCGTCCGGCGTCGCTCCGGCCGCGGCGAGCGGAATGGTCGCGTAGCGCGGGTCCACGCCCACCGGCCGCTCGTACACGTCGCCGTCCTGTGGTGAGAGGATCCGGTAGGCGACGTCGTTGCCTCCGTCCTCGGGCCCGGTGTCCGTGATCCCGGCGGCCGCGAGCGCCGCGTCGGCGCCGTACTGCGCCGCCCACTCCGCGTACTCGGGCGGCAGCACGGTCCGACCGCCGCGCTGCCAGTCGTCCTCGCGCGTGGGTTCCGTGCCGGGCAGGAACCACTCGGTCATGGATGGACACTCGGGCGTGGCGCGCAGGCCGGAGAGGATGCAGACCTGCACCGGCACGGCGCCGACCATGTCCGGCGTCGGCAGGTTGCCGGGCGGATAGCGCCGTGCGGTGAGCAGCGCGGCGCGGTGGAGCAGCGGCCCCGCGCCGGTGACGCCGCTCACGCCCTGCATCGGCCGGCCGCTGAAGTTGCCCACCCACACCGCGACGGTGAAGTTCGCCGTCGTCGCGACCGCCCAGTTGTCCGTGAAGTGCCGGCTGGTGCCGGTCTTGGTCGCGGCGGGGAAGGGCAGGTCCAGCGCGGACCCGACGCCGAAGCCCGGGATCCGCGCGACCGGGTCGCTCAGGATGTCCAGCACCAGCGCGGCCGCGCCGGCGGACATGAAGCGACGGCCGCCATCCGCTGCGGCTGCATTCGCTTCCGCCTCGTCCAGGGACCACGTCACCGGCCGCCACACGCCGCCGTTGGCGATCCCGCGATACGCGTTCGCCAGCTCCAGCAGCGTGACCTCGCCGTTGCCCAGCGCGAGGCCGAGGCCGTAGTGGTCGGCGCTGCGCGTGAGGGATGCGAAGCCGGCGTCGTGGAGCGTGGCGAGCAGCGCGCCTACACCCACACGTTCAGCCAGATCGACGGCGACGACGTTGTACGAGCTCGCCAGCGCCTCGCGCAGGCGCACCGGGCCGCGGTACTTCCGGTCGTAGTTCCGGGGCGTGTACGGCCCCGTCGGCGTCACGAACGTGCGCGGCACGTCGGGCAGCACGGTGGCGGGCGAGTAGCCGCGGTCGAAGGCGAGGCCGTAGAGGAAGGGCTTGAGGGCGGAGCCGGGCTGCCGCGGCGAGACCACCATGTCCACCTGGCCGGCGCTGTCCGCCCAGAAGTCCGGCGAGCCGACCCACGCGAGCACGCCGCCGGTCGCGTTCTCCAGCACCACGACGGCGGCGTGGCGCACCGCGCGGTCCCGCAGGTGATGCACGGTGTGGCGCACCTCCGCCTCGAGCGCGGTCTGGAGGTCCAGGTCGAGCGTCGTGCGCCGCACGCCGTGGGGCGCTCCGTCCTCACGCGAAAGGATGTACGTGGTGAAGTGCGGCGCGAGGAAGCGCGAATCTGCGCCGGCGCCGAGCACGGGCTCTTCCGCTGCCCGCGCCGCGTCCTCGGGCCGCGCGTGGCCCAGCGCGACCATGCGCTCGAGCACGAGCGCGCGGCGTTCGCGCGCGCGTTCGGGTGAGACGAGCGGGTTGTCCCGCGATGGTGCGCGCGCGAGCCCGGCGAGCAGCGCGGCCTGCCCGAGACTCAGGTCCGCCGCGCTCGCGCCGAAGTAGAGCCGCGCCGCCGCTTCCACGCCCACGGCCGCCTGGCCCAGCGGCACGCGGTTCAGGTACGCCTCCAGGATCGCGGACTTGTCGAGGTGCGCCTCGATCCGCAGCGCCCAGAGCGCCTGCCGCACCTTGCCGAGCCAATTGCGCGGCATGGGCCGCAGCATGCGCGCGAGCTGCATGGTGATGGTCGAGCCGCCCGCGACGATGCGCCGCGCGGCCAGGTTGTCCCGCAGGGCGCGCGCGGCCGCGCGCGGGTCCACGCCGCGATGGTCGAAGAACCGGCGGTCCTCCGCCGCGAGGAACGCCTGGATCAGCTCGGGATCCATCTCGGCGAGCGGAAGCCACCCGCCGCGGCTGCCGTCCGGCGCGCGGGTGGTGCGCAGCACGCGGCCGTAGCGGTCCTCGAGCACGAGGCCGGGCACGGGCCCGGGCCGCGCGACGTCCTGCGGCAACGGCCAGGCGATCCACGCGGCCGTTGCGGTGAGCGGCGCGAGCGTGAGCGCGCCGAAGGCGAGGGCGAGGGCGAGGGCGCGACGCCGGCTGCGCAGGCGGCCGCATGCACCCGCCGCGCGCTCGAGAACGGAAGCGACCGGGCGATGTGCGCTGCGCAAGCGGCCGCCCACGCGATCGGCGCCGGAGCGGACCCGAGCGGCGGCGCAGTGCAAGACCGAGCCGACCGCCCTCCCCCGCATCACTGCCCGCGCTCCACCGTGAACGTCCCGCCGGCCGAGCGGCCGTTGACGCCGGGGTTGTACATCTCCTCCGCGTGGGCGGGCGGGTAGAGGAACGTGCCTGCCGTCGTCGCGCGGGCGAGGTACGTGGCGGTGTACGTGCCGGGCCAGAGCACGGTGGCGGAGTAGACCACGCGGTCGTCCCGCATCTCCTTGTGGTCGAACGCGGACCACACGCCGGCGTCCCACGACCCGAAGTACCACGACCACTGCTGCTCCGCCGGCGCCTGTGGGTCCTGCGCTTCGAGCAGCGTGGGGTCCCATTCGCCGAACGGGCTCACTGTTCGGAGACTCAGGTCCACGGGCTCGAGGCCCGCAGGGAGCGGGTCGCTCAACACGACGAAGTGCCGCTCCGCCGGCACGGTCACCCGCAGCCGCACGCGCACCAGCTCCCCTTCCTTTGCGCCGACGATGGGCCTGCCCGATGTCGGGTCCTCGTACCAACGCTCGACGCGGATGCCGCGGTCCACCGGCTCGAGCTGAGGCGAGCGCGGCGCTTCACGCACGGTGAGGTAGTAGAAGACCGGCGCGCCGCCGCTCGCCTCGAGGCGCAGCGGCAGCACGGTGCGGCCGCCGCTCTTGCCCACGAGGTTGCGCAGTGTGACGGCGGTGTCCCGCGGCGCGCTCGCCGTGCCGGGCCGCACGTCGAGCACCGTGCGGCGGCCGGCGGTGATCTTCACCCGCGCCGGCGCGCCCGCCGCCTGCCACGCGCGCTCGTACGCGGCGAGGGCGAGCACGGTGTGCCCGTGATCCTGCGTGTTCCACCACGTCGCACCGCTGCGGCCGCGGTCCACCAGCGTCTCCACCAGCGGGCCGACCGCCGGGTGCCGCGGCTCGATGAGCAGCAGCGTCTCGAGCAGCCGGGCCACGGGCCGCACGCGCGAGTGGAAGTAGTGGCCCGAGGTGTCCGCGTCGGCGATCGAGGCCTTGCGCCCCTCGATGCGCACCGCGGCGAGCGCGGGCTGGAGCAGCGCCCGTGCGTCTGCCGTGTCGCCCCGGCGGGCGAGCGCTTGCGCGAGGAGCAGCCGGTCTTCCCAGCGCAGCATGCCGGCCTGCGCGACCAGCGCGTTCTCCGCCGGCAGCTCGGGCCGGCCGTAGCGGCTGAGGAAGTCCACGGCGGCCACGCGCTCGGCCAGCCGGTTCGCCTGATGGTCCAGCCACTGTGCCACCGGCACCTGGTACGCCGCGCGGCCGCGCAGACTCTCGCCCAGGTATCCGGCGAGGCGCGCCAGCACGGAGTCGTCCACGGCGATGCCGGCTTCCCTGGCCTCGAGCAGCACGCGGCCCGCGTACGCGGAGAGCCACGGCGTGGTCCAGCCATCGATGCCCCAGTAGCCGATGCCGCCGTCCGGCCGCTGTCGCCGCGCGAGCGTCTGGACCGCGGCCTCGATCTGCTGCCGCATCCGCGTGAGCTCCGCATCCTCGCCAACATGGCTCTCCGCGCGTTGCTCGACCCGCGCGCGGTACAGCGCGATCAGCGGCAGTGCCACGCTCGCGATCTGCTCGGTGCAGGCGTACGGGTAGAGCCGCAGGTCGTTGTACGCGCCGGCGATCGCCGCGAGCGGTGAGGTGCCGAAGCCGATCTCCAGCACCGAGCGCGCGGGATCCACGTCGTCGTCCAGCACGAACTCCACGCTGGCCGTGTCCGCGAGCAGCCCGGCCACGGTCTGTGCGAGCGGGTGGTAGAACGGCTTCACCGGCACCGCGATGGCGACGGCATCCGCCTCGCGGCCCGCGCGCGCGGTGAAGGTGAAGCGCGCGCTGTCCGCCGCCTTCGCCCGGAACTCGAACCTCGCCTCGCCCGGCCGCGCGCCGTCCAGCCACACGTCCTGGCGCTTCCGGCCGCGCAGATCGACGCCGTCCGCCTTCGCTTCGACCCGCGCATCGACGCGGCCGCCCATGCGCGAGTTGAGCACGACACCGGCCGTGAAGCGGTCGCCCTCGCGGACGAAGCGCGGCAGCGCGGGCCGCGCGACGAGCGGGCGCGTGACCAGCAGGTCGGACTCGCCGGAGCCGTAGCGGTCGCCGGCGGTGACGGCGACGGCCATCACGCGGAAGGTGGTGAGGTTGTCCGGCAGCTTCGCCCGCGCCACTGCATCGCCGTTCGCGTCGGTGACGACGGAGCCGAGGAAGAACGCGGTGGTCTGGAAGCGCGAGCGCAGGATGCCGGCGAGGTCGCTGCCGCCGCCCCCGCCGGGCTCGCGCCTGCCTTTCTCGCCCTCCGGCACCTGCGGCGCCACGTTGGAGAGGTTGCTGGCGAGGCGCACGCCGAGGCCGCGGCTGGCGTAGAGCGAGTCCAGCGGGTCCGGCGTGCGGTAGCCGGTGAGCGCGAGCACGCCCTCGTCCACGGCCCAGAGCGTGACCTCGGAGCGGTGGCCGCGGCCTTCGGCATCGCGCACGGCGATGCGGATCGCCGCGGTGTCGCCGGGCCGGTACTCGGGTGCGAGCGGCGCGACGTCCACCTTCAGCCGTTTGACCTCCGGGGTGACGCGAAGCTCCACGTAGCCCACGCGCAGTGCGGGGCGGCCCGGGTCGTCCAGCGGACCCGGCGGCGCGCTGCGGCCGCGCACCACGATCGCCGAGACGAACACGTTGGGCGCGTGCGCCTCCGTGATGGGCAGCTTCAACGTGGTCGCGCCGGAGGTGATGCGGATGCGGCGGGACTCGAGCACGCGTTCGCGCTCCACGGTGATCCACGCCTCCGCGTCGGTGAACGGGGACGCGATGAGCAGCGTGGCGGTGTCGCCGGGCGCGTAGCGCTCACGGTCCGCGATGATGTCCATCTTGAGCTGCGTGCGGTCGTCCCACGGCACCCATTCGCTGCCGGACGCCCAGCGCACGAACGAGGTGACGGCCTCGCGGCCCGCGGCATCCGCCGCGCGGAGCGTGACGATGTACGTGCCGCCGGCGGGCGGCGTGAACGTGCACGGCACGGGCTCGGCGGCGGTGCGGACCCGGCACGTGGCGACGGTGTCCGAGACCCAGCCGCCGATCTGCTGCACGGCGCCGTCCCGCACCCGGCGCGCCTGGTGCCACTCCCTGCGGACGAGCACGCCGCTCACGTCCACGCCCGCGACGCGTTCGCCGTCCGGGCGGATGGCGATCACCTCCAGCGAGACCGGCGTGCCGGCGGTCCAGAAGCCGCGCCCGTCCCGTTGCCGCGCGCCGATGTAGAACTCGGCGGGGTGCACGGTGATGGACGTTGCAGCCGCGACGGTCTGCCGGTTCGCGTCCGTGACGGTGGCGACGAGCGACGCCTGCGCCGCGCGCCCGCTCGCGGCTTCGAGCGGCATGCGGAGGTCGAGCACGCCATCCGCGCCCAGCGTGTCCGTCGCGGATGCCAGGACCTTCACCGCGGGCTCGGCTGCATCATCGAGCCAACCGTACGAGCGGTCGCCGATGATGAAGTCGTCGGCGCCGGGGAGATCGAGTTCCCACGCGTCGAGCAGCCGGCGCCGCACGTGCCACTGCACGGGCGCGTTCGCCATGGGCGCGCCGAAGAGGTAGCGCGCGGAGACGTGGACGTCCGCTGTGTCGCCGGCGAAGCGCGGCCGGTCATCGGCGACGACGTCCACCAGGAACTCCGGCGGGCGGTACTCGGCCACCTGGTAGTCGGTGCGCGCCGCGGTTCGCCACGCGCCGTCGTGCACGAGCTGGACTTCCACGGCGTAGTGCCCCAGCGGCAGCGATGCAGGGAGCCGGAACTCGCGGTCCGCGGTCCCGAACTCGCTCAGCCGGACCACCGTGTCCGCGAGCACGCCGCCCTCGCGGTCGCGGAAGACCCAGCGCATGGAGTCGCCGGGCGCGGGCGCGAGCGCGCCGAGCGGGCCGCGCCGCACGATGGCCTTTGCGTACAGCGGCTCGCCCGGCCGGTAGATGCCGCGCTCGGTGAAGACCGCGGCGGCGAGAGGCAGGCGCTCCTCGCCCCACGCGCCGCTGATGCCGAAGCGCCACGGCGCGAGGTCCGGGTCGTAGGAGGTGATGCCGACGACGGCGCGGTCGTCCGCCGTCGTCGCGACGACGTACCCGTCGGCCGACTCGCACTCCCAGCCCTCGCACGGCGTGGCGGGCGCGAAGCCCTCGAGCCGGGCCAGCCCGCGGGCATCCGTGCGGCCCCGCGCGCGCACGGCGCCGGACAGGTCGTGGAGCGCCACGTCCACGCCCTCGCGCGGCAGCCCGTCGTTCACGCCGGTGACCCAGACCTCGGCCTGGTCAACACCCACGCGCGCGTGCACCGCGAGGTCCGTGACCTGCACGAGCGCGATGGGGCGGTGGCGTCGGGAGAGCGAGTCCAGCGCCGGGCTCGTGACCTTCACGGCGACCAGCGTGCCGCCGTCCGCCGATCGGGCGCCCGCGGTGGAGCGGTGGGGCACGCGGATCCCCATCATCATCCGCGCGTCCCGTCTCGCCGTGACCGGCACCGTGACCTTCATCGCCGCGGGTTCGAGCCCGGCGAGCAGCTCCTCCCAACCCCAGAACCGCGAGAGGATGCGGCCCTCCAGCGAGTCGGGCACCGGGATCATCGTGGCGATGATCGTGTCCACGTTGACGTGCTGCACGGCGAGGGTCTGGAGCCCCTGCCGCTCGATGAGCATGCGGCCGAACGTGTAGGAGACCGTGGGCGCGTAGCCGGTGGTCTGCATCGCGCGAGCGCCGACGGAGCGCATGCGCTGGCCGAACACGTCCGTGAGCGCCGTGTCCACGACGACGGCGTACGCCTTGCGCGGCTCGAGCGACGCCTCCAGCACCCACACCGCCGACACGGCGGAGGTGTCACGGACGGTGAACGGCACGTGCGGCGCAATGCGCACGTGACGGAGGACCTCCGCTCCCCTCACCGGCGTGTTGAACTCCACGCGGATCGGGCCGCTGGGGCAGAACGGCGCGTGCATGCAGCGGACGTCCGCCAGGCCGGGCGGCCCGTAGGTGCGCAGCCGCCAGGCGTGGAAGCCGGAGCGCGCGCCGGGGCCGAGCTCGAGCGGGAGCGAGAGCGTGCCCGCGCAGTCCAGCGGCAGCGGCTCTGCAGGCACGAGGGTGACCACGCGCCGCAGGTCGCGGTCGGGCGTCCACGGCCAGCCGCCGCGGTAGCCGGTGAAGCGGATCGAAGACGGATCGCCCTCCTCCACCTGCCGGATCCCGGCCGCACGCAGGGGAATGGCCTTGCCGCCGCACTGCCGGTCCATCACCACTCGCCCGGCCGCCGCCAGCGCCGCCGGGTCCACGGGCGCGCTCACCAGCACATCCAGCCGTGGCTCGGGGGGCAGGTAGCGGGCCTCGATGTTCGGCCCGGCGGGCGTGCCGGCCAGAACGGCCGGCGGCGCGACCCGGAACGTGTGCCGGTAGTCTCCCTCGAGGCGGCTGCCATCCATTGCGGCGAACGACGCCGCGACGCGGACGGTGTAGGTGCGACCCGGCTCCAGCGGCTCCGCGGGCCGGAAGCGCAGCGTCACGGGGTCCCGCCACTCGAGCCGGCCGGGGACCGGCGGCTCGATGGAGAAGATCGACTCCGGCGGGACGGTGGCGTCGAGCCCGCCGGCCACGGGCCGGTCGAACATGACGGTGATCTCCGCATCCGGCTCGGCCGGCGTGGTGGGCGTCACGCGCAGCACGCGCAGCGGCGCGGCGGCAGGCGCGAGGGTGGCCGCGGTCGCGGCGAGCAGGATCAGTCGAGCGAGGTGCATCGGACGGCCGTCGTCAAGGGGATCGCGGAGAAATCCACGGATATCGGGTCGTAATACTGTGCCTGGCGGGCGGAAAGTTGCATCGGCGAGCGCTTGTGGGCCAGCGCTGCGGAAGCGGTGAGCCGCCGGGGCGGCCGGCGCGGACCCCGGCGCAGAGGCGCCCGCAGGCGCCTGCCCCCCTTGACACCGCCGCTGTCGACCGTTATCCGACAAGGCGAAACACGGGGCTGACCGCCTGGTCAGCCGTGTTTGCCGCCTGTCCAGAACGAATCGCGATCAGGGGAGTCACCCCGCGCGAATCCTGCAAACGACGAATGCCGCCGCCGTGCGCGGGTAGTGAGATCGCCACTGTGTTGACCACGAGTCCGGCGCAACGAGGCGATATCTGCCGGACCGCTCCCGTAGCAGATCTGGAACCGTGAGCCCGCTGCCATCGAATGTGGGCGCGGGAAGGGCCGGATCTGCGGCCGGAGCCGACTCTATGCAACGGGGGTGTTGAATGGTCGGTCGCTTGGTGTGCGTGACCGCGGCGCTGCTCCTCACCGCGGGTGCGCTGAACCCAGCCGCAGGACAGTCCGGCAAGCTCGCCGGGATCGTGACCGACGCCGCGACGGGGCAGCCGTTGGCCGGCGTCCAGATCACCGTCGAAGGGACCGGACGGACGACGCTGACGCAGGAAAACGGCCGCTACTTCATCATCAACATCCCGGCCGGGACCTACACCGTGACGGCGCAGCTCCTCGGTTACGCGACGGTCCGACGGGAGAACGTACAGATCTCGATCGACGTCACCCGCACGCTCGACTTCCAGCTCACCACCGAGGCGCTGGCGCTCGAGCAGGTGGTGGTCGAGGCGGAGCGGGTGCCGTTGATCCAGCTCGATGCGACGGGTAGCGCCGCCACGATCACCGGCGAAGCGATCCAGGCCCTGCCCGTCACAGACATCCGCGGCGCCCTCTCCCTCCAGCCAGGCTTCCTCGATCTCTCCCTCGACAATGAGGACGCAGTCTCGTACGTGGACTCCCGGCGCGGGTTCACGCCGGTGCGCATTCGCGGCGGTCGCGTCGGCGAGACCGCATCGCTCGTGGACGGGATCCCGGTCACCCACATCGTGTTCGGCGGCCCGGCGTTCGACGTGCCGTCCATGGCGGTCGAGCAGCTCAGCCTGGTGAAGGGCGGGTTCGAGGCCCAGTACGGCAACGCGCTGTCCGGCGTGATCAACATCGCCACGCGCGAGGGCTCCGAGACGCTGCAGGGCTCGATGCGTTACTCGACGTCGCGGCTCCCCGGCGCGCTGGGGTCGCGGCAGGACGAACTGCGCGGGCTCGACATCGTCGAGGGCTACGTCTCCGGCCCCGTCCCGGGGACGAACCGGAAGCTGCGCTATGTGCTCGCCGGGCAGTTCTCCAACCAGGCGGACCGGGTCCTGGAGTACGATGACCACGTCTTCGACCCCGTCCGCACGACGTACGACGAGAACGGCAACCGCGCCTACCAGTGGGACCTGTTCAAGGGCTGGCGGTCCTTCGGGTTCAACCAGGCGCGCGACCTCTACGGCAAGCTGACGTACGCGGTGACGCCCACCGCCAAGCTGAACGTGGGTGTGATGTCGTCGTCGCGGAAGCGGCAGCCCTACGACTGGATGCACCAGTTCCTGGGCGTCGACCTGGGAGCGCAGTGCAAGAAGATGTATCCGGAGGTCGCGGAGTGGTGTGAGCGGTACTACGGCACCGGTTGGGGCGAGCGCCTCGAGGACATCATCACCGGCAACCAGACCGCCACGTGGGGCTACAACCAGTACGTCGTGCGCAACTCGATCGAGACGTCGCGCGACCTGGTCTGGGCCAAGTGGGACCACACGATCGGGCGGATGTTCTACCGGGCGATCGTGGGGCGGTTCCGCACCGAGCGGCTGTCGTGCAACTGGTACGGCGGCGTCTGCCTCGAGGACAAGATCCGCACGATGACGACGATCGGCCCGCTGGGCACGGGCCAGTTCACCACGCAGTCGCGTCACGGCGCGCCGCACACGGGCCCGACGATGGGCGCGGAGAACTTCTTCGGCTCCGACTCGACGCGCTCGTGGGTCGCGCGGATCGACGTGCAGTCGCAGATCACCGACCACCACAACATCCAGGCCGGCATCTTCTTCCAGCAGCACGAGCTGTTCATGAACGAGAGCCGGAACCTGGCCTGGCCGTTCGACCGCCTGGAGATCGCCCGCTACGAGTACGAGGCGCGCCCGTGGGATGCGGCGTTCTACATCCAGGACAAGATCGAGTACGACTTCCTCACGGTGAACCTGGGCCTGCGCTTCGACTACAGCCGGGCGGACGGCCTCTTCTTCACGGATCCGCTGGATCCGACGAACGGCACGACGGCGTACGAGGTCTGTGAGGGCTTGGCGCCGTCGCTGGGCCAGACCACGCCGTGGGTCGCGCGCGGCCCGGATGGCGAGCCGCTGCCGTTCACGGGCATCGCGGCCTGTTCGTTCGATCCGGTGCTGATGGACAGCGCGCGTGCCATCGCGTTCCGTGACGACTTCTCGAAGGCGCCGATCCGCAAGCATTTCTCGCCGCGGATCGGCGTTTCGTTCCCCATCACGGAGAACGCGCGGGTGTTCGCCAACTACGGGCAGTACACCCAGCTCCCGACCTACCATGCGATGTTCCAGCGCACGGGGGTCGGCCGGCGCGCCGACAGTGACATGGTCGACCCCGTGAAGCGGATCCGGACCCAGGACGGCACGCTGGTGCCCGACACGATCCGCAAGGGGCAGCTCCTGGAGGGTACGGCGCTCGGCCCCGACCTCCGGCCGTGGGGCAACGCCGCGCCGTTGATCGGCAACCCCCGTCTCGAGAACGAGCGTACGTCGCTCTACGAGATGGGCATCATGACGGAGCTGTTCACCGACTATGCGCTCTCCATCGTCGGTTACTACAAGGACCAGAGCGGCCTGACGGGGATCCGCCGCGGCGGCGTGCGGCCGACGGGCGAGCGGATCAACGACCCGGGCGAGACGTACGGGTCCACATCGCCCGAGTACCAGATCCTGGTCAACTCGGACTACCAGACGGTCCGGGGGATCGACATCTCGTTCCGGCGCCGGGTGCGCAACAACTGGGGCTTCGACATCAACTACGGCTTCATGCAGGCGTGGACGAACGCGGCGCCGCCGGAGCTCCAGCTGCAGCGTCTCTACGAGGGCGACCGCGAGGCGTACAAGGAGATCCGCTCGGAGGTGGACCAGCCGCACATCCTGACGGGCGTGCTGCGCTTCGCGTTCGGTGATGACGCGCCGGAAGGCCGGTTCGGCAATCTGCTGCGGCACAGCTCGCTGTCCATCACGGCGTCGCTGGCCAGCGGCCTGCCGTACACGCCGACGACGAACTTCCTCGGCACGGCCCGGCTGGAGCGCAACTCCGGGCGTGCGCCGACCACGTTCACGACCAACCTGCAGGCGACCAAGGAGTTCCGGATCGCGAACATCCGGTACGGCGCGTTCCTGCGCATCACGAACCTGTTCGACAACAAGAACTGCATGTCGGTCTTCCAGTCCACGGGCCAGTGTGACACGGGCTCGCTGGCGAGCGTCCGGCTGTTCCCGTCGGCGGCGCCGGGCACGGCGGCGAGCTACCCGGAGACCGGCTACCTCACGACGCACATGGACCGTCCGCACATGATGGCCGGACGGCGGCACATCACCACCGGGCTGCAGATCAGCTTCTGACGCGGGAGGCGCGGGGCTCCCGGCCCAGGGCCGTGGGGCCCCGCGCGGCACGCGGAGACCTATCGACAGTCGACCCGCCGTGTAGCGGCGGCGTGAGCAACGGACGGAGCGTTCATGATATCGATGATGGAGTCGAACATGACCCGTGCGAGGGGCCGGAGGGGCGCCCGCTTGCTACTCGTGGCACAGGTGCTGGCGGCCCTGGCGCCCTTCGCCGCCGCGCCGCTGGGTGCGCAGGATGTGCGCAGCCGCTCGCCGTTCAATCTGGCCGCATCGCGGGACTTCGCGGTGACCGGCATGCGGGCGGGGAGCGCGCACCGCATCTGGGTTTCGAACGCCGGCGTGATCGACGCGCAGCAGCAGATGCAGGGGCTCGGCGCGCTCCAGGTGCAGCGCGGGAGCTCGTTCTACTCGCAGGTGAGCGAGATCACGCTGTGGGCGACGACGGGGCCGCGGGACTACCAGGAGGCGCTGCCGTCGAACCCGAGCCTGGCGAACGCGCGGGGCGACGGCTACACCGTGAGGTTCAACCGCAACGTGGACCCGGTGCGCCTGGACTGGGGGCCGCGTGATGGCGCGCTGGGCTTCCTGCACCGCGGCAGGCGGACGCCGTCGCCGGGCGAGTCGGCGCCGGCGTGCCTGAACCACGCCGCGGACCTGGTCCCGCCCGGCATCACCCTCATGGCGGGCAGCGACTGCCCCGAGACGTGGGGACTCGATGGCTGGTTGGGTGACCGGCCGATCTCGTTCTCCGCGTGGCGGCGCCTCCAGGAGCAGCAGGGCACGAGCTTCCGCTTCGATTTCGCGAGCGTGCCCGACGAGCTGAAGGAAGAAGGGTTCCTGGGCGACAACTTCGCCACCTTCGGCGTCATCAACGACTACAACCAGGAGGTCCGGCAGCGCTTCGGCTCGGTGCTGCAGGGCGGCGTCGGCACTCCACAGGAGGCCGGCTACCCGCTGGGCCTGGAGTGGAAGTTCGACGCCTTCAACATGACGTCGCTGCCCGGCGTGGTCTTCTGGCAGGCGACGGTCACCAACAAGTCCAACGAGATCTACGCGCGCGGGATCGACTACCGCGACCTGCGCCTCGGGTTCATGCTGCGGCATCCGCGGATCCGGGCGCGGGCGGGCTACGACGTGCGCCGCGGCGCGGTGGTGATGAACCACCTCGGGCACAACGCGACGTGTGACAGCGCCCGCTCGATCCCGGCGACCGGTTTCGCCACCGAGGCCTTCTTCGGCAACTGCTCGAGCGCGCGGGACGGGACGCAGGGCTTCCTGATGGGCAGCATGGCGCTCGTCTTCCTGAAGAGCCCGATCGGCGACCTGCGCAACAAGCTGCTGTCGGATCCGGGCAGCGCGTTCTATCAGCCGGACAACCCCGCGGCGGGCGACACGATCACGTTCAACATCGGCCGCGCCTGCGGCGATGCGTGCATCGGCGAGCAGTTCCTGACGGACAATCCGCGGCGTGCGTACGGCGTGCTCGCGTCGAAGGAGGCGGACGCGTTGGCGGGCCGGCCGCCGAACTCGCTCGCTGTCTTCGATTACTGGAACCTCTTCCACCCCGCCAACGGCTACCCCTACGGGGACGGGACGGTGGTGGACCTGAGCAATCCTCGGGCGGGCGGCGGGTTCAACTACGCGGTCCCTGGCGCTCCGGGCAGCCCGTACCCGATGTGGGACTACAACCACGATGGGCAGCCGGACACGCTGTTCATCGACATGTGCAACCCGACGACGCACGAGTGCGCCAACATGTGGTCCGACACGTTCCCGGACCGCTCCATCAACTTCATCTGGAAGCAGGTCTGGGTGGGTGTCGGCCCGATCGATCTGCCGGTCGGCGCGAGCACGTCGTTCGTGCTGGCCATCATCGCGCGGCCGGACTCGGCGTCCATGGAGCAGGCGATCGACAACGCGATCACTCTGTACCAGAACTTCTTCGTAGCGCCGACGCCGGCCCCTGCGCCGCGGGTGATTGCCGCGCACACGCGTGCGGTTGGCGAGACGCGGACGGCGTCGGTGACGTTCACGCTGGACAACAGGGTGGGCCGGTGGACGGACCCGTACCTCGAGTTCCTGGCGAACGAGATCCGCAACGCCGCCCCGGGGACGCCGGCGGCGGAGCTGCGCGACCTGAACCCGTGGCTCCCGGACTCGTTGCTGAACCGGGCGCGGAATCCGGTACGGCGCATCCTGGTCTACAAGTCGTGCAACCCGGACGCGACCACGCTGGTGTACACGAGCTCGACGAGCGCGTCGGCGTGTGTCACCGGCGTGATCCGTGACACGCTGGGCACGAACCGGGGGCCCTCTGCGTACGCGCAGATCACGGACCTGAACCAGACGACGTATACCGATTCCAACGTCGGGGCGGGCCAGAGCTACCTCTACGCCTTCGTGCCGGAGACGTACGGCGCGGTCTTCCCGATCGTGCGACGCGCGCCGGACGGCTCGATGTTCGTGCGCGACTCGGTCTTCGTCGCGCCGAGCGCGCCGCTGCCGACGACCAAGGCGGCGCCGAACGTGGCCGTGGTCTACATCCCGGCGTCGCGGCAAGCGGGTGGCGCGGGTGCCGGGATCGAGTACGTCCGGGAGACGGACGGCTCCACGATCCACCGGCAGATCCTGCCGCAGCTCGGCCCGGCCCAGCCGGTGATCACGACGTGGGGCGACGTGATCCCGTCCGTCGTGGACTCCGTCTCCACCTCGCAGACGATCAAGGTCGTCTTCGGCGACACGATCATCGTGCGGGACTACGGCCCGGCGGGCAGCCTGCAGGTGGACTCGACGCGGGTCGAGCTCGTCCGGACGGTCATCACGGACTTCACGTACTCGGGCGCGCTGACGACGCGCACGGCGACGCCGGTCTATGAACGCGCCGACGTGCTCGTGTACACGTCGCACAAGGCGGGCGGGATCCCGGTGAACGCAGCCACCGATGTCGAAGTCGAGACGGAGGTGGTGGGCGATCGGCGGGTCGACACCCGGCGCCTGGTGGGTGGCGGCGTCGTGCTCGCGGTGGAGTCGGGCAATGAGCGTCCGCTGTTCGTCTCGAACGTGATGCCGACGTCGACGACGACGTTCCCGCAGTTCACTCCTGCTTCGTTCCTGTCGTCGGACGATTTCCGTGGGGTCACGATCACCGTGCTCTCGCGGGCGGCGTATCCCGCGACGTTCCGGCAGGCGTTCTACCTGGACAACGACAGCCTGCAACTGAACCCGGTCATCACGACCCCGCTGTCGCTGGGCTGGGTGACCGGCGGCACGGGGCTGGCGAGCCGCGGCCTGGGCACGGGGCACGGCCAGTACGAGATCCGGTTCGTGGACACCGAGTACGGCCCGCGGGCGCCGTTCTCGGCGAGTCTCGGCGCGGCTGGCCTCTCGGATGCGCTTGCGGCGTCGCTCGCCCAGCGCGCGGTCGGCAGCCGCACCGCCGTGGACGCGGCGACCGCCGCCGCGGTGGGCCGGGCCCTGGGCATCGACGTCACGGAGGCCGACCTGATCTCGGTGACGCTGCCGTTCACCGTGCGGAACGCTTCCTATGACCGGCCGGTCACGGTGGCGATGCTGCGTGCGGACAAGCAGCAGACGGCGCTGTTCGGCAGCGGGATCGACACGGTGCGCGTGAACGTGCCGGCCGACCACTGGATCCCCGGTGAGCGGCTGATCTTCCTCGAGGACGTCGAGCTGGGCACGGTGTCCGACGGGACCGTCAGCAGGCGGACCGAGAAGACGGTGACGTTCTATCCCGCGACGCTCGGCTGCGGCACGGCGGCGAACACGGTCAACTGCAACCCGATCACGGGCCGCGGGCAGACCGGTTGGGCGGGCGTCACGCCCGGCTACACGCTGGTCGTGCGGTACGCCGTTCCGCTGCGTTCCGGCAAGGAGTTCGAGTTCAACGTGGTCGGCGCCCGGTCCGGGTCTGCGATCACCAGCATCACCCAGGCGGACCTGGATGCGATCAAGGTGGTGCCGAACCCGTACATCATGTTCTCGACGTTCGAGCAACAGCGGGGCGGCAGTGCGCGGATCATGTTCACGCACATGCCGCCGAGCGGCACCCTGCGCATCTACACGGTGTCCGGGATCCTGGTGCAGGAGATCAAGTGGACGGAGGAGGACCTCGCGGGGGCGGGAGACCTGTTCTTCGACCTGCGCACCCGTGAGGGGACGGAGATGGCCAGTGGCCTCTACCTGTACATGGTGATCGCCCGGGACCCGGCCACGGGGGCCGAGCGGAAGAAGGTCGGGCGCTTCATCGTCATTCGCTGATGGAGGCGATCATGCCTTTCGGCAATCTGATGCGAACGGTCGCCCTGAGCCTGGGTCTCGCGGTGGCGGCGGCCAACGGGCTCGCTGCGCAGTCCCGCACGGGCACGGCCCGCCAGCCGGCGCCGGGCGACGACGTGTACCGCATTGCGAACCGGGGCGCGGCGTTCCTGGAGCTGGGGGTCGGCGCGCGGGCGCTCGCGCTGGGCGGCGCGTACGTCGCGCTGGCCGAAGGTGCGACCGCGCTCTATTGGAATCCTGCCGGGATCGCAGACGTCCCGGGCATCGCGGCCTCGCTGAGCTACGAGACGCTCTACGACGACTCGGGGCTGACGAATTCGTTCGCGGCGTTCGCGGTGCCCGTCGGCGCCGGGGCGGCGGGGCTCGCCGTGACGTACTTCTCCTCCGGCAAGATCGAACGCACCACCGAACGCTACCCCGAAGGCGGTGACCCGACGGCGGGGCAGTACGTCGAGTGGAGCGGACTCGCGATCGGCGCGAGTTACGCGCGGCAGATCACGGATCGTCTCTCCCTCGGCGGCACGCTGAAGTTCGCGCAGGAGGGGATCTCGTTCGCGCGCGCGACCTACTTCGGCGGCGACTTCGGCGTCCGGTTCCGCACGGGGCTCTACGGCATCACGCTCGGCGCAGCGCTGACCAACCTGGGGTCCCGCGGGCGGATGGAAGGGCCGGCGGTGGACCGCACGCTCACGCCAGGGGACGACCCGCGGCTGCCGACGCAGCGCGACATCCCGATCCAGCTCCGGCCGGACGCGGTGCTGATGCCCGCGGCCATCCGCTTCGGTGTTCGCACGGAGCTCCTGGGCACGCCGTACTCCGTCTTCGGCAGCGGCAACCCCGAGCACAAGCTCACCATGCTGGCCGAGATGGTGGACGCGATCAACGCGCCGACGTTGCCGATGGTGGCGTTCGAGTACGGCTTCCGGAACCTGTTCTTCGTCCGCGGCTCCAAGCTGTTCCGGGGAGCGGCCGAGGCGGAGAACGACTTCACCAGCGGGCTGGCCGGCGGATTCGGCGTGCGCGTGCCGGGGCTCGGCCGAACGCTGGCCATTGACTACGCGTACCGGAGCGTCGAGCTGGGCTCGAACCAGAGCATCTCGATCGAGTTCGGATTCTAACCCTACGGGCTGAACCATGAGAGACTCCTGGCACGCCATCCGCCGCGGCAGCATCGCCCTCGCAATGGTGCTGCTCGGCACCGGGCCGCTCGACGCGCAGATCCAGTCCGGTCAGTTCCTGATCTCGGTGCGCGCCGAGCACATGCGCTACGCCGAGTCGGCGGCGCTGGAGACCAGCGGCGCGGTTGGCGTAGAGACGATGTACTTCCTGACGTCCCACCTGGCCGTTGGCTTCCAGGCGAGCGTGGCCCGGCCGTGGACGAAGGGCGAGTACTTCCCGCTGATGCGGCACACCTACTGGACGCCCAACTCGGCCAACGACACGACGCTCCTCTACGTGGTGAGCCAGCAGGTCACGGCGTTCGACTACGGTCTGCAGGCCGAGTATCGCCTGGCGTTGGGACGTTTCGAGCCGATGGTGCAGGCGGGCGTCGGCCGCTACACCTTCTTCCTGGACCCGCAATCCCAGCCGCAGAGCGACCGTGAGCGGCGGACGTTCTCCGGGCTCGCCTACTCGGTGGGCGGCGGCCTCAGTTTCGCCGTGTCGGAGGACGCGCGGATCATGGTCACGGTCAGCGATCGGATCTACACGGGCTTCGATCGGGACAACCTCTCGCTCGCGGATCGACTGCTCCGGGAGGACCGGTTCCCGAATCCGCTCCCGCCGCCACCGCCTGAGGAAGACGTGATCCACAACCTGCGGATCTCGGCTGGCTTCAGCTTTGCTCCGGGGAGGGGACGGTGATGCGCCGCACACAGCATCTCGTGTTGGTCGGCGCCGTGCTCGCCGTTGCGGCATGCGGCGAGGAGCGGCTGCCTTCCGAGCTCAAGGGGAGGGTCTACGACGTCCGCGTACTCGCCGAGCCCTCGCCCGCCGACCGGATCCCGGGCGGCACGGTCGCCGTTGCGGAGACGGACGGGGTCGTCTCCGAGGTGACGGTCAACGCCGTGCGGCTCCCTGCCGGCGATTACTCGGCGTACCTCGTGGACGAGCGCACGGGAACCACGGGCTCTCGGGTCACCTTCAACGCCAATGCGTCGGGGACCGGGAGCGTCACGCTCAGCGGCCCGGGCAGCGCGACGGCGGTCGTGATCGGCGTCGGGCCGCAGGGTGCCGGCGCCCTCTGGGCGCGGTTCCGCGACCTGAACACGGGCGCGGTGTCCGCGACGGCCAACCTCGTGTTCGGGCACTTCGACGCGGAGCCGGCGCCGTACCCCTACAGCGTGGCCGGCACCGGCCGGGTCGGGCTGTGGGAGCGCGGCGAGTACGGGTCGAACGACTTCTGGCTGGGCGGCGTTCTTGAGAACCTGTCCGTTGCGCCGCCGGGCTTCACGTACATCGCGTGGCTGCACGACGAGCAGCGGGACGTCTGGGTCTCCCTGGGCCCGCTACTGAACGAGGACCGCACGCCGGCCACGGGGCTGGACGTGCTTCCGCCGCCGGACCAGACGCGCCGTCTGCCGAAGCTCTACATCGACAAGCTGCCGTCGCCCGATCTGGACTTCACGCACTTCACCCACGTGCGGCTGTCCCTCGAGCGCAGCAGCGGCTCCGTGCCGGCGCGGCCCATCGTCACGCAGTTCGTCGGCACCTTCGGCGCCCAGTTCCTGCTGCGCCGGCCGAGCAACCTCTGAGTGAGCTGACCCGCACGGCGGGAGAACCGATCGAGGCGCGCCGGGGACCCTCCCCAGCGCGCCTCTTTCATCGAGGGCGGCAGCCGCCCTACTCCGTCACCAGCCGGATCGGCTCGCCCTCGGGTACGTGCTTCAAGGCGATGGAGTTGATGCAGTAGCGCAACCCCGTGGGCGGCGGGCCATCCGGGAACACGTGGCCGAGGTGGCTGTCGCAGCGGGCGCAGCGCACCTCGGTGCGGATCATCCCGTACGAGCGGTCTTCGTGCTCGGTGACCGCGTCCTCGGAGATCGGCTGCGTGAACGACGGCCAGCCGGTGCCGGACTCGTACTTCACGCCGGAGGCGAAGAGCGGGTTGCCGCACGCCGCGCAGACGTAGGTGCCCGGCTCCTTGGTGCCGACGAAGCAGCCCTGCCATGGGGGCTCCGTGCCGTGCTCGCGGAGCACACGGTACTGCTCGGGCGTGAGCCGTCGCCGCCACTCCTCTTCGCTGAGCCTGAGCTTGTCCACCATGGACTCTACCCTCCCGTGAACGGTGGCCGGCGCCAGCGCCGCGGCGGGGCGGGGCCCGGCCGGCGGCGCAGCGACCCAGGGCGCCGGCCGCACGAAGGATGCCGCGGGTGTCGACCTCCCCGAGCACGAGCCGACCCGCTGCACGCCCACGGCGCGTTCGGGGCGTCCGGTGGTCCCCGGGGGTCAGGCAGACACGCCGGCGCCCAGGAACGCGATGGCTTCGAGCTTCCCGGTCTCCTCGGCGAGCATGGTGGATGTGAGCGCCATGTTGCGCTCGAGCACACGCAGCGCCTCTTCGTGGTCTCCGGCCTCGATGGCGCGGATGATCTGATCGTGCTCGCGCACCGACTGGGCCGTGTGCTCGGGGTAAGAGTAGTACCAGAGCTCGAGTCGCAGGATCTGTGAGCGCAGGTCTTCGAGCAGCTCGAGCAGCCGGCGGTTCCCGCAGCGTTCCCAAAAGACGCGGTGGAACTGGTTGTTCAGCTCGACCAATTCACGCGCGTGCTTCCGGTTCCGCTTCCTGCCCTTTTGCTCTGCGCCCTTCGCGAGCTTTGCGTTGATGGCCTTGAGCCGTTCGATGTCCGCCGGTTCGAGCCGCGGCAGGGCCAACCGTCCGCACAGGACCTCGAGCGCGGAGACGATCGGGTAGACGTCGAGGACCTCGCGGAGCGGCTCCTCGGGGATCCGGAATCCGCGGTGGGGGATCCGTTCCAGGAATCCTTCGCTCGCGAGGCGACCCAACGCTTCACGGACGGGGGTCCGGCTGACCCCCATGGCCTCGCTGACCTCTTGCTCGCGGATGAACTCGCCCGGGGAGAGCTCGCCCTCGAGGATCCGGTCGCGCAGTGCCTCGTAGACCTGGTCTGCGAACGTCAGGGGTTTGATCTGCGGCCACTGGCGGTCCGCCATCGGCCTGAGCATCTCCTTCGCTCCCCGGTCGTCCCGGAGAGGTGTGTCGTCCATTTGAATACAATGCCCAAAGAAAAGATAAGCGCGTGAGGGCGGGGCACAACCCCCGTCGGCGCTCCGAAATCCGCGGGCCCACGGGGGCATCCAGAGGTTCCTTGACGGTGCGTGCGTGCAGATTGTATACTGCATACCGCAAGCGGACCCAGCCCTGACAGAACCTCTCATGGCACGCGCGGTGACCGAGCGAACTCGCGCGGGATCCGAAACGATCCCCAACTTCATCGGCGGCGCCTGGACGGCGTCCACCTCCAGCGAGAAACTACCCGTCACGGACCCCGGCACCGGTGAGCTGCTGGGATACGTCCCCCTCTCGAACCGCGAGGACGTGGATCGCGCGGTCCGGGCGGCACGCGAGGCCTTCCCCGCATGGCGCGCGACGCCCGCCGTCGAGCGGGTGCGGGTGCTGTTCCGCCTCAAGGCCCTCCTCGAGGCGCACGCGGACGAGCTGGCCGAGTCGGTGACGCGCGAGCACGGGAAAACCCGTGCCGAAGCACGCGCGGAGCTCCAGCGCGGCATTGAGAACGTGGAGCATGCCTGCGGCATCCCCACGCTCATGATGGGCGAGACGCTGGAGGACATCGCGCCGGGCATCGATTGCGAGACGGTGCGACAGCCGCTCGGCGTTTTCGCGGCGATCACGCCCTACAACTTCCCCGTGATGATCCCGCTGTGGTTCTGGCCATACGCCGTGGCGACGGGGAACACGGTGGTCCTGAAGCCCAGCGAGCAGGATCCTCTGACGCATCAGCGCATCGTCTCGCTCGCCATGGAGGCGGGGTTGCCGCCGGGCGTGCTGAACGTCGTCCATGGCGGACGCGAGGCGGTGGAGGCGTTGGTCGAGCACCCGGACGTGGTGGGCGTGTCGTTCGTCGGCTCGAGCGCGGTCGCACGGACCGTCTATGCGAAGGCGGCGGCGCACGGCAAGCGCGTCCAGGCGCTGGGCGGCGCGAAGAACCACATGATCGTCATGTCGGACGTGGATTACGACCGGGTGAACGATGCGCTCATCAGCTCGCTCTTCGGCTCGGCTGGTCAGAGGTGTCTGGCGGGGAGCGTGGTCGTGGGCGTGGGCGAGGCATACGCTCCCATGCGGGAGCGGTTCCTCGACACCGCGGCTTCGCTGCGCCTCGGCTACGGGCTGGACGAAGGGGTGGACATGGGTCCGCTCATCTCGGCCCGCCACCGCGAGCGCGTGATCGGCTACATCGATCGCGGCGAGAAGGACGGCGCCCGCATGGTCCTGGACGGCCGCAACGCGACGGTCAAGGGGTACGAGGCGGGGCACTGGCTCGGCCCGACCGTGTTCGAGGACGTGACGCCGGACATGCCGCTCGGCCGTGAGGAGATCTTCGGACCGGTGGCAGCGCTGACGCACGTGAAGTCCCTCGACGAGGCCATCGAGCTGATGCACCGGGTGGAGTACGGAAACGCGACGTCGATCTTCACCTCGAGCGGGCGCGCGGCGCGCGAGTTCCGGTACCGCGCAGGGGTGAGCATGATCGGCATCAACATCGGCGTCGCGGCGCCGATGGCGATGTTTCCGTTCGGCGGATCGCGGGCGTCCTTCTATGGCGACCTGAAGGCGCAGGGCAGCGATGCGATCGCGTTCTACACGGATCGCCGGGTCGTGATCTCACGCTGGTGACGCAAACCGGAGGCGATTATGGCGAGCGGCGTGGCCGGGGCGACGGTCGCGGATGCGCGCGCCGCGCACAGCGAGTTCCTCTTCCCGTGTGTGACTCCATACTATCGGGAGCCGCTGGTCCTGGTGGAGGCGAGCGGCGTGCGCGTGATCGACGCCGAAGGCCGGGAGTACCTGGACCTGTTCGCGGGGATCCTGACGACGTCGATCGGGCACTGTCACCCCGCGGTGGTCGAGCGCGTGCGGGAGCAGGTCGGCCGCCTGGGGCACACCTCCACGCTGTACGTGACCGCCGAGCAGGTCGGGGCGGCGCGGCGACTCGCGGAGCTGGCGCCACCGGGGCTCAAGCGCACGTTCTTCACCAACAGCGGCTCGGAGGCGGTGGAGACCGCGGTGATGCTCGCGTGCATGTACACCGGCCGCAGCGAGGTCATTGCATTGCGGCGGGCGTACTCCGGACGCACGCTGCTCACGAGCAACATCACGGCGCACGCCGCGTGGCGGCCGCTGCCGAGCGCCGTCGCCGCGGTGAAGCACGCGCTGGCGCCGTACCCGTACCGCTGTCCGTTCAAGGTCCCGTGCGATGAGGAGTGTGTGGAGGCGTACGCCTGCGACCTGGTCGAGGTGATCGAGACGATGACCAACGGCCGGCCGGCGGCGCTGATCGTCGAGCCGATCCAGGGCGTGGGCGGCTTCGTCGTTCCGCCGCCCGGCTACCTCAAGCGGGCGGCAGAGATCATCCGCAGCTACGGCGGCCTGTTCATATCGGACGAGGTCCAGACCGGGTTCGGCCGGACCGGCCGCTACTGGTGGGGGATCCAGCACGACGGCGTGGTGCCGGACATCATGGTCATGGCGAAGGGAATCGCCAACGGCTTCCCGGTCGGCGCGACGATCACGACGGACGAGATCGCCGCTGCGTGGAAGAGCAAGACGATCTCGACGTTCGGCGGGAACCCCGTGTCGATGGCGGCGGTCGAAGCCACGCTGGACGTGATGGTGCGGGAGGATGTCCCGACGCGCTCGGAGACGGTCGGCGCGCGGCTCCGGCAGCGGCTCGAGGCGCTCGCGGCCGAGTACGAGTGGATCGGCGAGGTCCGCGGCCGGGGGCTGATGCTGGGGCTGGAGCTGGTGGAGAACGCGAAGAGCCGGGCGCCGAGCCCGCGGCATGCTGCGGCGTTCCTCGAGGCCAGCCGGGAGGAGGGGGTGCTCGTCGGCCTCGGCGGGCTGTACGGCAACGTCGTTCGCATTGGCCCGTCCATGCTGATCACCGAGGCCGAAGTGGACGAGGCGGCGGACAGGCTCGAGCGCGCGTGCCGGCGCGTCGCGGCGCAGTGGTGATCCCGGCCGCCGGAGTGGTCCCATGAGCGCGTCGCCGCAGCGGCCGGCCGCCCGGACCCGTGTCCTGGCGCTGTGCGCGCTGGTGGCCATCGCGGCGGGCAGGGCGGGCTCCCTGCACGCGGCCCAGCCCGATCAGCCCGGCACCGGAGCCAGGGGGCGCGCGGCCGACCACGTCGTCCTCATCTCCGTGGATGGCTTCCGGCCAGAGTTCTACCTGGACGAGCGCTGGCCGGCGCCGATGCTGCAGCGGATGGCGCGCGAAGGGGCGCACGCCCGGGCGGTGCGCGGCGTCATGCCGACCGTGACGTATCCCTCGCACACCACCCTCGTCACCGGCGCGGTGCCCGCGCGCCACGGCATCCTGTACAATCAGCCGTTCGAAGCGGGTGGCCAGAGCGGGCGATGGTACGTGGAGCACGACTCGATCCGCGTGCCGACGCTCTGGGATGCGGTGCGGGCCGCGGGCGGGACCACGGCCGCGATCTCGTGGCCGGTCACGGTCGGCGCCCCGATCGACTGGAACGTGCCCGAGTTCTGGTCGGTCAGAGGGCGGGAAGGTGAGCTGACCGGGGCGGCGGCGCACGCCGCCGCGCTGCGCAGTCGGGTCACCCCGCCAGGGCTGCTCGAAGAGATCGAGGCGGCGGCGCTCGGCCGCTTCCCCGACTTCTACTGGGGGAGGAACCGTTCGAGGGAGGACGCGGTCGGGGCGATGGCCGGTTACCTGATCGAGCGGTACCGGCCGAATCTGCTGCTTGTCCACCTGAACCAGACCGATTACCACCAGCATGCGTTCGGCCGGGAGCACCCCGAGGTGCGGCTGGCGCTCGCCGCCGTGGACCGCGCGATCGCGCGGATGGTGGAAGCGGCCGGCCGCGCGGGGATCCTGGAGCGTACGGCGTTCGTCATCACGGGCGACCACGGGTTCGTGGACATCGACACCCGGATCCAGCCCAACGTGTGGCTCGTCGAGGCCGGGCTCCACGGCGACCGGCCGGACCGCGGCGCGTGGCGCGCGGCGTTCCACCCGGCGGGCGGGAGCGCGTTCCTGCGCTTGCGGGCGCCGGGCGATTCTGCGACGCTGGACCAGGTTCGGCGCATCCTGGCGGACCTGCCGGAAGGTGTGCGCGCGCGGTTCCGGGTCATCGAGGGCGCGGAGCTCGCGGCGCTGGGCGCCGACCCGACGAGCCCGCTCGCCTTGGTGGCGGCGCCGGGGAACGCGTTCGGCGGCGAGCTGACGGGCCCGGCCGTGCACCCGGCATCCGGCGGCGCCCACGGGTATCATCCCGATGTGCCGCAGGTGCACACCGGGTTCGTGGCGTGGGGAGCAGGGGTGCAGGGTGGCAGCGTGATCGAGCGCATGGCGTTGACCGACGTCGCGCCGGTCGTCGCGACGCTCCTCGCGCTCGACTTCGCGGCCCCTGACGGCACGCTGCGGCCCGGGATCCTCGCCGCGATCCCGTGAGTGCGGGGCCGACGTAGACTGCGAGCGGCGCCGCCACGGCACGGCTGCGCCGGCGGGAGATGGACTCGCCCGAGAAGGCTGCACTGGCAGGAGGTGCTATGAAGCCACTGGGCTTGCCCCTACCGATGTTCCTCGTCTTCGCGATCGTGATCCTCGGCGGCAGCCTCGGCCTGATCCACTACCTGATCGTCCATGTCCTGCTGCGCAGGCCGTTCGGTGACGAGGTGCCGGGCACCCTGCCCAGGTTCGCGATCCGCGGCGAGCGGCCGACGACGGAGCCCTCTGAGGGAGGCAGCCGATGAACGGGCCGAATCCGTACTTCCTCGCCGCGTTCGTCCTCTACGTCATCCTCCTGATGGCGATCGCGGTCTGGGCCGCCCGGCGGACCAAGACCGTGATGGATTTCTGGGTGTTCGGGCAGAAGATGGGGCCCGTCCTCGCGACCTGGTCCCTGATCGCGAACTTCGTCAGCTCCGTGAGCGTCATCGGGTTCACCGGCGCCGTGTACGCGAGCGGCTACTCGCTGATGACCCACACGATCCTGGGGCTGATGCTGGGCGTGAGCGGGCTGTACTTCGTCGTCGGCCTGGTTCGACGCCTCAACGTGCTCACGTTCCCGGACCTGGTCGCACGGGTGACGGGAAGGCAGGCCGCACGGCCGCTGGCCGGCAGCGTGCTGCTCCTGAGCGGCTGGCTGTATCTCGTGATGCAGCTCGTCGGCGCCGGACTCCTGGTCACCGCCATCACCGGGGTGCCGTACCAGTACATGGTCTGGATCATCGGCATCGTCTTCATCCTCTACACGGCGGTCGGCGGGCTGGTGAGCGTAGCGTGGACCGACCTGGTCCAGGGCGTGATCATGGTCGCTTCCGTCGTCGTCGCGCTGGCGTACATGCTCGTGGACCTGGGCGGCCTGACGGAGATCAACACCCGGTTCGCGGAGATGAACCCGGCCTTCGTCGACCCGACCGGCGGAGGACAGCTCTCCTGGCTCGTGATCGGCGCCACCTTCCTCGCCTTCTTCGGCACGCTCTTCACCGAGCAGGACATGCTGATCCGCATCGCTGCGACCAAGGACGTGCGGACGGCCAAGATCCACCTCGCCGCTTCAGGCGCGATCCTCTCGGTCTTCTATTCGCTGCTGATCCTGCTCGGCGGCGCCACCGCAGTGGCGCTGGTGGGGAGCGGGATGGGCGTGGACAACCCCGACGCCGCGTTCCCGACGCTCATCACGCAGTACGTGCCGACGTGGATCGGCGTCGCCCTGGTGCTGGGCGTGATGAGCGCGATCCTGTCCACGACGGACACACGGCTGCACGCGATCGGGATGACGGTGGCCCGTGACATCTACAGCTACTTCCGTCCCAACGTGAGCGATGCGCACCTCATGCGGGTGTCACGGACGGCGACCGTGCTGCTCGGCCTGCTCGCGACGGCCGCAGCGATGAATCCGCCCGGCACCATCATCGTGCTCTACGGCTTCCGTGCCGTGCTCCTGACCAGCGCGTTCCTGATCCCGGTCTACGTCGCCATCTACTGGACGGCCCTGGACGGCCGGGCCGTGCTCGCCGCGATCATCGCCGGCGCGGTGGTCGGGCTGGGGGCGCAGATCACCGGCGGCTCGATCGGTCCGGTGCCCGCCACGTTCTGCGGCGTCGGCGCGGCCGTCGCGCTGCTGCTGCTCTCGCATTGGGTGCTCGGGAGCCGCCGCAAGCAGGAGGTGGCGCTGGCCACCGTCGCGGCCGACGAGGGAGTGAGCTGACCATGGCGCGCGTGCTGTCCGCCGCCCGGGTTCGCGACCGGGTCATGTCCGCCGTCGATGCGCTGGCGGACGAGGTCGTCGAGTTCACCGCGGAGCTGATCCGGATCCCGACCGTGAACCCGCCCGGCACGGCGTACGAGGACTGCGCGCGGGCGATCGGTGATCGGCTCCGCCGCTTCGGGTTCGACGTCGAGTACCACGAGGCCGAGGGTCGGCCCGAGCACACGCGCGAGCATCCGCGCGTCAACGTGGTCGGCACGTTGCGGGGGGCGCGGGCGAACCCGCTCGTGCACCTGAACGGCCACTTCGACGTCGTGCCGGCGGGGGATGGCTGGACGCTCGACCCGTTCGGCGGTGTGGTTCGAGACGGCAGGATCTACGGGCGGGGCGCAGCCGACATGAAGGCCGGCATCGCCGCGGCCGTCTACGCGGTCGAGGCGATCCGCCGCGCCGGCGTCCGGCTGGCGGGGACGGTCGAGGTGTCGGGAACGGTCGACGAGGAGAGCGGCGGGTTCGCGGGAGTGGCGTATCTCGCCGAGAAGGGGCGGATCGCGCGTGGCCGCACCGATGCTGTGATCATCCCCGAGCCGCTCAACGTGGACCGCATCTGCGTGGGGCACCGCGGCGTCTACTGGTTCGAGGTGACCACCCACGGCCAGATCGGACACGGCAGCATGCCGTTCCTTGGCGTGAACGCCATCGAGCACATGGGCGCCGTGCTCGAGGCGATGCGCCTCGAAATGCTCCCCGAGCTCGCGAGACGGCGTACGGAGCTGCCGGTGGTCCCCGACGGCGCGCGACGACCCACCCTGAACGTCAACGGCATCCAGGGCGGGCAGCCGGTGGACGGGATCCAGACGCCGTGCGTCGCGGACCGGTGCACGGCCGTGTTCGACCGGCGGTTCTTGCCGGAGGAGGGCTTCGAGGCCACGCGGCAGGAGATCGTGGCGCTGCTCGACCGGTTGCAGACCCGCCTGCCGGGATTCCGCTACGAGATCCGGGATCTCATGGTGGTGGAGCCGGTCCGCACGCCCCCCGGCGCACCGGTCATCGGAGCGCTGGGCCGGGCCATCGCGGACGTGCTGGGCCGCGAGGCGACGCTGGTCGCGAGCCCTGGGACCTACGACCACAAGCACGTGGCCCGCGTCGCGGGGATCGAGAACTGCGTTGCCTACGGTCCCGGCATCCTGGACCTGGCGCACCAGCCCGACGAGTGGTGCAGCGTCTCCGACCTCGTCGACGCCACCCGCGTCCTCGCCCTCGCGATCCTGGATCTCGCCGGGGTCGAGGACGCCTGACTCCGGTGGGCGCGGGTCGGCCGGGCGCAGACGCCGGGCCGGCCGAACGCGCTCGTTCAGATCCGTTCCGCGATCGCGGACGCCATCTCCCGCGTCGTCGCCCGTCCTCCCAGGTCCGGCGTCCGGATGCGGGTCTCGGCGAGTGTCGCCTCGATCGCCGCGATCAAGCGGTCATGCGCGTCGCCGAGTCCCAGGTGTTGGAGCATCAGCGCGCCGGCCCAGACCGCGCCGATCGGGTTCGCGATCCCGCGACCGGCGATGTCGGGCGCCGAGCCGTGGATGGGCTCGAACATCGACGGGTACTCGCGCTCGGGGTTGAGGTTCGCGCCGGGGGCGAGGCCGAGGCTGCCGGTCAGCGCAGCGCCGAGGTCGGTGAGGATGTCGCCGAACAGGTTCGAGGCGACGATCACGTCCAGCGTTTCCGGGTGGGTGACCATGCGCGCGGCCAGGGCGTCCACGTGGTACGATCGCCAGCTCACCGAGGGGTACCCCTCCGCGACGCTGGCCACGACCTCGTCCCACAGCACCATCGAGTACTGCATGGCGTTGGACTTGGTCGCGCTGGCCAGCAGCCTGCGCGGCCGACGCTGCGCGAGCTCGAACGCGAACCGAGCCACGCGCTCGATCCCGCGACGCGTGAAGACGCCGGTCTGCTCGGCGCGCTCCTCCGGCGTGCCACGGTTCTCGCGACGGCCCACGCCCGCGTACTCGCCTTCGCTGTTCTCGCGGACGCAGATCATGTCCAGCTCTGCCGGGCCACGGCCCGCCAGCGGGCAGGTCACCCCCGGCAGCAGCCGCATCGGGCGCAGGTTGATGTACTGGTCGAAGCGCTGACGGATGGGAAGGATCAGCTCCCAGACGGAGACGTGGTCCGGCACGTCCGGCCGGCCGACCGCGCCGAGGAAGATCGCGTCGAACGGACGCAGGCGCTCGAGGCCGTCCGCGGGCATCATGCGCCCGGTCTCGCGGTAGTGATCGCAGCCCCAAGGGAAGCGCTCCCATTCGATGGACGCGCCCGCACGCTTTGCGGCCCGCTCGACGAGGGGGATCGCGGCCTCGATCACCTCGGGGCCGATGCCGTCGCCGGCGATGACGGCGATGCGATGACGCCGAACCATGGCCGGAGCGTCAGCCCATGCCGGGCGGCTGGAAGCGGCCGTCGATGGCGGTCCAGCCGCCGTCCACGTAGAGAACGGTGCCAGTCACGTAGCTCGCCGCATCCGAGAGGAGGAACACGGTCGGCCACGCGATCTCCTCGGGTCGCGCCCAGCGGCCCAGCGCCGTCTTGGCCGCGTAGGCGTCGTACCAATCGGTGTGGGCCTTGATCGGCGCGGTGAGCGGCGTGTCCACCACGCCGGGCGCGACCACGTTGACGCGCACACCCGCGCGGCCGAACTCCGCGGCCGCGGTCCGGGCGAGCTGCACGATCCCGGCCTTCGTGGCCGCGTAGACGCTCTGGCCCGGCTCCACGACGCGGGCCCGGATGGACGCGTAGAGCACGATGCTGCCGCCGCCGGCCTCGCGCATCAGGCGCCCGGTGGCCTGGAGCACGTGGAAGGTGCCCTTCAGGTTGAGCTCCACCACCCGCTCGAGGTCTTCCGGGGTGTACTCCAGGATCGGCTTGCGCACGTTCACGCCCGGCGTGCACACCAGCCCGTGGAGGCGGCCGTGCCGCCGGACCAGCGAATCGGCGACTTCGGCCACCTGGGCAGCGTCGCGGATGTCCACGCCGAGGGCCTCGGCGGACGCTCCCTGGGCCGCGAGCGCGGATGCCGTGGCGCGGGCCTCCTCTTCCCGGATGTCGAGGCACGCCACGGTCGCGCCCTGGCGGGCGCAGGCCTCGGCGACGGCGGCGCCGATGCCGCTTCCGGCGCCGATGACGGCGATGCAGCGGCCGGTCAGGTCGAACACGTCGGCTGCTCCTTCCGTTTCAGCCCGTCTCTCCGCCGGCCCGCGGCCGGCGGGCTCGGCCGAAGGTGAGGATGCGGCGGGTCCCCACGCCTGTCAAGAAGATTGTATACTGTGCGTAACGGGCGTGTCAGGGGACCGACACGGCGAACGGCGGGTGGGAACAGGGCATCGCCCGCGCGCTCTACGGCCGCGTGCCAGCAAGGGAAGCGGGCCCGCGGTGCCAAACGGGTTTCGGGGCAACCACTTCCACGGGTGCATTGCCTGTCAACCTTCCATATTGTATACTCGATATCAAACGCGAATGGGAGAGTCCGCGCCGCCGTCGGCTTGACCGCAACGCAGCGGCGTTCATCGAACTGCGGGGTTCTCGTTCATCTTCCGGACGGAGGAGCCGGCCGTGACCCGTCAGCAGTGTTCTCGCCCGACTCGACCGAACCATCCGATCATTCGCGGACTCGACCAGCGCGGAGACCAGAGAGCGCGGCGGTGGCGAAGGCTCCGGTGGGGCCAGGCGGCCGCCGCGTTCGCTTTGCTCCTCCTCGCCGCCGCACCCCTCGCCGCGCAGCGGGGCACCGTGACCGGCGTCGTACGCGACGAAACGGGCGCGCTGCTCGAGGCGACCGAGGTACGGATCGTCGGGACCAACCTCCGCGCACTCACCAACGAATCGGGCCGATTCCTCATCCCCGGGGTGCCGTCCGGGCGACACACGATCGAGGCGAGCCGTCTCGGCTACCACACGGCCCGACTCCAGGTGGAGGTCGGTGAGGGGACGACAACGGTCGACTTCGAGCTGCGCTACACCGCCCTGGCCCTGGACGAGCTGGTGGTGACGGGTCAGGGGTCGGAGATCTCGCGACGTCGCCTCTCGACGAACGTGGAGGTGATCTCGTCCACCGCGATCGAGTCCGCGCCCGTGTCGCGGCTGGACCAACTGCTCCAGGCGCAGCTCCCGACCGCACAGGTGAGGATGACCTCCGGGCAGCCGGGCGCGACCTCGTTGATCCGCGCTCGGGGACCGGTGTCGGTCAGCCGTTCGAGCACGCCGGTCATCTACGTGGACGGCGTCCGCGTGGACAACCTGAACACCCGTGCCGAGCTCTCGCTCAGCGTTTCCGGACCGGCGCACCAGGGGACGCAGACATCGGCGATCGCCGACATCCCGCTGGAGAACATCGAACGGATCGAGTACATCCCCGGAGGCGCCGCGACCACCTTGTACGGATCGGATGCCGCCAACGGCGTCATCCAGATCTTCACGAAGAAGGGCGTTCCCGGCCAGGCGCAGTTCACGGTAGAGACGGAACTCGGCATCGAGAACGTCGACTCGAAGTACTTCTTCTTCCCTCGGACGGCGGAGCTTCTGTACCGGAACGGGCGCACGCAGACGTACCGCCTGGCGGGGAACGGCGGAACGGAAGACATGACGTGGTCGTTCAGCGGGAGCGTCCAGGACCGGGCAGGCTACCGGATCGGGAACAACGCGTCGCGCACCTACCAGGCCCGGACCGGACTGACGGCCAACATCGCGCCACGCCTGCGCTACGACGCTTCGTTCGCCTTCGGTTGGAACCACTACGAGCGGACGCGTGACGGCAACGCGGGCGGCTACACGCCGCTGTGGCTGCTCGAGGGCGGCCGCATCTTCGCGCTCGGGTTCAGCAACAACCTGAACGAGATGTCGGCGGAGGAGCTGGAGCGGCTGCGGGCGTTCCTGAAGCGGGCCGAAGAGCTGCAGGACTACCGGATCCAGGTCGCGCGGTTCCAGATGTCCCACGCGATGCGGTGGCAGCCCCGCGAGGACCTCTCGTTCCGCGCGCTGGTGGGGATCGACTCGCGCAACAGCAACGAGCGCGGGATCGTGACCAACGAGTTCCTGGTGCACACCGGCGCGGCGGCGCCGGGGACGGACGACCGCGGCACGATCGACAGCTACGACCGGCGATTCCTCGGGCTCACCCTGGAAGCAGCGGGACAACACCAGTGGAACCGCGGATCGCTCTCGGTCGTGACGAACGTGGGCGCGCAGCTCTTCCGCGACCAGGACGAGCAGGCGGCGCGCATCGCGCGCAACGTGCGGGACGGCGCGGAGACGGTCCGGGGCGCCGGTCAGACCGAAGCAGATGACTTCTTCTTGACCGTGGTCAACTACGGCGCCTACATCCAGCAGAACTGGGGCTTCTTCGACCGTTACTTCATCGAGGTCGGGCTGAGGGCCGACGGCAACTCGGCGTTCGGTGACCAGGTCGGCTTCCAGTTCTATCCGAAGGCGGGGCTGGTCTACGACCTCGGTGCGGAGCCGTTCTACCGGGATGGCCCGCTCTCGCGCTGGATCGGCGCGATCCGGCTGCGCGCCAACTACGGCGTCGCCGGCAACTTCCCGGCGCCGTTCGCGAACGACCGCACGATCGCGTTCGCCTCGTACCTGGGGCAGCAATCCGCAGCGTTCGGGCAGCCGGGCAACCCGGACCTGGGCCCGGAGAAGACCGCCACGGTGGAGCTGGGCACCGACCTCGAGGCGCTGGACGGCCGTCTGTCGCTGCGGGCGACGTGGTACGACGCTCGGACGCGGGACGCGCTGTTCCCCGTGCCGCTGGCGCCATCGTTGGGCCAGGGCACGCAGCTCAGGAACGTGGGCGAGATCCAGAACCGCGGCATGGAGCTCGCCGTCTCCGCGGACCTGATCCGCAGGCGGAACCTGGGTGTGCGGTTCACCGCGTCGTTGAACACGCTGCACAACGAGGTCGTGGATGATGGCGGCTCGCCGATCTTCTCGATCGGCGGGTTCAGCTCTTCGACCATCGAGACGGTGGTCGAGAAAGGGAAGCCGGTGGGCTACCTGCGGGGCTCGAAGGCGATCCTCAATCCGGATGGCACGCTCAACCGGGTGGAGACGCTCCAGTACATCGGGAAGCCGCTGCCGGACCGGTTCGGCACGCTCGGGCTGGACGTCACGGTCGGTCCGCGGCTCCGGTTCAACGCTTCGGCGGACTGGCAGACGGGTGCGCAGCTCCACTCGTTCAATCGGCAGTTCCGCTACCTGTACGGCCTGGACGACCCGAAGCTGCCGCGGCCGCTGCTGGAGCTGGATCGGACGTCGAACTGGTTGAACCTGACCAGCCTGTTCGTCGAGGACACCGACTACCTGATCGTCCGCAACGTGTCGGTGTCCTACACGCTGCCGGAGCACCTCACCACGGGCTTCGCGAAGGGGATCGAGATCGGCCTGGCGGCCCACAAGCCGTTCGGCTGGTGGAAGTCGAGTTTCGATCCGGAGTCCGACCATTCGGGTGCGCGCACCCAGGGTGGCGCGAGCGTCGGCGGGTTCAACTACGCGAGTGACCCGGCGCCGCGCATGTTCCTGTTCAACCTCCGCGCCAGGTTCTAGGAGGGGACGACCATGCGGCACGTAATACTCCCGGTTCGCGCGGGCGGACACCGGAACGCGTGGGGATCTCGGCCAGCTTCTCCGACCGGAGACGCGGTCTGCGACGAGGAAGGGTTCCGGGCCGGGCGCGTCCTGCTTCCGATCCTGGTCGTGGTGGCGACTCTGGCGTCCTGCGACTTCCTGGACCCCACGTCGGTGGAGAACCCCAACGTCACGGATGAGGACTTCCTGAAGACGCCGAACGCCGCGACGACGTGGGCACGGGGCGTGGAGCGGCAGCTCGCGGCGGCGGTGGACCAGCTCATCATGGGCGCCGAGGTCGTGTCGGACAACGTCTTCAACAATCGAACCCTGTTCAGCAAGGTGTTCGACAATCCGTTGATCGAGCCGACCGACTTCGACGTGACGAACATCCAGGAGGCCATCCACCGGCTCCGGGAAATGGCGACCTACGGGCTGGAGGTCGTCGTCGAGGCGGACCAGGCAGCCACGGACGAGACGCGTGCGCTGCTCCACTTCCACCGCGGTTACGCCTTCTTGCTGGCGGGTGAGAACTTCGTGGGCCTGCCGGCAGAGGCGGGCGGGCCGGTCGTCGAGCCGGAGGGGCTGTTGACGCGCGCGATCAACGATTTCGAGCAGGCGCGGAATCTCTCGTCCGACTCGGACATGAAGTCCGCGGCGACGCTGGCGATCGCGCGTGCGCACTACGCGATGGGGAACAAGGCGGAGGCAGTGGCGGCCGCGGCGATCATCCGGAGCACGGCGCCCATGCTCCTGCGCCAGGTACAGTACGATGTGACCGACGGCCCGACGAACACGATGCAGTTCGCGGTCTACGATTCCGGGCAGGACGAGTTCCAGCCGCTGCCGCGGCTCGATTTCCTGTTCCCCAAGTACTACAGCGAGTCGGCGGGCGACCAGAGCCCGATCGCGCTGCTCAAAGGCGAAGAAGCGTTCCTGATCCTTGCGGAGGCGAGCATCGCGGATGGGGATCTGGCGGGCGCGCGCGCTCACCTCCTCGAGCTGCTCGACGTCGTGGCCGCGCGGCCGAAGGCCCTGATCGATGACCGCGGCCAGAGCCGCGGCCGGCAGGGCGGGACGTGGATCTACCCCAATTCGTCGGCCGTGCGGGTCGCCGCGAGCCCGGATGACCCGCCGAGGGCGGGACTCGTGCTGACGAGGAGCGAGGGGCGTGTCGAGGTCCCGATCGTCTCGGGCACGTCCGTCACGCCGGAGATGCTGAACGCGGCGACCGATGAGGAATCGCTGCTGGAGCTCCTCTACCTGATGCGGCAGGAGATCTTCGTGCTCGAGGGTCGCCGCATGTCGGACCTGGGGATCCGGTTCCCGGTGGCGATGCGCGAGGCGGAGACGAACCCGAACGTGGGAAGGAATTCCCCGTATCTGCAGGCGCGTATCCCGCCGTTCATCCCATTGAACCGCGAGATGGATGCCTTCGCCTACAAAGATGGCGACACGATCGCGGTGATCCGTCACAACATGAATCGGGTGCTGGTGCAGAACCGCACCTCGCCCGCGGTGCTTCCCTTCCACTAGCCGCGACTCGCGAGCGGGTGAGCGGGAGGGAGATGCAGCCGGCTCCCGTGATCGTGCGGGAGCCGGCTGAGTTCTGTGCAGCACAGGAGGGAACATGGGCACCGGTCGGACCATCTTGATCGACGGTTCCTGGCGCGAAGCAGCCGGAGGGGAAACCATCCTGGTCGTGGACCCGAGCACGGGCGAGACGTTCGGTGCGCTGGCCCGCGGGACGGCGGAGGACGTGGACGAAGCGGTCGCCGCGGCGCGGCGGGCGTTCGAGAGGCGGTGGTCCCGGACGTCTCCGGCAGAGCGTGGGCGGATCCTGGCGCGGTGGGCCGCACTGATCGCCGAACGGCAGGACGAGCTCGCGTGGCTCGAGTGCCGTGACGTGGGCAAGCCGCTGAGTCAGGCGCGTCGGGACATTGCCGCGCTCGTTCGCTACTGCGAGTTCTACGCGGGTGCGGCCGACAAGCTCCACGGGGAGACGATCCCGTACGAGTCCGGCTACACGGTGCTCGCGATCCGGGAGCCGTTCGGGGTCACGGCACACATCATCCCCTGGAACTATCCGGCGCAGGTGTTCGGCCGGTCCGTGATCGCGTCGCTCGCGGCGGGCAACGCGGTCGTGGTGAAGCCGGGCGAAGATGCGTGCCAGTCGATCCTCGCGGTCGCGGACCTCGCTGCCCGAGCAGGGCTGCCGCCGGGCGTGCTGAACGTGGTCACGGGATACGGCCCGGAAGCGGGTGCAACCCTGGCCGGGCACAGCGGGGTGGATCACATTTCGTTCACCGGCTCGCCCGAGACGGGCACGCTCGTGCAGCAGGCGGCGGCAGTGAGCAACCGCCCGGTCACGATGGAGCTGGGCGGCAAGTCCCCGCAGATCGTCTTCGCCGATGCGGACCCGGAGCCCATGCTCTCCGTGGTCTACAACGCGATCCTCCAGAACGCGGGTCAGACGTGCTCGGCCGGCAGCCGGCTCCTGGTGGAGGAGAGCCGCTTCGACGAGGTCGTGGCGGCGCTCGCCGAGCGGTTCCGGCGCACGCGGGTGGGACCGGCGGAAACGGACCCGGACTGCGGTCCGCTCATCTCGGCGCGGCAGGCGGAGCGGGTCCGGGGCTTCCTGGAAACGGCCGAGCACAGCGGGCTTCCCCTCGTGGCGAGCGCAGAGCTCCCGGCGGATCTGCCCGCGGGGGGCTTCTACGTGGCGCCCCGACTGTATGCACCGGTCGATCCGACGCACGAGCTCTCGTGCCGGGAGATCTTCGGCCCGGTCCTCGTCGCGACGCCGTTCCGCGATGAGGAGGAAGCGATCGCGCTGGCGAACGGGACGCAGTACGGCCTCGTCGCGGGCGTATGGACGAAGGACGGGGCGAGGCAGCTCCGCGTGGCACGCGCGCTCGAATGCGGCCAGGTGTTCGTGAACTGTTATGGCGCCGGCGGCGGAATCGAGCTGCCGTTCGGTGGCGTCAAGCGATCGGGCTTCGGGCGCGAGAAGGGCATGGAGGGCATCAAGAGTTTCACGCGACTCAAGACCATCACGCTCCAGCACGGCTGAGCCGGCGTGCGGCTGCGGGAGAGCGGCTGGACGTGCGCGCGTAGAGGAGGCGAACCATGGACGGACGAGAGCACGGCAGCGGGATGGATCGCAGGCGTTTCTTCGGCGCGACGATGGTCGGGGCCGCAGCGTTGCTGGCCCGGCCGGGCAGTCTGTGGGGCGCCCCGTCTGCGCCGGGCGAACCCGGCACGGCGGGGCGCGGCGAGCTTCCGGCCCGGCCGGTGCGGGTCCGCGGCGCCGTCCGCGTCGCAGGCGGCCGGGGGCTCCGCGGCGTCGCCGTGAGCGATGGGTTCGAGGTCGTGGTGACCGATGACGACGGGCTCTTCGAGCTCGTCACGACGGAGCGTGCGGCGCACGTGTACGTCAGCCTGCCGGCCGGGTACCGCATCCCGCTGAACGCGGAGGGCACGGCCCGGTGCTACCAGCCGATCCGTGCTGACGCGCGCAGCGAGATGTCCGTGCTGTTCGAGCTCGAGCCCGATCCCCGCGGCGACCGGGAGCACGCGTTCCTGCTGCTTGCGGATCCGCAGACGCAGAACGCACGGGACATGGCGTTGTTCCACGAGGAGACCGTGCCGGACGCCCGGGCGACCGTCGCGGGGCTCGGCGACATCCCGGTGTTCGGGATCGGCTGCGGCGACCTCATGTGGGACGACCTCAGCATGTTCCCGGACTACGAGCGCGCGGTCCGGGCGATCGGCGTTCCGTTCTTCCAGGTCCTCGGCAACCACGATCTGGACCTCAGCGCGAAGACGACGGAGACAGCGTCCATCGCCTTCCGCGACCGCTTCGGCCCCCTGCACTACTCGTTCGACCGCGGGGACGTGCACTACTGCGTGCTGAACAACGTGTTCTGGTACGGCGGCGGGTACGTCGGCTACGTGACCGACCAGCAGCTCGAGTGGCTGCGCCGCGACCTTGCCCGCGTCGAGCCGGGGCGCACGGTGATCGTGGTCGCCCACATCCCCGTGGGCAGCACCATGGACCGGCGGCTGGGCGGCCGCGTGCCCGTGGGCTTCACCACGCAGAACCGCGACGCCCTGTACCGCATCCTGGAGCCGTACCGCGCCTACATCCTGACCGGCCACATGCACGAGCGCGAGCACATCATCAGCGGAACGATCCACGAGCAGGTGAACGGCGCGGTGTGTGGCGCGTGGTGGACCGGGCCGATCTGCTGGGACGGGACGCCGAACGGCTACACCATCTTCCGTGTGCGCGGCGAAGAGATCTCCTGGCGATACAAGTCGGTGGGGCACGCGCCGGAGCACCAGATGCGGGTCTACCCGCGGGGCGCGAACCCGGAGCGACCGGACGAGATCGTGGCGAACATCTGGGACTGGGACCCGTCGTGGACCGTGGTCTGGTACGAGGACGGTGAGCGGAAGGGCGAGATGCGGCAGGAGATGGGGATGGACCCGCTCGCCGTTCACCTCCAGCTCGGCCCCGATCGCCCGTCGCACCGGTCGTGGGTCGACCCGCGCAACACGGACCACCTCTTCTATGCCCGTGTTTCTCCGGACGCGCGCGAGGTCGTGGTCGAGGCGAGGGACCGGTTCGGGCGAGTCTACAGGGCGTCCCCACGGTCGTTGACCGAGCACGTGTCCGCGATGGACGCAGCTCATCCCATCTCCTCCAGGAGCGCGTAGCGATGTCGAGACCACTCGTCAATCTGACACGTGTCGCGCAGCGCGCGGCGCCAGCGCTCGGCGCCGCGCTGGCCGTGCTGACGGCTGTGGCCGGCGTGGCCGGGCAGCGGCCGGGGCCGAGCAACACCATCACCGATGTGCCGGGGATCAAGGTCGGGCACGAGACGCGGATCGGCGGCGGGTACCGGACCGGCACGACCGTGATCCTGACCGAGAAAGGCGCCACGGCCAGCTACAGTCAGCTCGGTGGCGCGCCGGGGACGAAGGAGGTGGCGCTGCTGGAGCCGGGCGGGCTCGTCACCCAGGTGAACGCCATCGTGTTGAGCGGCGGGAGCGCGTACGGCCTCGACGCCGCCAGCGGCGTCATGCGCTGGCTCGAGGAGCGCGGCTACGGTTTCCCGGTGCAGGGCGGCGTTGTGCCCATCGTCCCGGCCGCGATCCTGTTCGACCTCGGGCGCGGCGGAGACTTCAAGGCGCGGCCGGATGCCGAGTTCGGCTACCGGGCGGCCGCCGCCGCGACAGCGGCTCCCGTGCAGCAGGGGCGGGTCGGCGCCGGGACCGGCGCGCGCCATGGGTTGGGCTCGGCCAGCGTGGTCCTTCCCAACGGCTACACCGTCGGCGCGATCGTGGCGCTCAACCCTGCCGGCTCGGTGGTGAACCCGGAGACGTGCCTGCCGTACGGTGTCTTCCTCGAGCTGGACGGCGAGTTCGATCTCGTCCCACCGCCTGCCGAAGAGTGTCGTCCCGCAGGGGGCGCCGGGACCGAGAGCCGGGCCGAGGCGGAGGTCCCGCCGTTCAACACGACGATCGCCGTCGTGGCGACGGATGCGCCGCTGGACCAGACGCAGGCCAAGCGCATGGCGATGATCGCGAACAGCGGGCTCGCCCGGACGATCAAGCCGGTCCACAACCTCAACGATGGCGACCTCGTCTTCGCTGTCGCGACGACGCCGCCCGACCCCACGCTCTCGCTGCGCGACCTCAGCGCCATCTACAACGCCGCCGCGGACGTGCTCGGCCGCGCGGTGGTGCATGCGCTGCTCAACTCCGGCAGCATTGGCGAGACGAAGGGTTACTGTGACCAGTACCCGAGCGCGTGCCGCAACCGGAAGAACACCACTCCCCGATCGCCCGCCGGCCGTTAGCATCCTGAGTCCCGGGCGGGGGCACGCATGATGCGTACGGCGCCGTGGTCCGCCGCGCCGTCCATGGCCTTGCACGGTGCGGCAGTCCACGGGCGAACCGGGCTATGCGTCGCGTCGCCAGACCGCAGCTCGAGGCACGCACTCTGCCGGAGGAGCCGGTCCCGGCGGTCGCGCCGGCGCAGCGGCCGCGCGCCTGCGGCAAGCACGTGTTCGTGGGCGAGGAGAAGCTGTGGATCCGCGGCGTCACGTACGGCCCGTTCCGGCCCGGCACGGATGGAGAGCCCTACCCGCCCCCGGCCGTGGTCGAGGAGGACTTCCGGCGCATCCGCGCGAGCGGGCTGAACGCGGTCCGCACGTACACGGCGCCGCCGCGGCGGGTGCTGGACGCGGCGTGGCGGCACGGGCTGCGGGTGATGGTCGGGCTGGCGTGGGAGCAGCACGTCGCGTTCCTTGACGACCGCCGCCTCACGCGCTCGATCGAGGAGCGCGTGCGTGTGCAGGTGCGCGCGTGTGCGGGGCATCCTGCGGTGCTCTGCTACGCGGTGGGCAACGAGATCCCTGCGTCCATCGTCCGGTGGCACGGCGCGCGGGCCGTCGAGCGCTTCCTGCATCGCCTGATCCGGGCCGTGCATGCGGAGGACCCGGGCGCGCTCGCGACGTACGTGAACTACCCCACCACCGAGTACCTCCGGCTCGACTTCCTGGACCTCGTCTGCTTCAACGTCTACCTCGAAGATCCGGAGCGTCTGTCCGCGTACCTGTACCGGCTCCAGAACCTGGCGGGCGACCGTCCTCTGGTGATGGCGGAGCTCGGGTTGGATAGCCTGCGCCACGGCGAGCTGGACCAGGGGTGTGCGGTCGACTGGCAGATCCGCACGAGCTTCGCTGCCGGCTGTGCCGGTGCGTTCGTGTTCTCTTGGACCGACGAGTGGCACCGGGGCGGCGAGGAGGTGGAGGATTGGGCGTTCGGGCTGACGGGGCGAGACAGGCGTCCGAAGCCCGCGCTCGTTGCGGCGCGGGCGGCGTTCGCGGCCGTACCGTTCCCGGGGTCGGCGCGGTGGCCGCGGGTCAGCGTCATTGTCTGCACGTTCAACGGCGCCGGGACGATCCGGGACACGCTCGAGGCGTTGCGGCGGTTGGACTACCCGGAGTACGAGGTGATCGTCGTCGACGACGGCTCGACGGACGGCACCGCGGCGATCGTGGCGGAGTACGCGGTGCGGCTGATCCGCACGGAGAACCGCGGGTTGAGCGCGGCGCGGAACACCGGGCTCGCGGCGGCGACGGGCGAGATCGTCGCGTACATCGACGACGACGCGTATCCCGACCCGCACTGGCTCCGCTACCTCGTGCGCACGCTGCTGGACGGCGGCCACGCGGGCGCGGGCGGTCCCAACCTGTCGCCGCCGGGCGGCGGTCTCATCGCCGAGTGTGTGGCCCATGCGCCGGGCGCGCCGAGCCACGTCTTGCTCACCGACGTTCTCGCCGAGCACGTGCCGGGGTGCAACATGGCGTTCGTGCGGGAGCGGCTGGAGGCGGTGGGCGGGTTCGACCCGCAGTTCCGCGTGGCGGGTGATGATGTGGACGTCTGCTGGCGCGTGCAGGAGCGTGGCTGGACGTTGGGCTACAGCCCCGCGGCGGTCGTTTGGCACCACCGTCGCCGCACGCTACGCGCGTACTGGAGGCAACAGTCCGGCTACGGCGCGGCGGCAGCGCTGCTGGCCGCGAAGTGGCCCGGGAAGTACAACGCGGCGGGCCGCGCCACCTGGGCAGGGAGGGTCTACGGTCAGCGTGCCAGGGCGGCGAGCGGCATGGCGCGGCGCGGGCGCGTCTACCACGGCGTGTGGGGCACCGCACCGTTCCAGTCCATCTACGACGACCCGGCGGCCGGTCACGTCTCCGTGGTGGGCCTGGTCGCCGGCGTTGCCGGCGCGCTGGTGGCGATCCGTGCTGCGGGCGGCCGTGCGCGCGGGCGTCTGGACCGGTGGCGGCGCTACCTCGTGACCGCGCTGCTGTTCGTACTGCAGCCGTTGGCGCGGTGGTGGGGCCGGGCGAGGCAGGAGGCGGCGATCTCGCCGTTGCGGGGCTCGTGGACGTTCGCGGGGCACGGGCAATGCCGTTTCGCGCTGTGGAGCGAACGGTGGCGCCCGGCGGAGGCGTGGCTGAGTGCGCTGGAGGCGGAGCTCCGCGCGCAGCGGGTCGCCGTGCTGCGTGGCAGCGCGTTCGAGGACTGGGACCTAGAGGTGCGAGCGGGCAACGCAGTGGCCATACGACTCCGCATGGCGATCGAGCCGCACGCGCGGGGAAGGCAGCTCCTGCGGTTCCGGATATGGCCGCGGCGCTCGCCGCGCCGTGCTACGGCGCTGCTCGTGCTCGTGGGGCTCGGCGTGGCGGGGGCGGTGGGCGGCTGGTGGCCGGCCGCCGCGGCGATGGTGACCGCGGCCGTATGGGGGGCGGCGCGCGCGGCGCGGCGGCGGGGCGCAGCGCTGGCGGCGGTGCGCGGTGCGCTGGACCGGCTCGGCTCGGAGGGGGCCCCGGAGCCGCGCGCGCGGGCGGCGGGGGTGGGGCGGGTGGCGGCGGGCGGGCCGTGAGGCGACGCCGGGAGCAGGACGGCGCGTCTCCGCCGCGGTACTCCGATCTCCACCTCTACCGGCGCATCCTGCGAGAGGCGCGGCCGTACGCGTGGCACATCGTCGCGCTGCTTGCGCTCGGACTGCTCTCCACGCCACTCGCTCTGCTCACGCCGCTCCCGCTCACGATCGCGGTGGACCACGGGATCGGCTCGCGGCCGGTGCCGCCGTGGCTGGCTGCGCTGCTGCCGGATACGGTGCTCCGGTCCAAGGTCTCCATCCTCGCCTTCGCCGCGCTGCTCGTGGTCGCGGTCGCACTGCTCACCCAGGTGCAGTCCGCAGCGACCTCGCTCCTGCGGACCTATACGGGCGAGCGGCTCACGCTGAGCTTCCGTTCCCGTCTGTTCCACCACGTGCAGCGGCTCTCGCTGACGTTGCACGACACACGCGGCACGAGCGACCCGCTGTACCGGATCCAGTACGACGTCCCTGCCATCCAGTACATCGCCATTGACGGCCTGATTCCGTTCGTCACGTCCACGGTCACGCTCGTCTCGATCCTCTACATCACCGCCGTGTTGAACTGGCGGCTTGCGCTGGTGGCGCTGACCGTCGCGCCGCTGCTGCTCCTGCTGATGAAGGTCTCCCGGAAGCGGCTGCGCGGCCAATCGAGTCACGTCAAGCAGCTCGAGAGCAGCGCGCTCTCGGTGGTCCAGGAGGTGCTGGCGTCGTTGCGCGTCGTCAAGGCGTTTGGGCAGGAGAGCAGGGAAGAGCAGCGGTTCGTGGACCGGTCGAGCGAGGGGATGCGGGCGCGGGTCCACCTCACCCTGCTGGAGGGCGGGCTCCAGGTGTTGATCGGACTGACGACGGCGTTCGGCACCGCCGCCGTGCTGTTCATCGGCGCGCGCAGTGTGCAGGCCGGCACGCTCACCCTCGGGGAGCTGCTGCTGGTGATGGGCTATCTCGCCATGATCTACGAGCCGCTGAAGACCATCAGCAAGCGGATCGCGAGTCTGCAATCGCACCTGGCCAGCGCCGAACGCGCCTTCCGACTGCTCGACGAAGCGCCGGACGTGACGGAGCGGGAAGGCGCCCTGCGCATCACGCGGGCGCGGGGCGACGTCGTCTTCGACCGTGTCTCGTTCGCGTACGACGGCGACCGTCACGCCGTTCGGGACGTCTCGTTCGCGGTGCCGGCAGGCACGCGTGTCGGCATCGTGGGCCGGACCGGGGCGGGCAAGAGCACGCTCATGAACCTCCTGATCCGGTTCCACGATCCGACGAGCGGCCGTGTGCTGCTGGACGGAAATGACCTCCGCGATTACCGACTGGCCGACCTGCGCCGGCAGTTCGCCATCATGCTCCAGGAGCCGGTGCTGTTCTCGACCAGCATCGCCGAGAACATCGCCTATGCGCGGCCCGGCGCCAGCCGCGACGCGATCATCCGTGCCGCGCAGCTCGCCAACGCCCACGAGTTCATCAGCGGGCTCCCCGACGGCTACGACACGCTGGTGGGCGAGCGCGGGCTGCGGCTCTCGGCCGGCGAGCGGCAGCGGATCGCGCTGGCCCGCGCGTTCCTCCGGGACGCGCCGATCCTGGTCCTGGACGAGCCGACCAGCTCGGTGGACCTGCTCACCGAGAGCGGCATCATGGATGCGCTGGAACGGCTCATGAAGGGCCGGACGACGTTCATGATCGCGCACCGGCTCACCACGCTGGAGGGCTGCGACATGATCGTGGTGATGGAGGGCGGGCGCGTCGTCCAGGTCACGCATGATGTGGCGGGGTTCGTGAGAGATGCGCTCCGGCGAGGCCGCGGCAGCCCCTGAGGGCTGCCCCGCGGTGCATCCGGCGGTAATGGCATGGGAGCGTCTGACCGGCAGGGCCGCGGCGGCGACGCACGTGTCGGTGCTCAAGCGGGGCCGGCATTCGCAGGTCTACCGGCTGCACGGCGCGCTGGACGGCCACGCCGTGGTCGCGAAGCGCTGCCCGGCCGAGACGGCTCGGATCGAGCGTACCGTGCACGAGCAGGTCCTCCCCGGCGTGCCGATCCCCAGGTTGCGGTGGTACGGCTTCCTCCAGGACGAGGACCCGGCGTTCGGCTGGCTGTTCACGGAGGATGCGGGCGACGAAGCCGCGTCGCGCTCCCACGACGCCCTCATCGCCCGTTGGCTGGGCACCGTGCACGCCGCGGACGCCGAGCGGGCACGTCGGCTCCTCCCCGAACGAGGGCCGGCGCAGTACCTGGCGCAACTGCGTGCGGGCCGCGCGCCTCGGCGCGCACCTGGCTCGCACTCCGCTGTCAGCGGGTGTACGCGCGTTGTTCGAGCGGATCGTCTCCCACTGCCACGCGATCGAGGCCCGATGGCCGGAGATCGAGGCAGCGTGCGCCACGCTTCCGCCCGTGCTGGTGCACGGGGACATCAAGCGCAAGAACCTGCGGCCCTGGTACCGCCGCGGACGCGAGGAGCTGCTGGTGCTGGACTGGGAGCTCGCGGGCTGGGGCTCGCCCGTGCCGGAGCTCGAGCGGCTGAGCGTCGACATCGCGGGCGATGGCGCATCGGCGCTCGCGCGGCTCTACCTGGAGCATGCGGGCTGGCGGGGAATTGGCCCGCGTGACGTCGAGCGGCTCGCGTGGATCGGCGCCGTGGTGCGGCTCGCGGCGTGCATCGATTGGGCGGGGATGGAGCTGGAAGGCGGGAGGGAAGAGAAGGCGGTGCGGCAGCTCCGCCACTACGACGAGCGGCTGACCGTGCTGCTGCGGGGGCCGTGGGTGAGGGGCGCGGCATGAGTGGCAGGGAGTCCGCAGGCGCGGCGCGCACACTGCCCCTGCCCGCCGAGCACACGCTCGCCGCCGGACTCGCCGCCGTGTTCGGCGTGCGGCCGGACGAGCTCGTGTTCGAGCGGCGCCGGAATCCACGCGCCAGCACGTTCCCGAGCGAGTTCGTGGATTGCCGGCTGTCGGACGGGCGGCGTCTCGAGCTGTGCTGCAAGTACGGCGCGGACGAGACCGACGGCTCCCACGGCCACCGCGGCAACGCGGCGTACGAGGGGGCGGTCTACCGGCTGCTCATGCGCCGAGGGCTGGCCGGCGTGCCACGGCTGTACGGCATGTTCGCGGAGGAGCAGACGGGGAGGACGTGGCTCGTACTCGAGCGCGTGCCGGGCGTGCGCATCGACGACCTGTCCGACCAGGCCCCCGCGATGCGCGCCGCGGCCGTGTGGGTGGGACGACTCCATGCGGAGGACCTCACGGCCGATGCGCTGACTGCCGGCCTCCCACTGATCCGACACACGCGCGACTACTACCTCGGCTGGATCCGTCGCACGATCGAGTTCGCGCGGCCGCTCCACGAGCGCTATGCCTGGCTGCGAGAACTCGAACGGCACGCCGACGCGCTGATCGCGCCCTTGCTCGACGCCCCGCGCGTCCTGATCCACGGCGAATACTACCCGCACAACGTGCTGGTCCACGGCGCCGCTGTGTTCGCCCTGGACTGGCAGTCCGCCGCGGTCGCCGCTGGCGAACTGGACCTCGCCGCGCTCACGGAGAACTGGCCCGAGGAGATCGCGGAGGCGTGCGTGCGCGAGTACCGCGCCGCGCGTTGGCCTGCGGGGGCGCCAGCGTGGTCCGACGCCGTGCTGGAGGCCGCCCGGGTCCACTGGCTGTTCCGCTGGCTCGGCGACCGGCCGCAGTGGACGCTCCGGGAGCGCGCCCGCTGGCGCTGGCAGGCGCTGGAGCGGGTGGCTGCGCGCCTCGGCCTGACATGACTTCCGGGATGAGGATGGTGCCGGGCAGCGCTGGGCGATTGCCACGGGGGGCGGGTGCACACGAGAGGCGGGGGGAACGGTTGCGCATCATCGTCGCGGGTCTGATCGCGCGTTACCCGCTGGGCGGCATGGCGTGGCATTACCTCCAGTACGTGCTCGGGCTCGCCGCGCTCGGGCACGACGTCTACTACATCGAGGATTCCGGCGAGTGGCCGTACGACCCGGCGCTGCGCCAGCCCGCACGGCGCGCCGACGTCAACGTCCCTTACCTGGCCGACCTCATGGCGCGATACGGGCTTTCAGACCGGTGGGCGTACCGCGTACAGGATCTCGACGGGCCCCGGTGGTTCGGCATGAGCGACGCGCGCCGCCACAGCGTCGTCGCCAGCGCAGACCTCCTGATCGACGTCTCCGGCACCGTGGACCGCCCTGAGGCGTACCGCGCCGTGCGCCGCCTCGCCTACGTGGACACAGACCCGGTCTTCGTGCACATCCGCCTGGCTCGCGGCGAGCCTCGGCTGGTCGAGCGTGTGGGCGTCTACGATGTGCACTTCAGCTTCGGCGAACGCGTGGCAGAACGCATCCCCGCCGTCGGACACGGGTGGTTGCCCACGCGCCAGCCGGTGATCACGCCCCTGTGGCGGAGCGAGGCGCCGCCCCGCCCCGTCTACACGACCGTGATGAACTGGAGCAGCTACGCATCCGAGGTGCACGGGGGGCGCAGCTACGGCCAGAAGTCCATCGAGCTCGAGCGGTTCTTGGATCTGCCGCGACGGCTGTCGCACGTGCGTCTCGAGCTCGCGACGGGGCCCGGGCACCGCGAGCGCACCCCCGTCGCGCGGCTGCGCGCCCACGGCTGGCGCGTGCGGGATGCCGCGCGGCTGTGCCCGGACCCGGGGCGCTACCGGCGCTACATCCAGCGGTCCAGGGGCGAGTGGAGCGTGGCGAAGAACGGGTACGTGACGGGGCGCGCCGGCTGGTTCAGCGAACGCTCCGCCTGCTACCTCGCCGCGGGGAGGCCGGTGATCGTCCAGGACACGGACTTCCCGGACGACCTGCGCCGAGGCGCCGGGATCGTTCCGTTCTCGACGCTGGACGAGGCGGTGGAGGCGCTCAACGAGGTGGAACGCGACTACGCGCGGCACGCCGCCGCCGCACGCGCGATCGCGGAGGAGTGCTTCCGCGCCGACATCGTGCTGCGGTCGCTGGTCGAGCGGGCGCTGGGGTGAGGGAGCGTTTGCGCGAGGCGCGTCCGGCGCCCCTGTGGCGAGCGGCCCGCGCCAGCGCGCGCACGTAGCTCGAGATCTCCAGCGAGCGCCCCCCGACTCCCGCTCGGCGTTTCTCGGGGGCGGACCTCGTTCCCCCGGCGCGGAAGCTCCGACCGTCGTTGCGAAGCCGTGGGGCGGAACATGGGAGATTCGCCGCGCCCGGGGCGGCCGACTTCGGCGGTGCTGGCCCGTGCCGCTGCGCGGCCGCACGCGCGTGCCAGCCGCTCCCTGTCACCGCGCGGCGGGTGTCGAGGCACCGCCCTCCACGGGACGAAGCAGTCCTAGCCCGCCTGGCCCGACATGCTCCTTCGCCCGACCCGGATGAATGCGAAGGCGAAGAGCAGATGGATGACGGCGAACAGCCACGTCGCTGGCCGCGCCCCGCTGGCCAGCCCCCACAGATCCAGGGCGGCGATGGCGGCGAAGCCGACGATGTTGCCCAGGATGACAGCATCCCGCGCTCTGGACGGCTCGGCGTTCCGCGCCAGCCAGTCGAGCGCCGCGATCCCCAGGAGCGGACTGCCGAGGATCCGCAGGTGGGCGATCAGCGCCGGGGAGGCGTCGGCGGGGACCGCGCCGGCGCCGGCGGCTTGCGGGGCGAGGACGAAAGCGAGCCCCGCGAGCGCGGTGTAGACCGCCGCGGCGGTCAGCAGGATCCGGAGAGGCATGGGCACCCCCTGGTCGGCGGGTCGTCACGTGGCCCCCCTGCCAGGCCCACGCCACCGGCGCCTGCGGCCGCCGAGGCTGGACCTGCGGCCCCGATGGGGGTAGACTGGAGGCGGCGGGGGACCGCCTGTGGTCACCACGCCGGGCAGCGGCGCCGCGCGCGCCGTCACGCCCGGGGGAGAGGTCTCGAGACAACCAACGACGCGGCCGCCCGGTGCGGCCGCCGGTAGGGAGCTCGACATATCATGATCGCGCGACGCGTACGTTCGACCATTGCCGCCCTGACCCTCGCGCCGCTGGCCGCTTGCGGCGCGGCGGGCGAGCCGGACTCGGCCGCGACGCACTCGGCCGGCGGCCACGGCGCTACGACGGATGCACCGGCCGCCGTCGGCGCCGTCCCGTTCCCGAGCAGCCCGGACGAGCCGCGGCTCAAGAACCTCCGCATGCTGACACATATCGGTGAGAACGCCGAGGCGTACTTCTCGGCGGACGGCAAGCACCTGATCTTCCAGGCGACGCGGCCGGGCGAGAGCGAGTGCGACCAGATCTACATCATGGATGTCGACGGCACCAACGTCCGCCGCGTGTCCACCGGCCTGGGCCGGACGACCTGCGGGTTCTTCTTCCCGAGCGGCGACAAGATCATCTTCAGCTCGACCCACGAGGTCAGCGAGGAGTGCCCGCCGCCCCCCGACTACAGCCGCGGCTACGTCTGGGCGCTCCATGACTACGACATCTACATCGCCAACGTGGACGGCTCGGACCTCCGCAAGCTGACGGATTCGCCCGGCTACGACGCGGAGGCGACGATCTCGCCCGATGGCTCGAAGATCGTCTTCACCTCCATCCGCGACGGCGACCTCGACATCTACGTCATGGACGCCGACGGCAGCAACGTGAAGCGCCTGACGCACGAGCTGGGCTACGACGGCGGGGCGTTCTTCTCACCGGACGGCACGAAGATCGTCTACCGGGCCTACCACCCCACGGACTCCGCCGAGATCGCGGACTACCTGTCGTTGCTCGAGCAAGGGCTGATCCGGCCGGGCAAGCTGGACATCTACGTGATGGACGCGGACGGGTCGAACAAGCGCCGCATCACCAACAACGGCGCAGCGAACTTCGCGCCGTACTGGCACCCCGACGGCCGCCGGATCATCTTCAGCTCCAATCTCGGCGATCCGACGGGGCGCAACTTCGATCTCTACCTGATCGACATCGACGGGAAGAACCTCGAGCGCGTGACGACGAGCCCCGTGTTCGACGGCTTCCCGATGTTCAGCCCCGACGGCAAGTACCTGGTCTTCGCATCCAACCGCGGTGCGGCGCGCGAGGGGGACACGAACATCTTCATCGCGGAGTGGAACGAGCTGGATTAGGGGCGTCGTCAGGGAGATCGACATGACCACGCAGACCGTACGCTCGGGTCTACCCGCGCTCATCGCGCTGCTGGCGGCGCTGGGCCCCGTGGGCGCGCGGGAGACGGCCGGTGCCGCCGCGTCGAGCGCACTCCAGGGCGAGGCGAGCGGCGCTCCCGTGTCGTGCCCCGCGCCGCCTGCCGGCTCGGACATCGCCTCCGTCGTGCGCTATCTGGCCAGCGACGAACTCGAGGGCAGGCTCGCCGGCAGCGCGGGCGAGCGGTGCGCCGGCGATTACCTCGCCGCGGCGTTCCAGCGCCTCGGCCTGGAGCCCGCGGGCGAGAACGGCACGTACTTCCAGGAGGTGCCGCTGGCCAGCGCCATGAACCCGCACGCTCCGCAAGGCACGGGGCGCAACGTCATCGCGCGGCTCGAAGGCCGGGACCCCGCCCTGCGGGACGAGTTCATCGTGATCGGCGCGCACTACGACCACCTCGGCCGTGGCGGGTTCGGCTCGCTCGCGCCGGAGACGGATGCGGTGCACAACGGCGCCGACGACAACGCCTCCGGCGTCGCGGCGCTGCTCGCGATCGCGGAGCGGCTGGCCGCGAACCCGCCGGCACGATCGGTCATCTTCATCGCGTTCACGGGCGAGGAGGTGGGGCTCCTGGGCTCGGCGCACTACACCGCGCATCCCGCCGCGCCCCTCGAGCGCACCCGCGCGATGCTGAACCTGGACATGGTCGGCCGGCTGGGTGAGGGGCCGCTCATCGTGTACGGCACGGGCACGGCGGCCGAGTGGGACGGGATCCTGGACACGGCGGCGAGCGCGGCGGGCGTCGAGCTCGCGCGCAAGGAGGACGGCTACGGCCCGAGCGACCACACGTCGTTCTACCTCAAGGACATCCCTGTCCTGCACTTCTTCACCAACACGCACGACGACTACCACCGGCCGTCCGACGACTGGGAGCGTATCGACGTGCAGGGGATCGAGCGCGTGGTTGCCGTCGCAGAAGCGGCGGCGCGCGCAGTGGCGGACCGGCCTGCGGCGCTGACGCTGCGCCGCGGCGTCGGCACGCCGCCGTCGGCCTCCCAGAACCGTGGCTACGGCGCGTACCTCGGCTCGATCCCCGACTACACCCCGGCCGAGCGTGGCGTGCGGGTCTCGGGCGTGCGGGAGGGCTCGCCCGCGGACCTGGCCGGCCTCCAGGCCGGAGACGTCATCGTCGGCTTCGATGACCAGGAGATCGCGGATATTTACGCGATGACCGAAGCGCTGCGCGCGCGGAAGCCCGGCGACACCGTGCGGATCCGGGTGCTGCGCGAGGGCAAGGAGATCACGGTCACGGCGGTCCTGGGACAGCGCGGCGGCTGAGCGCGACCTGGCGCCTCTTTCGTACGAGTTGGAGTCGAGCGTGGGGCGGCCGACCGGATGCGGTGGGCCGCCCTACGTGCCTCGACGGCCCAGCGCAGCCGGCCCAGAACATAGGCGGACCGGGTGTTTCCAGGTTCGTCGGTTGTGCGCGGGCTGTACGAGTCGTCTCGGTGTTGCGGAGGCTGCGCGAGGGGGAGCTGACGATCGCGAGAGAGGACGAAGTCATCTCGACGTAGCCGGGGCGCGTGACCTCGCCGAGGAAGACGGGGTCCGTCGCGCCGGTCGCGGGATCGGACCACTTCTGGTAGACGCGCACCACGCTCTCGGTCGGGCCGGGCTCGGGAAGACGGGCGGCTTCACGGAGTGACGGACCGGTTTCCAGAACCGGCCGCGATCGTCGAACGCGCGGACCTCGGACGCCTGGTGGTCGAGCACGTAGATCGTGCCGTCCTCGTCCACTTCGATCGCGCGCACATCGCCGAAGACTTCGTGCGGCTCTCCCTCGAGCATGCCGATGCGCAGGTCGGCCGCCACCGGTCCCGCCACGGGTGGCGGGAGGGAAGCGTAACGCGGCAGGAAGACGCCGCCGGGAAGCGTATCGCGGATGAGCTGCGCGCCGGGAGGCGTGTCGGCGGCACCGCAACCGCTGACTCCGATCAACGCAAGGAGGACGATCAGGGGGACCGCCGGACATGCGCGAGGATGCGCGCCACGGCGGCAATGGTCGCGGCGGCGTTGAACCCCTCCCAGAAGATCTCCCCCGTGCGGATCGTCTGCACGACCGCAGCGCACAGCGCGATGCCGGCGAGCGTCCAGTAGAAGCTCAGTGGCCGTGAGGCCCACGTGATGAGGCGGTTGACGACGCCGTCGGAAGCACGTTCGTCGCTCATGTCCACGCTCCTGAAAGGCCTCGGCTACAGGATCTCCTTCACCCGCTCCGGCGGGCGGGCGAGGACCGCGCGGTTGCCCCGGACGACGATGGGCCGCTGGATGAGCTCCGGGTGCTCGGCCATGGCATCGAGGAGCTCGTCCTCTGTCAGGTCCGCTCGTCCGAGGTCGAGCTCGCGGTAGGCCGGCTCGCGGGTGCGCAGGAGCTCGCGAGCGGAGATCCCCATCATACGGATCAGCCGCACCAGCTCTTCGCGGGGGATCGGGTTCACAATATAGTTGACCGCCTCGTACTCGACGCCGGCCTCGCGGAGCAGCTTCGCGAGCTTCCGGCACGTCGTGCACGTCGGCTTCTCGTAGACGGTGATACGGTCATTGGCCGTCATGACCGACTCTCCTGACAGCGGTGATCATACACCTCGCGCCCACGCCGGGCGCTCGTAGACCTCGATGCGCTCGACGCCGAGATCGTCCTCGCTCCATACGATCAGCTCCGACGCTCCGACGCGCAGGAAACGGCGCCCTGGCGGGAGGCGCAGGCTTCCCAGCTCCTCGCCGTCACGCGTGACTGCATACCATACCTGACCGGAACCCGCGGTGTTCTTGCGGATCCAGAGGACGCCGGATGGATCGCCCTCCAGTTCCAGCACCGGCGGGAACACGGCGGGGAATGGCACCACCTCCCACGCGCGCCGCCGGATCGGCTCGAACACGCGCTGACCCATGAATTCCTCGGGGATCGCCGCCGCGAACCAGGTCTCGCGGTCCTCCGCGCGGACCGGCAGAGATGGACCCACGACGGGCACCCTTCTTCGCTCCCGTCCGTGCAGATCGAGGAGCTGGATGTGCGTCTGCCCGGGGTACCAGATGGCGATCAGACCGTCAGGGAGGACGGTCCAGCTGGGCTGTGGTGTGAAGGGTTCGCTGACCGTCAAGGACGGCGCACCGGGCGCTTCCAGACGGATCTCGTTGGGAGAGGTCGAGTAAGCGAGGATGGTGTCTCGCGTCGCGCCCGCCACGCGCACGATCGCCCGGGCACGGTCCAGCGGCCGGAACGTCCCGAGGATCGTGTCACCGCCGACGAGGAAGAGTCGATTCGCCCAGTCCCCCACGCTCCTCATCTCGATGAACCGGCCGTCGTCGCCGTAGCTGACGAGCTTGCGATGACCGAGGTCGAGCACGACGACAGCGCGATCCGACCACGCCAGGTCCACGGGCGACGCCAGCTCGGCCGGCCCGCCGCCTTCGCGGCCCCAGCTCCGGTATCCCGCCGCGCTGAAGACGTGCACCGCGGGCGTCGGATCGGTCAGGACGGCGAGCGCGTCGCTCCCCGGTGCAGCCGCCTTCACACCGACCAGGACCTCCGAGTCTACGTCCCCGTACGCCCTCAGCAACCGCGGTACGTCCTGCGCCGCTGCTGTGGCCGGGAGCAGCAGGCCGAGCAGCATGGCCGGAATCAGGATCGAGCGTCGAATGGCGGGCCTCCGAGGTCTGGGCCGAGTCAGGGGCGACACGACTGTGCGGCGGATCGACCCGTTGGGACCTCCGTGAACCCCCTCACCCGTCGAGTCGTGCGGCGGCGAGCGATTCGTGCTCCCGTGACTCGACTCCGACCCTGCGAGAAGAGAGGGAATCCGGAGTCGCGCGGGTCGAGGTCCCACCGCGGCGAATACTTCCGCCGGACCTCCGATCCATCCTCGTCGCGAACCAGCGCCCCCATGCCGACCGACGGATCGATCACCTGGAGGCGTCCCCGGGCAGCCGCGAGGCCCTCGCCCGAGTTGCTCTCGATGATCACGTCGTAGCGTTGCTGGTCGAGCCTCGTGACCACGACGAGCCCGACACCGATCCGTTGCGGATCGAGTGGATCGGGGTCGATGAGCACCCCGTAGAGCATCGTCGTGCCCGGTTCCAGGAAGTGCAGGGAACGACGGCCGATCTCCCGGGAGGACACGCGTCGTTCTCGCCAGTCTATGGGATCGAGGAGCACGGACTCGATCTCGACCGGCGGCTTCGGCTCGTTCATCAGCACCGGGATCCAAAGGACTTTCCGGTCGCCTACGGGTGCAACGCTCACCGCGTCGAGCGAGAGTGGCAGCCCCTTGATGACTTCCGGGAAACTGCTGGTCCCGAACTTCTCCCAATCGACCACCGGCGGCAGCCGGTAGCGCTCCGTCTCGGGGGCCTGACCGGAAAGCGGCGATGTCATCACGGTGGCGAGGAGTGCAAGAGTGGCGCAGCCTGCAGTAGCGCCGGAGAGCACCGTACCGGGCAGGCGGCGCGCATGGCCGAAGGGGTGAGTCGGCTGCATGGTCGGCTTCCGAAAATACGATCCCCGGTCCATGAGACCGCTTCCCGTCAGCCGGTACGGACGCTCAGGATATCGAGTTTCGGGCGCGCGACGCACGCCGGCCCTCGAGCACGCCACCCGCAGGAGCGTGCGCCAGGGTCGTTGGGCGAGGACCGCCCCGGTCGAGGTCCTCGGCGAGCCCGATGCACGGCAACGCCGCGGTAATGAACGGGGCCACCGCAGCCCGTTCACGGCGAGCGCCGTCCCCCCGACAACGCCCGGTAGTACTCCTCCACCAGCTTTCGGTACTCTGCCGGCACATCGTCAGAGCCGGACAGGAACAGCCGCTCCCGCTCGTCGCCCTGGATCTGGCGCCGCAGCGCGTATTCGAACTCCTTGAGCCCCGCCACGATCTGGGCCTGCAGGCGCTCGACGGCGGCGAGGTCCTCGAGGTTGGCGCGGTGCAGCTCGCGCAGCCGGCGGATGGTCTCGTCGAGCGGCGCGACGTCGATGCCCTCCTGCTGGAGGGTGCGCCGGATCTGCTCGGCTTCGGCCTGCCGCTCCTGGAGCTCGCGGCGGAACTGGCGGATGTCGTCCTCACCGAGACGGATCGGGCCGCCGTAGCCGCCGGGCTCCCGGGCGCCGGGCTGCGTGGGGCCGCCCGCCGCGCCGGACTGTGGGGCCGCCTGTCCGCCCTGCTGGCCCTCTCTCTGCTGCTCGCCCTGGCGATCCTCGCCTCGCTGGTCACCGCCGGCCTGGCCCTGCTGCTCGCTCTGCCGACCCTCGTCCAGCCCTCGGCGTTCGCCCTCGCGCCGCCGCGCCTCGGCACGCTGCCGCGCGCGCTCGCGCAGCCGGTCGTCGAACGACTCGAGCCCGCTGACCAGCTCGCGCGTGCGGTCGAGCGCCTGGGCGAGCCGGTCCTCGGTCGACCGGCCGACCGACGCGGCCGCCTTCGCGATGTTCTCCCTGACCCTGTCGATGTCCGCGCCGATCTGTTCCTCCAGCATCCGCGCGTACTCGCCGGGCCGCTCCTGAACGACGCCGCGGGACCAGAGGATCTTGTCCACGAGCTTGGTGTCGCGGATTGCGTTGGCGGCCTCCTGGAGGTTGCGGGCCGCTTCCTTCTGCTCGGCGCGGGAGGCAGCGGCGAGGCGGTCGAGCCGGCGCTCGAGGTCGGCGACGGCGGCGGCGAGCGCTTCCTTGCGCTCCTGGAGCCGCCGCACCTGTTCACTGCGGCGGTCGGCCGGGTCGAGCCGTGCGACGTCGCCCGCGATGCGCTCCTGCTGATCGCGCAGACGCTCGGCCTCGGCCAGTGCGTCCTGGACCTGCCGCTCGATGCCGGCCTGGCGACCCTGCTCCAGCAGCCGGCGCGCCTCCTCCAGCCGGTCGAGGGCGGCCTGGCCGGCGCCGGGGTTGTTGCTGGCGGCGGAACGCCGCATCTGCTCCACGGCCTCGCGCAGGCGGCGGGCGCTCTGCATCAGCTCGGGCGAGCGCTGCTCGCGGGCGAGACGCTCGAGCTGACGAGCGACGGAGTCGGCCTGCTCTGCGAGCTCGCGCTGGTTGGCGCTGCCGCCCTGGCCGCCCTGCATGTTCTGCTGGAGACGGCGCTGCCGCTCGATCTCCTGCTGCTGCCGGCGTGCGAGCTCGCGCAGGCGCTCGGCGACCTCATCGAGCTGCTGGCTCTGCCGCTCGGCCTCGCTGCGCTGCACGGTCTCGTACTGGTTCCGCATGCGGTCCAGCTCGAGCTCGAACAGGTCGGCGAGGTCATCGGCGTTGGGGGCCGCGCCGGCACCGCCCGGCTGGCCCATGGCGACCTGCACCTCACGGAACGCGGCCTCCGCGCGCTGGAGGTGCTGGAGCGCGCGCTGTTCGGCGGGCAGCGCCTGGTCGGGCCTGCCGGCGCCGAGCTTCTCCTCGGCGACCTTCATCTCCTCCGCGGCCTGCGGCAGCGCCTTCGCGATGGCCTGCATCAAGGTGTCCGACCCGATGACGCCCCGGGCCGTCATGCGGCTCACCAGCGTCTCGACCTGCTCGCGCAGCTTGCCCTGCGCCAGCGCGAGCGTGACCAGGTTCTCGCGGAACTCCTTGTCCGTGTACTTCGCGCGGTCACGCTGGACGTTGAACGTGCCGGCCACGATCTCGCGCTGCCTTTGCACCAGCGCGCCGGGCTGGACCATGTCGCCGCCGCGGCCGGGAGCGCCCATCTGCTCGGCTTGTCGGTAGTCGCGGCCGAACGGGCGGATCTCGATGAAGTAGATGTCGCTGGTCGCGTCCTGCGGCCGGGGCCGCGCGTTGTCCCGGACACGCGCGTAGTACGCGATGAGGTCGCCGGGCTGTACGTCCAGCTCCTCGAGGTAGAACGTGTGGCCGGCGGAGACGCTCGGCCTGCGTTCACCCGCTCGGAACAACTGGACGGCCTGCTCGTCGCCGCCGTTCACGCTGAAGACCAGCTCGAGGGTGCCGATCCCGTAGTCGTCCTCGGCGCTGACCTCGACGAACACCTCGTCCACGGCGCTGGCGCGCGTGTCGCGGCCGGGCTTGCGCAGCACGACGATGGGCGGCTGGTCCTCCAGGACATCGATCGTGTACTCGGGCGAGGCGGGACGCATTGTGCCGTCTGGGGACTGGAGCTCGATGCGGTAGAAGCCGGGCGCCGTGACGGTGAACGCGCCCTCGAGGCGGCCGTCCGGCGCGGCCGCGAGCGCGACGGTGTCGCCGTGGTCGAGGATGATGCGTCCGGCCTCTACGGGCACGGTGGGCAGCGCGCGGACGAGCACTTCGGTGCCGCCCAGCACCGCGATGTCTCCGCCGTCCTCGACCACCTGCGGGCTGAGCCCCGTGTACGCGGGGAAGCGGTACTCGAGGTCGAGCCGCTGGACGTAGGGCAGGTCGGCGACCTCGATACGGTAGACAGCGGAGCGCACACCTTCGGCCTCGACGTAGTAGTCGGTCGCGACGTCGATGTCGAAGAGCAGGAACGAGAACGCGGTGCTGTCGCCCTCGACCGTGGTCATGGGCCAGCGCTGCCATTCGCCGTTCGGGCCGGTCCGCGTCGCGACTTCGACCTGCGTGGCCGTGAAGCCGTGGAGCCGCGCGTCGATGCGCTGGTCGGCGCCGCGCGCCACGGTCGTGTGGCCGGGCTGCACGTCGATGCGGTAGGGGCTCGCGGCCTCGGCGCGCTTCCACGGGAAGAGGAGCACGGAGGCGCCATGTCGAACGACGGCGGGGCTGAACAGCAGCGCGGCGAGCGTCACGGCCGCGGCAGCGGCGAGCGCGCCGGTGGAGCCGAGCAGGCCGCGGTGCTCGACGGCGCGGCCGGCGTCCGCCTCGCGGCAGCGCTGGATCGCGGACTCGACGAGTCTCGCGACGAACGCGGGTGAGACTTCGGCGCCGTGTCCGTCCTTCGCGGCCCCCGCCTCGAGCGCGCTGACGACCATCGCCTGGAGCGACGGCTCGTGCTCCTCGATGTAGAGAGCGACGCGCTCGTCCGACACGCGACGGAACAGCGGGACGAGGACGAAGCGGATGAGGAGGGCGACGACGGCGACGAGCAGCATCACGCGGAGTGCGACGATCGCGCCGGGGCTGAAGCCGAGGCGCTCGATCCCCCACGCGGACGCGAGGAGCACCGCGGCGCCGGCGGCCAGCGTGATCGCAGCGCCACGCAAGGCGTTCTTGAGCCGCCACCGCCGCCGAACCTGGCGGATGATGCGGATCAGCTCGTCACGTGCCGCCGTCGGATGCACTCCACTGGACATCGTGCGCCTCCGGTTTCCGCGTGCTGCCACGCTGCTGAGCCCCGCCGTGGCCGCTTCTCGTACCCTGACCGTTCCCCCCCGCCGGCGATCAGCTCGCCGCGCGGGAGAGGCGGCCCGCGAGGGCGGTTTCCGCGGCCAGCGCGAGCAGCGCCGCGATCAGAAGATAACGCCAGACCGCCTGCCGCCGCTCGTGCTCTTCGATGCTCCCAGCCGTCGCGGCCGTTGCGGCCGGCGCCGTGCCGGGGTCGGTCGCCGTCACCGTGGCGACCACCTCCTGCGGGTCGATCGGCGTGAGGTCGGACTCCGCCAGATCCAGGTTCACGGCGACCGTGTAGGGCGCCGCGTTGGCCTGGCCCGCGGGCCGGAGCTCGTAGAAGCCTTGCTCCGTGAGCTCGAGCACGCGCGGATGGTCGCCGCCGATCGTCGTGCGGGTGCCACCCGGCGTGAGGACGACCAGTTCGCCCCCCGCGAGACCAGGGAACCTGGCCACGCTCTCGGCCCCGGCCGCCTTCTCGGCGGCCGGGGCGCTCGTCGCGCCGGCCTCGTCGCCGCCGGGCGTGAAGGCCATGCTGTCGCGCGCGGCGCCGAGGTCCAGCACCTGGCCGGCGGTGAACCAGGGCCGGGACTCGGCATAGCCCGCGGCGTAGCGGGCGACCTGGTGCACGAACGGCAGGTACACGGGCTGGAGCGCGACGTCGGTCCAGAAGTTGTCCAGCGTCGTGGTCCAGACCAGCACGCGTCCCCGGCCGACCCGCTTCTCCACGAGCGCGACCGCGCCGTCGTCGTAGCGCGCGAGCACGCCATCCGTCCCCGCGAGCTCGAGCGGGCGGTAGCGGAAGACCCGTGCCGTGGTGAAGTCGCCGCTGCGCGGTGCCCGGAAGAGCTCGAAGATCGGGTGGTTGCGGTCCAGTGACGCAAGCGTCACGCCGCGGCCGGCGCCGTCCACCGGTGCGCCGAACGTGCCCGGCAGCAACTCCGCGGCATCGCCCTCCCAGCTCGCGGGCGAGGAGCGCTCACCCAGGACGACCACGAGCCCGCCGCCTCGCCGGACGTGCTCGATGAGCGCGCGGCCCGCCACGCCGGACGGGAACGGCGCGTCGTTGAGGACGACGACATCGCGACCCGCGATCGTGTCCGCCCGCAACGTTCCGAGGTGCGTCACCTCCACGCGGAACGGCGGCCGGTCGCCGATCTCGAGCGCGCGGCGGAGGTAGAAGCTGCGCCGCTCGGACGCTCCGTCGGCATCGATGATGAGCACGGACACCGCCTGGCTGGGCGAGAGAACGAAGTGGAAGAGGTTGTCCTGCGGCAGCGCGTCCGTTCCGGCCCGCACCGTGCCGCGGGACTCCCCGGCGGAGAGCGTGAACGGGTCGAACGTGACGGTCTGTGCGCTGTTCGGCGCGATGTCCACCGTCACGGTCTGGAGCTCGATGCCGTTCACCTCGAGGGTCACGGGCACTCCGGAGAGCGGCCGCGAGCCCTTGTAGGCGAGTCGGGCGGTCGTGGTCACACGCTCGCGCCCGCCGACGGTCTGGCGATCGAAGTTCACCGCCGTGATCGAGAGGTTCGCGGGCTCGTCGCCTTCCGCGACGCTCACCGCGGTGAGCGACACACCGGCCGGCAGCCGGACGTCCTGCTGGCCGTCCCAGCCCACGCGCTGGAAGTCGGTGATCAACACGACCTCGCGCCGTGCACGGTCCGAGGCCTCGAGCAGCCGCCGTGCCAGCTCGAGCGGTGGGCCGTAGCGCGTGGCGCCCGCGCCGGGCTCTGCTGCGTCCACGATGGCGCGCAGCGCGGCGACATCGCCGGTGAACCCGCTCGCGGCCTGAGCGCCGGTCGCGAAGAAGACGAGCGCCGCGCGGTCGTCGCGCCCCATGCCATCGAGGACGCTCCGGGCCGCAGCCTGCGCCCGGGCCCAGCGGCCCTCGTAGCCCATGCTGTAGGAACGGTCGATCAGGATCACGATGTCGCGCGCGCCATCGAGGGCGACTCCCGCCTCGGCGCGGTTGAAGAACGGACGGGCGAACGCGGCCGTGAGCAACGCGAGGATCAGGCACCGCAGCGCGAGCAGCGACCAGTGCCGGATGCGCTGGCGCTTGACCGTCTTGTACGGGATCCGCTGCAGGAACATCAGGGACGGGAACGCGACGGCCTCGCTGCGCTCGCGGTGCCGCAGATGCACGAGCACCGGGATCGCGATCGCCGCGAGCCCGGCAAGGAAGGCGGGGGCGAGGAACGAGAGCCCGAACATCTAGCGTACCCGGTTCAGTCGCTCGCGCGTGGCGAGGTAGGTGAACAGCGCGTGGTCCAGTGGCGTGGACGTGTTCATGAGCGTGTAGTCCACCCCATCCTCGACCAGCATGCGCTGGAGCGTGGAGACGTGGTTCGAGACCAGCTCGCGGTAGCGCGCGCGTACGTACTCGGGGATCACCGGTATGCGCACGCCGGTCTCGAGGTCCTCGAAGTTGGCCGCGTCCTGGAACGGGAATTCGAGCTCCGCCTCATCCAGCACGTGGAAGACGATGATGTCGTTCCCGCGGTTGCGCAGGCGCCGCACGGCGCCACGTACCACGTCCGGCTCCTCGTAGAAGTCCGAAACGAGGATGAGGATGCCGCGGCGGCGGTAGTTCTCGGCGAGCTTCGCGAGTGGAGCGCGGAGCTCGCCCGGCTCGCCGGCGCGGGCGCGGTCGAGCGCGTGCAGGACGAGATCGAGGTGTCCGGCGGCGGGCGGCACGTACTCGACGATGTCGCGGTCGAACGTGGCGAGCCCGACCCGGTCGCGCTGCTTGTGCGAGAAGTACGCGAGGCAGGCCGCGAGGAAGCGGGCGTAGTCGAGCTTGGGGATGCCCTCCCGGCCGTAGCTCATGGAGCGGGAAACGTCCAGCAGGATCGAGACGTTGGCGTTGGTGTCCGCCTCGAACTGCTTGACGTAGAAGCGGTCGGTGCGCGCGTAGAGCCTCCAGTCGATGCGGCGAATGTCGTCGCCCGGGATGTAAGCCCGGTGCTCGGCGAAGTCCAGCGAGAGCCCGAGGTACGGCGAGCGGTGCAGCCCGTTGATGAACCCCTCGACGACGGTGCGCGCGACGAGCTCGAGGTTGTCGAGGCGCGCGAGGACCCGGGGGTCGAGGAAGCGGGCGCCGGGCGCGGCGTTCGCGGTGGTGGCTGAGGGCATGGGGTGATGCAGACTCCTCTCCTCATTCATGGTCCGTGGGCGCCCGGCGCCGGGTCAAGGCTCCGGGCTTCGCCCCTGGGCCCCGGCGGGCCCTTCGGCTCGCCTGGGCTCCGAGCCGGCGGCTCCGGATTCCGCGCCCTTCGGCCGCTGGAAGGGCTGGGCCGCCCGTTCTACTCCAGGCGTGCTCGCTGGCGCTACCACTTCCAGCACCGGCGCACCCGGCGGGGAGCCCAGCTCTCGCGGAGCGGGAGCAGAGCCCAGGATCCGCGCAGCGCGTCCGGAGCCCAGCGCAGCGGAGCCCGGACCCGGCGAAGCCACGGCGGGACCCGGCCGCGCTCACATGCCAGAACGTGGCACCGGAACTGCCTCGAGCAACTGATCCACCAGCCAGTCCGTGGTGATCCGCTCCGACTCCGCGTGGAAGTTGCGCAGGATCCGGTGCCGCAGCACGGGGTGCGCGAGGGCGCGAATGTCGTCGAAGCTCACGGCGTAGCGGCCCTGAGTGAGCGCCCGCGCCTTGGCTCCGAGCACGAGGAACTGCGCGGCTCGCACGCTCGCGCCGAACTGAACCCACTTGCGGATGAACTCCGGCGCGCCGGGCGCGTTCGGCCGCGTGGCGCGCACCAGCGCGAGTGCATAACGCAGCACGGGATCCGCGACCGGCACCTTTCGGACCAGGCGCTGGAACGCCAGGATGTCGGCACCGGTGATCACATGGCTGAACTCCGGCTCGAGGATCGCGGTCGTCGAGCGGACGACGGCCAGCTCCTCCTCTTCCGGGAGGTGGTCGAGCACGATCTCGAACATGAACCGATCGAGCTGCGCCTCGGGCAAGGGGTACGTGCCCTCCAGCTCGATCGGGTTCTGCGTGGCGAAGACGTAGAACGGCTCCTCGAGCCTGTACGTCCGGCCCTGGATCGTGACCCGGTGCTCCTGCATCGCCTCCAGCAACGCCGACTGCGTCTTGGGCGGCGCGCGGTTGATCTCGTCCGCCAGCACGATGTTGGCGAAGATCGGGCCGGGCGAGAACACCATCTGCCGGCGGCCGGTGGCCGGGTCCTCCTGGATGATGTCCGTGCCGGTGATGTCGGTCGGCATCAGGTCCGGCGTGAACTGGATGCGGCTGAACTTCAGGTCCAGGACCTGCGCCAGCGTGTGCACGATCAGCGTCTTGGCCAGTCCCGGCACGCCGATGAGGATGCAGTTGCCGCCCACGAAGAGCGAGAGCAGCACCTGATCCAGCACCTCGTCTTGGCCGATGATCACCTTGCGCAGCTCGGCGAGCACGCGGTCGCGGCCCTCCTTCAGCCGCTCGGCGAGTGCGATGTCGTCGGCGGCTTCCAGCGCCGGGAGAGTCTCCGTCTTGATCGCCACGTTCGTATTCCCCCTCAGGTTCACGGTTGGGCGGGGACGCCGCCTGTGCTCCGCGCGCGCCCGATGCGCGCAACTCGTCTCGACTGGGCGGCGCGCGGTTCCCTGTGTTCCGCGGGAGCCCGCGGCGCGCTAGTGCGTCAGCGCATACACAATGAAGTTCACCCCCAGCTTGTACGCCTCGTTCGAGATGTCAATGGGCACCCAGCCGGTGTCCGAGAACTCCCACGACTCGCCGATGTCCCCGTTGCCGGCGAGGATCGCCATCAGACGCTTGCGGCGGTCGTTGTCCTCGAAGATGCCGTACCAGACGATTCCGCCACCGTAGTTCTGCGCGTGGAGCGTCGCGACGTCGATCTTGAAGAACGAGTCGAAGATCGGCTCGGACCCGTCCAGCGGCATGGGGTGCAGCCCGGGGAGCACCTGCTTCAACATCTCGATCACGTAGGGCACGTCGTAGTAATGGAAGTCGTCGAAGATCGCGAACCCGCCCTTCAGCAGGTACTCCCGGAACGCCTTCGCCTCCGCTTCCGTCGGCGCCCAGAAGCCAGACTCCGAGATGTAGAGCAGGGGATAGCGGAACAGCTCGGGGTCGGTCAGGGCGAATACGTTCCCTCCGCCCGTCGTCGGATCGACGAACGTGATCTCGTCCAGGATCTTCATCAGGTTGCGCTCGGCGCGCGGGTAGTCGTGCGCCCAGGGCGGCTCGCCGTTGCTGCCGTAGTAGCCCGTCCCCATCGCCCGGCGGCCGGCCTCGAAGTAGAGTCGGACGAACGTGAACCGGCCGTCGTACGGAGTGTTGTCGGTGGGCCGGACGCCGAAGATCTCGACCATGCGGCCACGAGCACGGTCGATGAGCCCGGGCCGCCGCCCACGCTCCTGCGCCGCCGCCTCCGCGGGCGCGAGCCCCAGCAGCAGCGCGGCGCCGCAGGCGATGGCCAGGTCACGTGTGCGAACCCGCCTCCACAGAGCCGCGATCATCGCCCGCCCTCCGGTGTGGACCCTCGCGCCGACCGGAGCCGCAGCAGCAGCTCCTGCGCGCGCTCGAAGTTCGGCGCGATCTCGAGCGCGCGGAGCACCGCGCGTCGCGCGGACGCGGCGTCGCCCGCCTCGAAGTGGGCGAGCGCGAGCTGGTAGAACGCCTCCGCGCGGTCCACCGGGTCCAGCGCGAGGACGACCTCTCGCTCCCGCACGGCCTTCTCCCACTCGCCCGTCCGCGCGTACAGCGCCGCCAGACGCTCGTGCAGCTCGATCTCGAACGGGTAGATGTAGACGGCGCGCTCGAGCGCGGCGGCCGCGCCGGCGATGTCGCCGAGCTCCTCGAGGATCGCGCTCAACGCCACGTTCTCTTCGTACGCGTTCTCGTTGAGCGCGGTCATGCGCTCGAGCTCGGCCGCGGCGCGGCGCAGGTCGCCCTTCTCACGCCAGATCCGCGCCAGGAGGTCATACGGACTGCCGCGGCCGGCGTACTCGGGGAACAGCTCCTTCGCGCGCTCGAGGTACGGCACCGCCTCGTCCCGCCGGCCGGCGTTGAACAGCGCGCGCCCGGCGCGGAGCTGCGCCACGAAGTCGTCCGGCTCGCCTGAGGCGAGGCGAACGGCCTCGTCGGGTCCGGCCTGCGTGGTGTCTCGCGCCGTACGTGGCCGGATCGCGGCGAGCGGGCCGCCGAAGCGCTCCTGCATGTACGCCTCGAACCGCCGGTCGAACGCTTCGATGTCGGTGCCGAGGACCTGCCGGAACACCTCGGGCGTGCCAAGCCCGCGGCGGAAGCCGTCCAGCATGCGCAGCAGCGCGTCCGGGCCGTGGTCTCGCTCGATCAGCTCGCACACGAGCGAGGCCTGGTAGTAGGAGAACCCGATCTGCTCGGGGTACTCCGGCCGCACGAAGCCGTCGTTCAGCCGCGAGACCGGCAGCAGCCGCTCCTGCTTGTAGGCGGCGAGGAACGCAGGGGAGGCGTCCCTCCCCCAGCCCTCGCGGGCGCGGCGCTCCTCGAGCACGGCGAGCCCTTCCGTGAACCAGCGCGGCACCCGGTGGTCCGTCATGCCGAGGTGGAACGTGTGCGCCAGCTCGTGCCAGAACGTCGAGCCCCAGTTGAACGTTCCGCGGTCACGCGCCGAGGGCGAGTCCATGGCGAGCACGTTGCCGAAGCTGACGCCCAGCGCGCCGAGGCCGGCGAGGCCCACGGTACGGACGGAGAAGTCGGCGTGGGAAGGGAAGACCTCGACGCGGATCGGCGTCGCGGGCCGGTAGCCGTAGCGCTCGGCGAGCTGGTCGTACGCCTCCTCGGCGAGCGGCGCGAGGTACGCCGCCAGCACGTCCGCTTCCTCGCCGTACAGGATGAACCGGAACCGCTCGCTGGGCACTTCGCGGTAGCGCCCGAACGTGTCCAGCAGGTCCAGCGTGTTCTTGATCCAGACGTCGTACGGGTCGCCCCGGAACGCGCGCTCCAGGTTCTCGCGCCCCGCCTCGATCTCACCGACGCGGAGCTGGTTGATGCCCAGGATGCCATAGCTCCGCCACGACATCGAGTCCAGCGCCACCGCGCGCCGCGCGAACTCCACCGCCTCCGCGTAGCGGCGGTTGCGTACGGCGATCTCCGCGAGCGCGTCGTACAGCTCCGTGTCCCTGGGGTTGTACGCGAGCGCGCGGCGGACGACGTCCTCGAACGCGGCCCGGTCGTCGGCGAGGTAGCGGACGGCGGCGAGCACGGCCAGGGCGCCGGACGACCGCGGGTTCGTCTCCAGCGCGCGCTCGGCGGCGCGCAGCGCGGCCTCGTAGTTCTCCGCCTCCAGCTCGAGGCGACCGATCAGCACGTGCGCCGCAACGAGGTTCGGGTTCACCGCGAGCGCCTGTTCGGCCAGCTCCTTGGCGGTGGGTTCGCCGTCGAACTCCGCGGCCTGCGCCAGGCCCAGCAGCGCGCGGGGGTGCGACGGGTTGATCTGGAGGACCTCGCGGAACGTGGCCTTCGCGTCCCCGCTGTTGTACTTCTCGAGGAACAGCTCGCCGATCCGGATGCGCGCGTCCAGGTTGCCGGAGTCGGCGGCGACGGCCTCGTCCAGCGCGCGCAGCGCGTCCTTGTAGAGCTGCGGGTCGCGCACGCCGAGGTAGCGGACCGCGATGCCGACCGCCATCAGCTCGCGCGCGTCGAGCCGCGCGCCGCTGTTGTAGACGTCAATGAACGTGTCGAACAGGTCGAGCGCCTCGGCGCGGCGGCCGGTCTCGTAGAGGAGCACGCCCAGGTTGAGCCGGGCCAGCAGGCTGTCCGAGGCACGCCCTTCCGCGGCCGCGCGGAACAGGCGCTCCGCCTGCTCGACCTCGCCCCGCGCGTACAGCACTTCGCCCAGCGCGTTCGCGAGCTGGACGGAGTCCGGCGCCGTGGCGAGCGCAGTGCGCAGCGCCGCCTCCGCCTCGTCGTAGCGGCCGACGGTGGACAGCGCGCGGGCCAGCCCCCGCGCGGCCAGCGGGAACGCCTCGCCTCTCCGAGTGAGTGTGCGATACACCTCGATCGCCTGATCGTAACGACCTTCCCGCAGCGCCGCGTCCGCCTCGGGCAGCTGCGTCGCGTCCGCGGTGCTGCCACAGCCGGCGAGCAGCACGAGGAGCGCCACGCCCCGACGGACTGCCGCCAACCGCATCACGGCTGCCGCTCTCCTTCCAGACGCCGGATCTGCTGGTTCGTCTCCGCGAGCTGCACGAGCAGCCGCTCCAGCTCCGCCTCGTACGCGGCGGGATCCATGCTCGCCCTGCGTGCCCGCAGGGCTTCGATCTGCCGCTCCAGCCGCTGCCGGGTCTCGTAGAGCGCGCGCAGCTCGGGTGTCGCGGCCGCGGCGGCGCGCGCCGCCGTCCCGGCGAGGACGAACGCGCGGGCGAGGGCGCCGTCGCCGGCGTCGGGGTCGGGCACCGGGCTGCCCTTGCCGTCGCCATCGTCGTCCAGCAGCGCGTGCTCGGACTGGAGCAGGTTGCGCTGCTTGTAGGTTCGTTCGACCTCTTGCGTCGCGTAGACGAACGCTTCCAGCAACGAGATGCGGCCGTCCTTGTCCGTGTCCGCGCCGTCGCCCGCGTACGCCGCGACGAAGTGCTCGGGGAAGATCGTCTCGTTCTGCTCGAAGCCGCTCCGCGTCGCGGTCAGGATCACGCGACCCGGCGCGGACAGCTTGCCGATCCACCCGCCGCTCGCGCTGCCGGTGTGCACCAGCGCGACCTCCCGGGCGCGCAGCGTGCCGATCAGCCGCGCGAAGTCCGACGCCGTGAGATCCGGGCCCGGGATGTTGAGCCGCGGTTCGCCGTCCTGCTCGCTGCCGTGGCCGAACAGGACGATGAGCACGCGGTCCTCGGGCCCGGCCTGCTGCGCGAGCCGCTGGAACGCGGCCTCGATGCCGGCGCGGTCCGAGCGGCCGTGGATCCGTGCGGCGTCACGTTCGGGCCGTTCAGCCAGGTACACAATGTTCTCGGCCGGCACGCCGTGGCGGTCGCGGACGGCGTCGATGAAGGTCGTGGCCCACCGGTGGAACGCCTCGGCGAAGCGCGGCTCGCCGGAGACGCCCGAGATGACGAGGACGTGGTCGGTCTGGGCGGCGGCCGGCGAGGCCGCGGTCGCCGCGACGAGACCCAGTGCGGCGATCAGCACGCGGCCCATCATATCAGTCCCCGCAGTCGCCGGTACGTCCACTCGGCGCCGATCAATCCGACCAGCAGCAGGAAGACGATCGGCATGTCCCACAGGTCCTTCTGCTCCTGCACCGTGGTGCCGCGCTCCGTATAACGGATGTCTTCGGGCAGCGTGGCGACGTCGTCCAGCGTGTAGAACCGGCCGCCGGTCTCATCGGCGATGCGGCGCAGCAGCGACGCGCGCATCTGCGCGCCGAAGTACTCGGCGACCGGCGGCGCGGCCTCGACCCACGCGGTGCCTTCGATCACTGCGTCGTCGTGTTGCGCGCGCACGCGGACCTCGTAGAGCCCCGGCTCGGGCGGCGTGAAGCTGCCGCGGTACTCGCCGTCGCGGTCCACCGTCCACTCGAGCGGGACATCGAACGCGATGCCGGCTGGACCCGCGACGTGCGCCGTCACCGTGGCGCCGTTCAGCTCGATGTAGGTCGCGTCCCTCACGTCCGCGGTGATGATGACGGGCTCGCCGGGCGCCACGCGGTCGCGGGGTGTGCGCACGTCCACCTGGCGCGGCACGCCGGTGACCAGCCAGCGCAGGATCTGCCGCCAGAACGTCTCGTGCGAGAGGTCGTCCAGCGGGACGTCCGCGTGGAACTGCCACTGCCAGGTGTCCTGGACGGGGAGCGCGAGGACGCTGCCGCGGCCGTAGCGCTGGTGCGCGAGGATGACGGCCTCGTCGCCGCCGCCCACGGGTGAGCCCATGAGCAGCGCTGTCGCGCCCGGCTTGAGCCCGCGCACGCGGTTCACCACGGACACGGGCGGCAGCGCCTGCCAGCGCTGGCGGGACTCCTCCGGCGTCGGCGCGATCTGGACCGCGGGGTGGACCTGGCCCGCGCGCGTCGGCACCGGCTTCACCTCGACGTAGTACGTGGAGCCGCGCTCCTCCCGGTCCGCCGGGTCGAGCACGATCGGGAGCACGTCGGCCACCGGCGTGCCCGCGTAGCCGCCCTCGGCCAGCGCGCGCCGGCCGCCCAGCACGAGCAGCCCGCCGCCGCGCTGGTCCACGAAGTCGGCGATCATCTGGAGCTGGTCGTGGGTGAAGAACGAGGCCTCGACGCTGCCCAGGATCAGCGCGCGGTACCGGAACAGCTCCTCGCGGGTGCGGGGGAAACCGGCCGCCAGCTCCTCCGCGTCGTCCACGTCCAGCCGCAGGAACTTGTTCTCGGCCGTGCGCTGGAGCACCACGACCTGGAGGTTCTCGTCGTCCGCGACCGCGCGTCGCAGGAACTTCACCTCGAAGCGCGGCTCGCCCTCGAGGTAAAGGATCTTTTCCCTGCGCCTCTCGACCACGATCAGCGCGTGTTGCTCGTTGTTCTGCGCGACCATCTCGCCGGGCCGCGGGGGGATGTAGAAGCGGAATGTTCGTGCGCCCGGCTCCTCCGCCTTGAAGTGGACGCGCACCGTCGTCGCCTCGCCATCGCGGGGCAGGCGGATGTCCTGGCGGGCGACGATGCGGCCCGCATCTTCGACCTGGAGCGGCACGGTCTCGCCCGCGTAGCCGCTCTGCGTGACGACGAGGTCCACCACCAACGACGAGCCCTGGAGCGCCGTGCGCGGCGTCTCGACGCGCGTGACCTCGATGTCCTTCGTGAAGCGCTTGCGGCCCACGCCCACCGTGTAGACCGGCACGTTGGCGGCGCGCAGCGCGAGCAGAGGCTCGGTGAGCGCGTCGTCCGAGTTGTCGGCGCCATCCGTGACGAGCACCAGCCCGGCCAGCGGCACCGCGGACAGCTCCTCGCGCACCCGATCCAGCGCCCTGCCGAGCCGCGTCTCCTCTCCCGCGAAGGTGAGTTGCGTGACGTCGTCCACGCGCTCCGCGGTGGAAGAGAAGCGGAACGTGCGGACGAGGAAGCGCTCGGACAGCGCCCTGAACAGCTCGCCGTCCGGCGCGAGCGCGCGCTGGACCGCCGTGGCGCGCGTCTCGTCGCCCCGGTCGGCGACCTGCATGCTGCGCGAGTCGTCCACCAGCACGCCGACGAAGTTGCGCTGCGGCACCGCCGTCGAGACGACCAGCGTGGGGCGGAACAGGCAGAACGCGATCAACGCGAGCGCGGCGCCGCGGAACGCGATGAGGACGGCGCGGTCCACGGGCCGCGTCTTGCCCTTCACGCGCGTGTACGACAGAGCCGTGAACGCGAGCGCGGCGGCGGCGAGCACGGCGGCGAGCCACGCCAGGCGCGGCGCGGCCAGCAAGATCTCGCCCCGCTCGAACAGCAGCGGGCGGTACTTGAACAGGAACTCGAAGAGCGACTCGCCCATCGGGCTCGCGTCCGTGGCTAATGGCTCATCGCGTAGATGATCATGTTCACGCCGACCTGGTAGGCGTACGTCGAGTAGCGGATCGGGTAGAGCGGGTCGTCCGCCCACTCCCATGCATCGCCCAGGTCGGTGTTGAAGTGGATCAGCACCATCAGCCGGCCGTCGTCATCGAAAATCCCGCGGACCGCCGGCTCGCAGCCCCGGCACTCCGCCGTGGGGCCGCCGCGACGCCCGTTCCAGACGTTCGGGACCTGCACGATCTCGTCGATCTGGTAGAACGACGAGTACAGCGGGTGGTCCAGGGTGATGTCCACGATGGGCCGGCCCGGCAACACCCGACACATGTTGTACTCGAAGTTCTCCCACTCGTACGGGCCCCAGAAGTCGTCCACGACGAGGAAGCCGCCGGCCTCGAGGTGATTGCGCAGGCCCTCGACCTCCGCGTCGGTGAGCGCCATGTGTCCCACCTCGACGGCGTACAGGAACGGGTAGCGACGGAGCTCTGGGGCGTCCAGCCGCACCGGGTTCTCGAGCTGGTACGCGTCCACGTACGAGAGCCGGCGCACGCCGTAGACGAACTGCTGGTCCGCCTTGGGGAAGTCCGTGGCCCACGCGCGGGAGGCGCGCCAGCCGCGGCCGATGCCCGTGTACTGCGCGCGGGTGAAGTAGAACTCGTGGTGAGGACCGGTAGAGTGTCCGCGGCGGCCGGCGGGGTGTTCCTGTTGCGCGGAGCGCTCCGGTTGTACCGCGGCCCGTGCCGGGGGACCGGCCGAGCGTTCGCGGTTGCCGACGACGCGTTCCCGGCGGCCGGCGGGCGGTCCCTCCTCCGCGGCGCGTTCCCGTTCGGCGGCGTTCCCCCACTCCGCGCCCGATGGTTCAATCTCGAACCATTCGCCCGCGAGGGGATGCGGCCGCGGAACGTCCCCCGCGCGCGCCGCGCGGTCGCCGCTGGCGCCGCGGACCAGGACCGCGCCGGCCTGGACCGCATTCGCCCCGAACCCCGCGTCGACCCCACCCTCGCCCCCACCCACGCCCACGCCCTGGCCCAGGAACGCGAGCGACAGCGCGACCGCAGCCGCGGGAAGACCAGCCAGCGCGAGGGCCGGGACTCGCGACGGGGTAGACCGCACCCAGAACTCCCCTGTAATACGCGACGAGCGCGGCACGGGGCCGCGCGCGACGACGAGGTCCGTACGACGGTTCCTACATCGGAAGGCAAGGTGGGGATACTCGGGGGCGAAGGGCAAGGTTCCGGCCGCGGAAGGAGGGAGGCGGTACGCAGCGGGCCGTGCTGGTCGGGCGTCCGCCGCTGGGCATCACGGCGCGCGGAGCGCGTGCGGCGCCGATCAGATCGGCAGGATCCAGCCCAGGCGCAGGGCGCCCTGGCGACGGTGCACCTCTACCCGCCAGGCGGTGAGCCAAGCCAGGCCGAGGTGCAGCGGACGCCACGGGTGGGTGAGGCCGACCGCGGTCCCGAAGTCCAGCCAGGCATCCCCACCCGAGGCGGCCGGGCCGCGAATCTTCCGCATCGGGCCGCCGTGTCGCAACGGAGGCAATCATCGATCGAAACGGTCGCACGGCGGGTAACTGCGGCTCCCCACCCTGACACGACCACTTCGCCCCGAGACGCGCCACCTCCGTTCTTGCAACGAGCCCTGTCTGACCAGTAGCGTAAGCGCCGACGCGACCAGAGCATCGAACCACCCGGAGGCCGTGCCCATGTCTTCAGCCAACCCGCCTGCGCTCGACCGCCGTGCCTTCCTCGCCTACTTCTCGTCCATCGGACTCGGCGGCACGCTCTTGCCCGGCGTGCTGTGGGCGCAGGCTCAGGAGGGGCAGCGCGTCACGAAGGAGATGATCGCGCAGGCGGAGCGGATCGCCGGGCTGACGTTCACGGACCAGCAGCGCGAGGAGATGGTGCGCGGGCTGAACCGGTTCGCGGTCGACTACGAGCGGCTGCGGGAGTACCCGCTGCCCAACTCCGTCGCGCCCGCGCTGTACTTCGACCCACAGCCGCCGGGCGTGCCGTTGCCCTCCGGTCCCAGCGCGCTCCGCAAGAGCGCCGTCGAGCCGGTCGAGCGGCCGGCGGACCTCGAGGAGCTGGCGTTCTGGCCGGTCACGCGGCTCGCGGAGTTGATCCGCACGCGCCAGGTCACGGCCACCGAGCTGACGCACCTGTACCTGGAGCGGCTCGAGCGCTACGACCCCAAGCTGCACTGCGTCGTCACCCTGACGGAGGAGCGTGCGCTGCGGCAGGCCGAGCAAGCGGATGCGGAGATCAAGGCGGGGCGATACCGCGGCCCGCTGCACGGCATCCCCTGGGGCGTCAAGGACCTGCTGGCGACGAAGGGCTACCCGACGACGTGGGGCGCCGCACCGTACAAGGACCAGGTGATCGACGAGGACGCCACCGTCGTGCGTCGGCTCGACGAGGCCGGCGCGATCCTCGTCGCCAAGCTCACCGTCGGCGCGCTGGCGATGGGCGACCAGTGGTTCGGCGGGCAGACCAGGAACCCGTGGAACCTCGAGCAGGGCTCCAGCGGCTCGTCCGCAGGCTCCGCCGCGGCGACGGTCGCGGGGCTCGTCGGCTTCAGTATCGGCACGGAGACGCATGGCTCCATCGTCTCGCCGTCCACGCGGTGTGGCGCCACGGGGCTGCGGCCCACGTACGGCCGGGTCAGCCGCCACGGCGCGATGGCGCTGTCCTGGAGCATGGACAAGATCGGCCCGATCTGCCGCTCCGTGGAGGACTGCGCGCTCGTGTTCCACGCCATCCACGGCCCCGATGGGCACGATCCGACGGTCCGCGACGTGCCGTTCGTCTGGGACGCGTCGCGGCCGCTCGGGGAGATCCGCGTGGGCTACCTGAAGAGCGCCTTCGAGGCGGAGGGAGAGAGCCCGACCCGCGCGTTCGACCGGGCCGCGCTCGACGTGCTGCGCAACGACCTCGGCCTGGAACTCGTCCCCTTCGAGCTGCCCGACGGCCTCCCCCTCGCCTCGCTGCGCATCATCCTCAGCGCCGAGTCCGCCGCCGCGTTCGACGAGCTGACCCGCAGCGGCCGGGTGGACGAGATCGAGCGCAGCAGTTGGCCCAACTCGTTCCGGCAGGCGCGGTTCATCCCCGCGGTCGAGTACATCCAGGCGAACCGCGTCCGCAGCGACCTCATCCGGCGGATGCACGAGGCCATGCGGGGCATCGACGTCTTCGTCACGCCCTCCTTCGCACAGGACGTGTTGCTGCTCACCAACCTCACCGGCCACCCGACGGTGGTGGTGCCCAGCGGCTTCACCGAAGCCGGCACGCCGGTGAGCATCTCGTTCGTCGGCAAGCTGTGGGGCGAGGCGGAGGCGCTGAGGGTGGCGATGGCTTATCAGGAGGCGACCGGGTTCCACCTGCGGCGGCCGCCAGGGTTCTGAGCGCTCGTCTGAGAGGGCCAGGGCGTCGGCAGAGGCGAGGGTGCCGGGGGCGCTGGAGCCTCGACGCTGCGGAGACTTCGGGGCGGTATCCAGAATTCTCGTGGTTTGCGCCGGGTGGCGGCCGCGTGGGGATCCGACCGTGCTGGCGGCGGCCGAGTCCCAGAACCCGGTTCACCCGCCTCCCGGAAGCGGACCTCGCCCTGCCGAGCGCAGCAAACGTCCAGGGTTGCGAGGCTGTGCGGCGATGTACGGGAACTTCGCCGCCCCGAGCGCGGCGAACTCCCAAGACGCCGAGTCGCGGAGCGACGAGTTGGGACTTTGCCGCGTCCGGCGCACCCAATTTCCATGACGCAGCGCCGCACAGAGACGAGTGTGGGCCTTTGCCGCGATCCCGGCAGCGCCGGGCACCGTGCTGGAGGGTGTGCTGAAGACGAGCGGGCACGTGAGGGACTTTGCCGCGGCTCGCCAGGCGGGTGCGCTGCGCTGCACGGCCGCACCCCGGCGGAGCGGGCGCTGCTGCGGCAGGCCGCCGGCGAGATGAGCTCCGGTCCCACCGGCAGAAACCGCGTTCGTGATGAACGTGGCTCCGGGCGAGGAACGCTCGGCTGCGAGATGAACGCAGCCCGGCCACCCTCTCTGCGCTATCCCCGCCTCTGCGCGAGCCAAGAAATCCTCGTCTCGGTGGGAACCCCGTGCGCTCCACGTGAGCTGGAGCCGCGGAGAACGCGGAGGAGAGCGGAGCACTAGAGCGCCGGCGTCGGCAGCCGGCCGTCCACGAGGAACGCCTCGCGCGGAAAGCTGAACGAAGCCCGCCGGAAGTAATCCAGCTTCGCGAACTCGACCAGCGCGCGCGTCGCCGTGCACTGCCACGTCTCCAGCGAGCGCGGGCGTGAGCCGGCGAACACGGCCGGCGTGAACGCGCCCACGTTCACCTCGCCCGGCGCGCGTGCCGACGGGTAGCGGAACAGCTCCACGCCCGCCTCACGCATTGCGCGGCCGAGGGCCTGCGTCTCCGTGTAATCCACGGGCGACGCGATGACGTCCCGGTACGCCGCGAACGGCGGCGCCACCAGGTCGACACCCCGCTCCGAACGGGCGTGCGCCCTGAACGCCGTGAGCTGCGTGGAGACCGGGCCCAGGTCCGCGTGCGTGCCTTCCAGGAACACCAGCCGGTAGTAGGCGACCTCGGCGAACGCCCCGCGCTGCGTCTCCGAGCCGTACCAGATCCCGCGCTCCGCCCGCGTGCCGAACCGCGAGCCGTGACGCAGCGGGGGATAACGAAACGGCGTGGCGAGGAGGTAGTGGAGCCGGCCGCCCGTGGGATCCGGCGGTTTCGCGCTCTCGATCAGGTCCTCGAGCAGCGCCTGCTCCTCGAGCGTGTCCACCAGCTTGCGCGTCGAGACCCGGTGCTGCGCCTCCACCACGCGCCACGGGTCCAGCCGCAGCGGCCGCAGCTCAGAGGCGCCCGCGCAGCGCGTCCAGATACTGGACGACATCGACCAGCCCCTCCACGGTCCGGATCCGCTCCGCGGGCACGCCGCCCAGGTGGTCGTTGTAGGCGTGCAACCACGCCCGCGCCTGGGAATCGTTGCCGCCGACCAGGGCGTCCAGCGACCGGTAGAGCCGCAGGAACAGCAGAGCGAGCTCGCCCTCCTTGCTCGACGGGTCAATGCGCCGGCCGCGCTGGAGTCTCGACACGGACGCCTCGCTGGCGCCCAGCACGGCGGCCAGGGCGCGCTGACGCACGCCGAGCCGTGCCGCGGCCGCGAGGACGGCCTTGGCGAGGACGGCGCCGGGCTCCGGCGCGGGGAGTGCGGCGGGTCTCGCGGTACCCATCACCTGCAATCATAACGCAACGATCTTTCACGTGCAAGACCGGACGCGCCGCGGTGGCCGGCGGGCCGGGTCGTAGGCTGGACAGGACGCGGGCTGCGGTGCGGGCTGGACAGTCGGCGGGGCGGCGGCCGAAATTGGCCGCCGTTCCAGCCACGGCGGTGCCGGGGCTCTCCCCGCGCCGGCCAGCCGTTCCGATCGAATCCCCGGAAGGTCATCATGGAGCGACGCCGCTTCTCTCCGTTCCTCGCCGCCGTGTTCGCGGCGGCGCTTGCCGGCTCCGGCTGTTCCCTCCGTTCAGGTGAGCGGCCCGCGCCGCGACCCGCGCCCGCTCCGCAGGCGGGTGGCGCGAGCCAGGACTCGGCGTCGGGCCCGCGGCGGTCGGGCGCGGCGCAACCCCGTCCGTACGCCCGCGTGATCACGCCGGACGCGGTGACCAAGCGCGGCCTGTTCATCACCCATCAGATCGGCGATAAGCTGTACTTCGAGATCCCGCGCTCGGAGCTCGGGAAGGACATGCTGGTGGTGCGGAGGACCGCGGTGCAGAGCACGATGGGTGGTGGCGGCCGGGCGAGCCAGGTGGTGCGCTGGGAGCGTCGCGGCCACCGGATCTACATCCGGCAGCACGCGTACTCGGTCGTCGCCGACTCGACCCGTTCGATCTATCGCGCGGTGTCGGAGATGGCGCGGGGCGCGATCCTGGCGAGCTTCGACATCGAGGCGTACGGCCCGGACAGCGCTGCGGTGATCGACGTGACCCGGCTCTACACGGGCAACACGCCGGAGTTCGCTGCGGTGGAGAGCGTGGCGAGCGATCGCTCCTGGATCGAACACGTCGCGGCGTTCCCGGAGAACATCGAGGTCGAGGCCATCCAGACGGGCACGCTGAGGCCGGCGCAGGGCGGGCAGCAGGCCGGCTCACAGAGTACGAGGTCCGTGCCCGCGACGGTGCGTGTGCACTGGAGCATGCTGCGGCTGCCGGAGCAGCCGATGATGCCGCGGCTGCACGACCGTCGCGTGGGCTACATCTCCACCTCTCTGATCGACTACGGCCGTGACGCGCACCGCGCCGAGGAGCGGCGCTACATCCACCGGTTCCGTCTGGAGAAGAAGGATCCGTCCGCGGAGGTCTCCGAGCCGGTGAAGCCGATCGTGTTCTGGATCGACCCGGCGACGCCGGAGTGGCTGGTGCCGTGGGTGAAGAAGGGGGTCGAGGCGTGGCAGCCGGCGTTCGAGGAGGCGGGGTTCCGCAACGCCATCGTCGCCCGCGAAGCGCCGGCGCCGGAGGAAGACCCCGACTGGTCGATGCACGACGCGCGGCATTCGGTGATCTACTGGCGGCCTTCGACCGTACAGAACGCGACGGGCGGCCAGATCGTGGACCCGCGCACGGGGGAGATCATCAAGGCCGAAGTCAACATGTACCACAACGTGATGAACCTGCTGCGCAACTGGTACTTCATCCAGGTCGGGCCGCTGGATCCTCGTGCGCGGGAGCTGCCGCTCCCGGACTCGCTGATGGGGCGGCTGGTCGAGTACGTGGTATCTCACGAGGTCGGCCACGCCATCGGCTTCCCGCACAACATGAAGGCCAGCTCCACCTACCCGGTGGACAGCCTGCGCAGCGTCACGTTCCTGCGGCGCATGGGCGGCCATGTGGCGACGCTCATGGACTATTCGCGCTTCAACTACGTGGCGCAGCCGGAGGACAGCATTCCCGTCGAGCTACTGGTGCCGCAGATCGGGCCGTACGACCGCTTCGCGGTGATGTGGGGGCACAAGCCGATCCCGGGCGCCCGCACGCCGGACGACGAGTTGTCGGTGCTGGACCAGTGGGCGCGCATGCAGGACACGATCCCGTGGCTCCGGTACGAGACGCCGGGCGCGCCCAACGACCCCGGCGCGCTGACGGAGGCCGTGGGCGATGCCGACGCCGTGAAGGCCACGACGCTGGCGTTGAAGAACCTGCGTCGCGTCATGGAGATGTTGCTCCCGGCCGCGGAGCGGCCGGGCCAGGACTACGACCTGCTGCGCGAGTTGTACGACCAGGCCATCGCCCAGTGGGGGCGCTACATGGGCCACGTCGCGGCGGTCGTCGGCGGCGCCGAGTCGCAGGAGAAGTACGGCACGGGCGTGCGCTTCGTGCCCGTCAGCAAGGCGCGGCAGCGCGAGGCCGTTCGCTTTCTCAACGAGCACGCGTTCCGCACGCCGGACTACTTCATCGAGCCGGAGATCCTGCGGCGTGTGGAGGCGGAAGGCGCGATCACGCGGATCCGGGACGCCCAGGCCCGCGTGCTGGGCCTGCTGCTCAACGAGGCGCGCATGAACCGGCTGATCGAGTACGAAGCGCTGGCGGGCCGCTCGGAGGACGCGTACACGCTGGCGGACCTGCTGTCGGACCTGCGGGACGGAGTGTGGACGGAGCTGACTGCGGGCAGCGTTCGTGTGGACGTGTACCGCCGGAACCTCCAGCGCTCCTACCTCGAGGCGGTGGAGCGGTTGCTCCGGCCGCCCGCCCCGCGGTCGGACGGCTCGCAGGCGAACCAGCAGGCGCAGTCGTCGTCGCGGACGAATTCGGACGTGCGGCCCGCGTTGCGCGGCGAGCTGGTCGAGCTGGAGCGCCGGGTGCGCGCTGCCATTGGTCGTTCGGCGGATGCCATGACGCGCCTGCACCTGGAGGACGTGCGGCGGGAGATCCTGCGGCTCCTGGAGCCGCCGCGGACCTGAGGCCCGGGACGCCGGGCAGCGGTGGGGTCGGTGCGAAGAGCCGGCGGGACAAGCCCCGCCGGCTCTTCGCAGCGGCGCGGGGGCGGTGGGACGTCGGCGGACGTGCGCGGGTCAGGCCCGCTCCTCTCGCGCCGCCTCCTCCGCCGGCGTCCCCTCGATCTCGGCGGTGTCGGTGATCTGGAGGCCCACCTGCTCGACGCGGCCGTCGATGACCTCGCGGACGTGGAGGCAGATGCCGTCCACGAACACCCGCGTGTCCACCTTCACCCCTTCCGCGCCCATGCGCTCGCGGATCAGCTCGTCGAGGGTCTTCGCCCGATCGCCTTCCAGCTCGATGCCGTAGAACTCGGCCAGCTCGGCGATCGTGGTGTCCCCGCGGAGGGGGAACTCGACGGCCTGGGGCACCGCACTCGACGCCTCCCGTGGGCCGAACACGCGATCCACGAGCGGCCGGGTGCCTTCCCGGACCACGACGAACACGATGTCGCCCGGGAGCACGCGCGTGCTGCCTCGCGGCGGGATGAGGCGTGAGCCGCGCGAGATCATCGCGACGACCACGCCGTCGGGCAGCGCGAGCTCGCGGATGGCCCGGCCCGCGCAGCGCGACTCGGGCTGGATGAAGTACTCGACGATGTCGGCCTCGACATCGCGGAGCGAGCTGATCTCGAGGGCGACGGGCGGCTCCGGCTGCGGCGGCTCCTCCAGCCCCAGGGCGCGGGCGAACAGGGGCAGCGTCCAGCCCTGGCTGATCGCGGAGACCAGAACGACGAAGAAAACGGCGTCGAACAGCAGCCTCCCGCTCGGAAGGCCGAAGATCAGCGGGTACGTGGCGAGAACGATGGGCACAGCGCCCTTGAGCCCGACCCACGAGACGAAGGCCAGTTCGCGGACGTTGAACCGGAACGGGAGCAGCAGCGCGAAGACCGTGACCGGCCGGGCCACGAAGATCAGCGCCGCCGAGATCAGCAGCCCCGGCCCCGCCACCTCGGCCAGCCGGCTCGGGAAGGCAAGCAGCCCGAGCAAGACGAACATCACGATCTGGGCGAGCCAGGCGGCCCCGTCGTGGAACAGCAGGATGCCGCGCTGGAAGACGACCCGCGAGTTCCCGATGATGATCCCCGCGATGTAGATGCCCAGGAAGCCGCTCCCTCCGAGCGCCACGGCGACGCCGTAGCAGAGGAAGCCGGCCGCGGCGGCGAGCAGCGGGTAGAGGCCCGCGGCCTCGAGGTTGATCCGGTTCAGCAGGTAGACGGCCGCGCGGCCGACCACCAGCCCGGCGATCGCGCCGATCGCCATCTGGCGGACCAGGAACCACAGGATGTCCGGGCCGAGTTCCATGCGGCCCATCAGGACCTCGAGGAACCCGACGGTCAGGAAGATCGCCATCGGGTCGTTGGACGCGCTCTCGACCTCGAGCGTGTAGCGGATGTGGCGGACCACGCTCACGCCCTTGGACCGCAGGATCGCGAACACCGCCGCCGCATCCGTGGACCCGATGATCGAGCCCAGGAGCATCCCTTCCAGGAGCGAGACGTCCAGGATCCAGGTCGCTGCGAGACCTGTGATGAGTGACGTGAGGAGCACGCCGACGGTCGCAAGGACGACGGCCGGCGCCCACGCCTGCCTCAGACTCGATGCGGACGTGCGGAGACCGCCGTCGAACAGGATGATGGCCAGGGCGATCGTGCCGACGCCGTGGGCGATGACGTAGTTCTCGAACTCGATGCCGCCGATGCCCTCCGAGCCGGCGAGGAGGCCGACGCCGAGGAACAGGACGAGGACGGGCAAGCCCATCCGGCTGGAGAGCTTGCTGGACGCGATGCCGATCAGGACCAGCACCGCGCTCACGAGGATCAGATGATCGACAGCGAACATGCGGAGAAATATGAGCGCGGGCCAGGCGGTGCGCGAGGGCGAGAGGGCGAGAGGGCAAGAGGGCGCGGAGTCGGCGGTTCCCCGGAGGGCCGGGGCAGGGGGGACCGGGGCGGGAAGAGCGGTTGACGCCGGCCTCCCCGACGGTTCCCCTTACCTCGGGCCGGCCGTCGCGGCCCGGCCAGGTTTCCGGCGGGGCTCCACTTGCTGTGAGGGAGATGACGCCGTGCAACTCACCGTCTTGCCCCTCGAACCGCGGCACTGGGACGCGGTGCGCGAGATCTACCGCCAGGGCATCGCGACCGGCAACGCCACGTTCGAGACCGACCCGGGCGATTGGGAGACCTGGGACGCAGCGCACCTGCCCGCGTGCCGCTTCGTCGCCGCGCTGGACGGCCGGATCGCGGGTTGGGCGGCGCTGAGCCCGGTGTCGCGGCGGTCCGTGTACCGAGGGGTCGCGGAAGTGAGCGTCTACGTCGCCGAGGACGCGCGCGGCCGCGGGGTGGGCTCCGCGTTGCTGGCCGCGGTGATCGCTGAGTCCGAGCGCCTCGGCTTCTGGACGCTCCAGGGCGGCATCTTCCCCGAGAACACAGCCAGCCGTGCCCTGGTCCGCAAGCACGGGTTCCGGGAGGTCGGGGTGCGCGAGCGGATCGGGGAGATGAACGGTGTGTGGCGCGACGTTGTCCTCGTCGAGCGCCGGAGCCGCGTCGTAGGGGTGGGATAAGACGGCGGCCTTGCCGGTGTGCCCGACAAGCCAGGGAGCCGGTCCATGTCCGTAGCCAGGAAGCTCCGTCGTCTACTCGCAGTCGCACCCGTCCTCGCGGCGTGCGGGGGCGATCCGGCGGGCCCGTGCGAGCGCCGCCCGCCTGCGAGGTGGCGGGCGTGGACCTGTTCGTCGAGCGGCGGGAGATCGCGCCAGCCGAACGCGATCCGGAGACAGGCCTCGGGATCATCGATCCGAGGCCGGTGGAGATCGAGTTCATCGTGGCGAATGGAGGGGCTACGATAGCAGGTCGATTGGTCCACGGGCTCGATCGGCGCGTTCACGGGCATGGGCAACGGAGCACGTGCCCTTCCCTCCGGGAGCTCGGCTACGTCATGTTCAGTCGCGCCAGTGGTTGCTCAGGTGCACGACAGCCCCCCTCGGATCCGAACCCCATTCTGAACGCGAATGTCCATGCGAGCCATCACGGCCGGCATCCTCCTCGCCGCCACCCTCCTGCCCGCTCCGCTCCATGCGTGGGATGACGTCGGGCATCGGGTGGTGGCGCGCATTGCGTGGGAATCGCTGAGCCCGGCGGCGCGGGCGCAGGCCGCCGCCCTGCTGCTCGCCGCACCGGAGGACAGCGGGCTGCCCGCGCTCCTGCCGGCGGACGGCCGCCCGCTGGAGGTGCGGGAGCGCGAGCTGTTCGAGGCCGCCGCGTGCTGGGCGGACTGGATCCGGGACCCCGAGCGCCCGGCCCGCCGCTACGATCGGCCTTCCTGGCACTACGTCAATTTCTTCTGGCGCCAGGATGGCGCGGGCGGTCCCGCCGTCGAGCTCGACCTGCCGCTCACGGGCGAGCTCCTCGTGCAGATCGAGCGCGTCTCCGCCGCACTCGGCGACCGCGAGAGGCCCGCCACGCAGCGCGGGCTGGACCTGGCGTGGCTGCTCCACCTCGTCGGCGACCTGCACCAGCCGCTCCACACCAGCGCACGCGTCTCCCCGCGCGACCCGGACGGCGACCGCGGCGGCAACGCGTTCCGCCTGGGCGAGGGCAACAACGTGCACCGCGCCTGGGACGTCGTGTTGAGCGAGCGCTACCCTCGGCACGAGGGCGAGACGCTGGAGGGGTACATCGGTCGCGTTGCAGCCGCCGTCATGGAGGCGCACCCCCGCGCCGACTTCGAGGCCGCGCTGGTCCAACCCGCAGACTTCACCGCCTGGGCCCGGGAGGGACTCGCCGTTGCGCAGCGCGCCGCCTACCCCGCCTACCTCGAGCGCGATGCGCCGCCGCCCGCCCGGTACACGGACGACGTCTACGCCGCCGCCGCGCCGCGCATCGCACTGGCCGGCTACCGCCTCGCGGCTCTGCTCGAGGAGCTGCTCGGCTCCTGAATCGAACCACTCCTCGCTGCCGCGGCGCCCGGGCGATGTGACGATCCGCGCCGCGTGTGGGGTCTCCAGGGTGGTGACGGCGCGCGACGGCTGCGTGCCGGCACGTCGCGAGTCGCACGAGGAGAACCCGGAATGAAGAACTTGCAGTCGTGTGTCCTGGCCGCAGCTCTGCTGCTCGCCGCGGCGGCGCCGCTCGCAGCGCAGCGAGGCCAGCAGCGGTCCGTTGACCGCGTGCAGCGCAACCCGATCGAGATCCTCCTGGACAACCGGACCGAGCTCGACCTGACGGACGAGCAGGTGGCGCGGCTCAATGCGATCAACGAGAGGCTGACGGAGGAGAACCGGGCCGTCGTGGAAGAGCTCCGGGAGTTGCGCGGCCGGAGCAGGCCGTCCAACCGGCAGGAGGCGGAGCGGCTCAGGGAAGCGATGCAGCCGCTGCTCGAGCGGATGGAGGAGAACAACCGGGAGGCCCTCGAGGAGGCCGAGGCGGCGCTCACGGAGGAGCAGAGGGCCAAAGCGCACGAGCTGGTCCAGCGGGAGCGCGACCGGCTGCGGGATCAGATGCGCCCCCGCGTGATCCGCCGCGGCTGGTGATGGTTGGACGGTCAGCGGTTCCTGCGACCGGGAACACGTCCCCGGAGGCGAACCCCGTCCGCGCGCGGCCTCGAGGCGACCCCGGATGTGACCGCATGCTTCTGCCGAAGGGTCTTCAGGGTGTGATCGCGGATGAGGAGCTGATCCGACGCGTGCGGGCCGGGGATGCGGCCGCGTTCGATGCGCTGGTGGACCGGTACTACGGCGCCTGCCTGCGCTTCGCATGGCGCAGCCTCGGCGAACGGGATGACGCGGAGGACGTGGTCCAGGAAGCGCTCGTCCGGGCGTACCGCGCGCTCCGGCGAGGGCGGTCGCCGCGCGAGTTCCGGCCGTGGCTGCTCGGCATCGTCCTCAACCGCTGCCGCTCGCACGCGCGGAGGACCCGCCGCCGACGGCTGCTGTTCGAGCGCTGGTGGGCACGCCAGGACCCGGAAACGCTCCGGGTGCACCCGGCTGACGGGGCAGCGAACGACGACCTCGACCCGAGGCTGAAAGCGGCGCTCGCCGCGCTGAGACCGAAGCTGCGCGAGGCGTTCCTGCTGAAGCACGTCGAGCAGCTCCGCTACGAGGAAATGGCAGAGATCACTGGCGCGAGCGTGAGCGCGCTCAAGATGCGAGTGAAAAGAGCTTCCGAGCAGGTGCTGGCCCTGTTGACGGAGGACGGAGCATGAACGAGCTGGACCCGCGGCTCGAGCCGTGGCTCGCAGCGCTGCGCAAGGAGCCCGCGGCGCGGCCCGAGGCGCGCGCGCGGCTGGCAGCGGCCCTGCGCGAGGAGGAGACCCGCGCAGCGCGCCGGATCCTCTCCCCTCCGGCCGCCCTCGCCGCTGCCGTCGCGCTCATTGCGCTGGCCAGCGCGTTCTGGCTCGCGCTCTGGCGGTGGAACACGCCGGAGCGAGGCACGGCAGTGGAGGAACTGACGATGATGCAGTTCGTGCTGCACGCGCACGACGCGCGCAGCGTGAGCGTCGTCGGCGACTTCAACGACTGGGATCCCCGCGCCACGCCGCTCACGCGGACGGGCGACGGCGTCTGGTCCGCGGTGGTGCGGCTGCGTCCCGGCACGGTGCGCTACGCCTATCTCGTGGACGGCACGGAGTGGCGCGCCGACCCGCACGCCGTGGCGTCCCGCGAGGAGTTCGGCCGACCTACGTCGATCGCGTACATCGTTCCGCCGGAGGCGCCATGAGCGTGCGGATCATCACCGGCCTCGCGCTGGTCTGCGCGTTGGGACTCACGTTCGGACCGCGGCACGCGCTCGCGCAGGACCCGCGCCTTCACAAACGGCTCGACCCGGAGACCGCCGCGGCCGTTGCCGCGCTGGTGGACAGCGCGAGCACGCTCGGGCTCCCCGCCGAGCCGCTCGTGCAGAAGGCGCTCGAGGGGCAGAGCAAGGGGGCATCGGGTGATGCGATCGTCCGCGCGGTGCGCGAGCTGATCCGGGATCTCGCGACCGCACGCGACGCGCTGGGCGACGACGTCGGCGTCGATGCGCTCCTCCTCGCCGCCGCCGCGCTGGACGCGGGCGCGACGCCCGCCCAGCTCGAGCGACTGCGGCCCCACCGGTCGCGCGAGTCGTTCGCCGGCGGGCTGGCCGGGCTGGTCTACCTGATGTCGCGGGGCGTGCCCGCCGAACAGTCGCTCGACCTCATCGCGGCCATGCTGAACGCGCGGCTCTCCGCGGCGGAGTTCGCATCGCTCCAGCGGCTGGTCGAGCGCGACATGATGGCCGGCACGCCGCCCGCGGAAGCCGCCGCCTCGCGGGCCCAGGCGTTGATCCGGCACGGCCGGTCCGGTGGCTTCGGCGACAGGGTGCGGCCATGAGGTGCGCTGCCGTCGCCGCCGCGGCCTGGGTCCTCATCGCGGCCGTGTCACCGTCTGACACCGCCGGGCAGGGCCGCGGCGTCCCGCGCGGCTGGCCGGGCGAGTCCGGCGACACGGGGAGCGCCGGCCCGCTCGACCGGCTCCTCCAGGAGCAGCCCCGCCTGCTCGTCCGGCCGATGGCGGCGGTGCTCGGCGACGGCACCCATGAGCAGCGCTTGAACGTGCTGGCGAGCTGGCCGGCGGCCGACACGGCCCCCGACGTCGCGCTGCACCTGCTCTTCGGCCTCGCCGCGGGCGGCGATGTCTACACGCGCTCGGGGCTCGGTGTGGACATCGCCTACCCGCTGGGTCCGGCGCGCTTCACCGGCAGCGCGACCGTCGCCGCCGGCTTCGGGAACGGGCCGAGGCAGACCGTTTCGCTCACCCTCGGCGGCGGCTTGCCCGGGCTCCGGCTCGAGGTACGGACCACCTGGCTCCAGAGCGGCCTGACCGAGTCCGTCCGGAGATCGCTGGAGCCGGGCGTGCCGATGCTCCCGGAGACCGGCGCCGGCCCCGATGGCCGCTACACCGACGGCGAGCTCTCCGCCCTGCACCGGGTCGGCCCGGTCTCCCTCCGGCTCACGGCTGGCCAGCGGTTCGGCGGCGAGACCCACGGCACGCGGCAATGGCTGTTCGGCGAGGCCGACATCCCTGTCTGGCGGCGGTTCGGCATCGTCCTCGCCGGCGGTGTGAGGCCCGAGCGCGCGGACCTCGCGCAGCCGGGCGGCCGCTTCGCTCAGGTCGGTCTGCGCATGCACATCCACTCCACCCGCAAGGAAGAACCCGACCCCGCCCCGCCGCCGGACGTCCGGCCTGCGGCGCCCACCGTGGTGCCGCTCGAGCCGGACGTCTACCTCGTCCGCCTGTACGTGCCCGGCGCCCGCCGCGTGGAACTCAAGGGCGACGTCACCGACTGGGAGGTCGTCGCGATGCGCCGCTCCGACGAGGACCCCGACGTCTGGGAAGCGACGTTCCGCAAGCCCGCCGGCGTCTACCACGTCAACATCCGCGTGGACGGCGGGGAGTGGGTCGTCCCACCGGGGCTCCTCGCGGTGCCCGACCGGTTCGGCGGGGCGGTCGGCGTACTCGACTTCCCGTCAACACAGGAGGTGAACGATGCAACGTGATCGAGCTCGCGCCGCCGCTGCCGGCGCGCTGGCGGCGCTCGGCATCCTGGCGGCATGTGACACGGAGCCGACCGAGCCGCCGTACAGCCCGTCCAACGCCGCCATCGCGTTCGCCCAGTTCTCGCCGGGGGTCTCCCTTGCCGGGGATGCCGGCGAGTTCGAGCACCACGTCAGTTGCCCGATGGGCGGGAGCGTGACGTTCCGGGGGAGCGTCTCCTTGGAAGAGGAGGGCGCTGTCAGGATCCGCCGGGTGACGTACGTCAGGCGCTACGAGGACTGCGGCATCGACCGCGGCTACCGCAGCTCGTCGGCCGTGACCGCCAACGGCGAGCTGATGTACGACGGCGAAATGCACATGGAGTTCCACGACGAATCGTGGCCGCCCACGGTGTTGCTCCAGAAGAGCCGCCAGTTCGGCACGCTGACGCTGCTGCACGGCGATGAAGTCACCGAGTGCGAGTACGATGTCGAGCAGGTCTTCGACCTGGTGGCCGGCCAGTACGCCGTCACGGGGACCGCGTGCGGCGTGCCTGTCGAACGCACTGCGATGGGCGGCGCGAGGGTGTACTGGAGAACGCTCTCCAATAAGAAGTAGGCGAGCAGCGACCGGCCCGCCCGCCAGGCGACGCGGGCGGCCGGCGCTCGGCGCGTCATGCGGCCGCGTCGTCGAAGGGGCACGTTGTCCACGGGTTGACCTCCGGCCCGGAAAGCCACAGGTTGTCCGTTCCGACCCGAACGCGAAGGGACGCCTCCCAGCCGGGAGGCCTCAACCGGAGGAGGGACGCATGGCGTATCCGTTCAAGCTGCCGGAGCTCCCGTACCCCTACGACGCGCTCGAGCCGCACATCGACGCGCGCACCATGGAGATCCACCACACCAAGCACCACGCGGCGTACACGAACAACCTGAACGCCGCGCTCGAGAAGTACCCGGATCTCCATGGCCGCGAGGCCGAGGACCTGCTGCGCAACATCGACTCGGTGCCCGAGGAGATCCGTACCGCCGTACGCAACAACGGCGGCGGCTACGTGAATCACAACCTGTTCTGGCAGATCATGGCGCCGGGCGGGAAGAGCACGATGTCCAGTGCGCTCCAGCAGGACATCGAGAAGACCTTCGGCTCGGTGGACGCGTTCAAGGACGAGTTCTCCAAGGCCGCGGCGGGCCGCTTCGGCTCCGGCTGGGCCTGGCTCGTGCTGGACGGCGGCAAGCTCAAGGTCCTCTCGACCGCCAACCAGGACAGCCCGCTGATGGATGGCCAGACGCCGATCCTCGGCCTCGATGTCTGGGAGCACGCCTACTACCTCAAGTACCAGAACCGCCGGCCGGAGTACATCCAGGCGTGGTGGAACGTGGTGAACTGGGAAGAGGTGAGCCGGCTGTACGAGCAGGCACGCGGCTGAGCGCACCAGGACGGCCGATCTCTGGACGACGACGTCGTCTCGAACGCGCGAGGCCCGGGGCGGGCTCCCCGGGCCTCGCGAGCATCCGGGCGCGGGGTCGGTCAGGCCGCGCGCGTCCCGCCCGCCGCTTCCGCCAGCACCGTCTCCAGCCAGCGCATGGCATCCTGCAGTTCCACGGGATCGATCCAGTGCCCGATCGGGTAGTCCCGTGCCTCCAGCGCGGCGCCGGCGCCGCGCAGCAGTCCGCGCCCGCGCTCGGCCAGCTCGAACGGGATGTTCCGGTCGCGGGTGCCGTGGCCCCAGAAGAAGCGCGTTCCGGCGACGGTGTCGGGCGCAACGCGCACGCGTGGATGGCTGGCGAGGAAGCCGCTGAAGTTGAGGACTGCGGCGATGCTCCCGGGATGCGTGAGCGCATACGCGACGCTCAGCGTGCCGCCCTGCGAGAATCCGCCCAGCGCGATCGGCCCGGGCTTCACCGGCAGCGCCTGCGGCAAAGCAGCCAGCCACGCCTCCAGCGCGTTCAGCGACGCCGCGAAGCTCTCCGGCTCCGGACGGTCTTCACCCAGGTAGCGGTACCACGCCCAGCCCGGGCCGTATCCCCACGGCGCCGCCTGGAACGGCGCCTGCGGGAACACCGCGACCACGCCCGCAGGCAGATGAGGACGCAGCACCCGCAGGTCCTCCTTGCTGGCGCCACGGCCGTGCAGCAGCACGACGAGGGGCGCGCCGTCCCCCGCGCCGTCGGACGCGTGAGCGTCGAACTCCAGCTCAATCATTTGGTCTCCTCTCAACCCAGCGGCGTGAGCACGGCCTCGAGCTCCGCCCGCCGCGGCTCGAGCCACGCCGGCAGCATCAACTCACGGCCCAGCGCGTCCGCCGGCTCGTCCACCGTGAAGCCCGGGCCATCGGTCGCGATCTCCAGCAGCAGCCCGTCCGGCGCACGGAAGTAGATGCTCTTGAAGTACTTCCGGTCCATCACCGGCGAGACCTGGACGCCCATGGACAGCAGATGCTCCCGCCACGCGAGCTGCTCCTCTTCGTTCGCCGCCCGGAACGCAATGTGGTGCGTCTGCCCCGCGCCGCCACGGGCCCAGTAGTTCGAACGCGGCCAGCCGAACAACGTCAGCACGCTGTGCGGCGCCACCTCCTCGCCGTCGTATCGCGCCCAGAACCAGTGCGGCGTCACACCGTCGTCCTGGTTCACCGTCTTCTTCACGATGCGTAGACCCAGCGCCGCTTCGTAGAACTCGTGGGCGCGCTGGATGTCATCCGTGATGCCGCTGATGTGGTGGATGCCCTGGAGCGCCATGTCCGGCTCGATCACCGGCACCGGCTCGGGGTGCGTGAGCGCGCGGATCGCCTCCTCGTCCCGGTGGCCGCGTAGCCGCTCCTTCGGCGGCATGATCACCTCGCGGCCCAGTGCATCGGCCGGCTCGTCAATGGCGTAACCGGGACCCCGCGTGGCGATCTCCAGGATCTGCCCATCCGGGTCCTGGAAATAGAGGCTGCGGAAGTAGCCGCGGTCGTACGGCCCCGTCACCGTCACCCCCGCGTCCTCCAGCCGACGCTTCCACTTGAGCTGCGCTTCCGGCGTCTCCACGCCCAGGGCGAGGTGATGGACCCCGCCCACACCCCAGCGCCCGCGGCCCACGTGCGGCCACTCGAAGAACGTCAGGATCGTGCCCGGCGAGCCCGTCGCATCGCCGAAGTAGAGGTGGTACGCGGTGGGGTCGTCGAAGTTGACCGTCCGCTTCACCAGCCCCACGCCCAGCAGGTCCCGGTAGAACGCCAGCGTCCGCCGCGCGTCCCGCGAGACCATGGTGATGTGGTGGAACCCCCGGGTCTCGAGCGAGGCCATGGCCCCTCCTCTGAGCTGGCGGCCGTGCCGCCGGTCGTTGCATCACTGATCTAAACGCTCAGTGCTGAGATAATGTTCCCGCGGCGACGGCGCGGGGCGATGGCCAAGGTCGCGCGCGGCCGGGCGGCGGTGCCGGCGACCCGGGCGGCGCTCCGCTGACGCGGCCCTGCGATCGCCCGGCGGCCTCAGCCGCCCGCGCCGGGGCGAGGCAGTGCGGCCGCGTTCAGTCCGAGCTTCTTGAGCAGCTCGATCGCCTGGCGCTGCTCCTCCAGATCGAGGCCGGAGACCGCGCGCTCGATGGCTGCCGCGTGCTCTTCGAAGATCTCCGCGATAAAGCGTTCGCCAGCGGGGGTCAGGGCGGCGTAGCGGGCGCGCCGGTCCTGCTCGCAGGCGCGGCGTTCGACCAGACCCCGCCGCTCGAGGGAGTCCACGAGGTAGGTGATGCCGCCGCTCGAGACGAGGATCTTTCGCTGAAGCTCGCCCAGCAGCAGCGGCCCCTTGTGGTACAGCGCTTCGAGGACGGCGAACTCGCCGGGGGTGAGGCCGTGGCGCGCGATGTCCGCCTGGCTGTGCGCGAGCACGGCGGCGTGCGCGCGCGCGAGCACGGTCCACAGCTTGAGGGCGAGCTTCTGGCGCTCGCTCCGTTCGGCCGCTCGGCGGGCGCCCGGCCCGGCGTATCGTTCGCTCACGAGTCAAGAATCTTGGTGCTTTCAGGAACGTGTCAAGCGGTGTCGGCGCGGGCGGCGCCCGGACACGGAGTCCAGGGCTCGGCCGGCGCGGGGGAGCGCATGCCGGGACGGCTGCGGTCTATGCGTCGCCACCGGAAAAGATTGTCCACCACCCGGAAACTGATCCCTGGTCCGCGCCCGCGGCCGCGTCCCGCCCCGATCCGGCGATTCCGCCATAACGCGTGGAACGGCAACGGGTTGAAGGACTCCCGCGCGTGCGTGTACGTGCGAGCACCGGACGTGCGGCAAGGACGGGGCGTTGCGGTCGAGCCACAGAGTGCTCTCGGGGCGCGGGATCCACCCGCGCGCGGCGGGAGCCCATGCCGGAACGCCAACAGGTCGTCGGCCGATGATTCATAAGGTCGTGCGCCAGGATGTCGTTGCGCGCACGCTGGCGGCGTTGACGCCGAGTGTGCGCGAGCTTGCCCGCGAGGTGCATGTCACGTACGCGAGCCTGTACGCGTGGGCGGCGGGCCGCCGGACGCCGACTGCGGTGAACCTGAAGCGGCTGGCGGAGGCCGCGGAACGGCGCGCCCGCATGCTCATGTCGCTGGCCGCGGAGCTGCGTCAGGTCGCGGACTCCGAACCCTGAAGCGCCCAGCGCCTGCCTCGCATCTTGCCGCGGGCCGGCCGCGCCGGATAGGTTGCGGCGCATGATCGGCTCGCTGTACCGCATGCTCGGGCCCCGTGGTGATGGTGGCACCGCGCGGCTGGGGAGGCCGTCCGCCCCAGCGGCCGGCGTATGCCGTGCTGTCCGCGTGTGAGCCCGAGCCGATGCCCGGGTCCGGCATGACGACGGAAGCCCGCCCGCCGCTGGACGGCGTCCTCGTGCTGGACCTCTCGCGGGTGCTCGCCGGGCCCTACTGCACCATGATCCTCGGCGATCTGGGGGCCGACGTCATCAAGGTCGAGCCGCCCGGAGGGGATGAGACCCGTCGCTGGGGACCGCCCTTCGTGAACGGCGAGAGCGCCTATTTCCTCGCCGTCAACCGGAACAAGCGCTCCATCGTCCTCGACCTGAAAACCGAGCGGGGCAGGGAGGTGGTGCGCCGCATCGCGGCGCGGGCGGACATCCTGGTCGAGAACTTCCGGCCCGGGACGCTGGCCCGGCTGGGGCTCGACCTCGCGGAGCTGCGCGAGCGCAACCCCCGGCTCATCACGCTCTCCATCAGCGGCATGGGAGCGACGGGGCCGGAGAGCGGGCTGCCGGGCTACGACTTCATCGTCCAGGCCGCGGGCGGGCTGATGTCCATCACCGGCCCGCCGGAAGGCCCGCCCATGAAGGTCGGCGTCGCCGTCGTCGACCTGACGACGGGCATGATGGCCGCCACGGCGCTGCTGGCAGCGCTGCACGCCCGGCACGCCACCGGCGAGGGGCAGCACATCGACATCTCACTGCTCGAGACGCAGGTCGCGTGGCTGGCCAACGTCGCGAGCGCGTACCTGGTGACGGGCGAGCCGCCCCGGCGGTACGGCAACGCGCACCCCACCATCGTGCCGTACCAGACGTTCGACGCGGCGGACGGCCCGTTCGCCCTCGCCGTCGGCAACGACGCCCAGTGGCAGCGCCTCTGCGCCGCGATCGGGCGCCCCGACCTCGCCGAGGATCCGCGCTTCCGCACGAACCCGGACCGCGTCGCCAACCGGGAGGCGCTGGTGGCGCTGCTGGCGGAACACTTCCGCGCCGCGCCCGCAGCGGAGTGGATCCGCCGGATCGCCGCGGCGGACGTGCCGGTCGGGCCCGTCCGGACCGTGCCGGAGGTGCTGGAAAGCGAGCAGGTGAAGGCGCGGGGAATGATCGAGACGGTGGAGCACCCGACGGTCGGCGAGCTGCGCCTCGTCGGCATCCCGTTCAAGTTCTCGGCGACGCCGGCGAGCGTTCGGCGGCCGCCGCCGCTGCTGGGCGAGCACACCGCCGAGATCGAGGCGGAGCTGGCCGCCTACGTCCCGTGACTGGAGACGACGACCAGCTCGAACGGCCCCATCGCGGTATCCACGCGCACCGGCCGACGCAGCGTCTCCAGACCGGCCCGCTTCGCCAGCAGGAAGATGGAGCCCGTGCGCCGCCGCTGGAGCACCGTGACATCCACCCGGTAGCCGTTGCCGCTCTGCGCGAGCTCCAGGACCGCCATGACGCCGTCCTGGAGGTTCGCGTGGGACAGCTCGGCCACGCCGTCCCTGAACTCCAACCCCGCCGCCGCGGCCTCGCCGGCGCGCGCGTCGCCAGCCAGATGCCGCTCCAGCGCGTCGAACAGCGGCGCCGGCACCGGCAGTGCGATGCGCCTGAGGCCGCGGATGGGCGATGCTTCGGTCGCCATACGACCTCAATTTACGCGATCGCCGCGGTTTCGGCACTCGGGGCGAGGCCGGGCCGCCCACCGCGCCACCGCGTCGGCCAGCTCGTCCAGCACCTCCGCGTCGGTCCGGCCCGAGCGTCGGAGCACGTGGAAAGAGTGGTCCGCGCCCTCGACGACGTGCAGCGTTGCCCGCGCGCCGAGCCGGGCGATGTCTTCCATGAACGCGTGCCGCATGCCCGCGCCCGCACCGTGCGCGAGCACGTAGAGCACCCACGCGTCCGGCGGGCGGAGGAGGAGCGCAGAGACGCGACCGGCGGGCGTGCCGCTGTCGAACCCGGTCTCGGTCAGGGCGACGACCCCCTGTTCTCCGCGAACCATTCAGACCAGGCCCTCGCGCAGCGCCCGGCTCACGGCGGCCGCGACGCTGTGGACCCGCAGCTTGCCGTAGATGTTGCGGATGTGGTTCCGCACGGTGTGGATGCTGATGTTCAATTCGGCGGCCACGTGCTTGTAGCTCATCCCCTGCACGAGGCAGCGCAGCACGTCGAGCTCGCGCGGAGAGAGGTCGAGCTGCCCGGCGGCGGGTCGGGCGCGGTCGCCCCCGTTGAGGTGCCTGACGAGGTCGAGGACCGTGCGCGCGATCGCTGCAGAGAGCGGCGAACCGCCGGCCATCACCGCACGCAGCTGGGAAAGGAGTTCGTCGGCGGGCGTCCGCTTGAGGAGGTAGCCGTCCGCGCCGGCACAGATCGCTTCGAGCACGGCCGAACGGTCCTCAAAAACGGTGAGGACGACGACGGTCACGTGCGGGAGCCGTTCCTTGATGCGGCGCGTGCACTCGCTACCGCTGAGGCGCGGCAGGTCGAGGTCCATGAGGACCAGGTCCCACCCGGGGTCTTCGCCGCGATCGAGGATCGCATCCAGCTCGGCCAGCGCGGCGGCGGCGGACTCGAACGTGCGGATCAGCTCGAAATCCTCCGCGTAGCGGAGGAGCATCTCGAGACTGGCGCGGTAGCGGGCGTCATCCTCAACGGCCACGACGCGGATCATACGTACACTCCGGGGACCGGATCCGAGCAACCCGGATGGAGATACCGGCCCGCCGCAGCCGCCCGCCTGACACGATCATGCCGTCGGCCGCGGCCGTCGCAGGCCGCGCCACCAGGAGAACCGCCGGGCCGCGGCGCCGGGGATCGTGAAGGTCAGCGTGAGGGTCGTGCCGCCGCCCGGCTCCGTGCGCCAGTCGATCGTCGCGCCGATCTCCTCGGCTCGCTTCCGCATCCCGTCGAGGCCCCGGCCCCGCCGAGCGTCGCGGGGCTCGGCGTGGTTCATCCCGACGCCGTCGTCGCTCACGGCGAGCTCCCAGCGCCGGCCGCCCCGGCGCGTGAAGGCGAGGACGACGCGCCGGGCTCGGGCGTGACGGGCCGTGTTGTGGAGCGCTTCCAGCCCGATCAACAGGAGGTTGCGGCGGAGCGCCAGCGGCAGCTCCGTTGCGGGCCACTTGCGCGGGGCACGGAGACGGAACTCGACATCGTCGCCCGCGAAGAGGCGTTCACCGTGTTCCACGAGACGGCTGGCCAGCTCCTCGAGGGTCGCGGCGCGCGGGTCCAGCGCCCAGACGATATCGGCGAGCGCGCTCCCCAGCTCCTCCGCAGTGCTGGCGACCTCCTTGGCGATCCGGCTCTGCTGACTCTCGTCGAGTCGGCCGGACGCGATGAGCCCGGCGAGGATGCCGATGCTGCCGAGGCCGGAGCCGAGCTTGTCGTGCAGGTCCAGGGCGATCCGCGTGCGCTCGCGTTCCAGGCCGAGCAGGTACGCCAGCCGGGCGCGATAAGCCACCCACACCGCCGCGGCGGCGATGGCCGCCAAAGCGGCGAGCGCTGCGGGCGTGCGGTACCACGGCGGGAGCACGCGGAACTCGAACCGGGCCGGCTCGGGCGACCAGCTCCGCCCATTCAGCGAGGCACGGACCTCCGCCCGGTAGCGTCCGGCCGGCAGCTCGACCCAGCGGAACCACGGCTGGCCACGGGTATCGATCCACGGTGAGCCGGGCGAGAGCCGGACCTGGTAGCGCACGCGCGCCGGATCCCGGAACGAGAGCGCCGCGAACCGCAGCTCGAGGCGATTGCGGTGTGCGGGGAGCTCGAGGTCGGCGTCGAGCGCGAACGGCTCGCCGTCGACGAGGGCTTCCATCAGCTCGACGCGCGGTGGCGCGCCGGGCGGCAAGTACCTCGCCTCCGGCGGGACCTGCTGGAGACCTCGCGCGGTCGCGACCCAGAGGGTGCCGTCGTCGTCCTCCAGCAGGTCGCCGCCGCCCACCGAGAGGAGTCCGTTCGCCGACCCGGGCGTCTCCAACACCTCCCAGCCGCCGGGGCCGCCCGGGCGGACGCGCCGCAGGATGCCGGACCCCACGATCCAGACCCCGCCGGCCGGCGACGGGACGAGCCCGAAGACGTCGCGGCTGGCGAGCTCGGCGTTGCTTGGGAGCGGCAACCACCCGTCGGCGCCCCGTGCCACGACCCCCACATGCCGGGTCGAGGCCCACAGGCCGCCATCTTCGAGCTCGAAAAACGAGGTGACCTCCCCGGCGCCGGGGATCAGCTCGCACGCCCACCCGCGGGCGTCACCCTCCAGGGCCGCGGTGGCCGGCGCGTAGCAGACCCGCTCCCCGCTCGCCGCCCAGAGGCGCCCGGCACGGTCTTCCAGGACCGCGTGGACCGGCGCATCGTCGCCGAACGGAACGCCCTTCACGCGGCGCAGCTCGCCCCGCTGGACATCGGCCCGGAGGAGGCCTCGTTGCGACCCGATCCACATCGTCGGACCTGGCGTGGTCGCGCACGAGTTGAACCCCGCCGGGGCGGCGCCCGCCACGCCGAGCCGTCGATCGCCGCGGACCCGCACCGCGTGGCCGCCCTCGACCGAGAGCCAGACGACGCCGAGCTGGTCGGCGCACGGCCGGGATCGGCTGGACAGTTCCGTGACCGTCGCGATGTCGAGCCGCGTCCCTGCCCGCCGCACCCTCGCCGTCCCCTGCCACGACGTGACCCAGAGAACGTCGCCCGAACGGGCGATGTACCGGACGTGCCGGCCGGGAAGCCCGGCCCGATCGGTCCAGACCACCGTCCCGGGCTCGGGGTACTGGAGCAGCGCCGCGAACGTGCCGAGCCACAGGCTCCCTTCGTGGTCCACCAGGAGCGGGCCGCCGGACTCCAGGCCGTCGACCGATCCGATCCACTCGACCTCCGGGCCCGGCCGGACCGCGATCAGGTACCGGTCCATGGCGATCCAGTAGGTGCCGGCGCGCTCCACCAGCATGATCGGCCGGCCGTTGGGGATGTGACCTCGCGCCCGCGAGGCCAGCTCCCGTTGCCGGCCCTCGCCGAGCTCGACCACGCGGCCGTCCGCCGTGAGGACGACCAGGCGGCCGTCCGGGAACGACACGGCGTCCATGAGCAGGGCATCGAACCGCTTCCTGCCCGGGCCGCCCCCGGCATCGATGTGCCAGAGACCCGCGTCGGTCAGGGCGAGGATGCCGCCATCGGCGGCGGATCGGATCACACGCGGCCGTTCGCCGCCGTGCCAGCCCCGCGGGAGCACCGTCCACCCCCTCCCGTCGTGGCGGGCCAGGGCGGTGTCTCCCGCCACGGTCCAGAGGCCGCCACCGCCGTCGTACGCAAGCGCGTAGACGGATCTCGACCAGCCGCCGGGGGGCGGCGGCAACGGCGTCGCCCCGTTCCTCGTCACTGCGAAGACGGCGCCGTCCTGCGTCTGCGCGGCGACCCGCCCGTCCGCCGCCGCGGCGACGCGGGCGACCGGGCCGGCCACCTGGTCCGGCGCCCAGCGCCGGAACACGGCGCCGTCGAATCGATACAGCCCGCCCTTCGTGCCGACCCAGAGGGCGTTCGAGCTGTCCTGGGCGAGCGACGAGACCGCCGGCGCGCCGAGCCCCTCGTCGGTCGCGAAGCGCCGGACCAGGCGCTCCTGCGCCCGCGCATCCGCCGCCACGGCGGCGCACAGCATCAGCGGCACCAGCGCCCGCAGTGGCGCGTCCCTCACCGCGGCCGTGACCTCGCACGCGCCGCCGCGGCCGCGGTATCGATCACCGGACCGGCGGCAGTCAGGTGGATACGGAGATTCACGATCCTGGCTCCGGATCGGCCCGGCCCGGAGTCGGCCAGGCATTCGGAGACGCAGGGACGATGAAACGGGCGGGGCGCGGACGCAACGCTGCGGCCGCGATGCATGCAGCGACGAGCTGCCCCGGCGCGTGCCCGATGCCGCCCCGACGGGCTCGCCGGCGACCGCGTATCCATGCGGCCGCCGTCGTGGTACGTCGTGACGAGCCCTCGCTGCGCCTCGGGGTCGCCCTTGGGCGAACGATCCGGAACGGACGCGCAGCGAGGGCCCCTTTCAGCCCGCCCGACGCTCCGGCCTACCGGGGGATCGGGGCCTCGGCCACTCCTCCCGCATCAGGCTCGGGCCGCGCGGCGGCGCCGCAGTCGGCCGGGCGGGCGATCCAGGGGACCGCGAGGGTTCCCGGAGCTCACTCCGAGAGGTTCAACAGGGCCCGCACTTCCTCGTAATCCATCTTCACCAGGTCCCCGGGCGACACACTCCCCGAGAGCCGGACGCCCGCCGGGATCAGCACATAGCGGAACCTGTTGCCACGGGATGGATCGTATTCGATGTCGGCCAGAGCCGAGCCGCTGATGCTCTCAATGGTGAGGTACAGCGCTCCGTCTGCAGAATTGAAAGCGACGCTATACCGGGCGTTCCGGAACTCATAATCGAAAAGACGATGGTGGCCCGTCCCAAAGTTCATGCCGTAAACCAGGAGAACACCGCCGTCGTCGAGGAAACGGCCAATGCTGGTGGTCCCCACTGCATTCAGGATGGGAGTGGGTACGGAATACCTCATCACCTTCCGCGTGGACGTATTCGTCGAGTTGAAGACGTAATCCACCGGGGTCGACGCCACCACGTTCGCCGTTCCTTTCAGATTGATCGGCGTCCCCCAGCCGCTGGCCGTCTTCGGCCCGAACAGGTCGCCGGTGGTCTTGTTCAGGTAATAGTCGCCGATCGACCCGACGTCGCTGGTGGGATTGGTCGTCCCGCTCAGAATGCGGCTTCCGGCTGTTCCGGGCTCGCCCCTCAGGTTCAGCGGCGTGCCCCAGCCGCTGGAGCTCTTGGGGCCATAGAGCATGGCGTTGGTCTTGTCCAGGTACATGTCACCGACCGCTCCCAGCGACTCGGGAGGAGGGCCGTCGCCGCTGTGGATGACCGCTCCGTCCTTGCCCGGAATGCCTTGTGGACCCTGAGGCCCTGGAGGCCCCTGAGGTCCCACGGGGCCCTGGTCACCCTTCTCTCCGCATGCAGCGGTCGCGAGCATGGCGAGAACGCCGATCAGCAACGACGTTCGTGCGAAGGACCAGCGCGTCGTCTTCATTGTCCGCTCTCCTGTTCGGGGCGTTGCCTTCACGTGGACAGTGGTCCCCTGTCAACTCTTCACTTACGGGTTGGAGGTTTGAGGCCGCTGGGGACCGGCTGCGGCGCCGAGTACGGCAGTACCCGCTCCGGCAGCTCCGTGACGCACGGCCGCGTGCCCTCGATGCGCCGTCCACCGCCTTGGTCGACGGGTCGCGACCAGCCGTCCTCGCCCTACGGTTCACCTGGGGTCGACTGGAGTGGCGCTCTACAGCAGGGGTGATGAACGCGGCATCACGTCTTGCGCTGCTCATCAAGAGAGGGCGCTCGCCGGCGCCCGGCGGCTACCCACGCGAGAAAGCTTGCATGACCGAAGGCTGCCGGCCATGGCATGATCATGCCATGCGCGCAGCGAGGGTGATGGGCGGTGCTTCACGGGGACGGTACCCGGCGCGTGGTGGGGAGGCGTCTGCCGCGCCGCGGCTGGCCGGGCGCCATCCGCGGCTCGCGGACAGCGGGTTCACCGTCGGGGAGTTCGCTGAGGCGAGCGTGGGCCTGGTACCGACGACGCGTCCTCTCCGCGTGGCTCGTGGCTCTGCCGATCCTGAGTGGTTGTGCCGGCCGTGACGATTCCGCTGCCCCAGCCCTCTCGTTTGCCGGCGACACGGTGGCGGTGATCGGGGCTGTCGATCGCGCGGACCACGAGGTGTTCGGTCGCCTCGTGGCAGCGGCGGCCCATGAGCGTCACGGGCTCTTCGAGTCCCAGGTGCTCCAAGGAAACGTCCACTGCGCCGAAGACGAGGGACTCGTGGTGGTGGCAGCCAGTTCCCATCCCAGCTGCGTCGCGATTCACACCTGTGACGGCCCAGGCCGGGCGAATCCTACGCCCGCGGGTCTCCAACCCGCCCGATGAACAGGAGGGTGCCGGACTCGCGCTCGCGGATCGCGACGAGGAACGGCCGGTCGAAGCGCATCACCGGCGGCGCGGACGTGGTCCCGGCGACCACCGTGGTCGCGCCCGCGGCCTCCGTGCCGAGCTCGTGCACGTCGATGTACGTCTTGTGCACGACGCGGGAGATGTGGAGCTCCTCCTCCTGCGGGTTGATCCGGCTGAAGTCCGCCCGGTCGGCGTCGAACGCCACGGCCATGCCCATGTCCTGGAGCGGCCGGTTGAGCGGATAGCCGAACTCGAAGCGGAACTTCGGCACGTAGAGCATCAGGCGTCCGCGCTTGAGGCCCGAGGTCCAGCGGCGCCAGCTCTCCGGGGAGAGGCGCGCGATGACGTCGTCGAGCGACCGCCCGGGCGCGGGCGCCACGAGGACCATGCCGTACACGCCGTCGGCGTAGGGCAACTCGACCGCCTGCACGCCGTCGGCTTCGTAACTCGCGTACGACCCGTCGGCGACCATCGTGGGCACCTGGACCACGGAGCCATCGGCACGGGTGAACGGCTGGGGGCTCGTGGCGTCCGGATCGAACGGCGTGGCCCAGGGGCCCTTGAAGTAGATCGCGTTGACGAGGATCAACACCTCGAGCGGATCGATCCGGCCGATCAGGTCCTTGATGCGGCCGTTGGTCGCCTGCGAGACCCAGTCGTTGATCGCACGCGGCGCGGCGGGGTCGCGGAAATCCAGCGCGGTGACGCGCGCCTTGAAGTGGTCGCGGAGCGCGTCGACGAACGGCTGCTGGATGGGGAAGCTGCGCTCGTGCCACAGAGAGTTGGCCAGGTGGAACTGGACCTTGGGGTCGCGGCCGCGCAGCTTCGAGAGCAGCCCCCCGTACGCTTCGTTGATCTCCGCTTCCGGCACGCCCTCGAAGCCGAGCGTCCTCGCCATGTCCGTGAACGTGCTTCCGCTGGCGCCGTTCAGCATCATGGCGAGCGCCACGGACACGCTGAGGGGCGAGAGCAGCACGTTGTCGCCGTCGGCGAGCGCGCTGACGTGCCGGAACAGCTCGAGGCCGAACGCGTTGCTCGCCGCCAGGACCTGCATCTCCCGCGCGGTGAGCGGCTGGGGGCCCTCGGCGCCGCCGGTCCCCGTCCCGGCGCCGCCCCCGGAACCGGACCCGGTCCCCGACCCGGCCCCCGTTCCGGAGCCCGGGGCGGCCTCGCCGGGCATGGGCCGCTCCGTGCATGCCGCGGCCAGCAGAACGGCCAGTAGCCCCGCCAGCGCCGCCGGTCGTCGCACCGTCCTCGTCATGGCGGTCTCTCCCTTCGTTGCCGTCGGCGTCCATCCGTAGAGACGTCCGAGCGGGGGAAAGTTACACAGGGGGCCTGGAGCGAGCGAGCCGGTGTGTTCCGGGAGAGACGAGCGGTCGGTCGTGCGGTGAGCGCCGGCGTGGAGACGAGGCCAACGTTGGTCTCGACTGCTGCGAGGTCGCGGTGACTCGTCTCCGAGCCGTCACGACTTCGGGTCGAGCGCGTCGACCGACCTCGGCTGGACAGGTCGCTCGTGCGGGATGGCATCGCAAGATCGATCGAGTTCGCCCGGAAGGGTACGCCCAGCGCAGCGTCGATCCGCCGCCGATCGTGGAACGGCCCCACACGCGGTGAGCGCGGCCGGATCCGGATTCCGCGAGGGGGTCATGGCGGCCGATCGTTCCATCGACGTACACGGCGCACGGAGGCTGGGAGCGTGATCCAGCGCGCTGCCCGGCTCGGCTCCGGGAGACGAGGCGGTGCGGGAAGAGCTCCGGAAGGAGAATTCCCACGTCCCGGGATCGCCCAGAGCCCCACGGCCACCGGGCCGGGAAGGCATCGCGTCGGGCCGGGTTCTCTAAGGGCACCTCATGCGGGGGCTGCGAACCCGGAGGGGGTGGTCTCAGGGCCGCAGAACGGCTGCGCTCACGAACTCCAGCGAACGAGCCGGGGTCCGCGCGACACGGCCGAGAGCCCTTTCGTGGGCGAGCGCCCGGGGCCGCACCGGGCCCCTGACCGACCCTCGTCGGGAAGACGCCGGCGACTGGGGCACCCACGCACCCGGCGCGCCGATCCCCGGGGCACCGCGAAGATCCGCCTGCGTCGCCCCGATCCAGATGTGCGACCCGGGCTCCACGGTCCACGAAGCGCCACGTCCCGGCCCAGGATCGAAGCCTGCGGACTCCTCACTTCCTCCCACTCACCCCCAATACCCACTCCGCGATCGTCTCCAGCACCGCCGGCGCGATGGTCTCCTCGATCTCCGCGTACTCGGCCGGCGCGCCGGTCTTCGCGGTCTGGAACAGGTGGTTGAGGCCCGGGAACTCGATGATCGTCACGTTCCGGTTGCCGCCCTGCTCGAGCGCTTCGCGGATCGCGGCGAGGTTGGGATCCGACGGCACCTGGAGGTCCAGGGAGCCGTTGAGGGCGAGCACCGGCACCTTGACGCGCCGCAGCGTGGGCCGCGGGTCGTAGTCGATGAAGTACCGGTACCACGGCGTCACGACCTGCCGGACCTGCTGCTCGATGGCGGCCTCCCGCGCCTCGGCCTCCGTGCCCTCCGCGGGCCGCTGGCCGAGTGCCGCGCGGGTCCGCTCGTGGAACGCGCGGAGCGCCGCGCGTACGCGTTCCCGGGCCGCGCTGTCGGACGGCTCCTCGCGCAGGATCCGGAACAGCGTGCGCTGCAGCTCCTGGTTCCACCGGATCGCCGTGTCCGGTGCGCCGCTGGCCCGCGCGATCAGCTCGGCCTGGAGGATGAGGATCGAGTCGCCCGGCAGGCCGGGGCCCGCCATGAGCACGATCCACGCGACGTCGTCCGACTCCGCGGCGACCATCGGCGCGATGAGTCCGCCCTCGGAATGGCCGATCAGTCCGATGGCCGCGGGGTCCACGTCATCGCGCGACTTCAGGTACGCGACGCCGGCCCGCACGTCGCTGGCGAAGTCCGCGCTCGTCGCGGTGCTGAAGTCGCCGGTGCTCTCGCCCACGCCCCGGTCGTCCACCCGCAGCACCGCGATGCCTCGCCGGGTCAGGTGGTCCGCCAGGACGAGGAACGGCCGGTGGCCCATGATCTCTTCGTTGCGGTTCTGCGGGCCCGATCCCGTGATCAGGAGCGCGGCGGGGTAGCGCCCCGGCTCCCGCGGGCGCGTGAACGTGCCGGCCAGCCGCACGCCCGGCGCCGCGGGGTTCTCGTAGACGACGTCCTCCGAGTGGTACGGCAGCGGCTCCTTCGGATCCTGCGGCCGCGGCCGCCCCGGGTCGGGCACCTCGTCGGTCCGGGCCAGCTCCAGCGGGAAGCTCATGCCGTGCTGCGTGAACGTGCCCGCGATGCGCGCGGCGCCGGGTTGCAGCGCTCCGCGGTAGACGGCGTTCAGCGAGGCCAGCGTGACGCGTACGCTGTCGCCCTTCACCTCCACCGAGCTCGCCGGGATCCCGCGCGCACCCTGGTCCGGGCTGTCCAACGCCGCGCCGTACGTGCCGTCCACCTGGCGGGTGAAACGGAAGACGAGGCGCAACTTGATCGCGCCCGCCTCGAGCGTCCCGAGCCACGCGCCGTCCAGGTCCGGCTGCTGCGCGCGCGCGGGCGCAGACATCGTGGCGGTGAGCAGGAGCCCGGCGAGGGCGAGCCGGAAGAACGTTGTCTTGTGCTTCATCGTTGTCTGCCTCCGCGGCGAGTGTCGCACACGACGCCGTGACCGCCGCGTAGCGAGCCGAGGGCCCGGCCGCGGGTCCCGGTGACGCTGAATGGGAGTGTCGCCCCGGCCCCGCAGGCGGCGTGGGGCCGTGCGGGCGGCCACACGCGCGTGCGGCGCTGCGCGAGGGTCGGCACGGAGACGCTGTCCGGGACGACGTCGTCGAAGCGGACCTCGTAGCGGCGCGCCCGGCGCAGCAGGCCGCCTTCGCGCTCGATGCGGATGGTGGTCTCGAGCTGCTCGCCCGGCGAGACGTGGTAGAGCTCGTAGTAGATGTCCATGGCGCGCTCGCGCGCGCCGCCGAACATCGGCCGCAGCACGTGGTCGCCACGCCGCCAGGGCGAGGCGCCGTCCGGGTGGAGGGGTACGACGTCCGAGATGGCGAGCACGCCGTCGGGGAACGTGGGAGCGCTGAGCGGGCCGCCGTACGCCATGGCGGTGGCCGGATCGCGCTCGTCGCGGACCGAGATGCGATAGACCTGGGGCGTGGAGCCGGAGTCGAGCGGCACGTGGAGGACGGTCTCGATCGCGCGGGCCTCGCCGACGGCGATGGTGCCGCCGGAGGCCCAGGCGCGCGTGGCGAGCGTGTCCACCACGGCGAAATGGACGCGGCCCTGTCCGCTCGCGTGCTCGTTCGCCGGGACCTGGAGGAACGCGGTGACGAGGGTGCCGCGGGCAGGCCGTGCGGGGTCGGCGGCGAAGGCGTACACGGCGTAGGTGAACGGCCATTCGCGCTGGACGGCGCGGTGACGGTACTCGCTGAACGCCGCATCGTAGAGCTCACCGACTTCATGGCGGTCGGCGTAATCGATCAACCGCGTCTCCGAGAACTGCTTGGGCCTCATGCACCGCCTGAATTGGGCGCCGATGCGCTTGGAGAGCGTCGCCAGTCTCTCCGCATGCCTGCAGCTTGTGATGTAGGTGAGGCGGTACCAACGCATGCCGCGCATGAAATGGATGAGCAGCGGACCGCCCTCGGCATCGAGCGGCATGTAGCGCCAGGTCTCGTACGCCAGGTTCCTGTCACCGAAGACCGGCGTGACGATGGTCTGGATCGGCTTGCCGTATCGCAGATAGACCTCGCGGCGCGGATCGCGGTCCAGGGGCCGCCACCGTGGTGCATCGCGTTTGCGTGGCCGGTAGCCCCAGCAATTGACGTTGGCGTGCTCCAACCGGCTGTAGAACTCTGCGAGCCAGTCGTCGAGCGAGAAGCCGGAGAGCCCCGCGCGGCCCTCGAGCCAGCGCCAGAACGCCTCGGCCGCGAGCGGGCCCTGCTTCGCCCACTCGAGATCTCGGTACGAAAGGATCGGGAAGACGTCCCACAACAGGTTCAGGCGGACGCGGAGGTCGCCACCGAAGAGGAGCGCGCGCAGCGCTTCCGTAGCCGGCGCCGCATCGCCGGCGGCGAACCGCGCCTTGGTGTACTGATAGCGGACCAGGGGGTCGGTGCTGAGCGCAACGCGGCGGTCGCCGAGTACGGCGACGTGCTTGCCGAGGGCGAGCTGTACGGCCGCGAAGGCGAAGTCCAGCGCAGCGCCCGGCGTCCCGTCCCGCGCGGCGGCGATCGCCTCCGCGAGCCGAAGTGCGAGATTGGGCTCGATCGGCATCTGGGCGAGGATGCCGGCGTCGCAGGCGGCGGCGTGTCGCCTTGCCGGGTCTGCGAGCGCGCGCACCAGCTCGTCGACGTACTCCGGGGACGGTTCGAGGTGCGCCAGCGGGCTGTGCCACGTGGTGCCGTGTTGCTCCATCGACAGTTCGTCGAAGAACTCGTCGCTGTCCACCGGAAGGAGGAACGCGTCGTGCGCCAACTCGGGGCCAGCCTCAAGGACGCGGCTGGGAGGCCGCGCGAAACGGCGGCTTGCTTCGAGACACGGCGCCTGAGCGCGCAGCGGAACAGCGGAGAGTGCCGCCGCGATCGCGGCGAGGGCGATGCAGGAGCCGCGCGACGAACGTCGCGCCACGATGTCGTGCGCCATGGGAGTGGGTCCGGAGAGAGCCCCTGCGGATCGGCTGTGGACCGTGAGGCAAACTCGCTGTGTGACGACGCGCCGGGCAAGGGGGCGGCCGGCTCCGGCGCCGTTGCCGCTCCGGCGCGCGGAGCGCGTGACGAGGTCGTCCGGGAGCATCGCAGCCATGGGAGCACCCCGCGGAACGGCGGTGGGGGGTCTGCGTGTCGCGGGCCGGCGTCCGGGCGTGTGCGGCCCTCAGTTCCCCGTCCTCGCGTTCCACGGCGGAACCACGCCGTTGATGCGCGCGTAGGCGATGGCCTGGCCGAGGTGCTCGTGCATGTGGGCGACGAGCAGGTGGAGGGCGGCACGCTTGGTGACCTCTCCGCCGAACAGCCGGATCGTGTCATCCAGCTCGCTGTCCTGGACGCCCGCGACGGCATGCTTCGCGTGCATGAATGCGTGGCGCAGCTCGGCCTTCACGCGTTCCGGGTCGGTGACCTGCTCGAGCGCGTTCAGCTCGGACATGGTCTCCCGCTGATCGGCGCCACGGTACGCCCGGGGCGGCTGGTGGCCCAGCGCGATCGGGATCATGAAGTTCGAGGCGACGACGTGCATGAACACTTCGCTCACCGATCGCACACCCTCGCCCGGCCGCCACTCGTACTTGCCGATCATTGCATCCGCCAGCCCGAGGTACTTCGTCTCGAGCTGCTCGATGTCACGGATGAGCTCGGCGCGGAAGCCGGACGTCGGCATCGCGGGGCCGTGTGCTCCGTGCCCGCCGTGCTGGGCCGCGGCCGGCGCGGTCGCAACGAGGAGCGCCGCGGCCGCGATCCCCGTCGCCACACGGCTGATCGTCCACTGCATGGTTCTCCTCCTGGTGAAGGACGCCATCGGTGCGGGCGGCGAAACGCGGCGAATCTAGAGGGGCGTGGGGCCGGGCGGAAGGACCGAGCCGGCCGGATGATCAACGCGCGTCAAGGTTGCGGGATGCCGCACACCCGATCTAAGGTGTTACTGGGGACGACCGCGCGGCCAGTCTGCAGATCAGGGGGGCGGTAGGCCGAACGATGCCGCAACGGGACAGCGCCGGCCGTGAGCGGATCGTGTGGTGCGTGACGCGACACCGGAACGTCCCGGCCGCGCAGGTTGTGGATCGCCAGTAGTCGGAGTACCTCCCACGGCACCGGGGTGCCGGCCAGGTTCACCCTCAGCTCGAGTCGTGGCGATGACGACGACGGCGCCGCGCGTGCCCACGACCTATGCCCGCCGGCTCGGCCTGTTCGACGGCACGATGGTGGTCGTCGGCGGCATCATCGGGGCGGGCATCTTCCTGAACCCTGCGATCGTCGCGCAGCGCGTCGGATCGCCGGGGTTGATCCTCGCGGCGTGGGCGCTCGGCGGCGTGGTCGCGCTGCTCGGCGCGCTGTGCTTCGCAGAGCTCGGTGCGCGCCGCCCTGAGGCCGGCGGCGGCTACGTCTACCTGCGGGAGACACTGGGGCCGCTTCCGGCCTTCCTCTACGGCTGGACGCTGCTGCTCGTCATCAACAGCGGCGGCATCGCCGCGGTGGGAATGACGTTCGCCTCCTACGCCGCGGACCTGGCCGGTCTGCCCGCGGCAATGGTCAAGCCGCTCGCGATCGCGGCGATCGCCGTCCTCACCGTGATCAACTACGTGGGGATCCGGCCCGGCGCGACGACCCAGAACATTTTCACCGTCCTCAAGCTCGTCGCCCTCGGCGGACTGATCCTGGCCGGCCTCACGCTGGCAACGCGCGGGACCGAAGCGAGTGGAGCCACCGAGGCGCCCGGCCCGGCGCTGCACGGCGTTGCCGATGTCGCCGTCGCGCTGGGCGCAGCGCTGATCCCGGTGCTCTTCGCGTTCGGCGGGTGGCAGAACGCGAACTTCGTGGCGGGCGAGATCCGCGAGCCGCAGCGCAACGTGCCGCGTGCGCTGTTGCTCGGCGTCGGGATCGTGGTGGCGACGTACCTGCTCGCCAACCTCGCGTACGTCACGACACTGGGCGCGGCCGGGCTCGCGGCGAGCGCGGCGCCGGCGTCGGACACGATGCGCGCGTTGCTCGGCCCTGCGGGCGGCACGTTCATCGCGGCGGGCATCGTGCTCTCGACGTTCGGGTTCCTGAACCTCTCGATCCTCGCCGCGCCGCGGGTCTATCAGGCCATGGCCGACGACGGGCTCTTCTTCCGCTGGGCCGCGCGCCTGCATCCGCGCTACCGCACCCCTGCGGGCGCGATCGTGTTCCAGTCGGCGTGGGCGGTGGTGCTGCTCCTCTCCGGCACCTACGGCCAGCTCCTGGACTGGGTCGTGTTCGGCGACTGGATCTTCTTCGGCCTCGTCGTCGTGACGCTGTTCGTGTATCGCGCGCGTGAAGGGAGGGGTGACGGCGCGGCGGGCACAGCGGACGGCGCGACGCCCGAAGCGGGCGTTGCCACGGCGGGCGAGGCGCCGTTCCGCACGTTCGGCTACCCGTGGCTGCCCGCGTGCTTCGTGCTCGTGGCGGGCATCGTCGTCATCGGCTCGATCGCGTCCAACCCGGTGAACGCAGTGCTCGGCAGCCTGCTCATTGGCGCGGGCGTGCCGGTGTTCCTGTTCTGGCGGAGGAGACTGGTGTGAAGGGCAGTCCTTACATTGCGTGGGCCAAGTCACGACTCGGGATACGATACAACCTCGCCGCGAGCGGCGTGCGTCCCTGCCCCGCGGAGCTGCTCGAGCCGACGCTCGACGACTTCACGCTCGGCGGCGCGTACCCGGAGGGCTGGCCGCCGCTGATCGCGCGCATCGCGCGGCGTTACGGCGTAGCCGAGTCGCAGGTCGTGCTCGCGCACGGCTGCTCGATGGCCAACCACCTCGTCTTCGCCGCCCTGCTCGAGCCCGGCGACGACGTGCTCGTGGAGCAGCCGTCGTACGAGCCGCTGGCCGCCGTGCCGCGCTACCTCGGCGCGGTGGTGCGGGGCTTCAGCCGCGCACCCGAGGACGGCTGGCGGTTGGATGCGGAGCGCATCGCCGCCGTGCTCACGCCGCGCACGCGCATGGTGGTGCTGTCCAACCTGCACAACCCCACCGGTGCGCTGACGGGTGAGTCCGAGCTGCGCGCGCTCGGAGCGCTGGCCGCGGAGCGCGGCATCCACGTGCTGGTGGATGAGGTCTACCTCGAGTGGCTGCACGACGACGGCATGCCCAGTGCCGCGCGGCTGGGCGCCCCGTTCATCGCGACGGGAAGTCTCACCAAGGCGTACGGCCTGGACTGGCTACGCGCGGGGTGGGTCCTCGCGCCGCCGGACGTGGCCCAACGGATCCGGCGGGTCCAGGACCTGTTCAGCGGGCACATCGCTCAGCCCACGCAGCGGCTCGCGGCCAAGGCGCTCGACCGCGCCTCCCGGCTGCTCGCGCCGCTGCAGGCACTGGTGGGGCGGAACCGGGATCTGGTGGACCGCTTCGTCCGTGCGCACGAGCGACTCTCGTGGGTGCGGCCCGTCGCGGGCGCCGTCGGCTTCGTCCACCTGCGTGATGGGTCGGTGGACGAGCTGGTCGAGAGGCTCGAGACGCGCTACGACACGACGGTCGCGCCCGGCCGCTTCTTCGGCATGCCGACCTGGTTCCGCATCGGCTTCGGGATGGACACCGCCGTGCTCGAGGAGGGGCTCGTCCGACTGGCTGCGGCCCTGGCGAAGTGAAGGTCGGGCGCCGTCGGCGGCTCGACGCACACGGCCGGGTGCGCGGTGCGGCTGGAACGCGCGGGCGCGGCGCCAGCCCGCTGCCGCGCGGCCGGCGCCGCGCCCCGGAACGGGGAGCCGCCCGCTCTCCACGCCCCCCGCCGCGCTACTCGGTCGAGGCGGCGTTGCGCCTCGATGGCACTGCCCGTGGGAGCTGCGGGTGCGGGATCAGCGGGAACTCGCCCGTGAGCGACTCGAGGAACGCCACGAGCGCATCCACCTCCTCCTCGCTGAAGCGGCGCTTGAGCTGCACCCAGCCCATGATGGACACCGCCTCGTGCAACGTCGCGGCGCTGCCGTCGTGGAAGTACGGCGCGGTGAGCGCCACATTGCGCAGCGGCGCGATACGGAACACGTAGCGGTCCTCCTCCCTGCCCGTCACCGCAGCGCGGCCGATGTCCTCCGACCCCGCGACGTGCGTGAACGCCGCATACCCGTTCCCTCCGAGCAGCACGCCGTTGTGGCAGCCGACGCAGCCCGCTTCCTGGAAGATCTGGAGCCCGCGCTTCTGCAACGGGGTGAGCGCTGCGGTGTCCCCCTCGAGGTAGCGGTCGAACGGCGAGCCCGGCGTGATCAGCGTCCGCTCGAACGCAGCAATCGCCTTCGCGATGTTGTCGAAGGTGAGCGGGTCCTCCTCGTCGGGGAACGCCGCCCGGAAAAGCGGCTCGTACCCGGTCTCACGCAGCCGCTGCACCGCCTCTTCGGGCGTGAGGTCCATCTCCACGTGCGCCTGGATCGGCCCCTTGGCCTGCTCCTCCAGCGTCGGCGCCCGGCCGTCCCAGAATTGCGCGGCGAGGAACGCCGCATTGAAGACGGTCGGGCTGTTCCGCGGGCCCTCGCGGGCGCCCTCGCCGATCGCCACCGGGCGCGCATCCACGCCGGCCGCGCCGACCACGTGACAGGTGTTGCACGAAATGACGCCCGAACGCGAGAGCTTCGGCTCGAAGAACAGCTTGTGCCCGAGATCAATGCGCTCCGGCGTGCCCGGGTTGTCCGGCGGATGCTCCGCCGTCGCGGGAAGCGGCTGGAAGAGCGGCGACACGTCGGGCGGACGCGAACCCTTGAGCGCGACCGTCCCGTCGGCGTCCGACGCCCCGGTGCCGCAGCCGGCCGTGGCGATCAACACGAGCGAGAAACCGAGGAGGACGAGGGTCCGGCCCCCGTCACGGGCTGCTGCCGCCGCGCGCATCCCACGCCTCGTCGGATTCGCCTTCCGCAACACCGTCATGATGGCACCCCTCCGTGTCGGTTCTCGATCTATCGCTACAGCGCGATCTGCTCCTCGGCGGCGGCGCCGCGCATGGATCGCGCGACCGGCAAACAACTAAACAGCCGGGACGGGCCTATCAACCGGGAAAGCGCTGACGCCGGTCGGGAAAACGACTACAACGGAGTGCCGGGGCGAAAACGCAGGGCGGCTCGCCCCGGGCAACCAGGCGAGCCACTCGCCGGGCACGGGCCAGATTGGCCCGCACAGCGGGGCGACGGCAGCACCGGGAAGCCCTGGCGCGCCGCACCGGGTTGCCGACGCCGAGCTCCACGCGCGCGGTCCACCGCCTCGAGCCGTTCGAGCGGCGACCGGTAGCCGTCGTCGATCTCCTGGTCGGAGCGGTCACCCAGCCATAGAGCGGCGTGGGCGATCGCGAGGGCGAGGTGGGGGAGAGAACGGCGACTCACGGCGGCTCATGGTTCCCGTGCACGGAGCAGGTATGCGCACTCCGCAGTTGGCCCAACCCGCCGCAGCCGCGCCCGGTCAGAGGGGGAGCGCGGGGACGGGGTCGTGTGGAGTCGGCGCCGGCCCGCAGCATGCATCGGCCCGATGGCCTGTCCACGGCCTCGAGCGCGCCACGATCGGAACGCGCATCGAGGATTCGTGCGCTCGAAGACAGGGCGCCATCCACGCCGCACCGCACGTGCCGCACCCATGAACCGCTTTGCGCCGATCCTCCTCCTGCTCGCGGCCGCCTGCACCGGCGAGCACGAGTCCGCGCCGGCAGCTGGTGCCGCGGGGGAAGTCGAGATCACCGCAGGAGCCGCCGTCGCCGATCCAACGGCCGGCGAGCCGCAGCCACCCGCGGACCCGTCCGATGACGACGGCGGCGAGGCCGCTGCGGCCGTGGTCCGTGAGTATTACGCCGCCATCGCGGCGCGGGACTACGCGCGCGCGTACCGCCTCTGGGGCGACGGCGGCGCCGCGAGCGGGAAGAGCTTCGAACAGTTCCGCGCCGGTTTCGCGCAGACCGCAGCCGTGACCGCGACGGTCGGTGCACCCGGTCGCGTCGAGGGCGCCGCGGGCTCGCGCTACGTGAGCGTGCCCGTCGAGGTCCACGCGACCACCACCGGTGGCGCCACGCAGTGCTTCCGCGGGACATACACGCTGCGCCGCGCCGTCGTCCCGGGCGCAACCGCGGAGCAACGACGCTGGCACATCGCCTCTGCGGACATGCAGCCGTGCGCCGGATCTCCGGCACCGGGCGCGGAAACGGGGGGTGGCGGTGACGCCAGGAGGAGGGATCCCGCAGGTGCGGCCGGCGGCGCTGGGGAGAGCGGCAGCGCCGCCGGGGGCGACGACGGGGATGAGCTTGCCGCGCACGCCGCCGACCTCGTCCGGCGCTTCGGCCAGCGCCTCGCCCGCGTCTCGCTCCTCGCGCCGGCCGCCACGCTCCGGGAGCAGATCCGCGCGGAGTACGCGCCTCTCGTCACGCCCGAGCTCCTCGAGTCATGGCTCGCGGACCCGAGCACCGCGCCGGGGCGTGACGTGTCGAGTCCGTGGCCGGACCGCATCGAGGTGCGTGACGTGCGGCGCGTGCGACCGGACACCGTGGAGGTGACGGGCGACGTCGTCTACGTGACGAGCGTGGAAGCAGGGCGGGGCGGCGCGGCGCACCGCGAACCCGTCAGAACGACCGTGGTGCGGACGGCGGACGGCGACTGGCGGATCGCCCGATTCGAGAGGAGCCGCGGCGGACGCTGATCGGACGGCCCGGCGAGCCCGACCCGATCCACGCGCGCGGTCCCCCGCGCCGTCTCCCACCACCGGGGCCCGATCCGTCCCCTTGCAAGACTATGGGTAGCCCCGCATATTGGCCCCACCGATCCCGCAGCTCGCCCCCACTGGAAACCGAGGGAGGCCATCCGTGTCACGCTCCAGTGGCGACCTGCTCCAGGGCACGCTCGGTCTGCTGATCCTGAAAGCGCTGGCCGGGCAGGAGCTACACGGCTACGGCATCGCCCGCTGGATCGAGCGGGCGACGGGAGACGTGCTGGCGATCCAGGAGGGCTCGCTGTACCCGGCGCTGCGGCGGCTCGAGGACCGAGGGCTGATCACATCGCGCTGGGGGCTGTCGGAGAACAACCGTCGGGCGCGCTACTACGCGTTGACGCCAGCGGGCCGCCAGCATCTGCGCGAGGACGCGGCGGTGTGGCTGCGCTTCGCGGAAGCGGTGACGCGCGTGCTGCGCGCCGATCCGGCGATCGGTTGAGGAGGGCGACGATGGCTGAGACGCCGCGCTGGCGCCGCTACCTGCGGCTCTGGGGCCCTGATCCCGACGCGGACATCGAGGACGAGCTGCGCTTCCACCTCGAGATGCGGGAGCAGGAGTACCTCGCCGCGGGTTTCGCGCCGGAGGAGGCGAGGCGGAGGGCGCTGGAGCGGCTGGGCGACCTCGATGCGGTGCGCGCGTGGCTGCGCCGCCACGACCGGAAGAAGCAGAAGCGCGCGGCGCGCGTGCGTGCCGCCGGCGATTTGCTCCAGGACGTGCGCTACGGCGTGCGGAAGCTGTGGCAGGAGCCGGGGTTCTCCGCTGCGGTCGTCGCGGTGCTGGCGCTGGGCATCGGCGCGACGACAGCCATGTTCAGCGTGGTGGATGCGGTGCTGCTGCGGCCGTTGCCGTTCGAGCACGACGAGCAGCTCGTCATGCTGGACGGGTTGGAGGTGCCGTTCCGGAGCCCCGACGGCGAGTCGTACCCCAGGAGCGCTCCGGCCCTGACGGACCTCGACTCGATGCGCGCCGTCTTCTCCGGGTACGCGGCGTATGCGCCCGGCAGCCTGAACCTGACGGGGGCGGGCAGCCCCGTGCGTGTGAACGTCACGCTGGTCACGCCGAGCTTCTTCTCGACGCTGGGCGTGCGTCCCGCGCTCGGCCGGCCGTTCACGCCGGAGGAAGGGGAGCCGGGAGCGCCGCCGGTGGCGATCCTCTCGCACGGGCTATGGCTGCGGCAGTTCGGCGCCGATCCGGGCGTGCTCGAGCGTACGATCGGGCTGAACGGCGTGCAGTACCGCGTCATCGGCGTGATGCCGCGCGGCTTCGCGTTCCCCGCCGAGACGGAGCTGTGGACGCCGCTCCCGGTGCCGTTCACGCTCGCCGACTTCGAGCCGTTCCGCATGTACCTGCCGTCGAGCGTGATCGCGCGGCTGGCTCCGGGTGTGACCCGCGAGCAGGCGGGCCAGCGGCTGCTCGCGCTGGTGAACGCGTACCGCGAGGCGCGCCCTGCGGGCAGCGGTTCGGACGGGCAGGTCACGGCGGCGGAGCTGGTGCGTCCGCTGCGCGACGTCCTCGTGGGCCAGCGCCGCACGGCGTTGCTCGTCCTCATGGGCGCGACGGCGCTGATGCTGCTGATCGCGTGCGCGAACGTCGCGAACCTGCTGCTCTCCCGTTCGGCGATGAGGCGCCGGGAGATCGCGGTGCGCACGGCGCTGGGCGCGACGCCGGGCCGGATCCTGCGGCAACTCCTCGTCGAAGCGCTCGTGCTCTCGCTGGCCGGCGCCGCGCTCGGCATTGTGATCGCCTACGCCGCGACCGACGCGCTGGACGCACTGCTCCCCGCCGGCCTGGTGGGGATCGCGCCGCCGCGGGTGGACGCGCGGGTCCTGGCGTTCGGCCTGCTCCTGGGGGTGCTGACGGGGGTCGCGTCCGGCGTGTGGCCGGGCATGGGCGCGTTCCGCGCGGAAGCGGTCGAGGCGATCAAGCCGGGCGGCCCGGTGGGCGGAACGCTGCGCGGCGCGGCGCGGCTGCGGCGTGCCCTCGTGTCCTTCGAGCTGGCGCTCGCGCTGGTGCTGCTGATCGGTGCGGGCGTCATGCTCCGCAGCTTCCTCGCCCTGCTCGCAACGGACCCCGGCGTGCGTCCGGAGCGCGTCGCGACCCTCGAGCTGACGCTGGCCAGGGCGACGTACGGCAACCTCGCGGCGCGCCGCGCGTTCTTCGAGGACGTGCTCGAGCGGCTGTACGCGACGCCGGGCATCGCGGCCGCCGCCGTGGTGAACGAGCTGCCACTGAAGGGGCGTGCCGGCGTCTCGCTGTCCGTGCGCGCCGCGGGGAAGCCGGAACCTTCGGACGAGGAACTCGTCTTCGCCCATTACGTGACGGTCACGCCGGACTACTTTCGCGCGCTGGGCATTCCGCTGCTGCGGGGCCGCACGCTCGCGGCGGCCGTGGATTCGGCGGGGCCGGGCGAAGTGGTGATCGATGAGGCGCTGGCGGAGCAGCTCTGGCCGGGTGAGGACCCGGTGGGGCAGGGGCTCGTGATCGCCGACGAGCCGCCTCGCACGGTGGTGGGCGTCGTCGGCAACGTGCGCGCGAAGGCGCTCGACGATCCCGAGGTCATTCCGCAGATCTACCTGTCGCTGGCAGAGCGCGCGCCATCGTACGCGGCGATCGTCGCCCGCGGCACTCTCCCGGAAGCCGCGCTCATGCGGCATCTGCGCGATGCGGTGCGCGCGGTCGACCCCTCGCAGGCCGTCTACAACGTCCGGACGATGGAGCAGGTGATCGCGGACGCGATCGCGCCGCGCCGCGCCACGACGACGCTGATCGCCGTGTTCGGCGCGCTCGCGGTGCTGCTCGCGGGCATCGGCGTGTACGCCGTGGTGGCGTTCAGCGTTGCGCAGCGCACGCGCGAGATCGGGATCCGCATGGCGATGGGGGCGCGGACGAAGGACGTGCTGCGGCTGGTGCTGCGTGAAGGCGCGGCGCTCGCCGTGGTGGGCGCCGCGGCGGGACTGCTGGGAGCGTGGATGCTGACGCGCGTGCTCGCAGGGATGGTCTACGGCGTGAGTCCGCGGGACCCGGTCGCGTACGCCCTCGCGCCGGCCTTGCTCATCGCGATCGCGCTGCTCGCCTCGCTCCTGCCGGCGCGGCGGGCCGTGCGCGTGGATCCGGTCGAGGCGATCCGGGTGGAGTGAAGGGCCAGGACGAGGGCCCCTCTCCCCCCTGGCAGCCCGGCGCCCTCCGCGCTCCCGGCCTGCGCGGAGGGCGCGGTGCATCCGGGGGCACGCGCGGATACGGGGAAAAGCGCCGGAGCATGCGCAGACTGGTTTCGCTGGGGTCGAGGACGTGACGACGTCCGCCAAAGCCCCCGAGCATGCGCGGACCGGCTGGCACTGGCATTGCCGCGGCGGCCCCGGGGCGGGATGACGGCGCACCGGGGACGGACGGATGTGGGGAGCCAGGCGCGGGCTGCTCGCGATCGCAGTGGTGCTGCCGGCGCTGGCGGCGGGGGCAGTGTGGGCGCTGTGGCAGCGGTGCGGCCTGCGGGGCTGCCCAGATGTCCGGGTGCTCCAAGAGCTGGCTCACGACCGGGGCGCCATCGTCCTGGACCGCCGGGGCAGGGAGGTGGCCCGCCTCCACCGGAGCGAGCGCGTCATCATCCCGCTCGACTCGCTGCCGCCCTACGTGCCCGCTGCGTTCATCGCCGTCGAGGACCGCCGCTTCTGGACGCACGGCGGCATCGACTGGCGGCGCATCGGCGGCGCGGCGCTCGCCAACCTCCGCGCGGGGAGGATCCGTGAGGGCTTCAGCACGATCACCATGCAGCTCGCGCGCAACGTCTTCCCCGAGCGCCTCCCGTACGCGGAACGCAGCCTCCTGCGCAAGTTCGCGGAGATGCGTGTCGCCCGCGAGATCGAAGCCCGCTACAGCAAGCGGGAGATCCTCGAGCTCTATCTCAACCGGATCTACTTCGGCAGCGGCGCCTGGGGGATCGAGGCGGCCGCCCGCGAGTACTTCGGCAAGGGTGCGCGGGAGCTGACGCTCTCGGAGGCGGCGCTGCTGGCCGGCATGATCTCCAACCCATACATCTTGAACCCTCGCACCAACCCCCGCTCCTGCATACGGCGCCGCCGGGTCGTGCTCGAGCTCATGCTCTCCCAGGGCGTGGTCACGCCCGGCGAGTTCGCCGCGGCCGACACCGCGCGGCTCATCACCGGCCACAGCACCCTCCGCGAGGGCCGCCGAGCGCCGTACTTCATCGCGGAGGTCCGCCGTCTGATGGAGAGGGAACTCGGCGAGGCGCTGTACACGGGCGGGTTCGTCATCCACACGACGCTCGACGCCGATGCCCAGGCGATCGCCGAGGCCGAGCTCGAAGCGCAGCTCCAGGCCGTCGAGGCCGGCCGTTTCGGCCCCTACGACCACCCGGTCTATCGGCCCGACGCGGACCTTGTGAGCCCCGCCGGCACCGCCTATCTCCAGGGCGCCCTCGTCATGCTCGACGCCGCGACCGGCGACGTCCTCGCCATGATCGGCGGCCGCGACTTCTCCGACTCGCGCTACAACCGGGCCACCCTCGCCGAGCGCCAGCCCGCCAGCACCTTCAAGCCGATCGTCTACGCGGCCGCCCTCGCCAACGGCCACACGCCTCTCGACCGGCTGGACGACCGTCCGCTCCGCCGCACCATCAACGGCGAGGTCTGGGCACCACGCAACATGGACGACCGGTACGCGGACTCGATCTCCCTCCGCGACGCGCTGGTCGTCTCCAGCAACGTCGCGACCGTGCGGCTCGCCGAGGACGTCGGCCTCGACCACGTCATCGACCTCGCCCGTCGGCTGGGCCTCCGCCGCCGGTTTCCCCGCGTCCCCGCCCTCGCACTCGGCACCGCCGAGGTCAGCCTCCTCGACATGACCACAGCGTACGCGGCCTTCGCCACCCTCGGCCGCCTCCCCACGCCACGGCTGGTCGTTCGCGTCGAAGACCGCCACGGGCGCGTCGTCTGGCAACGTCGGCCTCGCGGGCGCCGAGTCCTCGATCCGCGCATCGCCTATCTCGTCACGGACATCATGCGCGATGTCGTGGACCGCGGCACCGGCAAGGCAGTCCGCGCCGTCGGCTTCCGCGGCCCCGCCGCCGGCAAGACCGGGACATCGAACAACGCGACCGACCTCTGGTTCATCGGCTACACGCCGTCCATCGTCACCGGCATCTGGATCGGCCTCGACCTGCCGCGCAGCGTCGGGCCCGACGCCTCCAGCGAGCGCATCGTCGCGCCGCTGTGGGGCCGGATCATGCGCCGCGTCGCGCCCCCGGATGAGAAGCCGTGGCGGCCGCCTCCCGGCATCGTCGTGCGCCGCATCGACGAGGACGGCAACGCGTACTCCCCCGACTGCGCCCCCGCCCGCGAGCTCCGCACCGAGTACTTCCTCGTCGGCAGCGCGCCGGCGAGCCGCTGCCGGGCTCCCCTCCGCAACGGACCCGCGCGCCCCGTCCGCCCCGTCCGCCTCGGCGCCGACACCGCTGCGGACGTTGCAGCCGACACCACAGCCGATGCTGCCCCCGACACCGCTGCCAGCGCTGTCGAAGACACCGCGGGCGTGCCGGCCGGCCAGTAGGGCCGGCGGTTCTGCGGAGGGAATCCGCCCAACGGTCGAAGCACGCAGGCACCCGTACTCGTAGTCTTACGCGGACGAGTGCTTCAACCGTGGAGACCGCAATGGGAACTCTGCGCATGGCGTGGCTGGAGGACTTGGGTCGGGACCTGCGCTATGCCGTCCACGCGCTGCGGAACGCGCCGGGGTTCGCCGCCGTTTCCATCGCGACGCTGGGCGTGGGGCTGGGCGCGGCGACGGCCGTGTTCAGTGTGGTGAACGCCGTGCTGCTGCGGCCGCTGCCGTACCCGGAGGCGGAGCGCATCGTGTGGGTACGGCAGGTCAACGCGGAGGGGCGACCCGCCGCCAACATATCGGGCCCGAACTTCCAGGACCTGCGCGAGCGGAGCCGGAGCTTCGATGCGCTGGCGATCTACGAGGGCGGGACGCCTATGTCGGTGTTGGCGGACGGCCGGCCGCACCGGGCGAACGTCCTGTTCGTGTCGGAGCAGTTCCTCGATGTGCTGGGCGTGCGTCCCGTCGTCGGTCGCGGATTCCTGGAGGAGGAGGCAAGACCGGGGGGCGCGCCGGCGGCCATCGTCAGTCATGCCTACTGGCAGCGCTGGTTCGGCGGTGATCCCGACCTCTCGGGCAAGGCGCTGCGTGTGGGGCCGTCCTCCTACCCCGTCGTGGGTGTGCTGCCGCCGGAGTTCGACTATCCCGCGGGCGTGGAGGTGCTGGTGCCGTTGTCGCACGATCCCGCCACGGAGAGCCGGACGGCGCACAACTACCGTGCGATCGGGCGTCTCGCCGCTGGTGTCGGCCTCGATCGCGCGCGAGCCGAGCTGAGCCGGGTCGCGCGGGAGCTGAAGGAACGCTACGGGTCGGAGACGATGATGTCGGATGCGACGGCGACCCGGCTCCAGGATGTGGTGACGGGCGGCGTACGCAGACCGCTCCTGATCCTGTTCGGTGCCGCGGCGCTGCTGCTGCTGATCGCATGCGCCAACGTCTCGAACCTGCTACTGGCCCGAACGACGAGCCGGGAGCGTGAGCTGGCCGTGCGGCTCGCGCTCGGCGCCGGGCGCGGCCGGATCGTACGGCAGATCGCCGCCGAGTCGCTGGTGCTCTGCGCTGCTGGCGGAGTGCTGGGCGTGCTGATCGCCCATGGCGGCGTCGCGGCTCTGCTGGCGTTCGAGCCGGGCAACCTGCCGCGCGCACGCGAGATCGACGTGAGCTGGGCGGCGCTGTCGTTCGCGATGGGAGCGGTGCTGGTGTGCACGCTTGTGCTCGCGGCCCTGACGAGTCTGCGTGCTGCGGGGCGGGAGATCCATGGCGCGTTGATGGAGGCGCAGCGGACGCTCGCAAGCGGCCGGCGTGGCCAGAGGGTGCGCAACGGGCTCGTCATCGTCCAGATCGCGACGACGCTGGTGCTGCTCGCGGGTGCCGCGCTGCTGGCCCGCAGCTTTGCCCGTGTGCTCGCGGTGGATCCGGGCTACCGCACGGAACGGGCACTGATCCTGGACGTCGCGCTTCCGGCGATCACCGACTGGGACGAAGGCCGGCGCCAGGCGGCGTTCCGGGAGGAGTTGATGGCGCGGCTGCGGTCGCTGCCCGGCGTTGTCGAGGTGGGAAGCACCAGCGCCCTCCCGCTGGGGAACGCCGGCTTCTACCCGGATGGCCTGTTCATCGAGATGAACGGGCCGGACGAGATCCAGAGCCTCGAGGATTTCCAGCGCCTGGACCTTACGGACCGTGAGCGGGTCGGGGCTGCCGGGTTCCGCGTCGTGAGCGCGGGCTATTTCCGCGCGATGGGCATCCCGCTGCTGCGGGGCCGGCTGTTCGACGAAGGCGATGTGTACGACGCGCCGCACGTGGCCGTGATCAGCGAGTCGCTGGCACGCACGAAGTGGCCGGGCGAGGATCCGATCGGCCGGTACATCCAGTTCGGCAACATGGATGGCGACCTGCGTCCGTTCCGCATCGTCGGCATCGTGGGCGATGTTCGGGAGGTCAGCCTGGAGTCGCGACCCGAGCCGCTGTTCTATGTGGACCACCGCCAGCGGCCCCGTCAGGCCTCGCAGACGAGCATCGTGGTGTACGGGACGGAGGACGCCGCGGTCGCGAGCGCGGCGGAGCGGATCGTCCGGGATCTGGATCCGGAGGTGCCGGTACGCGTGCGCCGGCTGTCCGAAGTCGTCGACGCCTCACTCGCCGGCCGACGGTTCAGCCTGCTGCTGCTCGGCCTCTTCAGCGCTGCCGCGCTGCTGGTCGCGACAATGGGCATCTACGGCGTGGTCTCGTACCTGGTCGCGCAACGCACCCACGAGATCGGGATCCGCATGGCGCTCGGTGCGGGCAGCCGGGAGGTCATGCGACTCGTGATCGGCCGGGGCGCAGCGCTGGCGGTGACGGGCACGTTGATCGGCCTGGCCTCAGCGCTCGCCCTCACGCGCGTGCTCTCCAGCATGCTGTACGGCGTGAGTGCGACGGACCCGGTCACGTTCGTCGCGGTGGCCCTGATCATCGCCGCTGCTGCGCTGCTCGCCAGCTACCTGCCCGCCCGCCAGGCCGCGCGGCTGCCGCCGGCCGCGACGCTGCGCATGGGGTGAGCGTCAGCGTCCGTCCGCCACCGTGGCCGGCGTCCGGCGTCCCCGGGGGCGCAGAGCTGTGCCCCCGGGACGGTGCTCGGCCGGCGCGCCGTAGCCGCTGCTCTCAACTGCTCCGCGTAGCGGCGGGTGCTGCGCTTGCCACCAGGTCCTGCGCCCGCTGTGTACGCCGCTCGGGAGCATCCACCGGCGCCGGGCGGATGCGCAGCAGCGCTTCCTCGATGCCCCTCAGCGCCGCCGCGACGACCTGATTCCGCAACGCCGCGATCCGCACATCCTGGATCGCCTCCACGTCCACGGCGCGAGGCTGCGGCTCTTCCTCGGGCCGCGGAACCACCATACGCGACGGCACCGGCGTGGCCCGTGTGTGCAGCGCGCGATGGAACACGAAGCTGTCGAACTCGCGGTCCAGCTCGGCGACGACACGGCGCGCGATGGCCCGGATCACGCGACGCAGCGGGCGCACGGACGGCGGCACGGCTTCCTCCTCGGCCGGATCCGGGCGGACCAGCGCCTCCGGGCCGAAACGGTCGGCAGCGCGGCGGATCGCCTCCGGGAAGTCCGCGAAGACATCCCGGGCGATGCGATTGCGCACCTCACGCTCCAGCGTGTGTGCCAGGGAGTCGGAGACCCGGACCCGCGCACGCTCCTGCTCCGGCGCGTCAACGGCATCCACCCACCGCCGATCGCCGCAGATCTGGTCCCACTCGAACACGAGGTGGCCGAGCCGCTGCGCGATCGTGAGCTCCTCCTCCGTGAGCGTGACCTCGAAGCGACGCGCGACTCCCTCCGGGTCCACCAGGAACTCCTCCAGGATCTCCGGCTGGGCCAGTGCGCGCTGGAGCCTCCTGCGACGCGGGATCTCCCGCATGTCGATGGTCGCCTCGGTCGTCGCCGCGGCGTGGCCGCGCACTTCCGTACGTGCTGCCATACGTCCCTCCGTGTTGCTGGGGGAAAAGGAAAGGGCCTTCGGCTCCTCTAGCCGAAGGCCCTCGACAGCGCGGCGCGCACCGTCGCCACGCGTGCGTGGCAACATGGTCGCCTGGAGCGTCGATGTCAAGCGGTGCGAGCGCGGCGATGCGCGTTCGGAGCGCCGCCAGCGCGCGATGGACCGGCACAGTGCAACCGGCCATCACGCTCTGGCTCGCAGCACGCTCACTTCCGTCGCGTGACCGTTTCGTGGATGGCCTTGAGCGCCTCCGTCGCTTCGGTGAGACGTTTCACCTCGGCCTCGAGCTCGCGGCAACGGGCCTCGAGCGCTCCGCGCTCGACCGCGGCGGCTTCGAGCTTGCTCTGGAGGTCCGCCACCTCGGCTTCCCGGGCGGCCACCAGCGCACGGACACGCTCGAGCTCCTGGGTGAGGGCCGCCTTCTCCGCATCGCGCTGATCCAGCGCGGCCTCGACCTGGGCCAGCACCGCCGCCTGCTCCTCATCCAGTCGGCGACGCTCGGCGAGCTCCGCGAGCACCTGGTCTCGCTCCGCGGCCACCGCCTCCGCTTCGGCCACGGCCTCGTCCGCGATCCGTGCTCGTTCCTCGGCCCGGGCCTCCGCAGCCGCGCGCGCCGCCCGCTCGCGCTCGATCTCGGCCTGGGCACGCGCCAGCGCCGCCCGCACCTCCTCGAGTTCCTCGGCCAGCCGGGTGCGTTCCTGGATCGCATTGTCCAGCCGAGCGCGGAGCTCGTCGATCACCTCCCGGACCGCGGCGGCCATGCGCGCGGGCTCCACCTCCTCGACCGGCGGACGCGCCGTGGCGGCCAGGCGCTCGCGCAGCGCGGCGATGCGCTCGCGGGCGCTGAGCACGCGCACGGGTTCCGGCTTCACGCTCTCGGGCGCCGGCGGCTTCGGCTCCGCGGGCGCCGCCACCGGCTGGACGGCCGCGTCGGCCGCCGGCTCCAGCACGGGCTGGATCCGGTTCACTGGAGCGAAGCGGCGCTCGGGCGCCCGGGCCCCCAGCGGCCCGCCCGGGTCGGCCGTCGCGACGTGCTCCGCCCCGGCCGCCGCTTCGGCCCCGTTCGGGGCGACGGGCGGTTCCGCCGGGGGCTCCGTGGTCAGCTCGGTCAACACTCGCCCGATCGCCGTTCGAGGCTTGCGCACCGGGACGTTGGCATCGAAGCCGCTCTTCATGCGATCCGCTCCTCCGCGCCCACGATCGGGACGCACTGGACCTCGGCAATCAGCGCATCCACGTCTTCCGTGCCCTTCGACGACGGAGCAAACGCCGAGATCGGCATGCCCACGCTGGATGCCTGGGCGAACTGCGTGGACTGGCGCACGATGGTCTTCAACAGGAACTCGGGGTAATGGGTCTCGAGCGCACGCTTCGCTTCGCGGGCGATCCGCGTCGTCGGGTTGTACTGGTTGAGCACGACGAAGATCCGCTCCAGCGTGTGCCCGAGATCCTCCTCCAGCTCGTTGATGGTCTCGAACAGCAGCTTGAGACCCCGGAACGAGAGGAAATCGGGCAGCACGGGAACGAAGAGGTCGTCGGCCGCGATCAACGCGTTCAGGTTCAGCAACCCGAACGACGGAGGCGCGTCCATCACGATGTACTCGTATCGGTGCTCGATGGTCTCCAGCGCCTTCTTGAGCTTGAACTCGCGCCCGGCCATCGGCATGAGCGCCATGTCTACCGTCGTCATGCCGAGGTTCGACGGGACGAGGTCGAACTCCTCCAGCGCGGTGCGGAGCACCACTTCTTCCATCGGCACGCGGTGGACCAGCACGTCGTACAGCGTGCGCTCGCACTGCTCGCCGTCGATCCCCAGGTGCTGCGTGGCGTGGCCCTGCGAATCGAGGTCGATGAGCAGCACGCGGTGGCCCATCTCGGCCAGCCGGTAGGCATACGCCACGGAAAGGCTGGTCTTGCCCGTTCCGCCCTTGAAGTTGAGGAAGAGCTGACGGCGCAGCGGCTGGCGTGGCGGGTAGCGGCCGAGGACCTTCCGGTACGCCGAGATGTGCTCGGGCCCATAGGTCTCCGGGAGCACGCCCGCGAAGCCGAACTCCGGCCGGGCATCGGCTTCGGCGAGCTGCTGGTCCGAAAGACCCAGGATCCTGGCGAAATCGTCGCGCCGGTATCGGATCTCCACGCCGCCCACCTCTACATCGGTATCGAGGCCGACATCGCGGACGCTGCGCGTCAGGCCACCGGACGGACCGCGCTCAGCACGCCGGACTCGTCACTCCGCCGGCGCTCTTCGCCGGTGCTCGGCGGCAGGTGCCGCAGCACCTCCAGGACCACGCGGCGGACCTGCGGGTCCGGATCCGTGCGGATCGGCTCGAGCAGCGAGCGCAGCGGCAGCCCCTGCGCCGCGGCCGCCGCCAGCACGACCCGGCGCCGCACGCGCCCGTCCGGATCGTCGAGCCCCGCGCGCACGAACGGCTCGAGCGCCGCGGGGTCGCGTCCGAGGAGTAGCCCCAGCGCCTCGTACGCCGCCGCGCGTACGGCCGGCCTGCTCGAGCCGGTCCGCGGACGGATCACGTCCAGCACGGCGTCCTCGCCGCAGGCGCGCACGCACCGCCGCAGCTCGATGCGCAGCGTGAGGATGTCCGCGTTCTCCAGCGCCGCGACCAGGACGTTGAGCGGTTCCGGCACGACCTCCGGCTCCGCGGCGCGCTCCTCGAGCGGCTGTGCCGGCGGTGCGGGCTCGGGCTGGCCGTCGTCCGCAGACCCGTCCGTGGCAGCAACGACGCCGTCGGCGGTACCGTCGTGCCCCACGCCGAGGACGACCGCCGTCGCCTCACGGTCCTCTGCTGCCGCGTCCGCGTCGACTCCCCCACGATCCGTTTCTCCGCCGACAGCGGCGCCATCCCGCCCCGCGACGAGGACCACGGCGCCGTCCTCACGCTCGGGCGCGGCGCCCACGTCACCGCCGCCCTGCTCCGCGGCGCTGTCCGCCGCCTCGGCGAACTGGACCTCTCCCGCGACCGTATCCGCCGCCTCCAGCGCGACGTCCGCCACCGCCGCGGCGGACTCGACGCCCCCGACGGTGGCCTCGGCCGCCTCCGGGGCTGCGCCCGACACCAGCGGGACGACCTCGGCGGGCTCCGGGGTCGCGGCCGCATCCACCGAACCGACCTCGGCCGGGTCGGAGGCGGCTTCCTCGTTCTCCGCCGCGGGTTCCACATCGCCGCCGTCACGATCGACGGCGGGACCCGCTTCTGTGTCCGCGGCCGCAACGGGCCCTGCGGCGGCGCCGTCGGCAACCGGCTCGACGAGGGTGCGGGGCTCGACGTCGGTCACGACCCCGCGCGCGGGCTCGCCGTTCTCCGAGACGACCGCCGTGATCGGCCGCAGCGGGAACTCGAACAGCGGGAGGTCGTCGATGCGCTGCTCCCACTGCCGCAGCGGATCCACGGCGCCGGCGTCGGCCCACGGCTCCCGATGCGCCTGACTGTCCTGCAGCTCCGCCAGCACCTCGTCCGGGTCGATGCCCGCCATTGCGAGACGCCGGCGGTAGGCGGCCTCCCTGCGCTCGGCCAGTGCGCAGCGCGCCTCGAGGTCCAGGATCTCGCGCCGCAGGTCGGACAGGTAGCGGGCCAGGTCAACGGCGTCCGGGCCTTCCCGCCGCACCAGTTGCTGCCACTCGGCGAGGTGGGAGAGGATCGTCTCCCGGCTCGCTTCGAGCTCCTCGACCCGCTGGCGGAGCCGCGCGGCGATGCGCTCGTTGACGTCCGCGCGGTGGCGCTCCACCAGGACCTCACGCCGGAGCCGGACGAGCTCTTCCGCATCCCCCCGGGTGTCCGGCTCGAAGAGCTGGCCCTCGAGCTGCGCGCGGAGCGCTTCCGAATGCTCGAGACGACGGTGCAGGCTCGCGATCTCGGCCCGTGCCTCCGCCAGCTCCTGCATGGCGGCGCTGTAGCGACGCGCGTGGTCGGCCTCCCGGGCCGCCGCCTCGGCGAGCCGGGTGCGGGCGAGGTCCGCTTCGACGCGCGCGCTCTCGAGCTGTGAGCGCAGTTGCGCCAGCCGACACTCCAGGAGGAGGATCCGCTCGTCGCTGGCGGTGGACGCCGGGCCCGTCGGGTCGCGGGGAGTCCCCGCGGTCGGCCGGGGGCCCGCGTCGTCGCGTCCATCCGTCATCTACGGTTCCCGAGTCGGAGGATCGATGGGGAATCTCGGGGGTGGAGGCACGCCCCCGCACGCTCGCCACCCCAACCTAGGTACGCTCGTTCGGCCGGGCAAGGCCAGACTGTCTGATCGGCGCATCGGGGCGATCGGCCCGCAAGATCACAACGGCCGTGCGGCTCGCCTCTCTGCCCGAGACTCGCCCCGGACGCGCGCCGGCCCTATGTTGCGGCGACCGCACCGGATCGTGGGCGACGAACGCGCCGCGTACGTCATCGCCCTTGACGCTCGAACGGAGGGACGGGTCGATGGCCGGGAGGACCACACGCACCCTGATCCTCGGCGCTGGCTTCGGCGGGATCGCCACCGCGCTCGCGCTGCGCCGGCGGCTGGACGCACGGCACGAGATCGTGCTCGTGGACCGGCGCGACCGCTTCTTCATGGGGCTGCGCAAGCTGTGGGTGATGGTGGGGCTCGCAGAGCTGGAGGAGGGCGTCCGGCCGCTCTCCGCGCTACGGGAGCGTGGCATCGACGTCCGCCGCGCCGAGGTCACGGGCATTGACGCCGCGTCGCGCCGCGCCTGGCTCGATGGCGGAGCCGTCGATGCGGACTACCTCGTCATTGCGCTCGGCGCCGAGCCGCGGCCGGACCTGGTCCCCGGTCTCGCGGACCACGCCTTCGACCTGTACGACGTCGACTCCGTCAAGGAGCTGGCGCACCCGATCGCGGCGTTCAACGGCGGCCGCATCGCCATCGCGATCGCGGGCCTGCCCTACAAGTGCCCGCCCGCGCCGTACGAGGCCGCGTTCCTCCTCGACCACCGGTTCCGCGACGCCGGGATCCGCGACCGCGTCACCATCACGTTCACGACGCTGCAGCCCCGGCTGCTGCCCAACGCGGGCGAAGAGGGCGCGGCGGCGATCGCGGCGGAGTTCGAGCGGCGGGGCATCGAGTACCACACGGACCGAGAGCTCCTCCGGGCGGAGGCCGGTCGGTTCGTGTTCGAGGACGGCGAGGAGCCGTTCGACATCGGGATCGCCGTGCCGCCGCACCTCCCGCCCGCCGTCGTGCGCGAGAGCGGCTTGACCGAGGGCGGCGACTGGATCCCCGTGGACCCCGGCACCCTCGAGACGCGCCACCCCGGCGTGTACGCCATCGGCGACGTCGTCCACATCCCGCTGGCAGGCGGCGCGGCGCTGCCCAAGGCCGGGTTGTTCGCCGAGGCCCACGGCCGCCACGTCGCCGCTGCCATCGCCGCGCAGGTGGAAGGCGGTCCCCCGGCCCCGCCGTTCGGCGGCCACGGCCACTGCTACCTCGAACTGGGCGGCGGCGAGGCGGCGCTGATCGAAGGGGCGTTCTACGCCCTGCCGAAACCCTCGGTGCGCATCGTCGGGACCGGACCCGAGTACGCGCGGGCGAAGCGGGCGTTCGAGACGGACCGGCTGAGGGAGTGGTTCGGGCGGTGAACGGTCGGGGCTGCTGATCGGGCGGCCCCGCTTGCCGTCAGCCACAGGACCAGAGCGCCCGGCACGGCGTGCCAACGGTCCGAGTCGGGAGGCATCACGACCCCCGACCGCATTCCGACGTGGTCCGGTCGTCGACTCTGCCGGAGCGCGCGTGGCACGCTCGGCGCGCTGGCGCTGGAGACTGCCGTGGCCGCCGGCGACCGTCGCAGCGAGCTCGGTGAGCCGGCCGAGGGCGGTCTCTCCGGGTTCATGGCCTCGAACAGCCCGCGGCGGATGCCGAACTCGGCCCACGGGCGCGCCTGCCGAGTCGAACAGCAGGATCGCCTTCGGCATGCGGTCGAACACGGCGGACCGCCCGCCGCCGAGGCTCGCCACGTCGACAGGCGCGCCCAGCCAGTCCCCAGCGGATTCGCCGATGCGGAGGTCCGACGCGACCGTGGCCGCGGGGACGCTGTCCGCAGCGGTGGCCTCGGGCGTGTGCGAGCGCTCGAGCATCCGGATGTCGGCCGAGTCGCGGGACGACGCGCCGAGCGCGTCCCCCGCTCCATCCTGCCGCATCGATGCACCGGCTCCGCAGCCGGTGAGGATGCAGGCTGCGGCCAGGGAGAGGAGCCGTCCCCGGGGTGTCGGGGGGGCGTGGTGTCCCGGCATCGGGCTTCTCCTGGAACCGAGCGGCCGCCCGGCAGCGGTCGTGGCGCCGTCCGATCCTTCCCCCCGGAATAGAACCGCTGCCGTCCCAGCGCCGGCCAGCCGTTTCCCGCGACAGCGGGGCGCGGTACCCAGCCCTTGTGGGGCCGCGCGTGGCGGTCTATCGTGCGCCCTGCACCAGCGTGGCACGTTCTCCCGTCGCCGACCAGACCGCGATCGGCGCGACGGCTCGGCGCCTCGCGCGCACTCGAGCCAGTGTTCAACCCGGAGAGGACTTCATGGCATTCATTGTCCGTTTGCTCATCACCGCCGCGGCGCTGTGGGTCGCCGAGGCCATCGTTCCCGGCATCGAGTACGATGGCGGCGTGCTCGGGCTGCTCGGCGTCGCGCTCGTCTTCGGCATCGTCAACGCGGTGATCCGGCCGATCCTGCTCGCGCTCACCTGCCCGATCGTGCTGCTCACGCTCGGGCTGTTCATCTTCGTGCTCAACGCCCTCATGCTGTGGCTCACGGCCGCGCTCTCCGACGCGCTCGGCATCGCCTTCCGCGTGGACGGCTTCCTGCCCGCGCTGCTCGGCGGCCTCGTCATCGCCATCGTCAGTACCGCACTCAACATCTTCGTCGGCGACCGTAAGAAGGGGAAGTAGGGCGCCCCGACCGCCGAGGTCGGCCCGGCGCCGCGCCCTGGGTCGTGCTGAAGCCATGGGCGCGAGGCGCACCTGCCCCTCACCGGCGCGTACCCCCGCACTTCGGGGGCACGCGCCGGTGATCCTTTCCGGCCCTGGATTCCGATAGCGGAGGTAGAGGGCGGCGGCCGGGCTGCCGCCGGGGTCCCAGGCCGGGAAAGGAGGCGCCATGAGAGCAGGAGGGGCGTGCGGCGGGTTCGCGAAGGCCCGCGCCGCACCGGACCATGCGAGCCTCGTCCTCCCAGTGATTGCGGAGGTTCTGCTCGCGTGCGGCGACGAGGCGGAGCCGGGGGCGGCGATCGCCCCGGAGCCGTGCCGTGCGCAGGTGGTCTACGAGCAGGCGACGGTGAGCCAAGCCACAGAGCAGGACGTTCGGGTGGCGTTGCTGGATGCGGCCGAGCGGCTGGCGCCGGGGCTCGGCGAGAGTGAGCGCGCGGCGGAGCTGACGGCGGCGCTGCGCTCGGCGCAGGCGAGTGCTGCGCCGGACGCGGCGTGCCGCGTGATCCGCGCTGCCCGCTCTGCGCTCGGAGCGCTGCCGGACGCGCCGGAGAGCCTGCCGGACCGGGCGGCGATCCAGCATGTGCTGGACGTGGCGGAGACGTACTACGCGCTCGCGCGCTGAGACGTGCGGCGCGGCTGTACACGCCGTCGATCCCCGTCGATGGAGGTGCCACATGAAGCCGTGCCGAGGAAGGCGTTGGTCGTGGCTGCTGCTGGCGGCGCTCTTCGCGCTCTGCGGGCCGGGGGTGCAGGGTGCGGGGGCGCAGCAGCAGCAAGGCACGGCGTCGGACACGATCCGGGCGTGCGATGTGCCGGGAGGCGGGACGATGTACCGGGTGGGGGTGCCGGGGCTGCCGGCGACGTGCAATTCGAAGGCGCACACAGAGTTCGAGTGGAACGTGATGGGTCCTGTGGGGCCGGCCGGACCCGCTGGTCCTGCGGGGCCGCCGGGGCCTCCGGGACCGAGCGTGCATGGCCAGCTCCAGGGCCTCGATGCGGACGATCACCCGCAGTACTTGCTGCTCGGCGGTGCGCGGAACTCGAACAGCGGCGTCGCGGTGACGGGGACGTTCAGCTCCAGCACCCCGTTGCCGGTGAGCGGCCCCGGGGTCCGCTTGCTCTGGTATCCGGCAAGGGCCGCCTTCCGCGCGGGGTGGGCAACAGGGAGTGAGTGAGACCTGGCAAACCTGGGTCTCTACTCCGTTGCATTCGGGCGCAGTACGACTGCCAGCGGTGAATACTCCGCTGCATTCGGCTCCCAGACGACTGCCAGCGGTGGTGCCTCCGCTGCACTCGGGGAGAGAACGACTGCGCAGGCCTACGCATCCGGTGATGGCTTAATCTGTCTGTAAAAAGCGAGTGGTCTGGACTACCATCGGTGGTAGGAGAAAAAACCGAAAGGGACACACCGAGGAGGCCCAGACCTATGACAAGGATACCACCTGCCGAGCAGCT
>Ga0207792_100047_pt1 | contig 131856 bp, 135 predicted proteins | sample CeladaPassaB1F06_FD_187483 | JGI IMG/M metagenome (GOLD analysis project Ga0207792, IMG submission 187483) | Cellulose-adapted microbial communities from the Joint BioEnergy Institute, USA - Passage B1F06 (SPAdes) (version 2) | ecosystem: Engineered > Bioreactor > Continuous culture >...
TGGAGAAAACCATTCTCCAGCAAGCAGTTACAGCGTAGCACAGCATCCGGCTAGTCTGCAAGAGGACGGCGGCTGTTTAATCAGCTATCATCTCCCTGACATTTTCATAGAACAGTTAACCTGACATTTTCACAGACGCTTGACACCCTTTTTTTCAGCAATTGTTGTTGTTCTGTGATATTGTCAGGGTGTAACTGTTCCGAGAAAATGTCAGTATGAGTAAGGAGCAGATCACCTTGACAAAGAGCGAATGGATCGGCGCCCCACGGAAACCCCGAAAGGTTACGGGATCGTTACGATCGACGCCCGCAGGCTTCTTGACTGGGTGAGGGTCGAAGGTTCAAGTCCCGATGCGGCCTCATGATCCAGCACAAAGGTGACGTCCCGGTGCAACTGCAAAAAAGAGGCGGGAACCCAGGTGGTGACCGGCCCGTTTACGGCTCTCGCCAAGATGTCCGCTTTTTCCTTTCCGAACGCGATCAGAACGATTTTTTTCGCTTTCAAAATGCTTCCCATCCCCATCGTGATCGCGTGCGTGGGCACATCTTGCGGCAAGGTGAAGAAACGGGCGTTCGCGGAACGGGTATCTTCCTGCAGCTTTTGCACATGGGTTTCAGCGCTTAAACTTTCTCCGGGCTCGTTAAATCCGATATGCCCGTTTCGTCCGATGCCCAGAAGCAGCCAGTCAATCCCGCCCGCCTGCTCCATCAATTGTTCGTACCGCCTGCATTCTTCTTCCGGGTTCTCGGCCGTGCCGTTTGGAATATGGGCATTGTTCAAATCGATATTGACATGGCGGAAGAAGTTCTCATACATATAGGTTTTGTAACTTTGGACATGTTTTTCGTCCAGACCGACGTATTCGTCGAGATTAAACGTGGTCGCGCGGGAAAAATCGATTTTGCCCCGCACATGCTGAGCGACAAGCTCCCGATACACCATCAAGGGCGTAGAGCCCGTTGGCAAACCGAGCACCGAATCGGGCTTCCGCTCAAGCTGCCGTCGCAAATCTTCCGCCACCAGCGCCGGAATCTGTTCACGGTTTACGATGCGGATATGAATCATGGAAACACGGTTCCTTTCCGAGGATTTATTTGGGCTTCATGTCCCATTCGCATTCTCATCAAACAAAATTTATTGTCTCATTGTAGTAACAAATCCGGGTACAGAAATCCCTCGCTACGAGGCTACGAGGGGGAGAGCGCGTCGCCAGACCGCCGAATCCGAGCGTATTCCGAAGACTCGCCGAGTTCGATCAAAAACTCCACGGCTTCGCTGTTGTAAATGGTGTTTTCCATCTCGATGGGCTTTCCGTTTTTCAAATACGTCACCCCGGTGATAAACAAGGCGGGCGAACCTTCGTTCAAATCGAGCAACAAAGCATCTTCGGAACTTAGCAGGATGGCGCGCAGCACCTGGCTGGCGCTTTGGAATTCGTACCCGTATGCCGTGGAAAGGTATTCGTAAAGCGAACCTTGCAGATGCTCTTCGTTCAATTCCGGACACATAAACTGCGGGATCCATAATCTTTCCAGCAGGACCGGCAAATCATCCGCATAGCGGACGCGTTCGATATACCAAACGGTATGCTCTTTGCGAATGCCCAGGTTTTGAGCGACTTGGTCGTTTGGCTGCTCCGCCGAAAAACGAATCACTTTCGACGACGGAACCATCCCGGCGGATTCAATGATATGAGTCGTGCTCTTGACCTGTCCGACGTCCCGGGCGACATGCTTCTTTAAATATTTATTTTTTGATTTGGTCGGCATTTTCACCGCGTTGACGAACGTGCCGCGGCCTTGTTCCCGATAAATGAGCCCTTCGGCGACCAGATTGCCCAACGCCATTCTTACCGTTGTCCGACTCACGCCGTATTTGGCGGTCAATTGCTCTTCCGTCGGAAACAGGGAATGGGGGGGATATTCTCCGTTCACGATTTTCTTCCTGAGCAGCTGAGTCAACTGATGGACGAGCGGCATGGGATTGGTGCGGTCAATCGAATCCAGAGATATCCCCCCTTGTATAAAACAAATTTGTTATATGTATGATACAAATTGATCATATATCCGAAGAGCGCTTGATGTCAATCCTGCTTGCCAAAGCCTTAAAACAGCACCAGCTGATTCGATTCCGGCAGATCCCGGAAGCACCCCATGCCCGACAAAAGCTCCACCACCGTCTTGCTCGCCTTTGCCCGCTGCTGGAAGTCTTCCACGGACACGAACGGCCCATCCTCCCGCGCCGCCGCGATGGCCCGCGCCGCGCTTTCGCCGATGCCGGGCACGGCGGCAAACGGCGGGATGAGCGCGTCCCCGTCGATGATGAACCGGGTCGCGTCCGAACGGTACAGGTCCACCGGCTTGAACCGGAAACCCCGCGCCGTCATTTCCAACCCCATTTCCAAAATCGGGATCATGTTCTTTTCCTTGGCGGTCGCCTGCGGGCCTTTGGCCTCGATGTCCTCCAAAGCGCGCAAAATCGTGTCGTATCCCCGGCAGAACAGCTCCACGTCGAAATCGTCCGCCGCCCGCACCGAGAAATAGGCCGCATAGAACGCGATCGGGTGGTACAGTTTGTAATACGCCGTGCGCACCGCGGAAATGACGTAGGCGGCGGCGTGCGCCTTCGGGAACATGTACTCGATCTTCAGGCACGAATCGATGTACCATTGCGGGACGCCGCACTTTTTCATTTCCTCGATCCACTCGGGCGTCAGGCCTTTCCCCTTGCGCACGCTCTCGGTGATCTTGAAGGCCAGGGAAGCTTCCATGCCCTTGTAGATCAGATACAGCATGATGTCGTCGCGGCAGCCGATTACCGTTTTGATCGTGCAGGTGCCGCTGCGGATGAGCTCCTGCGCGTTGCCCAGCCATACGCCGGTGCCGTGGGACAGGCCGGAAATCTGAAGCAGGTCGGCGAAGGTGGCCGGCTTCGTTTCCTCCAGCATCTGGCGCACGAAGCGGGTGCCCATCTCGGGAATCCCGTAGGTCGCCACCGGCGTGCGGATCTGCTCCGGCGTAACGCCCAGGGCTTCCACCGAATGGAACAGGCTCATCACCTTGGGGTCGTTCATCGGGATCGTCGTCGGATCGACGCCCGTGAGATCCTGCAACATCCGCATCATCGTCGGATCGTCGTGGCCGAGAATGTCCAGCTTGAGCAGGTTGGCGTCAAAGGCGTGGTAGTCGAAATGCGTCGTCTTCCATTCCGAAGAGGTGTCGTCCGCCGGATACTGGACCGGCGTAATGTCTTCCACCTCGATGTAATCCGGCACGACGATGATGCCGCCCGGATGCTGGCCGGTGCTGCGCTTGACGCCGGTGCAGCCGGCGGCCAGACGGGCCAGTTCGGCGCCGCGCCAATTTTTGGCATGATCTTCCTGATACTTCTTGGCGAATCCGTACGCCGTCTTCTCCGCCACGGTGCTGATGGTGCCGGCGCGGAACACGTTTTTCTCGCCGAACAGCTCCTTCGTGTAATTGTGCGCCCGCGCCTGGTACTCGCCGGAGAAGTTGAGGTCGATGTCCGGCACCTTGTCGCCCTGGAAGCCGAGGAACGTTTCAAACGGAATGTCCTGGCCGTCGCCCTTCATCGTCCGCCCGCACTTCGGGCACGGCTTGTCCGGCAGGTCGAACCCGCTGCGTACGCTGCCGTCCAGGAACCATTCGCTGTGCTTGCACTCGGGGTTCCGGCAAAGGTAATGCGCCGGCAGGGGGTTGACTTCGGAGATGCCGAGGAAGGTGGCCACGACGGAGGACCCGACGGATCCCCGCGACCCGACCAGATAACCGTCTTCGTTGGACTTTTTCACCAGCCGCTCGGAAATGAGGTAGTTCACGGAAAAACCGTATTTGATGATGGGCGTCAGTTCCTTCTCCAGCCGTTTCTCCACGACCTCCGGCAGCGGATCGCCGTACAGCTCCCGCGCTCTCATGTAACATTTGGCCCGGATTTCCTCGTCGGCTCCTTCAATGACGGGCGTGAACAGCTTGTCCGGGAAAAGCGGGAACGCCTCGAACCGCTCCGCCAGCGCCCGGGTGTTGGTCACCACCGTCTCGTAGGCTTTGTCCGGCCCGAGGAACGCCATGGCCTCCAGCATTTCCCGCGTGGTGCGAAAATGCGCGTCCGGTTTGCGCTGTTCCTTCAGGGGGCTGAAGCCGGTGATGCCGTGAATGGTGATGTCGCGGAACACCTTGTCTTCCGGATCCAGGTAGTGGACGTTGCCGGTGGCGACGACGGGCTTGCCGAGCTTATCGCCGATGCGGCAAATTTTGCGCAGCGCTTCCTCGATCTCCGCCCGGCTGCCCACCACGCCCTTGTCCACGAGGTGCAGATAGAACTCCACCGGCTGGATCTCCAGCACGTCGTAGAACCCCGCCACTTCCTCGGCTTCCTCTTCCGACTTGTTCAGCACCGCTTCGAACAGCTCGCCCTTTTCGCAGCCGGACATGACGAGCAGCCCGTCGCGGAGCTCGACCAGCTTGCTTTTCGGAATGCAGGGCACCTTGTGGAAATACTCGGTGTGGGACATCGAAACCAGTTTGTACAGGTTCTTCTTGCCGGCGGCGTTCAGCGCGTAGATGCCGCAGTGGTACGGGTGCGACGTCCTCCAGGAATCTCCCCGCGCTTCGTTGAGGCGGGAAAGATCCGTGATGCCGCGGGCCATCACGTCCCGGAGCAGCCCGGTCAGAATGCCGCCCAGGGCGACGGTGTCATCAATGGCGCGGTGATGGTTCTTGAGGGGCACGCTGTACAGCTCCGCCAGCGTGTTCAGCCGGTGGTTCTTGAGCCGCGGATGCAACAGCCGCGCCAGCTCCAGCGTGTCCAGCACCGGATTCACCGGCTGCGGGAGACCCAGAATCCGGCAATTCTCCCGGATGAAGCCGATGTCAAAACGGGCGTTGTGCGCCACCAGCACCGCGTCGCCGACGAAGGCGAGGAAATCCCGCAGCACCGGCTCAATGTCGGGCGCATCCTTCACCATGTCGTCGGTGATTCCCGTCAGCTGCGAGATATGGTGCGGGATCGGCTCGTGCGGGTTGACGAAGGTGGAAAAGCGGGCCAACTCGCGGCCTTCCTTCATGCGGACCGCGGCCAGCTCGATGATCTTGCTCCCCGTCACCGAAAGCCCCGTCGTTTCAATGTCGAACACGACGTACTCGGCGTCCCTGAGATCCTGGTTGCGCGGTTCGAGCACGATGGGCACGGCGTCGTTCACCAGGTTGGCTTCCAGGCCGTAAATGACCTTGACGCCGTGTTTTTTCGCCGCCTTCGCCGCTTCCGGGTACGCCTGCACGACGGCGTGATCGGTTACCGCGACGGCGGGGTGGCCCCATTTCGCCGCCCGCTTGATGTACGACTCGACGGAGGTGACGGCGTCCATCGCGCTCATCGTCGTGTGCAGGTGGAATTCGACCCGCTTCTCGTCCGCGTCGTCGATGCGTTCCGGCGCCGCCGTCTCGCGAATGTCGCCGGGCATGAGCACCGGCTCCGGCGGGTTGAGATACCGGTCCACCTCCACCCGGCCCCGCAGTTTCAGCCATTTGCCGTCGGCGATGCCGGAGAGCGCCCGGTTATCTTCCTTTGTCTTGCCGAAAACTTTCACGAGGATGGAGTCGGTGCGGTCCGTCAGGAAAAACTGATAAAGTGTGCTCCCGTTGCGGGTTTCCCTCGTTTCGAGGCCGAACACTTCACCCTGGACCGTGACCCGTTTCTCTTCCCCGGTAATGGAGGAAAGCGGCACCGGCTCGTCATGGATGTCGGCGCCGAGCCGGATCGGTTGCGGACCGTCCGCCTCCGCCGCGACGGCTTCTTCCTTCGCCGCGGTCACGATCCGCAGCACCTCCTCCCGCTCTTCTTCCCGGATCCGGGTGGCCAGCTCCTCATATGCTTCCTGGCCGTTTTCATCCACGGTCAGGCGGATCCGGCAGGCGCAGCCGAACCGCTGCCGGAAAAAGCGCACGGCCAGCTCGTCCACCGACCTTTTGCGGGCCAGCTGCAGCACCGTTTCATCGGGCAGGTACAGCGTGAGCAGATCCCCGGCCGCTTCCGCGCGGGCCTTCGTCAGCCAGCCGTTGACGCTGGCGATTTCCCGCTGGGCCCATGCCGCGAAAGAAGGCCAGTATTCCCGAAGGATGTCTTCCGCAGCCGCCGCCTCGCCAAAGGTGAAAGCAATTTCCACGTCGGCCACGGACGCGAGCCGCTCCCGCGCGAGGGCGCAAAACGCCTCGTACACGTCCCGCGGAAGCAGCGTTTCCTTATGTATCGCGATCGTCCAGCGCCGGTTGGAACGCCGTACGGCGACCCGTTCGATCCGGGCGTCGCCGAAATGCTCCTCGAGCCAATGCGGCGGCGCCTGGATGTGCGCAAAAAGCCTTTCCAGCCGCTGGCGCGCTTCCCCCAACGCGTCCATGCCCATCCTCTCCCGTATTCCGCTCCGCTTTCCGCTCTTATTGCGTCGTTCTCAGTACGCCCGGGCGTACACCACCGTATGCCGGGCGGCTTCGCCGCATACGAGGCAGCGGGATTTGGTCACCGCCGGCTCGAAGGGAATGTTCCGGCTGGTCGCTCCCGTTTCCTCCTTGACCCGGCTTTCGCACGCCTCCGACCCGCACCAGCCGGCGTACGCGAAACCGCGGGTCTCTTCGTATTTGGCTTTGAGATCGTCCAGCGTGTCCACGTCAAAAATATGCTCGTCCATGAAACGCTTCGCCTTTTCGAACATTTCCCTGCCGACGCGCTCCAGCATCTCCGGCACTTCCTGGACGACCCGGTCGAGGGGGACCGGGGTCTTCTCGCCGCTGACGCGGGAAACGAGGACGCACTGGCCGTTTTCCAGGTCCCGCGGTCCGATCTCCAGCCTGATTGGAATGCCGCGCATTTCATATTCGTTGAACTTCCAGCCCGGCGACACGTCGTCCCGGTCGTCCATGCGCGCGCGGATCCCGGCCCGCCTCAGTTCGTCCAGCAGCTCGTTCGCCTTGGCGAGGACGGGACCCCTGGCTTTCGGCGGTCCGATCGGGATGATCATCACCTGCGTGGGGGCGATCTTCGGCGGCAGGACGAGCCCCCGGTCGTCCCCGTGCACCATGATGACGGCGCCGATCAGCCGCGTGCTGACGCCCCAGGAAGTGGTGTGGCAGTAAGTCATCACGTTTTCGCGGTTCAAATATTTGATGTCAAATGCGACGGCGAAATTCGTGCCCAGGTAATGGGACGTGCCCGCCTGCACCGCCCGGCCGTCCTTCATCATCGCCTCGATGGAATAGGTGTCCACGGCGCCGGCGAATTTCTCGGACGGCGTCTTCTGGCCGGCAATCACCGGAATCATCAGCACGTTCTCGGCGAAATCGCGGTAGACCTCAAGCATCCGCATCGTTTCCCGGCGGGCGTCTTCCTCGTCTTCATGGGCCGTGTGCCCTTCCTGCCAAAGGAATTCGCTGGTCCTGAGGAACGGCAGCGTGCGCTTTTCCCAACGAACCACGTTGCACCACTGGTTGATGAGCAACGGCAAATCCCGGTACGAGTTGATCCATTTGGAATACATATGGCCGATCATCGTCTCCGACGTCGGGCGGATCGCCAGCCGTTCCTCCAGCTTCTCGCCGCCGGCTTCCGTCACCCACGGCAATTCGGGGTTGAACCCTTCCACGTGTTCCTTCTCTTTGAGGAGAAAATGTTCCGGAATGAACAGGGGGAAATAGGCGTTGCGATGGCCGGTCTCCTTGAACCGGCGGTCCAGTTCCCGCTGGATGTTCTCCCACAGCTCGTAGCCGTCCGGACGGAACACGATGCAACCGCGCACCGGCGCGTAATCCATCAGCTCCGCCTTGCGGATGACGTCGAGGTACCAGCGGGAGAAATCCTCGCTTTGCGGCGTGATTTCCGTGACAAACTGCTTTTCCTTGGACATGCGGATTCTTCCCTCCGACAGCGGTGAGTGATGCCGTTCCGGCGGCCGGCGCCCGTCGTCCCCGCACAGCTCACAGCGCGGCGTGTGGGGCGGCTCCCGGATTACCGGCGGACGAGGCCCAGGATGTCGTTGTAGGTGACGACGAGCATCAGCAGCATCAGCATCGCAAATCCGATGAGATGAACCATGCTTTCGCGGTTCGGATTGACCGGCCGGCCCCGCAGGGCTTCAAAGCCCAGGAACAGCAGGCGGCTGCCGTCCAGCGCCGGAATGGGCAACAGGTTGAAAATGCCCAGATACAGGCTGAGCACGGCGGTCCAGGCGACCAGCCGATCGAGTCCCTGGCTCGCGACCTCGTAGGTCACCTGGGTCGTCTTGACCGGCCCGCCAATGTCGTCCAGCCGGAAATTGCCGGTGACCAGCTGGCGGAATCCCTGGAAGATCAGATCGGTCCACTGGACCATCTGCATCCCCGCGTAACGGACCGTTTCGCCCGCGGTGGCCGCGCGCATCTCCGGCATCGGGTAGAACCCCACCTTGCCGGTTTCCGGATCCGGCGTCACGGTCAGGGTCATTTCCCGGCCGTCCCGCACAATGACCCACCTCATCGGCCGGCCGGCGGAAGCGCCGATGGTGTCGACGAGGGCGTCGATATCACCGCCCACCGGCTTGCCGTCAATGGCTTTGATCCAGTCCCCTTCCCGCAGGCCGGCTTTCTCCGCCGGGGACGGCTGTCCGTCTTCCCGCGCGGCGATGCCGCCGATGAACACCTTGTCCGAGTTTTCGTCGGGCACGCCGGTCATCTGCAGGACGACCCCGAACAAGACGAAAGCGAGGACGAAGTTCATGAGGGGACCGGCGAAAATAGCCATGGCCCGTTTGCCCACCGGCTTGTACAGAAACTGCCGGTCGAGGGGGGCAATCTGCGTCTCCTCGCCCCGATGGACGACCATCGCCTTCGGATGCACGGGCAGCCGGACCGACGCTCCGTATTCGTCCGCAAGCTCGATGAACAGATCCTTCTCCAGGTCAACCGCCCGCACTTCTCCCCGCCTGAGGCCCGCCTGCTCCTCCGGTTTGTCCAGCACGATGCGCTTGACGAGGCCGTTCTCCTCTTCCACCGCCACGATGTAACCCCTCTGCACGAGGGACATTTCGGGATCTTCCCCGGCCATGCGGGCGAATCCGCCAAACGGCAAAAGGCGCAGCGTGAAGCGCGTTTCCCCCCGCTTGAAGGAAAGCAGCTTCGGGCCGAAGCCGATGGCGAATTCCCGGACGAGAATGCCGGCGCGCCGGGCAAAAAAATAGTGGCCGAATTCGTGGATGGAGACGATGACGAAAAACACCAGAACGGTGAGAATGACAAGCTGCAACGTTTGCATGCGCACGACCCCCGTTGCCGCCTCGCGGCTGTCCTTAGATTATCATTATTCGCTCTGCCGTTACAAGAGAATACGACTGCGGAGGCCGGCAGGTTGCATGCCGCAAGGCTCCGGTTCACGGCGCCCGGTTCAGAGGGCCGCCGCTTCGCGGCGCGCCCATTCGTCGCAGGCGAGAATCGTCTCCAGATCCGGATCCGTCTGCGGCTTGTGTCGCGAAAGAACGTTTTCGATGATGTCCTCGATGGCCAAAAACGGAATTTCCCCGCGCAAAAACCGGGCGACGGTGACTTCGTTGGCGGCGTTGAACACGGCCGGGGCCGTGCCGCCGGTCCGGCCGGCCTCGTAGGCCATGCCCAGGCAGGGGTAGCGGGCAAAATCCGCTGGGCGGAAATGCAATGCGCCGATGCGGGCCAGATCAAGGGTTTCCATCGGCGACGGTTTCCGCTCGGGATAGCAAAGCGCGTACTGGATGGGCCCCCGCATGTCAGGAAGGCCCAGCTGGGCCAGCACGGACGAATCGGCGAACTCCACCAGCGAATGCACGATGCTTTCCGGATGGAGCAGAACCTCGATACGGTCGTAAGGCACGCCAAAGAGCCAGTGGGCCTCGATCACTTCCAGTCCCTTGTTCGCCATGGTGGCGGAATCGATGGTGATTTTGGCCCCCATCGACCAGTTCGGATGGCGCAGGGCTTCCTCCACGGTCACACGGGCCAGCTCTTCCCGGCGCCGGTCGCGGAAACTGCCGCCCGACGCCGTGAGCAGCAGCCGCTTGACGGTTTTCCGATCCTCGCCCTGAAGACACTGGAAAATGGCCGAATGTTCGCTGTCCATCGGCAGCAGGGGCACGCCCCGTTCCGCCGCCCGCCGCGTGACGATGTGCCCGGCAGCGACCAGCGTTTCCTTGTTGGCGAGGCCGATGGCCGCGCCGGCTTCAATGGCGGCCAGAGTGGGCGCCAGGCCCGCGCTGCCCACCATCGCGCCGACCACCAGGTCGGCGCCGCATCCCGCCGCGACCTCCAGCAGGCCTTCCGGGCCGTACAACGCCCGCACGCCGGCCGGCAGCCGCGCCGCCAGCCATTCCGCTTGCGCCCGGTCGGCCACGGACACGACCTTCGGCCTGAACCGCTCCGCCTGCTTCAGCAGAAGTTCCGCATTTTTCCCCGCGGCCAGGCCGACCACGCGGAAATCGCCGGGCAGCCGTTCGATCACGTCCAGCGTCTGTGTGCCGATGGAACCTGTGGAACCCAGGATGGCAATCCGTTTCATACGCTTCACCTTGCGCTTCAGGCGCCCGGCAGCAGGGTAAGCAGCTGAAGGACCGGGAAGGCGATGAGCCAGCTGTCGGTCCGGTCCAGCACCCCGCCGTGCCCGGGAAGGAGGCGCCCGGCATCCTTTACTCTGCTGTATCGCTTGTACGCGGATTGGATCAGGTCGCCCAGCTGGCCGACGACGCCTGCCGCCAATCCGAAAAGGACGGCTTGTCCGAAACCCATCGGCCCGGGCCACAACCACGCGGCGGCGAGGGCAGCCAGAACCGCGGCGGCAAGCCCGCCGATGGCGCCTTCCACCGTCTTGTTCGGGCTGATGGCCGGCCACAGCTTGCGCCTGCCGAAAGCACGTCCCGCAAAATAAGCCCCGATGTCGGCCCCCCAAACGCAGGCAAACGCCGCGGCCGCCCAGAACAATCCATCCTCCGCCTCCCGGACCAGCGCCATGGCCCGAAAACCGAACCCGATGTAAACCGCGCCGAGGAACAAGACGGCGGCGTGCCCAAGGTGGAACCGGTTTTCCCGGATCACCGTGGCGGCCAGCAGCAGGAAGGCCAGCACCCAAACCACCGCCTGCGGCGCCGGTTCCGTCCATCCGAAAGGCCACTGCGGCGTCGCGAGAACCAGCGCGGCGGCGAAGCCCGCCCACACTTCCGGGCTCCGCAGGGCAAACCCGTTCAGCCTGGCGTATTCCGCGTAACCCAGCAGCGCCATCAGGGCGAGCAGCGCGGCAAATGCCCAGCCTCCGGCCGCAAGAACGGCGACAAAACCGGCACCCGCCACGACGCCGGTGGCAATCCGTTTTCCCATTCGTCACAATCCCCCGTACCGGCGCACGCGCCGCTGATATTCGCGAATGGCGTCGTAAAAATGCCGTTCCGTAAACTCCGGCCAGTACACGTCCGTAAACCACAATTCGCTGTACGCCAGCTGCCAGAGCATGAAATTGCTGATGCGAAGCTCTCCGCTCGTCCGGATGAGCAGGTCCGGATCCGGAAGATCCGCCGTCGAAAGGCACGAGGCGACCGTTTGTTCGTCGATCGCCCGTACGTCCAACGCGCCGTCCTTCACCCGGCTGGCCAATTCCCGCACCGCTTGGACCAGTTCCGCCCGGCTGCCGTAATTGAGGGCGAAATTCAGGATAAGTCCCGTATTGCCCGCCGTGCGCCGGATCGCTTCGTCGACGGCGGCCAGGGTGTGCCCGGGCAGGCCTTCCCGGGATCCCATCACGCGCACCCTGACGTTGTTGGCGATGAGTTCCTCCAGCTCGACCGCCAGAAATTCCTCGGGCAGTTTCATCAGATAGTCGACTTCGGATTTGGGCCGCTTCCAGTTTTCCGTGGAAAACGCGTAAAGCGTCAGCACCTCCACGCCGATGCGGCCCGCGGCCATGGCGATGCGGCGGACGGTGCGCATGCCGTTGCGGTGGCCGGCCACGCGGGGCAAGCCGCGCTCGCGCGCCCAGCGCCCGTTGCCGTCCATGATGATCGCCACATGCCGGGGAATGTTGTCCGGGGACGGCAGCTGCAGCCGCTCTTCCCCTGCGCCGGCCATGTCCGCGTCATCCGCGCCGGCGCCGCCGCCGCGGACCCGATGCTTCCACATGCTCTTTCCTCCTCGCGCCGCCGGAAGAAGGGCGGGACATCCTCCTTCCGCTTACAAGCAAGGAAACCCTCCGGACGGAGGGATCCCGTGCGGGAACGGCCTGCGCATGCGTGCCGCTCACAATTCGGTAATTTCCTTTTCTTTGGCTGCCAGCATTTTGTCGATTTCCGCGATGAACCGGTCGGTCAGTTTCTGGATGTCTTCCTGGTGGCGGCGGGATTCGTCCTCGGAAATTTCCGATTTCTCCTTCTTTTTGATTTCGTCGTTGGCGTCCCGCCGGATGTTGCGAATGGCCACCTTCGCTTCCTCGCCGAGCTTGCGGGTCGACTTCACCAGTTCCAACCGGCGTTCTTCGGTGAGGGGCGGAATGTTGATGCGGATGACCTCCCCGTCGTTCACCGGCGTCAGGCCCAGATCCGACTTGAGAATCGCCCGCTCGATGGCCGCCAGCGCGCTTTTGTCCCACGGCTGGATGACCAGCGTCCGGGGATCGGGCGTATGGATGGAACCGAGCTGGTTGACCGGCATCATGGCGCCGTAGTATTCGGCCTGGACTTTTTCGAGCAGCGCCGGGGACGCGCGGCCGGCCCGCAGCGTCGCCAGGTCGCGTCTCAGCGCCTGCAGCGTCTTGTCCATTCGCTCTTCCGCGTTTTTCTTGATCGACTGGGGCATCAGCTGACACTCCCTTTCACGATCGTACCGATTTTTTCACCCAGGACAGCGCGTTTGATGTTGCCATTCTCGGTGATGTCGAACACGATCAGCGGAATGTTGTTGTCCATGCACAGGGATGAGGCCGTCGCGTCCATCACGCCCAAATTTTTGTTCAAAAGCTCCATGTAGGTGAGCTGTTCGTATTTTTCGGCGTCCGCGTACTTCCTCGGGTCGGCGCTGTACACCCCGTCCACCTTGTTCTTCGCCATGAGAATCACTTCCGCCTCGATTTCCGCCGCGCGCAGGGCCGCCGTCGTATCGGTGGAGAAGAACGGGTTGCCCGTTCCGGCGGCGAAAATGACGACCCGTCCCTTTTCCAGGTGCCGGATGGCACGCCTGCGGATATAGGGCTCGGCGATCTGTTGCATGGCGATCGAAGTCTGCACCCGGGTGGGCACCCCGATTTGTTCCAGGGCATCCTGCAGGGCCAGCGAGTTCATCACAGTGGCCAGCATGCCCATATAGTCGGCGGTGGCCCGGTCGATGCCCATGGCGCTGCCGTGGATGCCTCGCCAGATGTTGCCTCCTCCGCAGACGACCGCCACCTGCACGCCGAGTTCAAACACTTCTTTCACCTGCTCGGCGATCGACTGGACCGTTTCCGCGTCGATCCCGTAACCGGTCGGTCCGGCCAACGATTCGCCGCTCACTTTCAACACGATGCGCTTGTAGACGGGCTGTTCCAACGATGCACCCTCCATCATGCCGTATCGGAAGTCTCAAAAAAAGGGAACACACGTTGGAATTGTGTCCCCTTTTTCAGCTTATCGCTTTACTTGGGCCATGACCTCTTCGGCGAAATCCGTTTTCTTTGCTTCCAGCCCTTCGCCGAGCACGAACCGGGCGAACCGGCGGATGGAAATGTTTTCGCCGATGGTGGCGATTTTTTCGCTCAACAGCGTCTGGACCGTCTTGTCCGGATCCTTGACGAACTGCTGCTCCAGGAGCACGTTTTCCTCGAAAAACTTGGACAGGCGTCCTTCCACGATCTTGTCCGCGATGTGCGCCGGCTTGCCTTCGTTAAGCGCCTGCGTGCGCAGGATTTCCCGCTCCTGCTCGATCACTTCCGCGGGAACTTCCTCGCGCCGCACCCATCTGGGATTGGAAGCGGCGATGTGCATGGCGATATCGCGCACGAATTCGCGGAACTGGTCGGTCTTGGCCACAAAGTCGGTTTCGCAGTTCACTTCCACGAGCACCCCGATGCGGCCGCCCGCGTGGATGTAGGACTCGACGAGCCCTTCGGTGGCGGCGCGTCCGGCTTTCTTCGCCGCCGCCGCGAGACCCCTCTCGCGGAGAATCTGCACGGCCTTGTCCATGTCGCCGTTCGCTTCTTCAAGCGCCTTTTTGCAATCGAGCATGCCCGCTCCCGTTTTTTCCCGGAGCGCTTTCACGTCCGCAGCGCTGAATGACAATCGCGTTCCCTCCTGCGTGCCGCGCGGCGCTTCCCGCGCCGCGGCTTGCTGATGATTGTTTCAAAAAAAGGGCGGTGAGAAGGATCGCTTCTGACCACCCTGATCGGACATGTCTTTCTTGCCCTTGCCGTTCTTTCGGCCGGATCAGGCCGGCTGCTCGTCTTCCTGTCCCTGACGCGCCTCGACGATGGCATCCGCGATCTTGGACGTAAGAAGCTTCACCGCGCGGATGGCATCGTCGTTGCCCGGGATGACGTAGTCGATTTCATCCGGATCGCAGTTGGTGTCGACGATGCCGATAATCGGAATGCCCAGCTTGCGGGCTTCGGACACCGCGATCCGCTCCTTCCGCGGATCGATGACAAAAAGCGCATCCGGCAGCTTCCGCATGCCCTTGATGCCGCCGAGGAATTTCTGGAGCCGGTCCTTCTCCTTGCGGAGCAGAATGACTTCCTTCTTCGGCAGCACGTCGAACGTGCCGTCTTCCTCCATCTTCTCCAGTTGCTGCAAACGCTCGATGCGCTTCTGAATCGTGGCGAAGTTGGTGAGCGTGCCGCCCAGCCAGCGCTGGTTCACATAGAACATCCCGCAGCGCTCCGACTCCTCGCGCACGGAATCCTGCGCCTGCTTCTTCGTGCCGACGAACAGCACCGTGCCTCCCTGCTCGGCCAGCTGGCGCACGAAATGGTAGGCTTCCTCGACCTTCCTGACCGTCTTCTGCAGGTCGATGATGTAGATGCCGTTGCGTTCGGTGAAGATGTACTTCGCCATTTTCGGATTCCAGCGGCGCGTCTGGTGTCCGAAATGAACGCCGGCTTCCAGAAGCTGTTTCATGGAAATAACCGCCATGTTCCCTGCACCTCCAAGATTATCGGTTTTGCCCAATTCCTCCGCAGGTCGCATCTTTTGCCAGAACTTCTCCGTGCAGGGCGGTCACGAAAGAGAAGCACCCCTGGCAAAATTGACCCGCGTGTGTGCTTGCGCCGCAAAATACTATACCACAACCACCCGGCCGACGCAACGCAAAAACAGCCGCCCACGCGCGGACGGCGCGGAGCGGCTGTGCATGTCGTGATCTGGTAGGCCCGGTGGGACTCGAACCCACGGCCTGATGATTAAGAGTCACCTGCTCTACCAACTGAGCTACGGGCCTGAACAAGCAATATTCTACCACATTTTTCGCCGGCCGCAAGTCGGAAATTTTTAGCAGAAAAAATTATCGTTTTTTCCGAAGGAGCTCGGCGAGGATCTCCTCGTGCGTCGGCTGGCCGTGAAAAACGGCAACCCCCGTCTGAATTTCTCCGCTGTGGGGCCTTGCGAGCTTCAGGAACTCCTCCAGGTCCTTGCGGTCGGTGAGCACGCCCAGCACCAGCAGCCCTTCCGCCGCTTCGGACAGCGTCATGCCTCTGAAGATCGGCAGCGTCAGGGGCGCCTGCTCCTCGGACGGTTCCTCGTCCGGTTCTTCCGCCCGCCCTTGCGCCGGCTCCGAAGTTCCGGCGCTTGCGGCGTCCCGTTCCGCGGCTTCCCGAACCATCCGGTCGACATCCGCCCGGGTATAGATTTGCGCGTCCGCCGGAAACACCCGGTATCCGAACCGGTCCGCCTGTTCCAGAAACTGCTCTTCGGTCCATTCCGCCGCCGGTCCCGACTGCCTCGAAAAGTTGACCACTTCCAGAAGCGAAGCTCCCAGCATGAGCCCCAGGCCGAGGCCGATAAGAAGCTTCCGATGTCTACGCACGAGCCGCTTCCTCCCGCTTGGCCAACTGCAGGATCAGCTGCACTTCGCCCTTGTTCATATTGAGCGCCTTGGAAATCTGTTCGATGGAGCGGCCGCGACGGTACAGGTCGAGCAGTTGGGCGTAACGTTCGTGGATGGACATGCTCCCTTTCGCAACGGCTCCTTCTCCTGCGGCCGCTTCACCCGCCGCATCCTTTGCGGCCGAAACGGCCGTTCCATAGGTCTGTCCGTCCCCGGAAAGCGCGGACGCATCCCGGGATGAAGGTGCGTTCGCCGCCGCAGAGGCATGCAGCTGCGGCTGAACATCCCCGGGAAGCGAAACGCGCGCGTCAGACGCGTCTGCGGGAGTCGCGGCCGGGGCGTACCGGCTGCGCTCCTTGAGGCTGTCCATCTCCTGCTCCAATTCGCGGATCCGCCGTCCCAGCCGTTCCACCGTTTCGTCCTGTTCCGACTTCAGGCGGGTAATCGCGTCGAGCAGACCGCGGTTCTCCGCTTCAAGATCTTCCAGCAGCCGTTCGAAGGAATCGTCCCTGCTTGCCGGAGCGTCGTCCCCGCGGGGCAGCAGCCATCCGTATACGGCAATCGCGGCGCCGATCATGGCGATGAGCAGCCAGGGTTCATCCACGGCCATCCCTCCTGTCGCTTGTCCCCGCCCGGGTACCGTGCGGCTTTGTGCTCAAGAGCTTGCGGTGTCATATCCGAAAAAACGTCTATTTCGGCATCTGCGTCCGGCGGTTGAAGCGTCGCTATGATCAGAGCGTCAAATCGACATGCCGGCCTTTGTAGGGATGCAAATTCGCTTCCCGGGCGGACTTCGCCTGGGCCTCCTTGCGCTGGCCCCGTCCCCGTCCCGGTTCCCGCTTTCCCTGCGGTTCGCGTTCCCGGATGGCGGCGCCCGAGGCTTCTTCCCCCCGATTTGTCTTCCGCGCCTGTTCCCTGCCCATTCGGACCGACATGCCCGCTTGCATCATTTGTTCATGGGTCGACCGGTACTGTTGCTGGTGCTGAAGTTGGGCAATTTCGGGCGTTCGCGTGATGGGCTGAAAATCCAGCGAACGATAGGTCATTCGCGATCCCTCCCCGAAGCGCCCCGTCAGCGAAGGGGCACCATGGCCACCTCGCCGTCCACAATGCGCAACGATACATATTTTACCTGATCTTTGATAAACCGGGTATACCGGCCGATGACGATTTTCGTGCCGGCCCACAGGGTGTTCAGCACGTCAACCCGCGCGCCGATGGCGTCTTCCAGTGTCTTTTCGATGTTGAGCGTCCGTTCCCGGATTTCCTTGAGCTCGCTTTCGTGTTGACGCCGCGTGTTGGCCAGCTTGATGCGCATGGCCATCCGTTCCGGCGACAGTTGCCCGGATGCGGCCATCTGATCCAGCAGGGTCAGCGCATTTCCTGTTTTTTCCAGGTTATCGGTCAGTTCCCGCAGCCGCCTGCGCAGTTCAGCCAGTTCCTGGCGGAGTTCCGGATGGACCCCCACTTCAATGACGGTGGCGGTGGACATGGAATTGCCGATCATGCGCGCCACCACCCGGTCTCCCGCCTGGGTCACGCCGCCGACGATGAGCCCTTTGGAGCCGGTGCAGCTGACGATGCTGCCGGCGCGGACGTGGGAATGCATGATGCTTTGCGTCACAATGATGTTTTCGCCGGCGAAAACATTCGCTTCCTGGATGAACGAACACTTGACGTGACGCTTTGCGCGGACATAACCCTTTTGGTTGGCGATGATGCCGCCGGAAATTTCGATGGAGCCGTCGGATTCGAGTTCCGCTCCTTCCACGCCGCCGTAAACGCGGATATCGCCGTGAGCCCTTACGCGGAAGCCGGTCAGCACGTTCCCCCGGATGACCACCGTGCCCACAAAATCGATGTTGCCGGTCCTGTAGTCCACGTCGCCGTTAACCTCGTAGACGGGAAACACGTTGATTTTCTCATCTTCCGTCTGGCTGACCAAACCGTCGATGGCGGCGTACAGCGCCGATTTTTCCGGACTGAGCACGACGTTTTTGCCGGGTTTGATCCACACTTCCTTGCCCTGCTTCGGCGGGACCGGTTCTCCCGTGACGTCGACGCCGGGAACGCCGGGTTCGGGCGGAACCCGTTCCGCGATGATCTGCCCCGCCTTGACGTTGGCCAGCCGGACAACCTCTTTGAAATCCACGGTACCGTCTTCCCGCTCGACCGGGCCCCGATCCTCCATCCCGAAAAACAGACGAATATAGCCGTCCTTCCCCTGCACCGGCGCGGTGCCTGTGGCGACGGTAACCGGACCGTCGAAAAAGAGATGCGGCTTCTCGGCAATCCGCCTCAGCACGTCATACTGCACCCCGCTCCGCACGCCCTTGGCGGTGAGGAAAGCGGCCAACTCCCCTTCGGTGATGCGGATCGGTTCGACGGTCTGTTTGAAGGAAAGCAGCGCCTGCATCCGGTCTTCGGTGATGGTGACTTGCAGGAGGTCATCCAGCGACATGGGGAGAAGATCCGTCATGAACCCGCCTCCTTTGCTCAATCCTGCAACAGCTGTTCCTTGTATTTGGACAACGCTGCGCGCAACCGCAAGATCGCTTTCGAATGCAATTGCGAAATGCGCGACGGCGACAGCGACATCACGCCGGCGATTTCGCTGAGCGTGAGATCCTCATAATAGAACAGGGAAATGACCGTGCGCTCCTTGTCCGTCAGCTTGTCGATGCTCTGCGCGAGCATTTCCTTCAGGTAGGTCTCATGCACGATCTGCTCGGGATTGGTGGCCTTCTCGTCCACCAGCAAAGAAAGGCGGGTCTCGGATTCTTCGTCACGTATGGGATCTTCCAGGGAAAAAACGGTGGCTACGGACACTTCCTGCAACATCTGCTGAAATTCCCGCCAGGATATATTTAAATACGCGCAAACCTCTTCATCGGTCGCGGAACGCATGAGCTTTTGCTCCAGCGCTGCGTAGGCTTCCTCCAGTTTGCGCGCTTTGTCGCGCACGGAACGGGGCACCCAGTCGCCCTGCCGGAGGCTGTCCAAAATGGCGCCTCGAATGCGCCAGGACGCGTAGGTCTCGAATTGAAGACCCCTCCGGTGATCGAACTTCTCAATGGCGTCGATGAGCCCCATGACGCCGTTGCTGACCAGGTCTTCCTTGACGACGTTATGCGGCAGACCGGCGGCAACGCGGCCGGAAACATAATCGACCAGGGGGAGGTAGGCTTCGATGAGTTTTCGCTTGGCCTCCGGATCCCTGTTTTCCTTCCAGCGGCGCCACAGTTCTTCCCGCATGCCGCCGGAACGCTTCGTTTCGATCATGTTTTGCCGTCACCTGCCTTCCTCGTCCGTCATTTGGCGGATCGCGCCCGCGATTTTTTGGGGGTCGAGGCGATCCAGCGTCGTCAGGCGTTTCGGTTCAAGGGGCTTGAACTCCGCCTTTTCCGCGTCATGCTTTCCTTCCGTGAAGTCATTCGGCTGCTCCGGGGGTTTGCTTTCCAGCCATTGCTGTTGGATCATCCGGGCAAGGGACGCCCCTTCGTCCGGGACCGTCACGTCCATCAGGCGGCCGCGGCTTAAGTCGTCGTCGCCGGCCGCCTCACGTCCCGGCTTCGCCTCCAGAAATGTCGTCAGCACGTATCGCGCCGCATGGGCGATGGCGGTGAACGCGGCAAAGGCGATCAGGCTTCGCAGCAGGGTGGTGTCGAAGGGATTGCGCCAGGCTGAGAGCAAAAGCACGAAGGCGGCGCCGGCCGCGCCAAATGCAACGGTCCATTTCCAGCCACGGAACGCGGTCAAATGTCCTTCACCCCATGCTGAACGCTGCGAATGTGCAGCACTCCGGTACGGCTGTCAAATTCCACCGTCCGTCCGTAATTTCCCCCCGTATCCTCCGCGATGAGCCGTATGCCCAGCCTTTCCAGGGCTTCTTTCACGGATTCCACATTCCGCGGCCCGATGCGCATGACGTCTTCTCCGGCAAAGTGGAACATTTGCGCGCCGCCGGCCATCTTGGCCACCAACCGGCCGGGAACCGCCCCCGCACGCTTCATCATCTCGACAAGGCCCGGCACCGCGGTGTCCGCGTACTTGGCCGGGTTGATCCTGGTTTCCCGCGCGATGCTTGATGAAGGCAACATAATGTGTGCCATTCCGGCGACTCGCCGCAGCTCGTCGTACAGAACGAGGCCGACGCAGGACCCGAGTCCCGTGGTTCTCAGGGATTCGCCGGACGCCGCCACTTTCATGTCGGCCATGCCGACCTTCAGGACGGTGACCTCGTTCATTCCACGGGCACTCCCAGGGAATGAAACAGCCGCGGGAAAGCATCGGGATCGGGTATGAAGAAAAAATGCCCTTCCGCTTGCTGGTCACCCTCGAAAAACGTCGTATCGATCAGCAAAGCGTCGTCTCCCATCGTGCCGAATTGCAGCAGTCCGTAGCTCAGAATGGCACCGGCCATGTCCACCGCCACGGAGGGGACGGTCGGCGCAAGTCTCATGCCGGTCAGGTCGGCCAGCGAGGTCAGGTACGAGCCGCCCAGAATGTTGCCGATTTCGCACAACGTGGACAGTTCCATATCGGAGTAGCCGGGTCCCTTGACGTCCTTCATGCCGAGGAGCACGTTCAAAAGGCGGTTCGCCTGCTCCAGGCTCATGATGAAAAACATGTTTCCGGGCGCGTCGCCGACGACGCGCACATAAACGGCGACGACCACCGTTTCCGCCCCTCCGACCCTGTCGGCGATTTGCTCGAAAGGCAGGACGTTTACGGTCGGCACCTGCATGTTGACCCGCTTGTCCAGGAGCCTCGACAGGGCGGTGGCGGCGTTTCCCGCTCCAATGTTGCCGATTTCGCGCAATACGTCCAGTTTGAATTCCGCGTTGTACCCGAAAAGCTCCACGGCCTATTCTCCAATTTGCTCAAGCTGGACGATCTCGGATTTGTTGAGCACTTCCGGAAGGTTCAGAAGCACCAGAAGCCGGCCGTCCTCCAGCTTGGCCACGCCGCGCAGGTACTTGGCCTTTACGCCGCCGACGATTTCCGGCGGGTCCTCGATCATGTCTTCCGTCAGATCGATCACGTCGTTGGCGGAATCGACGATGAAGCCCACCTCCATGTCGGCCACATTGACGATCACGATGCGGGTGTTGGCGTCGGGTTCCACCTCCGGCAGGCCGAAGCGGCCGCGCAGATCGATCACCGGCACCACGTTGCCGCGCAGGTTGATGACGCCCTTGACGAAAGGAGGCGTCTTGGGAACCCGCGTGACCGGAGACATGCGCTCAATGGTGCGGACCTTGTCCACTTCGATGCCGTACGTCTCGTCCGCCAGCCTGAATACGATCGCTTTGAATTCTTCCGCCATGGCGATTCCTCCCTTGGATTTCGGCGTCACGGAGCTTGCATCATTTGATCAGCGAATTCGGATCGATGATCAGCGCGACCTGTCCGTCGCCAAGAATCGTCGCTCCGAAGATGATATCGTTGTTGGCCAGGTATTTGCCCAGCGATTTGAGGACGATGTCGCTTTGGCCGATGAAATCGTCCACCATGAGGGCCGCCATCCGGTCGCCCTTGCGGACCAGCACGATTTCCGTCTCCGCTTCCGCGTCGTCCCGGTAATGGGGCGATTCGAGCACCTCGGCGAGGGAAATCACCGGAACGATGGAATTCCGGTAATCCACCACCCGGGTGCCGTGCACGTTGCGAATGGCGTTTTGCTCGATGATGCCGGTCTCCACAATGGAGGAAAGGGGGATGGCGTATTTCTCCGGACCGAGCTTGACCAGCATGGCCGAAATGACCGACAGGGTCAGGGGCAGGCGGATGATGAACCGCGTGCCCGCGCCGGGCGTCGATTCCACGGAAACGCGCCCGCCCAGGGATTCGATCTTCGTCTTCACCACGTCGAGACCGACGCCTCGGCCGGAAATGTCGGACACCGTCTCGGCGGTGCTGAAGCCGGAAGCAAACAGCAGTTGGTAGGCCTGCTCGTCGGTGAGGCGCGCGGCGTCGGCCGCGGTGAGCATGCCGCGCTGGACGGCTTTGTCCACCACTTTCTTCCGGTCGATTCCCCGTCCGTCGTCCTCGATTTCGATCATCACGAAATTGCCGCTGTGGTAGGCGCGCAAATTCACCTTGCCCGTCTCCGGCTTGCCCGCCTTCTTCCGGTCGGCGATCGGTTCCAGACCATGGTCGATGGCGTTGCGGATAAGGTGCACCAGCGGATCGCCGATCTCGTCCACCACCGTGCGGTCCAGTTCCGTTTCCGCGCCGGTGATGACGAAGTCCACCTTCTTGCCGAGGGATTTGGCCAGGTCGCGCACCATGCGGGGGAAACGGTTGAAAACCGTTTCCAGGGGCACCATGCGCAATTTCAGGATGACGTCCTGCAAATTGCCGGTGATGCGCGACATTTGTTCGACCGCTTCCGTCAAATCCCCGCGCCGGATTTCCGACGCGAGCTGCTCCAGGCGGGCGCGATTGATGATGAGCTCGCTGAACATGTTCATCAGCGCGTCCAGCCGCTCGCTGTCCACGCGGATGGTGCGGCCCGCCACGCCGCCGCCTTGCTTGTCCCCGCGCCCGGCGGCGGTCGTCCGCCCCGTTTCGGCCTGGTTTTGCGCCGCCGGTGCTGCCGAAGCGGCTGCCGATTCGGCCTGCGCCTGCTCCCGCGGCGGCTCCGCGGCCTGATCCGCCCAGCTGAGTTCCTCCGCGGTCACCTCTTCAATTTCGGAAATGCCGTATATCAGATCCCGGATAAAGGAAGCTTCCTGCCGGGTAATATAGTAAACGGCAAACGAGCGGTCGAACTTTTCCTGTTCCAGATCCTGAACGGAGGGTTCGGATTTCACCACTTCTCCGTGTTGTTCCAGCGCGTCGAACACCATATAAGCGCGGGCCGCCTTGAGGAGGCACCCTTCGCGCAGCGTCACCCGGATATGCAGCGTGCGGAATCCGCTTTCCGCCGACTGTCGGATGACCGAGAGCTGGTACTCGTCCAGCCCGTTTCGCTCCTCCGTGCCGGCGGATGCGCTCCCGCTTCCGCCCATGCCGGACGCCGCTCGTGCCGCCGACGGCGCGCCTCCTTCCGCCAACGATTTGAGGCGTTCGACCAGATCCGCCACATCGGCCTGGCCCGCGCCTCCCCCCTCCACGTCCCGGACCATGGCCTCCAGCGTGTCCAAACCCTTGAACAGCGTGTCGAAAATGTCGTCGTTCATTTTCAGGCGCCCGCCCCGCACCTGATCCAGGACATTCTCCATCTCGTGGGTCAAGGCGGCGAGATCCTGGAACCCCATCGTGGCCGACATGCCCTTCAGGGTGTGGGCGGAACGAAAAATGCTCTGCACGATGCCGATGTCATCCGGCTGCTGCTCCAGGCGCAGCAGGTTTTCGTTCAGCGCCTGCAAGTGCTCCTTCGCCTCGTCGATAAACATCGACAGATACTGATTCATTTCCACTGGCCGGACACCTCCCGTAGGGTCTGACGAAGCGCGTTCCAACCGACTCTTCATGCGACTTTTCGGATGAGCCATCGCGCGATCTCGTGCAGCGGCAGGACATGCATCGCGGCGCCCATCTGGATGGCGGTGCGGGGCATGCCGTATACCACGCAGGTTTCCTCCGACTCGGCGACCGTCACGGCGCCGTCCTCCCGCAACCTTTTCAATCCCTTGGCGCCGTCGCTGCCCATGCCCGTGAGCAGCACGGCCAGGCGCTGCAGCTCCGAAAGGCCGACAAGCGAATCAAACAGGACGTCCACCGACGGTTTGTGGCCGTTGCGCGGCGGACCGTCTTCCAGATGGATGCGGTATCGGCCGGCCGACTCTTTCTCCAGCGTCATCTGCAGGCCGCCGGGAGCGATGTATGCCGTTCCGTTTTCCAGCAGATCTCCGTGTTCCGCTTCGCGGACGCGGATCCGGCAGGACTGATCGAGACGTTGCGCCAGGGAACGGGTAAATCTGGGCGGCATGTGCTGGACGATGAGCAGCGGCGCGGGAAAATCCGCCGGCAGCGCGCTCAACAATTCCTGCAGCGCGCGCGGCCCGCCTGTGGACACGCCGACGGCGACCAGCCGGGTCACCGGAAGAAGCTGCCGAGCCGGCGCCTTTTCCGGACGCTTCGAAGCCGACGGACTCGCCGCCGCTTCCGCCGGGCTTGTCTCCCTGCCCCGGATCGCGCCGGCACGCGCCGCACGCTTGCGCTCCCTGGTCGGTCCGGCATCCGCCGCGGTACCTGTCCCTGCGGCCGCCAGGGAGAGTTTGCGCGTCTTCGCGTCGGCTTCCGGGCGCGGGGAGGACCCTTGCATTGCGTCGGCTTTCGGGGCCGGGAGGCGCTTCGGCGAACCTTTCGGCGAACCGCTTTTCCCCGCGTCTCCCGCCGGCTTGGGCGGCACCTCTCGCTGCCGCGGCGTATGCGACGGCGGTGCCGGGGTCGGAGCCTGTGCCTCCCGGCTGCCCGGTGCAGAAGGCATGGGGACCGATGCCGGTGTCTGGGCGAACAGCCGCAGCCGCCCCTCCCGCCCTGTCTCGGCCGCGATGAGCAGCCTCTCCAGCAGGATTTTCGATACCTTTTCCAACCCCAGACCCGAGGAGGCATCCGGCTTGCGCACGAAATCGAACGCCCCCGCTTGCAGGGCCAGGATCGTTTCCCTCATCCCGTCTTCGCTGACGGCCGACATCAGGATGACCGGCGTCGGACGCGCCGCCATGATCCCCCGGAGCGCTTCGATGCCGTTCATCTTCGGCATTTCCAGATCCATCACCACGACATCGGGAGCAAGTTCCCGCGTCAGCCGCAAGGCTTCTTCGCCGTCGCCGGCAACCCCGGAGATCTCGAACCGGCCCGACGAGGTGATCAGGTCGCCGAACACCCTGCGCATGAAAGGGGAATCGTCCACGAGCAGGACCCGGTACTTGTCCATGTGCGCTCCCCCTTTCTGTTTTCCGGCGGCGAATATCGGGGATCATCCCCAGATCCGCCTGATGCGGCTCAGAAAGCCGCGAATGCCAGCGGGCTCGGTCGTCTTCTCTTCCATCAGGAAGCTGGAAGCGATGCGGTCGATGCCTTTGGCCGCCGGACAGTGGGGATAGGCGTGCAGCAAAGGAATCTGTTTCTTGACGGCCTTGGGCACGTGTTGGTCGTCGGGGACGTACCCAAGGGGCAAAATGTCCAGGCCGAGAAACCTCGCCGCCACCCGCCGGAAATGATCCGCCGTCTGGATGCCCTCCCGCTCGTCGGCCGCCCGGTTGATGACCAGGCGGAACCGAACCGGTTCGCCTTTGGCGCTCACCATCTTGATGAGCGCGTAGGCGTCCGTGACGGAGGTGGGCTCCGGAGTGGTCACGACGATGGTTTCGTCCGCCGCCGTGATGAACCGCGCCGTTTCCTTTGACAGACCGGCGCCCGTATCAAAAAGCACGAAGTCGAAGTGCCCGTGGAGTTTCTCAACCTCGGTGACGAAATATTCCAGCTGTTCCTCGTCGAGCCGGAGAAGGTCCAGAAACCCCGAACCCCCGGCGATGAAGCGAAGCCCCCCCGGTCCTTCCTGGATGATCTCCCAGATCGTCTTTTCCTTTCGCAAGAGATGCACCAGGCTGTAGCGGGCGGGAGCGCCCAGCAGAACGTCGATGTTGGCCATCCCGATATCGGCGTCGAACAAGAGCACGCTGTGTCCCCGATTGCGGAGGGCGATGGCGAAATTGAGGCTGAAATTCGATTTGCCGACGCCGCCCTTTCCGCTGGTGACGGCGACCACACGGGTCGTTCCCGGCGCCGTCCCGATCCTGGCCCGGACCCTTTCCCTCAGCGCTTGCGCCTGGTCGTGCATAGGCTATTCCCCCAACAGGCGCCGAACCAGATCTTCCGGATCGAAGACGCGAATGTCGTCGGGAACCGTCTGGCCGCATGTAATGTAGGAAATGGAAAGGCCGAAATCATGGACCAGATTGAGAACCGCGCCGTACGTATCGGTTTCGTCGAATTTGGTGAGCAACAGACCGTCGACGCCGTACTTTGCAAAATGCGCGGCCACCGTTTTCATGTCGCTGTACTTGTGGGTCATGCTGAGCACCAGGAACGTCTTGGCGTTCTCCCCGGGCGCCAGCAGGGCGTTGACCTCGGAAACGTGCATTTCGTTGCGGTAATTGCGTCCCGCCGTGTCCATCAGCAGCAGATCCCGGTCGGCCAGGTTGTGGAAAGCCCTGTGCAGCTCGGAGGGGGAAAACACCACTTCCAGCGGCACATTAAGGATGTTGGCGTAGGTCCTGAGCTGGTCGACGGCCGCGATCCGGTAGGTGTCCGCCGTGATGAACCCGACCGAACGCCGGTATGTAAGCGTCTGTTCGGCGGCCAGCTTGGCAAGGGTGGTCGTCTTGCCCACCCCCGTCGGCCCGACCAGACGGACGAAACGGGTATCCGCGGTAATGCCTTTTCCCGCGAAAGGCGCAAGCCACTCCAGCAGGATCTCCCGCGCCGCCTCGGCGGGATCCCGGCGGTCTCCCAGCCGGCTCTGCAATTCTTCGGTGAAGCGTTCCACCAGAGAGGCCTCGACGCCCTGTTCCGCAAGCCGGCGCGACCAGCGCGCCGCGTCTTCGGGAAGGCTGCCGAGCGTCTGTTGCCTGGCCATGCGGAGGACCATTTCCTTCACGACGCGCAATTCCCGCATGAGCTCGTCCCGGTCTTCCCCGGCGGTCGGCTCCGCGTCTCCCGCCGCGGCCGAACGGACATCGGAGATCGGGCCGGAAACGGCCGATTCCGTTCGGGCATCCGGGGACAATGACTGGGACAAAGCCTGGGAAGAAGCCGAAGTCCATGACGGGGAGGGTTGATTCGCGTACCGCTCCCTTACGGCCTTCGGAGGCACCATCGTGGCGACGCTATTGGCGGCGGGGGTGTCCGCCGAACCGGCCGCGGCGGAGGTCTGCCGGCTGTCCGTCCGCTCCGCCAGCGTCTGACGGTGCAACGCCAGCGAGCGGACGGCCGCCCGAGCCCGTGTCAGCGACGCGTCGTCCACCGCGGCAATCACTTCCACGCGCCGTTTGCGAAACATCCCGAAAAATCCGCCTTCGCGGATTTCCTTCGTGCCGAGGATGACGGCGTCGGGTCCCAGTTCGCCGCGGATCTGCTGCACCGCTCCGGGCAAATCGTCCGCCACGTACCTTTTGACCTTCATATGCTCACCACCCCGACGCTCTGCACTTCAACGTTCGGTTCCAGTTCTCCGTACGACAGCACCGGAATGTCCTGAAGACTGCGCTCGACCAGGTTGCGCACGTGCATCCGGACGGCCGGGGAAGTCAAGACGATGGGCTGCTGCCCGGTTTGCGCCATGCGGCTGGCATACTCCGCCACGAGCCGCTGGATCGCCTGCGCCGAAACGGGATCCAGCGCCAGGTAGCTGCCGTGTTCCGTCTGCTGAACCGCGTCGGCGATTTTTTTCTCCGTGGACGGGCTCAGGGTAATCACCTTTACCGGCCCGCCCGTGCCGGCGTACTGCTGGGTGATTTGCCGCGACAGCGCCTGGCGGACGTACTCGGTGAGCACGTCCGGGTCCTTGGTCCACTTTCCGTAGTCGGCCAGGGTTTCGAAAATGGTCACCAGGTCGCGGATGGAGATCTTTTCCCTGAGCAGCTTGGCAAGAACTTTCTGAATATCGCCGATGGTGAGCGTGTTCGGCACCAGCTCTTCCACCAGCGTCGGATAATGTTCCTTGACGCTGTCGATCAGCGTCTTTGTCTCCTGGCGGCCGACAAGCTCGTGCGCGTGCTTTTTGATCACTTCCGTCAGATGGGTGGCCACGACGGAAGGAGGATCCACCACGGTATAGCCGGCCAGTTCCGCGCGCTCCCGCATGGATTCGTCGATCCACAGGGCCGGAAGGCCGAAGGCCGGTTCGCGCGTTTCGATCCCGGTGATCGATTCGTCCTCGGTCCCGGGACTCATGGCCAGGTAATGATGTAACAATAATTCGCCGCGCGCCACCGTATTTCCTTTAATTTTAATGACGTATTCGTTCGGTTTGAGTTGAATGTTGTCGCGGATGCGGATAACCGGGACGATCAGCCCGAGCTCAAGGGCGCACTGCCGCCGGATCATGATGATCCGGTCCAGGAGGTCCCCGCCTTGCTGGGTGTCCGCCAGCGGAATCAGGCCGTAACCGAACTCGAACTCGATGGGATCGACCTGCAGCAGGCTGAGGACGCTCTCGGGACTTCGCACCTCCTCGATCTGCTTTTCCTCCACCATCTGTTCCTCGGCCTTTTTCCGCTTGTCCAGGCCGCTTTGCATCTGGAATCCGGCGAACGCCATGATCGCCGCGAACGGCAGCGTGGTGACCAGGCCGATGGGAGTGGCGACGCCCAGCATGAAGATGGTTCCGGCAACGATGAACAACAGCCGGGGATAGCGCAGCACCTGGGCGGTCATGTCCGTCGCGAGGTTGTTCTTGGACGCCGCGCGCGTGACGATGATGCCGGTGGCCGTGCTGAGCAGGAGCGCGGGAATTTCGCTGACCAGGCCGTCCCCGATGGTGAGCACGGTGTACTTTTGCAGCGATTGGGCGAAGCTCAAGCCGTCCCGGAGCATCCCGACGGCAAAGCCGGCGATCAGGTTGATGAACACGATGATGATGGTGGCGATGGCGTCGCCCCGGACGAATTTGCTGGCGCCGTCCATCGCGCCGTAGAAATCGGCTTCCCGTTCAATCTCCGCGCGGCGTTCCATCGCCTGCTGTTCGTTGATAAGCCCGGCGTTGAGGTCCGCGTCGATGGCCATCTGCTTGCCGGGCATGGCGTCGAGGGTGAAGCGCGCCGCCACTTCCGCCACGCGCTCCGCCCCGCGGGTGATGACGATGAACTGGACGATGGTCAGGATGAGAAAGACGATGAAACCGATGGCCGTATCGCCGTGGGTGACGAAGGTCCCGAACGTCTCCACGACCTTGCCGGCTTCTCCTTCGGTCAGGATGAGCCGGGTGGTGGAAATGTTCAGCGCCAGCCTGTACAGCGTAAGCACCAGAAGGACCGTTGGAAACACGGAAAATTGCAACACGTTTTCCGTGTTCATCGCCAGAAGCAGAACGAGGAGCGACAACGAAATGTTGATAATGAGCAAAAAGCTGAGCAGCTGATGGGGAAGCGGCACAATCATCATCAGCACGATGCCGATGACACCGACCAGGATGAACAGGTCCCGGATTTTCACCGTCGCTTCCCTCCTTCCCGTTCTTTCAGGCGCGCTCGTTTCGTCAAGCCGTCAATCCCGCAAAGGTTGCAGACGTCAAGCCGCAGCTCTCCGTCAGGCCTGCCTTCTTCCTTTGAGACGATAGACGTAGGCCAGCACTTCCGCGACCGCGTGATACAGATCGGCCGGAATCGTGTCGCCGATTTCCGTCCGCTCATACAGCATCCTGGCGAGAGGACGATTCTCGACAATGACGACGTCGTGGGCCCGGGCGATTTCGCGGATGCGGATCGCCAGATAGTCGGCGCCCTTGGCGACCACCTTCGGGGCTTCCATCGTCGCCCCGTCGTAGCGCAACGCCACCGCGTAGTGGACCGGGTTGGTGATGACCACGTCCGCCTTCGGCACTTCCTGCATCATCCGCATGAGGGCAATACGCCGCTGTTTCTCGCGGATTTTGCCTTTGACCCTGGGATCGCCTTCCGTCTGCTTGTTCTCATCCTTGATGTCCTGCTTGCTCATCCGCAGGCTCTTTTCATGTTCATAGCGCCGGTAGGCGTAATCGCCGATGGACAGGATCAAGAGCAGCACGGCCACGATCAGGATGAGCCGCATCACCAAGTCTGCGGTGTAGGCGAACATTTCCTGCACAGGCACGTTCGCCAGCATCAGGAAACGGTTCCGTTCCGCCCAGAGCAGGGAGAAGACCGCCAACCCGACTATGGCCAGCTTGAGAAAGCTTTTGACCAGCTCTACTACGGATCGCCAGCCGAACAGGTTGCGGAAACCCGTAATCGGATTGAGCCGGTTCAAATTCGGTTTAAGCACCACCGGAGTAAACAACAGGCCGAACTGGAAATAGGCGGCGGCGACGGCCATGACAAGGGCCACCGCGAAAATCGGCCCGAGCAGCCACGCGAGTTGCACGACGTACGCGGTGAAATACTGGAACACATTGCCCGGCGTGATTTCCATCGTCAGGTTGTGTTCCAGAATCCCGCCGAACAGGCCGAACAGGCGGTTCCCGAACCAGGAACCCATGACCAGCAGGCACAGCAGCGTGCCCAGAAGCACCATGGCCGAGGGTACCTCCGCGCTTTGCGGGACCTGCCCTCTCCTGCGGGCCTGCTGGCGCTTTCTCGGCGTTGCCTTTTCCGTTTTTTCCCCCGCGAAGAGCTGCAGGTTCATCGGCAACGGGCGGCGCACGGGCGTTCCTCCCTTCCGGACGCGCGGATGCTTACGAACCGGCGATGGCCAGCCACTCCCTCAGCGCACCGAACATCCGGTCGAATACCATCCGCAGGACGACGCCCAGCCCGGGCATCATCAGCATCAGGACGACCAGACCGACGAAAATCTTCATCGGAATCCCGATGACAAAAACGTTGAATTGCGGCGCGGTGCGGGCGAGCAGCCCGGCGGCGATGTCGGACATGAACACCGCCACCATCACCGGAGCCGCGATTTGCAGAGCCATCAGAAAGGTGCGGGAAAACGTCTCCGTCAAAAACTGCGTCAAGGCTCCCCCGTAAATGTTTTGAAAGAAATTGTTTTCCAGCGGAAGCCACCGGTAGCTGTCCATGACGGCGCCGAGCAGGTAATGGTGCCCGTCGATGGACAGAAACACCAGAATCGCCACCATGAACTTGAGGTTTCCGACCACCGGAGCGGCGACGCCGGTCAGGGGATCGATGATGTTGGCCAGCCCGAAGCCCTTTTGCAGATCGATAAAGCCTCCTGAAATCTGCACGACGGCGAAAAACAGATAGGCGACGAATCCGAGCCACAGGCCTGCCAGCACTTCCCGGATGACCAGCAGGATATACCGGTTGTCCGTCACGACCTCCGCATCCGTCCCGAGCGTGAGAAAAACGAGCAGCGATACGAAAAAAGCAAGCCCGATCCTGAACATGGCCGGTACGTTCCGTGAACTGAACACCGGGGCGACAACAAAAAACGAGGAAATCCGACAAAGCACAAGCAAAAAAGCGGGCCATGCCTGCACGATCGCGTTCATGACACTCTCAGCCTATGAAATCCGCCAGATTTCCGAGAAGCCTTGCCGTAAAGTCGACCATCACGTTCAGAATCCAGGGGCCGAACAGGAGCAGGGCGACGAACACGGCGAAGATCTTGGGGATGAAGACCAGGGTTTGCTCCTGGATATGGGTGGTCGCCTGAAGAATGCTGACCGTCAGGCCGACGATCAGGGCCAATCCCAGCATCGGCGCCGTGACCTTCAGCACGGTAAACAGCGCTTCCCCGGCCAACCCGATGACAAACTCCGCGCTCATCGCTCACCCTCCGGTTTCGGACATCAGGGCTGAAAACTGGCCAGCAGCGATTTGACGACCAGATACCAGCCATCCACCAACACGAACAGCAAAATTTTGAAAGGCAACGAAATCATGACCGGCGGCAGCATCAGCATCCCCATGGCCATCAGGGTGCTCGCGACCACCATGTCGATGACGAGAAACGGCACAAAGATCATGAATCCCATCTGAAACGCCGTCTTGATCTCGCTCAGGGCGAAAGAAGGAATGAGCACCGTCAGCGGGATGTCCTCGTAGGTGGCCGGCTTTTCCGCCTTGGCGTAATTGAGGAACAGAAGCAGGTCTTTCTCCCGCGTATGTTTGTACATGAATTCCTTCATCGGCACGGCGGCTTTTTCGAACGCTTCGGTCTGACCGATCTCGCCCCTCAGGTACGGCTGCACCGCTTCCTCGTTGACTTTGGACAGCGTCGGCGCCATGACGAACAGCGTCAGGAACAGAGCCATTCCGATCAGCACCTGCGTCGGCGGCGTCTGCTGCGTGCCCAGGGAAGTCCGCACGAAGCCGAGGACGATGACGATGCGCGTAAAACTGGTCATGAGCACCAAAATCGCCGGCGCCAGGCTGAGCACGGTGATGAGCAGCAGGAGGGTCAGCGCGGAAGCGCCCACCGGTTCGGCGTCGGTGCCGATGGTGATGCTCACGATATCCTCTGCCGCCGCGTGCTTGCCCGTCCAGACGAGTCCGGCGAGGGAAAGCGCGAAGCCGGCCGCCCATTTCCGCAATCGCTTCATGGCCTGTCCATCCGATCATCCTTGGTATGATCCTGAAGCAGCTGTTCCACGCGGGCCCGGCGATCCGAAAGTTCGCGCAGCCGGCGCTGGAGAGATTGTTCGAAGGTTTCGTGGAGAACTTGTCCATCCACCCGCTGCGCCGGGTCCGAAGGATTGCCTGTCCTGTGAAGGAACCTCTCCGCCCACCGGGGCAGCCGGACCGGGCGGGAAGTGTCGGCCTCGTCCAACGACTTCAGCAAAGCGGCGACTTCTTCCGGATCGCGGATCGCCTCGATCAGCGTCACGTCTTCGCCGACTCCGAGCACAAAGATCCGGCCGTTCCACTCCACCACCTGGATGGATTTGTTCGTCCCCAGCGCCATGCCGCCCAAATGCCGCATGGACCGGCTGGCCCAGAATCCGCGTCCCCGCCTGGCCAGAAGCCGGAGCAGCCACACGATGGCCGCGACCACCAGGACAAGAACAAAGATGACCCAAAGCACTTCCCAGGCGAAGCCCGGGTATGCCTCTTCCGCCGACACCTGGAGAGCGGGCATGGTCCGTTCTCCTTCGCCCGTCAGCCAATGGTTTTCTTGATCGCTTCAATGACGCGATCCGCCTGGAACGGCTTGACGATAAAATCCTTGGCGCCGGCTTGGATGGCGTCGATGACCATCGCCTGCTGGCCCATGGCGGAGCACATGATCACCTTGGCGTTGGCGTCCACCTTGCGGATTTCCTTCAGGGCGGTGATCCCATCCATTTCCGGCATCGTGATGTCCATGGTCACCAGATCGGGCTGAAGTTCCTTGTACCGCTCGATGGCCTGGATGCCGTCCTGGGCTTCCCCGACGACTTCATAACCGTTTTTGGTGAGAATGTCGCGAATCATCATGCGCATGAAAGCAGCGTCATCGACGATGAGAATACGTTTCCCCATGTGCGGTCTCCCCCCAACGGATCTGGTTCGTGTTTATGATTGGATCAGATTTTCTGGATGCGGTCCCATTGGCTGATGATATCGGTGACGCGGACACCGAAGTTTTCGTCGATGACCACCACTTCACCCTTGGCGATCAGCTTGTTGTTGACCAGGATGTCCACGGGTTCGCCGGCCAGCTTGTCAAGCTCGATGACGGACCCTTGCGACAGTTCCAGGATCTCCTTGATCTGTTTGTGCGTCCGTCCAAGTTCGACGGTGACCTTCAAGGGAATGTCCAGAAGCAGATCCAGGTTGGACTGTTCGGCCGGCGAATAACCGCCGCCGCCGATGCTGCCGAACTGTACCGGCTGGACGCTGACATTCCGGGTCGTCGCGCCGTATGTATGCGGTTGCCCGGCCGGTGGTCCTTCCATCGGTCCGCCTGCGGGTCCTCCCGGCGGTCCGCCGTACGCCGCTCCGGACATGACGGGCGCCTGCTGGGGTGCGCCCGCCGCGGCCGGCGCCGGCGGCGGAGACGAAACCGTTGCGGCAGCCGGAGCCGGTTCCGGCTGCGTTTGCGCCGCGCCAATCAGCGAAGCCACCAGTTCCTTGGCGAACGGAATCGTCTGCAGCTGCATGATGGTGGAATCGACGAGATCTTCGATGGTCAGCCGGAACGAGATTTTGACCAGGACATCCCCTTCGGGGATGCTGGATATTCCGATGCCCTTGGGCGCGTCCATGATGACGATGCCCGGCGGCGAGATGTTGACCATCCGGTTGAAGATCGTGGACATGGACGTGGCGGCGGAACCCATCATCTGGTTCATCGCTTCCTGGACGGCGCTGATGTGGATTTCGTTCAGCTCCGTGTCCTTCGCCCTGCCGTCCCCGCCGAGCATGAGATCCGCGATAACCGCTGCGTCCGAGGTGCGGATGACCAGCGCGTTGACGCCCTCGAAGCCCTCCACGAAGCTGACGTGCACCGCCACGTGGGGTTTCGGAAACTCGTCCTCGAGCTTGGACCGGTGGATGAGGGATACGTACGGCGTGGTGATTTCCACCTTCTTCCCGAGCAGGGTCGAGAGCGCGGTGGCCGCGCTGCCAAAGGTGATGTTGCCGATTTCGCCGAGGGCATCCTGCTCCAGCGGCGTCAGCACATCGCCGATGTCCGTGACTTCCTTGCTTTCCTCGCCGTCATTCGCGGCGGTCTGGCGCAACAGCGCGTCGATTTCCTCCTGGGAAAGATAGTCCTTACCCGTCATCGTCTTCCTCCTCCACATCCTCGGTTACGATCTCGTCGATCTGGACGGCCATGCGGTCCCGCACCGTCCCCGGACTGCCCAGATATTTCACCTTTTCCCCCACCCTGATGCTCAGCTTCTCGCCCACAGTCTTGTCCAGGGCAATCACATCGCCGGCCGAAAGGTTGAGGAATTCCTGTACGGTGATCCAGGAAGTACCCAGCTCCACCACGATCGGCAGCTTCGCCTTGGCGACGCGCTGCTCCAGCATTTCCACCTCTTCCGGAGCCCGCGATTTTTTTTGCGACACGAACCAGTGGTGCACCGACAGCTTCGGCATGATCGGCTCGATGACCACGTGCGGAATACAGAGGTTGATCATCCCCGTGGTGTCGCCGATTTTCGTGCTCATCGAGATGAGCGCGATGGTTTCGTTCGGCGATACGATCTGCATGAATTGCGGGTTCGTTTCCAGCGTTTCGAGCCGGACGGTAAGATCGATCACCGTTTTCCAGGCTTCCTGCAACGTTGCCAGCGCGCGGCCGAACATGCGCTCCAGGATGATGGTTTCGATCTCCGTGAGCGAGGTGATCTTGGCGGGCGCGACGCCCATTCCGCCGAGCAGGCGGTCAAGCATGGCAAAGGCGACGTTCGGGTGCACTTCCAGCACCATGCGGCCTTCCAGCGGTTCCGCCTCGAAGATGTTGAGGATCGTCATCTTCGGGATGGAACGGATGAATTCGTCGTAAGGCAGCTGTTCCACCTGCACGACGTTGATTTGCACAAACGTTCTCAGCTGCGCCGAGAAGTATGTAGTCAGGTAGCGCGCGAAATTTTCGTGGATGCGGGTCAGGCTGCGCAGGTGGTCCTTGGAAAACCGGACGGCGCGCTTGAAATCGTACACGCGGATTTTCCGCTGCTGCTCTTCCCGCTTCAGTTCTTCCGCATCCATTTCGCCGGACGACAGCGCGGCCAAGAGCGCGTCTATCTCGCTCTGCGAAAGAACGTCCACCACTTGGCGTTCCCCCCTTCCGATGACGTGCCGGTCGGACCGTCAGATCGGCGTCATGATGAAGTTCGTGATTTCCACCTTTGTCAGTTTGCCGTTGGCGATCGCCGCCAGTACCGGATTGATGGTGTTGATGATTTCCGAAATCAGCTTGTCCTTTCCGGCGACGCTTGACAGTTCCTCGGGACTCATCTGCCAGAGCGCCTTATTGATGATGGGCCGGATTTCCACGTCCTTGATCTTGTCGAACGCTTCCCGGGTCTTCGCGCTGTCCAGGCGGAACGACAAATCGATAACGACGACATAGCCGGGATCGGCGATGTTCGTCCGGATATTGGTCAATTCGGATGTGACCGCAAGCAATTCATCTGCCGACAGGGGTTCGGACTGGTTCAGCGCTCTATCCCTCGGAGCGAATAAGCCGCTCTGGTTCCAGAGGATGACGACGACTACGGCGATCAGCGTGATGGCCAAAAGCAGCGAAACCAGCCAAGGCCAAGTTCGTTTCATGACATTGCTCCTTCCTTGTCGGCATCATCCGGAGCATACGACGCCGCCGCCGCTCCGCGAAGTCCGACAGAACGCAGATATTGCTGGACGGATCGAATCACATCCGAAGCGCTTTCGGTGACGATGTATTTTTTTCCGTTGACCAGCGTGATGAGCGTATCCGGCGTTTCTTCCACCGTCTCGATCATCAGCGCGTTCAGGTGGAACCGGGTCCCGTTCAGACGGGTAACCTGGATCAAGGAGATTTCCCTCCCGCACCGCTCCGGGGAGGAGGAGCCCACATGGAAGAATCCTCCTCCCCCGCGGTTTACCGGATGCTAAAGTGCTTACGCATTATCGCTTCAGATTGACAACTTCCTGCAAAATTTCATCGGAAGTGGTGATGATTCGGGAGTTGGCTTGAAATCCGCGTTGAGCGATGATCATTTCGGTAAATTCGACGGTCAGGTCCACATTGGACATTTCAAGCTGCCCGGCAATGATGGCTCCGGTGCCGTCTTCCGCCGAATTCGGCGGAAGCAGATCGCCCAGTTCGCCATCCGGGTTGGCGTTGACCGTCAACCGGTACAGGTTGCTGCCTACCTTCTCCAGCCCGCCCGGGTTCGCCACGAGCGCCAGGCCGATCTGTCCGATGGTCACCACCTCGCCGGCTTCGTTGACCCCCAGCACGGATCCGTCCAGCGCGATGGAGACGGAGGTGATCCCTTCTTCAATGATGATGGGCGCTCCGTCCGTCGACAGGACGAACAGGCCGTCCGAGTTCACCAGTTGCCGGTTGCCGTCAATGAGGAAATTGCCGGCCCGCGTCAGATACAGCGGCCCGTCGGCGTCGCCCGTCGGGGAGAGGACAAAGAAGCCGTCGCCGTCAATGCGCAAGTCGAGCGGATTGTTGGTGGTCATGGCGCTGCCCGGCAAATGCATCGTATCAATGGCGGACACCGTCACGCCAAGGCCCACCTGTTTGGGGTTGACCCCCCCCATTTCGCCTTCCACCGGCGCGGTGGCCCCGGCCATCGACTGGCTCAGGATGTCTTTGAACATCACCCGCCCGGATTTGAAGCCGACGGTGTTGACGTTGGCGATGTTGTTGCCGATGACGTCGAGTTTGATCTGAAAACTGCGCATTCCGGATACGCCGGAATACATCGCACGTATCATCGGAAAGAACCCTCCTCGTTTGTGAGGTCAGGCCGCTTCCGTCGTTCCGCGGCCCCGGGCCCCCTTTTCAGGTCCGGCCCGTTTCCGGAGTGAAATCCGGTCATCATCTCTGCCTTATCGAACGATGACGGCGCTGTCGATTTGCGTGAAGACATGCTCCCTCATGGATGCTCCGTCCATCGCCGTCACCACGGTGCGATTGGGAACGCTGACGATCATGGCCACGTCGCGGTACAACACCAGGGAATCCCTGGCTCCCTTGGCCGCGGCCTGATCCACGGCACGGGCGATTTCGCCCAGCTGTTCCGGTCCGAAATGGATGCCGCGCTGCCTGAGCCGCTGCTCCGCGTGCTGGCTGAACTTAAGCTGCTTTTGCTGCAAAATTTCGCGGAAGGACGGTTCCTTCGATTCAGCCGGCGCACTGCGCTGTTTCGAAACCGGATAACCGCCGGTTACCCTGCCCGTCTGCCCGATGGGAAGTTGCCCCGGCCACCAGCGATCGTTCATGCGCCCTCACCCGCTTCCGCGGGCGATTCATTCGTCGTGTCCTCCCCGTCCGCGGGCGGCTCTTCCGGCTCTTCAGGCGTCGTTGCCGGACGCCCGACGTACACGATGTCGTCGGCCTTGATTTCCTTGTCGCCGACTTTCGCGTACACTTCGCCGTTTCGGACCACGATGGAATCCACGACGCCCTTCCGTTCGACGATTTCGCCAGCGTCATCCTTCTCCTTCCAACCGATCTCCATGCCGATCAGATTGGCGGAGAGCGCCGCCGACTGGCGCAGGGCGTTCACTTCCATGGCGACGTTCATCATTTGCTCCAAGGCGGTGAATTGCGCCATCTGGGCGATGAACTCGCGGTCCTGCATCGGCTCGAGCGGATCCTGATTGGCGAGCTGGGTTACCAGGAGCCGCAAAAACTGTTCCCTGCCGAGCTCCTGCTGCGGTGTCCGCACCGCCCGCTGCACGTTTTGCGATGAATAATGCGGCCAGACGTTCTGCGTGCCGGTCGTGTAGCCGGCCACCATTACCACCTCCTTGCCGGCGCCGCATCAGGCGGTCAGATTGATCGAGCTGCCGTAAATGTCCTGCAGGATCGCGGTCCGTTCGAGGGCCGCCTCGAACTCCGCCGCTTCGCGGTATCCGGCGCCCCGTTCTTCGCGGAACGCTCCGTGGCGCCCGTCACCGGAACCCTGCTGCCGTCCCTGATGCTGCATGTGGGCGAGTACGGAGCCCGAGGGCGATTGCTGGACCACTTCCATCCGTTCCACCTGCAGGCCGTGCACCTGGAGCGCCGTCTTGAGCTGGGCCATTTGCGCTTCCAGCATTTCCTTGGCCATCCCGGTGGCGGTGACGAACTGGGCCGTCAGCACGCCGTTATGCAACGACAGGCGGATGTCCACGTGGCCAAGGTGCTCGGGATGGAGCGAGATGCGCGCCTCGGTGACGCCGTTTGTCCCTTGCAGCGTCAGCTTTTTCACCAGGAAGGGCGCAAGCTGGTCCGCGAGCCGTTGCACGGGAATCCTGGGCGGCTGTTCCGTTCTTTCCGGCTGGACCGCTTCGCTCAGGCCGCGCAGCATCCAGACCGGAACGGGACCGTTTTCCGCCGGAGATTCGGCAACCGCGGGCCACGTCGTCCGTCCGGCCGGGTGCGCCGCGTTTTCTCCCAGGCTTTCGCCGCGGATGGCCGCAACCATTTGCGGCCGGAAAGCCGGTTGCTGCGTTTCGTCCCGCAAGACCGACGCGGATCTCGGCACTTCCGACGGACGGAGGGATGTCTGCGCCGTTTGCGCGTTCCCGCCGGGGTGCTGTCCCTGCCCTTCGCCGCCGGCAGGCGTTGCCGGGAAGTTCCCTTGTCCCGCGGATTTCGCCAGAACCGCAGGCTGCTGCAACTCCGCCGCCGGCGATTCGTTGCCGGGAACCGTCGGCTGCCCTTGCTGAAGCAAAAGCTGCAGCGTCCTCGCCAACTCCGCCCCGTCGGGTGACTTCGCCAAAGCGGCCAAAATTTCCTGCAGACGGGCTCCGTGGAGTGCGGCGAAGGTTTCCGACGAACCGGCATCCGCCCCGGCGCCTGTCGTCCCGATCCCCAGCGCGGCGAGCAGCGCCGTCACCAGGGCATCCGGCGACATCTCCCCCGGCTGCGCCGACGCGTCGCCGGCCGGCTTGCCGTCCGCTTCTTCACCCGCAAGACCCAGAAGACGCATCAGCCCGTCGGCCCATTCGCGCAGCGCCGCAAGGAACGCATCGCCTTCCGCGATCCCGTCAAGCCCCGCCGACGGATCGTTCCGGGATCCAATCCCCAGCATCGCCGCAAGGCCGGGATCGGAAGAGAAACCGGCGTTTGGCGCCAGGATCCACCACAAGGCAGCCGGCAGGGCCATGCCGCTTACGCCCGCGCCGTCCGCCTTCGCCCCGCCCTGGAGCAGACCGGCGAACATTCGGGCGAATTCCGTCTGCGGCGCCGCTCCGCCGGCGGCCCTGAAGTCCTGCCGAATCGCTGGCGCGGCGGTATTCGCCGCCAGGACCATGCTGAAGTCCGCACGCATGTTTATCACCTCCTTTCAAAGGGAGGTTCCGCCGTATGGGCATATGGCTTAAGCCGTGTTTTCAGGCGGACCTTCGCTTCATGAACCGGGCGGAATGAGCTCCGCCATAAGGGACGCCGTCGTCTGGCTGTCCTTGGCCGTCATGGCGCCCACCACCCGGCTGCGGGTCGCGCTGTCCATGCTGGCCAGGATATACAGCGCCTTGTTGCGGTTATTCCCGGCCATCTCGAGGATCAGCGTGGCGGCCTGTCCGGCCTCCATGAACGTGAACGTACCGCCCAGTTCTTCCGCCTCCAGGATCAGCCCGGAGTCGGACAGCCTCTCTTCCAGTTCGCGCACGCGCGCCTGGAGCGCCGCCAGCTGCAGTTCCTCCACCGGAAATCTGTCCTTGAGCATCGCCGTCAGTTCCGCGGCCCGCTGCGGGTTCATCCGTTCGAGAATGCGCCCGCGCGTCGCCTCGGGCATATAATCGAGCACCAGCGCCGCTTCCTCCGCCGTCATGTTTTCCAGGATCGGCGCCGCCTTGCTGGGCGTCATTCTGCCGTACATCCCGGCGAGAGAACGGATGCGCGCTTCGTATTCCGCCGTGGTGATGGTCCTGTCTGCGAGGCTGGCGTTCAGCTCCTCGACCTGCGCGCGCAGCTCGGCAATTTCCGCCTCCTGCCGGCGTGTCGTTTCGACGGATTGCCGCAGCGCTTCCTCCCGCTCCGCCAGTATCGTCTCCAGTTCACGGATGCGCTCCCGGACGTTCTGCGTTGCCGTCTCTTCCGGAGTCCGCGACGTTTTCTCGCCCGCCGACTCCGGCAGCAATTGGCCGACCACAGGAATCCTGCGGCCGAAATCCAGCACGGAGCTCCGCAGATCCGTGTCAAAAATCAGAAGCAGGATGCCGAGGAGCAAAGCCGTGAACAAAACGGGCGTTATCAGGAATAGGATGCGTTCCAGCCATCCGGCTCCGTCTTTTTCCGCCTTTGCTTCCGCCACGATCTTCCCCCCGTTCGTTCCCCGGCCTGGCGCGGACTGGCGGTTCACGGTTCACGCCCGCCGTCCGCCCGACGGCTTTCCGCACACACCGCGCTGTTCAGACGCGCGCGGCGCGGGCGGCCTTGACCGCCGCCAGATCGTCCATCTCCTTCTGCTCCTTCCGGTTCCACTCCAGCCGGAAACGCTCCCACGCCTTCTCCCGCTGGTTCAGCCACACCTTTTCGTCGATCATCTTGTCCGTCAGCCGACGCAGCCGTTCCTGGACGATCTCTTCCGCGCGATGGACGGCTTCGGTCTGGTCGCGGATGCGCGAGTCGAGCACCAGGACATAGGCTTCCATCTGCCGGAGCCGCGCCAGCGGAATCGGGCGGGAGACTTCCTCTTCCAGGCGGCTCGCCGTCTCCTCCCTTTCCCGCACCAGCCGGGCAAGCCGTTCCTCTTCCGCGTGAAGCACGCCCAGCGCGGCGGCGTAAGCCCATTCGGCCATCGATTTCTCGCCGCTTTTCAAGTCGACGATTTTCTGAAAGGGATAACGGAATCGCATACCGGCTCGGCTCATCCTTTCCGGAACTCGGTGATCAAACGCTCCCGCGCTTCTTCGAACGAAACCTTCTCGTCGACTTCCTGCCTCGTGTACGCGTTGATCCTATCTATGTAATCCATCGCCGCGTCGATGTCCGGATTGCTGCCCCGCTGATAAGCGCCGATATGGATGAGATCCTCCGCTTCCCGGTAGACGGCCAACAGTTGCTTCAGCCGGGACGCGGCTTCCATATGCCCGGTTGAAACGATGCCTTTCATCAGCCGGCTGACGCTGGCCAGCACGTCGACGGCCGGAAAATGGCCCTTGTTGGCCAGCCTGCGGTCCAGCACGATGTGGCCGTCAAGAATGCCCCGAACCGCGTCCGAAATCGGCTCGTTCAGGTCGTCCCCGTCCACCAGCACGGTGTAGAAAGCGGTAATCGAACCGACGGCGCTGGTCCCCGCCCGCTCCAGGAGCTTGGGAAGCGCGGCGAACACCGACGGCGTGTAGCCCCTTGTGGCCGGCGGTTCGCCGATGGCCAGGCCCACCTCGCGCAAGGCCATGGCATAGCGGGTCAGGGAATCCATGAGCAGCATGACGTTCAGACCCCGGTCGCGGAAATATTCGGCGATGGCCGTCGCGATGAGAGCTCCCTTGATCCGGATGAGCGCCGGCTGATCGCTCGTCGCCACCACCACCACCGACCGGGCAAGCCCGTCCGGCCCGAGATCCCGCTCGATGAATTCGAGCACCTCGCGTCCGCGTTCGCCGATGAGGCCGATAACGTTCACGTCGGCGGCGGTGTGCCGGGCGATCATGCCGAGCAGGGTGCTCTTGCCGACGCCGGAACCGGCAAAGATGCCGACCCGCTGCCCTCTGCCCACTGTCAGCAGCCCGTCGATGCAACGGACGCCCACGCCGATGGGCTCCCGGATGAGCGGCCGCTGCAGCGGATTGCCAGGCGCATTGTTCGTCGAGTATCGCGGCAGCCCCGCCGGCAGCTGGCTTCCGTCCAGCGGCCGGCCCAGGCCGTCCAACACCTTGCCCAGAAGCTCCGTGCCCACGGGAACGGTCAGCGGACGTCCGGTCGCGACCACGTCGCTGCCGGGTCCGATGGCCTGCAGGTCGCCGAACGGCATCAGCAGCACCCGGTTGTTGCGGAAACCCACGACTTCCGCGGGAACGGGATTGCCGCCCTTGACCGGGTGGATCAGGCAAACGTCACCGATGCTGGCGTCGGGACCTTCGGCTTCCACCGTCAGTCCGATCACCTGGATAACCTTGCCGTTGATCCGGATGGGATCAATGTTCTTGAGCGCCTCCAGATACCGGCCCGCGTCAAGCGTCCTGACCGCCATCGCGTTCCCCCGCTTCTTCCCCCGCCGCGGCCACCTGGACGAGCGCCTCGCGGATCGCCGCCAATTGCGTATCCACCCTGGCGTCGATACTGCCAAAGGACGAGCGGACGATGCAGCCGCCGTTTTTCACCGCCGGATCGGGCACGATGTGCAGTTCGGCCTGGGAATCGATAACCGAGGCCAGCTCGTCCCTGGAGGCGTGAACGAAGGCAAACTGGTCCGGCGCCACGCACAGGGTGATGACGCCCTGCTCTTTTCGGCGGGCGAGCGCACGGGCGATCAGCCCGAGCGCCAATTCCGGCGTATCCGCCAGCTGCTTGCCGACAATCTTGCCGGCGATGCCGCAAGCCAGGTCCACCAGAAAGCGCTCCGCCTCGTTGATGATATTCTCCTTGGCCCGATACGCCTGTTCCACCAGCTCCCCGGCCTGGGCGAGCCGTTCTTCCCACTGCCGCCGGATTTCCTCCTCCGCAAGGCGCAGGCCTTCCCGGTATCCTTCCTCATGACCGGCCCGCCTTGCTTCTTCCGCAAGGGCGGCGTCCTCCCCCCGGCGCGCCTGCCACCAGGCGTCGATTTCCTCCTGCGCGGCCGCCTTCAGCCGCTCCGCCTCTTCCCTGGCCTCCTGAAGGATTTGCGCGGCGAGCCGCTCCGCGTCCTGAAGCACCTGATTTCTTTCTGCTTCGACATCGGAAGGCGAAATTCCTCCGCCTTCGGACCCCTGCCCGCCGTCCTGCGCCCCGCGGCGCAAGGACGCCTGCAGGCGGCGCTCGACCTCCAGCCGCTTGAGTTCCTCGAGGGTGATGACCTGGGAAGATTTGTAGAGGTTAGACAATGATGTCGTCGCCTCCTCCGCGGGCTATGATGATTTCGCCCGCTTCTTCCAGCCTGCGGATCGTCGCGACGATGCGCGTCTGCGCCTCTTCCACGTCACGCAGCCGCACGGGTCCCATGTATTCCATTTCTTCCTTGAACGTCTCCGCCATCCGCTTGGACATGTTGCGGAAAACGGCTTCCCGCACTTCTTCGCTGGCCACCTTGAGGGCCAGCTGCAAATCCTGGTTGTCGACTTCGCGGATGATCCGCTGGATGGAGCGGTTGTCCAGCGTGACGATGTCCTCGAAAACGAACATGCGCTTCTTGATTTCTTCCGCCAGCTCGGGATCCTGGATTTCCAGGGAGTCGAGAATCGTCCGTTCCGTGCTGCGGTCGACGCCGTTGAGAATCTGGACGATCGCTTCGATGCCGCCGGCGCTCGTGTAGTCCTGCGTGACGGTGGTGGACAGCTTCTGCTCCAGCACCCGTTCGATCTGCGCGATCACTTCGGGGGATGTGCTGTCCATTAGCGCGATGCGCCGGGCCACGTCCGCCTGTTTCTCCGGCGGAAGGGACGACAGCACCGCCGAAGCCTGGTCGGGGCGAAGATAGGACAGCACCAGCGCAATCGTCTGGGAGTTTTCATTTTGAATGAAGTTGAGGATTTGCATCGGTTCCGCCTTGCGCGCGAAGTCGAACGGCCTCACCTGCAGGGTGGCGGTCAGCCGGTTCAAGATTTCCATGGCTTTGGCCGGGCCGAGAGCTTTTTCCAGAATCTCCTTCGCGTAAGCGATGCCGCCCTGGGTGAGGAATTCCTGCGCGACGCAAATCTGGTGGAACTCCGTCAGGATCGCGTTCTTTTCCTCGCTGTCGACCTTGCGAACATTAGCGATTTCCAGCGTCAGCTGTTCAATTTCTTCATCCCGCAGGTGCTTGAACACCTGGGCGGAAACTTCAGGCCCAAGGGTGATGAGAAGGATGGCGGCCTTCTGTCGTCCGGATAATTGATGAACAGCTCTCGCCATCACACCCACTCCTATTCATCAACAAGCCAAGTCCTGAGCAGACTGACGAAATCTTCGGGTTTGGTCTTGGCCAGATGCTCCAGCTGCCTGCGCACCATGCTCTCGTTGCGGATGAGTTCCAGTTCGAGGGCATTCGTCTCCTGGGCGGCCGCCAAGGGTTGCTCTTCCTCGGTCAGCTTTCTTTGCCGGCGCCGGCGGTAGGCCAACGCCGCCGCCACGGCGCCCACCGCGGCAAGTCCCGCCAGGAGGGCGGGCCACCAGGCGGCGAAGAAGTTGACCGGCTCCGGAGACGGCCGGGTAAATTCTTGCGAAAATACGGACACGCGTTCGGCAAGGGCCTGATTCGACAGATCCAGGCCGGAATCGGCCAGCTGCGTCCGCACGTACTGGATGAGCATCTGCTCGATGTTGGCGAGCGACTCCGGCGTGACGGCGCCGGAATCGATGGCCACGCTGACCGCCAGATCCATGACACGGTAAGGACCGTATTCGATATTGTTGATGATGCGATTGTAGTCGTAGTTGATCGTGCTGCTCGTTTCCTCGGACACGGTCGTGCCGGAGGCCCCGGCCGCCGGATAGTTGGGAATGTCCGTCTGTCCCGTCCCCACGACGCCGCCGGGCTGTCCGTCCGTGCCCTGGAACGTGCTCGAAGTGTTCTGTTCGCTGACCACGATGCCGCGATTGTCGTTGTTGGCCAGCGGCTGCACCAGTTGCTCCTGGGTCACTTTCCGATCAAAGTTGAGCGCCGCCGCGACGCTGACCACCATGTTTTCGATGCCGACAATTCGCCCGAGGAACGTCTGGATGTTACGTTTCATATCGTTTTCGAATTGCCGGCGGATTTCCATCTGGGTGTCCGCGACGCCGCTCGAGCCGCTCGCGCCCAGAAGCCTTGAGGAAGGCTGCAATTCTTCGTATTGGCTGGTGATGGTGATGTCCTCGATATGTAAGTTGGGTACCGACGTTTTGACCAGGTTGAAATAGCTGTCGATCTGCTCCTGGGTCGGCCTGAACCCCGGTTTCAGGGTCAGCCGCACGGACGCCAACGCCCGTTCCCTTTCTTCCTGGTTTAAGAACACGCTTTCCTCGGGCAAGGTGACCAGCACTTTCGCCCGCTGCACGCCGGTCATGCCTTCGAGGAGCTGCTGGATTTCGCCGTTCAGCATGTTGCGGTACCGGACCCGGAACTCCTGGTCGGTCATGCCCAGAGCCGAAGCGGAACGGCTGAGTTCGGCGAAGCCGATCGAGCCGCTTTGGATCAAGCCCTGCGCGCCCACGTCCACCCGCACGCGGTCGGCGACGGAGCTCGGCACGGCAATGGCCGTCCCGCCGTTCAGGAGACGGTAGGAAACGCCGGCACCTTCCAAATGTTCCATAATGGCTGCGGCGTCATTGCTGTCCAGGTTCTGGAACGCGACCTCGTATTCGGTCCGCGTAAGCAGGTAGATGAGCACAATGATGACGACAAGCAGCAGGACCGCGGTCACGGCAAGCACGGTTTTTTGCTTCCGATTGTATTGGTTCCAGAAGGCGAGAAGTCTGTCACGAACCTGCAGCCATCTCTCGTTCAATTACGCCACCCCGCCCACAGGAATTGCCACAATTGGAGTTCAACTGGTGGAATTAGGAGTCTACATCTGCATCCGCATGATTTCCTGATAGGCTTCGATGACCTTGTTGCGGATCTCCGCGGTCAGCCTCAGACCGAGCTCCGCTTTCGCGGCGGCAAGCATGACGTCGTTGACGTCGGCTTCTCCGATAATGAACAGGTCATTGACGCGATGGACCTGCTGTTCCGCGGATGCCACCTGGTCCAGCGCTTTTTTCAGATAATCGGCGAAACTTTCCGTCACCTCGGCCGGCGTCGCATCCGCACGCACGCGGTCCTGCATTCCGGCCGGCAGGCTGACGGACACAAGGGAAGCGGGATCAATCATGGTTCGACTTTCCTCCCGGAGGGGTTAATCGGTCACTGGCGGCCGATTTCCAGGGATTTCATGAACATGGCTTTGCTCGCGTTCAGCGCCGTCACGTTGGCTTCGTAGGACCTCGTGGCCGAAATCAGGTCGACCATTTCCTTGATGAGATCGACATTGGGCATGCTGACCATGCCGTTTTCGTCTGCGTCGGGATGGGCGGGATTGTAAACCTGCTTGAACGGCGAGGGATCTTCCGCGATCCGCGTGACGCGCACGCCTTTCGTGGCCAGTTTGCCGTTCAGCACGTCGCGGAAATCAGCCCGAATCGGTTCCATGACCGTCATTTTTCGCCGGTATGGCACGGGCTTTCCGTCTTCGAAGGATGCGCGCGTCGTTTCCGCGTTGGCGATGTTGGAGGCGATGACGTCCATGCGCAGGCGCTGGGCCGTAAGCGCCGAAGCACTGATGTCAAATCCGCCAAGCTTCAAGCTTCATCTACCTCCCCGTAATGCCGAGCCGCAACATGCGGATCTCGTGATCGATCTGCTGCACGAACAGGTTGTAGCGGAGCTGGTTCTCCGCGAGGAGCGCCATTTCCCGGTCGATGTCAACATTGTTTCCGTTATGGTTCAACGTCGAGGACCGGTCCGTCACCACCCGGGGCTCCGGCGCGGGAGAGCGGCCCGGCATGTGGCCCGGCAAAAACGTCCTCAGGGGAAGTTTCTTGTCCGGCCTTGCGCCCAGCTTTTCCGCCAGAAGTTCCTCGAACACGACTTCCGCCCGTTTGAAATTGGGCACATCCGCATTGGCGATGTTGTTCGCCAAGACTTGCTGGCGCAGGGAAGCCGCGTGAAGGGCTCCGGCCAACCGCTCAAACGAAGCGCCTCCAAGCAAGTCCAATTGCCTCCCCCTCTCGTTCCCCGGAAAAATGAGACAACTCTCATGTAACCGGTATCTTATCCCCCATGCTTATTCCACATTGATCCACCATAATCCTTCTTCATTCACCAAGAGATTTTGATTTTCGCGGTAATTTTCTATAAAAAAACAACTGAACTTGCCGATATTTACTTATTTAAGGGCTAAAATCGTCTAGGTTTGTCGGAAATGAAAAAAATCTAAGGATTATCATCCAATAAGCTTCCGCATTAGACAATAAGAAAAAAGCCCCGTTTTCCCGGGGCCTCGCGGCTTAAGATCGAAAGTCCGTTATCGGTCGTTGGCGGGAGTCAGGGGAGGTCTTTGGTATCATCGCCGATTTTCAGTTCCCGCAAAAGATAAGGATTAAGAATCCGGATATAGGTGCCCTTCATGCCGAGGGAACGCGATTCGATGGTGCCCGCGCTTTCCAGTTTGCGCAGGGCGTTGACGATGACCGAGCGGGTGATGCCGTAGCGGTCCGCGATCTTGGAAGCGACAAGAAGCCCTTCCCGCCCTTCCAAGGCCTCGAACATGTGCTGGGCGGCTTCCAGTTCGCTGAACGAAAGGGAACGGACAGCCACGGCCACCACGGCGCGGTTGCGCGCTTCCTGTTCCCGCTCTTCGGCCCGTTCGCGCAGGATTTCCATGCCCACGATGGTGGCGCCGTACTCCGCCAAAATCAAATCTTCCTCGCCAAAGCTTTCGTCCCGCCGCGCAAGCAGCAGCGTGCCGAGGCGCTCGCCTCCGCCCGTGATGGGCACGATCGCCGTCATCATCCCCGCAAAGGCCCCGTCCGAAAGGACGGACATCCCGTCCGGGTCCCGGCCCGCGACCGTATCGGTCACGCGGAGAAACTGTTCGTTCGTTTCTTCGGAAAATTTCGGTTCACCGTTTTCCGTCCTTTCCAGCCAAGCCAGCTGGAACTCGGGGGAACAGGCCAAACCGAGAACCTTGCCCTTTCGGCTGACCACAAACACATCGCTTTTTACCGTCTCCCGCAGCGCTTCCGCCATCTCACGGAAACTGACGGGCTTGCCGGCGGCTTTCTGGAGCAGCCGGTTGAGCGTGCGGACTTTTTCCAACAACGTCATTTCGCAAATTCCTCCGGACCGGTCACAGAATGAATTGGCTGAGGTCGCGGTTGCCGACCACGCCGGACAGTTTTTCCCTCACGTATTCCGCCGTGATTTCCAGTTCGTCGAGATGGAGATCGGGGGCTTCAAAGGACACGTCTTCAAGCAGTTTTTCCAGCAGGGTGTGAAGCCGGCGCGCCCCGATGTCTTCGGTGTTGCGGTTTACTTCCTGGGCCATGCGGGCGATTTCCGCGATCGCCGCGTCGGTGAAGCGAATCCGGATGCCTTCCGTCTCAAGAAGCGCCGCGTATTGTTTCGTCAGGGCGTTTTCGGGTTCCGTCAGGATGCGGATGAAATCCTCGTCCGACAGACTGGACAGCTCCACGCGGATCGGGAACCGCCCCTGCAGTTCCGGAATCAGGTCCGAGGGTTTGCTCATGTGGAAGGCGCCGGCGGCGATGAACAGAATGTGGTCGGTCTTGATCGGACCGTACTTGGTCATCACCGTGCAGCCTTCCACGATCGGCAAAATGTCGCGCTGCACCCCTTCGCGCGACACATCGGGACCGTGGCCGCGGCCGGAGCTGGCAATCTTGTCGATCTCGTCGATGAAAATGATGCCCGACTGTTCGGCACGGCGCAGCGACTCGCTGATGACGTCGTCCATGTCGATCAGCTTGGCGGCTTCTTCCTGGATAAGGGCCTTGCGCGCCTCGCGGACGGTCAGCCGGCGTTTTTTGCGCCGCTTCGGGATCAGATGCCCGAAAAGCTCCTGCATGTTGTGCCCAAGCTGGTCCTGGCCCGGAATCGAAAACATGTCCAGCAGCGGGGTGACGGTTTCCTCCACTTCGATTTCCACCATCTCCCGCTCCAGTTCCCCGGTTTCCAGTTTCCGCCGGACTTCGCGGCGCCTTTCGAGGAGAGAGGAATCCACCGGTTCGGGTTCCTCGGCGGCCTGTTGCCCTGCGCCAAACAGCATCTCCAGCGGGTTCCGCTGCGGCCTGGCCCGGGCCGGCGACGGCACGAGAAGGGCCGCCAGGCGGTCGTTGGCCGCCTGTTCCGCCTTCGGGCGCACCCGCTCCTCCCGCTCTTCCTTGACCATGCGGATCGCCGTTTCCACGAGATCCCGCACCATGGATTCCACGTCGCGGCCGACGTAACCGACCTCGGTGAACTTCGTCGCTTCCACCTTCACGAAAGGCGCGTCCACCAGCTTGGCGAGCCGGCGAGCAATTTCCGTCTTGCCCACGCCGGTGGGGCCGATCATGAGGATGTTTTTCGGGGTAATTTCATCGCGCAGCGCTTCGGGTAGCCGGCTGCGCCGGTAACGATTGCGCAGGGCGACGGCCACCGAACGCTTGGCCTGCTTCTGGCCGACGATGTATTTGTCGAGCTCCGCCACAATCTGCCGGGGGGTTAGGGCTTCGCTCATCGGACCCCCTCCTTGTCGTTCAGATTTCCTCCACCACGATCCGGTCGTTCGTAAACACACAGATTTCTCCCGCCACGCGCAGGGCCGCTTCCGCGATTTCCCGCGCCCCCATCTCCGGCGCGTGGCGCTTCAGGGCCCGCGCCGCGGCCAGCGCGTAGCCGCCGCCCGAACCGATGGCGAGGATGCCGTCGTCCGGTTCGATCACCTCGCCGCCGCCGGAAATAAGCAGAAGTCCTCCGGCGTCCATGACGATCAGCATGGCTTCCAGGCGCCGCAGCACCCGGTCCGACCGCCATTCCTTCGCCAGTTCCACGGCGGCGCGTTGCAAATGGCCGCGGTGCTCCTCCAGCTTGCCCTCGAATTTCTCGAACAGGGTGACCGCGTCCGCCACCGAACCGGCGAAGCCGGCCGCCACACGGCCGCCGTACAGGCGGCGCACCTTCTTGGCGCCGTGCTTCATCACCAGCTGATTGCCAAAGGTCACCTGGCCGTCCCCGGCGATGGCGCCTTTGCCGTTGTGGCGGACGGCACAGATGGTGGTGCCGTGAAACGTCCCGTTCATGCGCGCACGCCTCCCGTTTGCGCCGCCAGTTCGGCGGCGAACTTGTCCGTCCGCTCCAGGGCCCGCCTGGCGATCGCTTCGTTTTTTTCTTTTTTGCCGCGGATCCGGCGGTCCGAAGGCGGCATGAGGCCGAAATTGATGTTCATTGGCTGAAAGCTCCCGGGGTCCGCGGAGGTGACGTATCTCGCCAGGCTGCCGATGGCAGTCTCCTCCGGCCAGACCGCGGGCTCAAGGCCCAGGGCCAGCCGCGCGGCGTTCACGCCGGCGACCAGTCCCGACGCAGCCGATTCCACGTATCCTTCCACCCCGGTCATCTGCCCGGCGAAAAACAGGGTGTCGCGGCCCCGGAATTGATAGGTCGGCCTGAGCACCCGGGGCGAATTGATGAACGTGTTGCGGTGCATCACCCCGTAGCGGACGAATTCCGCCCGTTCCAGCCCGGGAATGAGGGAAAATACCCGTTTCTGCTCGCCCCACTTCAGGTTGGTCTGGAATCCCACCATATTGTATAGGGTGGCGGCCGCGTTGTCCTGCCGGAGCTGGACGACCGCGAAGGGCTGCCGTCCGGTGCGGGGATCGACAAGGCCCACCGGCTTCATCGGACCGAAGAGCACCGTCTGTTTTCCCCGTTTGGCCATCACTTCAATGGGCATGCATCCCTCGAAGTAGATTTCCTTTTCGAATTCCTTGAGCGGCACGGTCTCCGCGGTGACGAGGGCTTCGTAGAAAACGTCGAACTCCTCTTCCGTCATCGGACAGTTGAGGTAGGCGGCTTCGCCTTTGCCGTACCGGGAGGCGACGAACACCTTGTCCATGTCGATGGAATCCTTCTCCACGATGGGCGAAGCGGCGTCGTAGAAATACAGGTATTCCTCGCCGATCAGACGGCGAATCCGGCCGGAAAGCGCCGGCGAGGTGAGCGGGCCGGTGGCGACGACGACGACGCCGTCGCCGGGAATGTCCGTCACCTCTTCCCGGACGACCGTCACCAGCGGGTGTTCGCGGAGCCGGCGGGTCACTTCTTCGGAAAAGCCTTCCCGGTCCACGGCCAGGGCGCCCCCCGCCGGCACGGCGTGCCGGTCCGCACAGGAGATGATGAGCGACCCGAGCCGCCGCATCTCCTCCTTCAGCAAGCCGGCGGCGTTGCTCAGGGCGCTGGCGCGCAAGCTGTTGCTGCACACCAGCTCGGCGAAACGTTCCGTATGGTGCGCCGGCGTCATCCGCTCCGGCCGCATCTCGAACAGCCTGACCGGCACGCCACGGGAGGCGATTTGCCAAGCCGCCTCGCTGCCGGCCAGCCCCGCGCCGATGACCGTCACGGGGGCAATCCTCTCATCGCTCACGGTTTTCACCCTCAGTGCGCCCTTTCATTCGGCTGCTTCTTCCCGCGGCGCCGCCTGCTGATGCGAGCAGGCCGTGCAGGACCATTGCAGCCGGCCCCGGCCGCGCTTCTCCACCATCAGGCCGCCGCATTTCGGACAAGGATTGGGCGCCGGCCGGTCCCACAGCACGAAATCGCAGGCCGGGTACCTGCTGCAGCCAAAAAACAGGCGCCCCTTTTTGCTTCTCCGTTCGAGGATCTGGCCTTCCCCGCAGGCGGGGCAGGCGGCACCCGTGGACTTCACCACCGGCTTTGTGTTGCGGCATTCCGGAAAGCCGGTGCAGGCGAGAAACCTGCCGAACCGGCCCGTCTTGTACGCCATAGGGCGGCCGCATTTTTCACAGGTCTCGTCCGACAGGTCCTGCGGCAGCTCCACTTCCTTCATTTCGCCTTCGGCGACGGCCAGCCGCTTCTCGAAGGATTTGTAGAAATCGTCCACCACCCGGACCCAGTCCAGCTTGCCTTCTTCCACTTCGTCCAGGTCGCTTTCCATGTGGGCGGTGAACTCCACGTCCAAAATTTCCGGAAAAAATTGGGAAAGCAGGTCGTTGACCAGTTCGCCCAGCTCGGTCGGCACCAGTCTTTTGTCCTTGATGGCCACGTAATTGCGCTTCTGGATCGTCTCCAGCGTCGGCGCGTACGTGCTGGGCCGTCCGATGCCCAATTCCTCCAGCGCGCGCACGAGGCGCGCTTCCGTATAACGGGGCGGAGGCTGGGTGAAATGTTGTTTCGGCTCGATTTTTTCGGTCTCGACCTTCTGCCCCTGCTTCAGCGGCGGGAGCAGCCGGTCGTCCTCGGCGGCGCTGTCGTCACTGCCTTCGACGTACACCTTCATGAAGCCGGGGAAGCGCACCTTGCTGCCGACGGCCCGGAATGTCACCGGTCCGGCGGCGATGTCCACGGTCATGGTGTCCAGCACCGCGGAGGCCATCTGGCTGGCGACAAAACGTTCCCACACCAGTTTGTAAAGGCGATACTGGTCGCGGGAAAGGTACGGTTTCACCGACTCGGGGTCCCGCATCACGGAAGTTGGCCGAATCGCCTCGTGGGCGTCCTGGGCGTTGGCGTTCTTGTTCAGGTAGGCCCTCGGCCCATCGGGCGCGTACGTGGCGCCGAACTTTTGGAGGATATACGCCTTGGCCTCTTCCTGGGCAACCGGGGAAACCCGGGTGGAATCGGTGCGCATGTATGTGATCAGACCAACGCTGCCCTCGCTGCCGATGTCGACCCCTTCGTACAGCTGCTGGGCGATCTGCATCGTCCGGGCCGCGCGGAAATTGAGCTTGCGCGCCGCTTCCTGCTGCAGCGTGCTGGTAGTGAACGGCGGGGCGGGATGGCGAAGGCGTTCCTTTTCCTTGACGTCGGACACGACGAAGGGAGCGTTGCCCATCCGGGCGAGCACTTCGTCCACGTCCGCCTTGCTGGCCAGTTCCTTTTTCTCCCCGTCCAGGGCGTAAAATTTCGCTTCGAATTTGGACTCGCCGGCGGCGAGTCTGGCGGTGATCGTCCAGTACTCCTGCGGGACGAAATTGCGGATTTCGTTTTCCCGGTCGATGATGAGACGGAGGGCGACCGACTGCACGCGGCCGGCGCTCAGGCCTTTTTTGACCTTCTTCCACAGAAGCGGGCTGATCTTGTAACCGACGAGCCGGTCGAGCACCCGTCTGGCCTGCTGGGCGTTCACCAGGTCCATGTTGATCTTGCGCGGCGACTTGAACGCCTCGGTGACCGCCTGCTTCGTGATTTCGTTGAACACGACGCGGCAGGGTTCGTTTTCGTCCAGTTCCAGATAGCTGGCCAGGTGCCAGGCGATGGCTTCGCCTTCCCGGTCGGGGTCGGCGGCGAGATAGACCTTTTTGACTTTTTTGCTCGTTTCCTTCAGGTCCTTGAGCACGTTGCCCTTGCCGCGAATGGTAATGTATTTCGGCTGGTAGCCGTTTTCGATTTCCACGCCGAATTGGCTCTTGGGCAAATCCCGGATATGGCCCATGGAGGCCTTGACGATGTATTTGCTTCCCAAATATTTGCCGATTGTTTTGGCTTTGGCGGGCGATTCCACAATCACCAGAGAATCCGCCACAAGCACTCCTCCTCTTGGCTTCGCGAGTTTCCCCCGGCAGCCGCCGGGATTCCCGCGGGCGCGGCCCGACGGCGCCGTCCGGCTGGCCGCGTGAATGGCACCCCGGGTGCGGGCTGCGCAAAAATGCGCTTTATGAGATAGAATAGCGATTCTTTGGCGCCTGCGCAAACCCATCGTACTGCATTCCGTCCGGTGAGGTCAAATCGGGCGGAAGCGGGGCGGAAAATCAGACGATTTCGTACCGAAGTCCCGGGTGCTGCGCGATGCGTCCCGCAATCTGCAGAACGGTCAGGACGGCGTGCAGGCGGCCGACGGGGATACCGCTTTTCTCCGCCAGTTCGTCGATGGTGTGAGGGGCGTCCTCCAGCAGGCGCAAGACGCGGCGTTCTTCCGGACTTCCCTCGTACCGTCCGCCCGCTTCGACGGCGGACGGCCGGGAAACGCTCCGCCGGGAGGCGGCCGGCACGGCGGCTTCCGGTCGCGCGGCTTCCGACCGGGCGAATTCCGGCGGCACGGCTTCGCGTTCAGCGGTTTCGGGATCGGCGCTCCTCACCCGGGTTCCGTCCGGCCCGGCGGATTTCGCCTCGGCGGCGCCAGACCCGCCGAAAACCGGGCCTGCGGCATCCGGCTCCGGCTCTTTCGATTCATCCTGCGCGTCCGCGTCCGGGATGTCCGCGTTTTGCGCCAGGGAGGCGTTGTCCGCGAGGCAATAGGCGTATTCCCCGATCAGGTCCCGCACATCGACCAGGAGCCTGACGCCGTCCTTCCGGGTGAGCTGAAGAACCCCCGCGCTCTTGGGCGAGGTGATCGGACCCGGCACCACAAAAACACCGCGCGAATACTTTAAGGCCCAGTCGGCGGTGTTCAGCGCCCCGCTGCCCGTTCCGGCTTCGACGACCACGGTGGCGTGAGACAGCCCGGCGATGATCCGGTTGCGCCACAAAAACGACCATTTGTCCGTCGCCGCGCCCGGGGGAACCTCCGACAGCAACAGTCCCGTTTTTACGATCTGGCGGTACAGGCCGCGGTTCTCCGCCGGATACGGGTGATCCACGGGCGTGCCGAGCACGGCGATGGTCCCGCCTCCGGCCTCCCCCGCCGCCCGCATCGCCCCGATATGCGCGGCGGTGTCGATGCCCCGGGCCATGCCGCTCACAACGACAAAACCCTCCGAAACCAGCGCCGCGGCCAAATCCTCGGCCACCCTTCGGCCGTAGGAGGTGGCGGTCCGCGTCCCGACGACGGCGATCGACGCGCGGAACGCCAGGGACCAATCGCCCAGGGCATACAGCACCCAGGGAGGTTCGTCGATGACTTCCAGGGAGGGCGGATAGTCGGGATCCAGACGGGTCACGACGCGGATGCCGCGCGACACAAGCCGTCTTTTCGACGCTTCCATGGCCTCCGGCCTCAGCCGGCGGACTGCCGCTTCGGCTTCCCGCCGGGGAAAGCCGATGGCCATCCAGTCGCCTTCCCGCCACGACATGGCTTCCTCTTTGTGTCGGCAAGCCATGAAATTGCGGATTCGGGTCCAGCCGACCCCTTCCGTTTCGTGAAGCCCGATCAGGATGTCCCTCAGCGGCGCCCTTCCTTCGTTCATTTTATACGCCCCGCCTTCGCTCATGTGTTCACCCCTCCGTGCCGGGACCATCGTCCCGTTTATTTTGCCAATCCGGTTGCATCCCTTTGTCATGCCGGACAGGCCGCGGACAAAAAACAGCCTTCCCTTCCCCGCTTTGGGGAAAACGGAAGGCTGCCTGCCATCCCGGACGCGGCGCGGACGACAGCCCGCCCGCCGCCTCACGCGGCGCCGCGTCATAAGCCGTGTTCGGTTAATCGGCGAGATCCGTCAGGTTTTGCACTTCTCCAGCAATCCGTGTTCTTTCAGCACGGACACCAGCGTCTCCCCGATATCGGACGGCGTCGGCGCGACCTTGATGCCGCATTCGTTCAGTTTGGCGATTTTCTCCGCCGCCGTTCCCTTGCCGCCGGAGATGATGGCGCCCGCGTGGCCCATCCGCCGTCCGGGAGGCGCCGTCGCGCCGCCGATGAAGCCGACCACCGGCTTCGTCATGTTGGCGCGGATCCATTCGGCGGCCTCTTCCTCGGCGGTGCCGCCGATTTCGCCGATCATGATGACCGCGTGCGTGTCCGGGTCTTCATTGAACATTTTGAGCACATCAATGAACTCCGTGCCCTTGACCGGGTCGCCGCCGATGCCCACCGCCGTCGACTGGCCGATGCCGCGCGTGGTGAGCTGGTACACCGCTTCGTAGGTGAGCGTGCCGCTGCGGGACACGATGCCGACGTGGCCTTTTTTGTGAATGTATCCCGGCATGATGCCGATCTTGCATTCCCCCGGCGTGATGACCCCCGGACAGTTGGGACCGATCAGCCGGACGGGCTTCCCTTCCATATAGCGTTTGACCTTCACCATGTCCAGCACCGGAATGCCCTCGGTGATGCAGATGACGAGCTCCACTCCGGCGTCCACCGCCTCCATGATCGCGTCGGCGGCGAAAGGCGGCGCCACGTAGACGACGGAAGCGGTCGCGCCGGTCTCCCGGACGGCGTCGCGCACCGTGTCGAAAACGGGCAGAGAAACCTTGCGGCCGTCTTCCAGGTCAAAATCCACCATGGTTCCGCCCTTGCCCGGCGTCACCCCGCCGACCATCTGCGTGCCGTATTCCAAGGCTCCCTTGGCGTGGAAATAACCGGTCTTGCCCGTGATGCCCTGGGTGATCACCCTGGTGTTCCGATTCACCAAAATGCTCATGGTTTTCACTCTCCACGGTTCTTTCTGCGTTCATTGCACGAGCGACACGATTTTCTGCGCGCCGTCGGCCATCGAATCCGCCGCCACGATCTTGAGTCCGGATTCGTTCAGGATTTTCTTGCCGAGTTCCACGTTGGTCCCTTCAAGCCGCACGACCAGCGGCCGGTCCAGGCCGATTTCCCGGGCGGCGGCGACCACGCCTTCGGCAATGACGTCGCATCTCATGATGCCGCCGAAGATGTTGACAAAGATCCCCTTGACGTTCGGGTCGGCCAGAATGATCTTGAACGCCTCGGTCACCTTTTCTTTGGACGCGCCGCCGCCCACGTCGAGGAAGTTGGCCGGCTCGCCGCCGTAGTGCTTGATGATGTCCATCGTCGCCATCGCCAGACCGGCGCCGTTGACCATGCAGCCGATATTGCCGTCCAAGGCGATGTAGGACAGGCCGAATTTCGAAGCCTGGATTTCCTTTTCGTCTTCTTCGTCAAGATCGCGCAGTTCCAGAATCTCCGGATGCCGGAAGAGGGCGTTGTCGTCGAAGTTGAGTTTCGCGTCCAGCGCCATCACGTCGCCGGAACCGGTGACCACCAGCGGGTTGATTTCCGCCAGCGAACAGTCCTTTTCCACAAACACCCGGTACAGGCCCATAAGAAAATCGGCCGCCTTGTTCACCAGTTCCTTCGGGATGTTGATGGCGTAAGCCAGGCGACGCGCCTGGAACGGCATGAGGCCGACGGCCGGATCGACGGTCTCCCGGATGATCTTCTCCGGCGAACGGGCGGCCACTTCCTCGATCTCGGTGCCGCCTTCCTCGGAACCCATGACCACGACACGGCCGGAGCCGCGGTCCACCACGATGCCGATGTAGTATTCCTTGCGGATGTCGCATCCTTCTTCGATCAGGAGCCGTTTCACTTCTTTGCCTTCGGGGCCCGTTTGGTGGGTGACCAGCACCTTGCCGAGCAGCTCGGACGCGTGCTTGCGCACTTCATCCAAGTTCCTGGCGAGTTTGACGCCGCCGGCCTTGCCCCGTCCCCCGGCGTGGATTTGCGCCTTCACGACGACCACCGGGCTGCCCAGCTCGCGGGCCGCTTCCACCGCTTCGTCCACCGTGAAGGCGACCTTGCCGCGCGGCACGGCGACGCCGAATTGGCGCAGGATCTCTTTTCCCTGGTACTCGTGAATATTCATCCCTTGAGCTTCCTCCCGTGTTCCCGAGCATCTGCGTTGCATTTCCGAATGGGCGCAACCTTTCCTATTTTAGCACTTTTCTTGTCTCCGGTGCTTGCTTTTCCGTCAAAAATTTTCACCGGATTTCCGAACCGCGCAGACCGCCCGCCGGATTCGGCCGTCCCGAAAGATCCCCTGCGGGAAAAAGGAACGGATATGCATATTTTCCAACCGGACGATCAAACTATTAGCGCCTTTGGAGGTGAGAAACATGGCGAGATCAAGTTCGAGAAACCAATTGGTCGTACAGGAAGCCCGTGCCGCGCTGGAGCAAATGAAATTCGAAGTGGCGCAACAGCTCGGGATTCCGCTGGATCAGGCTTACAATGGGGACAAAGCCACCCGCGACATGGGAGCGATCGGCGGCAACATGGTTCGCCGTCTGATCCAGATCGCCGAACAGCAGCTCGGCGGTCAGCAAAGACTGTTCTGACCCGGCAAACCCCGCGGCAAGTCCGCGGGGTTTGTTTTTTTGTCCGGCCTTTGCAAAACCGTTTATCAGACCTTGCGGGCCGGAGAAAGTTGTCGGACAATGGAGGTGTCGGCCGGTTGCCGGCCGGCGCGGACACCAAAATGCGACGGGACGACGCCGGGAAAGGAAGCGTGCAGGATGGATGCGGCGGAGCAGGATCGTGTGGCGGAACAGGATCGTCTGGAATGGGAACGAAAGCTGTGGGAAGAAGGGTTGACGCTGGTAGCCGGCGTGGACGAAGCGGGACGGGGCTGTCTTTTTGGAGACGTGGTGGCGGCCGCGGTGGTGTTTGCCCCGTACCGGGTGCCGGAAGAAGTGACGGATTCCAAAAAGCTGACTCCGAAAAAGCGGGAAGAACTCTATGAAGCCATCATCTCGTCGGCCCTGGCCTGGGCGGTCGGGCGGGTGGACGCGGCGACGGTCGACCGGATCAATATCCGGCAGGCCGCCCGGCTGGCGATGAAACGGGCGGTGGAAAATTTGGGGCTTACGCCCCAGCATCTCCTGGTGGACGCCGAAACGGTGCCGATCGATGTGCCGCAGACGCCCATCGTCAAGGGCGACGCCCGCAGCCGCACCATCGGCGCGGCGTCCATCGTGGCCAAAGTGACGCGGGACAGGCTGTGCGAACGGGAATGGGAAGCCCTGTACCCGGGCTACGGCATCGCGTCGCACAAGGGATACGCCACCCGGGAGCATGTGCGGGCGCTGCTCGAGCTCGGGCCGACACCGCTGCACCGGAAGACGTTTATCAGGGGAATTCTGGCGGAACAGCAAACCCTGTTTTGACATAGGGTTGGCAAGTTATCAGGCCGATACATAGGCAAAATGGCCGGGCTTTCATTCGCGCGGGCTTAAGCTCCGATAAATAAGGATGAAACTGTCGAAACACCCGACTAGCGGATACCATCGGAAAGCTCTCCGGAAAGGGGATGCGGCCGTGAGCACCGACATCGGATCGATCTTGCGGTCCTGGCTGGGGGACTCGATGCCCCAAAAGGAAGGCGTCAGGGCGCTGGAGCTGCGCGTCGGCCAAATCGTGCGGGGCGTGCTTCTGCAGATGCTTGGCGAAGGAGAAGGCATCGTCAGCGTGGGCGGCGTGCCCGTCCGCGCCCGTCTGGAAGCGGAGATTCCCCTGGGCCGGGGCGTCATGCTTCAGGTGCAGCCCGGCTCGAACGAGGCCGCCGTCATTCTGAAGCCCCTGACGATGGAAGCGGCGGGCGCAATACCCGGGGAATCGCTGAAGGAGGCCTTGCGCAATTTCGGCCTGCCTGACAAGCCGTGGGCGATGGAACTGCTTCGCAATTTGCGGAGGGACGGGTTCCCCCTGGACGCCGAAACGGCCCGCGCATATGCGGAAATGGCAGCGATGAAACCGCCCCGGACGGACGCCCGCCAATGGATGACCGCGGCTGACGCGGCGTTCCGGCGGGGGCTGCCGGACACCCCGCTCACCATCGCCTCGTTGCGCGAAGCGCTGTTCGGAGCGTCCGTCCGCGAACAGATGCAGACGCTGATGAACCTGCTGGACAGCGCCTTGAAGGGAGCGTCGCAGGCCGGATCCCCCACTTGGACGGCGGACGCGGTCAGACTGCAACGGCTGCTCATGGAAGGCCAGGAACTGCTTCTGGCGGGCGGCAGATGGATGGCCGGCGAAGCGGCGCCAGGCGGCGCCGGGGCCGGTTCCGCGGCCGGAAACGCCGCGGGTTCTCCGGCTGCGGCAGGCCACGCGACCGGAATCGGCGAGGGCGGCGCGGCGAACGTCGACGCGTCGGCCCCCGTCCCACAGGCGCAGGCGGCATCGGAAGCATCCGGCACCGCGGCGTCCGCGGCGGGCGGAGCCGCCGCGGGACATGCCGCTTCCGCCGCGCCGGCCGCCCAAGGATCCGCACCGCCGCAGGGTATGCCGGTTGGGCCGGCGAACGCGGCCTCTTCCGAAGCATCCGCCGCCGGAGTCCGGGCGGGACAACGGACCGATGTGCCGCCGACGGCCGGTATACGGCAGGATGCGTCCGAGGCGCAGGCGGACCGGCAGGCCGTTTCCGCTTCCGCGCAGGCGGCGTCCGCGCAGGCTGCCACGGCGTCGGCACTGGCGGGCAGGGAAGGCGCCGACTGGCTGGCCCGGCTGCTTCAATGGCTGGGCTTCGGCCACGAGCGCAGCCTGGCGTCGGGAGACGTTTTGACCGCGCAATACCAGGCGGCGCGGGCCGGTTCCGCCGGCGCCGAAACGCCGCCCGATGTCTTGCCCGGGGGCTCCTCAAATCCATGGATGATGAACGAAGCACGCGGGGAAACCCTGAAGAGCGCCCTTCTGGCGCTGGCCTCCCGCGAGGATGCGCCGCCGGCGCTTCGGGAAGCGGCGCAGACGCTGGCCCAGCACATTACCGGACAGCAGCTGCTGCTGGCGGGCGACCGCGGAACGCTTAGCCCGTATCATTATGTGACGCTTTTCATCCCCATTGCGGACAGGCACGGCGATGCGACGGCCGCCGTGCACGTGCAGACCCGCAAAAAGCGGCGCGGCGAATGGGACGCGGACAACGTCCGCCTGCTATTCGATCTGAACATGAAGCACCTGGGACACACCGTGGTCGACGTGCAGGTGGTTGACCGGATCGTTTCCATGAAAGTGTATAGCGACGACCCGTGGTTCCGCGATCTAGCGGAGAGCTCCCGGGACACCCTGGCCGCCGCATTCCAGGATGCCGGGTACCAGCTTTCGGCGATGCGCGCTGTTCCGTTTCCCGACAGGGAGGAAGACGAGGGAGCCGGGAACCGGCAGGGAGCGGCTGCCGATTTCCCCCTTATCCGCCTCGTGAACGGCGACCCCGCATCCGGCGGAATTTTGCCTTCCAGGCCGTACAAGGGGGTTGATCTGCGCATATGACGCCATCCCCCGGCAAATCGAACGGCAGAACCCAATCCGCGGGCCATCAAAAGATTTCCCGCAAGCAGGCGGTTGCCCTTAAGTACGACCCGCTCACGCACGCGTCACCGGTGGTCGTCGCCAAGGGCAAAGGCGTTGTGGCCGAGGAAATTTTGCGCCGCGCCCGGGACGCCGGCGTGCCGATCCAGGAGGACCCTTCCTTGGTGGAAGTGCTGTCCAAGTTGGACATCCACCAGGAAATCCCGCCCGAGCTGTACCGGCTGGTGGCGGAAATTTTGACGTTCATCTACAGGTCCGACCGCCAGGCCGGGGAACGCTTGGAGCAGGTGGAAAGAGCATGGGCCGAATCGGGCGGTTGGACGCCATGAACCATCGTCGCATCCAAAGCGGGGATCGCATGGAAATACGCCGGGACCCCCGCCAAGACCGCCGCAAGGAGCGCGGAGCAGCGGCGGAAGAAGCCGCGGCGCGGTACCTGAGTTCGCTGGGCTATCAGGTGCTGGAACGCAACTGGCGATGCCGGTCGGGCGAGATCGACCTGATCGCCCGCGACGGTGAGGTGCTCGTATTCGTGGAAGTCCGCTCCCGGCGAACCGGTTCCCGTTTCGGCGCCGCCGTCGAGGCGGTAACCCCCCGCAAAATCCGGCAGGTGCGCGGCGTGGCCGGCGTCTACCTGTCGTTCCATCCGCACGTGGCCGGCCCCGTCCGCTTCGACGTCGTGGCGGTTACGCTGCAGTCCGACGATTCGGTCGCCGACCTGAGACATGTAAAAGCGGCGTTTTGACGACAAGTCGCCAACGCCGCTCAATCGGTTGTTCTTTGGCGATCAGTTTTCCGCCCTTACATTCACCTGGAACGTGATGCCGTACCTGTCCGTGACCATCCCGTACAATGGGCTCCAGTCCGTCTTTTGCAGAGGCAGGACGACTTGCCCGCCTTCCGCCAGGGCGTTGAAAATGGCCCTCGCTTGTTCCGGATCCCCGGGACGGATGGCGATCTGCACCGCGTTGCCCCGCTGGTAGGGCTCGCCCGGATACGTATCCGAGAACATGAGATCCGCGTCGCCAACCTTCAGATGCGCGTGCATGACGCGGGATTTCGTTTCTTCCGGCATCGGGTGATCCGGATCCTCCGGCATGTCCCCGTAAGTCATGATGCCCAGCACTTTGCCGCCCAGCGCTTTTTCGTAAAAACTCACCGCTTCCTTCGCGTTGCCGTCAAAAATCAGATAGGGATTCAAAAGAATCGACACTTTTTGACAACTCCTCTTTGGTTCTGGTCAAAATCCTTCACCATTGTTTGCCCCAACCGGTGAAGATATTCGCATGACACCAGCAGGACAAAATAGATCCTGCCTTTTTTGCTTCAACTTCCCCGTGAAAATGATAGAAGGCGGCGCTCGTCCCGCCGCCCGTGGACAATCCCATGGTACCCGGGGATGTTCAGCATGGCTTTGTCGGCCTTCCGGAGGTTCATGAAAGGGCGTGTTGACGACCGGCGGAAAGCGCGTCAAGCCGGCCAAAGCCGCATCCTTCGATCGGCCGGCATGGAGGCGGCCTCAGCCCTCCCTCCCATCGCCAAAGTAACGGGTGAGCACCCCTTTCAGCACCGACGCGCTGTGATGGAACAGTTCCCGCTCCTTCCCGTCGAGATCCAGTTCGATCAGTTCGCGTATGCCGCCCCGGTTGATGACGGCCGGCACGCCGATGTAGACGTCGCGCTCGCCGTATTGCCCGTCCAAACAGGCCGAGACGGTCAGAATGGCATTTTCGTTGTGCAAAATGGCGCGCGTGATCCGGGCGAGCCCCATCGCGATGCCGTAGTAGGTCGCGCCTTTTTTGGCGATGATGTCGTACGCGGCGTCGCGGACGTTGGCAAAGATTCGTTCCAGATCTTCCTTCGCGCGCTCTCCGCGCGCCGCCACCAGCTTCCGGACCGGCACGCCGCCGATGTCGGCATGGCTCCAGACCGGCAGCTCGGTGTCGCCGTGCTCGCCGATGATATAAGCGTGCACGTTCGCCGGGGAAACGGCGAAATATTCGCCCAGCAGAAAACGGAACCGCATCGTATCCAAAATCGTGCCCGAGCCGATGACCCGCTCCTTCGGCAATCCGCTGAATCTCCATGTCGCGTAGGCCAAAATGTCGACCGGATTCGTCGCCACCAGGAACAGGCCCTGAAACCCGGAGGCCATGACCGACGACACGATCGAGCGGAAGATGGCGATATTTTTGTCGACGAGGTCCAGCCGCGTCTCGCCCGGTTTCTGGTTGGCTCCGGCGCAAATGACCACCAGATCGGCGTCGCGGCAGTCGGCATAATTCCCGTGCCAAATGTTGGCGGCCTTCGGGGCGAACACCTTGCCGTGATTCAGGTCCGCCGCGTCACCGCTCGCCTTGTCCGGATTCGCGTCGATCAGCACGATTTCATCGGCGATGCCCTGATTCATGAGGGCGAACGCGTAGCTCGAGCCGACGAATCCGGTGCCGATCACCACCACCCGCGTTTCCTTTCCGTTTTCCATCCAAACCCCGCCTTCCTTGTCGTGATCCGGTCCCGATTCTTGTTTTACACATCGGCTTCCCCGTGAAAATGATAAAAAGCGGAGCTCTTCCCGCTGCTTTGCCCGGCAAGCCGCATATAGGCGGGGATATACGGCATGGCTTCATCGGCCTCCCGGATGTCCATCCAGCAGGCTTCCAGCACGTCCCCGTCCGGGTCCGACACGGCCAGCTCACCGCCGGCGATCGTTGCGTGGAAGGTGAAGATCAGCGCGTGTTCCCGTCTCCGCTTGAACAGCACTTCCCTCACGCAAAATATTTTCCCGACCTCAACCAAATACCCGGTTTCCTCGCGCACTTCCCGCACCAGCGTCTGCTCCAGCGATTCCCCGCCCTCCACCTTCCCGCCCGGAAAACTCCAATAAAAGGAATCCGGCGTGCCGTTTTTCACCAGCAGCACCCGGCGGGTTCTTTCGTCCACGATCAGCGCGTTGACATAAGTGACTCTCTGCATCGTTTGAGCTCCCGTTAACCCGTATGGTTCATTTTTTCCGACGGACATGATATGTGGGCTTTATCCCCAGGATGGAACGGTCTTGTTCAACCCTTGCAAGGGTGTCCGGAAGGATTTCCCGGTACGAAAGGTTCGCCAGCTTCCGGTTCAATTCCGGCAGCCAGCCCGCAACCCCCTCGATCGCAAACAATCCCCAAACGGCAAATCCGCTTTCCATAAGTTCCGCTCCCAGCTCGGGGACGGTATTTCGCATACGCCTCGACGCGGCTGGAGAACCTGTTTTCGCTTTTTTCCCTTCAAGCCAAGGACATTTACGCGTCCGCGTCACAGCATCGCAAAATCCGATTAACACGAGTTCCTTCTTTTTTAATGATAAAAAATTCTGCGTCAACGGTTAAGTTTTTCTTTCGCCAGCATGCGGAGAATAACCCCAAAACAAGAAAAATGATGATCCCACAAGGTCGACTGGCATGAAAAAACGTCCTGATCCGCCGCATTCGGCGGGTCAGGACCGTAACGGTACGTCGACTCCATCGATGTGGAAAGCCAGCCGGACAAAGGGATCACCTTTATCGTGAAATTGCCGGTTCCTTGATCGATATGCCCCCATGAAAAAACCAAACCTCAGCGGTGTTCCACAAGGCTTCGCACCGGAACTTCCATCTCCTGTTCGGGCCGGTCCAGGGGGAAGATCCGCGCGGTTTCCTTTTCCTCGTCCACATGCTGGATGTAAATGGGCACCCCGTTGAAGGTGACGCGGGCCATCACCGGCGACTCGGCGATTTCCTTGGCGCGCTGTTTGTTCATGCGATTGGCTCCTTCCGGGAAAATGCAATTTGGAACATTCCCAATTTGCGCCCCGGCCCGCCGGAATATGCGGAAGATGTTCATCGAACCCGCTGTTTTCGTCATCGTAACAAAAATTCCGGGAAAGCGCATGCCGCTTAAACTGCCCGGTCGGTCGCCCTCAGGAAGGCTGCTTTCGCAAATAGGCGTACATCGTCAACGGGAGGAACACCGCGGCGATCAGCAGGCCGGCGCCGATGCCGGCCGCCAGCTCGCCCGCGGTGGCGGTGCCGTGAAACAGGCCGCGGGTGAGCGTGGCGGCGGCGCTGATCGGGTTCGCGTCGACCGCCCCCTGCAGCCAGCGGGGCATCGTCGACGTGTCGACGAGCACGCTGCTGGCAAACAGCAGCGGATACAGGATCATCATGCTCGATCCCGACACGGTCTCCGGCCGCCTGGCCACGGTGCCGAGCCAGGCGAACACCCAGCTGACGCAATAGGCGAAAAAGATCGTGTACGCCGCCGCCAGCGCCGTGCCCGCAACGCCGCCGGCAGGCCGGAATCCGAGAGCCCATCCCGCTCCCAGGACGGCGGCCAGGCCCGCCGCGTAACGCAGCCCGTCCGCCGCAACGAGGCCGATGACCGCCGCCGGCTGCCAGAATGGCATCGCGCGGAATCGCTGATACACGCCTTTGTGGATATCGGTACACAGCGTCGTCCCGCTGGCGACGGTCATCGGCACCACCGTCAGCATGAGGATGCCGGGCAGCAGAAACTGGACGTACTCATCGAAGGAACCGGCAATGGCGCCGCCGAACAGGAAAGTAAAAACGAGCAGCATGACGACCGGGGAAATGACAGCTTCCATCGCAAATCCGAAGGCGTTGTTGCCCAGGTGATGGAGCGCTCTCCTCATGAAATAACGAGTCGCGGCCAAACGGCCCGGCCTGCGCCGTTTGAAACCGTTGTTAAGCCACAGCGGTGACCGTTCGTTCATCCCGCAGCCTCCCTTGCTTGCGCCGCGTTCAAGGCAAAGTAGACGTCTTCCAGGCTCGGTTCGCCCAACGCGAAATCTTCCACGCCGGCTCCGCTGCCGAGCAGCGCCCCGACGGCGGCATGCGCCGTTTCCGCATCCCGCACCGTGGTTTTCGCGACCCGCCCGTCTTCTTCCAGCCGGCATTCCAGGCCGAACGCGTCCGCCAGAAGCCGGGTTGCGCCGGACGGGTCGGCCCCCGCCGCCAGACGGATTGCCAGCGTTTTGCCGCCATACCGCGACTTCAGTTCCGCCGGCGTGCCGACGGCCATCATGCGCCCCTCGGCGATGAAGCCGATGCGGTCCGCCAGTTGATCCGCCTCCTCCAGATATTGGGTCGTGAGCAGCACCGTCACTCCCCGCCTCGTCAAGGCGCTCACCGCCTCCCACAGATCGCGGCGGCTCTGCGGATCCAGTCCGGTCGTCGGTTCGTCAAGAAACAGGACCTCCGGCCGCGGCAGCAGGCCAACCGCCAGATCGAGGCGCCGACGCATGCCGCCGGAATAGGTTCCGACCGTTCGCCCGCCCGCATCGGACAAGCCGAAAAGCGTCAACATTTCGTCCGCGATTTGCTTCGCGTCCCTGGGCGAATAGCCGTACAATCCGGCGAACAGCTCCAGGTTTTGCCGGCCGGTGAGGGATTCGTCCAGCGCCGCGTATTGACCCGTGACGCCGATCCGCTCCCGCACGCAGCCGGCTTCCTTGGCCACGTCATGGCCGCAGACCCGCGCCGATCCCCTGTCCGGCGCAAGCAGCGTCGCCAGCATGCGGACCGTTGTCGTCTTGCCGGCGCCGTTCGGACCGAGCAGGGCGAACAGTTCCCCGGACCGGACGGCCAGATCCACGCCGCGCACCGCTTCCTGCTTTCCGAAGGATTTGCACAATCCTCTCGCTTCGATGGCATATTTCATCGGTGATTCCCGCCTTTCGGGTTACAGCAGGAGGTGTTTGTGCTCCGACGCCCATTCGGCCAGCGTACGCGCCGGCCGTTCGAGCACCCGTTCCACCGTCGGCAGAACGGTATAGCCCGCCTCCGGCGGCTGGTACGCCATTTGCACGAAAAATTCGATGCTGTCCCCGTCGTACCCCTGCTCCCGCCACCGCTGCCGGGCTTCTTCTTCCGTCAGTTCGACAAAGCGGATGTCCTTTCCGATTCCCCGGGCAATCGCACGAACCGCCTCTTTTCGCGTCAGTACCTCAGGGCCGGTCAGCACATAGCTTTGGCCGTGATGGCCGTTGCCGAGCAGCGCTTCCACGGCCACGGCGGCAATGTCTCCTTCATGGACCCGCGCGCTCGGGGCGTCTCCGTTCAGCTCGCGCACGACGCCCTCCTCGCGGATCGACGGCGCCCAGTCGGAGAGCACGTTGGCCATGAACTCCACCGGTTTCAACAGCGTCCATTCCATGCCGCTCGCCCGCACGGCCTCCTCCACCGGCCCTTCTTCGAACCCGACCAGCACGACGACGCGTTTCACCCCCGCAGACGCCGCCATCGCGACGATCCGCGGGTCCGTGTTCAGGTCGGCCTGCGGCTCGTCGCTGGACACGATCAGGAACATCCCTTCCACGTCCTTCAAGGCGTCCCGCAGCGTTTCCGGCTTCATCAGATCCCCGGCGGCAATCTCCACCCCGGCCGGCAGCATTGTCCTCGCCCGTTCGGGGTTTCGCGTCAGTGCTCTTGCCGCGACTCCCCGCCGCACCAATTGCTCCGTCACATGCCGGCCGACCGTTCCCGTCGCACCCGTCACCAAGATCGTCATGTTCCTTATCCTCCTTTTATTCTTGCGTGATGCCGGCGGATGGCGTCGAGATGGGCGATGACGTCGTCCCGCAAATCGTCCGGTGCAACGATCTCCACATGCGTCCCGTAGCTGGCGATGACCGACAAGGCGTACTCTTTCCTGTAAAAAGTCGTCCGAACTTCGATGCAATCCCCAAGGTATTCGCATTCGCCCGGAAACTGTTCGAGCACGCGCGTGCGCACCGACAGATCGAAGCGGAGACGGACGCGGATGCCCGGCGTTTCTTCCCGTGCCGGTTCATGTCCCGATTCCCGCGGTACGAACTTTTCCTCCGTCACTTCGAGCCGTTCGATCCGCGAAACGCGGAAGTACCGCATGGCCCGCCGGGTCCGGCAATACGCCTCCACATACCAGGCGCCCTTCGACCAAAGCAGATTCACCGGTTCCACGCACCGATCCGACGTCGTGCCAACGGCATCCGTGTAGGTGAACCGCACGACCTGCCGTTGCCGGACCGCCCTGTACAGCTCCTGCACATGGCACCGCTCGCTATCCGGCACACTCAGGTCCAGCACGACGGCTTCCCGGCCCTCGCCGTCCGCCAGCTTCGGATACAGGCTGGACAACTTGCGCATGGCGGACGAAACGCTGCCGCCCATCGCTCCTTCCATCGCCTTGAGCAGCGAAAAGATGACCGACAGATCTTCGACCGAAAAGTGCTGCCGCGACACAAAATAACCGCTCGTCAGCTCGTATCCCCCGTCCGCGCCGTTGTAGGACACCACCGGGATGCCGGCCTGGCTGATCAGCTCCATGTCACGGTAAACGGTGCGCACCGACACTTCGAACTTGTCGGCCAGTTCCGCGGCGGTTACCCTTCTTTTCGCCATCAGTTCAAGGGTCATGCCCAGCAGCCGGGCCAGTCTCACGGACATCACGCTCCGGTCGATGAACCGTCCGGTCCATCCGTTTTCGATCATAAACCGAAAAACCTGACATCAAGTTTGTCAGGATTGTTTTTTCCATTTTAACATGAACCGGACACCGGACATGCATAATCAAACCCCGCTTCCTCCGTACTCGGAAAGGAAGCGGGGTTGAAGCCCAATTGCGGCTGCGCTCGGATCGGTGCTCTCTTCCAATTCAGTCAAGGGCACAAGTACCGCCGCCCCTGCCGAAAACAAGCAGCATGCTTGTTTCGTCCCTGACAGCGACAGCTTTCGCATCCGGACATGCCCGTCGCATATCCAAGGTTAACCCAAAACGGACGCGGGCGGCATGGTGCCGTTTGACCGGAAGCGTCATCGCGCGCTGGTCAGCATGCCTTCCACGGTTTCGGCATAACGCGCATGCGCCCGCCAATATTCGTCCAACTGCTCGGACGGCCGCAGCACCGAACCCCCGTGGCAAACTTCCAGCCGCTCCGGCGCCAGTTCCCGCACAATCCGGCTGCTTTCCAAAGTCCGCGCTTTGTCAAAGGTAAACATCGGAAAGCGGAGCCGTCCTTTTTTGGCGTTGAACAGATCGCCGGCGAGCAGCACGCGGTCTTGTTCATGATAGTAGACGACGTGGCCCGGCGCATGCCCCGGCGTCCAATATGGCTGGAGACGGCCGATTCTCCCAAGCCGGCCATCCTCGCCTTCGGGAATCGGCTGCGCAAGGCCCCTGAGCAAGTACGGCACCGCTTTTTTGCGCCCCGGATAGGGCACCTCTCCTTCCGCATGCGGAATTTCCAGACGGTGTGCGTACACCGGCACGCCCGGCCAGATTTTTAACAGGCGGGAAATCGCCCCCACGTGATCGGAATGCCCGTGCGTCAGGACGATCCTTTTCAGCGGCCCGATCCCGAGGGTTTGCATGGCGCTCCGAATTCCCCCGGCCATCGTCGGCATGCCTCCGTCGACCAATGTGACGCCGTCTTCTTCCTTTACGATCCACACCGTGATCGGGAACAACATCCACGCGCGCAAACTCCAGATATGTTCCGATACTCGCATCATTTTCATCCCTGATCCTCTCTTTCCTTGGTCATGGCGCAAAATCCCATCAGCAGCGCGCGGAACGCGTCGCGGAACGTCGGCATCAACCGGTCCGTCAGTTCATCCACCGACTCGGGGGAGTACCGGTACGTGGCGACGATGCCGTGGGCCATGTAGAACGCAATGCGGGAGCAGGCCAGCAAGCGTTCGTCGCTTGTTCCGGGCGGCAGGCAGCCTCGCAGCGCCTCCGTCAGCATGCCGAACAGTTCGTTCCGCAGGCGGTTCAGTTCCAGCCGCGGCTCTCTCTCGTCCACCCGAACCGCATTGGCGCTGAAAAACACTTCGTACATATTCCGGTTCGTCAAGCAAAAGCGAATCCAGGTCAGGCAAATGTCGTCCACTTGATCCTGCGGGGACTTGTCTTCCCGGAGAATGCGGGTGAGTTGATCTTTGAGTTCCAATAGCGGAGGCATGGAAATGTGGTGCAGCAGCGTTTCCTTGTCCGTGAAATAGAGGTAGATCGCGGTATGGGAGCAGCCCGCCCGTTTGGCGATTTCCCGCATCGTGACGGCATCGAAGCCGCGCTCGGCGAACAGCTCGCCGGCCGCCGCGATGATATTCCGCTTCGTTCGTTCCGATCGCGCTTGCAGTTGTTTCTTCATGGTTGCCACCTTGATTTGACACACATTTTATAACCAATGGTTAGTTCTTGTCGGTCATATTATAACCGATGGTTAGTTTTAGGGTCAATCCTGTACGGGCGATCCGGTTGCTCATGCAGATCGTCTTAATCGCGACTCAGGATGTGACGGCCAAGACGCGCGACGCCCCATCGGCTGCAGCCGTGGGGCGTCACTTTTTGCCGGTCAGCCCGGCATTTCCTGTGGCACCGGACCGCGATTCGGCCTCCGCTTACAAGCCGCACCGCTCGGCGAGAAATTCCGCCAAATGCACGGATCGCACGCGGCGGGACGCCCCCGCACGCTCGATGCCGATTTGCAGTTGCAGGATGCAGCCCGGATTGCCGGAAATCACGACCCCGGCGCCGGTCTCCCGGACCCGCTCCATTTTTTCATCCAAAATCGCCATCGATTCCGAAAAGTGCAACAGATTGTAAATGCCGCCGGAACCGCAGCAGCGGTCGGCGCCTTCCATTTCCGCAAGGCGCACGCCGGGAACCTGTTCCAGGAGCACTCGGGGCGCGCGGCCGACGCGCTGGACGTTCAGCAGATGGCAGGAATCCTGATACGTGACCACCGTTTCGGGGCCGTTCACGAAGGGCAGAGGTCCGAGTTCCAGCAAAATTTCGCTGATGTCCTTCAGCTTCCCGGCCAACCGCCGGGCGCGGGCGGTCCATTCCGGATCATCCGCAAACAGCCGGTCGTATTCCTTGATCGCCCCTCCGCAGCCGCCGGCGTTGCTCACGATCCAATCCGCTTCGCACCGCTCGAAGGCTTCGATGTTCCGCCGGGCCAGCTCCCGGGCTTCATCGGCCATGCCCTGATGAAGATGCAGCGCGCCGCAACAGCATTGTCCCGCAGGGACGACGACTTCCGCGCCGACGGCCGTGAGGAGGCTTACCGTCGCCCGGTGGATCCGGAACATGACCGCATCCATGACGCACCCGGCGAACAGGGCGACGCGGGCTTTCCGCTTTCCCCTTGCCGGATATGCATGGCCGAAACGCAATCGCTCCCCGGCGGGCGGGATGGCAGGCAGCGCTTTGGCAAAGTACGTTAGCCGTTCCGGGAGCGGACGGCTTGCGCCCGTGAACCGGAACAGGCGCAAAAGCCCCGACACCTGCAGGAGGCGACCGAAATCGCCCAGTCGGCGCAGGCGTTCGGGATGCGGAAACACCTTCTTGAGCAGCATTCGCGTAAAGCGGTCGCCCGGCGCGGGCCGCCCGCTTTTGTGCCGGTGGATTTCCTCCTTGGCGGCTTCCAGGATTTCGCCGTACCTGACATTGAGCGGACAGACCGCCTCGCACGCCCGGCAGCCCAGACAGAGATCGATGGGCGGCGCCAGATCGCGCAGAACGTCGATCTTTCCTTCCGCCGCCATCTTGACCAGGTGAATCCTGCCCCTGGGCGAGGCGGATTCCTTCCCCATGGAGGCGTACGTCGGGCACGCCGGCAGGCAATAGCCGCACTGGACGCAGGCGTTGGCGGCTTCATACGCTTTTTCGTACAAACGGTTCGTCATCGGGACGCCTCGTTCCGGTCCGGAAAAATCTTTCCGGGATTCATGATGTTGTGGGGATCCCAGGCTTCTTTGATTTTCCGCATCATGTCCACGCCTTCTTTGCCCAGCTCCATTTCCATGAACGGCTTTTTCATCAGCCCGATCCCGTGCTCGCCCGACAGCGTGCCGCCGAGCTCGATGGCCGCGGCGAAAATTTCCTCGATGGCCTTTTCCACCCGGGCCATTTCCTCCGCGTTCCGCCGGTCCGTCAGAATGTTGGGGTGCAGGTTCCCGTCGCCGGCGTGGCCGAACACCACGAGGTTGAGCCGGTATTTTTCGCGGATTTGGCGCAGGCGTTTCATCATGTCGGGAATCCGGCCCCTGGGCACGGTGGCGTCCTCGGAAATCTTGGTCGGACCGAGGCGGGCGATGGCGGGAGAGATCAGCCGGCGGGCTTTCCAGATTTGCGCCTGCTCCTCCGCGGTGGCCGCCGCCCTGACCAGCGACGCCCCGTGCTCCCGGCAGATGGCTTCGCACAGCGCCGCCTCCTCTTCCACCGCAGCGGGATGGCCGTCCACTTCGATGATCAGGATCGCTTCCGCGTCCAGCGGCAGCCCGCTCGGCTCGTATTCCTCCACCGCGCGAATGCAATATTCGTCCATGACTTCCATCGCGGACGGCAGGATCTGCGCCCCCAGGATTCGCGTCAGCGCGTAACCGGAATCCTCAAAACGCGGAAAGGCGGCCATGACGGTCCGGCGCGCCCGGGGCTTCGGAATGAGCCGCAAAATCGCTTCCGTGACGATGCCCAGCGTCCCTTCCGAGCCGACCAGCAGGCGGGTGAGATCGTAGCCGGTCACGTTTTTTACCGTTTTGCCGCCTGTGCGGATGATTTCCCCCGTCGGGGTGACCACTTCCAGCCCGATGACGTAATCCTTGGTCGTGCCGTATTTCAGGCCTTTCGGGCCGCCGGCGTTTTCCATCAGGTTCCCGCCGAGGGTGGAAACGGACGAGCTGCTCGGGTCCGGCGGGTAAAACAGCCCGGCCTCTTCCGCCTTCCGGTGAAGCTCGGCGGTGATCACGCTCGGGGTGGCGATCGCCAGCATGTTTTCCGGATCGATCGTGAGCCGCTTGGGATAGGCGGACATGTCCACCACGACGCCGCCGTACAACGGCAGGGGACCGCCGCTGAGCGAGCTGGCGGAACCCCGCGGATACAAAGGAATCCGGTGGCTATTTGCCAGCCGGACGAGGCGCTGGATCTGCTCCTTGCTTTGCGGCTGGACGACGGCCACCGGCAGATATTCTCCCAGCGACGCGTCGAAGCTGTAGGCGTGTCGGTCGGCGAGTTCCGTCAGCACCCGTTCCTTGGGGAATATGTCAAACAGGTCTTTCAGCCAAACGGCCTGCTTCTCCATTCCCATCACGTCTTTCCACCGATCATCAGGACTGTACGCCGTTCGTGCGCCCGCGCCGTTCCGCGGGCTTTCACGCCGGCCACCTTCATTGTAACACAGCGCCACGCTCCGTCCGACACCGGCTTTCGCGCTTCCCGGCCATGGCGGAACGAACGCCCCGGCGCCCGCCCAAATGCGCAGCGGCGACGGCAGCCGGAAAGGATCCGGCGCCGCCGCCGCGTCCCACGCGCTTTTTCAATCTTTACGCGCCCTCGGGGCGCTTTCGAAACCGATCGACCGGTGGGTGCCGTCGCAAAAGGGCTTGTTGTTCGATCCCCCGCACCGGCAAAGCGAAAACGACTCCTTCACTTCGAAGGCGTTGCCCTCCGCGTCCACCAGCTCGACCGGTCCCGTCACCCGCAGCGATCCGTTGTCGTTCACCTTGATGACGACCTTGTTTTCCGCCGACATCGCTTCGCCCTCCCGTTCACGTATTCTTTCACTCTGGAATCCGAGCAGAAAAAGAACGACTTTTCCTGTTTTCCCCATCCGATCAGAAATGTCGGATACAGAACCTATTGAAACCTATAACAACGGATTATTTCGCCCCCTATCCTTTCTCCCGTCTCATGGAATCCCATTTTTTCATACAGGGAAGCCGCGGCGGCGTTTTCGGAACGGTGGCCCAATTTGATTTTGTCGGCGCCGTATTTTTCTTTCATGTAGGTGAGAAAAACCGAAATCGCCTGTTTCGCGTAACCGTTGCCTTGATGCTTTTCATCGATCATAAAGGTCGTCAGCCAGTAATTCCCGTCATCCGGATCCAAACAATAAACCAGGAAACCGTTCATTTCATCGTCTTTGTAGATGGCTTTCGGACAAAAATGGGTTTCGAATTTCGATTCGGCAAGCCAATAGACAACCGGAACAGGGTATATTTCGGTTTGCTCCTCGCTGACGCGGAGTTGGGCAGTTTCACACCAGTATTCCTTTGTTATATCCGCGATCCGAATCCGGTGCCATACAGCCACTCCCTGAAGAATGAAGTATCATGATTTCCGGTCAAAAACCATTCCGTTTGCCGCAACCGCGGACCGTCAACGGAAAGCCAGCCGGGCAAAGTTGTAGGCGCCGTGGTTCCACACTCCGAAATCGTGGGCACCGCCCGGGATCACGACACGGCGGAAGTCGCCGAGCAGGTCTCCCGCGGCTTCTTCGAGCCCGTCCATCGCATCTGGATAGACCCCGAAGGATATGCCGTCGCGGTCGCCGCACGTCATGTACAACAGTTCCATCCTGTGCCCCGCGGACCGGATGCGATCTCCCAGCACGCGGCCCGGGCTCGTGGTCGGCGCGTTCGAGAATGCGCCGGCGTAAGCAAACAGATCGGTCATGCCCGGCGCGCGCACCGTCGTGTCCAGCCCGTTGTCCCAATGGTGCCGGTTCTCGGTGTACTTGACCGAATCGCACCGGTAGCCGCCGATCACAAGGTTCAGCACCTGCATGCCGCCCATGGACAGGCCGGCGATGGCCCGATGCCGCCGGTTTGCCGCGATGCCCGCCGCCGATGCGTCCGAGATGTCCGCACGCGTGCGGAAGTTGGATTCGATGAACGGGATCAGATCGTACCGCAGCTCGAAATCGAAATAATAAAAGCCGAGCAGGTTCGTCCCTTCGGTATTGAAGGACCGGTCCCCGTAATCATGGGCGCTGCGGCCGTTGGGGAACACCGCGATGAGCGGTTCGATCTCGCCTTCCGCGATCAGATGATCGAGCAGGTTGCAGATGACGGGACGCCCGTCCTCCTCCCCTCCGCCCCGCAGCCATTCCAGTTCGTCTCCGCCCACGCCGTGCAGCAGATACAGGACGTTGTAGCGCCGGTTGGATTCGCGTTCGTAGCCGGCGGGAAGATAGACGACGCACTTTTTCACGATGGCCTCGCCCCGCACCGTCTCCCTTCCCGCTTCCGCCGCACCGATCTCCCGGTCCGTCACCAGCAGCCGCGACGCGTTGATATAGTTCCGGACCGGGTACGCCACTTCCGTCAGCTTGCCCTGCCATTTCTTCGGCCCCGCTTTCCGCGCGTGTCCGGGTATTTCCTTTACGGACCTTTCGATCATGTCCATCTCCGCTTTGCCTCATTTTTGTTTTTTGAAATATTGGTCGACCAGGAACCGCATCAGCTCGTCCGGCTGCTCCCTGACGAACACGGGCTTGTCTCCGAACACCATCGCGTACGGCGCTTCCTCCGTGTACGGTTCCCACCGGGGAAGAGGATCGCCGGTCGAATCCAGGCCGTTCGGATCGCCGCCCCGGATGAAATTCGCCCAATAATTGCACATCTGGCGCGCCAGATCGTAATGTTTGCCGACGAACGGCCGCCAGCATTTGGCCAGCGTCTCGAAGAAGAACCAGAGGTCGACCGAATGGAAGGTGCCGGGGTTGTCCCAGCCGGGAATTTCCGCGTCGAAGACGTAATAGTACAACGGCGTGCCCGCGCCGGTCTCGGCAATGGCCCGGGACGCGATGCGGATCGCGTATTCGATGGGGCTCACCGAAGCCGCCTTGCGCGCCTGCTCCAGATCGCCCGTCTCGGCCCCGCACAACGCGAGAAACCTGTCCGCGTCTTCCCCGAACATGTCGACGGCCATCCGGAGCAGTTCTTCCATCGAACCAACATCCGGCGAAACGATGAATTCGTCGCTCGTATTTCCCCAAAGAATCGGCACGTTCCAGCGCTCGTTCGCCAGAAAACGTTCGAACGGATGGCCGACGCAGAACTTGCCGTCGATGACCGTCCCCCAGAACCGTTTGTACTCCACCATCTTGTCCCGGATATAAACCGCGTCCAGTTTGCGCGCTTCTTCCAGAGAGGACACGCCGAGATATTCGAAAAACTTGACGCCTTCCCGCTCGGCTTCCGCGAGCGTTTCCCGGACGCCGGGCCCGCGCTGGCCCGGATACACCGGCGCAAAAACGCCGCTCATGATGATCGCCCGCCGGAACAGACCTTCCGTCTGCGGCGAGGTGAGCTGCGCGAGGACGCTGCCGCCGCCGGCGGACTGGCCGCCGATCGTGATGTTGTCCGGGTCGCCGCCGAAGGCCGCGATGTTGCGCTTCACCCACCGGAGGGCGAACTGCTGGTCGAGATGGCCGAAGTTGGCGGGCGCGTCCGGGGATTCCGCCGTGATCTCCGGATGGCACAGGAACCCGAACACGTTCAGCCGGTAGTTGATCGTGACGACGACGATGCCCCTGCGGGCGATGCGCTCGCCGTCGAACTCCATCTCGGACGCGTGTCCGACCTGCAGCCCTCCGCCGAAAAACCAGACGAACACCGGAAGCTTCTCGTTCGGGCTTTTCGCCGGCGTCCAGACGTTCAGGTACAGGCAATCTTCGCTCATCGCGATGTCCGGATCGACGGCCCATTCCCGCGTGTAAATGTTCTTGATGTCGATTTCCTGCCGAACCTGCAGGGGAATGGGCGAAAACTCATACGCCTTGAGCACGCCTTCCCAATTCTTCGCCGGCTGCGGCGGCCGCCAACGGTTCTCGCCCACGGGCGGGGCGGCATACGGAATCCCCTTGAAACTGGTGATGCGGGGATCCGCCGCCGGCAGCCCCTGAACGATGCCGTTTTCCACTCGCGCAACTCTGAGACTGACCATGGGTTTGTCCTCTCCTCACCATGTTGTGAAAACACCGATTCTACAACCAATCGGAACGCATCCAATCCGTGTCATGATTTCATTTTTTCGATACAAGCGCCATGATTCCCTCTTTTTTCCTCTGATGGATTTTGCTTGACAGGTTCCAACAGACCGTTAAGGACGCGATTCCGCTTCGCCCTTTCCTCCGGGGGAGAGCTTCTGGGCATCCGCGATCTCGTATCGGCCGCCCAGCGGGACAGCGCCACCGTCTCGCCCGACGCGATGTGTTGCATGGCAAACAGCGGCAGCGCGTAACAGGTCTCCATCCGCCAGAAATACTCGCAGCCGGGATCTTTGCCAATAGCGGTGTCGGGAGCGAACTCGTTCCGCCTGTACCAGACGCCCGGCGCGAAGCAATCATAATCGCGGGGATCGTCCGATTCCGCGGCGACGAACGAAATCTTGGTGGAGAACCCGAGGTCGTCCGACGCCTTCAACACCCACAAGAGCGCGTAATCGCCGATGGCCAGTCGCATGGCGATCACGCCTTGATCGCGCCGACGAGCATTCCCTTGACGAAATGCCGCTGCAGCAGGGGGAACACGCACATGATCGGCAGCATCGAGACGATGACGGACGCCATCTTCATCCCTTCCGTGAACTGTTGAGCCTGTACATTCGAGGCGTTGAGCTGCTGGCTGATCTGCGAGTCGATGACGATGGAGCGAATCGCCAGCTGCAGGACCACCAGATTGCTCTTCCGGATGAAAATCATCGCGTTGAACCATTCGTTCCACCGGTCGACCGCATAGAACAGCGTCATGGTCGCCATGATCGGCATGGACAATGGCAGAATGATCCTGTACAGAATCGTCCATTCTCCCGCCCCATCCAGCTTCGCCGATTCCGAAAGCGCCAGGGGCAGGTTTTGGAAATAGTTCATCATGATGATCAGGTAGAACGCGTTGATCCCGTAGACCAGCACGATGGACCAGAGCGTGTTGGTCAAATGAAGCTGCTTCATCAGCAGATACATCGGAACGATGCCGCCGTTGAACAACATGGTCACGACGACGAAGAAGATGAAAAACCGTTTGAAGGGATAATCGGGCCTGCTCAGTCCGTAAGCCATGCTGGTCGTAAGGAACAGGTTGAGGGGTACACCGACGGCAAGAAGCAGCGCGGTTGTCCGGTATCCCGTCCAGATCCGGCCGTCCGCGAACATCATCTTGTAGTTTTCCAGCGTAACTTCCGTCGGAAAAAGCAAAATGGACGATTTCAGATACACCTGCTGGGTCACGAACGAGACGGTCAGCACGTTGAAAAACGGGATGAGGATCAGAAGCGCAAATACGCCGAGGATGACAGCCAGGATGATATCCAGGGGTTCGACGCGGTCGTGCATGGAGCGCCTGCGCCGGACAACGGTCTGAGAGGTTCTGTTCGTTTTCGCCCCAGCCATAACCCTACATCACATTCCTTTCGCCCACGCTGCTCGGCGTTGTTTTCTTCGGATCGGCGGGAAAAGCCCGTCCGCTCCGAGCATCTTGCAGATGCGGTCGGCAAGCAGGAGCAGCACAAAATTGATGATGGACCGGAACAGACTGACGGCGCTGGAGTACGAAAAGTCAGCCGCGGACTGGAACGTGACCCGGTAAATGTACATGTCGAGAATTTCGCCCGCCTTGGCGGTCGCCGCATTGCTGAGGTTAAAGATCTGGTCGAAACCGGCGGTCATGAGGAGGCCCGCCTGCAGGATCAGCAAGACGACGATGGTGTTCAGGATGCTGGGCAGCGTAATATACCACATCGTCTGCAGCCTGGACGCGCCGTCGAGTTTCGCGGACTCGTATTGTTCCGTGTCGATGCTCGAGATGGCCGCCAGATAAATGATCATCGTCCATCCTGCACTCTTCCAGATGTCCGTGATATAGAGCATCGGCACGAACAAGGACGTGTTTCCCAGGAAATTGACCGGATCGCCGCCGAGCAGGCGGATGATGCCGTTGACCATACCCTGCATGTCGAGGAAATTGATCAATACGCTGGCCACGACGATCCAGGACAGGAAATGGGGAAACGTGAGAATCGTCTGCACCGATCTTTTGAACAGCTGCAGACGCAATTCGTTGAGCAGAAGGGCGAGGACAATCGGTACCGGAAACTCGAACACCATCCGCCCCAGGTTGATCCACAGCGTCCGCCAGACCGATTCCATGAAAGCCGGGTCCCGGAAGACATAGGTGAAATTTTCGAAACCGACCCACGGGCTGCCAAAGATGCCGAGACTGGCCTTGTACGTCTTGAACGCCAGGGAGAGCCCGTACATCGGAATGTAAGCGAAAATGACGAACCAGACGACACCGGGTAAGAGCAGGAGATAAGTCTCCTTCGCCCGGATGATCCGGCGGATCAAACCGTTGTTGTCCATAGGCAACCCCTTAAAGGCAAGCGGCCGGGCAAATCGTCCGCGATTTGCCCGGATCCGCCTGATTTGCGGATTCGTCCGTCCACGCTCAATTGCCGAATTTCGCATTCAGTTCGTCGAGAACAGGCTGAATGATCGGCATTTTGGACTGGATCCACTTCTTCCAGTTTTCTTCGATGTCGCCCGGTTGGGTGACGAGGTTTGCATATTCGGTGTAGTAATCCATTTCCGCCCTTCTCTTGCTCGGCGAATCGTAGGTGTAGTAATCCCAGTCGATCTTCGCGAACGTGTCCGGCGTTGCGATTTCCGTTCTTTCCTTGTATACCTTCTTGGACAACTCCCTCAGCCGCTCGTCGGTGTTGGGGTTGTCAAATGCGAAGTCGTCGAACAGAATGATGCTTCCGAGCAGGTAGCCCCATGACGGATATTTGCCGTTGGTGCCGGCAAGCGGTTTGCCTTCCTTCTCTTCGTCGAAAAGCGAGACGATGTTGCCGTTTTCGTCGTACGTCCAGTCGACGTCTTTCAGACCCATGTTGGTGATGATGTATCCTTCCCGCGTCGCGTTGTAATCCAGAATGTCCATGTATCGTTCAAACACATCGTCCTTGATGTTCGGACTGAAGATGACGGTGCCCCAATAGTTGATCAGGTCGACCTGATGGTAATAGCCGTCTTCCCCGAGCACCGTTGCCAGAATAATGTTTTCGTACGGGTCAAGGCCCAGGTTGTTTTTGAAATCGTTGTAATAGGTTTGCAGGTTGGACGTCGGCGCCTGGAAGAACGTCGCTCCCGCGATGCCCTGCACGTTGAAGTACGCGCCGTGCTCTTCGTTCTTGACCGTGTAGAAATCCGGAGCCAAGAGCCCGGACCGGTAGGCTTCCGAGAACAGCTTGAGGCCACGCAACGTGTCTTCGGATGCCCCGCCCCATTTGTACTGGCCGTCTTTGTCCTTGTAGAAGCTGTTGAAATACGTGCTGTTTCTGGCGACGAACAGCTCAACGGCATGGTTCGTGTTCTCGGCAATCGGAATCAGTTTGTCGCCGACGTTGCCGGGATCTTTCTCTTTGATGAGCCGCGCGTATTCCATGATTTCCGACGTCTTGTAGGCCGACTTGACCGGGAATCCGACGGCTTCCGCCCAGTCTTTGCGGATAAAGACGGACGGATGGTTCGGCAGCGGATCGCCGGGCAGATTGTCCATGAACCGCGCGCGCGGCAGGAAATACGTTCCGCCGAACATTTTTTCCATCTGCGGCCCGAGCGTGGTCCGCTCGTAGACGGCCGCGACATTCGGCCAACGCTCCTTCCAGTCGTCGGGCAGCCGCTTGATGAGCCCCTATTCGACGAAGGACGCCGCGTCGGCGTGAATGTAGTTGTATACGGCGACGTCCGGCATATCGCCCGAATTGATCCAAATCCGCAGCCTGTCGTTCCAGTTGTCCCAGTTCAGGGCCGCGACGTCCATTTCATAGTTGAATCTCTCGGAATAGTACCGGGCCAGCGGATCGCCCTTCGTATAGTCGTATCCTTCGATGCCCTGAACCGACGCGTAGGTGAACTTGATCTTCTTGGACAGATCGCTCTGCGGTTTCCATCCCCCGTCCCCGCCGTCTCCTGTCACGGAGCCGGTTCCGCCCCCGTCGTTTTGGGATGTTGAGGGAGAGGCGGAGGCGGAAGACCCTGACGGCTGGTTGTCATCCGACTTTTTGGTGCAGGCCGCCGCACTCAACAGCACAAGCAAAACAGCAAGGATGATGCTGACCGGTCTGGCCCATCTGGACATGCGTTCCAACACCCCTCTGTTCAGATTTTATTTATAACGGCCGGCTCCTAAGTTCGGGCCGTCATAAACGCAAGGTGTTCTCTCCTGATGCGCATGACCGGCTTTCGATCCGTACGGTGATTTCGGACATTTGACAACGCTTACATATCCGTCGTTTGACCAACAATAATAGGGCCCATGGAGGAGTCTTTCGTTTTATCTTATGGGAGACCCGGGGAAAATAACACAACACCATCCGATCGCAGCCGAAGCCCGCCGGCAAACAAAACGGCGACGGATGCCGGAGGATGTCCGGCACCGCCGCCGCGGACTGTGCGCTAATTTATCACCCGCCATTCATTTGTTTTCCGTCTTTTCAACGAAACGAAAAAATGCCTCCTTTTGGTCGTTCGGAATCCTGTAAGCTTTGCCCGCCCAGCCGACGGAAAAAATAGGGCCGCCCCCGCCGAAAACAAGCAGCATTTCGCTTCCGTCCCGGAAACGAATGTTTAATGAGCGATAGTCATCCGCCGTCGCGTCGCCTTCATAAGATTCGGCACTGTGCAAGAACTCCGTCAGTGTTTTGATTTCTTCTTCCGATTCGATCATTCCACGAATACCCATGATGGCGACGGACGAAATCTCTTCCCTGCGGATTCGAAAAGGTTCGGCCGCCGGCTGCGGGTTGACGGATGTGGGCTTTGGCGGCGTGGGATCGGATGAGACCTGACAAGATGCAAGGGAAAAACAAACCATGAGCAGGAGCGCATATCCTGTAAAACCTCGACGAACCTTCCATCCAATCCCCCCCTTTTTTGCAATCCGCCGGCCGTCAAGCGAATTTCACAGCCGGACTGTCCCATTCATCTCCTATTGGATCACGTGGACGTTGGGGCATGACGCCATCGGATCGGATGCCTTACCCTGCCGCGGCGGGACGTTGGTCGAAACAGCGGTACCGGGCGGCTTCCGCCACATGCTCGGCCTCGATCCGTTCGCTGCCCGCCAAATCCGCGATGGTGCGGGACACCTTGAGAAGCCGGTCGTGGGCCCGGTGGCTGAGTCCCAGCCGGGTGAAAATGTCCAGCAGCAGCCGTTTCGCTCCCGGCGACAGTACCGCGTAACGTTCCAGCATCCGGCCCTGCAGCTCGCTGTTCCATCGAATGCCCGTCCCTTTGTACCGCTCCCGCTGGATTTCGTATGCTTCTGCGACCAATTGCCTGGCTTCCGCGGACGTTATCCGGCGGCTCCGGTCATCCTCGGACCCGGACGGACCTTTCTGTTGCGGCAGCTCCACCTGAAGGTCGATGCGGTCCAGGAACGGCCCGGAAACCCGCGAGCGGTACCGCAAAATGGCACTTTCCGGACAGGAGCACGCCTGGCCGGGAGGGTAATCCCCCCCGTATCGTCCGCAGGGACAAGGGTTCATCGTCGCCGCCAACAGGAAGTGGGCGGGGAAACGGCATACCGTTCTTGCCCGGCCAATGGTGACCTCGCGGTCCTCCAAAGGCTGGCGGAGCGTCTCCAGCACGGTGCGCGGAAATTCCGGCAGCTCGTCCAGAAACAGCACCCCATGGTGCGCCAGCGTCACTTCTCCCGGCTTCGGAACCGATCCTCCGCCGATCAGCCCCGCCGCAGAGATGGTGTGATGGGGCGCGCGAAACGGCCTGCCGCGGATGAGCCCCGAGCGGGGCATGTTCAACTTGCCGCTGGCGCTGTAAATTTTGGTGACGGTGAGCGCTTCTTCGTCGTCCAGCGACGGCATCAGGGTGGGCAGCCGGCGGCACAGCATCGTCTTGCCCGTTCCGGGGGGGCCGACAAACAGGATGTTGTGCATGCCCGCCGCCGCTACGATCAGGGCGCGCTTGCCGTGATGCTGCCCCCTGACGTCGGCCAGGTCTAACGTGTCCGCCTGCGGATCGGGGTCCGGCGAGACCGACCCGGTTGGTCCGTCGGATCGGAAAATTTGCGGACCGCCTTCGTCCCAGGCCGTCAAGGAATCCAGCGCGAACACTTGAACGCCTTCCACCAGCGACGCTTCCGCCGCGTTGAAACGGGGGACGACGACCTTCGTCAATCCGGCGGCCCGGGCGGCTTCCACCATGGGAAGAACGCCGGGCACCGGCCGAATTTCCCCGTTCAGGGACAGCTCGCCGATGAGGAGCGTGCCGCGGAGCGCCGCCGCGTTCCACTGACCGCTGGCGCAAAGAATGCCCGCCGCGATCGCCAGATCGAAGGCGGTCCCTTCCTTGCGCACATCCGCCGGCGCAAGATTGACGGTGATCCGCTCCAGCGGGAAGGTCTTGCCCGCGTTCAGGATGGCGGCCCGCACGCGCTCGACGGACTCGCGGACGGCGGAATCGGGCAGCCCGACGACGCTGACCATCGGCAGCCCCGGCGACAGGTTCACCTCCACCTCGATCAACGTCCCTTCAATGCCGACGATCTCCGCTCCCCATATTCGCACAAACATAAAAAAAACACCCCTCTTCCCGCCGTATTCTGAGAAAGGGTGCTTCCCTTCGAGTTCCGCATCTTCTGTTTGTTTTCAGTTTATCTTTTTCAACTATTCCCTGTCAACCTTCTCAATCCGTTCCATTGACTTCATTTTCTGCTAACTCTTTAAGAATGCTTTAATTGCATTTATACCTACTTTAGTATTATTTAAAAACTAAAGGTGCTTTGACGAGGCCAACAGCGGGAAAACGGTCCGCGTCATTTCCGGCAAGGGAGGCAACCGCTCATGAACCGGGGTAAGGTCAAAGTCTTTCTTGGCAACCTGAAGTTAAAAACAAACCGGCCGGTCAACAAAACCCATGATCGGGTTGCAAGGAGCGGCGCATTGTTCAAGATCCGCGTTCCTTATTGCGAAACCTGTCAACAAGAGTTGACTTTCATCAGTTCCCGCGAGTTTTATGAACATCACGCCGGCCACAAGATTATGGAGATTGAAAAAGATTTTGTTGTCAACGATCCGGCGGAAGACTGAACTTTGAAACCGGTTCTCTTGCGCGTTCAGGCAATCGGGGGCAGTTCCAGCGTTATGCGCCCTTCGCCGTAACGTTCCGTCAGGTGCGGCAGCACATAGCAAGCCTCTTCATCCGCCGGCTCGATCAGCGTCCCTTCAATGCCGGCAATTTCCGCTCCCCGGATGTGCACAAACATCAAATAACCCCCTCTTCCCGCCTCGTTCTGAGAAAGGGTGCTTTCCTTCGAGAATTCCGCGCGTTTTCTGTTTGTCTCCGGTTTATTTTTTTCGGAGACTCCCTGCGCGTGCAATCGTCAACCACATCACGTCCGCATCGTCCCCGCCCGGCTGTTGGACAGGATCGGCGGTTTCGGCGCACTGAGGTTGTCATTTGGTTGACGGCAAGATATATTCCATCTTGTCAGTAATTTTTTCAGAGAGGATGAACGGATGTTGGACAACAGGGTGATATCCGGCCATTTTCTGTTTCCGGACGGATGCGTCCGGCAGGGAAGAATCGTCGTCAGGGACGGAAAAATCGCCGAATGCGAAGCGGGTGATCCGGTCCCGGACGGTTCGCGGGAACCGGTGATCGTCCCCGGGTTTGTAGACGTGCACGTGCACGGCGGAGGAGGAGCGGACGTCATGGACGCTTCCCGGGAGAGCCTGGATACCATCTCCGCCACCCATGCCGCCCACGGCACCACCACGTGGCTGGCGACCACGGTCACCCATTTCCCCGAACGAATTGAACAGGCGATCGACGCCGTGAAAACATACATGCAATCGGACCGAAACGGCGCCGCCGGCGCACGGGTCGCCGGCCTTCATCTGGAAGGGCCCTATCTGAATCCGGACAAACGGGGGGCGCACCGGACGGACGCCATCGCGCCGCCCGACGTCCGGCAGCTGATCGCGTGGTGCGAACGGGCGGATGGCGCCATCAAAATGATCACCCTCGCGCCTGAGCTGGACGGCGCTTCGGAGGTGATCCGGGAAGCGGCGGGGCGCGGCATCGTCGTCGCGGCCGGCCACACGAACGCGACGTGGAGCGAGATGGAGCACGCCGTCCGGTGCGGCTTGTCCCACGTGACCCATCTGTTCAACGCAATGCGCCCGCTCCATCACCGCGAGCCGGGCATCGCCGGCTTCGCGCTTGCCAACCCGTCCGTCACCGCCGACCTGATCGTGGACGGCGTTCATGTGCATCCGGGTGTCGTCGATCTGGCGCTGGCGGCCGTCGGTCCCCGTCGGCTGCTCCTCATCACGGACGCCATGCGGGCGGCTTGTATGGGGGACGGCGAATACGAACTTGGCGGACTGATCGTCCGGGTGGAGGGCGGGATCGCCCGTATCGACAATGGAGCGCTGGCGGGGAGCCTCCTCACCCTGGATGAAGCGTTCCGCCGGCTTGTGACGGTGCACGGACTGGACCTGGCGGCGGCTTCCCGCATGGCCTCCCTCAACCCGGCCGCGCTTCTCGGCCTGGACCGGTCGAAGGGCAAAATCGAGGCCGGCATGGACGCGGATCTCGTCTGCCTGGATCACGGGTGCAACGTGCTGTGGACCATGGTCGGCGGACGCGTCGTGTACCGCGCGGACGCCTGACAGGCAGGCGGTGCCCGGCCGGTATTTCTTTCGTCCTCCGTTGAAAATAAGGGAAGCAAAATCGGAGATCCGACGGGCTGATCGAGGAAGCCGGAGGCATCGATTTGCAAATTCGGGGGATCGGGCACAAAGGTCACATCGGATTCAACAAGCCGGGCCGGGAGCTGGTCCGGCTTCCGTGTGGTCCGCCTGACCCCGGAAACGCGCCGGGCCAATGCTTCGGCGGAATCGACGAAGTGCCTGAAATGGCGGTGGCGATGGGCGGGTTGAACGCGTGGCCGTGTCCTTCAGTCTCCCGGGGCTTCCTTCGCCTCGCCGGGCAGTTCCAGCGTAATGCGCCCCAGCTTGCCGGAACGGAGGTCCCGGAGCAGCACACCGCCCGCCTTGGCCAGATCCACCCCGCCGCCGGCGACAAGACACCCCCGTTTCCTGCCGATCTGCTCCAGAACCTCCGCCGCGGCAGCCATATCCGGAATCGCGGGCGGCGCGTCGGCCAGTCCGTAGCGATCTTTAAGCGCCCCGCCGTAACGTTCCGCCAGATGCGGCAGCACATAGCAAGCCACTTCATCCACCGGCAGGATTTCCTCCCGGATCGAACCGAGGGCGGCCAGAAAATAACCGGCCCTGGGGTCCTCGAACTTCGGCCACAGGATGCCCGGCGTGTCCAGCAGCTCCAGGTCGCCTCCGGTGCGGATCCACTGCCTTCCCCGCGTAACGCCCGGCCGGTCGCCGGTCGCCGCCGCGCGCCGTCCCGCCAGGCGGTTGATCAGCGCCGATTTTCCCACGTTGGGGATGCCGACAATGACAGCCCGCGCCGGCCGCGGCTTCATGCCCTTGCGGATTTGCCGTTCCACGCGTTCCCGCAGCAGCTCCCACGCCTGGTTCGGAATGTCCTGCACCCCCGCCCCGCCCAGCGCGTCGATCGCCAGGGCCGCAAGTCCGCGCGCGCGGAAATGGGCGCACCACGCTTCCGTCGCCGCCGGATCGGCCAGATCGGCCTTGTTCAGCAAAACGAGCCGCGGTTTCCGTCCCACGATCTCGTCGATGGTCGGATTGCGGCTCGAGAGCGGCGCGCGGGCGTCAAGCAGTTCGAACACGATGTCGACGAGCCCGAGGCTCGCTTCGATTTGCCGTTTCGCCCGGGCCATGTGCCCGGGATACCATTGGATCGTCATCCTTCTTCCCTCATGAAGGAGAAATCTGGAAGAGGCGAAACCGCCGGATGCGCCCGGATCATATGCCGTCGCCGATATATCTGATTTTGTGGAGCGGCCAGAAGATGAATTCCGCCCGGCCGACGACGCGATCCAGCGGAATGAATCCCACCGACGGGAAGCGGCTGTCCAGACTGTTGTTGCGGTGGTCGCCCATCACGAACAGTGTGCCCTCGGGAACCTTCGTTTCCGGGAAATCCCTGTCGTTGTAAGGCAACGCGCCCCTCGCGCGCGCCTCGGCGTAGGCCGTTTCCAGGTAAGGTTCCTCGATCTGCACCCCGTTCACAAACACCTGGTCGCCCACCACTTTCACCGTATCGCCGGGCAGGCCGATCACCCGCTTGATGAAATCCCGGCCTTCATCCGGCATGTGGAAAACGATGACCTCGCCCCGTTTCGGAGCCCGGAACTCATACAGGATCTTGTTGACCATGATGCGTTCCCCGTGCCAGAAATTCGGCTCCATGGACGGGCCGTCCACGATGAACGGAGAGATGAGAAACCAGCGGATAAAAAAAACGACAATCCCGGCGATGGCCAGGGCGATGATCCATTCCGTCAGCTCTTTGGCGAGCCGGCCGCCCGCCTCGGGCGGCGCGGCGTTCGCGGGATCTTGCCCTCCCGCGGCTGTTCCGCGCGTCTCCCCGGCCGACGGAACCCCCGCCACCCCGTTTCGGTCCGCTCCCGCAAAACGATCCCCCGGAGCGTTCTCCTGTGATCGATCCATCGTTTCGCCTCTTTTCCCGCTTGAAACCCGAAAACTCGCGAATGGAAAAAAGAGACTTGAACGAAAACGTCAAGTCCCCGATCCTGCGTTTGCTGCTCAGACTTCCTTGATGCGGGCCGCCTTGCCCCGCAGTTTGCGCAGATAGTACAGCTTCGCGCGGCGGACCTTCCCGCGGCTCACCACTTCGATCCGATCGATGCGCGGCGAATGAAGCGGGAACGTGCGCTCGACGCCGACGCCGTACGAAATCTTGCGCACGGTGAACGTTTCGCTGATGCCGCCGCCGCGCCGCTTGATGACGACGCCTTCAAACATCTGGATCCGTTCGCGGGACCCTTCCACGACCTTTACATATACCCTCAGCTTGTCGCCCGGACGAAAGCTCGGAATGTCCTGGCGAAGCTGCTCCTTCGTCAATTCCTGAATCAACGGATGCATCGGTACCCCTCCTTCCGCCTAAGCCTTCCAGCCAACCGAAAACGCAACAAAGGTTATTGTAACACGACATTTGCGGAAAAACAATTGTTGGCATCCCTTCAATCTCCCGGAGGGATCTCCCGCCGTCCGGAGGCGCGTTCTTCCGAAAAGGCGTTCCGAAGCCCGGCAAGCCAGCGGCGTTCTTCAGGCGTCAGGTCCGCCTTTTCCAGCAAATCGGGCCGCCTCCTCAGCGTGCGCAGCAGCGACTGCCGCCGCCGCCATTCGGCGATTTCGGCGTGGTGGCCGGATAACAGAATGTCCGGCACCTTCCATCCCCGGAAATCCGCGGGCCGGGTGTACTGCGGATATTCGAGCAGGCCGTCGCTGAACGAATCCCGGGCCGCCGACTCCTCGTTTCCGAGCACACCGGGCAGAAGCCTGACGACGGCGTCGATGACCACCATCGCCGGCAATTCGCCGCCCGTGAGCACGTAATCGCCGATGGAAATCTCGTCGGTCGCCAGATGTTCGCGGACCCGCTCGTCCACGCCCTCGTAATGGCCGCAGATGAAAATGAGATGCTTCTCGGCGGCCAGCTCCCGCGCCTTGCGCTGCGTGAACGTCTCGCCCTGGGGGCACATCAGGATCACGCGCGGCCGCGCACCCTCGGGCATTCCGGCCGTCAGCCATTCCACGGCCGCAAACAGCGGTTCCGGTTTGAGCACCATGCCGCCGCCTCCGCCGTAGGGGGCGTCGTCCACCGTCCCGTGCTTGCTCGCGGAAAACTCGCGAAAATTCACCGTGTTGAGCTCGACGATGCCGCGCTCCCTCGCCTTGCCGATCAGACTGGCGCCGAACACACCCTCGAACATCCCGGGAAAAAGCGTGAGCACGTCGATGCGCATGTCACAGCATTCCTTCCAGGAGGCGCACTTTCACCGTCCGGCGGGCAACGTCCACATCCAGCACCACATCATCGATGACGGGAATGAGCAGCTCGCGGCCCTCGGGAAGCCGGACGATCCAGACGTCGTTGGCCGCCGGCTGCAGCACGTCGGTGATGGTGCCAAGCTCCCGCCCGTCTTCCGTAAACACCGAACAGCCGACGATGTCGCGGATGTAGTATTCCCCTTCGGCCAGCGGCACGCGGTCGTCGTCGGACACCACGAGGGAACCGCCCTTGTATTTCTCCACCTGGTTGATGTCATCGAATCCTTTGAGCTTGACCAGGTACACGTTCTTGTGCGGGCGGGCGCCCTGCACTTCCACGCCGAACGGCTCGCCGCCGTCCGGAGGCATGATCATCAGACGGCTCCCGGCTTTGAACCGCACCTCCGGAAAATCGGTGTGCGGCCAGACTTTTAGCTCGCCCCGAATTCCGTGGGTGTTGATAATCTTACCGACCGTAAGCCATTTGTCCGCCAAACCGCAAGCCTCCTTCCAGAAGCCCCCGGCCGACCCGCCGGCACGCGGGGCCTGTCCGGTTCCGCAAGCCCGGCAGGCGGGACTGCAAACGCACCTCCGGCCCGCTCGCAGACGCTATTCGGAAACGATGTCCACCACAACGCGTTTCCGCTCTTTGACGGCGGCGGACATGACCACGGTGCGCAGCGCCTTTGCGATGCGCCCCTGTTTGCCGATCACTTTGCCGACATCGTCTGGATGGACGGAAAGCTCGTAGACCACGCCGCGTTCGTTTTCCCTCACCCGAATCTGCACGTCATCCGGATGATCGACCAGGGCTCGGGCGATAACCCGAATCAGTTGTTCCATGGCTCTCCCTCCGGAAATTCCGGGAACTAGTGGGAATTAGGCCGTCCCGGCCTCACTTCTTGCCTTGCTTCAGCTCGTGGAACTTCTTCAGCACTCCCGTGCGGCGGAGCAGGCTTCGCACCGTGTCCGACGCCTGGGCGCCGTTTTGCAGCCACTTGAGGGCTTTCTCCTCGTCGATCTTCAGCTGCGCCGGCTCGGTGAGCGGGTTGTAATACCCGATTTCTTCGATGAACCGACCGTCGCGCGGAGAACGGGAGTCGGACACCACCACGCGGTAGAACGGCTTTTTGTGGGTGCCCATTCTTTTCAGGCGAATGCGGACCATTCCTTTATCACCTCCTTGCAAGGCCGGATGGTACGGGCTGGGCAAAAGGCGGCTTACCGGCCCGTCCGGGATCACCGGAACGGGAACTTGCCGGGATGGCGCGGGCCGAGCATGCCCCTGAGCGCCTTCATCCCTTTGGGGCCTTTGCCGCCCGGACCCATCATGCCGGACAGACGCTTCATCATTTTTCTCATGTCTTCAAATTGTTTGAGCAGCCGGTTCACATCGGCAACGGTGGTGCCGCTGCCGGCGGCGATCCGCTTGCGGCGGCTGAAGTTGATGATTTCCGGCTTCTGCCGCTCCTCTTTGGTCATCGACCGGACGATCGCCAGCGTGCGGGCGACCTGCCGCTCGTCGATGCGGAAGTTCGGCATGTTCTTGAGCTGGCCCATGCCGGGAACCAGATCAAGCAGCTGTTCCAGCGGACCGAGTTTCCGCAGCTGCTCCATTTGTTCCACGAAATCGTCGAGGGTGAAGGAAGCTTCGCGCATCTTGCGCTCCATTTCCTTCGCCTTTTCCTCGTCGATGGCGGCCTGGGCCTTCTCGATCAGCGACAGCATGTCGCCCATGCCGAGGATGCGGGACGCCATCCGGTCGGGGTGGAACGGCTCGAGCTGGTCGAGTTTCTCCCCGGTGGAGGCGAACTTGATCGGGCAGCCGGTGACCGCCTTGACGGACAGGGCCGCCCCGCCCCGCGTGTCGCCGTCCAGTTTGGTGAGGACGACGCCGGTCAGCGTGAGCTGTTCGTGGAAGCTCTGGGCCACGTTGACCGCTTCCTGCCCCGTCATCGCGTCGACGACCAGAAGCACCTCGTCCGGCCGGACCGCGTCGCGAATCTGGCGGAGTTCTTCCATGAGGGCGTCGTCGATTTGCAGCCGGCCCGCCGTGTCGATCAGGACGTAGTCGCTTCCCTGGGAGCGGGCGTGCTCCACGCCGCGCCGGGCGATCTCCACCGGACTCGTCCCGTCGCCGAGGGAAAACACCGGCACGCCGGTCTGCTCGCCGAGCACCTCCAGCTGCCGGATTGCGGCGGGCCGGTAGATGTCTCCGGCCACCATCAGCGGCTTGTGCCCGCGGTCCTTCAGCCACTTGGCGAGCTTGCCGGTCAGCGTCGTTTTCCCCGCGCCCTGCAGGCCCGCCATGAGCACCACGGTGGGCGGCTTCGCCGCCTGCGCCAGCTGGACGTTCGTGCCGCCCATGAGCTCGGTGAGCTCTTTGTGGACGATATCGATGATGACCATCGCCGGGGTGAAGCTTTTCATCACTTCCTGCCCGACGGCCTTTTCCCGCACCCTGGCGATGAAGTCCTTGACGACCTTGAAGTTGACGTCCGCCTCCAGCAGGGCCAGGCGCACTTCGCGCATCGCTTCGCTCACGTCTTCTTCCGTGACCTTGCCGCGGCCCCGCAGCTTGTTGAACACGCTCTGCAGCCGCGCGGTCAGCCCTTCAAACGCCATCTTCCCCGCCTCCTTCCGGTTTGCCGCCCGGCCGAGCGCCTTTGCCCGGCGGCAACTTCGGCCGGCATTTCTGACGGTCGCTCCGGCCTCTTTTTTCTTTTAACGGTCGCCCCGACCGGCTTTTCCGCCGGCGCCGGCAGGAGCATCCGGCTTCACCGACGCGTCGTCGGTCGTTCCGGCGTCCGGTCCGGCGACTTCTTCCGGCCCGAATCCGGCGTCCCTGTCGGCATCCGCGCCGAGGTCCGCGCCGCGCAGCATGCGGACGGTTTCCGCCAGTTCGCCGCGCCATTCTTCCGGCAGGCGCGCGATTTGCTCCTCCAGCAGGTCCAACCCCCGCTGGATCCGTTCGTGCCGCTTCAGCAGGCCGAGCCGCTCTTCATAAGACTCCAGCATGTGTTCGGCCCGCTTCAGGTGTTCGTAGACCGCCTGCCGGCTGATGGCGAAATCGGCGGCGATCTCCCCCAGCGAATAATCTTGGAGATAGTGGTATTTCAGAAACAGGCGCTGCTTCTCGGTCAGCAGCGGTCCGTAGAAATCGAACAGCAGGTTGATCCGGTTCGTCTTCTCCAGCGCATGATCCCCATGCACGGCGGGCCCACCTCCCGGCTGTGTCCCTCCGCTGCCGGACCCGGTCCGCAGCACAGGTCTGTCAAGAAAAAAAACTTGACATCGCAAGCCCGCACTCCATCATATAAAATGTGGCTTCGCGTGTCAAGGTTATGGAATCAGTTCTTGAATTCCTTCATGCGATAGTCATGGGGGTCGACCTGCCGCAGGGCGGCCAGTTCTTGCGGGGTCGGAGGCGGCGTGTACACCACGTCGCCGTATTTCAGGGGGAAACCGGTATTTTCTTCCACCTCTTTCAGGGAAGAAGTCGGATGGACCGACTCCAGCTGGAGCCTTCCGTCCTTTACGCCAAAGACGCACAGCGGCGTGACGATCTTCCACACGTTGCCCCGCGTGGTGACGAAGTCCACCTTTTCGACAAACGTTCGGCGGTCGTGCCGGGTGCGCCAGATGATGACCTTTTTGGCGGTGGGGATCAGCACCGCGCTGCCCGCGCCGCCGGGAAGCCGTACTTTCGGATTCCGGTAGTTGCCGATCACCGAGTTGTTCACGTTGCCGTGCATGTCAAATTGCGCGCCGCTCAGGAACGCCACGTCCAGCCCGCCCCGCATGGACAAATCGAAAATTTGATCCAGCGGAAAGTAGGCTTCCGCTCCGGAGAGCAGATCGGCTCCCGCCGAAGAATAGGAAGCCTTTTGGACGGAAGGCGGGTTGACGCCGCCGGGAATGTTCAGGCAGACCAGGTTCGGCGCGTGCAGCTTCCGGGCCAGGGCGATGGCGATCATCGGCAGGTGGGAAGCCACGCCGTGGAACACCCGCTCGCCGTCCTGCAGCAGCCGGGCCATGACGCACACCATGAGGTCGCCGATCCGCCAGTCGAATTTTTGCGGTGTTTTCGCCTGCATGGCCAACGGCGTTTTGGACGGCGTCGTCCGGAACGTTGCCGGCGTCGCCGCCGGGGCCGTTTTCGGCTGCGGTCTCGGCTGGAGATACGGTTGCGGTTTCGGTTGTCCCGGGATTCGGTTCATATCCGGATCACCGCCTTCCGGCCGCTTCGGTCCGCTTTTTCATACTGCGCCACATGGGCGGGAATGTCCTTGCGTTCCAGCTTCATGAATTTCGCCAGCGCCGCCAGATCCGCGTCGTACATCCGGTCGCAGGATCCGGGAGCCGCTCCCCGCGGCGCGTGCACCACCGCCTCCACGAGGAAGCCGGGAATGTCCACCAGCGTGGGCTGCCGCTGCCAGTGCCCGGCGCTGACGACGCGTTCCGCGGTGACAATCACCTTGCGCGCGGCGCGGCTCATGAGCACGTCTTCGTACTTCGGGCCGTGGATGACCGCGTTGCCCGTCTCGTCCGCTTCCTGCACGTGAATGACCGCCCAGTCGGGCATAATCGCCCGGACCACCGTGACCGGCTCGCCGCCGAACGGATCGGGGATGACGCGGAAATCGTCGTTTTCCCGGATGAGGTCGGTGCCCCTGAAGCCCGCAACCGGCATGAACGGCGCCCCGGACGCGGCGGCCCTGAGCGCACTGATGACCGTGTAACAGGCGTGCTCGTTCGCCCGGACTTCCCCGCTCTCCACCGCCTTCCGGTAATGCATGGCCAGGCCGAATTCCGTCTCATAGCTCACGAAGCCGGCGTTCACCGCCTCCACGCATCCCGCCGCGCACAGGAGATCGATGTCGTGGGCGCCGGCGGTTTTCACCACACCGAGACGCCGCTTGCCCTGGCGGATCAGCTCGCGGACGAAGGCCATCGGCGCCCGGTGCAGCACGTTGCCGCCCAGGGCGAGCAAATCGCCGTCGCGAACCATGGCGGCCGCTTCCTCCAGCGGCACGAGTTTGGAACGCGCCCTGGTCCGGCTTGCGAACGCGGAGGTTGCCATCCCGATTCCCTCCTTTTTCAACGGATGCGCGCCGATCGGGTGGAAGGACGCCACGGCCCGATCGGACGGCACGCGTCATCCAGACTTATTTAACGGCATTGCATGCGATGTGCACGGCGTCCCACACGCCGGAGAACGGCGGCGCGTAACACAGGTCCACCATGCCGAGCTCCCGCGCGGACATCCGGTTGTGGATGGCCACGGCAAACAGATTGATGCGCAGCACGACGCCCTTGGCCCCGACGCCCTGGGCGCCGAGCAGCGTCTTGGTTTCCTTGTCGTAGATGAGCTTGAACCGGATCGGTGTCGGATTGGGGTAGTAAGCCGGATGGTCCATCGCTTCGACCACCGCCGTGCCGTAATCGATGGCCAACTTTTTGGCGTCCGCCTCGGACAGGCCGGTTCTCCCCAGTTCGAGGTCGAACACCTTGATCGCCGCGCTCCCGAGGGTGCCGACGAATTTGTCGCGCCGGCCGAGCATGTTGCCGCCGGCCAGGCGGCCCATCTTGTTGGCCGTTGTCCCCAGCGGAATGTACGTGTCTTCTTCCATCACCCGGTGATACACGACAGCGCAGTCGCCGGCCGCGTACACGTCGGGGATGTTCGTGCGCATTTCCCGGTCGATGTAAATCGCCCCGTTCGGCGCCATGCGTATGCCGCTGCCCGCGAGAAAACCGGTGGCCGGACGCACGCCGGTGGCCAGGATGACCAGGTCCGCCGGATATTCGCCCCGGTCGGTGCGAACCCGCTCCACCCGCCCCGCGCCGGCGATTTCCGTCAGCTGCTCGGCCAGGTGCAGGCTTACCCCATGCCGGTGCAGTTCCGCCGAGACGGGTTCCGTGATCTCCGGATCGTAGGGCGGAAGAAGCCGGTCGGCCAGCTCGACGACGCGCACCCGTTTGCCCAGGTGCACCATCGCTTCGGCGGCCTCCAGGCCGATTGCCCCGCCGCCGATGATCACCACTTCCCGCACGGCGGGGGAAGCGGCGGCTTCTTTTAAGTCCAGGCCGTCTTCCATCGACTTCAGGAGATGAACGCCGGGCAGGCGGATTCCCGGCACGTCCGGAACGATCGGCGACGCGCCGACCGCGATCATCAACTTGTCGTAGGCATCCAGGAACAGGCTCCCCTGTTCCAAGTCCTTCACCATGATCTGCTTCCGGTCCGGCACGACCTTGACCACCTCGTGGCGCAAAAAGGTCCGGATGCCCGACTTTTCGAATTCTTCCCGCGTGCGGGCGATCAGCTTGCGCCAGTCGTCATTCACTCCGGATACGAAATAGGGCAGGCCGCAGGCGCCGTAGGAGAGAAAGCCGCCTTTTTCGTAGACGACGACTTCCGCGTCCGGATTTGTCCGTTTGATTTTCGCCGCGGCGGACATCCCGGCCGCGACGCCTCCGACGATGACGATTTTCACCGGTTTTCCCCCCTTCCTGGCGGCTGGTGGACGATCCCCGATCGGCCGGCGACCCGGTTATTCCCCCGGTCCCGCTCCGGCGGCGATCCGGTGAATCCCGTGCGCCTTGAGCGTCAGTCCGCGGCTTCTCCCGGAATGTCGGGTTCCCGGTCGATAATGCCCACGACGAGGGCGTCGATGGGCGCGTCCCGGTGGAGGCCGAACCGGGCGTTGGCGCCCGTCGCGACAAGGACGTTTTCGCCGATTCCGGCGCCGATGGCGTCCGCCGCGACGAACGTTTCGCCGGAATTGCGGTTCTGCACCACGAGCAGCTTGTAGCCCTGCAGCCCGTCCAGCTTGCGCGTGGAAACGATGTTGCCCACCACTTTGCCGATGATCATCGCTTGCGACCTCATTTCTCGTCCAAGATGAGTTCGAGCCGGTCTCCGGTGGCGATGGAAAAAGCGTTCGCGTCGTCCGTGTCGATGTGCATCTCCAGCGCGAAATCGTCCCTGACCCGGACAAACACGCGATCCATGACACCGCCGCGGGGGCCCTCCACTTTCACGCGGACCTCCTGCCCGTCGACGACGCCGTAGGCCGCTGCGTCGGCCGGCGTCATGTGGATGTGCCGGTCGGCGATGATGACGCCGCTGTCCAGCTCCAGACGTCCGCGCGGTCCGACCAGCGTGATGCCCGGCGTGCCTTCCAGCTGTCCGGAAGGACGGATGGGGGGCGACAAGCCGATTCTCCTGGCGTCGCTCGGCGCCAGTTCCACCTGGGTCTGGCGGCGGTACGGCCCGAGAATGCGCACCCCTTCAATGGCGCCTCTGGGCCCGATCAGCGTTACCCGCTCTTCCGCCGCGAACTGGCCGGGTTGGGAAATGTCCCGGCTGCGGGTGAGCTCGCGGTCCTCGCCAAAGAGCAGCTTGAAATGCTCCCGCGTCATGTGGAGATGCCGGGCGGACACGCCGACGGGCACAAACCGCGGTCTTTCCCGGACGGGCACGATGCCTCGTCCGGCCAGTTCCTCCAGCACCAGTTTCGTGACCGTCTCGATCAGTTCCGTACGCGATGGCGTCGGCATGCGATCACCCCGCTATGCCCGCCATCCGCTCACTTCAGGCGGGGCAGCATGCTTCCGATGTCGCCGTGCGGCCGCGGAATGACGTGCACGGCCACCAGTTCGCCGATGCGCTGGGCCGCCTCCGCGCCGACTTCCGTCGCCGCCTTCACGGCGCCGACTTCGCCTTTCACCAGCACCGACACGAGACCCGAACCGATTTTCTCGATTCCGGCCAGTTCCACATTCGCCGCCTTCAGCATGGCGTCGGCCGCCTCGACCGCCGCCGTGAAGCCCCGCGTTTCGATGATGCCAAGCGATTCGTTCATCGATGAATCCTCCCTTTGCCCGGTTTCCCCGTTGATGCGCGCTCAGGAGAGCGCCGGCAAAATCTTCGCCAGATCGGTGTGCGGCCGCGGAATGACGTGAACAGCCACCAGTTCCCCGATGCGCTGTGCCGCTTCCGCGCCGACTTCGGTGGCCGCCTTGACGGCCCCGACGTCTCCGCGCACGAAGACGGTCACCAGCCCGGAGCCGATTTTCTCGGTTCCCACCAGCTCCACATTCGCCGCTTTCAGCATGGCGTCCGCCGCCTCGATCGCGGCCGTCAGCCCGCGCGTTTCGATCATGCCGAGCGATTCCTTCATGATCGTGCAACCTCCTTCGGACTCAAACGGTCCTCAAAATTTCGGCAGGATTTTCGCCAGATCCGCGTGCGGGCGCGGAATGACGTGCAAAGCGACCAGCTCGCCGATCCGTTGCGCCGCTTCCGCGCCGACTTCCGTCGCCGCCTTCACGGCGCCCACGTCCCCGCGCACGATGACGGTCACCAGTCCCGAACCGATCTTCTCGGTTCCCACCAGCTCCACGTTCGCCGCTTTCAACATGGCGTCCGCCGCCTCGATCGCGGCCGTCAGCCCGCGCGTTTCGATCATGCCGAGCGATTCTTGCATCGAAATCAACCCTCCCTGTTTCTCCGTGATTTGGCGGCAGTGCGCCGCTTGGCCGATTGTTCGGTATTTCGGTCATCCGGCGATTCGGGAGATGCCGCCGCCGGTTCGATGAATTTCATGATTTCGTCATGCGGCCGCGTGATGACCACGCTCATCCGGAGCGGATTGCCGGGCTTGTCCCGGCACTGCTCGCGCGCCGCTTCGACGGCCGCGGTCACGTCGGAGACGCTGCCCGTGACGATAACGGTCACGAGACGCCCGCCCAGTTCCTTTTCGACACACAGCACCTCGACGCCGGCCGTCTTGCACATCACGTCGGCCAGTTCCACGGCGGTGGTGTAAAACAGGGTTTCCACCACGCCGATCGCTTCCCGTGCCATGTTCCTCTTCCTCCCCGCCTTTTTTCTCCGCCTCCGGACTGTCGAGTCTGCCGGACCGTCGGACTTGTCGGATTTCCGCTCCGTTTTGACAGCCGCGTCCGCCAACTCAAGCGTCCGCGCCCGTCATGCCGGTCCGTCACGGGCGGCCGCGCGACTTGAGCGCCACCTTGCCGACGGAAAGCAGCTTTTCCATACCCGGCGCCGCGGAGGGGATGCAGCGGGTCAGAATCGCTTCGTCGGGCAGGTACTGTCTTGCCGTTTCCCTGGCCACCTCCAGCGCGTGCTCGACATCGGCCACCCGGCCGGTGAACTTCACCTGGACCATCAGCGGAATGATCGCCTGCACGTTCCCGTCGGGGTTGTTGCAGTCGATCCCGTGAATCCGGATGTCCGCCGCCTTGCACGCCCGGTCCATGGCCGCCAGGGCCACGCTGTATCCCTGGACTTCAAGCATTCCCAGCGCTTGCCGTTCCACGGCGCATCACCTAGCCTATGCTTCGCAGTCCGCCGCCCGCGAGGACGCGGCGGATCTTGCGCGTGAACGTTCTGGCCGACGTCAGTCCCTCGCCGGTGGGACCGGCGATGGTCATCGTCGCGAAGCCTTCGCCGCCGTAGCCGACGCCCGCCAGCGAGGAGCCGTTCTGCACGAAGATGGTCGTGCGGATGGCGCGGGCGAATTTCGTCAGGTTGTCCACATTGCGGGAATGCATGACCGCCGTATGGCGGTTGCCGTGCTCGGCCCGCACCGCCATGTCGATCGCCTCGTCCAGGCTGCGCGTCCGGACGATGGGCAGAATCGGCATCATCTGTTCGATCTGCACCAGCGGATGGTCGAAGTCGACTTCGCAGAGGAGCAGCTCCGGATGTTTGTCCCGGATGCCGATCCGCTCCAGGAACATCCGGGCATCCTTGCCGATCCAATCCTTCGCCGGATGCCAGGAGCGCCACTCGTCGCCGCTGCAGCTGGGCTTTGCGCCCGGAATGTCCGATACCAGCGCGAACTCCATGATTTGCTCCAGCTCCCGGCGCCCGAGCATGTACGCGCCGTTGTTCAGCAAATGGAAGATGAGCTCGTCGGCAACCTTGTCGACGACGAACACTTCCTTCTCGCCGATGCACAGGATGTTGTTGTCGAAAGCGGCGCCCAGGACGATTTGTTTGGCCGCGTGCTCCAGGTCCGCCGTCTCGTCCACCACCACCGGCGGATTGCCGGCACCAGCGCCGATGGCTTTTTTCCCCGACGCGAGGATCGTCCTCACCAGCCCAGGCCCGCCGGTGCCGACAAGCAGCGAGACCAGCGGCGACTTGACAATGACGTCGAGGGTGTCCATCGTCGGCTCTTTCACCATGGTGACGAGATCGGGCGGCCCGCCCGCGTTCATGATCGCCTTGTTGATCAGCTGCACGGTAAACTTGCTGCAGCTTTTGGCGGACGGATGCACGTTGAACACCACGGCATTGCCGGCGGCAAGCATGCCGATGGCGTTGTTGAGGATGGTTTCCGCCGGATTCGTGACCGGCGTGATGGCGCCGATGACACCGTAGGGCGCAAGCTCCGTCAGCGTAAGCCCGTTGTCGCCGGTGACCGCGCGGGTTTCCAGGTCCTCCGTGCCCGGCGTTTTCAGCGCGGTCAGCTCCACCTTGGCCACTTTGTGTTCCAGGCGGCCCAGCTTCGTCTCTTCCCACATGCGGCGCGCCAGGCCTTCCTTGTGGTCCAGCGCCGCCTGGCGGATGGCCTGAATGAAGCGTTCCCGGTCTTCCATGCCGAACTTTTGCACATATTCCCGCTGCGCACGATTGGCCGCTTCAATGGCGTCTTCCGGCCGCTCGAACACCCCGAGATCGCCTTCGCGGGACGCGGCGCCTCCGGCCGTCACGACTCCCGGCGCGGAGGGGCGGGAAGCCGCCGCGGAAAGGCCGGACGTCGAACCGCCCGCCACAGCGCCGGTCGTTGCGCCGCCCGCGGGAGCGGCCGGTCGCACGCTGCAGCCTCCCGCCGCCTCGGGCTGCGTCGCCTGCCCCGCGGATGCGGAAGCGAGCCGCCGGTCGATGTTGCGCAGGACGCTCTCCACGATATGTCTTACATCCGCTTCCGTCAGTCGGATTTCCAACACCGATCACCTCTCTCGACCCGTCTCGCGGGCCCGGTCTGGCCGTTCCGGACCCGTTCGTCAGGACAGCCTCCGGAGCACTTCCTCCGTGACCTTCGCAATAATCTCCTCGATGACGGCCCGTTTCTCCGCTTCCGACCGCGGGGCCTCCGCGCGGCCGGCGTCCGTCCGCATGGCGTCCGTGCGCGGCACATCCATCCGCGAAACGTTCGTCTGCGGGGAATCCGTCTCCGCGGCGCCGGTTCGCAAGATTTCCGACTGAGCCGCATCGCTTCCCGCAAGTTCGTCCGGTCTGCAGGAAGGCGTTCCCCCGCCCCGGATGCCCATCCTTTCGCGGATTTCCAGCAGGTTGGACACCTGGCTGCAGCTGAGCTCGTTGACCTTCTTGAGCACCTCGCCGGTGTACAGGCTCATCAGGGCGTAATGTTCCAGCGATTCCATCCGGAAATACGCTTCCTGGGGATCCCGGCCCCAGGTCAGCGCCCCGTGGTTGGCCAGAAGCACCGCGTTGTAATCCCGGCAGTAGGGGGCGATGGATTCCGCCACTTCCTCCGTGCCCGGCGTGGCGTAGGGCGCCACCGGCACCTTGCCGAGCAGCACGACGGCTTCCGAGGACAGCGCCCGTTCCAGGCTGATGCCGGCGATGGCATAGGAGGTCGCCACGACGGGATGAGCGTGCACCACGGCGCGGGCTTCGGGATTTTCCTTGTAGACCCGCAAGTGCATCTTAATTTCCGAGGAAGGCCTGTTCCTGCCGGACAGCACCTTCCCGCTGAGGTCCAGCTTCACCAGCATGTCGGGCGTCATGAACCCCTTGCTGACGCCGGTCGGCGTGGCCCAGATGGCGTTCGGGCCGGTGCGGACGCTGATGTTGCCGTCGTTGGCAGCCACGAAATTCTTGGCGTACATTCGTTTGCCGATCTCGATGATCCATTTCTTTGCTTCAAAATCGGACAAGTATCGTTCCCGGCGCTCCAAGACGGTTTCACCTCCCCGACCATCCGTCGGTTGCTCCGTTTATTTTGATTCTCATCTTTCAATAGGGAATTGTCAATCATTTATTTTGGATTTTGTTGATTTTTGTCGATATTTCTTCCGATCTTCCGCCTAAAAACCACAAAATCATCGAACAAACACGACAAATCAAGGTTTTTCCCTGGCATTATTCCGATATCCAATCTTGAAGCAGCGGTGGGCAAACGTGCACAAACCCACAGAAATATGATATATTCAACTTCAAGCAACACGAAACAACGGGAGGAGCCGTGAAGCGCCGTGCTGCCCATCGCCCGAAAGGCCAAGATCAAGGAAATCATCGCGGAAAAGAAAAACGTGACCGTTGCCGAGCTGACCCAACTGTTCGGCCTGACCGAGGAGACCATCCGGAGAGACCTCAAGCAGCTGGAACAGGAAGGGTTCCTGACCCGGATCTACGGCGGCGCGTACATCAACGACGGCGTGCTGAACGACGTCGACGTCAACCTGCGCGAACACATCTATGTGGAAGGCAAGCGCAAGATCGCCGAGAAGTGCGTGGAGTTCATCCAGCACGGCGTCTCCGTCTTTCTCGACGCGTCCACCACGTCGCTGTACATCGCCCGGATGCTGGACAATCGCCGGATCACCGTCGTGACCAATTCCATCAAGATCGTCAACGCCCTGATCGACAACCCGAACGTGCATCTCATCGCCACCGGCGGCAGCATCAGCCGTTCGTCCATGTCCGCCCTCGGGCGCGGCGCCCTGCAGAGCCTGGGAAGCTACTTCTTCGACCTGGCGTTCATTTCCTGCCGGTCGCTCAGCCGCCAGCACGGCGTCACCGATTCCAACGAACAGCAGGCGGAGGTGCGGCGGCTGGCCGCCGAGCGCGCCAACCGCACGTATCTGGTCGCCGACATCACCAAATTCGACCGGACTTCGTTCGCCCACATCTGCGGCTTCGACAAGATCCACACCCTGGTGGTGGACAAACCGCCGGGCGCCGAATGGCGGGAATTTCTGCAAGAACAAAACGTCGAACTCGTCGAATGCGAAAGCTGAGTGAGGGGCACCCGGAAGACATGCCGGGTGCTCCGCTTATTGTTCAAACATTCGCGCCAGGCTTTCCGTATACGGCGGCCGGGCAATGCCCTTTTCCGTGACGATCGCCGTGATGAGCGAATGGTCGGTCACGTCGAAGGCCGGGTTGTACACCTTCACGCCGGGAGGCGCCATCGGTTTTTCATACCATTTGGTCGTCACTTCCTCGGCGGGCCTCAGCTCGATGTGAATGTCGTCCCCCGTCCGGCATTTCAGGTCGATGGTGGACAGCGGCGCGCACACGTAGAACGGAATGCCGTAATGCTTCGCCAGCACGGCCACGCCGGAAGTGCCGATCTTGTTGGCGGTATCGCCGTTGGCCGCCACCCGGTCGCATCCCACCAGCACGGCCTGCACCTTGCCTTCCTTCATGACGATGGACGCCATGTTGTCGCAAATGAGCGTCACGTCGACACCGGCCTCCATCAGCTCCCACGCGGTGAGACGCGCGCCCTGCAGAAGCGGCCTCGTTTCATCCGCGTACACCTTGAAGTTATAGCCGCGCTCCTGGCCGAGATAGATGGGCGCCAGCGCCGTCCCGTACCGGGCGGTGGCAATGGTGCCGGCGTTGCAGTGGGTGAGCAGCCCCATGCCGGGCTGAAGCAGCGTCAGCGCGTGTTCGCCGATGGAGCGGCACACCTGCTCGTCCTCGGCCCAAATCGCTTCCGCTTCCTCCCGAAGCGCCGCCTTGACTTCCGCGGGAGATTTGCCCGCCGCCATCTCACGCTGAAAGCGCGCGTCCATCCGGTCCAACGCCCAGAACAGGTTGACCGCCGTCGGCCGCGCGGACGCCAGCAGCGCCTTGACGCGTTGGAACACTTCGTAAAGCTCTTCCGTCGTCGCCGCCTTGGACGCCTTCGTGCCCAGGTAGACGCCGTAGGCGGCGGCGATGCCGATGGCCGGCGCTCCCCGCACCCTCAGCTCGTAGATGGCCTCCCGGAATTCCTCCGGCTCCTTCAGGGTCAAAAACTTTTTCTCGTTCGGAAGCAGCGTCTGGTCCAGCAGAATCAGCGCGTCCCGCTCGTCGTCGAGCACCACGGAGCGGATGGCTTCATGCTGCGCCATCCCGATCCCCCCTTTGGCTGTAATCGTTGTGCCGGCCGCTTCCGGCCGCGAAACGGACCGTGAGGCGGGTCCGTCGGGTCCCGGCGCGGATTACGCCGAAGCCCTTGCCACGCTGTCTTGAATCACCTGCAAATAATCCTTGCCCTTGGCGATGGCGTCCCGTTCCAGGATGAACGTCTTGCCCGCGATCAGGCAGATGCGCTCGGCTTCGGCCCGCTTGGCTTCGTCGGCGATGGAGGTCAGATCCTTCACGTGCGCGATGCCGAGGGTGCGGCGGCACAGCTCCAGCCCCGTCACCGCGCTGGTGTCGCGCATAATGCCGGCCAAATACCACCGGTCGAAACCGGGATAGCGGGCCACCCGCTCCGTCGCGCGTTCGTGGAACAGGCGCATGAATTTCTCCTGGAACAGGTCCGCCACTTCTTCGATGGTTTTCAGCACCCAGCCGATGTGGCGTTCCTTTTCCGGCCCCTCTTCCATCGTCTGTCTGGCGTTGACATAGGCGAAGATCAGATTGGCAAGCACGTTGCCCACGTCGTAACCGGCCGGACCGTAGAACGCGAATTCCCCGTCGATCACCTTCGTGGAATCTTCGCGGACGAAGATCGAGCCGGTATGCAGGTCGCCGTGGATGAGCGATTGCCCGTGGGTCATGAAATCAAACTTCAGCTTGGCCGTCTCCAGCTGCACCTTCTCGTCTTCCCACAGGAGCCGGCGGGCGAAATCCCGCGTCGGCGGGAACACGTCGTTGCGCGGGCAGTCGTAGAACGGTTCGGTGTAGACCAGGTCCTCCGTGATTTCGCACAGGTCGGGGTTGATGAACTTGCCCTGGAGCGCCTTTTTTTCCTTGTGGTTCATGACCACGTCCGACGTGAGCAGCAGGGTGTTCGCCATGAAGGTGGTGATGTGGTCCGCAAACAGCGGAAACTGCCGGTGCTCGATCATCGCCTTCCGCATGATGACATGGTCGGACAGGTCGTCCATGACGGTGCAGTTCATGATCGGGTCGTAATGGTACACCTTGGGCGCCAACCCCGGTGCCAGCTCGTTGTGTACCTTCAGAATTTCGTATTCGATGCGGTTGCGGTCGGGAGATACCTTGAATTCGTCGGAAATGCGGGCCACGGGTCCCGCCTGTTTGAGGATGATCGATTTCCCCGAATCCTCATCCACGACGCGGAACACAAAGTTCAGGTTGCCGTCGCCGATCTCCTTGCAGCTCAGGCGGGCCCCCTCCGGGAACAGGTCCAGCTTCTCTTTTGCGTACTCGATCGCATCCGCTTCGCTCATGGTGAAGTAGGTGGAAAAATCCGCCATGGTCTCGCCGCCTCCGATCTTTTGTTTTCTTTACCGTTTCCGGTAATAGGTCAGCGCCAGCGCGAACGCCAATACGCCGCCTTTCACAATGTCCATGGAGTAATACGGCACGGACATCATGACCAGCCCGTTCTGCAGGATGCCGATGAGCACGGCGCCGAAAAACGTTCCAAGGGCGTTCGGTTTGCCCGCGCCGAATACGGAGAAGCCAATGAACGTGGCCGCCACCGCGTCCATCAGGTACGGCGCGCCGGAGTTGACCTCCGCCGTCAGAATCCGGGCGCCGAGCACGATCCCGCCGATGGCCGCGAACAGCGAAGAAAGGAGGTACGCGGCAATCCGGTACTTGTTGACCGGGATCCCCGACAGCTTGGCCGCTTCCATGTTGCCGCCGATGACGTACATATAGCGGCCGTGCTTGGTATAGTTCAAGAACAGGTGGACAAGCAGGACAATGACCAGCATGATGATGATAATGCCCGGCACCTGCCCGAATTTGGCGAACAGCTTCGGAATTTGCCCCGTGGCGAAGCTGCCGTCCGGCATGACCATGTTCTGCGAAATGGTGGCGCCTCGGGAATAGGTCAAGGCGACGCCCTGAATGACGAACATGACCGCCAGGGTCAGGAGCATGTCGGGAATCCGGAACCGGATGATGAGGAACGAGTTGAGCGCCCCGACCAAAAGACACGCGCCGATGGCCGCGAGCACCCCGATCGCCGTGGGCTGGTGGTACCAGACGAACATGGAGATGACCACTCCGCAGGCGAGGGAAGCGGTGGAACCCACCGACAGGTCGAAGCCTCCGACGGCCAGGGAAATGGTCAAGCCGATGGCGATGATGGTCACGATGGAGATGGACCGCAAAATGTTGATAATGTTCTGTCCCTGCAGGAAACTGTCCGTGGCCAGCCCGAAAAAGAGGATGAGCAGGACGATGGTGACAATCGTGCCGTATCGGTAGAAAAACTGGAACCAGTCAAGCCGGGCGGCGGACGGCTTCCGGCCTGGCGCCGGGCCGGGATCCGCGCCGGAAGAAGATCGGACAGCCTTTTCGGTATGGGTATCGCTCATCGGTCACTTGCCTCCCGTCGAGTAAAACAAGAGCTCTTCCTCGTTGGTTTTCGCCGTCTCCAGCTCCTTGACGATCATGCCGTCGTACATGACGTACACGCGGTCCGTGATGCCCATGATCTCGGACAGTTCGCACGAGGCGTATATCACGCTTTTGCCCTGCTCCACCAATTTCGCGATCAGCTGGAAGATGTCCCGCTTGGCTCCGACGTCGACGCCCTTCGTCGGTTCGTCGAAAATGTACACCTCCGCATCGGCGACCAGCCATTTGCCGATGGCCACCTTTTGCTGGTTGCCGCCGGACAGGTTGCGCACCAGCGCCGCTTCGTTCGGCGTCTTGATGCCCAAGTCGGCAATCATTTTGCGGGAGATGGTCCTTTCCCGGCCGAAATCCAGCACCGTTCCAAAAAACCTGCACAACCTGGAAAGCACAACCGTGGTGAGATTCGTGGCCACGCTCTCCTCCACGAGCACGCCTTCCTTGCGCCTTTCCTCCGGAACCAGAGCCAGCCCCGCGCGGACGGCGTCGTTGGGCGACTTGATCTTGAGACGCTTGCCGTTCAAAATGCGCTCCCCGCTCGCCCGGGTGTAACCGAACAGCGCCTTGCACAGCTCCGTTTTCCCCGCGCCGACCAGCCCCGCGATCCCGACCACCTCGCCTTTTCGGACGTGGAAGCTGACATTTCTCACCTTGCCGCTGTCGTCGCTGAGGTCTTTCACCACCAGCGCCGGCTCGCCGGGCGTCGCCTGATGCTTCGGAAACTGCTGCTCCAGCTGCCGGCCCAGCATGTGCTCGACGAGCAGGTTCTGCGTCAGGTTGGCGGCCGCCTCCCGGATCACGAACCGGCCGTCGCGCATGACGGTCATCTCGTCGCAAATCTCGAACAATTCCGGCAAGCGGTGCGAAATAAAGATGACGCCGACATTGCGCGACTTGAGATCACGGACGACGCGAAACAGTTCCTCCGTCTCGGAGCGGCTGAGCGGCGCCGTCGGCTCGTCCAGGATGAGAAAACGGCAATCCCTGGCGATCGCGCGGGCGATGAGCGTCATCTGCTTCTCCGCCAGGGTCAGCTCGTCCACCCGCTTCCGCGGGGAAATGCGGACGTTCAGGCGGTCGAGCACCTCTTGCGCCTGCCGGTGGAGGGAAGGCCAGTTCACCCATTGCCTTTTCCCGGAGTCGTTGATCATGCGGTCCAGCATGATGTTTTCCCCAACGGTCAGGTAGGAGACAAGCGCCGTGTCCACTTCCTGGTGCACGATCTGGATGCCCAGATCCTTGGCGTCCTTCGGAGAGCGGATATCCGCTTTCCGTCCGCCGATGAAAATTTCGCCCGTGTAGTGGGGGTATGCGCCGGTCAGCACCTTCATGAGGGTGGATTTGCCCGCTCCGTTGGCGCCGATGAGGGCGTGGACGGTGCCCGTCGCCGTGGCGAACATGACATCGTCCAGGGCTTTCACGCCGGGAAATTCGATGGAGATGTTTTTCATTTCGAGCAACACAGGTTCGGTGGCTGTGGCTGGCATGGTTTTCACCCGGAAAGCGTTTCCAGAATTCCTTCGTGTGAAAAGCAAAGCCGCAACAATGCGGCCTTGGGAAACGGACTGCGCAAGCGGATCATGATGCGGAGCGGCAGAGCCGCGCCCTTGCCGGACGGGACTCTGCCGCAGGGCATTTTCTTAGATGGACGGTTTGTTGGTTATCGGTTCTTGAGCGCCTTCATCCATTCTTCTTCGAAGGCGTCGGTTTGGCCCCAACCCGGGATGATGTTGGCCAGCGTGACCATGTTGACGGCTTCGCTGGACTTCTTCAAGTCTTCCTGGGTGATCAGGTTCGCCTGCAGGTCGTAGGTCGCGGGCGTGTCCTCGCCGGCGATCTTCTTCGCCAGCAGCCGGACATTGACGGCGCCGATCATCTTCGGGTCGACCGCGGCGGTGGCGACCCACGGGCTGTTTTCTTCCTGCATGGCCTGCAGGTCGGCGTTCGACACGTCGATGCCGTAGATCTTCACTTCCTGGCGGCCCGCTTCGTTGAGCGCGCGGGTGGCGCCGATCGCGAAGGCGTCCCAGGTGGCGAAGATGGCGTCCAGTTCACCCGGCGGATACTTGGTCAGCATCGCGGCGACCGCGTTTTGCGTTTGCACGGGCGTATCCGCGGCGGCCACGCCGAAGCGGTCGAGTTCCTGGATGCCGGGATTTTCCTGCAAGATCCGTTGGTATACCTGATTCCGTCTGACCATCGGCGGGAAGCCGTCGACCCACAGGTACACGATCTTCGCCTGGCCGTTGAAGTCTTTCACCAGCTGGCCGAGGGACATCTCGGCGAGGGCGAAGTCGTCCTGGGCCGTCATCGTGACGCCGGGGATGTCCTTGAGTCCTTCGATCGAGTCGAAGGTGACGACCGGGATCCCCTTGTCGACGATTTTCCGAACTTCGTCGATGGTCGCTTCGTCGTCGCCGTGGGAGATGATGATCCCGTCGTAGTCCTGGTTCATCGCCTGCTGGATGGCGTCATGGAACTTGGCCGAGTCGCCGTTCGCGGAGAACGTGTCGACCGCAAAGCCCATTTTTTCGCCTTCCTCTTTCGCGCCGGCCAGGTATTGGGCGGTGTGGTCGTCGCCGCCGATTTTGCGGATGACCATGATCTTGATCGGCCATTTCTCGCGGATCTGATCCGGCACGTTGCTCGGCAGGTCGCCGCCGCCGCTCTTGGACGAACCGCCCTTGTTGCCGCAGCCCGCCAGAAGAAGCGCGACAGCGACAAGGATCAGCACCAGTGTCTTCGCCGCATTACGCATTTCTGTTCAACGCCCCTTTTCTATTTTTTCACAGCCATATTACCATACGGCCAAAAAGCTTATCAATAAATATTCCTAGTTTTTTTATAAGATTTCGATGTTTTTTTCTTGTTGTTTTTTTCGTGGTTTTGGTGGCATTATATCATATCTTCCGTCAAAAATACATACACAAACCAAATCAACCAAGAGTCAATTTTTGTTTCAACGCATATTCAGCCGTCAGCCGCGCCTCAGCGCGAACCATTGTCTTCCGCAGCTGCGCCGGCGAAGAGGGCGTGGACGAATTGCTCCGCGTCGAAAGTTTGCAAATCGTCCGGCTTTTCGCCCAGACCGACGAGTTTGACCGGCAGCTTGAGCTCATTGCGGATGGCGACGATGATGCCGCCCTTGGCGGTGCCGTCCAGCTTCGTCAGCACCAGGCCGGTCACGCCGCTTTTTTCGCCGAACATCCGGGCCTGCTGCAGGGCGTTCTGACCGGTGGCCGCGTCCAGCACCAGGAGCGTCTCGTGGGGGGCTCCCGGCAGCTCCCGTTCGATGACGCGGCGGATTTTCGCCAGCTCGTCCATCAGATGGGCCTTGTTCTGCAAGCGGCCGGCGGTGTCGCACAGGAGCACGTCGACGCCGCGGCTTATGGCTTCCTTTACCGCATCGTACATCACCGCGGCCGGGTCGGCGCCATGGGGTTGTTTGACCACTTCCGTCCCCGTCCGCTGCGCCCAGACTTCCAGCTGTTCGATGGCGCCGGCCCGGAACGTGTCACCCGCCGCCAGCAGCACCGATTTTCCTTCCTGCCGGAACTTCCACGCCAGCTTGCCGATGGTCGTGGTTTTGCCCACGCCGTTGACGCCGACGAAGAGGATGACGGTGAGGCCGTTCGGATTCAGGTTCAGGCCGGCGTCGTCGCCTTCGCCTTTCAGGATTTGCACCAGTTTCTCCGCCAATATCGGCTGCAATTCGGAAACATCTTCCAGTTTCCGCCTTGACGCTTCCTCGCGCAGTTCGTCAATCAGCTCCATGGTGGTGCGCACGCCCACGTCGGCGGCGATCAGAATCTCCTCGAGTTCCTCGAAGAACGCTTCGTCGATCCGGCTTCGCGAAAACAGGTCGCCAATCCGGCCGGCCAGCGCCGTTCGGGTCTTTGCCAGCCCATCCCGGAACTTGGCGGTCACCGATTCAGCTTTTGCCGCGATGCTTTCCTTCAGTTTTTTGAAAAAGCTCATTTTTGCGCTCTTTCCTTTCTAATCGGATACGATCGGCGACGACGGGATTCCGGCGGCGATTGTCTGCGTCGCCGCGCGCTGCGCCGCAGCTTTCCGCGGCGGCGGGCCCGGCGGCTTCCCGGAATCTGCGCTCCCGGGACGGGGAGCGCCGGAACCGGCACCGATCAGGCCGAAGCGCCGACCGTTTCGTCTTCCCGTTCGTCCAGGCGGACCGATACCAGCTTGGATACGCCGCTTTCCTCCATGGTCACCCCGTACAGCACGTCGGCGGCTTCCATCGTTTCCTTTCGGTGGGTCACCACGATGAACTGGGTCTGCTCCGCAACTTCCCGCAGATAGTTCACGTATCGGGCCACGTTCGCTTCGTCCAGCGCCGCTTCCACCTCGTCCAGCACGCAGAAGGGAAGCGGCTTGACGTGCAGGATGGCAAACAGCAGGGCGATGGCCGTCAGCGACCGCTCGCCGCCGGACAAAAGCTGCAGGTTTTGCAGCTTCTTGCCGGGGGGCTGGGCCACGATCTCGATGCCCGTGTCGAGGGGGCGGTCCGGTTCGGCCAGAATCAGGTCGGCCTGTCCGCCGCCGAACAGGCGGGCGAACACCGCCCGAAAATTCCGGCGGATTTCTTCAAAGGTGGTGCGGAAACGCCGGGCCATTTCCTCGTCCATTTCCCGGATCAGACGGTGCAGCTTTTCCTTTGCCTCCAGCAGGTCCTGACGCTGTTCGGTCAGGAAGCGGTACCGCTCGCTGACCTGGGCGTATTCTTCGATGGCGCCAAGGTTGACTTCGCCCAACGCCCCGATGCGCCGCCGGAGTTCGCCGGCCTGCTGCCGGGCCTTGGCGACGTCCTCGGGAGGGGCGTAATGCGCCTTGGCCCATTCGAAGCTCATCTCATATTCTTCGCCGAGCTTGCGCAGCAGATTGTCCAGCTCCACATCGGCGCGGTTTGCCCGGATTTCCGTTTCTTTCAGCGCGTCCTCCGCTTGCTTCAGCACAAGCCGCGATTCCTTCGCGGCTTCCTCTTCGCGTTCGATTTCCTGCAGGCGTTCGGTCCGTTCGGCGCGGCGGAGCTCGATGGCGCCGGACAGCTCTCCTTTGCGGATCAAAAGCCCGTTTAATTTCTCCCGCTGCTCGTTCCACTCCGCTCCGGCGCGCTCCGCTTCCGCCGCGTTTTGCTCCAGCGCCGCGGCAATCTGGCGCTTCTCCCCGTTCAGGCGGGCGGTTTCGCCGCGGAGGCGCGCCGCCTGCTCGTCCAGCGACTGCAAATCCTGCTCCAGGCGCGCGATGGCGATCTTGCGTTCGGTAAGCGCCGCCTGGATCTTCTCCTTCTCGGACTGGCTGCGCTGCCGAAGCTCCTCGGCTTCCCGGACCGCTTCCTGGAGCCTCCGCTCTTCCTCGGCCAGACCGGACAGACGTTCCTTGAGCCTGCTCCGCTCATCATCCAGCCGGCTGCGCTCCGCTGCAAGCGACGCCGCTTCGGCGTCCAGCGCCGCGCCCGCCGCTTCCAGCCGCTTCTCTTCCTGGGCGAACTGCTCGCGTTCCGCCAGGAGGCGCTGTTCGTCAAGCCGCATCCGTTCGGCGAGCCCGCGCAGCTCTTCGATGCGACGGGACGCCTCCGCCGCTTCCCGCGCCCTGTCTTCCGCCACCTTCCGGGCAGCGTCGCGCGACGCCTCGGCCGCCGCGATTTCCTGCGCCAGTTCTTCCAGTTGCCGTCCGCGGCCGAGCAGGTTGACCGCCTGCTTCAGACGGCTGCCCCCCGACATGGAACCGCCGGGATGTACCACGTCTCCGTCGAGGGTGACAATGCGGTAACGGTAATGCAGCCGGGCGGCGATCCGGTTCGCCTGTTCCAGGCGTTCCGCGACGATCACCTGTCCCAGCAGGTTGCCGACAATGTCCGCATAGCGCGCGTCACATTCCACCAGCTCGGCGGCCACGCCGACGAAGCCGGCTTCCGCCTGCGCCGCGCGCCGGTCGCCCTCGTCCAGCCTGCGCGGCCGGATGACGTCCAGCGGCAGGAACGTCGCCCGTCCCGCCTGCCGTTTTTTCAGCATTTCAATGGCCGCGCGAGCCGCCGCCTCGTCATCGGTCACGATATGCTGCAGGGCGCCGCCCAGCGCCGTTTCCACGGCCGTCTCATGCCGCGCGTCCGTCCGGATCAGCTCGGCCACCGCGCCGTGCACGCCGGCAAGTTCGCCGCGGCGCGCCATTTTCAGCACTTCCCGCGGCCCCTGCTGGAAGCCTTCGTAGGCTTCCTGAAGCTCGCGGATCGTGTCGCGGCGCGACACGAGCGCGCTCCGCCGCTGTTCCCACCGCCGGGCTTCCGCCAGGGCTTCCTCCCGATGGCGCTGCAGCTCCGCAAGGCGCACGTCCTCGGCCGTCTGGCGGTCGCGCAAACCCGCAAGTTCCGCCGCGAATGCCGCAAGCCGCTCCCCGATTTCCCGCCGGCGGTCTTCCAGCGCCTCGCGTTCCCCCTGCCAGCGTTTCTTTTCATCTTCGAGGCGGGCGGCTCTCGCTTCGAGCTGCTCGCACTGCTGTTCGAGATAGCGGATTTCGTTGCGCGCCTGAACGATGGCTTGCATGGCGTCAAACAGTTCCGCCCGGAGCCGCGTCTCGGCTTCGTCGCCGTTCTCCGCGGCCGCGAGCCGCGCCTCCTCTTCCGCCAGAAGGGCGCGAAGCTTGTCCAGTTCGGCGACGGTCTGTTCGCGCCGCCGGCGCATTTCGTCGGCTTCCGCCGCCACCTCCGCCAGCCGCGTTTCGACGGCCGCCAGCGATTCATTCAGGCTTTCCCGGTTTCGCTTCAGGTGGCCTTCGCGCTCCTTGAGCACCTCCAGCTGGCCTTCGGTTTTCTCGGTCTCTTCCACGCACGCCACCAATTCGCTCTGCAGGCGGCCGATGGCTTCCTCCAGCTCAATGAGCGCCGCCCGTTTCTCCTCCAGCGCCGCGTCGCGCCGGGCCGTCTCCGCCGTCAGGGCGGCGACGCGTTCCTTCAGTTCCGCGAGCTTGTCGTTCGCTTCGCTCCAGGACCGGTGCACCTGCTCGATCTGATGGACATACAGGGAAATTTCGAGCTTTTTCAATTCTTCCGCAAGGGATTTGTACGTTTCCGCCCGTTTGGCCTGTTCGGCCAGCGGTTCCAGACGGCTCTCCAGCTCGCCGATCAGGTCGCCGATGCGGATGAGGTTCTGCTCCGTGTCCTCCAGCTTTTTCTGCGCTTCTTTCTTGCGGGTCTTGTATTTGACGATGCCGGACGCTTCCTCGAAGATCCCGCGGCGGTCTTCCGCCCGGGTGCTCAGGACCTGTTCCACCTGTCCCTGCCCGATGATCGAATACGCTTCCTTGCCGACCCCGGTGTCCATGAACAGTTCGGTGATGTCCTTGAGCCGGCAGGGCTGCCGGTTGATGTAGTATTCGCTCTCGCCGCTGCGGCTGAGCCGGCGCGTCACCGTCACCTCGGTGTATTCCAGGGGCAGCGTGCCGTCGCTGTTGTCCAGGGTGAGCGACACTTCTCCGTAGCCCACCGGCTTGCGCGTGTCGCTGCCGGCAAAGATCACGTCCTCCATTTTGCCGCCGCGCAAGGTTTTGGCGCTCTGTTCGCCCAGCACCCAGCGGATGCCGTCGGAAATGTTGCTTTTGCCGCAGCCGTTGGGGCCGACGACGGCGGTGATGCCGCGGCCGAATTCCAACTCGGTGCGGTCGGCGAACGATTTGAATCCAATGAGTTCGAGGCGCTTCAAGTGCATCCGTCCGCGTTCACCTCCACTCGCTGAGGTCCGTCGATTCGATCATCGTTAAGGTCCTCTCCGCCGCCTGCTGCTCCGCTTCCTTCTTGGAACGCCCCGAACCGCGTCCGGCCGCGCGGCCGGCGATCAGCACCTCGACGACGAAATGCCGGTCGTGGGAAGGTCCGCGTTCCTCGACCACGCGGTACTCCGGCGCGGCGAATCCGAGGGTCTGCACCTTTTCCTGCAGCCGGGTCTTGAAATCCTTGTCCGCCTGTCCCTTCTCCGGAAGGTGCGCAAAGAGATTCCGTTCCAAAAAGGCGCGGACGGCGTCAAGCCCCTGATCCAGATACAGGGCTCCCACGAACGCTTCGAAGACGTCGGCAAGCAGGGACGGCCGCGTCCGCCCGCCCGTTCGCTCCTCCCCTTTGCCCAGAAGCACGGCGTCTCCGAAGCCAAGCGCCTCGGCAAAACGGACAAGCGACGGTTCGCACACGATGGCGGATCTCATCCGCGTCAGTTCCCCTTCCGCCAGTTCCGGAAACCTGCGGAACAGGTATTCCGATACGACGAGCTGCAGCACCGCGTCGCCCAGGAACTCCAGCCGTTCGTTGTCTTCGATGCTTTTCCCGCGCTGTTCGTTCACGTAAGAGGTGTGGGTAAACGCCTGATCCAGCAGGGCCGGGTTGCGAAATTCGAGATCCAGACGCGTCTTGAGGTTCCGGAGCGTTTCGCGCAACGACAGCACCTCCGTTTCTTTCCGCTTGCAGGAAACGGCCCGCGCCGCCCATAAACGGCAGACGCAGGCGGGCGTTTCCGCCTGCGTCCATCCGCAATTCCTGCCTACTCTTCAAACCTGCGCATGACGATGGTCGCGTTGTGCCCGCCGAATCCGAACGAATTGGAGAGCCCCGCGCGGATGTTCGCCGGACGGGCCTTTTTCGGCACATAGTCCAGATCGCAATCCGGATCCGGGTATTCCAGGTTGATGGTGGGAGGCAGCATCCCGTCCCGGATGGCGAGGGCAAGAATGACCGCTTCCACGCCGCCCGCCGCGCCCAGGAGATGGCCGGTCATCGATTTGGTGGAACTGACCGCCAGCTTGTAGGCGTGGTCGCCGAAGGTCCGCTTGATCGCTTCCGTTTCCGACTTGTCCCCGGCCGGCGTGGAGGTGCCGTGGGCGTTGATGTAATCGATGTCCTCCGGCGCGATGCCGGCGTCCTGGATCGCCCGCTTCATGCAGCGGGCCGCGCCGTCGGGATCGGGATCGGTGATGTGGAACGCGTCGGCGCTCATGCCGTATCCGATCACTTCCGCGTAGATGCGGGCGCCGCGCCGTCTGGCATGCTCCAGTTCCTCCAACACGAGCACGCCGGCCCCCTCGCCCATCACGAACCCGTCGCGCTGCGCGTCGAAGGGACGGCTGGCCTTCTCCGGCTCGTCGTTGCGGGTGCTCATGGCGCGCATCGCGCAAAAACCGGCCATGCCGATGGGGCGAATGGCCGCTTCCGCGCCGCCGCAAATCATCACGTCCGCCTCACCCCGCTGGATGATCCGGAACGAATCGCCGATGGAGTGGGTGCCCGTCGCGCACGCCGTGACCGCCGTCGTGTTCGGTCCCTTGGCGCCGTACAGGATGGAAATCTGGCCGCTGGCCATGTTGGCGATCATCATCGGAATGAAAAAAGGACTGACGCGGCGGGGGCCGCGTTCCAGCAGGATGTTATATTGCTCCTCCCAACTGCCGAGGCCGCCGATGCCGGAGCCGACGATGACACCGGTACGTTCGGGGTCGGCGTTCTCCCCGATGCGGATGCCGGCGTCCCGCAGGGCCATCCCGCCGGCCGCCACGCCGAACTGGACGAACCGGTCCATGCGGCGGGCTTCCTTTTTGTCCATGTGGTTTTCCGGCTGCCAGTCCTTGATCTCCGCGGCGATCCGCGTGGGATATTCGGACGTGTCGAACGACTCGATCCGGCTTACTCCCGATTTTCCGTCCAGCAAATTTTTCCAGAACGTTTCCAGATCGGTGCCCAGAGACGAGACAACCCCCATCCCCGTCACCACGATGCGGCGTTTCAAAACGAAAATCACCTCAGGCTTGCAAAAGCGTTCCCCGCGCGGCAAGGTTCGCCCCGCGAAGAACGCCGCCGAATGTGGAGAAGTCCCGTCGCGCGAACGGGACCCCGGAAGAAAAATCACGAGCGAGATTCTATGTATTGAACCACTTCTCCCACGGTCGTGATTTTCTCTGCATCTTCATCGGAAATTTCCATGTCGAATTCGTCTTCCAGTTCCATGACAAGCTCGACCACGTCGAGCGAGTCGGCTCCCAGGTCGTCTTTGAAGGATGCTTCGGGGGTCACTTCCGATTCCTCGACGCCGAGGCGTTCGACGATGATGCGTTTCACGCGCTCAAATACATCGGACATCCGGTTCACCTCCCTTAAGGTATTATACGGGAAACCCGGACAAATTGCCATGCCTGCCTGCGTGCCGCGCGCGACTTTTCGCGCGGCGGGCGGCCGCACGGCCGGTCACATGTACAGCCCGCCGTCCACATGCAGCGTCTGGCCGGTCATATAGGACGACGCGTCGGAGGCGAGGAACACCACCGCGTGGGCGACTTCCTCCGGCTTGCCGATCCTCCCCAGGGGGATGTCCCTGAGCAGTTTTTCCTTCCACTCGGGGGCGAGCTTCTCCGTCATGTCCGTGGCGATAAAGCCCGGCGCCACCGCGTTCACCGTGATGCCGCGGGAAGCCAGTTCGCGGGCGGCGGTTTTGGTCAGACCGATGATCCCGGCTTTGGCCGCCGCGTAATTGGCCTGGCCCGCATTGCCCATCGTGCCGACAACGGAGGAAATGTTGATGATGCGTCCGTACCGCTGCTTCATCATCGGTCGCACGACCGCCTTGATGCCGTTGAAGACGCCCTTCAGGTTGGTTTCGATGACGCTGTCGAACTCGTCTTCTTTCATGCGCATAATTAAATTGTCTCGGGTAATCCCGGCGTTATTCACCAGGATGTCCAGTTTGCCAAACGCATCCAGCATCCGCTGGACCATCGCCTCGAATTCGTCCGGCTTGCCGACGTCCGCTTTGAGCATAAGCGCCCGCCGGCCGAGCGCCGTGATCGCTCCTACCGTCTCGATCGCCGCCGCTTCGTTGCCGGCGTAGTTCACGCCGACATCCGCGCCCGCTTCGGCCAGGGCGACGGCGATGGCGCGCCCGATGCCCCGCGAGGCGCCGGTCACCAATGCGGTCTTGCCTGTCAGATCCCATTTGGCCAAGGTAACACCCCCTTCCGCGTCCGTTTTCGCAAAAACGCGCCATGATGCAGCTGACGGAATTCTGTTACCACGTCTTTCACGCAAGGTTAAACGACCGCACCGCTTCCGCGCTGTTCACGGACACGACGCGCACGGATCGGTCGATTTTCCGGATGAGTCCGGCCAACACCGTACCCGGTCCGATTTCCACAAACGTGTCGACTCCTTCCGCAAGCAGATGGCGCACGCAATCCTCCCACAGCACCGGACGGACAACCTGCTCCGCCAGCAACGCCGGCCACCTGTCACCCCGGGTTTCCGGTCGGGCGTTCACGTTGGCCACAACGGGCACGGCCGCGTCGCGGAATCGGACGGAGGCCAGTTCGGCGGCCAGCTTATCGGCGGCCGGCTTCATGAGAGAACTGTGGAAAGGCCCGCTTACGTCCAGAGGGACAACGCGGCGCGCGCCCGCTTCCCCGCCCCGCCTGACGACTTCGGCCACGCCTTCGGAAGTGCCGGAAACGACGATTTGCCCGGGACAGTTCACGTTGGCCAGCTCCACCAGGCCGACGGAAGCCGTCACGTCCCGGCAGAGCGCCTCCAGCGCCTCCCGTTCCGCGCCGAGCACCGCCGCCATCGTTCCGCGTCCCGCCGGTACCGCTTCCTCCATCAGCTCGCCGCGGCGCCGCACCAGGCGGACGGCGTCCTCAAACGCCAGCACGCCTGCGGCCACCAAGGCGCTGTATTCCCCCAGGCTGTGGCCGGCGACGAAATCCGGCTGCGGGGCGCCGCTTTCGCGAAGCGCTTCCAGCAACGCCACGCTGACGGTGAGCAGCGCCGGCTGTGTGTTCGCCGTCAGACGCAGCTGGTCCTCCGGCCCCCCGAACATGATTTGCGACAAGCGGAAGCCAAGCAGTTCGTCCGCCCGGTCGATCACCCGGCGCCCCGGTTCAAACGCCTCATAGGCGTCGCGTCCCATGCCCACTTCCTGGGCTCCCTGTCCGGGAAAAACGAAAGCCGTCTTGCCCACGCGAATCCTCCCTTCGGTTTGTCCTTGAAAAACGCGCCAAAACCGGGAATCACCAGATGAGAACGGACGCTCCCCAGGTGAGCCCGCCTCCAAAACCGACGAGCACCAGCCGGTCGCCTTCGCGCACCCGGCCTTCCTCCACCGCTTCCGCCAGCGCCACCGGGATCGAAGCCGCGGACATGTTGCCGTAGCGATCCACGTTGACGACGCACTTTTCTTCCGGAAGACCGAAGCGTTCCAACGCCGACTGGATGATGCGGATGTTGGCCTGATGCGGAACGAGCAGGTCGATGTCCTCCTTCGTCAGGCCGGCTTTGTGAAGTGCCTCCTCGGTGGCGGTGCCGATGACCCGCACGGCGAATTTGAACACTTCCCGACCGTTCATTTTCATGAAATGCATATGCCGGGCCACCGTATCCGCCGTTGGGGGCGTGCGGGATCCCCCCGCGGGAATGTTCAGCAGCTCCCCTCCGGACCCGTCCGCCCCGAGCACGAAGGAACGAAAGCCTCTGCCCTCGGGGACCGGTCCCAGCACGGCCGCCCCTGCCCCGTCGCCGAACAGGATGCAGGTGTTCCGGTCGCTGTAGTCCGTCACGCGGGACAGGCATTCGGCCCCGATCACGAGGGCGTTCCGGTACAGGCCGGTAGCGATCATGCCCGAAGCGGTGGCCAGGGCGTAAATGAAACCGGAACACGCCGCCGACACGTCGAACGCCGCCGCATGGCGGGCCCCCAGCCGGTCCTGGACGAGACAGGCGGTGGAGGGAAAAAACATGTCCGGTGTGATCGTCGCCACGATGATGAGGTCCACATCCTCCGCGGCGACGCCGGCCGCGTTCAGAGCGCGGACGGCGGCCTCATAGGCCAGGTCGGAGGTGGCTTCGTGCGGCGCGGCGATGCGTCGTTCCCGAATGCCGGTGCGGGTCACGATCCATTCGTCGCTCGTGTCCACCATTTGTTCCAGATCGCGGTTGGTCAGCCGGCGTTCCGGCGAATACCGGCCGACTCCCAGGATGCCTACGGATAATTCCTTCATGTCGATGTTCCCCCGCCCATGCCGAATTCGCCGCCCAGCGCCTCCCGCAGTCCGTTCCGGACCGCCTCGCGGGCGATGCGAATGGCGTTTTTGACCGCACGGGCGTCGGACGAGCCGTGGCTTTTGAACACCAGGCCGTTGACGCCCAGAAGCGGCGCTCCGTTGTATTCCTGATAATCCAGCTTTTTTCTCACCTTGCGAAACGCGGGGCGCAACATCAGGGCGGCCAGCCTGTTCCTGGCCGACGCATTCAGCTCTTCCCGCAGCATGCTGGTGAAAACGCTTACCGCCCCTTCCATGGCTTTGAGCAAAATATTGCCGTTGAAGCCGTCGCACACCAGCACGTCGCAATGGCGAAGCAGCACGTCCCGCGCTTCCACGTTGCCCACAAAGTGGATCGGCGCTTGCTCCAGCAGCGCGTACGCCGCCTTGGCGAGTTCATTGCCTTTGCCCGGCTCCGTGCCGACGTTGAGCAGACCCACCTTGGGCCGGGAGATACCGTGCACTTTTTCCCGGTAAATGGTTCCCATGATCGCGTATTGGAGGAGATGCTCGGGCTTGGCGTCCATGTTGGCGCCCAGATCCAGGGCGAGCACGCCCACATCGTCCAGGGAAGGCAGCATGGGCGCCAGTCCGGGACGGTCAATGCCCGGCAGGCGTCCGATCACGAGCAGGCCGGTGGCCATCAGGGCGCCCGTGTTGCCCGAGGAAACCATTGCGTCGGCGGCGCCTTCCTTCACGAGGCGGCCGGCGACGACCATCGAGGAGTCCGGCTTGCGCCGGACCGCCCGGACCGGTTCCTCGTCGGCGGCGATGGCTTCCTTCGCGTCCACGATGCGCAAGTTGCCGGGCATATCGCCGCCCAGCCGGCCGTGAAGCAGGTCGGCGGGGCCCGTCAAGATGATCTCGGTGTCGGGCCATTCCCGCGCCGCAGCCAACGAAGCTTCCAGGTTGACATCCGGCGCGTGATCGCCCCCCATGGCGTCAATGGCGATCCGCAAAACTGTTTCCTCCTTCCCGCTTCGTTCCGCCAACGCGATGAATGACAAACCGGCCCATAAAAACTTTCTCTTCGCCCACGTAGGTGGTGACATCCACCCGAACCCGCTGACCGCCGCCGTTTCCGCGGGGCCGGACAACCGCCTTGGCGATGCACTTCTCCCCCAGACGGACCGGCCGGATGAAGCGGATCACCGACGACGCGGTCAAGGCCACCTCGGCGTCGATCACCGCCACCGCCAGCGAATTGGCCTGCGCGAAAATGTGGTGACCCCGGGCGATGCCGGTGCGCGAGAAAACGTGTTCGTCGCGGATTTCAAACATGGAAATGCCGCTTTTGTCCAGCTGCAGGTCGACGATCTCGCCGATGACTTCGTGAATCGGCAGAGACCGGACGTGGTCGAAGGAACGTTCGGCCATCATCTTGATCCGTTCGCGGAGTTCGGGGATGGCCAGTTCCATCCGGTCGAGCCGGATCGTCTGGATGCTCACCTTCAGAAGGCGGGTCAGTTCCCGGTCGGTGTAAAACGGATTTTCGTCCAAAAGTTGCAGCAGCTTCTGATGCCGTTCCCGTTTGGATAGCCGTTCGATGCCCGCCCACCGCCTTTCGGTGCCGGCCGGCCGGCACCTGTGTTTCGCGTCGATTTAGTACCTGGTACTAAAACAAGTATAAAGAAAAACGCGCCGGTTCGCAATGTCGCCGGACGCGCCTCGTCGCGCTTATGAACGAATCACTTCGCGGGATTTGTAGGTGCCGCACACCTTGCAGACATGATGGGCCAGTTTCAGCTCGCCGCAGTGGTCGCACCGGATCATGCCGGGAACGGCCAGCTTGTAATGGGTGCGGCGTTTGTTCTTGCGGGCCTTGGACGTTTTCCTGAACGGTACCGCCATGTTCCCACCTCCTTATCCGTATGAGGGAAGGTCATGATTCTTCGTGTTGGCCGCCGTCGAGCAGCTTGCGAAGCGCCTCAAGCCGGGGATCGATCCGCTCCCTTCGGCAGCCGCACTCGCGCTCGTTCAGGTTTTGCCCGCATTCGGGGCAAAGCCCGCGGCACGCCTCGTCGCACAGCGGAGCCAGCGGAAGATGGAGGAGCAGCTCGCTTTCCAGGTACGGGCGAAGCTCCAGCCGCGATCCGGAAAACGGCACGATGTCGGCGTCCTCTTCCTTGTCCTCCCGTCCTTCCGGCACCGGCTTGAACGTCTCCTCGTAAGGGATCTCATAGGTTTCCTCGAGCGGCGTCAGACAGCGGGAGCAGGAGAGGCGGATTCTGCCGGTCAGCCGGCCGCTCACCTCGATGAGGCCGCCCGCCGGGCGCGCCGTGAGTTCCGCCTCCATCGGGCCGGCGGGTTCGGCGCCGCGCATGCCGGCAAGCAGCGGGGCGACGTCGAGGGATTCCCGCAGATGAACGGGCTCTCCCCTCGCTAGCAGACTCTGCACTTCCAGCTGCATCCGCATCACTCCAAACAAACAACGTCATTATATCGGTGCAACCGAATCCCTGTCAACCTGGGGCGGAACTTGCTTGAATTCAGTCTGACGGTGAATTCGACATCAGATTAGCCAATTGTTAGATTGTTGTAAATATATTACCTTTATTCTTGCCTGACATCTTGGCATGCGATGCGGCAGTCCGCGATCCTTTCGTCTCCGTTCCGCTTGAAGGTTCCGATAGGAAACCAATCCGGGGGTGGGTAGGGTGAAGGTCCACCGTCTGTTGTCCATCGTCATGCTGCTGCTCACAAACAAGCGCATCGGCGCGCAAGAGCTGGCCGAACGGTTTGAGGTGTCGCTGCGCACCATTTACCGGGATCTGGAGACCATCAACGCCGCCGGCATTCCGGTCGTCTCGTTCAGCGGCCCGAACGGCGGCTACGAGATCATGGAGCAGTACCATATCGACCGGCAGATCGTCACCCTCGAAGATCTCCGTTCGATCATGACCGCGCTGAACGGTCTGGAGGCGTCCCTAAAAGATCCGCAGCTGCACGACGTCATCGCGAAGGTCGGCGCGTTGATCACGAAGGCCGAGCAGGCAAAGCTCGAGGAGTCCGGGGACGAGCTTCTGTTCAACGCCAACCTGTGGCGGGGAAAGGAAGCGGACAGCGGGACGATCTCCGCCCTTCGCCGCGCGGCGCGCTTCCGCCACGTCGTCCGTTTTCGGTACGTCACGGCACGGGGCGATGAGGAGGAACGGGAAGCGGAGCCTGTAGGGCTCGCCTGGAAAGGCTACGCCTGGTACCTGCACGCGTGGTGCCGGCTGCGCCGCGACTTCCGGACGTTCCGGCTGACCCGTATTCGGGATTGCCGCGTGCTCGAAGAGCGGTTCGCCCCCCGCGGCGTCAGCCTGAAGGAGCTCGACGCTCGGTTCGACGCCTTGGACCCCAGGTCTGCACAGATCCGGATGGTGCTGCGGTTTCATCCGAGGCAGCGGATGCGGGTGGAGGAATATTTTCCGCCGGAGGAGATCAGGGTGGAAGAAGACGGTTATTACCGGGTCGAAACCGTGCATGCGGAGGATGAATGGCTGTACGGGACGCTGCTCGGGTTCGGGCCGGAGGTCACCGTGCTTGAACCCCGCCGGCTCGCGGACAACCTGAAGCGGCGGGCCCTCGCCATCGCCCGGCTCTATGAATGAGCAGAGGCCGGTTGACGGCAAAGCCGCTTACCGGCCTTCTTTGATTGCCGTTCAACGCAATCCGGCGAAAAATCGGCGGATGTCTCCGACCAGCAGGTCCGGCGCCTCCATCGCCGCGAAATGGCCGCCCCGCGCAAACTCCGACCAATGCACAATCGTCTCCGTCTTCTCGGCAAACCGCCGGATCGACACATCCGTCGGGAACACGGCCACGCCCGTCGGCACGGCGGACCGCTGCTTCGGCGCCCACATGGAGGGATCGTGGAACCGCTCGTAGTACGCGTTGGCCGAGGATCTGGCCGTATTGGTGAACCAGTACACCGACACATTGGTGAGCAGTTGGTCCCGGTCGACGGCGTCCTCCGGCAGTTCGGCGGCCGGATCCGTCCAATCCTTGAACTTCTCCACGATCCACGCGAGCTGCCCGGCCGGCGAATCAGCCAGTCCGTAAGCGAGCGTCTGCGGCCGCGTCCCCTGGATATGCATATATCCCATCAGGTCTTCGTTCCACTTTTTGAACATCGCCATCCGCGCCTGCTCGGCTTCCGTCAAGTCTTCCATTTCCGCCGGATCTCCGGAAGGGAACGTCACCAGCGCGTTGACGTGGATGCCGACGATGTTTTCCGGCGCCCTGCGGCCCATCAGAGGCGCGATGAACGCCCCGATGTCGCCGCCTTGTACGCCGTATCGTTCGTAGCCCAACCGGCGCATCAGCTCAACAAGGGCGTCCGCCACCTTCCCGTCCGTCCATCCCGGTCGGCGGATCGGCCCCGAGAATCCGTGGCCGGGCAACGACGGGATGACGAGGTGGAACGCCTCCGCCGGATCGCCGCCGTGGGAGCGCGGGTCGCTCAGCGGACCGATGACCTTGAGGAATTCCACCACGGAACCCGGCCAGCCGTGAATGAGCAGAAGCGGCAACGCGTCCGGCTCGGGCGAGCGCACATGCAGAAAGTGCACGTTCTCGCCGTCGATCGCCGTCGCGAACTGCGGGAACCGGTTCAGCTCCTCCTCATGTTTCCGCCAATCGTACCCGTTCGCCCAGTAATCGGCCAGGTCCTTCAGGTAAGCGACCGGCACCCCCCGGCTCCAGCCGGTTTCGGGGAAATCGTCCGGCCAGCGGGTGCGCCCCAGGCGCTGCCGTAAATCTTCCAGTTCCTCCTCGGCAATGCGGATGCGGTACGGGCGGATGGCGACATCCGGATTCAATTGGGTCATGGAGATCTCCTCCTCAAAATGAAGAATGGGAATCGCAGATCGCCGAGTTCGGCTCTCTTGCAATTCCCATTGTAGGAGGGGGTTGCTGACAGCTATAAGTCAGGAATTTTCCCGGACCCTGTTTCTGGGCGGCAAATTGCGGGAAAGGGGCGATCCGCGAAGCCCACGGTCAAGGTCTAACCGCAGACAAGTTCGCGTAAACGTGTATTGAAGCGGCCGGCCAAGTTCTCCCGAGCCGGTACTCGCGTTGCGGAGGGATTCAGGTGGACGCATCCCAAACCGGCCGCCGGGCGCTCGCGGGAACGCTGCTGCCGGGCACGGGTGCTCTGGTTTTCGCGCTCGGAATCGTGCGATCGCCGGACGAGGCGGTAAAAGCCTCCCTGGCCGGACTCGATCTTTGGTGGAAATCGGTGTTTCCGGGGCTGCTTCCGCCGCTGGTGCTGGCGGAGCTTCTCGCCGCCTTCGGGGTGCTGCACGCCCTGGCCGTTCTTTGCGAGCCGCTGTTTGGCAGGCTGTTCCGCCTGCCCGGCGCCGCCGCATGGGCGGTCGCGGTCGGCTGGGCGAGCGGCATTCCCGCCGGCGCGCGGGAAACCGCGCGGCTCGGAGCGGGCGGCCTGATCGGCGCCCGCGAGGCGGAAACGGTGCTGCTGCTCGCGCACATGCCCAACCTGTTTTTGGTGGTGCTCGTCGTCGGAGCGGGGTTTTTGCATTCGCCCCGCCTCGGCTGGGCGATCGCCTGCGGCCTGTGGCTGTCCGCAATCCTGGCCGGCTGGCTGTGGAGTCGTGTTGACGGGCGTCCAGGACCGAAACGGACGGCCGGGGGACCGGTTCCTTCCGGCCTGCCTCCGGGTGTTGCCGGGACGCCCCTGTGGCGTCGCAGCTGGCAAGCCATGAGGAAGGCGAGGGAAGCGGACGGAAGGCCTCTGGGCAAAATTTTGGCGGACGGCGTGGCGGACAGCGTCCTTTTGCTTTTTGCCGTCGGCGGGCTGATGATCATGAGCGCCGTGGCCGTAAATCTCCTCCGGCAGACGCTGCCCGGCACCGACGCTTGGGCGTTGGTGCCGGGCGTCGTGGACATGCACCTGGGCTCGTACGAAAACAGCCGATCCCCGCTGCTCACCGCATCCCCGGAACGGCTGGCGGCGCTCGCGGCCGCATTGCTCGCCTGGAGCGGATTTAGCGGACTGCTGCAGGCACGGGCCGCATACGGGACGGCGGCGGCTTTCCCCTGGAGCGCCTTCCTCGCCGGGCGGCTGCTTCACGCGGCGCTTGCCTTCCTGTGCACGTATCCCCTGGCCGGCTTTCTTGCAGGGCCCGATCCCGCCGTGCCGCACTCCGCGTGGAAGGCCGCCGCCGCTGCCGATCCGCGGGAAGCGGGAATCGGCTGGGTTCTGGCGGGAGAAACGGCCCTGGCCCTGCTGGGGTGCCTGGCGGCGTTTGCGCTCCTGGCCTTGCTGGCTGCGCTGATCCGTCCGAAACCGCCGGCCGCCGCGGAAAACACGGCCAGGGGGCGCCGCCCGCCTTCGGGAGCCCGCCGTACAGACGGATGAACGGTCCGCGCGGAACCGCCGCGGCCGATGATCAGTCCGCGCTCTTGGCGCCCGATTTTCTGCGGGGCGGAGCGGTCAGCTTGACCACATCTTCCCCCTGCGAATATTTTGCCCGCAAAGCGGCCTCCACGGCCGGCGGGACCAGATCCGACACATTGCCGCCGAAACTGGCGATTTCCTTGACGATGCTCGAACTTAAGTACGAATATTTGGGATTGGTCATCATGAAAATCGTTTCGATTCCTTCGTCCAGCTGCCGGTTCGTCGAGGCCAGCTGAAGTTCGTACTCGAAATCCGTGACGGAGCGGATGCCGCGGAGAATAATTTCCGCGTTTTTGGACCGCATGTAGTTGACCAGCAAATCGCGGAAACTGTCCACCTCGACGTTGGGCAGGTCGCTGGTCACCTCGCGGAGCAAAGCGGTCCGTTCCTCGACGGTGAACAGCGGTTTTTTCGAAATGTTGTTGAGCACCGCGACGATCACCCGGTCAAACTGTTTGGCCGCCCGGCGGATGATGTCCAGATGGCCGAACGTGACCGGGTCGAAACTGCCGGGATAAACGGCGATGCTGCTGCGGCCTTGGCTGCGCTTTCCGTTCATTCGGTCAACCCCCCGTGGTCGTAAATGGAGAGCGCGGTATCCCCGTAGACGGCGCGACGCCGTAATGTATAGCCGGCAAACCGGTCTTCGTAATCCGCGCCGGCCCGGTGCTCCACCACGGCCACCGCGCCCGGCGAGACGAGGCCGCGGGCGGACAGATCCGCAAGCAGTTCGTCGCAGTCGGTTCTGTCATACGGGGGATCCAAAAAAATCAGCTCAAACGTCTCTTCCCTGCGGGAGAGAATCTCCACCGCCCGCCGGACGTCGCCCCGGATGACTTCCGCCCGGCCGGACAGGCCCGTATGCTCCAGATTCCGCCGAATCACCGCGGCGCATCGCGGATCGCGGTCGACAAAAACCGCGCGGCCCGCGCCCCGGCTGAGCGCCTCGATGCCCAGCGCGCCGGTTCCCGCAAAAAGGTCCAGCACCCGTTCCCCCGAAAAATACGGGCCAATGATGCTGAACATCGCTTCCTTCACCCGGTCGGCCGTCGGGCGCGTCGAACGGCCCGGAACCGATTGCAACCGGAGGCCGCCGGCCTGTCCCGAAATCACCCGCAAGCAACTCTCCCCCGCTGGTCGGCGCACGCGCCGATGCGTTTTCAGGCAAGTTAATCATACCCCAAGGCGCGCATCCGGACAATTTTTTTTGGGCGGGCGCGTATAATTTGCGCCCGCGCGGACAAAATGGATAATGCCGGCGCCGAAAAGGGGCGCCGGGGACAACCGCGGAGAAGACTTACGTTTCCCCATAAGCTCTTCGTCCGGTTTCTCCTCTCCCATGTGGGGGGCGCGATGCCGAAAGGCCGCGCCCCTTCACATTTTTCGGGCTTGCACATCATTGATGGCGGCAGAATGTGCAGCAAAATGGGCTTAGGCCAAGTCAAGCGCGACGTAACCCGGAAAAAAGGCCGGCGTCAAGATGATGCCGGCCGAAGCGTGTCGCAATGGAATTCCGGCGATACCAGGAACCGGAGCCGGAATGGAAAGAGAAAGGGGGGAAGGACAAATGCAGCGGATCACCGCGCGTGAAAATGGAGGAGAAGGCGGAAATGCCGGCGTCACCGGCATGCCCGGCCGCCCGGCCGGTCATTCTTTCACCCCGCCTATCATCATGCCCTGGACAAAATACCTTTGCAAAAAGGGATAAACCATGATGATCGGAACGGACGCCACAATCGTCATCGTGGCCCGGATGGCGTAAGGGGTGACCTGGCCGATGCCGCCCTGGGCCGCGGCGGCGTTGAAGTCCACCCGCTGGATGGAGGCGTTGGAGAACGACAATACTTTTTGCAGCTCGTACTGCAGTGTACTCAAATGTTCGTAGGACGAATTGTACAGGAACACGTCAAACCAGGAGTTCCACTGCCAAACGCCGGTAAACAAAGATACGGTCGCCAGCACCGGTGTGCAAAGCGGCAGCACGATGTCGAAAAACGTGCGAAAATCGCCCGCGCCGTCAATCTTGGACGCTTCCAGAATGTTGTCCGGCAAGTTTTCAATAAAAGAGCGAATGATGATCAGGTTAAACGCCCCAATCAGCCCGGGCAGGATGTAGACCCAAAAGGTGCCGATGAGATTCAATTCCCGAATCAGCAGATAATTCGGGATCAGACCGCCGTTGACGTACAGTGTCAGGATAAACGCGATGGTGACAAATTTTCGGAGCACGTATTCCGGCCGGCTGATGGTGTAGGCCACCATCGCCGAACAAAAAACGGTCAGCACCGTGCCGATCACCGTGCGCAGGACGGAAATGAGCGTCGCATTCAGGATGCTGGCTTCCTCAAATACAAATTTGTAGTTTTCAAGCGTCCATTTCCGCGGCCAGAGGTAAATCCCACCGCGAATCGAATCCTGGGCATCGTTGAACGAGACGGCAAGGGTGTTCAGGAACGGATACAGCGTGACCACCATCAGGAGGGTCAGGGCCAGGTAATTGCACGTTTCAAACACCCGGTCGCCCATGGACATCCGGAATCGGTGCCTTCTTTTCCTTCGTATTGCGGTCGCCGCTTCCGCCATGCCGCGGTTCCCCCTTTCAGTACAATCTGGTTTCATTAAGGCGTCTTGCAATACTGTTGGCGGCAACGATCAGAATCACGCTGACCACCGTCCGGAACATGCCGGCAGCCACGGCCAGCGAGAAATTGAACAGTTGGATACCGTATTTCAGGACGAAGATGTCGATGTTCTCCGAATAGCGCATGTTCATGCCGTTCCCCAGCAGGAATTGCGGTTCGAAGCCGGACTCCAGCAAATATCCGATGTTGAGGATGAGCAGAACGACGATGACCGGCCGTATGCCGGGCAGCGTAACGTGCCACATTTTCCGGAACCGGCTCGCTCCGTCCATCTCCGCGGCTTCATACAGCGCCGGATCGATCATCGCGATCGCGGCCAGATAGATAATGGCGTTCCAGCCGACATCTTTCCAGACGATGCTGGCTCCGTAGATGCCCCAGAACCACTCGCCGATGCCGAGGAACAAAAGCTCATCTTTGATCAGGCCGAGACGCAGCAACAATTCGTTGACGATGCCGTCGGGCGCCAGCGTCACCTGGATAATTCCCGCCGCCACCACCCAGGAAATGAAGTGGGGCAAATAGCTGATCGTCTGCACCACGCGTTTGAACACCATCTGGCGCAATTCATTGAGCAGCAGGGCCAGGGTGATGGCCGTCGTGAATCCGAGCACCAGATTGATGAAGCTCATGACGATCGTGTTGCGCAGCGCGCGCCAAAATCTCGGTTCGCTGAACAATGCTTCGAACTGTTTAAAGCCGACCCATTCCTGCTCCCAGAGCCCTTTGCCCAACTGGTAATCCTGAAACGAAATGATCCATCCCCACAACGGCACATATCGGAACAGGAACAGCCAAAGGACAAACGGCACGGACATCAGGACGAGCGCCCGCTGTTTCCAAAGCAGCCGAAAAAAACGCTTGAGTCCCCTCTGTTTGGTCTCGGCGGTTGCCGTGGAGGTCTGTTTGAGCAAAAGCGGATGTTCCATGGCGGATCTCTCCTTGGCGCCCGACCTGCGGCCGGGCTAACGAAGCTCGACAAAGATGAACGAAAGGCCGGATCCGGCGGGAACGGGTCGACAATCCGGCCTTTCGCTCCGGTCATCTGACGGCGCCAACGACGACCGTTTATTTTCCTTGCGCTTTTGCCATGATCGCCTGGATTTTTTGCGTATACCAATTCTCGTAACCGGCGACGTCCAGCCTGTTCAGTGCCGCAATGTATTGATCCCAGACGCTATCGAATTCTTCCGGTTTCGACAGAACCAGCTTCGGCAGGAATTCCCGCTGGACATCGGCTTTGAGGGATTCAAAAAGCTCACGCTCGCTGTCTCTCGGAATGCCCCAGGCCGGGAACCACGGACGGGGATCCGGATCCGAAAACAGTTCGGCGTAAGTTTGGACGCCGTACGCCGACAGGAACTTTTTGTCCGCATCCGTCAAGGATGCCTGGAACACTTCCGGCTGATAACCCGGCGAAACGGCGTTGCCGTCGGAGAACGTGGAGTTCGAACCCCAGTGCGGCCAGTCCCAGTCGAAAACGGTCAATCCGTAATCTTCCTGGAACTTCTGGTCCATCTTGTCGATCATTTCCTGGGTGCGGTACAACCGTCCGTTGCTGTCGCGCAGATACGTTTCGCCTTCGACGCCCCACTTGAGGAGAAGCTGGACTTCTTCCTTGAGCATGTGGTCGATGAAGGCGATGATCCGTTCCGGATCCTTGGCGTTGACCGTGATCCCCATGCCGCGATTGGCGACGTACCCGATCGGGTCCAGATATTGGTCTTTGATGTTTTCGTCGAAGACGATCGGCAGCGGGAAATACCGGTAGCCGTCCAGCGACGGATCCGCCCGTGCGGCGTCGTTCAGCAAGTTGGTCGCGTTGGCGGCCTGCCATCCGTAATCGAAAAATCCGAGCACCCTGTGAGATGACAAATTGGCGATGTACTGGTCGTAGTTGTCCGTAAAGGAGGCTTTGTAGAACAAGTTCTTGGCGTTCAGTTCGTTCAGCTTCTTCCACCACCGCTTATCCCATTCGGTGCCGGCGTAAATCTTGGCTTCATAGGTATTCATGTCCACCATGACTTCGCCGTCGTTCGGATAACCGGCCAGGTGGTTCGGCACGTTCGTCGTGGCGAAAAACCGCCAGCCGTCCGTGAGCGTGATGAACCCGATCAGATCTTCGTCCGGATGGGCGTTCTTGAAATCCTCGATGAGCTGGAAGTATTGATCGACCGTCTTGATCTTCGGAAAGTTCGCCCACTCCAGCACCCGGCGCTGGATCCAGAACGCGCCCTGGTTGATGTTCGGGTCCCCGATATAATCATTGACCACCACGGAGAACGGAAAGATATAGATTTTTCCGTCGTCCCAGGTCATCAGGTTTTTGTAGGGACTGAAGATTTTCTTGATGTTCGGATACTTGTCGCTTTCGATGTAGGGCGTCAAGTCGATAAAGCCGCCTGCTTTGACCACGGTTTCGATCCCGTCGTCGGGCACGAGGATGTCCGGGTAGTCTTTGCCTGCGACCATCGTGCCGATCTTCGTCTGCAAATCGCCCACGAGGTGTTCGATCTTGATATTGACTCCGGTCTGCTCTTCCAGGATTTTCCCGATGACCGTCTCGTTGGTGTTGACGTCTTTTTCGCCCTGAGTCGCGACAAACATCTTGAACGTTACCTTTTCCTGATTGCTCGGCTGACTGCTCGACGTCGATTGGCCGCCCGCAGACGGCGAGGCACTGGGCTGGCTGCTTTCCTTCTTGCCCGTGCAAGCCGTCAGGACGAGGGCGAAGACCATGACTGCGGCCGTTATGGCCACAAGCCATCGCCTCAACATAAATCACAGCCCCTTTCCGACAAAATTTTTTTGAAAGCACTTTCAGTATAGCCCTCGCACCTGACTTTGTTTACCTTGTAAACTAAAGGTAATCCTTTGAAAATTTTATAAACCCGGACGCGGATCATGGACGTCATCCCACAGATGCACCGGAAGGGAGATCCGCACGAAGGTGCCCTTCCCCGGCGCGCTGTCGATGAACAGTCCGACCCGCTCGCCATACAGCATTTTCAAACGATAAATGACATTTTGCAGCCCGATCCGTTCGCCCAGCCCTTCGTCTTTTTCCAGATATCCGTAGATGCGCCTGACCTGCTCCGGTTGCATGCCGGCGCCGTTGTCGCGGACGGAAAATTCCAGGTAAGTGAAGGTCAGCCGGATGCCGATCTCGATCTGTCCGCCTTCTTTCATCGGCTCGATCCCATGGATGCTGGCGTTTTCCACAATGGGCAAAAACACCATCTTGGGAATGACCACCTTCAGAGCCGCGGGGTCGACGTCCAAACGGTAGGTCAGCCTGTCGCCAAAGCGGTATTGCTGGATCTCCAGGAAGCAATGGATGAACTCCAGTTCCTCCTCCACCGTGATCCGGTCCTTGTGCCAGGTGAGGGACGATCTCAGCAGCCTGGCCATGTTTTGGATGATTTTCGCCGTTTCCGTCTCGTTTTTGATCAAGCTGCGCATGCGGATCGTCTCCAGCGCATTGAACAGAAAGTGGGGATTGATCTGGCTTTGCAGCGCGTTGAGCTGGGCCTTGCGACGCTCAAGTTCAAGGTTTTTCCGGTGGATGTCGGCCTTGTACACGTCGTCGATCAGGGTTTTGATCTGCAGGGTCATGTGGTTGAACTCGCTTTGCAGTTGGCCGATCTCGTCATGCGTCTCCCGGGCCTCGATCGGCACAAATTGCTGGTTTTTCACTTTTTTCATATGCCGGAGGATGCTCGCCAGTCTGACGTTCATGGAGCGTGAGATCCAATAGATGATCGCCGTCGAAAATATCAGGTTGGCGAGCGCCATCCAGACGATGAACCCCCTGGACCGGAACACTTCGCGAAAAACCTCGTCTTCCGAAATGACCCCGACCAGCTTCCAGCTTTTTAAAATTTCATCATCGTCATAAGCGGCGGTAAATGTGACGGATTTTTCCGGAAACTTGATGGCATGAAAAAAGACGGTGTCCTTCCGCCAGTCGACATTCGGATCCGTGGTGTATTCGACTTCCTCTCTTTCGTTGAGCAAGTAGACATGGCCGTCCAGGTTCAGATTGGAAAAAACCTGTTCGATCGCCTGGGTGCGCAGTTCGATTTTCAGGACCTTTTCCCACTTGCTTTCGCTCAAAAAATTGAACCTGAATTTCGAAAGTAAAACTCTTTTAAAAACATAAAAAGGGCTCCTGTTCTTTGGTAGAATGGTGTTTGACGAAAAAAACCCAGCCAAAGAAAGGAGCACCTTTAAGGTGAAGTCTACCACACCC